>Ga0209801_1000001_pt1 | contig 682544 bp, 640 predicted proteins | sample GraSoiAngelo_127_FD_185884 | JGI IMG/M metagenome (GOLD analysis project Ga0209801, IMG submission 185884) | Grasslands soil microbial communities from the Angelo Coastal Reserve, California, USA - 14_0927_09_40cm (SPAdes) (version 2) | ecosystem: Environmental > Terrestrial > Soil >... | reverse complement strand
ACGTGAACGTCTTGATCGTGCCCGTGACGGGGCTGTCGTAAATCAGGGCGGGCTGGTCGGCGCGGCCGTGCTCGACGTGCCAGTCGAGCGCGTTCTCGCAGGTGTTGACGGTGGCGCCCGGAAACCACCGATAGAACGGGGCGTGCGCGCTATCGAGGACCCGATCCCAGCGCTTGGACCAGTGGATGGCCTCGGCCGCTTCGGCCCAGAACCCCTCCGGGTCCCGGGCCCACCGCGCATACACCTCGGTCTGGGTGCTCTGCGTGGCGTGGAGGCTCGGCGTGGCGCGCATGAGTCGGCCGTACGTGAGAGTGGCTGCAGCGTGCTCCAGAGCCAGGCGTGTTGCCAATTACACCAAGGGGCAGAGCATCACCGCCAAGATAGTCTCACCATTACACCTTCGGTAGCAGCCTTCCGGTCAGCGCCCATCGGAACGCTTCGACTCGAAGAATATCGAGGCCCTCGTTCTTGTCGCAGCCCGGCACCGCCGTCACGATCCCCGATGCTCGGGCATTGGCTCGCTCAGGAATGATCGATAACCCTCACTGGCGTGGAGCTGCTATCGCTCATGTCGGGAGCTAGGCCATTCCCCAGCGCGCCTTCGCCCCAGCAATACGTGGCACCGTCCGTGGCGACGCCGCACGTGTGAAACGTCCCCACCACCATGGACCGCCAGGTTAGGCCACCCGAAACGGCCACGGGCACGGGGCTCCTCCCGGGACCTGCGACGCCGAGTTGGCCGCTGCGGTTCCACCCCCAGCAGTAGGCCTTGCCGTCGCTCACCAGCCCGCACACGTAGTAATCGCCGACACCTATGGTCTTGAACCGAAGACCGCCCGCCACCGGAAGCGGCTGCGCGCTGGATTGAACCTTCGCGGCACCGACCCCGAGTTGGTCGAACTTGTTGCTGCCCCAGCAATACGCTGTGCTGTCGGCCGCGACCGCACACGTCTCCGAGGAGCCGGCGCTGATGTCCGTGAAGCGCAGCCCGCCCGGGACGGCTTCGGGCGACGTCGCGCACGGGTGCGGCAGGCCCACTCCGCACTTCCGCGGTGCGGCTTGCCCGATCTCGCCATCGAAGTCGGATCCCCAGCAATAGGCGGCGCCCGCCGTCGTGAGTCCGCACGTGTGACTGCCGCCCACGCTGAGCACGTTGAACGCCAAACCGCCGGCAACGAGGGTGGGAGCCGTCGGGTCGAGGGTGTCGCCGGTGCCCAGCTCCCCGCTCTGGTTCGACCCCCAACAATAGGCGGCACCTGCCGCCGTGAGCGCGCATGCGTGGTAAGAGGCAACACGCAGCGCGACGAATGTCATTCCGCCAGGGATGGGTGTGGGTACGGGGCGGTTCTTTGTCACGGGTCGGCGGAGCGAGGGATCGAAGACGAACTCATGGAAGAAGCTCGCACCCCAACAATCGATCGCCCCGGTCGGCGTCAGGCCACACGTGCTGAGCTCGCCCGGCTCTACGGCGACGAAACTCACCCCTCCCGCGACCGCGCGGGGAGTCGGGGTGGGCTGGGGCTCGGAGCCCGTGCCAAGCTCCCCGAAGTAGTTGAGGCCCCAACAATACGCCGCTCCCGTCGCTGCCACTCCGCATGTCCGATTATTGCCGAGGCCGAGCGTGACGAACTGCAATGGAGCGGTCGTGGGGGCGGCTTGCGCGGGAAGCGGCCGCGTCGTCAAGACGAGCCACACTCCCCGCATCAGGAGCCAGCGGATCGAAGACGATGTCCTCGCGAAGGGACCGGCGGAACCAGGCAATCAGGGCACCTTCCGATACGCGACCACCGCACCATCGCCACCCGTGAGCGTGAGTTGATCGCCAATCACCGCGAACCTCACGTCCGCTCTGCTCGGCAGCACCGCGGCAGGCAAGCCGGCGGGTGGTGTGACCCGAACATGATTGGAGTCGAGGAGGCGCCAGGAAGCGGTGACCAAGTACTCGACCCGGGGGTTGCTTACGCCGATCGTGACGGTCCCGTCATCGAGGAAGTGGAGCGTCGCCGTATCGCGCGCGCCTACACTTCGCCACGCACCAATGAACGGAGGAGGTCCACTCGGCGCTCGCCGCGAGCACGCCAGGGGGGAAAAGGGAACGGCGGCGACCAGCAGACAGGTCGCCATGCCGTGCGGTGGCTTCAGAGCCTTAAACCGGATGCTCAAGTGGAGCTGAGGGGGCTCGAACCCCTGACCTCCTGGGTGCGATCCAGGCGCTCTCCCAGCTGAGCTACAGCCCCGACGGGAGCGTGAACTTAGACGCCGCCCCCCTTCGCGAGCAACCCCTGCAATCTAGCCACCGCGGCGCCGACGAGCAGGGCGGTAACAGGCGGTAACAGGCGGTAAAGGGCGGTAGTACACCGTGACGCTTCACACACGTGACTTCTACCGCCCATTACCGCCCTCTACCGCCCTCTACCGCCATATTACTCCCATGCGTCCCTCCTCCCTCACCTACTCCGGCCACGTCGGCGTGTCCATCGAGGCGGTCTTCCAGCTGCTCACCGACCCCACGCGCATGGCCGAGTGGCTGCCGAACTGCGTCTCGGTCGTCCCGGGACCGCAGGGTAAAGGCAAAGGCGACCGCCATCGGCTGCACTTCGAGCGCAACGGCCGCAAGGCCGACGCGGTCATCGAAGTCATCGAGTTCGTCCCCCCCACGAGCTATGGCTGGGTCGAGATCATCCACCGCCGCGGCTCGAAGACGTTCTTCAAGCTCGACTTCCAGGGTGGTTCGACCCGCATCACCATGAAATACGTGTGGACGCCGGCGTCATGGAGAGCGTGGCTGCTCGGGCAGTTCTACAGACGGCGCAACGCGCATAGAATGTTTGACGGGCTGCTGCAGAACGTGAGAAAGGCGTTGGGGAGATAAACGTTGCCGGGAGAGGCGTTGCCGGATAGGGCGTTGCCGGGTAGCGCGTTGCCGGTGGAAGTCGGGGGCTCCCGGAGCGACTGCGTATTTTTGTCGCGGAGGGGGACCCCGACGAGACCGGCTGCTCAGTCCGGGAAGGGAACCTCGATCGTCATCCCGTCCTTCGCAACTGCAGTCTCCTTAAATACCTCACGAGCCTCCTTGACGAGCTCCTCGGCACTGATCGAATACCTCGCCGACACATGACTCAGCACGAGGCGGCGGGCCTTGGCCGCCAGCGCAATCTGCGCCGCCTCGCGCGCCGTCGAATGCCCCGTCTCCTTCGCCCGCTCCTTCTCCTCCTCCCCGAACGTCGCCTCGTGGATCAATAGATCGGCCCCCTGCGCGGCGTCCACGACGGACGCACAGGGCCGCGTGTCGCCCGTGAAGACGACCAGCCGACCCGGCCGCTTGGGGCCCACGAAGTCCGACGGCGTCATCCGTCGTCCGTCATCCGTGGTGACGGACTCACCGCGCGTGAGCGTCCCCCAGAGCGGACCCTCGGGAATCCCCGCCGCCCTCGCCTTCTCCACATCGAACCGCCCCCGCCGCTCGTGCTCGCGGAGAGCGTAACCCACGGAGCCACCGCCGTGCTCGGTAGCGAAAACGTGAATGTCGTACGCGGTGCGCGGTGCGCGGTGGCCGCCGATGACGTCGCCTGGCTTGACCTCACAGATCTCGATCTCGAACGGGACTCGCTCCACCCCGAGCTTCAACGCGTTCTCGAGTAACTTCTTCGCGCCCTTCGGTCCGTACAGCCGCATCGGCTCGGCGCGTGCCTGCAACCCCAATGTTCGCACCAACCCGATGACTCCAAGAAAATGATCCGCGTGAAAGTGCGTGAAGAAGATCTCGGACAGGGCAAAGCTCACCCCGTAGCGCATCATCTGGCGCTGGGTGCCCTCGCCGCATTCGAAGAGGAGGGTCTCACCTTCGCGCACCAATGCGACTCCGGAGACATTTCGCTCTACGGTGGGCCGGGCGGCGGAAGTGCCGAGAAAGGTGACGGAAAGCATGGGGGCGAATATAGGGAGCGGGGAGCGGGGAGCGGTACCCGCCGATGCAAGCCGACGGCACGGTCCACATCGGAAGGAACCGCTCCCCGCTCCCCGCTCCCGCTACTTCACCGACCCTTCAACGAACCTCAAGCTCAGTCCCGAACCGATCAGGAACAGAGCCCCGGAGATGATCATTCCTGGATGCAATCCCACCATCAGATGCCCTCCAACCAGCGCTCCCAGGAGCGCAATTCCGACGACGCCGCCGACTTGGCGACTGGCATTGAGGACTGCGGAACCGATGCCCGCTCGGTCCTTCGGGGTGTGCTCGATCACCGCCGCCGTCATCGCGGGCATGGCGAGCGCCGCGCCGAACCCCACCGCGACCATCGGCCCGACCGTCGCCGCGAGCGACGCGCGGGCGGTGATCAACGCGAGGCCTCCCAGCCCGATGCCGCCAATCGCCAGTCCCACCACCATCGGGGGCCGCGAGCCGTAGCGCGCGGTCAGCTGGCCCGACACGAAGTTGGCGAGGCTCACCACAGCCGTTTGCGGCAACAACGCCAGGCCGGCAGCCAGCGCAGTGCGATGCTGGACCTGCTGGAAGAACAGGCTCATCAGGAACAGCTCACCGTAGAAGCCGAAACTGAGAATCGCCCCCACCGCGGTCGCCGCCGAGAAGGTCGAATCGCGAAACAGCTCGAGCGGCAACATCGGATGCTCGGCGCGGCGCTCGCTGTCGTACCAGTACGCCGCTGCCACGCCCGCCACCGCCGCCGCGAGCACCACGGGACCGGACGTCCACCCCCACACGCCGCCTTGAATGAGCGCGAACGTTACGCCTGCGAGCGTCGTGAACGCGAGCGCCTGCGCCATGATGTCCAAGTCCCCATGCGCGACACGCGGCACCGCGGGCACGTATCGCAGCGTCAGAAAAATCCCGACGATCCCCACGGGGATGTTCACGAGAAACACGGCGCGCCAGCTCCACGCGTGCGTCAGGATCCCACCCACCACGGGCCCTGCCGCCACCGCCACGCCCGTCGCCGCCGCCCAGATACCGATCGCCTCGGCCCGCTCCCGCGCGTCATGATAGTGATGCCGCAACAGCGCCAGCGACGCCGGGACCTGCACCGCCGCTCCCACACCCTGCACCGCCCGGAACGCGATCAGCGTGCCCAAATTGGGCGCGATGCCGCACAGACCCGACGCGAGCGTGAAAAGCCCCAGGCCCGCGGCGAACGTCTCCTTGTTGCCCCACCGATCGCCCAGCGTCCCCGCCATGAGCAGCAGGCTCGCGAACAACAGCGCGTACCCGTCCACCACCCACTGCATTCCGGCGATCCCCGTGCCGAGCGAGCGCGCCATATCGGGGAGCGCGACGTTGACGACCGTCGAATCGAGGACGGCCATGAAGTAGCCGAGACACACGGAGGCCAGAATTAACGGGTGACGGATGGTCATGGGCGGTAATGGGCGGTAACAGGCGGGAACGGGCGGTAGAGGGCGGGAGCGTGCGTGGTCACCTACCGCCCATTACCGCCCGCTCCCGCCTGTTACCGCCCTAGAAAACCTTCACGGTCAAATACCTCCCGGGCCGTTCTTTTAAGTCCGTGAGGAGCTCCGTCAGGGACTTGAGGGTCGCATTCAGATTGTTGTAGAGCACCGTATCCGTCGCCACCTTCCCCAGCGTCCCCTCCCCCCTGTCCATCTTGTCGAGCAATCCCTTGAGCGAGCCCGTGGCGTCGGCCAGGCGGCCGGTGAGCTGCGTGAGATTGGTGCTCAACGTGTCGAGGCGCTTGCCGGTCACGGACGGATTGGCGGCGCCGAGCAAGGTGTCGAGATGCGACATCACGCGCTCGAGCGACTTGAGTGTCGCCTGGGTCTGCTGGATCGCCGGACCGTTCGTCGCCTGCGTCAGCGCGTTCATGCCGCGCTGCGTCGCGAGCAGGGTGTTGTGGATGTCGTCCGCGAGCTGACCCGGGTTCAGCCCCTTGTTCACGTTGGCGATCAGCTCCTGCGCGCTCTTCGCCGCCCCCTGCGCCACGTCGGCGAATTGCTCCTCGGTCACGCCCTGAATCGCCTGATTCGCCGCGAGCAGCGTGTCGCTCACGCCGGGGTCGTAGTCCACGTACTTGGCGCCGAGGAAGTCGGCCGAGGCCACCGTGGCGCGCGCGTCCTTGTGCGGGCGCACCTCGGGATCGAGGCTCAACGTCACCGATACCTGACCCATCCGCACCAGGCGCACGGGCCCCACGCGTCCCTTCTTCACGCCCGACACGCGCACCGGGTCGCCTTCTTTCAGGCCGCTCACGTTCTTAAAGACGACGTGGACCGGGACCGCCTTGGACACGAGCGAGCGACCGGTGAGCCAGAACATGAAGCCCGTGAACACCACGAACCCCACGAGCACGAGGGCGCCGACCGTGACTTCCTGCTTATACGTCGGTTCCACGCGCCCCTCCCCCGCCCTGGACCAGCGCCATCTCGAGATCGCGCTCCAGGAATTGCTGCACCGCGGGATCCTTGGACGCGAGGATCTCCTCCGCCTTCCCCACCGCCCGGATCTTCGCCTGCCACAGGAGCGCCACGCGGTCGGCCACGCGGAACGAGCCGCGCACGTCGTGCGACACCACCACGCTCGTCACGCCTAGCTCGTCGCGCAGCCGCTCGATCAGCCCGTCGATCACATCGGCGTTCACCGGGTCGAGCCCAGAGGTCGGCTCGTCGTACAGGAGATACGTGGGCTTCCCCGCGATCGCCCGCGCGATGCCGACCCGCTTCTTCATGCCGCCCGACAGCTCGGCGGGATACTTGTCCGACACGTCGGCCGCCAGGTTCACGAGTCGCAGGCACTCGAGCACGCGGTTCGAGCAGTACGACTCGTCGTTATAGCACGTCTCGTCCGTGATGCCGAGCCGGATGTTCTCGGCCACGGTCATCGAGTCGAACAGGGCGCCGTACTGGAACACGTAGCCGATCTTCGACCGGAGCTCCGCGAGCTCCTTGCGCTTGAGCCGTGGCACGTGCAGCCCGTCCACGATCACGTCGCCCGAGTCGGGCCGGAGCAGGCCGTTGATCATCTTGAGCGTGACGCTCTTCCCCACTCCCGATGGGCCGAGCAGCGCGACGGTCTCGCCGTCCTTGACGTCGAGGGAGACGCCGTCCAGCACGACGTTGTGCAGGAACCGCTTGTGGACGTCGAGCAGCTCGATCACTTCGCCCCCAGGAGCAGCTTGGTGGTGAGCGCATCGAGCATCAGGATCGCCACCGATGCCGCCACCACCGCGGTGGTGGTGGACCGGCCCACCCCTTCGGCCCCCTGCTGCGTGTTGAACCCGAGGTAGCACGGGATCGTGGTCACGGCGGCGGCGAAGCAGTAGCTCTTGATGAGCGAGTACCAGAGGTCGAGCGGCCGGAAGAAATAGCGCGCGCCGTACTCGAAATCAGCGTAGGTAAGGCCGAGCGAGCCCTTGGCGGTGAGATACCCGACCACGATCCCGGTGGCGTTCGCGAACATCGTGAGCGCCGGCACGACGAGCAGCCCCGCCACCACGCGCGGGATGAGCAGGTGCGACACGGGAGACCGGCCCAGGCTCTCGAGCGCGTCGATCTGCTCGGTGACCCGCATGGTGCCCAGCTCGGCGGCGTAGCGGGCGCCGATCCGGCCCGCCAGGATGAGAGCCGTGAGCACGGGGCCGAGCTCCAAGATCATGGATTCCGAGATCACGGCGCCGGCGTAGTAGAGTGGCAGGGCGCCCGTGAACTGATAGCCGGTCTGGAGGCTCGTCACCGCGCCCGCGAACCCGGCCACGAGCAGCACGATGAAGAGCGAGCCGTAACCCACGGCGGTGGCCTGCTCGAGCGTGCGGGGGATCCAGATGCGCCATTCCGCGAGACCGCGGAACATGTCGGCGAGGAGGATGCTGAAGCGGCCCACGTGGTCGAACGAGCGGAGGCTCGAGCGCGCGACCAGTCGTAGCGGGCTCAAGGTTAGCTCCGCCCCGTTTGCCATGTGCTGTATCTTGGGGAGCCATGGCCCGTTCGTCTACCCCTGAGCCCCCTATCCCCGTGCCGGGACTTCACCTGCGTTCCCCATCATGGTCCTCACCCCCTGTCCCCCTCTCCTTACGGGAGAGGGGGAACGACGTTCGACCCTCGTTTCCCCTCTCCCGAAGGGAGAGGGGATCAAAGGGGTGAGGACGAAGGGAGAGGGGATCAAAGGGGTGAGGACGAATGAAGACGCAGCAGATCAAGGTTGGACCGAGCATCAGAGTGAAAACTGCGTTCACCCGCAAGCTCCTCGCGTGGTGGTCACGCGCCGCGCGCGATCTCCCGTGGCGCCGCACGCGCGATCCGTACCGCGTGCTCGTCTCCGAGTTCATGCTGCAGCAGACGCAAGTCAGCCGCGTGGCGGAGTACTATCCGCGCTTTCTCGAGCGGTTCCCGGATCTTGAATCGCTAGCCTCGGCGCCGGCGCGCGCGGTACGCGAAGCATGGGACGGGCTGGGATACTATGCGCGCGCGCGGAATCTCCACGCGCTCGCAAAACAGGTTGCCGGAAAAGGCGTCGCCGGTAACGGCGTTCCCGGAGACGGCGTTGGGAGATTGCCTGAGGATCCGAAAGAGCTGATCAAGCTACCCGGCATCGGGCCATACACTGCCGGGGCGGTCGCGTCGTTCGCATACGAGCGCGCAGTTCCGGCCGTCGACACCAACGTCGCCCGCGTGATCACGCGCGTCTTTCTCGGGAGCAACCGGCAACGCCTCACTCGGGAACGCCCCACCCGGCAACGCAGCACCCGGCAACGTTCCATCCCAGCCCGCCTCATCTGGTCCATCGCCGCTTCGCTCGTCCCGCGAAACGGCAAGCGAGCCTGGAAGTTCAATCAAGCGTTGATGGAATTGGGAGCGCTCATCTGCGTCGCACGAAAGCCTCGGTGTCCCGAGTGCCCAGTAAGGCCGGTATGTAGAACAGGCAAAGACTAGATGTCGTCGCCAAGGACACTTTCGCGGGCGCCGCGAGTGACCCGCGGCTAAAGCCGCGACTCGGCGTCTGCCGCTCAAGCGGCGGCGCCACGCCCGTTTACGGGCAGATGCCGAGCCGCGAGTTGACTCGCGCACTCCGAGCGGCGTGACGTTGTGGTGAATACAACTAGACGCGTAGACGCACAGCGGTGAACAGTTGGTGGTGAACCGTTTGTCCCGTTTACTGCGTACTGTTTTCCGCTCTGTGTCTGTGCGTCTAGTCTTTGCCTTTCCCCGCTTTAGAGGTCTATCATAGAGGCATGTCTCTTCAGGACCGTCTGCAGTCTACTTTAGGAGACTCGTACCACCTCGAGTCCGAGCTCGGCGGTGGCGGCATGAGCCGTGTGTTCCTCGCTCAGGAGGTGCGGCTCGGCCGGCAAGTGGTGGTGAAGGTGCTCCCGCCCGAGATGGCCGCGGGCGTGAGCGCGGAGCGGTTCGAGCGCGAGATCCAGCTCGCCGCCAAGCTGCAACATCCCCATATCGTTCCGCTGCTCACCGCGGGCGCGAACGGCGACCTCCTCTACTACATCATGCCCCGCGTGGAGGGGCAGTCGCTGCGCGCCCGGCTCGTGCAGGAGCACGAGCTGCCGATCGGCGAGGCGGTGCGGATCCTGCGCGACGTGTGCGACGCGCTCGCGTACGCCCACGCGCACGGCATCGTGCACCGCGACGTGAAGCCCGACAACGTGCTGCTCTCGGGCAAGCATGCCCTCGTGACCGACTTCGGCGTCGCCAAGGCGGTCGCCCAATCCACCGGCAGCACCGCGCTCACGTCGCTCGGCGTGGCGCTCGGCACGCCCGCCTACATGGCGCCCGAGCAGGCCGCCGCCGACCCCGGTACCGACCAGCGCGCCGATATCTACGCGGTCGGCGCCCTCGGCTACGAGATGATCGCCGGCCGCCCGCCCTTCATCGGGCCCAGCCCGTCGTCCGTGCTGGCCCAGCACGTGAGTAGCCCGCCCGATCCGGTCAGCAAGTACCGCGCGACCACGCCGCCGGCGCTCGCCGCGCTGATCCATCGCTGCCTCGAGAAGCGCCCGGCCGACCGGTTCCAATCGGCCAACGAGATCCTGGAGCAGCTCGAGCCGATGACCACGCCGAGCGGGGGCAGCGCGGCGTACAGCGCGACCGCGTGGGTCCCTGCCCAGCCCGCGCACCCGGCGCGGGTCGCGGGCGTGTTCGCGCTGGCTTCGCTCGTCGTCCTCGCCGTGGCCTACGGTCTCATGCACGAGCTCGGCCTGCCGAGCTGGGTCATGCCGGGCGTCGTGTTGCTGCTCGTGCTTGGCCTCCCGATCGTCACGCTGACGGGGATGATGGAGCGGCGCCGCGCGCTCGCGAGCTCGAGCGCCGTACCGACGGGCGGCTGGCACGGCTGGCTCACCTGGCGCAAGGCACTCACCGGCGGCGTCCTGGCGTTCGCGGGGCTCGGGCTCGCAGCTGGCGCGTACATGGCAATGCGCGCGCTCGGCATCGGGCCGGTGGGAACGCTGGTCGCGAGCGGTGTCCTGGCCGAGCGCGATCGCCTCGTCCTCGCGGATGTCGACAACCGCACGGCGGATTCGACGCTCGGGCCCTCACTCACGGAGGCGCTGCGCGTGGATCTCGCGCAGTCGCGCGTGGTGCGCCTGCTCGATGCCGCCGCCATCCCCCAAGCGCTCGGCCGCATGGGCCGCCCGCCCAGCACGCCGCTCGATCTGGCCGTCGCGCGCGAGCTGGCCCAGCGCGAGAACGCCAAGGCGGTGGTGCACGGTCAGATCGACCCCGTGGGCCGCGGCTACGTGGTCTCCGCGGAGCTCGTGAACGCCACGGACGGCGCGGTGCTCGTCGCGGTGCGTGAGAACGCCAAAGACGACGGAGCGATCATCGAGGCCGTTGACCGGCTGTCGCGTCGCCTGCGCGAGCGGATCGGCGAATCACTGCGCACCATTCGCGCCAGCGAGCCGCTCGAGCAGGTGACCACCGGCTCGCTCGATGCCCTCCGGAAGTACTCGCAGGCGGTGAAGGAATTCGAGGCGGGGAATCTCGAGCAGACGATCACCCTGTTGCAGGAGGCGACCGCGCTCGACACGGGGTTCGCGATGGCGTATCGCAAGCTCGCGGTCCAGCTGAGCAACACCGGGGGCCCGCCATCCGGAATCTACGCGGCCGCCACCGCGGCCTTCCGCCACCGAGACCGGCTGCCGCCACTCGAGCGCAATCTGACGACCGCTTACTACTACTGGACCGTGGACTTCGACCTGGACAAGGTCGGGTCCGCTTACCGATCGGTCCTGGAGCTCGATCCCGAGAACGGCATCGCCTATAACAACCTCGCGCTGGTGTTCATGCGGAGGCGCCGTTTTGCCGAGGCCGAGTCGCTGGTGACGCGTGGGCTGGCCGTAGGCAACCCGGGCACCTCGACGCTGTTCATCAATGCCGTCGAAAGCCAGGTCGCGCAGGGGAAAATGGCCGCCGCCAACGCGTCGGTCGCCGAGTTCGCTCGACGTGCGCCCGCGAATCCCACGGTTATGTGGTTACGCGCGGCACTCGTCGGCGCGCGGCGTGACTTCGACAGCGTCGAGGTCTACAGCCGCCGCGGGCAGACCCATGAGCAGGTGGCAATTCAGGAAGGGGCAGCGCTCGCCCTGATGGGGGTCGACGAGATTCGCGGCAAGCTCGGCGCGGCCCAGGTCGACTTGCGCCAGGCGTTCACGGCGGCCGAGCGCCGGGGGCTGCCCGGGAACTACGTGTCGTACGCCGTGCAGGAAGCGTTCGCGGATATGCGCTACCGGGGAGCAGTGGCTCCGGCCCTGGCCTCGGTCGACGCGGCGCTCAAGCGCCATCCGCTCGGCACCATGCCCGCGCCCGATCGACCTTATCTCATTCTGGCCGCGTTCTACGCCGAGGCCGGCCAGCCGGCACGGGGGCGGGCGCTCCTGGCGGAGTACGAGCAGGCGATCCCGGAGGGCGTGCGGCGTGGTCAGGCGGGCCGGCACGGCACCGAGGGCCTGATCGCGTACGCGGAGGGCCGCTTGCCGGACGCGGTGGCCGGGTTCCGCGCCTGGTACGACGAGGACGGCTGCGCCACGTGCGGGATGTTCGAGCTGGCCCGCTCGTACGACAAGCTCGGTCAAAAGGACTCGGCGCTCGCGGTGTACGAGCGCGCGGTCAACACCAACGGCTTGTCCCTGCTGTTCGAGCAGTCGACGAACCTGGCGCCGATGTACCGGCGGCTGGGAGAGCTGTACGAGGAGCGCGGCCAGCTCGACCGCGCGCGAGACTACTACGGGCGATTCGTGGACTTATGGAAGAATGCCGATCCGGACCTGCAGCCCTTCGTGCGGGACGTCCGGGGTCGCATTGCGCGCCTCACCATGGAAGGAACGAGATAGCGAGGTTCACCCTCGTCCGAGCGTCGCCGCAAACATCGCGATCAGTCCGAACGCTCCGGCGATCGTCGCCGCGAGGATCTGCCGCTTTCTCAACATCTGAAACGCCGCCGGCAGCTGGCCCCCTTCGGGCTGGAGCCGGGCGAGCTTGGCCGCCGTGGGCACGCTGACGGCGACCGCCCCGAGCGCGCCGAGTATCCCCGAGATCATCATCACGCCGAGCCAGCCGGGGACCACGCCCTGCTTCATGTACGGCTGCGCGAGGAAGATGCCCGAGAGGACGACCGCGATCGCGCCGGGTCCCACGAGGAGTCGCTGTATCGCGCCGATCAATCGGTAAGCCGAAAGACGCTCGCCGGCGCCGAGTCGTTTCGCGGACACACCCGCGACCATGGTGGCGATGCCGCCGCCTAACCAAAGAGTAAAACCCAGGACATGCACTAACAGCCAAAAACCTCTCATCCCTGTCCTCCCACCGTCACCGGTATCGGTTGTCGTCCCGCATAGCCCGCCTCGAGCTCATGCCAATGCTCGATCCGCTCCTCGCCCGCCTTCCAGCACCAGAACATCTCCTTTCCATCCAGCTTGCCGTAGAAGTCGACGAGTCCTTCCTCGAAGCCCTTGAAGACGCAGCCGATCTGCTCGAGCTCGAGCAGATAGTCGCTGATCTGGCGCGCGACGTCCTCGATGCGGGCGCGCAGCGCCAGCTGCTCCGTCGATTCGCCCCAATCGGGCCGTGCCCCGGCGGCGACGACCTCATAGCGGGCGACCAGATCGCGCCACTGCGGATGGAGCGAGACAAGATCGGCTACGATCCGCTTCACGAGCGGCAGCGTACGATTCGCTTCAGCGAGGGTAAAGTACTTTCGGGGCACGGAATCCCTGTTCACTCCCGGACGATGACGATTCCCTGGATAAACTCCGGATGCGGAATAAACCCCACTACTCGTTTGTTTCCGTCCACGACGACGATGGTCGATCTGATATGGGTGTCTTTATCGTCCAGCCGCTCAATCCTGAACCCTGTAAGCTGCGTGTCGGCGGTGACGACGATCGTATCCTGCCTCGCGTGCGTCTGTGCGTTGCAGGTGGTGGGGTCGTGGCCCGCCGCCACGCACCCGGTCACGATGTCGCGGTCCGAGATCGTGCCCAAATAGCGGCGATCCTTCGGGTTGTCGACGACGGGCACCACCGAGATGTCCTTCGCTTGCATCAACAGCGCCACCTCGGCGCTCGTGGCGCCAGCGGCTGCGACGAATGGCTCGGGAATCATTATTTCGCGAGCTAGCACCAGACCTCACTCCGTTCGTTGGAGTCGCGAGTGAACTCGCGGCTCGGCAACGACCCGTAAACGGGTGGCTGGTCGCCGCTTCAGCGGCAGCGCCGAGTCGCGGCTTCAGCCGCGCCCTAATCTATCACCCAATGCTCGCTTTGTAGATTCGTAGCCAGCCTTCACGTACCTCTCTGCTTGCCCGACGGCAAACGTCGCCTCTCTCTCCGCCACAGCGCGCACCACGACCAATCGCGCGGCGTCCTTGGGCCAGTCCGCGATCGCACGCTCGGTCTGGGCCGCCATCATGACGCGGATCGCCTCCCCGTGCGCGCGCACCAGCGGCGGCACGGCGGCCTTCCGAGCGGCGGGCGGCTCGTCGAACCCGGGCCCCACGTCCACCGCCACCACGAGGTCGGCCGTCACCCGCCGCGCCACTCCGAGCGGCAACACGGCGCGCAATCCCCCGTCGCCCAGCCGGCGTCCGGCGATCTCACCCGGCGGAAAGTAGAGCGGGAGCGCGCACGAGGCGTACAGCGCGTCGATCAACGGCGCGTCCTGTCCCAATGCCCCGAACAACACCAGCTCGCCCGAGTCCAGGTCGGTCGCGGTGATCGTGAGGGGGAGCTTCATGTCGGCGAAGCAGGCGGCGGGAACGAGCCGCGCGATCGTGCGCTTCAACGGCTCCGGCTTAAAGAGGTTGGCGGCGAACACCCCTTTCGCCACCGACCACGCGTCCACGGCGGCGACATCCTTCCTCCGGAGCGCCAGCGCCGTCTCGACCACCGTGTCATAGCTCGACCCGGCGGCGAGCGCCGCACCGATCACAGCGCCCATCGACGTGCCGATGACGTGAGAGGGCTCGAGACCTGCTTCGATGAGGGCTTTCCAGGCGCCGGCGTGGGCGAGGGACTTTGCGCCGCCGCCCCCGAAGACAGCTACCACCCTCATGATTGCGGATTGCGGATTGTGGATTTCGGATTGGAAGCGCGGTTATCAAATCCGCAATCCGAAATCCGCAATCCGCAATTCACTCACCAGCCCCTGTGTCGTATCTCCGATCCATCACTCTCGCCGCCCTCCGCTTCGCCGCCCGGTCATACCGTCGCTTCTCATCCGGCGTCTCCGGCACGATCGGCGGGACGTCGGTGGGTACGCCCTTCTCGTCGAGCGCCACGTACGTCACGTAGCATGAATTGGTGTGCCGCTTCTCGCCCGACAGCACGTTCTCGGCGATGATCTTGACCCCCACCTCCATGGAGGTGCGGCCCGCGAAGTTGACGCGCGCGAACGCCGTGAGGAGCTCCCCCACGTGGATCGGCTCCTTGAAGTCGACCTTGTCGACCGACACGGTGACGCACGGCTTCCGGGCGTGACGGATGGCGGCCACCGCGGCCACGCGGTCCACGAGCGAGAGGATCACGCCGCCGAACACGTTGTTCATGACGTTCGCGTGCTGGGGCATCATCAGCTCGGACATCACGGCTTCCGATTCGCGGGGGTGGCGAGCCTGCATCAGTAGTCCACCGGTCGCAGGTAGAATTCGCCGATCGCGGTCTGGGACATCATGGCCACCGTGGGCAGCCGGCGCTTCCAGTGTGTCGAGTCGAGCCGGCCCGCCACCTTCGCCACCTCTTCCGGCGTGAACCCGCGGGCCACGACTTCCTCGGGCTTCATGCCACGGATCAGGTAATACAGAATCCGGTCGACCTTGTCATAGCTGATGCCGTAGTCGCCTTCGGTGGTTTGCCCGGGCACGAGATCGGGCGTGGGCGGCTTGCGGAGGATCTCCTCGGGCACGCCGACGTGGCGCGCCAGCGCCCGCACCTGCGTCTTGAACAGGTCGCCCAGCGGGTTCACGGGCGGCGTATCGTCCGCGTGCCACGTGAAGTAGCCGAGCAGGCGCTCGGACTTGTTGCCTGTGCCGAGCGGCAGGGCCTTGTACTTCGCGGAGAGGTCGAACAGCACGATCATCCGCTCGCGCGCCATGACGTTCCCGCGGCGCGTCGGGTCGGCATCTCCCACCTGCGCCAAGTAGCCGTCCACCGCCGCGGTGATGTCGATCGTGAGCGACTGGATTCCGAGCTTGTCGATCACGAGCTGGGCATGCTCGAGGCTCTCCGGGGACGAGGTCTTGTACGGCATCCGCACGCCGATGAGGTTCTCTTTCCCGAGCGCCTCGACCGCCAGGAATGCGGTGAGCGATGAGTCTACGCCACCCGACAAGCCTACGATGCCTTTGGTAAAGCCCCGGCGGCGCACGACTTCGTCCTTGAGGAAGCTGACGAGCCAGCGGCGTGCGAGGTCGGGGTCGATCGCCAGTGGATCGCCTTCCTCCACACCCTTCCCCACGACATGCATTGCGGATTGTGGATTGCGGATTGCGGATTGACCAGACGCGCCGTTCGTCGCGGGGTCAAACTTCACGGCGCTCTGCCGCCGCTTGGAGCGTCCCGCTCCCCGCTCCCCGCTCCCCAGGCTCTTAATGAGGTGCGGCAGATTGACTTCCAGGTCCGCCAACAGCGGTGACTCCGCCCTCGCGCGGGTCGTCTCGTCGAAATCGATGTCGTACGTGAGCACCGCTTCCTCGAACAACGGGCCGCGTAGCACAATGTCGCCCGACGGATTGATCAGCACGGACGCCCCGGGAAACCCCTTGCCGCCTTCGAATCCCACCAGGCTCGCGAGGGCGACCCACACGCCATGCTCATCCGCGATCCCCCGCACGATCCGCTCCCACCGCACCACGCTCGCGGGGAGCCGCGCCCCCTCCTCGTCCGTCCCCGTGCCCCGCGCCGGCGACGCACTCGGCACGATCACGAGCTGCGCGCCCTGGAGCGCCGCGATCATGCCGCTCACCGAGTGCCACGCGTCTTCACAGATCAGGATCGCCGCCCGACCCCACCGGGTGTCGAACGCGCGGATGTCCCGGCCGCGCTCCACGAACCGCTCCTCGTCGAACACGCCGTATGTGGGGAGGAACACCTTGCGGTGCACGTGGCGGATACCGGGTGAAGCGAGATCGGGTGAGGCGTTGCCGGATGAGGCGATGCCGGGTAAAGCGTTGCCGAGAGAGGCGTACAGACAGGAGTTGTAATAGCGATTCTGAAATACCTCGTAGAACCCCACCGCGACGTCGATGGGGGGGGCCTTGGCAGCCTCGTGCGCGAGCGACAGGTCCCGGAACAGCGTCCCCCCCGTCACCGCCACGTCCCGCACACCGCCCTCCACGAAATAGCCGGAGGTGGCGGTCTCGGGAAAGACCACGAGATCGACCGGAGGCTCGAGCGTCGCGAGCTGCGCCAGCACGGCGCCGATCTTCTCGATATTGGCGGCGTAGTCGCCTTTCTTGGGGCGAAGCTGCGCGAGGGCGAGGCGGGGCATGAAAGAAAGATACGTGGAGGAGAAACGTAGAGCGAAAGGCGTCGAGAAAACCCGTGGAGAAGCTACGTAGTCCCTCTACGTTTCTCCCTTACGTAGTTCCTCCAGGTCGTTTCTCAACGACGTTCACCGTCCCATCACAAACCATAGACCCGCTCCCACAAGCACCACCTCGATGATCGCCACGAACACCTTCTCCGGCAGCCGGTCGAGAATCCGCTTCCCGACGTACGATCCCGCGATCATGATCGGCCCGAGCGCGAGCCCGGCGACCGCGGCTCGTCCCGTGAGAATCGCCATGCCGGCGTACGCGCCGAGCTTCACGACGTGCATCACCACCGTCGCAAGCGCTTCGGTGCCGATGTACGCGCCCTTCACCAGGCCGTAGGCGAGGAAGAACGGCGCCATGAACGGCCCGACGCTTCCGGTGAGCGCCGAGATGAAGCTGAACAACGCGCCCAGCCCCGCGAACGCTCGCGCCGTGGGTCGCCACACCGGAGCACCCGGGAGGCGGCGCCACAGGACCATGAGCAGGAGGAAGGCGCCGATCACGCGCTTGAGGGCGCCGAGCGGCGCCGTGGCGAACAGCACGCCGCCGGCCAGCGCGAGCGGCACGGCGCCCAAGGCGAACCAACCCACGACCGGCAGGGCCACCTCGCGGCGATTGAACCACACGCGGCTCCCGTTCCCGATGAGCTGCGCCACCGTGAGAATCGGGATGGCGTCGCGTACGCCGAACACCGCCACGAGCGCGGGCAGGAGCACGGCCGCGCCCCCGAATCCCGCTACGGCGGCGAGCGTGCTCGCGAGGAACGCTGCTCCACCAAGCAGCAGCCACTGTGTCACATTTTCTCCTTTACCGCCCTCTACCGCCCATGGCCGCCCTGCCTTTAGTTTTCCCCCAGGCGATGGAGTTCGCCTCGAACCGCCCCATTTCTCATGGGCTGATGACTCCTACCTCAATCCCCGCGGCAGGAGTCTCTTCACGTATGATCGCCTACATCACGCTCGGCGGCATCCTCGGCACCCTGGCGCGCTATTTCCTCCAGGGCACCCTGCAGATCCGACGCGGCACGTTCCCAACCGGTACGCTGGCCATCAACATCGCCGGCTCGTTCCTGCTCGGCTTCATCATCCGATTCGCCACCGGGTCCACGGTGATCTCCCCGGAGCTGCGCGGCGGCCTCACGATCGGGTTCTGCGGCGCGTTCACGACGATGAGCACGTTCAGCTACGAGAGCATCCGCCTGCTGGGCGACGGTGAGTATTGGTACGCGGGGCTCTATGCGGGGGGGACGGTGCTCGGCTGCTTACTGGCGACCGTGGCAGGCTTGGCGTTGGCGGGAAAGCTGCTCTGATAGGAGGAACCATGCCTCATCGATTCAAGGGCGAGCGGACCCTCATGCGCATTTTCATCGGGGAGAGCGACAAGTACCGCGGGAAGCCGCTGTACGAAGCGCTGCTCGAGCACATGCGCAAGAAGGGGCTCGCGGGCGCGACGGTGCTGCGCGGCGTGGCGGGCTTCGGAGCCTCGAGCGTGGTTCATACCGAGAAAGTGTTGCGCCTGTCGCTCGATCTCCCACTCATCATCGAGGTGGTCGAGACCGAGGAGGCGATCCAGGCGATCCTCCCCGACCTGGATGAAATGATCGGCGGGGGACTCATTACGCTCGAGCGCGCGCGCGTGATCCTGTATCGGCCGGCGGCGGTAGAGGACGGTAGAAGTCGGTAGAGGTCGTAGACGTTCGTACCGCCCTTTACCGCCCGTTACCGCCCTCTACCGCCCTCTACCGCCCAACTCAGCCCGTAGGCTCCCACCAGTACCGCCAGCGCTTGCACGATGAGTACCGGCTGAGCGACGGCGGTCCCCACGAGCAGCGCGCCGTAAACGCCCAGCAAAGCGAGGGGCACCCAGGGATAGAGTGGCACTCTGAACGGCGCCATCGGCTCGCGTTGCCGCAGCCGAAACAGCGCGAGGATCGCCCAGCCGTCGATCACGAGAATCCACACGATCGCGAGACTGATCAGCCGCTCGAACGTGCCGGTCGTGGCGAGCGCGACGGCAACCCCGCCGACCAGGAGCATGGCCACCCAGGGCGTCCCGCCGGGATTCACGCCGGCCAGCGCGGCGGGCGCGAGCCGATCGCGCGCCAACCCGAACAGCACGCGCGGCGTGACGAATATGTTTCCGTTCAGCGAAGCGAGTACTACCAGCAGCGCCAACGCCGCGACCACCGCCCCGCCGCTCGCACCGAGGATCGCGGTCGCCACGTCCGCCGCCACCAACTTGGACGATGCGATCTGCTCGAGTGGCAGCACGTGCAGGAACGCCGCGTTCAGGAGCAGATAGAGCGCGGCCACGATGGCGAGCCCGCCGAGAAACAACCGCGGCAGCGTGCGACCCGGATCGACCACCTCTTCGGCGATCTTGGCGAGGTCGGGGTAGCCGTAGTAGGTCCAGATCACTGCCGGCGAAGCCGCCGCGAGCGCTCCCCAGACGGCCGAGCCCCGCGGTGCCCCGGGCAGGGCACCATGCCAGCCCGCCCCCGTCCCGAGCGCGAACGCGAGCACCACGACACCGCCGAGCGCGAGGACTTTCGCGCCCGTGACCACGTTCTGAACCCAGCGCCCCGACTGAACACCTGACAGGTTGATCGCCGTGAACAGCGCCACGAACGCCGCGCCCAACCCTTGCGAGAGCGTGGGCGACCAGCCGGCGAGGCGTACCAGGAACTCCCCCGCCGCCACGCCGATCGCGGCGATGGCTGCGCCATTGATGGCGACGCTCTCCATGAGACCGACGACGAAGGCGCCGCGCCGCCCGAACGCCTCGCGGATGTACACGTACTTGCCGCCGGCACGCGGGTGGCGGGTAGTGAGCTCCGCGAAACAGAGCGCCCCGAGAAGCGCGAGGCCCGCTCCGAGCACCCACGCGACGAAGGTGAGCGCCGGCCGGCCCAGCCGCGCTGCTACCAGACCCGGCGTCCGGAAGATGCCGGACCCCACCGTGATACCGACGACCATGGCGAGGCCGTCAACGAGTCGAAGGGACTTCTTGAGCTCGGTCATCAAGACCCGAGAATGTGCAGAGAAAAACGAAGGGGCGCAGCGAGCCGCGCCCCTTCGATTACTGCGACGATGTCGCGTTACGGCCGGCGATGCCCTCCGCCTCCACCACCGCTGCCCCCGGGATGTCCGCCACCTCCACCGCCCGAGTGCCCGCCACCCCCACCACCCCAATGCCCACCGCCGCCCCCGCCCCCGCCGCCGCCCCCACCTCCACTCATGCGCCTGCCTCCCCCTCCCGAGCTTCCACCACCGCTGTGGCCTCCACCAGTTCGACCTGCCGGCGCGGCCTGACCGCCGCCACCGCGCCGCCCGTCGTCACGCCGATCGGGCTCGCGAGCCACCGGAGCCGAGCGGTCCGAGGGCCGGTCGTTACGATCCTGCACCGACCGATCCCGCACGGGGAAGGACGCTTCACTGTCGAACCCGCCACGCCGTCCCGCACCGCGGTCGCGGACCGATCCGGTCGACCGGCCCAGCGGAGTGGCCTGGGGCGAGCGGAAACGAGGAGCATTTCCGCTGAACCCGACGTTCGTCCCGAGCCGGCTCCTGTAGTACAACGGGGAGCCGTTGCTCCCGGGCCGCAGGCGGTTCACGAAGTAGCCACCCCCGTTCAAGTAGGGCTGGTAGATCCTCGGGCGGTAGAAGAAGGGCCGGTAGATGTACGGCCTGAAGCCGAAGCCAAAGGCAAAGCCGAACCGATACGGCGCGTAGAAGATCGGGTTGTAGCAGACGAACGGATCGTAGAAAAACGGATCGTAGCACGTGCTGTAAAGGCCGTAGTTGTACGGCCAACCCCAGCCATAGCCGTAACCGAAGCTCACCGACGTCGGATAGTACGAGTTGTAGTAGCCCCGATTCGTTTCGACCACGTACGTCACAACGTCGTAGTCGAAGTGCCCGTCGGGAGCCATGCGCTGGACCATGTCGAGCAGCGCCGCTTCCTTGTCGTCACCCGAGTCGCGCACGTCGAGCACGCGGTAATCCCAGTGGTCGCCGCGCACGAACTCGTCGAACTTGAACGGGGTTTCCGACCGGGCGGCAAAGACAATGCCGGAGCCCTGGCGGTCGTCCACGTAGAACGCCTCGCGATCGCCGCGACCGCGCACCTCGATGGTCTCATGCCCGCGCACGAACGCGTCGTCGGTGGGATCGAGCGGGAAGAGCACCCGCACCCGTCCGTCCGTGTCGGCCCGGAGGACGACGACATAGCCGTCATCGGCGAGCCGGACGTTCACCCGGGCCTTGTCGCCGCGTCGGAAATAATTGTCGTTGTTGAGCCAGACTTTGACGGGGGGATCATCACTTCGGACGGCCGAAACCGCAGCGTTGGGAGCCGGCAGGCCGGCGAGTGAGACGAGCAGTGCGAGCATCATAGGCTATCCTCTATATACCCTCATCCTTGGCAAGCGATCAAGAAGCATGCCGGTTCCCGTTTGACGCTCCGACCGGCCTTCGGTTAACGCGTCCGCCACTTTGACCCACCTGGGAGACAGATCGTGTCTCCTATCTGGACGGTGTGAGGCGAACGAACACGGCGCCACCGACCGGGGTGCGCGAACCGTACAGGGCCTCGAGGCTCGCCGGGACGAAGCTCACGGCCCCCCGGCCGCCTAGCCCAACAGCGATGCCGCCGGTGCCGGCGACCTGCCGTGCATAACCGACCGAAACCGCGCCGACGTCGTAGGTGACTGCGGCTGGTACCCCCGCGACCGCCAGGTCCTCCGCCCGCTTGCGCACGTACTCGAGCCGGCCGAAAAGGGTGTTCATGCCGTCCACATCAACGGTCGTCTCGACCAGCGCGCTCGGCAATGTTTGGCCCACGCCGACGATCGCGTTCGCGCCGAAAATCACCGCCGTGGACCACTGCCCGTGCGCGCCAAGCGTGCGGCCGAAGAGCGCCGATGCGCCGAAGCGGTGGAGCGCTTCCGTGGGGTCCAGCGCCTCCGGGCTCGCGAGGTAGCCATACCAGGTCGCCAGACTCCAGTAACGGCTTGGATTCACCGTGAGGCGTGCGGCATAAGAGTCCAACCGGCGACCAGCGTAGTCGAAGCCGGTGCGATCCTCGTCGGGCTCGCGGCCGTTGAACCACGACGCCTCGAGCTTGGCGCTCCGGGTGAACAGCCCCGCGGTGATGACCCCGTAGGTGATGTGGGTGGCGTCCTGCCAGTGGTGGCCGAGGGGCGCGAGTGGGTCGCCCGCCGCGGACGGGCGGTGGGGAAACGCGACCGGGCCGAGCGCGGGTTCTCCCACGGGCGCGACATAGAGAGAAAGGGCGAGGTCGCGCGCCACCGGTCGGTCGTAGAGGGCCGCCAGCTCGACAAACAGATCGTGCGGATGCTGGCGGTCGTGCAGCGGGGCGCCGGCGTAGGACTCCCCCGACTGGAGCAGGAGCGGATAGCCGCGTGCCCCGACCGTCCACGGCTCGCTCGAGAGCATGGAGCGCAGCACGAGCCGTCCTGAGCCCACACTGCGACCCGCCGCGAGCATGGCCCAGTCGATCGCGACGACGCGATCGTCGCCGCGCGGGCCATCCTGGTCGTCGTACAGCACGAACGCCGATCCGTGCAGCATGAGGCTCCAGGCTCCGGCCCGGTAATGGACCGCATGCATCGGGCTGTCATCGGGGAGCCACGAGGTGCCGGAGCCGGTGCGTGACTCGGGGAGGCCGAGCACTCCACCCGCCGGCATCGGCATGTTCATCGGCATCTGGGCGGCAGCCCGGCGGCAAAGCGCCAGCGCGGCCAATGCCGCGCAGAACCGCATGGAGCGCATTGTGGATGCTAGTACCGAGCGGGGAAAACTGTCTACCAGCGGTCCGGCTTTCCCGCGTCGGGCACGAACAGGCTTTGACCGAAAGCCGACCTGCCGAACTGCCCGATGAGCGCCTGGGCCTCGGCGGATACGATGAAGTCCGCGAGCGCCTGTCCGCCAGCGACGTTGATCCGGGCGGCGTTGTGAGGATTGAGCTCGAGCACGTGGTACACGTTGTACAGAAGAGAGTCGCCCTCGACCATGGGCACGAGCTGCAGCTTGTCGCGCCAGGCGAGGTAGGTGGCGCGGTCAGTGAGGGTATAGGCCCGCTTCTCGTCCGCGAGCTGCAGGGTGGCTCCCATCCCCTGCCCCGACTCGACGTACCAGTCTCCTCGCGGCGCGCCCGGCAGGCCCGCCCGCTTCCAGAGCGCCAGCTCGCGTTGGTGCGTGCCGGATTGATCGCCGCGCGAGACGAACGGGACAGCGCGGTCGGCAATTCTCCGGAACGCGGCGACGGCGTCGCTCAAGCCGCGCAGCCCGGCGCCATCGCTCGCCGGCCCGACCACGAGGAACTCGTTGTGCATCACGAGCCGCCGCCGCACGAAGTACCCCGAATCGACGAGCAAGCGCTCGGCCTCGGGTGCGTGGGAGAGGACGACATCGGCGTCTCCCCGGCGGCCCATCGCGAGCGCCTGCCCGCTACCCACGGCGATCACCTTGACGCGATAACCGGTACGCCGCTCGAAAACCGGCAGCAGCGAATCGAGCAGCCCGGCGTCGCGAGTGGAGGTGGTGGTGGCGAGGATAATCTCCTTGGACTGCGTGATGGAGGATGGTGAAGGATGGTGGAGGGTGGTGGAAGAAAGCAGAGCCACAACCAACAGCGGGACACACCTCCACCAACCTCCACCAACTTCCACCATCCTCCACGCCCTCCTGCTCACCAGCGCACCTGCATCTGAATCACGGCGCGGTTGTTACTCACTTGTGGTCCCTGCTCCCGAAACACTTCGTAGTCGGCGATCATCTTGAAGTCGTCGCCACGCCAGAAATACTGGACGCCCGCGAGATATCCGGTCTCCCGATCGCCGGCGACGCGATCGCTCGGGTCGAACTGTTCGATCCGAGCGACCAGCTCGACCCGCCGCGGCATCGCCACGTACGCGCCGAGGGCGTACCAGCCCCGCGTGTGCACGCCGGTCCGGCGATTCTGCTCATCGATGTACTCGGCGCGCGCGGTGGACCGCTCCGACCGGTACATGCCCTGGGCGTCGACGCCGATGCTGTCGCTGTAGCCCTGGAACGCTCCGCCCAGGTCGAGCCCTCGAACCGGGGTGAATACGGCGCGCGCGAAATAGGCCATACGGTTGTCGGGGTTGCTCGCCCGGTTCGGACCCTCGCCATTTACGATCGCGCCTTGCACCACGACGCGGTCGGGCAAACGCCATTCGCCCTGCATGCCGATGTCGCGTTTAGCGGCGTTCACGACGCGCGAGCGCTCGGTGGTCTCAAGTGCCGTGGAGCCGAGCAGCGCCTCGAGCGCATAGGGAACCCTGAACTGGCCGACGGTCGCGCCCCACCCTCCGTGCGTCAGCTTGATCCAGAGATCGGTGGCCGAGAGGGTGAGCGGCGAGGCGGCGGGGGTCGCCGCGGCGCCGATGGTGCGCAGCTCGACCTGGGCGCGGTACGACGCCCACGGCGTGATGCTCCCTTCCACCGCGAACCGGGCGCGCCGCAGGAAGTACGACGCGGTGTCACCGAGCGTCTGGAAGCGCGGCTGGAGGTAGCCGGTGAGCTTTGGCGTCGTCGAGGTGGATCGCGGCGTCTGTCCCAGCGCCGGAGCGAGGGGCGCGACGAGGAGCACGAGGATGGCCGCGGCGTGAAGTGAACGCACGTGGACGCCTTTCCGCTGGGGTGCGAAGCGGCTGCAGGTCGGGCGGGAAGGTACGGCGGAGCGGTCCGATAGGCAACGACGTGCCTATCGGCGCATGAGCTTTCGGAATGCGACGTCGCTGAGGCGCATCGATTCGCGCCGCCACTGGTCGAACAGCTTCACGAGCCGGCGGGCCGCTGGCGTAAGGCGGGACCCGCCGCGGCTCGCGCCGCCGTGCCGGGTGGCGAGCACCTTGGCGCCGAGGACGCGCTCCATCTCGCGTATGCGGTTCAGGCAGGTCCGATAGCTCCACCCCACGTCCCGCCCGGCCGCGCGGATCGTGCCGGTCCGATCCACGGCCTCGAGGAACCGCAGGTAGCGCGGGCCCATGAGGAACGCCCCGTCCCAGTTGAGCCACAGCTTGTGATGGGGCTTGAGGTGCACGCGGAGTGTGCGAACCGGCGGTCGGGCCATCCTGCTCGCGGGAGGCTAGATTAGGCGTGGAAAGCTACGCCGATCATTCGCGTGAGCAAACTGCTCGACGCCATCGCCGGCGTCCCCAACGCCTGCGAGCCGCTCCCCGGCATCGTCACCGGCGGCCAACCCGCCGCCGCGCATCTCGCGGCGCTGAAGCAGGCGGGATGCGCGGTCGTGATCGACATCCGCGAGCCGATGGAGCCGCAGCCGTTCCGTACGCCGGATGCGGTGGTGGCGGCGGGACTCGAGTACGAGAGCATTCCCGTAGGCCACGGCGCCGTGAGCGACGCGACGTTCCGCCGCCTGAGCGACGCCGTGCGCGAGCTCGCGGGCAAGCGACCGGCCTTCATCTATTGCTCCAGTGGAAATCGGGTAGGGGGGACGCTACTCCCCTACTTCATGCTGGACCGAGGCCTGGACGAGGAAGCCGCGGTGGCGCAGGCGCTGCGCGTGGGCCTGCGGAGCGCGGAGTTGATGGAACAGGCGCTCGAATACGTGCGGGCCAAGCGGGAACCCTAGGAGGACAGAGCTCAGGGCTGGCGATGCCAGTACATCCGCATCTCACCGATCTTGCCGTTTTTGGTCTCACAGAAGATCGCGCCGCGCGCGTCGATCCATTCGCCGGTACGGCGGCGGCGATATGTGCAGCGGAACTCCGTCGCGAACCATGGACCCGCAGTGTAGATCTCGCCGGCCTTGAAGGAGACTTCGGCCTGATTCGCCGGCACGTCGCGCCAGTAGGCCCGGATCGCCTCCAGGCCGGTGCTGGGCTCGGTGAACGGGGTTTCGCGGAAGACGGCGTCGGACGCGAACACGGAGGCGATTTCGTCGACGGCGCCGCGCTCCCACCCGCGGCCAAACGTCTCCAGCAACTCACGATAGGCCTGTTGCATCGGGCCAATATACGCCAATCCGGAACCCGGGGTTGGGACGTATGGTACACGGAAGCGGCTGCGGGTCGCTGCTCCCGGTCCCACGGCTTCTCTCATTTACCGTACACAGGAGGATGGACGATGTTGAAGCGCATCCTCGCCACGACGACCGTTCTGGCTCTGTGCGCGCTGCCGCTCGCGGCGCAAGGCCACGCGGCCACGGCGGGCAACGAAATGACGATCACCGGCCAGGTGGTCGACTTGAACTGCAACACGACCAACGGCGCGTCGGGCCCGAGCCACAAGGCGTGCGCGCAGGCGTGCGCCAAGGCGGGCGTGCCGCTCGGCATTCTCGCAAGCGACGGCACGATCTATCTGCCGGTGAGCTCGAAGCCCGGTGATCCGCAGAACTCGAAGCTCGAGCCGTTCGTCGAGAGCAAGGTGAAGGTGAGCGGCATGCATCGCATGGTGAGCGGGCTGCACACGATCGAGATCAAGACGATCGTCGCCGCGACCTGATGCGGCGGGCGTTGGGGGCAGGCGCCGCGCTCGTGGCGGCGCTGGCCAGCTGCCGCACGCCGGCGCCTCCCCCCAGCGGTTTCACTCTCCTCTTTCTCGGCCGCTCCCCGGCCGCCTCCTTGGCGGGCCGCTCGTGGGCGCCCGATCCCGACAAGAGCCGAATCGTCGCGTTCGACCGAACGCTGCACGTCGTGCGCGAGCTCACGAATCCGCGCCTCGCCACGCCCATGGCCGTCGCGCCGCTCGGCGACGCGCAACTCCTCGTCACGGAGCGCACCGGCGAGGCCGTGGTGCTCGATACCACGGGCCGGGTGCTGCGCGAGTGGGACAGCCCGGACATCGCTTCGCTCTACGCCGCCGGGGGCGCCCGCGTCGTCGCGGCGCGCTCTCCTTACTATGTCCCACAGGTCGCCACTCCAGAGGCCGACACCGCGCCCCTCATCCGCGTCCTCGATACGCTCGGGCACCAAACCGGAGGACTCGCGGTCATCCGCCAGCCGGCGCTGCCGGTTCTCGCCTACCTCGTGAACGCAGGCGCGGTGGCTACGAGTGGCGGAGCCTCGGGCGCTGTGTACTACGCGCCCCTGGTGCGGGATGAGATCCGCAAGTACACGAGCGGCGGGCAGCTCGCGTGGCTGGTCAAGCGGGGCCTGTTCCGGAGCGAGGCCGACCCGGTGTTCCTGCCGGCCAAGGGTACGGACCTCCGGATACGGAACGCACTCGTGAACGTCGGGCTCGTCCTGGGGCCCGACGGCCGGCTGTACGCGCTGGGTGCGGACGACTCCGCGGCCACGCGGCTGCGGGTGGACGTGGTCGACACCGCGACGGGCACCATCTTGGCCACCCGCCACCTCGGGCCGCGGGAGAGCGCGGTGGCGCTCGATCCGAGCGGCCGGCTCGTCGCGTTCGACGGGGACTCGGCACTCGCGAGGACCGGGGGCCTCACCGGTGGGGCAAGCTCGAGCGAGCGGGAGATCTTCGCCCCGGCGTTCGCGCTGCCGGATCTGCGCGGGGACACGGTTCGGCTGGGGCGATTCGGCGGCAAGGTGACGCTCGTGAACTTCTGGGCCTCGTGGTGCGACCCCTGCCGAGAGGAGTTTCCCCTGATGGCCACGCTGTACCGAGAGTTCGATCGGGCGGACTTCGAGATCGCCGCCATATCGGATGACGTGGACCGTGGAAAAATGCTCGCGTTCGTGGCGCAGTACCGCCCACCCTTTCCGATCCTCGTGGGAGGTGGCCGCATGAAGGAGGCGTACCACTATCGGGGGCTTCCGTATTCGGTGCTGCTCGATCGCCACGGTCGAGTCGTCCAGCGCATCTTCGGCTTCGGCGGGCCGGAGGAGTTCCACCAATTGCACGAGACTATTGCAAAGGAGGTTCGCGTTCCCTAGCGTTTAGCAGTGAACGCGCCAGCCGCTTCCCGCTCGCCGCTCCCGATCCTGATCGACACCGACCCCGGTATCGACGACACGATGGCCCTGCTCCTCGCCCTCGCGTCGCCCGAGCTCGACGTGCGTGGCGTCTCGGTCTCATACGGCAACACCGTGGTGGAGAACGCCTACCGCAACACCGTCGAGATCATGCGTCGCGCGCGCAAGCGCATCACCCTCGGCGTGGGAGCCCGCCGGCCACTCAAGCGGCCGCTGGTCGTGGCGTCCGAGACGCACGGTGAGTCGGGACTCGGGTACGCGGAGGTGCCGCCGGCCGGCGTGATCCTCGACTTCGTGAAGTCGCTCGATCGCCTGCTGGCGGACCAGTCGCAGCCGGTGACGCTCGTGACGCTCGGCCCGGTGACGAGCCTCGCACTCGCGTTGCGCCGCGACGCCGGGCTGGTGCGCGCGAAGGTGGCGCGCCACATCGCGATGATCGGTAACGTGGCCGCCCGCGGCAACACCACGCGCTACGCGGAGTTCAACGCCTGGTGCGATCCCGAGGCGCTGGATGAGGTGCTGCGGGCCGGGCTGCCGACCGAAATGGTGGGTCTCGACGTCACGCGGCAGATGGTGCTCGTCCCGAACGAGCTGACCCGGCTGGCGCACTCCGGCGCACCGCAGGCGCAGTGGCTCCACGACGCCCTCCGCTTCTACCTCGAGTTCCACAAGCGGGAGGAGGGGCTGGACGGCTGCATCGTGAATGACGTGCTGCCGATCGCCGCCCTCGTGAAACCGAACGCGCTGGGGTTCGAGGAGCAGCGGCTCGTGGTGGATCTCGAAGACGGGGAGCGCCGCGGGCGGACGCGCGTCGATCCTGGCGGGACGCCGGTGAAGGTCGCGACGCAAGTGGACCTGGCCCCGGTGCGCTTGCTCCTGTCCGAGCGCGTGTTTCGCTGGGCCGTGCGCAAGGCGGCGACGCCGATCGAGCGGGAGGAAGCGTCGGTATGACCTCGATGCCGCGCAAGGTCGCGGTGATCGGCGGGGGAGACATCGGATGCGGGTGGGCGGCGCTGTGCGCTTCCGCCGGGTGGCCGGTGACGGTGTTCGACGCGAGCGCGCGCGGTCTCGAGCGCGCCGCCACAGACGTGCCGCGCCGCACGCGCGCGCTCGTGGCGCTCGGGCGCGCGACGCAGGGGATCGTGGAGCGGGGGCTGCTCGAGTTCGAGCAGGCGCGGAGCCTGCTGCAGGCCGTGAAAGACAGCGACTGGGTCATCGAGGCCATCCCCGAAGACGTCATCGCCAAGCAGAAGCTGTTCGACTCGATTGAGCAGGTCGCGGCTCCTGACGCCCTGCTCTCGAGCTCCTCGAGCGGACTGCTCCCGAACGACGTGTTCGCGCGCTGCCGGCGTCAGGACCGCTGCGTCGTCACGCACGCCCTCAATCCGCCGGAGCTGATCCCCTTGGTCGAAGTCGTCTCGGGCAGCCGTACGTCGGCGGCGACGGTCGCGCGCGCACTGGAGTACTTGAGAGCACTCGGGCGCATCCCCATCGTCCTGAACAAGCCGATCCCGGGGTACGTCGCCGGCCGTATCGCCGCGGCGGTGTGGCGCGAATGTATCGATCTGGTCCTGCAGGGCGTGATCGACGTGGACCAGCTGGATCGCGCCGTGTCGCTCGGACCGGCGCTCGGGTGGGCGGCCGCCGGGCCGCTCCTCACATACCATCTCGCTGCGGGCGACGGCGGCGTCACCCTCTTCCTGCAACAGCTGCTCGCCAGCTTCGAGGGCTGGTGGGCACAACTCGCAACCTGGCAGCGGCTCGACCCCGAACAGCAGCGGGTGATCATCCACAGCATCGAGCGCGCGTATAAGGGGAAGGTCGACGAGCTGCGGGGAGCGCGCGACCGGCGACTGGACGGCATCCTCCGAGCCCTCGAGCAGGCCCGCACCGCCTAAGCCGTTACTTCCGCTCCGCCCGCACCATCAGGATGGGAACGGTCGTTTGATGTCGTAATGCTGTCGCGGTACTGCCCTTGACGAGATCCTCCAGCAGACGATGGCCGTGTGTGGCCATCGCAATCAGGTCGCAGTTCTCCCGCTCCGCCGCCGCCGCGATCTCCTTGGCCGGGTCGCCGGCCGCGAGCACGGCATCGACGTCGTAGCCGTCCGTCTCGAACCGAGCGCACAACTCCTCCAGATAGGCCCGGTCGTCGCGCATCTCTTCCGACTCGCGCAATTCGAGCTCCTTGATGTTGCGGGCCACCCAGCCGTCCGCCACGTGGAGGAAGACGATCGCCGAGCCCAGGCGCTTGGCCAACAAGCGCACGTGCGCGAGGATCGTTTCGTCGGCGGGAGAGTGCTCGACGGGGACGAGGATGCGACGGTACATCAGCCGATCCAGCTCCGGAACGTCTGGACCAGGAGCCAGGCGTTGAACGCCGCGATGGCGCAGGCCACGCTGTACGCGAGCGCCTTGAGCCACGCCGGGTTCACGAACTCGCCCATCTTCACGCGGTCCGAGGTGAACAGAACGAGCGGGAACACCGCGAACGACAGCTGCAGACTGAGGACCACCTGACTGAGGATCAGGAGCCGCGCCGTCCCGCTCTCCCCGAAAAAGATAGCGGTCAGGGCGGCCGGGACAATCGCGATCATCCGGGTGATGAGGCGCCGCAGCCAGGGCCGGATGCGGATGTTCAGGAACCCCTCCATCACGATCTGTCCCGCGAGCGTCCCCGTGAGCGTGGAGTTCTGGCCGGACGCGAGCAGCGCGAGCGCGAACACGGCGCTGGCACCTGCCACCCCGAGCAACGGTGTGAGGAGCTGATACGCGTCCTGGATCTCGGCGACGCCGGTGTGACCCGCGCGGTGGAACGTGGCCGCCGCCACGATGAGGATTGCCGCGTTGATGAAGAGCGCGAAGCTCAAGGCCACGGTCGAGTCGAAGAATGCGTACTTCACCGCGACCCGCTTGCCCGCCGGCGTCTCCTCGTAGGCCCTCGTCTGCACGACGGACGAATGCAGGTAGAGGTTGTGCGGCATCACCGTCGCGCCGAGGATCCCGATCGCGATGTACAACTTGTCGCGGTCGGCGAGGATCGACGCGCTCGGCAGGAGGCCGGTCGCCACCGCGCCGAGATCCGGCCGCGAGATCACGATCTCGAACAGGAAGCAACCGGCGATCGTCGCGATCAGCGCCACGACCAGCGCCTCGAGCAGGCGGAACCCCTTGTGCTGGAGAAACAGCACGATGAGCACGTCGAGGGCGGTGATCGCGATCCCCCACGGGAGCGGGATGCCGAACAACAGGTTGAGTGCGATCGCGGATCCGATCACCTCGGCCAGATCGCACGCGGCGATGGCGATCTCGCAGATGACCCAGAGGAAGAACGACACCGGCCGTGAGTAGTGGTCGCGACACGCCTGTGCCAGGTCGCGTCCGGTGACGATGCCGAGCTTGGACGCGAGTCCCTGGAGCAGGATCGCCATCAGGTTCGAGAGCAGGATGACCGAGAGGAGGGCGTAGCCGAAGCGCGATCCGCCCGCGAGATCCGTCGCCCAGTTCCCCGGATCCATATAGCCCACGGCCACGAGATAACCCGGGCCGGCGAACGCGAGCGCCTTGCGCCACCACGCGCCGGGTTGAACGGGAACGGTGCGGTAGACTTCCGCGAGACTCGGGGCGACGCGCGGGCGGCGCCACCCCGCGTCCGGCTCAAGTCGCGGGGCGGCCACGATCCTCCACCGGCACCTCGCGGCACCACAAGAGCTGCGCCAGGTCGCGACCCACGATGCGCGGGTCGCCCGAGGGCACCAGCGCAATGGTGGTGGGCCCGTTGAACGGCTGCCGGTCGCTCACGACGAGGAGCACCCCCGGCGTCAGCCCCTGGTCCGCGAGGTAGCGGAGCCGGGCGGCATCCTGCGTTCCCACCTGACGCAGCTCGAGCTTGGCGCCCACCGGCGCGTCGGCGAGCGGCATCAGCTCCGTTTCCTCGATTTCACCGGCAGCCGTGGGGATCGGGTCGCCGTGCGGGTCGTACTGGGGCTGCCCGAGGGCGTTGGCCATGCGCTCGATCAGACCGTCCGACACCGCGTGCTCGAGCCGCTCCGCCTCGGCGTGGACGCCATCCCAGTCGTACCCGAGCTGCTGCGTCAGAAAGAGCTCGAGGATGCGGTGCCGGCGGATCATCCGGAGCGCTTCGCGCCGCCCCTGCGCCGTGAGCTGCACCCCTCGGTAGGGGACGTGCTCGATGAGGCCCGTGTCCGATAATCGCTTTACCATCCCGCTGACGGAGGGAGGCGCCACTTCGAGCATGCCGGCGATGTCGCTGGTGGTCGCGAATCCGCCCTGGCTCGACAGGTGGTAAATGACCTTGAGGTAGTCTTCCACAGACCTGGTGAGCGGCGGATTGACGTCTCTCGTAAGTGCACTCATGCCGATTCTCCCTGCCGGAGGGGCAGGTCATTGGGGATTCGTATGATGCGTCGAGGCAACATCTTGGGTAGCCACGACCAAGACCTATTAGCCTACACTAATAAACTGATGCTGTCAAGCAAATATGTGGATTTCGAATAGCTACATCTGGGTGGCGAGGTCGATAAGTGGGGTCAAAATCCGCTCCGTCATCCCCCAAATCAACTCGTCATCAACGAGGTAGGCCGGAAAGGTCCGCTCCACGCCCCTCAGGGTGAGCGTGATCTCGCGGCGAACCCCCGGTTCTCCGAGACGCTCGAGAGGAAGCCAGAACGCCCGCTGTACTTCATCGCTCGGGACGAGCGCGGGCCGCGCGCCGAGCGCGAACACGAAGGGACGTACGATCACCGGCGGGAGCGTGGGCGTGCGCGGATACAGGTCGTCCAGCGAACCGAGTCGCTCCCGGTTCGTCAAGTCGACGCCGGTTTCCTCACGAGTCTCGCGTACGGCAGTGGCGAGCAGGTCGGCGTCTTGAGGCTCGTATCGCCCACCCGGGAATGCGATCTGGCCGGACCACGGATCGCCCGCCCGCTCGGCGCGCCGGATAAGCAAGATCTCGAGCCCCTGGGAGGAGGACCGGTCGAGCAGGACGAGGGCGACCGCGGCGGGACGCGCCTCGGGCACCTCGACCGTGCGCGGCTGATGCCCGAGCAGCGCGCGCCGCACCTGAGCGAGGGTGATCACACGAGGTGCCGGGCCAGCCACTGCACGATCGTGTCGACGTTCCGCTCATCCGTCGCACCGAGGACCACAAGCCACGGAACGTCCCGGGCCGCGGCGGGCCGCCCGTGCGCCTCGTCCGCAGCGAGCAGCGCCACACGCTCGCCTCCTTCGAGATTCAGGGCGCCGCGCTTCAAGGCGTCGAGAGCCACCCCGATATCCTCCGGCTCGGGGCAATCCGCCGCCACCACCGCGAACCCGGCGCGGGCGAGGCGAGCCGCGAGCTCACTCGGCAAACCGCTCAAGAGGACCACGGGCCGGCGCCCGCCGGCGCTCGTGACCTCGACCGAGAGCGGAACGCCGACGGGCCGCGCGATCTCGACGCGGCGGTTCACGGGAGTGGCCAGAGATCAGCCGTTGCGGTGGCTTGTGGCGCCGATGATCATAGTGCCCGGTGCCCGGGGGGGGCCCGGGGGCCCGCAATAATACCGCAGGAGCGATGAGAAGCCACATCTGGATGGCGATCGGACTCGTGGCCGGGCTCGTGCTTGGCCTGACTGCGGCCCTGACACAGTCGCCCGCGCTGCTCGCGTTCGCGCGGTGGCTCCGTCCGTTCGGCACACTGTTCTTGAACCTCCTCTCGATGGTCGTGATTCCGCTCGTCGCAACCGCGCTGTTCCAAGGAGTCGCAGCGTTGTTTCTTCCCTTCACGGCCGTCTCGCTCGATCAACGCGAGACGCTGCTGGCCGGGTCGCGCGGCGATTCGTCGTTCGTGCAACATGCCGCGGAGCAGATCCCGGGCGGAGCGCGCTTCATCGTCGAGCTGATCCCGGCGAACCCCGTGCGAGCGGCGGTCGAGGGAAATCTCCTTCCCCTGATCGTCTTCGTCACAATCTTTGGCGTCGCCGCGGCCGCGCTCCCCGATGACAAGCGGCAGGCGCTCACGGAGCTCGCCGACGTCGCGACCCGGGCGTTGACCCACGTCATTCATTGGGTCTTGCTCCTCGCGCCGCTTGGCATCTTCGCGCTCGTCGCGGGCGCAGTGGTGCAGTACGGGTCGTCGCTCGTAACGACCATGGTGTTGTTCGTCCTCGCTGTCATCGTCGGGCTCGCATTGTTCATGGCGGTGGTGTACCTCCCGGCCGTCGCGCTCCTCGTCCGACTGAACGTGGGACGGTACCTGCGGGCGATCCGCGGATCCATGCTGATGGCGTTTTCGACCACGTCGTCCGTCGCCACCCTTCCGGTGATGCTCGAGGCGGCGGAAACCGACCTGAAGGTCTCGCGCACGGTGGCGAGCTTCGTCCTGCCGGCTGGTGCCGCGGTGTTTCTCACATCGCTCACGGTGGCGAGCGTGCCCTCGGCGAGCATCGTGAGTCTCGTCCCGGCGTTCGCGGCCACAGGGCTGCCACTCGCCGGACTCTCGCTGCTCCTGGGCTTCGATCGCATCCCGGACATGTTTCGGACCACGACCAACGTGGTCGGCCACCTCACGGGTGCCGTGGTGGTCGCGACCGTTGAGGGTGAGAAGCTCGAATGACCTGGGCGATCCCAGCCGCCTACGCGCTCCTGCTGGCGCTGCTTGTCTATCGCTACGCCACGCGTCGTCCCCGGTTGAGCAATTACGCCCCGCTGGTCACCGGACCGCTCGTGTCCGTTATCATTCCCGCCCGCGATGAGGCCGTGAACATCGAGGCGTGCGTTCGCTCCGCCGTGGCCACCGACTACCAGGCGGTCGAGGTGATCGTAGTGGACGATCGCTCGACGGACGGGACCCCGGAAATCGTGGAGCGGCTGGCGGACGGCCCGGAGTCGCGCGGGCGGGCGCGTCTGGTTCGGGGGGCCGAGCTGCCCGCGGGCTGGTTCGGCAAGCAGTGGGCGTTGGTGCAGGGGTATCGAGCGGCGCGGGGAGCGCTATTGCTGTTCATGGATGCCGACACGTGGCAGCACGCCGAGCTGCTCCCCCGGGCGGTCCGCGCACTCGAGGTCGAGCGGGTCGACCTGTTGAGCGCCCTCTCTCGCCAGGAGATGGTCTCGTTCTGGGAGCGGCTGGTGCAGCCGCACGTCTTCTTCGCCCTCGCCGCCCGGGTGGGTGACTTGCGCCGGGTGAACCGCACCAGGGTCGAATGGGACGCCGTTGCGAGCGGTCAGTTCATTCTGACCACCCGCGCGGCGTATGAAACGGTGGGCACGCACGAAGCGGTGAGGAACAGCGTGGTGGACGACATGGCGCTGGCTCAAACATTTACACGACACCATCTCGACATATTCTTGACGCACGCGGAAGAGTACATGAGTACACGCATGTATCGCAGCCTTGCCGGCATCCTCGAGGGGTGGACCAAGAACCTCGCGACCGGCGTGCCGCTCGCCTTCCCGCCCATCCCTCTGCTCCGCCGGCTCGCACCGTACCTCATGTGGCTGCCCGCGTTCGTCTGGATCGCGCCGCCGGTGCTGTGGGCGCTGTTCGGGTGGACCTGGGCCGCCCTGGCGACGGTGATCTCGCTCCTGATCTGGCTGTTGGTGTATCGGGCGTCCGGAGCGCCGCTCCGTTACGCGCTGCTCTTTCCGCTGGGCGCGGCGACGGTGGCGTACATCATGATCCGGTCGGCCTTGCGGGGCTCACGCCGGATCGAATGGCGGGGGCGCTCCTACCACGCCGACTGAGTCGCTACACCACACGCGACGAAGACGGGGGGATGGTCGCCGCGCTGGAGCAGGTCGTGCAACATCTCGTGCTCGGCAAGCTGGCGATTGCCGGTCTGGTCCTGCGCCATATAGATGGTATGGGGCGGCTGCCACCACCCCTCACAGCGCCCCTCGTAGGCCGGACACGGGTAGCTCGACCCCCCCACTTCGTACCATTCCACGCGATCGAAATCGGCCCAGATGCCGGCGCAGTTTTCGATCTCGGCCCACCACGTTCGATAGACCGAAGGTGGCGACCACTCCACTGCGCCGGCCGGCGCGAAGGTGTCGAGACAACCGACGAGCAAAAGGAGGGGGACCCACCGCAGACCAGAGGGCATAGGGCTCAAAAATACACCGTCGCGGCGAAGGAGAGCCCTTGAAGGAGCCCTGATACGCCCACGGCTCGTTCGACCTGTGCCCGCGCTTCGCTGTGTGGGTGGCCACGCACACCGCCCTGACCCTCGTCACGGTCGTGACGGTCGAGATCGCGATCCTCCTGTACATGATGGCGCGGCGGATCCCGACATGGATCGACAATGCATACCGGCACGAGAATAGGGCGGATAACCTGGGAAGTCTGAAGAGAATCACGGTACAGGGAGCAGAACGGGCTACGGCCAGACGCACAGACGCACAGGGGTGAACAGTTGGCGGCCTCCAGGTAGGCTTCCCTGGTCACGGCTACGTGACCACCGCTGTGCGTCTGTGCGTCTAGCCTTTGCCTTTCCTACTGTCCTACAACCTTTTAGCTCTATGCCCTATCGAATCACGCACATGGAGCTCACCATCCCCCGGGTGGCGACACTGCGCAGAGATCCGGACCAGGCGGCGAAGGATGCGGAAACGGCAGACGCGGCGCTCGCGGCCTCGGGCGACGGCCGTGCCTTCGAGCGGTTGTACCGGACGCACGTGGCACGCGTGCACAGCCTGGTGCGGCGTATGATCGGCCCGGACCACGCCGACGACGTCGCGCAGGACGTGTTCATCCGGGCGTGGACCAAGCTCTCGACGTTCCGGGGCGACGCGGCGTTCGGCACGTGGCTGCACCGCCTGGCGGTGAACGTGATCCTGGCCCGGCGGTCTACGGTCGGCACGGAGCGGAGCCGCATCGACGACTCGGAGCATGTGTGGGAGGGCGTGGCGGGACGTCCCGCTGCTCCAGAGATGTCGATGGATTTCGAAGCGGCCATCGGACGGCTACCTGAGGGGGCGCGACAGGTGTTCGTGCTGCACGACATCGAAGGGTACCGTCATGAGGAAATCGCGGACATGCTGGGGATCGTGACGGGAACGTCGAAATCGCAGTTGCATCATGCCCGGATGGCGCTCCGCCGGCATCTCGAGCGCTGAAGGAGTTCGAACGATGAACGACCATTGGACTGATCGACTTTCGGAATACTTGGACGGCGACCTCACGGCCGGCGAGCGCACGGCGCTCGAGGCGCACCTCGCGGCGTGCGGCGTGTGCCGGGTGACGCTGGATGAGCTACGCCGAGTCGTGGCCCGGGCGCAGGCCTTGGACGACCGGCCACCTGCGGCCGACCTGTGGCCCGGGATCGCGGAGCACATCGGCGTCGTGAGTCTTGCGGCCCGGCGAGTAGATGGGAGGGGGCGGCGCCGTCTGTCGTTCACGATGCCACAGCTCGCCGCCGCCGCGGTGGTGCTGGCGCTGTTCTCAGCCGGCTCGACGCGGCTCTTGTTCCGGAATCGGCCGCCCTCGCCGACGCAGGGCACCACTGCCATCATGACGAACGTGGGCATGTCGCCGCTGGATGCGCGTACCGCCGCGTCCGTGGCCGCTCTCGAGGAGAACCTCGCGCGCAATCGCGGCCGGCTCGACACCGCGACCGTGCGGGTGATCGAGAAGAATCTCGGGATCATCGACCGGGCGATTCGCGACGCACAGAGCGCGCTCGCCGCCGATCCCGCGAACGCCTATCTGAACCAGCATCTTGCCCAGGAAACGCGGCGTAAACTTGAGCTCCTGCGCCAGGCGGCCACGCTCGCCAGCGCGCGGAGCTAGAGAGGATAGAGTACCAGCATGCTCACGACCCTGGCGACGCTCGCCGCCCTCGGGATCGCCCAGCAGACCGATACGACCCTCCCGGTGCGGGCGGGTGCCCGCCTGGAGGTCTCGAACTTCGGGGGCGAGATCGCCGTCAAGACCTGGAGCAAGAGCGCCGTGCGCATTGCGGCCAACCATTCGAGCCGAGACCGGATCTCGATCGACGCAACCGAGCAGTACGTGCGGGTGAAGTCGGAAGGCCGGCGAGGACCCTCGCAGCTGGTCGAGTACGACATCACCGTCCCCACGTCGATGGCGCTGGCGCTCTCAGGCGTCTACACCGACATCTCGGTGGACGGCTCGCAGGGCGAGGTTACGGCCGAAACCGTGGAAGGATCGGTCAAGGTCTCCGGCGGGGCCGGCAATGTCTCCCTTAAGTCCGTGCAGGGCGAGGTGACACTCGAGAAGGCCCGGGGCCGTATCTCTCTGAGCAGCGTGAACGAGGCCATCACGGCGACTGGCATCTCGGGCGACGTCTCGGCGGAGACCGTGAACGGAGACATCACGCTCACACAGATCGAGTCCGCCAACACCGACGCGACCACGGTCAACGGAGACATCACCTACGACGGAACCATCAAGGACGGCGGCCGCTATCGCTTCTCGACCCACGACGGTGACCTGCGCGTGGCGGTACCCGAAAAGGCGGGCGTCTCCGTGTCGGTAGCCACGTTCAACGGGGACTTCAGCTCCTGCTTCCCGGTGCAACTCAGCCGGAAGACTAAGCATCGGTTCGACTTCACGATCGGCTCGGGCAGCGCCCGGATCGAGCTCGAGTCGTTCAACGGCGACATCAGACTGTGCCGCCCCGGGCAGCTGAAGAGGGACAAGCACGAGGACCACGACGATCAGGAGGAAGAATGACCATGCGCGTCGTCACTCTGGGGCTCGTCGCGACCGGCCTCACGCTCGTTGCCCGAGCGGCTGCGGCCCAGGGCGAGTTTCACTGGAAGGGCAAGGTCGCCGCGGGCAAGACGATCGAGATCAAGGGTGTGAACGGCGACGTCAGCGCCGTGGCGGGGTCAGGCGAGGTGGACGTGACCGGCGTCAAGAGCGCGCACCGCAGCGACCCCGAGGACGTGAAGATCGAGGTCGTGCCATCGGAGGACGGCGTCACGATTTGCGCGGTGTACCCGAGCGACGGTCGCCGGGAAAACACCTGCGAGCCGGGGGAGCACGACCACACGAGCACGCGAAACAACGACGTGCGGGTCGACTTCACGGTGCGCGTGCCCGAGGGGGTGCGTTTCCGTGGTGCCACGGTCAACGGGAAGGTGGACGCGGCGAACCTCTCGAGCGACGTCGATGCCACCACCGTAAACGGCAGCATCCGGATCTCGACCACGGGGTACGCCGGGGCGCGGACGGTGAATGGCTCGATCGTGGCGTCGATGGGGAAGGCGACGTGGACCGACGCACTCGACTTCGCCACCGTGAACGGCGGGATCACGCTGGACTTACCGGCCAACCTTTCGACCGAGGTGAGGGCCACCACGGTGAACGGCGAGATCGAGACCGACTTCCCCCTGACGATCACGGGAAAGTTTGGCCCGCGACGCATGAACGGAACGATCGGCAGCGGGGGACGGCGGTTGGAATTGTCGACGGTGAATGGGTCGATAAAGCTACGAAAAGCCGGTTGACGAAACGGGGAGCAGGGAGCGGGGAGCGGTACCCTCCGGCGATCGGAAGGAACCGCTCCCTGCTCCCCGCTCCCGCAGTAATTCAGCCCTACCTGCAGAACCGCGGTACATAAGCCGAGCCATCCGCGCCCCACCTTAGGCCCCTCCGAACCAGGGGCTCCGCGGTGTTGCGGGAACTTCTCGCCCGCACCGAGCAGATCGATGATCTTCGCCACCTCTTTGGGGCGCTCGGGTTCCAGGGGGCGTGGGAGCACGTGCCACCCGGCCCCTGGCTCGGTCCGGAGCAGGCAGCGGCGGCGGGCGTGCGGCGGGTGGCGCTGGTCGCGCGCCACGAGGCGTTCCGGGTGTTCGGGCTCGACGCCCGGGATCCGGAACGGGCGGCGAGCGCGGCGGCCCGGCGGCTCGCCGCAAATGCGGAGCGTGGGCTCGCCTGCGCGATCGGCACGGGGCCGCGCCGGCTCGTGTGCGCGAGCTGGCGCCCGGCGACGCGCGGGTCGCCGGTCCGCGCGACGGCGATCCCCCTCGAGCGACCGCCCGGCGCGTCACTCGCCACCCTGGAGCGACTCAGCCCGCTCCCCGGGGAGACGTCGCTCGCGCTCAGCCTGCGGATCGGGGAAGCGCTGGCGAGCGAAGGAGTCACGCCACGCTTCTTCCGGGCGTTTCGCGCCACGCTCGAGCGCCTCACCGACCGCCTTCCGGCGCCACGCAGCCGGGTCGAGCGGCACGCGCTGGCACTCACGGCACTCACGCGCGTCCTCTTCCTGTACTTCGTTCAGGCAAAGGGCTGGCTCGGCGGTGATCGACGCTATCTGATCCACCGCTTCGACGCGAGCGCCGCCTCCCGGCATCAGTTCCACCGTCACGTGTTCGACCCGCTGTGCTTCGGTGCCCTGAACCGCCCCGCGGCAGAGCGCTCGAGCGGAGCACGAGCACTGGGGGACGTGCCGTTCCTGAACGGCGGGCTGTTCGAGCCGACCGCGCTCGAGCGGAGCTGCGGCCCAGCCCGTTGGTCGAACCTCGACTGGCGTGACGCGTTCGACGATCTCTTCGAGCGATTCCATTTCTCGGCGCGCGAGGAGGAAGGCGGCGACGTCATCGCGCCCGACATGCTCGGCCGGGTGTTCGAAGGCGTGATGGACCCGGCCGAGCGGCGGACGAGCGGCAGCTACTACACGCCGGCCGCGCTCGTCCGGGAGATCGTGCGCGCCGGTCTCGCGTCGGTGCTGGAGCACCGGTTCGGGCTCGCGGCGGGAGCCACGGAGCGCTGGATCTACGGCGGCAGCCCTCCGGACCCGCCACCTGACCTGCGCCGGGTTGCGGTGCTCGACCCGGCAGTCGGCTCGGGCGCGTTTCTGTTGGGCGCGCTGGAGGAGCTCACCCGGCTGCGGTGCACGGGGGGTGAAGGACCGGCAATCGCGGTGCGGCACGACGTGATCGCGCGGTCGTTGTTCGGCGTGGATCTCAAGGTCACGGCCGTGAGGCTCGCCGAATTGCGACTGTGGTTGGCGCTGATCGCCGACCAGGACGAATCGGACCTCGCCAGGGTCGCCCCGCTGCCGAATCTGGATGGCCACGTGCAGCAGGGGGACGCGCTGCTCGATCCCCTCGCGGTGGCCCGCTCGCTGGCCGGAAGCAGCATTCCTGCGACCGCGGCGAGCGGCGTCGAGGTGGAGCGGCTCGCGGCCGCCCGGCGGGCGGTATTTTCGCTCACCGGACTGGCGAAGCGTCGCGCGATGACGGAGCTCGCGCGTGCTGAGGGAGCGCTAGCGCAGCGGTGGCTCGCGGCCAGCGCCGCCGGCCTCGAACGGCGTGCAGCGGAGCTCGTCGCCACTGGGAAGGATCAGGACCTGTTCGGCCGGCGTCGCGGGCTCACCGTGGAGGAGCGCGCTCTGCTCCGCGGCGTACGAGCCAGCCGCCGCGAGCTCCGCGCCGCCGCGCGCCGGCTCACCCGGGAGGGCGGCGCGCCGTTCTTCGCGTTCGAATCACACTTCGGCGATATCGTCGCGCGTGGCGGCTTCGATCTCGTGGCCGGCAACCCGCCGTGGGTGCGCGGGGAACGAGTGCCCACGCAGGTGCGCGAGGCGCTGGCCACGCGCTACGTGACCTGGCGCCCGGACCACACCCGAGGATTCGCGCACTTGCCGGACCTCGCCGTGGCGTTCGTGGAACGCGCGCTCGAGCTCACCGCGCCCGGTGGCACCACGGCGCTTCTTGTCCCGGCGAAGTTCACGACGAGCGGCTACGCGGCACGCCTCCGGCGGCGGCTCGCCGAGGGCACGCGTCTCCAGCGTGTCGCGCCGGTGCCGGCCGCGGACGGCGCGTTCGCCGCGGCGGTCTATCCGCTCGCGCTCGTTGCGGCGCGCATGGAGCCGACCGGCCACGAGCGCGTCGCCAGCGCGCTAGGCCCGAGAAGCACGGCCCGGGCGATCCCGCAACGCGCGCTCACGGCAGACGGTCCGTGGATCCTGGCGTACGACGCGATGCGCGTGGCACACCGCCTCCGTTCGGCATACCCCACGGTCGGCGACCGTTGGAGCCCGCAGCTCGGCGTGAAGACGGGCGCGGACGACGTCTATCTCGTGCCGCAACCGAGCCCCGCGACGCGACCCGCCGTGCGCGGCCGGGACATCGCGCCGTGGCGCGCCACGCCGGTGGCGCACCTGCTGTGGACGCACGCTCCCGACGGCCGGCCCCTGCCCCGTCTCTCGGAGGAGCTGGCGCGGGCGTTCGGCCCACATCTCGAGCGTTTGCGCCGCCGCAGCGATTACCGCGGCGGCCCGGCGTGGCAGGTGTTTCGCACCGCCCTCGCCGATGCGCCGCACCGCGTGATCTGGCCCGACCTGGCCCGGAGGCTCGCGGCGGTTGTCCCCGATGGGAGCGTGGTTCCCCTCAACACGGTGTATGGCATCGCCACCCGGTCGCGGGATGACGCCTACGCGCTCGCCGCGCTGTTCAACTCACGCTGGCTCACGGCGCTCGCGCGGCTGTACGCCGATCCCGCCCGCGGCGGCTTTCGGCGCTTCAACGCCCGCGTGGTGCGCGGGTTGCCGATCCCGCCCGCGGACGCCGCGGTGTGGCGCCACCTCACGGATCAAGGGCGGCGCCATACGGCGGACGACGCCGGCATCGCGGCCTTCTACGAGCTCGACGCGGCGGATCGCCGTGCTCTCGACGCCGCGGATCCTCTCTGAGCACGTCGCGCCGCTCGCGGAGCCGCTAGCCTGCCTCCTCGCGCCCGGCGCGGTCGCGCCCCCGGCGTCCGTCGCGGCGATCGGGGCGCGCGCGCTGCTCGACCTCGCGCCGCTCGCGCTCGAGAGTCAGGCGCCATGGCCGGCGTGGCTCGCCCCGCATCAGGCCCCGGCCGCTACGCGACTCGTCGGCATCCTCGCGCGCCACGGCGGCGCCCTGCTCGCAGACGCCGTTGGCCTCGGCAAGTCGTACGTCGCGCTCGCAGTCGCCCTCGCGGTCGGGGCGCCGTTCACGCTGGTCGTCCCGGCGGTGCTGGTGGACCAGTGGCGGGCGCTGCTCAAAGAGCACGGGGCCGAGGCACCTATCTTCACGCATGAGTCGTTGAGTGCGCCGTCTCACCGCCCATTGCCGTCCTCTGCCGCCCGTTGCCGCCTTTGGATCATCGACGAGGCCCACCGCTTCCGGAACCCAGGCACGCGGCGCTATCGCGCGCTCGCACGGCTCGTGGTCGGTGCGAGCGTGCTGCTCGTGACCGCAACCCCGGTGCACAACCGCCTCGGCGATCTCTGCCACCTCTTCCGCCTGTTTCTCCGCGACCATGACCTCACGGCGCTGGGAGTGCCCTCCCTGCTCCGGGCGGCGCGCGGTGACTGCGACGCCCGCGCACTGACGGCGGCGGCAGCGCGGTTATCGGTCTCGCGCTCGCGGGCGCGCGTGCGGTCGGGATACGGCACAGGGCGGGTGGCGCTCGACTTCCCTCAGCGCGCCGCGGGTCGGTCTCTCCGCGTTGGATGCGCTCCCGACGCGGTGCTGGCGGAGCTCGTGGAGGGTGTGGCGCGGCTCGAAGCCGGGCGCGATGCGGCGGCGCTGTTCCGCCTGGTGCTCCTTTCGCAGCTCGCCTCCAGCCTGCCCGCCTTCCGGGCGAGCCTCGGGCGATACGATGCGTTCTTGGACTTGGGCGCGGCGGCCGCCGCCCAAGGCAAAACGCTCGGCCGAGACGATTTCAGACGGCTGTTCCCCGCCGGTGCAGAAGACTTGCAGCTCGTTTTGCTTCCGCTCGTGCTCCAATCCGGTCCATTTCTCGCGACCGAGCGTGACCGGGATCTCGTTCGAAAACTCAGAGAATTGTCGCGGTCGGACATCGACCCCAAGGCGGAGGCGCTCGAGCGGCTGCTCAACGAGGGAGGCAAGACAATCGTCTTCGTGCAGGCGCGAGCGACGCTACATCACTTGATGCGTTGGTTGCGCGGGCGCCGCGTCGCGGGCGTGGCCGGCGATCGGGGCTGGTTCGGGAGCGAGGCCGCACGGCGCGACGAGGTGATCCGGGCCTTTGCGCCGCTGGCGCAGGGAGCGCCCGCGCCGTCGGCCGCGCTCGCGACCGATGTCCTGATCGTTACCGATCTGTTGAGCGAAGGGCTCAATCTGCAGGACGCCGCCCGCGTCGTGCACTACGACCTGCCGTGGAGTCCGGCCCGCCTGGCGCAGCGAGAAGGCCGGATTGATCGCGCCGCGTCGCCTCATTCACGCATCGAGACGACGACGTTCCTCCCACCGGAGCCGCTCGCTGCGGCGTTGGCGGTGGAGCGGCGGCTGGCAGTGAAGCGGCGCGTGCAGGTACGAGCCGGTGGGGGCCGGGAGGGCTTCGATTGGTGCGACCGGCTCCAGGGCATCGCCACCACGCTGCCGCCCCCCGCTCCTCACCGCTCGTGGACCGCGATTGTTGCTCCGGAGCGAGCCGCCGTGGTGGTGATAAGGATCGGCGGTCGGGTGGAGGGGTTCGTCGGCACGGATGCGGGCGTGCGGGCCGATCCCGAGCAGGCTGCGGTATTACTCGAGCGGGCGGCTCGCGCCGAGCTCGCGCCCGACGCTCCCACGCATCGACCGTTCCTCGATCGTATGCTCCGGCAGGTAAGGCCCCTATGTCGCCGGCGGCTCGACGCCGTCGAGGCAACCCGCTGGCGCGCCGCCGATCGCGACCGGCTGAGCCGCAGGTTGATCCCCTGGGTGTTGAGCGCCGCCCGGCGGGCGGCGGTCCAGCGCCGTCCGGCCGATCTGCGTCGGCTGGACGAGCTGGTTTCGCGGCTCGCGCTCGGTATGACGGCGGGCGAAGAGCTCCTGCTCGAGGACCTGGTGACTCGTCGAACCGCGCTCTCGGTCCGGGACGTGCTCGCCTGGCACGAGCGGCTGCGCCCTCCCCTTCCCACGGAAGACGTCGCCGTACCTCAGGTCGAGCTGGTGGCGGCAGTTGTCTTCGGGCCCGCCTAGTGGTCTTGGTCCTCGAGCAGGAGCTCCTCGAGATCCAGGTCGCGCTGAACCCGGCGCATCACGGCATCGTTGATCGCGCCGCTATCGCGGAGCCGCAGGAGCTCGCGCCGCTCGACAGCTAGGAGCTCACGCGTGAGGCGCCGGTGCGCGGCCGACTTGGCCTCCACTACTCCGTCCACCGTGCCATCCGCCCGGCTCTGGAGCCGGCGCGCACGATGCCGGTAGTGGTCGCGCGTGTCGCTCAGCGCATAGGAATGCACCCAGGGCTCTTTGGAAAGCTCCTCGAGGCGCGCCAGGGCGACCTCGGCGGTCCGCAGTCGGGCCTCCGTCTCCTCGCGTCGCTCTTCCTCTCCGGTCTCGCGGACGCCGAGCCAGCGCAACAGCGGCGCGAGCGCGAACCCCTGACCGACCAGCGTCACGATGATCACGCCGTACGTGATAGCGACGATCGCGTCCCGCCCGGGGAACGGAGCACCGGCAGCCGTCACGATCGGAATTGCGGCCGCGAGGATGAGCGAGTCACCGCCGCGGAGCCCCGCCCAACCGACGACCGTCATGAACTTCCAGCCTGGGAGCGGCTCCCGGGGGCGCAGCCGCGGCAACACGAGACAGCGGGAATACCCGGCGGCATAGACCCAGACGAAGCGCGCCGCGATCACCGCGAGGCTCACCAGCGCGGCCCCTCGCGTCAGCTGCAAGGCGGTCGTCCCGCTCAGCCCCTCGAGAATCGGCCGCAATCCCAGTCCGGTGAGGATGAAGATGAGGCCCTCGAGGATGAACACGACCACATCCCACATCCCCGCGTTCTGGACGCGCGTGTCGGGCGCGACGATCCGAGGACCTACGCGGCCCAGGTACAATCCCGTCGCGACGACGGCCAAAATGCCCGAGACGCCGAGCCTCTCGGCCGGGATGTATGCGGCGTATCCGCTCAAGAGAGAGATCGTGTTCTCGACTTCCGGGTCATGCAGGTGACGGCGAATCGCCCCGAGGAGCCAACCCACCGCGAGGCCGACCACGATACCTCCAGTCCCGACGACGAGGAACCGCGCGCCCGCCTGCATGACGGAGAAGACGCCGGTGACCGCGGCTGCGACTGCCATTCGATACGCGACGATCGCCGCAGCATCGTTCACCATGCTCTCCCCTTCGAGAATGGTGACGAGGCGTCGCGGTACCGGCAGCCGTCGCATGAACGCGGTCGCCGCTGCCACATCGGGCGGCGACACGGCCGCGCCGAGCGCGAACGCGGAGGCCCAGGGCAGCCCCGGCACCACGCCGTGCGCGACCCACGCGACCACGCCGGTGACGAACAGCACGTGCCCCACACCGAGCGACAGAATCGGTCGCAGGTTGGCGCGCACGTCGCGATAGGAGGCCGAGAGCGACGCGCGATACAGGAGCGGGGGAATGAACACCAGGAACACGAGCTGCGGATCGAACTCGACCACCGGCAGCCCAGGGATCAAGGCCACCGCGAGCCCGCCCGCGACGAACAGGGCGGGCGTGGGGACGTCGAGCCGGCGTGCCACCAACGCCAGAAACGTCACGCCAACGAGAAGTGCGAGGACGGTCTCGAAATGTTGCATGCTTTGGGCTCAGGCCAAGATTCTACGCCCGTCCGCCGCGGTCGCCAGCGGCGGGACGCGTTCGCGCTGGTATCTCGCCCACCGGTAGTTACCTTCCGGCGTGCCCGCGCCTCTCTCCACCTTCCTGTTCGACCTGGACGGCACGCTCATCGACTCCATCGAGCTGATCTTACGCTCGTACCGGCACACGATGCGCACGCACCGCGGACATGAGCCCGGGGACGAGGTCTGGATGGACGGTTTAGGCACGCCGCTGTGGGTGCAGTTCCGGCAGTTCACGGAGGACCCGGCGGAGATCGACGCGATGGTCGCGACGTACCGCGCGTATAATCTGGCCCATCATGACGAGATGGTGCGGCCGTATGCCGGCGTGGTGGATGCGGTCCGCTCCCTCGAGCGCCGCGGGAGAGCCCTCGCGCTGGTCACGAGCAAGCTCCGGAGCGGCGCCCTGCGGGGGCTCCGCCTGGCGGGGCTCGAGGACGCCTTCACCGTGATCGTCGGCGCGGACGACGTCACGCACCCCAAGCCGCACCCTGAGCCGGTCCTCACCGCGCTCGAGCGGCTGGGCGCGCCCGCTCGCGACGCCGTGTTCGTCGGTGACTCCCGCCACGACATCGAGTGCGGTCGCGCGGCGGGCGTGAAGACCGCCGCCGTGCTGTGGGGACCGTTCGATCGTTCGGCCCTGGCGGACCTGGAGCCGGATTACTGGCTGGAAACGCCGGCAGACCTCACTTTACTGGCACCCGACACCTAGCACCCAGCACCTGGAGGTTTCTTGCGTTTCGTCTCATTCGAGCTCGAGCGCTGGCAGAGCACCTGGGAGAACCGGGTGCGTTATAACCTTTCGGAATCGGGCGTGCACCCGCTCTCGATTCAGGAGCTCCTCGAGCTGGCGGGTGTCACCGCGACGCCCCTGCTCGACGTGCGGCTCGGTTACAGCCAGTCGAACGGCACCGATCTGCTGCGCGGCCGGATCGCCGCGCTCTACCCCGGAGTCTCGCCGGAGCAGATCCTCGTCACGACCGGAAGCGCGGAGGCAAACTTCGTCGTCTGCTGGCGTCTGATCGAGCCAGGCGACAAGGTCGCGGTCATGCTCCCGAACTACCTGCAGACGTGGGGGCTGGCTCAGAACTTCGGCGGGCAGGTCCGCGGGTTTGCGTTGCATGCCGAGGCGCAGTGGGAGCCGAGCCCCGAGGAGGTGCGCAGCGCGATCGCACCGGGAACGAAGCTCGTCGTGGTCACCAACCCTCACAACCCCACAGGACACGTCCTCTCGGCCGAGATGCGACGGCTCATCGTGAGCCGCGCGGCGGATGTGGGTGCGTGGCTGCTCGCGGACGAGGTGTACCAGGGGGCCGAGCGCGACGGGGTGACCACGCCGTCCCTTTGGGGCAGCTACGAGCGGGTGATCGTGGTGAACGGGTTGTCGAAGGCCTACGGCCTGCCCGGCCTGCGCATCGGGTGGATCGTGGCGCCGCCCGCATTCTCGGCCGAGGCCTGGGCGCGGCACGACTACACCACGATCGGACCGGCTGGAGCGAGCGACCATCTGGCGACCGTCGCGCTCGAGCCGAAGGTGCGGGTGAAGGTGCTCGACCGCACCCGACGGATTCTCGCGACGAACTACCCGGTGCTCGACGAGTGGTTGAAACGGTTCGGTGACACGTTCAGCTGGCACCCGCCGCAAGCCGGAGCGATCTGCCTCGTGAAATACCGCCCGGGAATCGATGCCCTGGAGCTGGTTGAGCGCATGCGCGCCGAGCACAGCGTGCTGCTCGTCCCGGGAGACCATTTTGGTCTGCCGCGTCACCTGCGACTCGGGTTCGGCGAGGAGCTCCACCACTTCCGAGAAGCGCTCGGCGAGACCGAGCGCGGCTTGAAGCGAGCGTTCGCCGACTGAGATGCGGGTCGTCCCGCTCGAGGCGTTTCGCGACAAGATTCCCTTTTCGGTGGCTATCGCCGCGGCCGAGCGCGGCTTTCGAGCGCTCGGTCTCGGTGAAGCGGCGCTCCCCGACCCGATGGTGCTCGAGCTGCGGGAGCAGCAGGCGGAAGTGCACGTGAAGGGCGCGCACCTGCGAGGGGCACGTCACATCGTGCTCAAGGTGGCGACCGGCTTCTATCGGAACCGGGCGCGAGGCCTGCCGTCGGGCGACGGGATGTTCCTGCTGCTCAACGCCGAGACGGGCGTGCCGGAAGTGCTGCTCGAGGAGCACGGATACCTCACCGACTTTCGTACGGCAGCCGCCGTGGCGCTCACCCTCAGATACCTGGCGCGACAAGACGTGCGCGAGGCCCTCCTCATCGGCGCGGGCGCGCTGGCTCGCCTCACCGCGCGTGCCATGATCGCGGAAATGCCGCTCGCGCGACTCACGCTGTGGAATCGCACACGCGAGCGCGCCGAGAGCCTCGCCAAGGAGCTCGGTCAGGTCGTGGAGACGCGCATCGCGCCGGCGCTCGAGTCGGCGGTTCGCGACAACCGCGTGATCGTGACCGCGACCGCCAGCACGACTCCCCTCGTCATGGCCTCGTGGGTGGCTCCGGGAACGCACGTCACGTCCGTGGGCACCGGCAGTCCGGAAAAGATCGAGCTCGATCCGGCCCTCCTCGCACGCGCCGACAAGCTCGTGGCGGATCGCATCTTCCAGACAGAGCGGTACGGCAACCTGCACCACGCCATCGCGGCGGGCGCCGTCACGCGTGAAAACGTCTACGCGGAGCTCGGCGAGCTCGCCGCCGGCCGAAAGGCGGGGCGGGAGGACGAGACGGAGGTGACGGTCGCCGACCTGACAGGCGTCGGCGTGCAGGACGCCGCGATCGCTCAGGCCGTCGTGGAGGTCCTGGGCCTCTGAGCGGGGAGCCGGGTGCTACCGCCTCCTGAGCTACGATCCCCGGCTCATCCTCCGAACGCGCGCACTATGACATAGACCAGGCCGGCGATCCCCGCCGCCGCCGGGATCGTGAGGAGCCAGGCCCACACGATGCGCCCCGCCACGCCCCACCGGACCGCCGACAGGCGCTGCGCCGCGCCGACACCCGAGATCGCTCCGGTGATCGTGTGCGTCGTGCTCACCGGGATGCCGTAGTGCGATGCAACAAACAGCGTGATCGCACCGCTCGTTTCGGCGCAGAAGCCCCCGAACGGCGTGAGCTTCGTGAGGCGTTGGCCCATGGTCCTCACGATCCGCCAGCCCCCCGACATGGTTCCCAGGCCCATCGCCGCGCCACACGCGACGATGATCCACCATGGCACCGCGCCCGCATCGGTCAGATGCAGCGCTCGCACGGGAAAGTCGACAAATAGGCGCTGCTCAGCGACCAGGAGGCCAACGATGATGCCCATCGTTTTCTGCGCGTCGTTCGTGCCGTGCCCCAGCGAGTAGGCCGCCGCCGATCCCAGCTGCAGCACGCGGAACACCCGATCCACCCTGCGCGGCAGCGCGCGCCGTAAGGCCCAAGACAGGGCGACGGTCAGGGCCAAAGCGAGCGTCAGGCCCATCACGGGAGCCACGATGATGAAGACGAGCGTCGAAACCCACTTCCCAGGAAACAAGAGCGCCGTCACGCCCGCCTTCGCGACGGCGGCGCCGGCGTAGCCTCCGATCAGGGCGTGGGACGAGGACGTCGGCAATCCGAGCCACCAGGTGATCAGGTCCCACAGGATCGCGCCCAGCAGTCCGGCCAGAATTACGGATGCATCCACCACCGCCAGGTCCACGAGCCCTTTGCCCATCGTCTTCGCGACGGCGGTGCCGAACACGAACACGGCGATGAAATTGAAGGCGGCGGCCCACACCACGGCTGCGGAAGGCGCGAGCACCCGCGTGGAAACGACGGTGGCGATCGAGTTCGCCGCGTCGTGAAAGCCATTGATGAAGTCGAACAGGAGCGCGATCACGAGGATCGCGAGCACATACGTGACAGGCGCAGCCGGCATCAGGCGTGCTTCAACGTGATGGACTCGAGCACGTTGGCGACGTCCTCCGACTGATCGAGCGTGCGCTCAAGATTGTCGTAGATCTCCTTCCACTTGATGACCTCGAGCGCGTCCCGCTCGGTCTCGAACATGCGACCGAGGGCCTCGTGGTAGATCGCGTCGCCTTCTTCCTCCAGCTTTTTCGCCTCGACGCAGTACTTCATCACGTCGTCGCCCTTTTTCAGGCGCCCGACACCCTCGGCGAGCACGCCCACCATCCGCTGGATGACTTCGGTGAGCTGTTTGACCCCCTCCGGTGCGACGCCAAGGTGGAAGATCTGGGAGCGGCGGGCGGTCCCGTCGATCGCGTCCATCACATCGTCCAGGTCGGACGCGAGCTGATGGATGTCTTCGCGGTCGAGCGGCGTGATGAATGTGCGGTCGAGGCGGTTCACCACTTCGTGCGTCACCTGATCGGCCTCGTGCTCGAGTCGCTTGATCGCTTCCACGTGCGGCGTGCGGCGCTCGGGCGGCGCCGCGAACAGCTCGCGCAGATGCTGGGCGGCTTCCTTGTTACGGGTGGCGACCGCGGCGAACAGGTCGAAGAATTCCTCTTCCCTGGGCAACAGGCGCACGGTGGTCCTCTCGGGGAATGGGGGATTTGGCGCCGCAGAACATAGCGGCCTCCGTCGGGAGCCACTAGGTTACCCGCTCCACCCGGCCCGACGGAGCACACCGAATGGCGACCGCTCAGCAGCCGCAGACCGAGTTCGTCAGGGCGATCTCCCGCCTCGACGCCACGGCCCTCGTCGTCGGCTCCATGATCGGATCGGGGATCTTCATCGTTTCGGCGGAGATCCTGCGCGAAGTCCACGCCCCGGGGCTGCTGCTGGTGGTCTGGGCGGTGTCCGGCATCGTCACCCTGATGGGCGCCCTCACCTACGGCGAGCTGGCCGCGATGTTCCCGCACGCGGGCGGGCAGTACGTGTACCTCCGGGAGGGGATCTCACCGCTCTTCGGCTACCTCTATGGCTGGACCCTGTTCGTGGTCATCCAGACCGGCACCATCGCGGCGGTCGCGGTCGCGTTCGCGCGGTTCACGGCCGTGTTCTGGCCCGGGCTCACGCCGGACGTCTTCCTGGGCTCGACGCTCCATTTCCCGAAGCCGATCGGAGACATCGCCGTGGGCCTGTCCCCGCAGCGCATCCTCGCGGTCGTCTCGGTCGCGATCCTGACCTGGATCAACCTGCGCGGCGTTCGCACGGCGGCGATCATCCAAACCACCCTCACCGCGGTCAAGACCGGCGCGTTGGCGCTCTTGATCTTGCTCGGCCTCACCATCGGCCGACACCCCGAGGCCCTGTCGGCGAACTTCGGGTCCAACTTCTGGGCGACGGGTGGGGTCGCCGTCGGGCTCGGGGCGGTCGGCGCCGCGATGGTCGGCTCGCTCTTCTCAATGGACGCCTGGAACAACGTTGGGTTCGCGGGCAGCGAGCTCAAGCACCCGGAGCGCGACCTGCCGATCGCGATGGGGGCGGGGGTCCTCATCGTCACCGTGCTGTACCTGCTCGCCAACGTCGCCTACCTGTCCGTGCTCCCCGCCCCGGCGATCGCGACCGCGCCGCAGGACCGCGTCGCAACCGCCGCCCTCGAGGCGATCCTCGGCGCGCCCGGCCTGAAGCTCATGGCCGCGGCGATCATGATCTCGACGTTCGGCTGCAACAACGGCCTCATCCTGTCGGGCGCTCGCGTCTACTACGCCATGGCCAAGGACGACCTCTTCTTCAAGTCGGCCGGCGTCCTCCATCCGCGATACAAGACGCCCGCCGTGGCGCTGGTCGTCCAGGCGGTGTGGACGAGCCTGCTCTGCCTCTCGGGGACCTACACGCAACTCCTCAACTTCGTGATCTTCGCGGCGCTCGTGTTCTACGGTCTGACCGCAGTCGGCCTGTTCACGCTGCGCGCGAAACGGCCGATGGCGGAGCGGCCCGTGCGCGCACCCGGATATCCCTGGTTGCCGGCCGTCTACGTGCTCGCGACCGCCGCCATCGCCGCCGACCTCCTGACCCAGGACGCCACACGGACGTACAGCGTGTTAGGCCTGGTCCTGGTCGTGATCGGCGTGCCGGTGTACTTCGCGTGGCGAGCGATGGTAAGGCAGCGGAGCTAGAGCGGCCTGACCGAAGCCGGAACTCTCAACCCCACAATTGATTAGCGCTCACCATCCAGGCACTTGCCGTGCTGTGCGGTCACGGGCATATTAATTTCGTACCCCGAACAAATACCGAAGATAGCCAGGGCTCCATCGATGGCCGAACCGCTCGAGCTGCCGCTCCCGCCGCCGACTTCGCGGCGCCCATCCACGCCCTCTCAACCTGTGCCGTGCCCGGACTGCGGCGCGGGACTCACCCGTCAATCGGCTTGCCTGGTGTGCGTGCAGTGTGGGTGGGCGCGGTGCGGCTGAATCGACGCGGTCAGCGGGAAGGGCGGGAGGGCGGTATGGATGTAGGGAAACGGGAGGCGAACTCAGCGAAGCGGTCCCGGCAGCTGCAGCTGCTCAACGTCCTACCGCCATACCGCCCTTCCGCCCTTCCGATTCTCGACCAGCGTCTCCGCGGGACCAGGTTCGTCGAGCTCACGCCCCGGTCGATTCTCAATTCGCCCGAGCAAACGGGGGTGGACTTCTGGTCGCTCAACCCCTACGTCGGATGCGAGTTCGGGTGCACCTACTGCTATGCGCGGTACGCGCACCGTTACGCGGTCGAGCGCGCGCATGATGCGGGAACGCTGTCAGACGCCGAGTTCCGCGAGTTCCGCGGAGAACACGGGTGGGAAGCGTTCGAGCGCCGCATCTTCGTCAAGGAGCGCGTGCTCGACGCGCTGGAGTCCGATCTGCGCCGCTACTTCCGGACGAACGCACGCGGACCTGAGCGCACCCCGATCGTGATCGGCACCGCCACCGACCCGTACCAGCCCGCCGAGCGACGCTTCCGGATCACCCGCCGGGTGCTCGAGCGCCTCGCTCGTTGCGAAGCGCTCAACGTCGGCATCATCACGAAGAGCCCGCTCATCGCGCGCGACGTGGACGTCCTTCGAGCGATTCGGGAGCAGAGCGACCTCGAGGTTCACATCTCCCTCATCTCGGTGGACGCGGCGCTCATCAAGCGGGTGGAGGCGCGCTCCCCGACGCCCGCGACACGGCTGCGAGCACTCGAAAAACTGGCGGCCGCGGGCGTGCGCGCCGGCCTGATCGTGGCGCCGGTTCTTCCGGGGATCACGGACGACGTGGCGCATCTGGAAGCGTTGTTCCGCGCCGCGCGCGACGCCGGCGCCCGCTTTGTGCACGCCGGTCCACTGCGACTCTACGCCGCGGTGCGAGACCGCTTCCTGCCCGTGCTCGAGGAGGGGTTCCCGGACCTCGTGGCGCGCTACCGGCATGCCTACGAGGGCCGCAGCGGCGTGCCGCCGGCATACGCACGTGCGCTGGCCGCGCGCGTCAAGAAGCTACAGGCTCGATTCGGTTTCCCGATCAACGACGGGATGGTGGATCGCTACCGGCCGCGCCACGCGCCGGTGCAGGGATCGCTCGACCTTTAGGGCTTAGGCGACTTCAGACTCGCTCTTGCGACCGCGCGGCCGATAGTGCCGCACCAGCTCGAGGACCCAACGGGGGGCGCCCTGCCGCCGTGCTTCGTACGCCCGGGCGAGCAGATCGGCGACGTCGCGACCGAGTTGCGCCGCCTGGCCCGGGGACAGATCGGACGCGAGCTCGTTCAGCAGCCGCACGAGCTGACCGATGTGTGGCGGCCGACTGCCCCGCCCGCGCGCGGCCAGCCAGCGCTCGAGCTTGCCGCGCGTCGCGGGGTGCGGCACGGAGCCCTTGAGGAAGTTCCGCAGTCCGTTAGGGCTCACGGCGATCTCACTCGCGGCCTTCCGCAGCGAAAGCCCTACGGTCTCTCGGGCAACGGCGTCACGCAGGGCGGGGACAGGAAGGGTCGGAACGCTCCGGCGACCGGCGTTCATACGACGCCCCCAAGGCGTGCAATTTGTGCGGTTTGCGCGCTGTTACACCGCCTACCCTACCATCACTTCGGGACTGTGGCAAGCACGCGGCTTCTCGAAATGAAACGCCCGGCCACCCCCTATTCCCCGCCCCCGCCCGCCATCGCTTCCACCAGCGCCCGAATCGTTCCCGGCGCATTCCCTTCCAACCGATTGTTCACGAGGAGCAGCGCTTCCAGCCGTCTCCGCATCACCTCGGCGACGACCTGTAGCAGGTCCTGCCGTACCTCCGGCTGCGGATCGCGGATGCGGTCGTACGGCTCGAACAGTTTCACCGCGTCGGCGTAGGCCCGGCCGGGTCGGAGGAGCGCGCGCACCACCGTGAACCCGGCCGGGAACGTCCACGGCAGCTCGAGCTGCTCTCCGATCGGCGGCATCTCGTTCCACGAGTTGAAGACGTGGGCCACGCCGTGCCGGGCCAGTACCGCGCCGTGGACGTCGCTCAAGAGCTCCGGGTTCCGGAGCTCGATTGCGTAGCGGAAGTCGCGGGGTAACTGTCGCAGGAATTCATCGAGCTCTCCCGCCCACTGCGCCGGCTCGGGGAGATCCTTTCCGCGCATCGCCTGAAACTCGAACACAAACGCGCCGGCGTGGTCCGAGAAGACACGCCTGTACGGTCCGAGTACGGCCTCCTTGAACAGATCGGCGTTGAGAAAATCCGGGTTGCGCTGGCCGACGAGGTTCCCCCAGCGCGCGTCCTGATTGAAGCGCCGAGCCGTGATCCGATCCCACACCTTGCTGACGCAGGGGAAGCCGGGCGGTAAGGCACGTGCATACGCCGCCAGGACCTCTTCGGTCGGCGGATCGTAGAACGCGCTGTCGATCCCGACGGTACGAAACAGGGGATACCGCGCGTACTCCTCGAGCCGCCGGGCGGGTTGGGCTCCCCGGTACGCTCGGTGATAGACCTCACCTGCCCAGCCATCGTAGGTCCACGTCGAGGTGCCGAGCCTGATGTTCGGCGGGACGCGCCTGCCGAGCGCGACCAGATCGGCAGGTGGCGGCGGCAGGGTCGCCGGATCGTCGAAGAGGCTCGGTTGTTTGCGCATGCTCACTGAATCAAGTTAACTGGATACATCACAATAGCTTATCACCAGCACTCCCGATCTTGCCATCCCCTCGATCTTCGGGATATATTCGGGTCCCGTCTTCACGGCTGAGACCTGATGTCCAGGCTGGTGAGCGACTCCGCTGCGTGCTGTTGGATCCCCCTCTTCGCGCTGCGCTGCGAGGTAGCCCGGATGGCCAGGCAGGGGTCTTCTTCTCTCCCCCTCCCCTTTCCCTTGGCGCTCCTCTCGCCGGACACCGGCCGCCGGCTCTGGCAGGTCAGTCCGGTCGCCCGGCGCGCGGGGGTCAAGCCGGGGATGACGGTCAGCCAGGCAATCGGCCTGTGCCCCACCCTCAAGCTGTGCGAGCCGGACCCGGTTCACTATGACGAGCAATTCTCGCGGCTCGTCGCGACGCTTGCCACCGTGAGCCCTGTCGTCGAGCCCGCGGAGCTGGGGCGAGCGTACATAGGAACCGACGGATTAGAAGGACTGTTCGGTGCGCCCGAGAAGATCGTCGAAGTAATTCAATTGCGGATTGCGGATTGTGGATTGCGGATTGGAAATGGAAGCGCCGAATCCGCAATCGCCAATCCGCAATCCGAAATTCGGGTGGGGTGGGGCCGCGGAAAGTTCGTCTCCTGGGTGGCAGCGAGCAGGGCGAAGCCGGGGCAGGCCATCATCGTTTTCCCGGGGGAGGAGGGGAGGTTCCTCGCGTCTCAGTCCCTCGCCGTGCTGCCCCTCGACCCCGATACACATCGCCGGCTGCTGCAGCTCGGGATCAGGACGCTCGGAGCGTTGGCCGCGCTTCCGGAAGAGGCGGTGGTCTCGCAGCTCGGCCGCGCCGGTCGTCGGATGTGGCGGCTCGCTGCGGGGCGGATCGCGGAGCCGGTGGTAGGGCGAGTCGTGCCCGAGCCGATCGTGGCGGCGCTCACGTTCTATTCCCCGGTCGGGGAGCGGGAACTGCTGGCGCGAACATTGGACACGCTCCTCGACCGTGCGCTCAAGAATCCGCGTCGGATCGGTTGGCGCGTGCACGTGGTGTGTGTCCGAGCCGAGCTCGAGCACGGCGCGTCCTGGCGCGCGACGGCGACGTTGAAGGATCCGACCGCGGACCGGGAGCGGTTGGCCGCGCCCCTCCGATCGCAGCTCGAGCAGTCGCCGCCTGCTGGAGCGGTCGAGCGGCTGGCGGTCGAGTTCACCGCGTTCGCGCCGGGCACAGCCGAGCTGCAGCTGTTCGCACGCGATGCGAATGCCGCGGCTCGCGCCGGGCGGCGGCACGCGCTCAAGAGCGCCGTCCGGGAGATCGAGCTCCGGATCAAACGGCCGATGTTGTATCACGTCATCGAGGTGCAACCATGGTCTCGTCTCCCCGAGCGGCGGTACGCGCTGATCGACTATGAACCATAGTTCGGAATGTGGAGTGTGGAGTGCGGAATGAAAGCCGACCGACTGCGCGCGCTCAACGTGCCGCAACAGGTGAAGGTTGAACTGAGTGAGTGTGGAGATCCTGCTTTCGTAAAACGGGGACCGGAGAATGTGAAGCGTGTCGAGACCGTCGGTGAGACCTGGCGCGTGGACGATGAATGGTGGCGTCAACCGATCGTGCGACGCTATGTCGAGGTCGTACTCGAAGGTGGAGGGCGAGTGATTCTGTTTCAGGATCAACTAAGTGGAGAGTGGTTCGCTCAGATGCCGACGTAGTGTGGGGTTCACTCCGCACTCCACATTCCACACTCCGCACTCTATGTACGCCGAGCTCCACTGCCACTCCGCCTTCTCGTTCCTCGACGGCGCCTCGCTCCCCGAGCAGCTCGCGCTCACCGCCTCACAGCTCGGGCTTCCCGCACTCGCGCTCACCGACCACAACGGGCTGTACGGCTCGATGGCGTTTGCACAGGAAGCGAAGCAGCTCGGTCTCCAGGCGATCACGGGCGCCGAGCTGACGTTGCTCGACGGCTCGCACGTGACGCTGCTCGCCGAGACGCCCGAAGGGTATGCGAATCTGTGCCAGCTGATCACGGAAGCGCATCTCGGCAGGGAGGACCGGCACGATCCGCGGCTCGACTTCGCCTCGCTCGAAGCACGTCACCATGGGCTCATCGTGCTGTCGGGATGCCGAAACGGATTGCTCCCCGGCGTCCTGCGGCGCGACGGCCTGGCCGCAGCCCGCCGCTTCGCCGAGCGCTGCCGAGCGGTGTTCGGAAGGGAGCACTTCTTCGTCGAGTTGCAGAGGAACTACGTCCGCGGAGACCTCGCCCTCACGCGAGCGCTGCAGGACGTCGCCGATTCCGTACGACTGAGCGTCGTAGCGTCGGGTAACGTGCATTACCACGCCCGCGCCCGGCATCGCCTACACGACGTGCTGGTGGCGATCCGGCACCGCACCACGCTCGACGGCTCCCACAACGTGCGCCGTGCCAACAGTGAGTTCTTCCTGCGGCCGCCTGCAGATATCCATCAACTGTTTCATGACTGTCCGGATGCTGTCGCCAATACATTGACCCTCGCGGAGCGATGCCGGGGCTTCGATCTCACGCGCGACCTAGGGTATCGCTTTCCCGATTTCCACGGCGCCGACCGCGCCCCTGCGCCGCGGGCGCTCGCCGAGCTGTGTCGCGCGCGCCTCGACGAGCGCTACCCGGTGGGCTCCGTGCACCGCGATGAAGCAGAGCGGCGACTCGCCGAGGAGCTGCGGTTGGTCGAGCACCACGGGCTCAGCGGCTTCTTCCTCGTCTATCACGACCTGTTCGACCTGGCCCGCGAGGTCGCGGCCGATGTGCGGCACGGCTCACGGCGCGCGGCAGGGAATCTCCTGCCCGGACGGGGGCGCGGCTCGTCCGTCTCTTCCGTCGTGTGCTACCTGCTCGGCCTGTCGCACATCGATCCGGTGGCGACGCGGCTCTTCATCGGGCGGTTCTTGAACGAGACCCTCGCCTCGGTGCCGGACATCGACCTCGATTTCCCGCGCGAGATCCGCGAGGAGCTGATCCGGCGCGTGTACAGGCACTACGGTGACGCACACGTCGGACTCGTCTGCTCGTTCCCCACCTATCGCCTGCGCTCGACGGTGCGCGAGATCGGCAAGGCGCTCGACCTGCCTCTGGGGGAGATCGAGCAAGTCGCGAAACTGGCAGACAGGCGGTCAGGCGGACTGGCGGACGAGCTGGAGCAACTCCCTGGGTTTGAGGGCCGGACCACGGCCCCGCTCTGGAAGGAGCTGTGCGAGCTGGCGGAGGAGATCGCCGGGCTGCCGCGGCACGTCTCTCAGCACGTCGGCGGCATGGTGATCTCGAGTCGCCCGCTCGTCGAGATCGTGCCGCTCGAGCGCGCCGCCATGGAGGATCGCGTGGTGTGCCAGTGGGACAAGGATTCCTGCGACGACGCGCGGTTCATCAAGATCGACTTCCTGGCGCTGGGCATGCTGTCGCTCGTGGAGGAGTGCGTCGAGCTGGTCGCGACGCGACACGGGACGCCGCCCGATCTGTCGCGCATCGACTTCGAGGACCCCGCGGTCTACGACCGCATCTGCCGGGGCGACACGGTCGGGTTGTTCCAGATCGAGAGCCGGGCGCAGATGCAGATGATCCGTCGCACCCGGCCCAAGAACCTCGAAGACCTGGCGGTCGAGGTCGCGATCGTGCGACCCGGGCCGATCGTCGGTGGTGCGGTGAACCCGTACGTGCGGCGTCGGGAGGAGCAGCGCCGCGCCTGGGAAGCGGGCCGCCCCTACGAGCCGCCGCTCGAGCATCTCCTGCTCAAGGAGGCGCTCGCAGAAACCCTGGGCGTGATTCTCTATCAGGACCAGGTGCTGCAGGTGTGCCAGGCGCTCGCAGGGTTCACCGCGGGGCAGGCCGAGGCGTTGCGGCGGGCGATGAGCCGGCGGCGGAGCCGCGAGCTGATGGCGGGGTTCTGGGAGGAGTTCAGAGACGGCGCCGCGGCACGCGGGGTCGCGGAGCGGACCGCCGAGCGCGTCTTCACACAGGTGATCGCGTTCTCCGAGTTCGGCTTCCCCAAATCGCACGCCGCGGCGTTTGGCCTGCTCGCCTACCAGTCGGCGTGGCTGCGGCACTACCATCCGGCCGAGTATTACACCGCGCTCTTCAATAACCAGCCGATGGGGTTCTATTCGCTCGACGTGCTGGGGCGCGATGCGCTGCACAACGGAGTCGATATCAAGCTCCCTGACGTGAATGAGAGTGATGTGTGGTGCACAGTGGACCTCACCCCCTGTCCCCCTCTCCGTTCCGGAGAGGGGGAACTCATCGCGTCCCCCCTCTCCCGAAGGGAGAGGGGGAAAGGGGGTGAGGCCGTCCGTGTAGGTCTCGCGTTCATCCGTGACTGGAGTGAAGAGACAGCGACCTCTGTGGTGACCGAGCGGGAGCGGCGCGGTCAGTTCGCGAGCATCGGCGACTTCGTGCGGAGGGCTCCCCCCAAGCTCAACCGTACCGCGATCGAGCATCTGGTGTGGGTAGGCGGCTGCGACGGCTTCGGGCTCACCCGTCGCGAGCTGCTGTGGCAGGTGGGGCTGTGGCTCCCGCCCGAGGCGGAGCGCGGCGGCGATGTGGGCGGACGGCGCCAACTCGAGCTCGCGCTCAACCACCCACACGAAGGTCTCCGGTTCGGCGGCCTCGCGGCGGCCGAGCGCCTGCTCGCCGAGTATGACGTCCTCGGGTTCGCGGCGAGCGGTCATCCCCTGTCCCTCTTGCGAGGCGCGCTACCCCGGGGAGTGGTGCAGAGCGACGCGCTCCCCCGGCTCGAGCACGATGCCCCGGTCGAGGTCGCCGGGCTGGTGGTCGCGCGCCAGCGCCCAGAAACCGCCAAAGGATTCGTATTCGTCCTCCTCGAGGACGAAGGGGGGATGACGAACGTGATCGTCCGTCCCGACGTGTACGAGCGGTACCGCGCGGCGATCCGCGGCGAGCCGCTCCTGTGGGTGCGCGGTACGCTCGCCAAGGACGACGGGACGGTGAACGTGCTCGCGGAGGAGGCGAAAGGGCTTCAGTGTGGAGTGCGGAGTGCGGAGTGCGGAGTTGCAGGGGAGACCGACGACTCCGCATTCCGCACTCCACACTCCGCATTCGCCTTTCTAAGGTCCATGCGCCGCGTGGCGCCGGAGTCGAAGGATTGGGGCTAACTTTCTCGCTGGACCAAAGGGAGGTGTTCAGATGCCACAGCGCGAAGTCGCGACGCTCGCCGGGGGCTGCTTCTGGTGCCTCGAAGCGGCCTTTCAGGACTTGAAGGGCGTCGAGAGCGTCCAATCGGGATATGCCGGTGGTCGGGTCGCCAACCCGTCATACGAAGACGTCTGCACGGGGACCACGGGCCACGCCGAGGTCGTGCAGATCACATTCGATCCGCAGATCATCACGTTCGACGACCTGCTCCACGTCTTCTTCACGATCCACGACCCCACTACCCTGAACCGCCAAGGCGCGGACGTCGGCACACAGTATCGATCGGCGATCTTTTACCACAGTCCCGAGCAGAAGGCCACCGCCGAGCGAGTGATCGCCGAGCTCCAGGCCGGGAAGCTCTGGGACGAGCCGGTCGTGACGGAGCTGAAGCCGCTCGAGGCGTTCTATCCCGCCGAGGAGTACCACCGCGACTACTACCGCCGCAACCCGAACCAGGGCTACTGCCGGGCGGTCATCGCGCCCAAGGTGGCGAAGGTGCGGAAGCTCTATTTCGATCGGTTGAAGCAACCCGCCTGATATCCTGGAGGAGGCAGGCATGGTGCGTTGGTCCATACTCGGGGCACTGCTCGCGACGCCTGCCATGGCGATCGCGCAAGCGCCGCCCGCAGGCTCGACCGAGCCGTTCGTGGTCGAGTACTACTACAAGGCGCGCTGGGGGCACGCCGACGAGTTCATCCGACTCTTCAAGAAGAACCATTACCCGGTCTTGAAGCGCGAAATGGAGCTGGGCCACATCCAGCAGGTCACCGTGGAAGCGCCCAGGTTTCACGGCACGGAGGACGGCCGTTGGGACTATCGCGTCACGATCGTGTGGAAGAACGCCGCAGCGCCGCACGAGCCGTTCCCGGATATGGAGCTCAAGCGGCTGTTCCCCGACCAGGATACCTTCCGGCGCGAAGAACAGCAGCGCTTCGAGATCCTCCTCGCGCACTGGGACTTGCCGGTCGTCACCGTGGATTTGACCCGCCCGTAGGCCGGCAGGCTGGGGCTAGTCGCGCGCCGCGGCGGGCCGGCGGCTGGTCCTTCCGAGATAGGTTCGTACGAGAGGAGCGACGCGACCGCGGACCAGCGCCGATTTGAGCCGCTCCCGTTCGTCCGGGGTGACCTCAACCAGGTAGCGCTCCCCGCTCCCTGCTCCCTCCTTGAGCGCCACCGGAATCCCATCCCGGTACAGGACCCGATTCGTCGCGAGCCCCGCCACCACGTCCCCCGGGGTGACGATTCCAACCAGGTTGAGGGGGTCGGCCCCGCTCAACGCCACGAGCTCGCCTCTGGGCTCCTCACGCCGCACGCCGCGCAGCGAGCCAACCGCTTCGGGGAGCGCGTACTGCTCGCCCGAGAACCCGCCGACGAACCGTCCACCGCGGATCTCGCCACGCGCTTCGAGCCGGCGATACACGCGGAGGACATCGCGCCACGGGGTGAGGAGGGTCTCACGGGCCACCAGCCGCCGGAACACGACGCCGTAGCGTCGCAACAACTGCCACGCCACCGCTTCGGCCACCGCTTCATCGGGAATGGGGTTCGAGGGCCGTACCAGCGACCACCGCCCGGCCGTCTCGACGCCGAACGGCGCGATCTTACCGCGACGCCGCAACCCGACAGCTCCAAGCGGACGCCGCCGGTCGGATGGAACGAGCAAGGCCCGCAGGCCCGCGAAGCTGTCCGAAGTGACGAGCCCCCACGCCACGAGCTCGCCGAGTCCTTTTTCGACTTCGGTACGCAAGAGGCCGGTCGCATTCACGAGATCGCCGAAGAACGACGCACCGCGCTGGCCGAGCGCGTCGAGCAACGCACGTCCCGCATGCGTCAGTGGAAGGGCCGCCGGGTCGGGCTGTACCGTCAGGGACCGCCACACCGCTCCCCGCTCCCGTCTGAATAGGGCAATCGGGGTCGTGCGGATCGGGCCGGACTTGTGACCGTTGCCGCTCGCCACCGGACTCACGCGCCCCCACGCGATCTCCCCCGAGAGGCAGAGCCCGTCCAGCCACAGGGGATCGTATTCGCCAAGCCGGGCGGGAAGCACGTCCGCCTCCCACGCGCCCGCGGGCACTTCGTATCCGTCCAACAGGTCCAGGACCGCCGCGAGTCCGTCGGGACCCTCGGCGCGGGTGTCGGGCGTGACGCGTTGCCAGCGCAGCAGGAACCGCATGAAGTCGGCGGCCGTAACCGGCTCGATCTCCTGCCGCAGGCGATCGAGCGTGTACCGATGGATCCGGGCCAGGAGCCTACGCTCGCACCACTCGAGCTCGGCGACGCCGGGCGAGAAGTGCCCCCGCAGCACGAATCCTTCGTGCTCGAGCGCGCCGAGCGCGAAATCCACGTCCCCAACCGGGACGCCGAGCGTCGTCGCGATGGTCGCCGCCGTGGTCGGACCCGCCACTTCGAGTCGCCCACGCACCAGCTCGCGGAGCGCATCTTCCCGACTCCACGTCCTGGCGCGATCCCGCTCCGGCACGACGACCGCCGGCTCACACTGAGCGCCGGGGAACGCGGCCTCGAGCAGCGGGAGCCGTTCAGCGGCGAACCAGAGCTCGGGCTCGTGGAGCAGCGTTCCGGCCCGCCCGGCCTTCACCAGCTCCTGGAAATGCGCCTTCCATTCCGCATTCCGCACTCCGCATTCCGCACTCGTCAGGGCACCGGTGACGAGCAACGCATCGTGCAATTCGTCGGGAGAGCTGACGTCGGGCCACGCGTCGTCGCGCACCCGATCGATCGCCGTCTGGTCGAGTTTGCCGAGCTCCTCCGCGGTCTTCACGTCGAGCCCGCGGCGCGTGATCACCGCCTGCGTCCGGCGCTCCTCGAGCGGAGCGTCGTCCAGGAAGGCGTAGGGCTTCGCGTTGATCACCTCGTGCGAGAGCGGTGAGGGCTCGGTGGTGTCGCGTGCCACCAGCCGCAGGCGCCCGGCGTCCATCGCCTCGAGCACCCGTTTCAAGCCCGGGAAGTCCATCGCTTCGAGCAGGCAGTCGGCGATCGTCTGGTTGACGAGGGGGTGGTCGGGAATCTCGCGGTCGCCCACCAGGTTCTCGGGGCAGGCGAGCTGGTCGGGGAAGACGGCGGCGACCAGGTCTTCCGCGTCCATCCGCTGCAGCGGCGTGGGTACCTTCCGCCCGCCGCGCGCCCGCAGCACCGCAAGCGCCCGCGTGGCGTTCCAGCGCCAACGGCTCCCGAACATCGGCGCATCGAGCATCGCCTGCACCAGCAGGTGCTCGGCGGTCTCGGGCTTGAGATAGTGGAACACGTCCTCCAGCGGGAAGCTGTGCTGCGGACCGAGCGACAGAACGATCGCGTCCTCGGTGGCGGCGGCCTGGAGCTCGAAGTTGAAGCTCCGACAGAAGCGCTTGCGCAGTGCCAACCCCCAGGCGCGATTCAAGCGGCTCCCGAACGGCGCGTGCAGGACCAGCTGCATTCCACCCGCTTCGTCGAAGAAGCGCTCGAGCACGAGCGTCTCCTGGGTCGGGATGACGCCGAGGATCTTCTTGGACGCTCCGAGATACTCGACCATCTGCCGGGCCGCGGGCTCGGGCAACCCGGGGATCTCCTCCGCCAGCCATTCGATCGCGCTCCGCTGCTCCGCGTCCAGCCGATCGGCGACGTCCTGGCGGAGGCGCGATACCTGCTCGGACAGCTCGGCAGTGCGGCCCGGGGCTTCGCCGAGCCAGAAGGGAATGGAGGGTGGCTGTCCCTGCGCGTCTACGACGCGCACCTGGCCGGACTCGATCCGGTTGATCAGGTAAGAGGTATTGCCGAGCTGGAAGATGTCCCCCGGCATGCTCTCGATCGCGAAGTCCTCGTTGAGCGTTCCGACGAACGTTTCGGTCGGCTCGAGAATGACGCGGTAGTCGCCGATGTCGGGAATGGCACCGCCCGACGTGAGGGCGGCGAGCCGGGCGCCGCGCCGGGCCCGCAGCCGCCGGTTGACGCCGTCGTAGTGCACGTATGCGCCGCGCCGCCCTCGGCGCGTCGTGAAGCCCTCGGACAGCATCTGCACGACGGCGTCGAAGTCCTTCCGCGCGAGGTCACGGTACGGATAGGCGCCGCGCACCAGGTCGAAGAGCGCATCCTCTTGCCATTCCTCGCAGGCCACGGCCGCGACGATCTGCTGCGCGAGAATGTCGAGCGGGTGGTCCGGGATGATCAACCGGTCGAGCGTCCCCCCGCGCGCGGCCCGCACGAGCGCGGCGCACTCGATCAGCTCGTCACGCGATAGGGGGAACAGCCGGCCTTTGGGAACGGCGGCGAGGTGGTGGCCGGAGCGCCCCACGCGCTGTAACAACGTCGCGATCGAGCGCGTGGAGCCGATTTGACAGACCAGGTCCACCGTTCCGATGTCGATTCCCAGCTCGAGCGACGCCGTGGCAACGAGGGCCTTGAGCTTTCCCTCTTTGAGCCTGGTTTCGGCATCGAGCCGCTTTTCCTTCGACAGGCTGCCGTGGTGTGACGTCACCTGGTCCGCGCCGAGTCGCTCGGAGAGGTGCAGCGTCAGGCGCTCGGCCAGGCGCCGCGTGTTGACGAAGACGAGCGTGGTGCGGTGCTCCGAGATGAGCTGCACCAGACGCTCGTAGATCTCGTCCCACACTTCCGCCGCCATCACTGCCTCGAGCGGCGAGGACGGGATCTCGATCGCAAGGTCCAGCGTGCGGGTATGGCCGGAGTCGATAATGCGGGGGCCAGGTGTTGGGTGTCGGGTGCCAGAGAGAAAGGCGGCGACGTCCTCGATTGGCTTCTGCGTCGCCGACAGACCGATCCGCTGAAGATGGCGTCCGGTGAGCTGCTCCAATCGCTCGAGCGACAGGGCCAGGTGGCTCCCGCGCTTGTCGCGCGCCACGGCGTGGATCTCGTCCACGATCGCCGTGCGGACGGTGCGGAGCATCTCACGCGCTCGCTCGGAGGTCAGGATGAGGTAGAGCGACTCAGGAGTGGTGACCAGGATGTGCGGCGGCCGGCGCACCATCTCCTGTCGCTCAGCCCCCGGCGTATCGCCGGTGCGCACCAGCGTGCGGATCTCCACGTCCGGCAGGCACGCCGCTTCGAGCGCCCGGCGGATCTCCGCGAGCGGCTCCGCCAGGTTCTTTTGTACGTCGTTCGATAGGGCCTTGAGCGGCGACACGTAGACGACCTGCGTCTCGTCGCCGAGCGTGCCATCGAGTCCCTGACGAAGGAGCGTGTCGATCGCGGCGAGGAAGGCGGCGAACGTCTTGCCCGAGCCGGTGGGAGCCGCGATCAGGGCGTTCTGACCGGCTCCGATGAGCGGCCAGGCTCGCCGCTGTGGCTCGGTGGGCTCCCTGAAGCGCGATTCGAACCAGCGTGCGATGACGGGGTGAAAGCCCGAGAGGGACATGACCTAAATATGGCTCGGCTAACCCCGGGGCGACGCCCCGGCGTCAGGCGCCCGACACACCCTCCAAGGTCACCCCCCGAGTCGCCGCGATGCGCTCTACGGTCTCGCCGATCTTGTTGTTCGGGGTCGAGGCACCCGCGGTCACGCCGATCATCACCCGACCCTCGGGTAACCACCCCTCCCGGCGCTCCTCGGTCTTGCCGCCCACCGGTCGGAACCGGATGGTGCCCGCCTTCGGGTCGATGCAGGTTGCGTCCTCGATATGGTACGTCGGCGCCTTCTCGTGACAGATGGCCGCGAGATGCGTGGTGTTGCTGGAGTTGTATCCGCCGATTACCACCATGAGGTCGAGCGGCTCGGCGATCAGCTTCAACACCGCATCCTGCCGATCCTGTGTGGCAGAGCAGATCGTATCGAAGGTGCGGAAGTGCTCGGCCAGCGCCGCGTCGCCGTAGCGCCGAATCATGCTGCGCCGGATCTCGGCCGCGATGGCGAGCGACTCCCCTGAGAGCATGGTGGTCTGATTCGCGACCCCTACGCGAACGAGGTCACGGTCCGGGTCGAAGCCGGGGGACGACTTGCCCGCAAAGAGCCCGAGGAACCGCTCCGCGCTCCCCGCTCCCTCCATCTGCGTGCAAACTTCCCGCGCCTCCGTCATGTCGCGCACCACCAGGTATTTCCCGCCCGGATACTTGCTCACCTGGCTGGCCGTCGCCTTGGTCTCTTCGTGATGGTACTTGCCGTGAATGACGGCGGTGAAGCCGTCCTTCGCGTAGGAATCGACGCGCTTCCACACGTTCAGCACCGAGCCGCAGGTCGTGTCCACCAAAACGCAGCCGACCGCGCGCAGTCGCTCGAAATCCTGGACCGTCACTCCGAAGGCGGGGAGAATGACCACGTCCGCGGGCGTGATGTGAGCGAAGTCGAACTCCCCGTCGTCGGGGCGGCGCAGGAACTCGACCCCCATGGCCTGCAGCTTCTTGTTGACGTGTGGGTTGTGGATGATCTCGCCGACGAGGAACACGCGCCGTTCGGGGAACTTGGTCCGGGTTTCGTAGGCGTATTCGACGGCGCGGTCCACCCCGTAGCAGAACCCGAACTCGCGCGCCAGCTTGAACGTCAGGTCGCCGGCCGAGAGGACGTAGCCCCGGGCGCGGATGTGGTCCACCACCCTGCTGTGGTAGTCCGCCACCAGCGCGCCTTCGATGTCGCCCTTGAGCCCGAAACCGCGTCGAAAGTAGGTCTGCTGCACGCGGTCAATCTAACCGCGCGCCCCTCGGTGCGCGCACGGCGTCCATCACCCGTTGCACGGCGAGCCCGTCGTGAAAGGTCGCCGGCTCTCCCGTGGCTGGCCGGCCGTCCAAGACGCCCACCAGGTCGCGCATCAGCCGCACGAAAGAACGCGACCACATGTTGTTGGGACTGGTCCGCTCCCAGAGGTCGTCGGGGACGCTGATGTCTTCGAGCTCCGCCACGCGCCGGCCGATCTCGAGCCTTGTTTCGCCGGTGAGCACGAGCGTGCCCTCGCTCCCCGTGATCTGGGCAAAGTGTCCAGGCCCGTGAGTCGCGACCGTTGAAAGCGTCACGGTCGCGACGGCGCCACCGCCGAGCCGCAACACGAAGCCGGCGAAATCGTCGGCGGTGACAGGCCGGGCGACGTGCTGCTCGTCGAAGCGCTCAGCGACGAACGTCTTTACTCCGCCCTGGACATCGACCACCTCCGTTCCGGTCCAGAAGCGGCACAGATCGATGAGGTGCGACCCGACCGCGCCCAGGAGGCCACCGCCGCGGGCGGCGTCGTACCACCAGCTCCACGGTGCGTCGAGCGCCTGGGGCCGCCCGTCCCCCCGCAGATACGGCTTGAGAACGACCTCGATGTGCCACACCGAGCCGATCGCCCCCGCGCGAATCAGCTGCTGCGCCTTCCGGCGGTTCGGCTCGTACCGCAGCTCGTGGTCGATGCGGGCCAGACCGTTGCTCTTCGCCGCGACCTCGATCATCCGCTCCGCCTCGCGGGCCGTCAGGGCCATCGGTTTCTCGCAGAGGACGTGCTTCCCCGCCTCGAGCGCCGCCACCGCGTGCCGCACGTGGGCGTCGGGCGTCGAGGAGACAATGACGAGGTCGACGTCGGGAGCCCGGGCGAGCGCCTCGCCGCTGCCGAAGGCGTGCGACACGTCGAATTCCGCCGCCACGGCGCGGGCGCGCTCCAGGCTGCCGCTCGCGACCGCGGTGACCTGGGCGCCGGGGACGAGGCGCAGCGCGGGGAGCTGGACTCGGCGTCCGAAGCCCGTACCGATCACGCCGATCCGGAGGGTCACGGCCGGGACCGGCAGGACACGGTATCCGCGCCGACCGGCACGGCGTCGAACGCCACCTCGGCCGTCACACGACCGGCGGCCGACACCGCGAGCCCCGCGCCGCGCACCACGAGCATCACCGAAGGCCGGAGGGCGGTGACGGTGACGGCGCCGCTGTCGAGCGCCACACCGTACGCGACCTCCCCAACCATGAACCGCACTCCCACAGTCCCGCCGCGGAGGGAGACCGTATCGCCGCGTTGCACGAGGGGCCAGGTGCCGAGCGCGAGGGAATCGGGGGTACGGAGCCAGAGGATCGCCCCGTCGCCTCCGCTCGACCCCCGAAACAGAAAGCCGTGCCCGACGCCCCCGACGCACTGGCTCGCGATCGCGGGCGCTGTGAACCGCACTGTATCCTTGGGTGGGCGGGTGACGAACGCCCGCACGACCGCGGCCTTTTGCCGGGGAGACGCGCTCCCGCACGCCCAGCTCAATGCCGCCACCGCGACGATCGCGTGGTTTCTCAGGAGGAGGCTGTCCGCGGCAGTGGGACGACGCCGAGCTGCGCCCGCGCCTGGTCGCTCGGGAGGGTGTGCGGGGCGAGGGCATCGACGAGCCCGTCCGGCAGGGCGCGCGGCCTCAGCCCGTGGCGATCCACGCAGACGAGCACCATCCACCCGGCGGCGCCGAGCGTCGGGCGGTCGTCTCGCAGCACGTCGAAGTTGAGCGTCATCGACTTCGTACCGACACGACCGACGTAGGTCGCCACGCGCAGCCGGTCGTCCAGGCGCGCGGGCCGGTAGAACTCGCTATGGACCGCCTTGCGGGGAAGAAAGATGTCGTAACGGTCGAACACCTGCGCGTACGCGAGGCCGCAGGCGCGGAACAGCTCCGTTTCGGCTATCTCGAAAAATCGCACGTAGGAGCCATAAAAGATGATGCCCGCGAAGTCCACGTCGGACCAGCGGACATAGTCCTCGATGACGAATGGTGTCGCCGGCATCGCTTCCCGACTGGAGAGGCCAGGTCGGGAAGGTAGAGGGCGTCAAACCTCGACGCTAGGACAGGAGCCTGGCGTTAGTCGCGTCCGGGGCGTCCATTGGGCCGCAGCCCGTAGGCGCGCAGACGGCGCCACAGCGTGGTGCGGCTGATGCCGAGTCGGCGCGCCGTCTCAGCGAGTTTGCCGTGCGTTGCCTCGAGCGTGTCGAGGATCGCCTGGCGCTCCCGCTCGGCCAGCGTGTGGGTGCCGTCGCCTTCCGGCAGGAACACCACTTCGCCGAGCTCCATCGAGCCGTGCTTCAGCGTGCGCGCACGGCCGCCGTATGCGACGAGCCGCTCTCGGAGATTCTCACCGCGGCGGCCGGACGCATCGCCGAGGGCATCGAGCGTGCGACGCGCGCGCTGGTTGGTGTAGACGACGCGGCCGTACCCGTCGAAGACGACAATGCCCTCGCTCACGGTTTCCATCACGGCTTGTCCGAGCGGGGCGAAGGTAAGCGGCGGAGGTGGGTTGGAGGTCTTCTCTCGAGTAGCCATACGTCCTTGCATAGCCGGGTCCGCGGTCAGGGTTGCGGGTTGCATCACAATAGAGAGACCCGCCCAGCGTACGGAGGTCACAGGCGGTGTTCGCGCGCTCTTAGTGAATTCTTAACGTCGCCATCCCTTCCCTCGCCCTCCGCGGCCGCCCCGCCCCCCCTGCCCCCCTCGCCCCCCGCTTCCCCCGCGCCCAGCGCGCGCGAGGCGCTGCCGCTCCCCTCGCGAGAGACCGCTCAGCTGTCGCCGCAACTCGTCGAGCGATTCCGCGCGCACGGCTTCCCGCTTCCCGCGAAGCACGGTGAACCGGATCGGCCGGTCGAGCGGCGGAAGGTCGCGGGGCTGCAGGCGGCGCGCCTGCCCCTCCTTGAGACGGAGCCGGACGATGCCCACATCCTGCTCCACTTCGTAGTCCACCGGGACCCGATCGCCGTAGATGTGCACCGAATCCGGCAGTCCTTCGAGCGCCCGTCGCTCCGGTTCGGGAATCGCTCGTTCGACGTCCAGGATGAGCCGGGTATTGATGAAGTCCTCCCATGATGTGACATCGGCCAGCTGCTCTCCGAGTAGGCCGGTCACGCGCTCGCTGGACGCCTGCACCAGCCGCCCGCCGGACCGACGCCAGTAGAAACCGAATCGCTCCAGCGCGCGGCGCACGCGCCCCTGATCGGGATGCGGTGTCTCTCCCGCGAGGAGCGCCTGCACCAGTGCCTCGCGGGCCGCGCCTGCAATGTCGGAGGGGAAGGGGTTCTGGAGCGGCTCCACCTCACGCTCCAAGAGGAAGCCGAAGTAGCTCACCGTACGCACCCGCATCAGCCCTTCCCGGCGCCGCTGCCGCTCGAACAGCACCGTCGGCGAGCCCCGCCTCGCGTAACGACGGATCGCGCGCTCCGAAAGCTGGGTCCCCTCGATGCTGGCGCGTGGCACTCCGAACCGATCCGCGAAGTAGCGCAGCGTCCCGGCCACCGCGCCCCAGCTGCCGGCCACCGAGCTGCGGCTGACGCGGGCCTCGCGCCCGTCGGCCGTCTCCTCGTCGATCACGAGGTCGAAGGGCATGATCTTGGCCACGAGATCCGCGAACGCAGCGACCGTCTTCTCGCCGGCGTGCGGGAGCCGCTCCGGCAACGGCAGCTCGAGCTGCCGGTACACCGAGGCGAGGCCGAGCGCTACATCCTCGATCGCCTTCACCAATACGCCGCGACCTTCGGCCCAGCGATCGATCGTGTCTCGGAACAGATGTCGCGGCAGGCCGTACACCTCACCCAGATATCCGTGCTTGTTCACCGCCTCGGCGTAGAGGTTGTAGGCCGTGAGGTGATCGCTCCCGGGCGCGATCAGCCCTCGCAGGTCCCGCTCCTCCCGGGTCATGCGATGGAGGGACTCGATGTTCGCGGCGACCGCCACGACGGGGACCAGGTCGGCGTCGGCGTGCCAGAGGAGCTCCCCCCAGGGCCGCTCGACCGGCATCGCCTCCACGTCGCGCCCGTAGCGCGTCAGCCGACCGCGCTCAATCAGTCCACGCTCGGTCAAGAGATCGACCGCGTCGCGATACGCCCTGCGGTCGAGGGGTACCGGCAGGTCGAGCTCGCGGGCGTCGACGCCGAGCGCCGCGCAGGTGATTGCCACTCGTTCCGCGTCGCCCGCCAGCTGAAACTCGGGCGGCGTAGGCGCGAGCTGGTCGAACACGAGGTCGCGGTCGCTCAGGATGTACACCTCGCCGCCTTGCACGCGTCCATGGACACGGCCAGCCATCTGCAGGATCTCGTTCGCGCCGAGGTAGAGTCGCGTGAGCACGTTGCGGCCCCGCTCGACCACGTTGGCGTATCGCGCGTCGTAGATCACCACGGTGTCCAGGCCCCGGATATTCAGGGCGGATTGCCCCGCGGCGGTCATAGCGAGCAGGAACGGCCGTGGCACCTGACCGTCGAGAAACGGCCGGATGACGCGGATCGGCTCGCCACCGTGATAGAAGGCGGTCGGCAGTCCCTGCCAGCGGTCACCCAGCTCCTTCGCGATCTGCTCAACCTCCGCCCGCGTCGGCACGAACACGGCCACCCCACGCCGCTCCCGCAGGACGCGCTTCATGAAGCGAGCGTCCAGAAACGCGAGCGGCTGCTGCGGCAATACGCGCACATCGGCGGCTCGCGCGGGGTCGAATGCCCGGGTCTCGAGGACTTCGACGGACCCGAGGTAGCGGGCGTAGAACGACGGATCTACGGTGGCGGAGAGCCAGATGAAGCGACACCCCGCCCGCTTCCCGAGCGCGAGGCACAACTCGAGCTCCGCGGATGTCTGGTGAATCTCGTCGACCACCAGGGTGTCGCGCGCCGTGATCAGCCCGTCCTCGAACCAGCGACGCGCGATCCCTGTGGTGACGATGACGACATTCCAGGTTGGCGTCTCGGGCGTCGCTTCCCGCTCGCGGTTCACGACGCCGACCTTGAGCGGAGCGCCGAGGATGGTCTCGGCGATCGCCCGGATCGCGAGCGTCTTCCCGGTCCCGGTCCCCGCGACGATTCCAAACCCTCGCCCCGATGCCGCCAGGCGCGCGATGTCCGCCCCGTGCTCGCGGGCGAGGAGCGTTTCGAGGTCCAGGCCCATCGCCAGCTCGATCGTCTCGCAGGCCGCGCGCGTCGGAGCGATCACGACGACCCGCCCGGTCGCGGGCTCGGCGGCGAGGAAGGCGTTAGGGTCGGGGGGGAGGAAATGGTCGCGGGAAATGCGCACGATCGCAATATAGTGACGGCCATGTTCCCGACCGGTGCTCGGAAAAGAAAGCGGGAGGCGTGCGTGCGCGCCTCCCGCTTAGCGACCGTACCTGCGGCACTGTCTAGGACGCCAGCCGCCGCATCCGGAACCTTCCGTTGCACGCCGCACTCCGGAGGTACAGCCGATACGTATCAGTCCCCGTCATAGTCGTAGCGGCAGTGGTGGCGGTGATGACGCCGAGCCACGTAAACGCGTTCCACAAAGAGCGGCGCGGGCCGATAGAACCGCGGCCGTGAGTGATAGAACCCGTATCGCCTGCCGACGACCACGACACCTGTGACGAACGGCCGGGGCGCGGCAAAGCCGATCGCGACGCTGACGCGGGTCTGCGCGCTGGCGGGTCGCGTCGCCAGTGCCAGGACGAGTCCGACAGCCAGAAGCATGTGTTTCATAGGTCACCTCCGGCTGCCACGCGTTGGAAGCGCCGTGCCAGAGGCGACAGCCTTAGCCAAGCTGCACTGCTGGAGAGGGTTAGGACCGGTGGGAGGATCGGGGCCCGGGCGTGCGAGTGTCACTCACCGCGGTCACACTGTACCGGCCATCCGTCAGTCGCCTAGGCTGATCCCCAGGTCCCGTGCAGTAGCGATAGTGTCCGAGTCGAGCGGCACGCGCTTTGGCATGGCGAGGGCTTCAGCGATCGGCACGGCTGCGATGGCCGGCGGCCGGAGGGCCACCATGCTGCCGAAGCGCCCTTCGGCGATGAGGCGCACGGCTGCAGCCCCGAAGCGGAGTCCGAGCAGCCGATCGAACGTCGTCGGGCTGCCGCCGCGCTGCAGGTGTCCGAGCACGAGGGAGCGCGTCTCCTTCCCGGTCATCTCCTGGATCGAGTGCGCGACCTTGTCGCCCATTCCGCCGAACCGCTCGTGCGCGGGATCGACGAGAGACGCCGTGCCCCCGCGTGGCGCCGCGCCTTCCGCGACGACCACGATGCTGAAGTGACGACCTTCGGCCTCGCGCCGGCGGATCTTATCGCACACCCGATCTAGGTCGAACGGGATTTCGGGGATGAGAATGACGTCGGCCGAGCCCGCGATGCCGGAGTGCAAAGCGATCCAGCCGGCGTGACGGCCCATCACCTCCACTACCATCACACGCTCATGGCTCTCGGCAGTGGAATGGAGTTTGTCGATCGCGTCGGTGGCGGTCTGCACCGCGGTATCGAACCCGAACGTCGCCGCGGTGCCGCCCACATCGTTGTCGATGGTCTTGGGCACGCCGACGATGGGGATGCCCTTCTCGCAGAGGCGCCGGGCAATCTCCAGCGAGCCGTCGCCACCGATGGCGATCAGGGCGTCGAGCCCGAGCCCACGGAACGCGGCGACGACCGCGTCCGAGCGGTCGTGCTTGACCCACGTACCGTCGGGGCCCTGCTCGCGCCACATGAAAGGATCGCCGGCATTGGTCGTGCCGAGAATCGTGCCGCCAAGGTGGGTGATGCCCCGCACCGCCGCGGCGTCGAGCGGGATGATGCGATCCTCACCGAGCAGTCCGCCGTACCCGCGACGGATACCGACGCATTCCCAGCCTCGGTGCACCGCGGAGAGCACGGCACCACGGATCACGGCGTTCAGACCCGGCGCGTCACCGCCGCCGGTGTTGATGGCGATCTTCAACGTGACAGCGGTGGGGCCATCCGCTGCATCAGCCGCAGCACCTCTCCTGGCTCGGCGTGGCGTCCGACGGCCTTCTTGGAGAAGACTCGGCGCCCGTCCACCTCGACCTCGAACACACCGCCGGACGACTGGATCAGCTTCACGTCAGCATGCGGGTAAGCCTTGCGGATCTCGGCCGCCAGACCGGCGGCCCGGGGCTCGTAGTTTCAGACGACGCAGTATTCGATCGTGACACGCATAGCGTAAACGATAGCCGCGCTTGACACACCGCGCCAAGGGTCCGACTTTGCTCTTGGCTCCCCGATGAGTGCCATCTCCCGTCTCAAAGCGTCGCCGGGCCTGTTGGTGCGGACGGTCGTCACGCTCGGCGCCGTCGCCGCGATCGCCGGAGCGGTGGTGGCCTTCGCTACCGGGCAGGCGACGCTCGGTGCCGACGCGCTCGAGGAGGCCTTGGCGCTCACCGTGGTCGGAGCGCTCGCGCGCCGCTACGGCATCGCCCTCCCCGGCAACGGCTTTTCCTCCTACATCGTTGGCGTCATGGCGTACGCCACGCTCGATCGCGGTTGGCCGTTCGCCGTGCTGGTCGCCCCGGTGGGGATGCTCGCGGGCGATGTCGCGCTACGCCGCGTTTCCATCCCCGCGGCGCTCGACAACGCGGCACACCTCGCCGTCGGCGGAGCAATGGCAGGGTTGGTGTACGCCCGCCTCGGGGGCGCGACGGGCGCCGGCGCGCTGACGGCGGGCAACCTGCTTCCGCTCGCCGTCTACCTCCTCCTGCTGCCGTGCGTGGTGAACGGCACATTCTACCTCGAGCTCGCGCTGGGGCGCAGCCTGGTCTGGGTCGACGCCAGACTCACGGCCCGGTGGGAGGCGACAGTCTACGCCTGCTCCGTCGGGCTCGGTCTCGGCTGGCTCGCGATCGCCCACTCGCACGTCGACCCGTCAGGGTTCCTAGCGATCGGTGCGGTGCTGGTCGGCGCCGCCGTCGTGAGCCTTTCGGTGATCCGTCGGGGCGTCCGCGCCGACGAGCTGGCGCTGATCCAGGGCCTCTCTCAGGCCATCGCGGGAGACATCAGCCTGGCCAGGAGCTTTCCGCGCATTCAAGAGCTCGCGCGCCGGCTGGTGAGATGGGAGCATATGGGCTTCGCGCGCTACGATCCGCTGACCAATGAGATGGAGCTGGTGGCCGACACCGCCGCGCACGGTCAGGCCTCTTTCCGGTTCGACGCGAACGCCGGGCTCACGGGTGAGGCGGTCCGCCTGCGACGCCCCGTCGTGGCACGGGCCCTGGCCGCAGAGCAGGTCGTGGTGCCCGGCCGCGAGCGTCCGGGCTCGGAGGTGCTGGTGCCGCTGTACCACGCGGGGCAGCTCGTGGGGCTGTGGAGCGTGCGACACTCCGATCCGTTCATGTACCGGGACTCCGACGGCGCCATGCTCGCGCTCCTCGCGCCGCAGCTGGCCCTCATGCTGGCGATCGAGGGCTCGGTGCAGCCCGTGGTCGGTGCATCCGACCGAACGACCGCCTACATCCAGACGCTCACGGCCGCCACGGGACAGATCAATGCGTCGAGCGAACAAGTGGCCGCCTCCGCGCGTCGCGCGAGCCAGGGGGCTGCGCAGGCCGCGACCCTCGTGAGCGCGTTGAGCCGGGACTCGGCCCAGCTCACGCAACACGCGGGCGAGGTCGCGGCCGCGGGCGACGAGACCCGGGACTCGGGCGCCGAGATGGAGAAGACCACCGAAAGGATCCGCCTCGCGACACAAAGCGCGGTGCGCCGGCTCAGCGATCTCGGGGTGACCACCGAGGAGAGCGCTCGCGAGGTGCGCCGCCTCCGCGACGTGGCCGAACAGGTCGAGAAGTTCTCGGAGGCGATCGGATTCATCGCCAATCAGACGAACTTGCTCGCCCTCAACGCCACGATCGAAGCGGCGCGCGCCGGCGTGCACGGCCGGGGCTTCGCGGTGGTCGCCGACGAGGTTCACAAGCTCGCGGAGGAGAGCGGCCGAGAGGCCCGCAACGTCGGCAGGTCAGCGCAGGAGACGAGGCGCGCCCTCGACCGGGCCGCCCAGCTGCTCGAACGGGTTCGAGGAGACCTGGCCGACGTCGTGCAAAGCTCGACCGATTGGGTGCAGGACCTGGCCCGCATCGCTGACACGGCCGCCGGCACGGCGCGCGCCGGCAAACGGGTCGCGGATCTGGCGCGCGGCATCTCGGCGCGCGCGGGCACCATCAGCCAGTCACTCGACCAGGCGAAGGCCGGCGCACAAGCCTCCACCCAGGAGGCGGAGGCGGTCGCCGCTGCCGCCGGGGAGCAGGTTCAGGCCATTCAGAAGCTCGCCCGGGGCGCCACCGAGCTGGCGGCCCTCGCCGACAACCTCGCCAAGGCCGTCCGGTTCGTCCGCGGCGACAACGGGCGACAACAAGGGGCGTGATCCGCATCACCATCGCGGCCGCCGGGGTTTCTAACCGGCGGCCGAATTATTACCGTAGGGCCACACTTTCGGACGGAGGGGCCGAACGGTGCGGACACTCGTAACGCTGGGAGTAGCGCTCGCATGCGGGACCTCGAGCCTTGGCGCGCAACGCGCGCACCAGTTCGAATTCGGAGCGTTCGGCACCTATACGCGTTTTGATCGGGCGTTCAACCTCGACAACCAGGTCGGCGGGGGCGGGCGGCTCGGGTACTTTTTCACCGATGTCGTGAGCGCCGAGCTCGAAGCCAGCTACCAGAGCCCGAGTCCCACCGTCGGTCGTGCCTCTCCCACTCTCGCGTCGGGCAGCGCCAGTCTGATCCTCAACTTCGGCACCGCCAGGAATCTCTTCTATCTGTTGGGCGGGTACTCGCGACTCGACTTCGAGAAGGACGCGCCCTACCGCTTTACGGACAACGCGGTGCAGGGCGCGATCGGCGATCGCGTGTTCCTCGGCAATTGGGCCGCCCTCCGCTTCGAAGTACGAGGCGTGTACGCCCCCAGCACCGGCTTGGCGGGGGGGGATTGGGCCGGCCACGTCGTCGGCTCGGTCGGGCTCTCCGTGTTCACGGCCGGCGGCCCGGCGCTGGATTCGGACCACGACGGCGTGCCGGACAAGCGGGACGCGTGCCCGGGCACCCCGCTCGGGGCAACCGTCGACGCGCGCGGCTGCCCCACCGATACCGACCACGACGGCGTGTACGACGGCCTCGACCGCTGCCCCGGCACGCCTGCGGGCGCGCGCGTCGACGCCACCGGCTGCCCGACCGACGCCGACCACGACGGGGTGTACGACGGCCTCGATCAGTGCCCGGACACGCCGGCCGGAGCGCGCGTGGACCCCAAAGGCTGTCCCGTGGATTCCGACCGCGATGGCGTGCCGGATGGTATCGACCAATGCCCCAACACGCCGGTCGGCGCCATGGTCGACGCGACCGGTTGCCCGCTCGACTCGGACAAGGACGGCGTGCCGGACGGCCTGGATAAGTGCCCCAACACGCCGCCCGGGGCCGAAGTGGACGACGTCGGGTGCCAGCGCTTCAAGGACTCGGATGGAGACGGCGTCGACGATTCGAAGGACAAGTGTCCCGGCACGGCGCCGGGCACCAGGGTCGACGCCGTGGGCTGCCCGATCCTGTTTACGCCCGAGCGCACGCCGGTCATTCTGCGCGGTGTAATCTTCGAGACCGGAAAGTCGGCACTCAAGCCCGAGTCGTTCACGGTGCTGGACATCGTGGCGCAGTCGCTCAACGCGAACCCGGATATCCGAATCGAAGTCGCGGGCTACACCGACAACACCGGCTCGGCCGCAGGGAACCTCAGGCTCTCCCAGGCGCGGGCGGACGCGGTGCGGACGTACCTCGCGAGCAAAGGGGTGACACCGGACCGCATGACCGCGAAGGGCTACGGAGCCGCGAGCCCAATCGCCACGAACGCAACATCCGCCGGCCGGCAGCAGAACCGGCGCGTGGAGCTGCACCAGCTACCGTGAGCGCGTCGCGGCGGGGAATGCACCCGGGACGGATCGGGTTGCTGGCCGTTGGGTTGGCGCTCCGCGCCGGTCCCCTCGCCGCGCAGCACGCCGGGCAATTCGAGGTCGGCGCGTTTGGCTCCTACACGCGATACGATCCCGCCTTCGGCCTGTCGGAGAAGATCGGCGGCGGCGCGCGCCTCGGCTATCTCATCGGTAGCGTGGTCGGCGTGGAGGGAGACCTCCTCTTCCAGCCCGAGTACACGGTCGTGCCTCCGAGCGGGACACCCCAATCGCTACAACCGCTGATCGGCAGTGCATCATTGGTGGTGAACGCCGTTCACGCCGATCGCCTGATGGTGTACGTGCTGGGCGGTTACACGTTGCTCGACTTCGGGACGCGAGCGCCGTACCGATTCACCGACAACGCCGCCCACGCCGGCGCCGGCGTCCGGTTGTTCCTGACGAACCGCATCGCGGTGCGGGCCGAGGGGCGCGCGATTTTCACGCCGAGCACGCACTACACACTCATCACCGGAAATCCCAGGCATTACGTCGGCACCGTCGGGCTCTCCGTGTTTCACCTCGGCGGAATGGCGAAGGATTCCGACCACGATGGCGTCCCGGACAACAAGGACGCGTGCCCCAACACGCCCGCGGGGGCGGTGGTGGACCCGCGCGGCTGCCCCTTGGACTCGGATCACGACGGCGTGTACGACGGGCTCGACAAGTGTCCCGGTACGCCCGCGGGCGCCCACGTCGACGCGACCGGGTGCCCCACGGACTCGGACGGCGACGGCGTGCCTGATGGCATCGATCAGTGCCCCAACACGCCGAAGGGCGCGACCGTGGACGCCAAGGGATGCCCGATCGATTCCGACGGCGACGGGGTGCCGGACGGCATCGACCAATGCCCCGGCACGCCGGCGGGGACGACCGTAGACGAAAAAGGGTGCCCGATGGACTCGGACGGGGATGGTGTCCCGGACGGCCTCGATAAATGTCCCAACACGCCGAAGGGCGCGATGGTCGACGCGAACGGCTGTCCGCTGGACTCCGACCTCGACGGCGTGCCCGACGGCATCGATAAGTGCCCCAACACGCCCACCGGCACGAAGGTCGATGCCGTGGGGTGCCCGCTCCCCGTCGAGGCGGTGACCCCCCCACCGCCCACCGCTGCCGCGAAGTGCCCGCCGGCGCCCCCGGGAAGCCAGGTCGACGCCAATGGCTGCCTCGTTCTGTTTGGGCCCGAAGCGGCGCGGTCCCCGACTCCGGGGGCTCCACCGCGGCCCACGCTGATCTTGACGGGCGTGAACTTCGAGACGGGCAGGTCGGTCCTGACGCGAGATTCGTACATGGTGCTCGACGCGGTCGCGGCGTCGCTTCTCGCGAACCCTGATATCCGGATCGAAGTCGCCGGCTACACCGACAGCACGGGCAGGAAGTACATCAACTACAGGCTCTCGCAGGCCCGCGCCGTCGCCGTGCGCTTCTACCTCGCGCGCAAGGGCGTCCCGCCGGCCCGGATGGTCGCGAAGGGATACGGTGCGTCGGGGTACATCGCGCCGAACAGCACCGCCGCGGGCCGCGCCCAGAACCGGCGCGTCGAGCTGCACAAGCTCCCGTAGTCGCGCGCGGGGACCGGGCTCGGTATTTTCCCGTGCCCGTGTCCCGCACGTTCACGCTGCTCCTCGCGGCCGCCGTTGTGGCCGCGTCTACCATTCCCCATCTCCTGTCGGGGCAGCAGCCGCCTTCGCGGCGGCAGGCGCGTGGGCGTCGCCCTGCCCCGCCGCCCGCCCTACGCACCGCCGCCCAACGCATCCCGACTCCGCGATCGGTCCTCGGGTTCGAGCCCGGCGACGAGCGGAAGCTCGCCGACTGGCCGACGTTGGTCCGGTACTATCAGGCGCTCGCCGGCGCCAGTGATCGCATGCGGTACCGGGAGCTCGGGCGCTCCACGCTCGGCGCCCCATTCGTCGCCCTGGTGATTTCCAGCCCGCAAAACCTCCGGCGCCTCGATTACTACCGGGAGCTGAACGCCCGTCTCGCCGACCCGCGCGGGCTCAAGACCGCGAAGGACGCGACCGCGGCGCTGAAAGACGCCAAGACCGTCGTCCTCATCACGTCGGGGATTCACTCGAACGAGGTAGGCGGCCACCTCACGCCGGCCATCCTCGCGTACCGGCTGGCGACCGACACGAGCGCCGCGACGCGGGCGATCCTCGACAATGTGATCCTGTGGCTCGTGCCATCGCTCAACCCCGACGGCGTCACGATCGTCGCCCGATGGTACAACCGCACACTCGGGACGCCCGCGGAAGGTGCCGATCCGCCCGAGCTGTACCACCATTACACCGGGCACGACAACAACCGCGACTGGTACGCGTTCACGCAGGTCGAGACGCAGCTGGTGGTGGACTCGATTCACAACGTGTGGCACCCGCAGATCGTACACGACATCCACCAGCAGGATACAGACGGCTCTCGTTTGTTTCTGCCGCCATACCTCGACCCGGTCGAGCCCAACGTCGACCCCTTACTAATCGATGGCGTGAACGCCCTCGGTACGGCGATGGCCTGGGAGCTTGCCGGCCAAGGCAAGACCGGCATCGCCATCAACGCGATCTATGACGCGTGGACCCCGGCGCGGGCCTATCAGCATTACCACGGCGGCGTGCGGATCCTCTCCGAAGCGGCGAGCGCGAACCTCGCGTCGCCGATCGACGTCCCCTTTGACCAGCTCGCGACGCGAGGGCGCGGATTCAACCCGCGCGAGCGCTCGTGGAACTTCACCAACCCGTGGCCCGGTGGCCGCTGGACGCTCCGCGATATCGTGACCTACCAGACCGACGGCGCGTACGCCCTACTCGAGAACGCGGCGCGGTACCGGGATCGCTGGCTCGCGAACTTCCTCACGATCGAGGGGCGCGCCGTTCGCGGGTGGAAGGGCTGGCCGTACGCCTATGTGATCCCCCGCCAGCATCAGGACTCAGTGGGACTCGCGACGCTGCTGGGCATTCTGCACCGGGGCCAGGTCGAAATCCGTACGGCGCTCCATCCGATCGCGCTCGGCCCGCAGCGGTTCGCCGCGGGAAGCTACGTGGTGGTGCTGCGGCAACCCTACGCCGGCTTCGCCAAGGCGCTGCTCGAGCCGCAGCGGTATCCGGATCTCCGGCTGTATCCCGGTGGCCCGCCGCTGCCGCCGTACGACGTCACCGCTCACACGCTTCCGCTCTTGATGGGCGTGACGGCCGTACCGTCGCGCGACTCGTTGCGGATCGGACTCTCGTCTCCGGTTGAACCGCCGGCCGCGAACCCCGCGTATCCTGGCTTCACCGGACCGGAGCCGCCACGGATCGGCCTGTATCGCTCCTATGCGGCGCCCATGGACGAAGGGTGGACGCGCTGGCTGTTCGACACCTGGAAGGTGCCTTACGTCTCGGTCGTCGATTCGGTGATACGCGCCGGGAAGCTGCGCGACAAGTTCGACGTCATTCTCCTACCCGATGAGTCGCCGCACGAGTTGCTCGACGGCCTCTCGAAGGAGTATCCGGCGCCGTACGCCGGCGGGCTGGGGGCCGACGGGGTGAAGGCGCTGCGCCAGTTCGTCACGGACGGCGGCACGTTGATCGCGTTGAATGACGCCAGCCGGTTCGCCGTGGAGCAATTCCTCCTCCCCGTACGCAACGTGCTTGAGGGCGTGGCGGATGACGAGTTCTACGCTCCCGGGTCCATCTTCCGAATCGACCTCGACGCGAGCGATCCGATCGCGCGCGGCATGCCCGCGCAAAGCATCGCGTGGTACGAGAGCGGGCCGGCGTTCGACGTGCTGGACTCGAGCGCGGTCCACGTCGTGGCGCGCTATCCGGAGGCGGACAAGGTCCTGCTATCAGGGTGGGTGTTGCATCCCGAGCGGGTGGCCGGGCGGGCCGCGCTCGTCGTGGTGAAAGTGGGTACGGGACGCGTGGTCCTGTTCGGCTTCCGGCCGCAGTACCGGGGTCAGAGCATCGCAACTTACCCGTTGTTGTTCAATAGCTTACAGCTAACCGCAAAGTAGTGTGATTCCCGTCTCTTGTCGGATTTGAGGGTCATTCCTATCGTGTAGCCCCCTTTATGGCTGTGGTCCGGCAGGTAGTCGCCCTCTTGCTGGCCGCGCTCTTAACGAGTCGCGGCCTTTTTGCACAAGAACCCGTCGACTCGACGCCGCCTGCAGATACTTCGATCCCCGCCGCCGAGGCCATCGAGACCGCCCCGGTCGATCAGTTGAAAGTCCTGCTGCGCCCCACGGAGATCCGCTACGTCCAGCAGGAGTCCGTCCTGCTGCCGCCGAGCGCGAACATCAAGGGGCTCTACGTCAACGCCTGGGCGTTCGGCTCGTCGAAACTGTGGCAGCTCGTGCGCCTCGCAGACGAGACCGAGATCAACGCGTTCGTGATCGACGTGAAGGACGACACCGGGTGCCTGCTCTACCCGTCCCAAGTCCCGACGGCGGAGCAAATCGGGGCCAACAACTGCGTGCGGGCGAAGGACGCCAAGGCGCGACTCGACACGCTCACCGCGCACGGCATCTACACGATCGCGCGTATCGTGGTCGCGAAGGACCCGCGCCTCGCCGAGCGCAAGCCGCAGTGGTCGGTGAAGGAGCGGGGGACTGGGGGATTGTGGCGCGACCGGATCAACATCGCGTGGGTGGACGCGTACAACGATTCCGTGTGGATCTATTCGGCCCAGCTCGCGCAAGAAGCGGTACGGATGGGATTCCAGGAAGTCCAGTTCGACTACGTTCGCTTCCCCGACGAGCCGCGCGAGCGCATGGCGACGGCGATCTTCCCCGCCCACAAGGCCGGTCAGACCCAGCGCGAGGCGGTCCGCGAGCACGTCGCGCTCTTGAAGGATCGCCTGAGGCCGTACGGGGTTCCGGTCACGTTCGATATCTTTGGGCTCACCGCCTCAACCACGTCGGGCGATCTCGGGATCGGACAGGTGTGGGAGGACTTCGTGAGCGTCGCCGACGTCGTGCTCCCAATGGTGTATCCCAGCCACTACTATCGCGGCGCGTTCGGATACGCGTGGCCGAACGGCCAGCCCTATCACATCGTGCGCTCCGCGCTCAAGGACGCCCTGCAGCGTTCCCGCCCCTTGCCCGGCTCAGCCGAGATCCGTCCGTTCCTGCAGGCGTTCACGCTGGGTCGCCGCCTCCCCCGCTACACGCCGTTCGAGATCCGCGAGCAGATCCGCGCCGCGGAGGACGTCGGTATCACGTCGTGGGTGCTGTGGAATCCACGCAGCGTCTATCAGCGCGGTGCCTTGCGCCCGAAGGGCGGCGGGGCCTCGCCGGTGGAGCGAACCGCCTCGAACGCGAGCGGCGGTCGCTAGACCGCCCAGGCCGTGGCCACCTAAGGGTGGCATTTGCCGCGTCAGCGACGGGGAGGTAGCATAATCACCTGACCCTGGAGGTCTTGGTGGCGCGACGTCCCTGAGCGGGTATGGACAACCCGCCGACACGGCGCGCGCCCTGACTACGAGCCCGCGAGGACCCTCCCGGGCTCCCAGATCGTGATGTACCCCGCGATGGCGGACGCGGCGACGGTGTACGGATTGGCGAGATACAGCTGTCCCGGCCCCGAGCGGCCAGGGAAGTTTCGGTTGATCGCGCTGATCGTCACTTCATCACGCGTCTTCGAGACCCCGGGCCCGGCATTGATACAGGCGCCGCACGATGGCTCGAGAAACGTCGCGCCCACCTTCTGGAATAGGTCGAGGTAGCCGCGCTCCTCGCAGTAACGCTTCACATCCTGCGAGCCGGATTGGATGAAGAACCGCACCCACGGGGCCACGCGCTCGCCGCGCTCCGCGGCTTCCGCTAGCACCCGGGCGTACATATCCATGTCTTCTTTTTTCCCCGCGGTGCACGAGCCGGCATAGGCGATGTCCACCTTGATGCGCGCCGCCGCTTCCTCGATGTGCTGCCCGTTTCCCGGATCGCCCGGCAGGGCGATCATGGGTCGAATCGTAGAAGCGTCGATCTCGATCACTTCGCAGTACTCGGCGCCGGGATCGCTCGCCAGGTCCCGGCACAGGCGCGTCGCGTCGCCGCGCGACATCCCGCGGTACTCCATGAGGTAGGCGGCGGTCTTCTCATCGGGCGCCACGTACCCGGTGAAGCCCCCGACTTCGGCCGTCATATTCGTCATCGTCGCCCGTTCGTCGACCGAAAGCGACTCGACCGCATCCCCACAGTATTCCACGAGCTTCCCGATCGCCTGGCCGCTCTTCACGTACCGGTGCCGTAGAATCTCGAGCATGAAGTCCTTGGCGGTCACGTTGGCGGGCTTGGCGCCGCGGACCACGACTTTCACCGTTTCAGGCACCGTGAGGCGGACGTCCTTCGTGATCCAGGAATTGAAGATCGCCGTCGTGCCTACGCCGAACGCGATGCAGCCGACGGCGCCCGCGTGCGGCGTGTGGGAGTCGCTCCCGATGATCATCATCCCCGGCTCGGCGTGACCCTCGAGGATCTTCGAGTGGCAGATCGCCTCGGAGCCATGGTGTCCGAGGCGGAGCTCGCCGTACAGCTTGATCCCCTGCTTTTCCGCGAAGGCTCGCTGTTTTTTCTCGAGCTCGAGCGCTACGTCGAGCAGGCCTTCCTTGACCCGCTCGGGGGTCATGGCCTCGCCCAGGAAGGTGAGGTGATCCCGGAACATCAGGATCGAGCCCGGGTCGTAGACCTTTTCGTCGGCGCCCACGAGCTGCTCGAAGAAGATCGCGGCCATCGGTGTGACGTACTCGTGGCTGAACCTGATGTCGGTGACGACGAACCCTTCGTCCCCGGGTTTGACCGCGGGAACCCCCACCTTGCCCTGGGAGGGGTCCACTACCCAGTGGCGGGCGATGATCTTCTCGCCCAGCGTCATCGGGCGGGGCCGCGTGTTCGGCGGCGTGAGGACGACCTTCCCCTGGAGTCGAGCGACGTTGAAGTTGAACAGCCCGCCGTACTCGATGATGCCGCGGGTGATCTCGCCCTCGCCCGCGGTGAACGCGCTCAGCGGGATCGCCTCGCCACGCCGTATCTTGTCGATGATGGAGAAGTCGGTGGTGGCGAGCACGCCCAGATTCTGGCAGTTCTCGCGATAGATGCGCTCGATGTTCTCGGCGATGACGAGCCTGATGCCGGCGCACATCTCGGCGTACGGCGACTGCTCGCGGGAGGAGCCTTTGCCCCGCCGCTTGCCGCTCACCGAAGCGACGAACCCGCCGCGCTTGACGGATCCCCGGGTGATGGGGAATTCCTCCCCGCACTTGAGTCCCAGATACGGGAAGTCCCCCAGGGTTTCGTCGTAGTAGTAGCAGATGTAGGCGGGAGTGATTTCGTCGGTGGAGATGTTGTCGCGCAGCGTGGTCCCGGGACGCCAGTCCAGATCCTGACCGTCCAGTTGCCGGCGGACGAGGCCGGCGTCCTCCGTGAGGAACAGAATACGCCCCTCGAGCTGGACTTGGGCGGGCAGTTTCTCAACGCGACGGGTGCGCAGCGCCTCGAGCATGAGTCAAAGATATCGGATTTCACCATGAGAGGAACGCATCCGATGCGCATCGTCACCCTGCTTCTCGCCGGCGCCGCGGCATGCGGGCGCGCGGCGCCCTCGGCCCTGCCCACGCCCGCGTCCCAACCGGCGGCGCTCCCCGCGGTGAGCACCGCCGCGATGGACGCGCACCTCAAGTACCTCGCCGACGACCTGCTCGAAGGCCGCGCCCCGGCGACGCGCGGCGGAGAGCTCGCCGCCAAGTATGTCGCGGCCCAGTTCGAGGCGCTCGGTCTCGAGCCCGCGGGCCCGCACGGGTCGTACTTCCAGCCAGTGGCGCTCGTGGGCATGATGCCGCACCCGTCCCTCGCCTGGGGCAAGCCCGGCGCGGCGCGACCGCTCGCCTACCGGGAGGACTTCGTGGCGTGGGCCGAGCGCCCGGAGAGCCACATCGTGGCCGACGGCGCCGTGGTCTTCGTCGGCTACGGCGTGCAGGCGGCGGAGTGGCGGTGGGACGATTACAAGGACGTGGACGTCCGCGGCAAGGTGCTCCTGATGCTCGTGAACGACCCCGGTCTCCAGGACTCGACCATCTTCAACGGGCGCGCGCTCACCTACTACGGCCGCTGGACCTACAAGCTCGAAGAAGCGGCGCGGCGAGGAGCGCTGGGGGCGATTCTCGTCCACACGACGGAGAGCGCCACGTACGGGTGGGATGTGGTCCGTGGCTCCTGGTCGGTGGAGCAGTTCAAGCTGGACCGCCCGGCGGCGCAGAGCATTGCCTTTGCGGGATGGGTCACGCACGACGCAGCACAGGCCGCACTCGCCCAGGCCGGCCTGAGCCTGGATTCGCTCACGCGAGCGGCGGCGCGCCGCGAGTTCCGTCCCGTCATCACCGGGCTGCACGTCAGCGTCGACGTGACGAGCGGCCTGCGGCGCGTCCACGCCGCGAATGTCGTAGCCCGGCTCGCGGGTAGCGACCCGGCGCTGGCCCCCCAGGCGGTGGTGTTCAGCGCCCACTGGGATCACAAGGGGATCGGTCCGGCCGTGAATGGCGACTCGATCTACAACGGCGCCGAAGACAACGCGTCGGGCGTCGCCGCGATGCTGGCGATCGCGCAGGCCGCGGCGCAGCTCCGGCCGCGGCCCCGGCGGACGCTCTTGTTCGTCGCGACCACCGCGGAGGAAAGCGGGCTGCTCGGGAGCGAAGCCTACGTCCGAGAGCCCCTCATCCCATTGGCGCAGACCGCCGCGGTGATCAACCTCGACGTCGCGAACGTGCGGGGGGCCACTCGCGACATCGACGCGCTAGGGGTCGACCGCTCGACCATCGGACCGATGTTCGAGGCGGCGGCGCGGAGCGAATCATTGGTGGTCGTGCACGAGCCCGATGTCCGAGGGTCGTTCTATCGGTCCGATCACTTTCCCTTCGCCAAGGCGGGTGTGCCCGCGGTATCGATCGAGCCCGGACTCGACTTCGTCGGCAAGCCGACTGCGTGGGGCCGCGAGCAGGCCGACCTGTACAACCGCATGCGATACCATCAGCCGAGCGACGAGTACCGAGCCACGTTCACGTATCAGGGTATGGCACAGGAAGCGCGTGTCGCGCTGCGCCTGGCGGTGGCGATCGCGAACGCGCCGAGCATGCCGGAATGGCTCCCGCGGTCCGAGTTTCATCGGCCGACCGGGTCCTCGTCACAGTAGACATGCAACTAGTTGCACTACATGTAAGGCGCTGTTCTATAATTACATAGGTGATTTTGCAAGAGCGGCGCGCAAGCGCCTCTGGCTATTTTCCAGGACCCGGGTAAGTTTGCGCCCGCTTTTTGGGGTCGCGGTTTCCCGCACTTCGGAGCGCGCACCTGGAACTCCCCTCGTCGCATCGGCTGCCGCTATCATGGTTGGTTGAAGCGGCGAGCCCGCCGCTCGTGTACCGCGCCTACGCTGAAGTCGTACCGGACGCGCAACGGGAGCCGGAACGGCTCGCGGCGCTGCGCCAGGCAGTCCTGGAGTACAAGCCGGCCCAGGCGATCGCCCGCAAGCAAAAGGCCAATGGATTGTGGGACGCCAACCTGCTTGCGCCGGCGGCGTCCAAGTCATACGGCTGGAGCGAGCCGGGCACGGTCTACCAGTATCGCCGGCTGATCGAGCTCGGATGGCCTCCCGGTGAGCGGCCGTTCCGTAACGCCGACCGCTTCCTGTTCCAGCTGCTCTCGCGTATCGAGCCCGACGACCCCGATCGTGCGGTCGCTCAGCGAGCGCAGGACCTGCTGGTCGAATTTCACCGGGCCGCCAAGAGCGACGCTGGGGTGGGACGGTGGGCCCGGCGAGTCGGGCGCGAGGCGGCGGCATGCACGCTCGCCAGGGGGGGCCACAGTGACGATCCACGGGTCCGCGGCAGCGCTCACACGATCGCAAGCAACATCTCGCAGTACCTGCGGAGCGAGCTCGCCGCAAAGCCATTCAAGAAGGCGCAGGGCAAGACGGTGCTCGACCCCCTCGCCTCTCCCCCGACCATCTTTGCCGTGGAGATGCTCGCCTTTCTCCCTCCGGTTCAACGGGAGCGGGCGGGCTTTATCGAGCGCCTAGGAAATTACTTCTCGTCACCGGCGCCGCGCCGCGCGTTCTTCGTTCTCGCGGGGAAGAAGCTCCTGAAGCCCTTGTTCGAGCTGCTCGGGGACCCCTTGCGATCCGATGCGCAGGGCCACGTCGCGGACATTCCGTTCGCCCTCTACTGGCTGGAGCTTCTGACCCGGCTCGGCCTGGTGCGCCAAATCCCGAGCGCGAGCCGCGTCCTCGCCCGCCTCTTCAGCGAGTGCGACGACCAGGGCATCTGGAGCCCCAAGAGCCTGCGCGCGATGCCGAAGGCCATTAGTCCCCTCACGGCCCACTACCTCCCGCTGGAAGGGCCCGGCAGGAGCCCCGCCCAACGCCAGACGGACGCCACCTTGCGTCTCGCGCTCATCGCCCGATTGATGGGACTCCCGATCGAAGTGGTGTGACTCTCTTGCGCAGCGTCGACGGATAGCGTAGTAGTAACAGCTACTACGCTTATGCGCGCGCTCGACCTCACCCCCTTTGGGTTTACGCCGACGGAGTCGCAAGTCTATACGGTGCTGCTCCAGCTCGGGCCGTCGACCGGCTACGCCGTCGCGCATGCGGCCCGCGTCGCGCGCGCCAATGCGTATGCCGCGCTGGAAGGCCTCGTCGGTCGGACGGCGGCGATCCGCCTCTCCGGACGCCCGACGCGGTACCGAGCGGCGGACCCGCGGGCGCTGATCGCGCAGCTCGCGGCGCAGCAGGGCGAGGCGCTCGACCGGTTGAGCGCCGGTCTCAGCGCCGCCACCGCCTCCGTCGAGCCCGACACGCGCAGTGTGCTGGGCGCCCGCGCCGTGGCCAATCTCATCCTTCAACTCGTGGCCCGAACAGAGCGACGGGCGGAGGGCGTGCTGGCGGTGGAGCTGCTCCGGCCGACGCTCCCGGCGTGGCGACGGGCGCGGGAGCGCGCGACGGTCGAGCTTCGGGTGGCCGGGGAGGTGCCGGTCGAAACGCAGGCGCTCGTCACCGGCGCAGCCGCCGCGGACGCGCCCACCGCCCTCTTGATCGACGATGCCCAGACGGTGGTCGTGACGGGTAGCGGCGAGCTCGCGAGCGGTCTGTGGAGCACACACCCCGCCATCCTCGCCGTGGTACGGGCCGCCTTGCGGCACCAGCCGTGAGAAGCCTCGGCCTACTGCTCCTGGTCTCGCTGGGATGTCGGGCACCGGCCATCCCGGAGAGCCAACGGTTTCCCGCGGGAACCGCCTTCACCGCCCGAGAGATCCGGGTCGAAGGAACGCGGATCCGCTACGTGGAGACAGGGCACGGGATCCCGGTCGTCCTGTTACACGGTTTGGGCGCGTCACTGTACGCGTGGCGCAAGAACCTGGCTCCGATCGCGGCGGCGGGGTTCCGGGTAATCGCGTTCGACAACCGTGGCTTTGGGTTCTCCGACAAGCCCGCCACTGGCTACGATAACGCCAGCTACGCCCGGCTGACCGTCGCGCTTCTGGACTCGCTGCACATCGTGGACGCAGTGCTCGTCGGCCATTCCATGGGTGGAGCTATCGCCGCCCAGGTGGCGATCGAGCACCCCGAGCGCGTGCGCGGCCTCGTCTTGATCGGGTCGGCGGGCCTTGGCGCTCGGGAGCCTGTCGTGTTCCGCGTCGCTCGCTGGCCTGTGGTGGGACCCGCTGTGCTCGCGCTGCGCGGGCGCGGGCTTACGGCCCGCCTCCTCAAGGCGACGTATGCCGATCCGGGAAAAGTGACCGAGGCTGATGTGGACCAGTATTACGCGCCGACCGTGGAATCGGGCTATGGACGGGCGCTGAGGAGTGCGTTACGAGAGTTCCACTTCGACGGTCTGCAGGGTCGCCTCCAGCACGTCGCAGCTCCCACGCTCGTCCTCTGGGGAGAGGAGGACCGGCTCGTGCCGATTGGGCTGGGGCGAGCGCTCGCTCTGGGGATCCCCAGGGCAGCGTTTCTCTCCGTCGCGCAGGCGGGCCATTCGGTGCAGGAGGAGGCGCCGGACGAAGTGAACCGCCTGATCATCAAGTTCCTGCGGGAAGGACTCCCGCTCGTCCCCCGTGACCTGGCGCTCGGGCCGAGCCGAAGTATATTTCATCAACCATCCGGTTGATATTCTGGCATGTGAAGCCTAAGCTGAATAACTCCAGAGCCTTACGGATCATCGCGGCGGCACGCGAAGAGTTCTCCCGGCGCGGCTTCGATGGTGCCCGCGTGGACCAGATCGCCCGGAAAGCCGGGGTGAACAAGCAGCTGCTCTTCTACTACTTCCACTCGAAGCGCGGCCTGTTCAATGCGGTGCTTGCCCGGGGCGCCGCCCAGCTGGAACAGGCGCTGGCCGGTCTCCCCCTCGTTGGCAACCCTCCCGAGCCTGACCCCTTGAGCCGCATCAGGACCGCCTTAGAGGCGCAGTTCGACTTCCTGGCGGAGCACCCCGAGCTCGTCGCGCTGCTCACACAAGCTGGCCGCTCCGACGCGCGGCCGTTCGCGCCCGCCATTAAGCGGTTGGTGGTGCTCCTGGCCGAGGGGCAGGGCCGTGGCCACGTGCGGGACGACCTCGACCCCCACTTGGCGGCGGCGCAGGCACTGGTCCTGATGGTGGCCTACCTTGGCCTGGAATCGCTGATCGCGATGAGCGCTCCGCCCCTCGGCGCCGACGAGCCGGCGTTGCGTGAGCGCTGGAAGGAAGCGGCCGTGAAGCTCGTGTTGGACGGCGTGTCGGCGCACTAACTACCAGTTGAACCAGTAGGACGCCTTCACGAGGAACGTGTTGTTGGGATGCAGGCGGAAGAGGTCGTGAAAATCGCCGGAGAGCGAGTGCGGCCCCTCGAGCCCCACGTAGTCAGACCGTCCTTGCGTCCAGACAACAAAGAGCGTCGACCCCGGACGGTACTCCCAGCGCAGCACGGCGGTCGAATTGAACTCCTTGTCGTTGAACCCCCCAGGGGAGAACGCGTACGGTTTGTACCGATCGTCATACGCCGCTGCGTTGGGGTCGGCCAGCTGGCGGGGGTTCGAGTAGGTGCCTTTACTGACGAACGGCTGCGCGTAGAGCTGCAGGGTGAGCGTGGTGGTGACCGTGTAGTCCACCCGTCCGGTGAGGGAAACGGTTTTCTGCTCGAGGTGCGCGAACCGGTAGGCACCCGCCGAGTCCGGTCCTAAGGGCTGCACATCCTTCACGTTGTGTGTGGCGCTCAAGGTCAAGGATGTGTTCAGCTGAGACGCGACGCGGAACGTGACCTGGGTATTGCCGTTGAAGTTCTGCGACCGGCCGACGTCGCCCCGCCAGAAGTTGAACCACGCGTAGGGGACAAGCGCGGGCCGCGAGTCCCCATCAACTTCGCCCCATGCGGACACATACGGGTCGACTCGCACCGCCGGGCCCCCACGCGAGCAATTGCGATCACAAAACGTGGTCCCGAGCTGGCCCAGGGTCACGCCACCCATCACGAACCAACGGTTGTTCAACTGCACGTGACCATTGGTGTTTGCGGCACGCTCGACCGGGGTGCCCGCAGCGGTCCAGTATTGCCACCAGTTGAAGTTCCACCAGGCCTGTTGGTAGAGCGACGTCGGATGTAACGCCGTCAGGCCAAACCACGTGTTCCAGCTCTGCTGGTCCGCCTGCAAGAGAAAGCCGAGGTCGTTGACCTCGAATCCCTGCGAGCGACGCTGGTAGCTGGTCTCGAACCGTGTGATGCCGCCACCGAGCTTGCTGAAGAAGAGCTCCTGTGCGTTTCCCGTGAGGGTGGTCCGGGTCGGGTCGAACGAAACGCCCGAGCCGGGGCGCTGATAGTAGTGGACGGGGTCGAGCTGAGTGAGCGCGATGGCCGAATCGGTCCCGGCGAGACGGCTGAAGTCCAGTGAACCGGAGACCTGGTAGTGGCCCTGCAGGAAGCGATGCCGGAAGTCGAACGCGCCGACATACGCGCTGCGGCGCAGATTGTTCTCGGTCCATTGATCCAGGTTTCGGTTCACCCCGGTGAGCATGATGCCAGCGCCACTCTCGCCGTTACGGAAGTCCTGCTGGCCGCGGACCACCACGTAGTTCGTCGTCGGTTCCATGGTGCGGTCCAGGGTCCCCGCGGCCCGCTGCGTGACGGCGTCGAGGACACCGATCGTCTGTCCGCCTGGCAAGCGGCCCGTGAGCTTCGCGGCACCATAGATCGTCGTGGCCACCGGTGATCCGGCGTCACCGTAGAAAGACAGCTGCGGCGCGCGACCAACGCGCCGCGAGTAGAACAGACCTTCGTTGTTGCAGTTCACCTGGTTGCAATTCACGTCGAACCGGAAGATCCCAGCGCCCTGGACGAAGAAGGGGCGGCGTTCCTGGAAGAATGTCTCGAACACCGTGAGGTTCAGCACGGCCGGATCCGCTTCCACCTGGCCGAAATCGGGGTTCACCGTCGCGTCGAGGGTGAGGTTCGACGTAATGCCGTACTTTACATCCGCACCCGCGGTCAGCTTTTGGGAGCGATCGAACTCGCTTCCGGTCGGGACGGACAGGTTCTTCGTCACCACATAAGGCGCCAACTCGGGCCGGCGAGGAGAAGGCAGTCCCACCAAGCCCCTCAGCTCGCCAAGCTGCGAGGAGATTCCGGTCTGGGAATTGCGGTACACCGGCCAGCTCACGCGCTCGGTGTAGCGTTGGATGTCGCGCCAGATCCCGAAACCGAACGTGTTCGAGTCCCGCGGCACATAGCGCAGCTGCGACAACGGAACCCGGAACTCGGCCGTCCAACCCAACGAATCCACGCGGGTGGCCACGTCCCATACGGCATCCCAGGCGTCGTCCTCCTGGGTGTCGTTATAGATCGCGTAATCGCGTTTCACGCCGGCCGGGTTCACGGCGAACTCGAAGCCCGACCGCCGGTCGTGATAGGAATCGATCATGATCTTCAGCTGATCGGTGGCGGCGCGGACGTCCCGCCGCGCTAACAGCTTGAGGATGCTGTCCGGGTGAGGGTCGAACGCCCGGATGAATACGTAGAGGTTACGGTCGTCGTAGGCCACCTTGGCCTCGGTCGCGAACCGGGGATCGCCGTTCTCCCGGGGCTGGAACTCACGAAACTGCGTGATCGCTGGGGCGCTGCGCCACACGTCGTCGTCGTCGCGACCGTCGATCACGACCGGATGCGTCGCACGCGCGGCCGTCGCCGTGGTAGTGGTTGTGGGGGCAAGGGGGCCACCGGTGAATTGCTGCAGCGTGGCGGTCTGGACGACGATGGCGAGAAGAACGGCAATCGACACGATGGCAGCCTCGTGACGGGTCGGCTGGTTAGACAGGGACTACGTTGAAAGGGTTGAACGCGTTTCCGGCTGCCCGAAAAGCGAGAGCCCCCGGGACCCCCCGGGGGCTCCAGAGCGCCAACTCGGCGCCTCAGTTCTGCTTGGCTACAAGGCTCGGCTCCGCCGGCGCCTCACCGTCGAACACCAGGTGGCCCGCCTCGAAACGAGCGCCGCGCAGGGCGAGTGTCAGAACTTCGTCAAGATCTTCCACCATGTGCACCTCGAGGGAGCGCCTCACATCCTCCGGGAGATCGTCCAAATCCGGCCCATTCTCCTCGGGGAGTACGATGGTCCGAATCCCGGCGCGCACGGCGCCCAGCACCTTTTCTTTTACGCCACCGATCGGCAGCACGCGACCCCGGAGCGTGATCTCACCGGTCATCGCGAGATCGTGACGCGCCGGTCGCCGCGACAAGGCGGACACCAGTGCCGTGGCCATCGTCACCCCGGCCGACGGCCCATCCTTCGGGATCGCACCCGCGGGGACGTGGATATGGATGTCCGTGCCGCTGAACGCCGCCTCCGGAATGCCGAGCTGGTCCGCGTGCGACTTGGCGTACGTCAGCGCCGCGCGGGCCGACTCCTTCATGACGTCGCCCAGTTGGCCCGTGAGCACGAGCTCGCCTTTGCCGCGCATCACGCTCGCCTCGACGAACATGATGTCGCCGCCGACCGGCGTGTAATACATGCCGGTGGCCACGCCCACCTGATCCTCCCCCGCCTTGCGCTCGGGATGGACCTTGGGGCGGCCGAGCAGGTCGTCCACGTCCGGGGCGTCAACGGTCACGCGCTCCACGTCGCCACCGGCGATCCGCCGCGCGACCTTACGACCCAGCTTACCGATCTCCCGCTCCAGCTGGCGGACACCGGCTTCCCGCGTATAACTCGAGACGATCTCGCTCAACGCGGCGTCGGTGACGGAGAACTGCTCGGGGGTCAATCCGTTCTCCCGCACCTGACGGGGCACGAGATACCGCTTCGCGATCTCGAGCTTCTCCCGCTCGGTGTAGCCCGCGAAGTTCACCGTCTCGAGCCGGTCGAGCAGCGGACCCGGGATGCTCTGCAGGAAGTTGGCGGTCGCGATGAACAGGACCTCCGACAGATCGAACGGCACCCCCAGGTAGTGATCCGTGAAAGAGTCGTTCTGGGCGGGATCGAGTACCTCGAGCAACGCCGAGGCCGGGTCGCCCTGGAAGGACACACCCAGCTTGTCGACTTCGTCGAGCAGGAAGACCGGGTTCTTGGCCCCGGCCTGCTTCATCCCCTGAATGATGCGCCCGGGCATCGCTCCGACGTACGTGCGACGATGTCCGCGAATGTCCGCCTCGTCGCGGGCCCCCCCAAGAGAGATGCGCACGTAAGGCCGCCCCATGGCGCGCGCGATCGACTTGGCGATCGACGTCTTGCCCACGCCCGGGGGACCGACGAACAGGAGAATCGAGCCCCGGGTCTGCTCCTCATCCGGCTTGCTCCGCGGCACGCCCTGGGGCGACCGCTGGCGCAGTTGCCGGACGGCCAGGAACTCGAGCACCTGATCCTTGACGTCCTGCAATCCGTAATGGTCCTGCTCCAGGATCTCCGCGGCTCGCTTCAGGTCGAGCGACTCTTCGGCCCGCTTGTTCCACGGCAGCTCGGCCACCGTCTCGAGATAGGTGCGGATGACCTGCGCCTCCATCGAGTCGCGGTTGGCCCGCTCCAGCCTCTCCAGCTCGCGCGCGACCTCCTTTTTGGCCGCTTCGGGAAGGTCGAGGGCCTCGAGCCGCTTGCGCAGCTGCTCCGCCTCGGTGGCTTCGTCCTCTTCCCCGAGCTCCTTACGAATAGCCTTCATCTGCTCACGGAGAAACATCTCGCGCTGCCGCTCTCCGAGCTCCTCCTGCACCTGCGACTTGATATGCTCCTGCGCGTTCAGCACGCCGATCTGGCGCTGGACGTGTACGAGCACCCGGCGCAACCGATCTTCCACCGAGAGCGTTTCGAGCAGTCCCTGGCGCTCCGCCGGCTTGATCTCGAGGTAGCCTGCCACCAGGTCCGCCAAACGTCCCGGATCCGTCACGCCTTCCAGCACCTGACGGACCACGTCCTCGGGGAGCCCGGACTTTTCGCCCAGCTCGGCAGCCCGATCTCGGGCTTCCCGGTGCAGGGCGACGAATGCCGGATCGTCGAGGCTCAGCGGCGCGAGATCCTCCACCTCGCGAACCACCGCTTCGAGGTAGCGTCCGTTGTCGTTGTAATGCAGTGCCGTGCCGCGCTGCTCGCCGTGCAGCAGCAGCTGCACGCCGCCCAGCCCGCGCTGGATCTGCGTGATTTTTGCGAGGGTCCCGGTGGTATAGAGGACGCTCGGAGTAACGGATTCGACGTTTTCCCGCTGCGCGACGGCAAAAATCAGCCGCGAGTCGCTCTTCAGCGCGGCCTCGACCGCGCGCAGCGTGGTCGGGCGGCCCGCGCCGATCGGCATCGAGACCCCCGGAAACAGCACGACCTCCCGGAGCGGGAGCACCGGAAGCGTCAGTCGTTCAGACATAGTCGCTCAACTCGTGTAAGAGTTTGGTCAGCATCGGTCCGAAGCGTGTAAGCATCCTCCGTGCCACACAAAAACGCTCCGCTGAGCACGCACGTTCCGCGCATCGGCGGCCAATAAGGCAGGGGCTGCCTAATAGCCACCGCGCGGCGCGCCATGGCGGCGGCGAGCGTAAGTCGAAAGCCGCTGGCCGGTTGCAGGCCTGTCGCCGGCCGGCTAATCTATCGGCGCGCCCTTCACGCGAACCCGGATGAACGACGCTGACAAGTCACTCACCACCCGCCTGACCCAGGCGCTCGGCAGCGCCTACACGCTCGAAGGGGAGATCGGTCGCGGTGGAATGGGCGTTGTCTTCACCGCCCGCGACGAGCGCCTGAAGCGCCAGGTCGCGGTCAAGGTCCTGCCCCCGGAGTTGGCGTTTCGGGAAGAGATCCGGCTGCGCTTTTTGCGCGAAGCGGAGACTGCGGCGCGCCTCTCGCACCCGCACATCGTGCCGATTCATTCCGTCGGCGAAGGTCCCGACGGCCTGGTGTACTTCGTGATGGCTTACGTAGATGGGGAGTCGGTCGCCGCTAAACTCAAGCGGCGCGGTCGGCTGCCGCCGGACGAGGCCCGCCGCATCATGATAGAGACGGCCGACGCCCTGGGGGCCGCGCACGCGCTCGGGATCATCCACCGCGACGTGAAGCCGGACAACATTCTGCTCGAGGGCAGCCGCGGTCGCGTGGTCGTGACGGACTTCGGGATCGCAAAGGCGCTGTCATCGACCACCGGAGGCGCCACGCTCACCGGCACGGGCGTGGCCATCGGCACGCCGCATTACATGAGCCCCGAGCAAGCAGCGGGCGACCGGGAGATCGACGGCCGCTCGGACATTTACAGCCTCGGGGTGGTGGCGTATCAGATGCTCACAGGAGAGCTCCCCTTCCACGCGCCGACGGTCCCCGGCATCCTGCTGAAGCACATCACCGAGCAGGCGCCGTTGATCACCGACAAACGCCGGGACGTGCCCGAGGATCTCGCCGCCTGCGTGATGCGGTCGCTCGAAAAGGACCCCGAGGATCGCTGGCCCACGGCCGATGCCCTGCGGCGCGCGCTGGAAGCCCGGAGTGCGACCATGTACCAGTCGCGCCGGCCGAAAAGCGCGCCGCCCGTCTCGCGCGAGATCCGGCCCGTACCGGCGGCACCACCGCGCTCGAGTGCCGCCCGCGCGCTCGACCGCGCGGCGCGGCGCACCGACCGGGCACGCGACCGCCCCATGCTGGCCCCGAGTGGTGAAGCGGAAATCGTCCGCGAGCTTCGGAGTCGGTTCGTGACCTGGGCCTCCGTATGCGGCTCGCTGTTCGTGATCGACGTGGCCACCGGACACCACGCCCCGAGCTGGTCGTTGTTCGTCGCGGCGATCTGGGGAGGGACCGCGCTCGTGCCCCGCTACATCCGGCTGTGGCACGCCGGGTACTCGTGGCGAGACGTGTTCGCCCGGCCGCCGGCGCCCGACGCGATGGAGGCGCGACTCGCCGCCGTTGGTAGTCGTCCCGTGGACCTGCCGCGCGCGACCACCGACGAGTTCGGCCGCCAGGTCGAGCCGATCCAGCAGGCGCGAAGCGATCGGAAGGCGATCTTGCGGATCGTCGACCGCCTTCCCAAGTCGGAGCGGAAGCTGCTCCCCGACGTCGTGGCCACAGCGGACGCGCTCCTCGCTCGCGCCGAGGAGCTCGCCCGGACGCTACATGCGATGAGCGGGACCGTGGACGAAGGCGCACTGGCCCGCCTCGAAGAGAAGATCGACGCCACCAAGCGCCAGGCGGAAAGCGCGGAGCGGGAGCGGCAGGTAGGCCTGCTCGCGCGGCAGCGTCAGGCGCTCACGGACCTCCTGACGCGGCGACAGCTCGTGGCCGACCAGCTGGAGTCGTGCGTGCTGGCGATGCAGAACGTGCGTTTCGACCTGCTTCGGCTGCGTTCCGCCGGCGTCGCGGTGGCGCTCGACGATCTCACCCGCGCCACGCAGCAGGCCCGCGCCCTGTCGCGCGACGTGGACCACGCGATCGCAGCGGCGGGTGAGGTGAAAGCGGCCCTGGGAGAACAGACCGGCGCCTAGCGCCTCGGCGCCTGGCGGCACCGCTCCACCCACTGCGGCGCGTCGACCAGCTCGATCCCGAAGTCCACCAGCAGGATGAATTCGTCGGCCGCGATATCACAGTGGCCGGCGCGCAGCGCGGCTACGGCGCGGAGTTCGTGCAGCTTGTACCAGCCGGGCCGCCCGGCGACGGCCAGGGAAAGAAGGCTGTCCGCGGTGGCGGGCGGGCCATTCAGGACGAACGACGTCAGGGCATCCGAGAGCCAATCGCGCGGGTACGGATGGCGCAGCGTGCCCCGAGCCGTGGCGAGCACGGTACGCGTCTCGCGGGCCGCTGGAGCCCAACGCCGACTCCGAGCATCCACCGCCGCCAGCGCCGCTACAGCTTCCGCCGTGTCGGCCCCCGCCGCGAGCGCCCCCGCGAGGAGGGTTCGGGCGGCCGCCTCGTCGCCCCGCCGCGCCGAGACGAGGCCGCTGAGCAGCCAGGCTTCGGGGTTCCGCCCGGCCACGTGCAACCGCGGGAGCGCGGAATCGGCGAAAGCCGTGTCGCCCGCCCCGAGCAGCACCGCCGCGTTGGAGGCGGTCCAGATGGGCTCGGTCCGCGTCTGCCGCAAGGCGCTCAAGTACCGAAAGGTGACGGGGTCGCCGCGCCGAACCATCAGGGCTCGCGCGAACAGGACCGGGGACAGGCTGTCTTGCGCCTCGGTCGCCGCGCGGAGAGTCAGCAGCGAATCGAAGACTCCCGCCGTTCCCCGGCCGTCGATAAAGCGGCGAGCGGCCACGAACTCGAGCCTGGGACGGTCGTCCCGGTGGACGATGGCGGGATGCTCGAGGAGGCGTGCCACACCCGCTGCGCCGAGGAGCCAATGCCCGAAATAGTCTTCCGGCCGGTCAACGCCCAGGTACTCCTTGCCCAGCTCCGCCAGAGGCGCGCCGGGCCCCACGAGCCGGGCGATCCAGGCCCGATCGTATCGCAACGGCCGGGCGGACCCCAGCACCATCACGTCTCCGGGGGCGCCGAACCAGAGGTGCACGTACGGAAACACCGCCCGAACGTTCCGGACGATGCCGGTCACCACGGGCAGGGGCAGCTGATAGAGCTGCACCCACTGACAGAACACGCCATCGTCGGCGAGCCTGCTCCGCACCACCTGGAAAAACTCGGGCGTGTACAATGTGGCCACCCCGGCCAGCCAGGGGTTGCTGGGTTCGGAGGCGATAACGTCGTAGCTGGCAGAGTCCAGCTGGAGCGCGCTGCGTGCGTCATCGACCACGACGGAGACGTTGGGCCGGGCGAGCACAGTGTCGTTGACGTGGAGGAAGTATCGCGCCGCACGGAGCACCGCCGGCTCGATTTCGACCACACGGATGCGTTGCATCCCGGGGACGTCGGACAGCACGCGGGCGGTCACGCCGCTTCCGTAGCCCACCACGAAGGCGGTGCGCGCGGCCGGCCGGGCCGCGACGGGCGCCAACCCGGCCATGATCTGCGTATCCATGTCGCCGTAGTCCGACGCATCCGCCTTGCCGTTCACCTTGAGCGAGCGGCCAGTAATGCCGTCCCAGACCGATACGGTGGCGTTCCATCCTTCCGCATACATGAGCTGGCGCGACCCCCGATGGGCGAGAAACTCCGTCACCATGCGCGCGTTCATCGGCGCACGGGCGTAGATGCTGGGCCCGAGGTCGATCAGCCGGGTGCTCCAGTGCGGCGCGGCGAGCGCGGTGACAAACGCGAGCATGGCCAGCCCTGCGGCGGTGAGGACGCGGAACTGCAGCGCACCGTGCTCGGCCGAGCCCTCCGGGACTCCGCGCGCCGCCAGCCAGACCAGCACAAGGGCCGCCACGACATTGATGCCCACGCCCACGCGTAGCGTCACATCGGTCCCGAGGGTCACCACGAGGACGAACCCGGTGAGCACGGCTCCGACGATACTGCCCAGGGTGTTCAGTGCGTAGGCCCCGCCGACGTCCGCGCCGCGCGCGGTATCAGTCGGTGCGAGGAGCTCCGTGAGAAGGGGGAACGTCATGCCCATTCCGATCGCCGGTACGAGCACCACGCCGCCCACGACTACCCCCATGGCCAGCAGGCGCTCGGTGGCGTCGAGCGTGGGCACCTGAAAGATCGCGATGATGTAGCGGGGCAAGGCACGAAAGACGACGAAGAGCACGCTCGCCCCGGCTGCCGTGACGGCTTGCGCGAGGGCGGCGTATGCCGCGGTTCGGGCCGGCGGGAGCCTTCCACGGGCCACGATGCGGCTTCCGATCCCGATGCCGAGCAGGAAGACGAGCAGGACGAGCGTGAACGCGTAGGTCGAGCCGCCGACGATCATCGCGAGGACGCGGGTCCACGCGATTTCGTCGAGCAGTGAAGCGAACGCGGTTACCGCGAGCAAGACCAGGGCGACGGAGCGCAGCAACCCCGCCGCTGCAGGCGGACCTCCCGCCGGCGGAACCTCGCGGGTCGGCGATCCCACGACCAGCGGCTGGGCGAGCCAAAGGGCGCCCACGCCGAGCCCGACATTCACGGCCGCGGTCGCCCACAGGCTCGCGCGGATCCCGACGTGCTCGATGAGGAACAGTCCCGCGAGCGCCGTGCCCATCACGGCGCCGAGCGTGTTGAGTCCGTACAGGAGGCCGAGCGAGCGCTGCAGCTCGTTCCGATCGGCGCCGGTGAACGCCCGGGTGAGCACAGGGAGCGTGCCGCCCATCAGGGTCGTCGGCACGAGCAGGATGAGCGCCGCCAAGCCAAACCGCAATGCGACACTCGCCCCACCGCTCAGATGGAACCCGCTCGCCCATCCGATGTACAGGCGGTGCACGAGGGCGAGCGCGAACGGCGAAATCCCGCCGAACGCGCCGATGGCGATCTCCAGCCACCCGTACAGGGCAGCCGGTCGGAGGGCGCGGTCCGCCCGGCGTCCGAGCAGCCACGCTCCGAGCCCCAAGCCGCCCATGTAGGCGGCGACGACCGTCGTCACCGATTGCAGGGTGGAGCCGAACGTCTGGTAGAGAACCCGAACCCACAGCAGCTCGTAGACCAGGCCCGTCGCCCCGGACAGGAAGAACAACACGACGTAAGCGCGGGCGGCGCTAGAACGCATGCAGTTCGCGCATTGCGCGCGCGAGATCCTCCACTTGCGGCAGGATGAAATCCTCGAGACGAGGGGCGTAGCCGACGAAGGTGTCGGTCGCGCCGACGCGCTTCACCGGGGCGTCGAGCCACGGGAAGCACTCGTCCGCGGCCCTCGCGGCGATCTCCGCACCGTACCCCCAGGAGAGCGAATCCTCGTAGGCGACGAGCACCTTGTTGGTCTTCTGCACCGATGCGGCGATCGTCTCCCAATCGACGGGCGAGAGCGTCCGGAGGTCGATCACCTCCACGCTGACCCCGTCCCGCTCCTCCAACTCCTTTGCGGCCACGAGCGAGCGCTGCACCACCGCTCCGTAAGTGACCACCGTCAGGTCACGACCCTCGCGGACCACCTTGGCCTTGCCGAAGGGGATCATGAAATTCGGCCCCGGATTCGGCGCCTTGTTGTACGTCTGGCGATAGAGGTGCTTGTGCTCGAGGAACAGCACGGGGTCGTCGCAGCGGATCGCCGTTCGCAGGAGGCCGTTAGCGTCGAGCGCGGTGCTCGGACACACCACGCGGAGCCCCGGAACGGCGGTAAACACCACGGCGCCGGTCTGCGAGTGATAAATGGAGCCACCCTTGAGATACCCGCCGTAGGTGACCCGGACCACGACGGGGCTCGAGAACGCGTTGCTCGAGCGCCACCGCAGCGTCGCGAGCTCGTTTCGCAGCTGGTGATAGGCCGGCCAGATGTAGTCGAAGAACTGGATTTCGACTACCGGCTTCAGGCCGCGCGTCGCGAGCCCGATGGCCCGGCCAACGATGTTTGCCTCGGCGAGGGGTGAGTTATAGACGCGATCACTCCCAAACCGGCGTTGCAGCCCGCGCGTGACCGTGAACACGCCGCCCTTCCCCTTGACCTGCTCCAGGTACTGGTGGCGGCTCACGTCGGCGACATCCTCCCCGAACACCAGGATCCTGGGGTCGCGCGCCATCTCGTCCTTCATGCACGCATTGAGGAGGTCCACCATGGTGGTGGGATCGCCAGCGAATTGGGGATCGTCCTCCGTGTCGAACTGCTCCGAAGTGGGGTCCACGTCCGGCGAGTACACGTACAGCAGGGCCGTCTCGGGCTCGGGCTGAGGCGACGCGAGCGCCATGTCCGCGGCGACGGTCACGTCTTCCTCCACCTGACGCTTCACCGCTTCGATCTCGGCCTCGGAAGCGAACCCCTCGGACACGAGCCGCCGGGGGAACACCGCAAGACAGTCGGTGCGCGCTTCTTCCTCGCGCTCCTTGGGCGGGCGGTACAGCCGCTCGTCATCCGAGAGCGAGTGCGAGTACGGCCGGTGCACCCTGGCGTGCACGAGCGCGGGTCCCTTGCCCTGACGCACGTACTCCGACGCGCGCAGCAGGACGTCGTAGGACGCCACGGGATCGCAGCCGTCCACCTCCTCGACGAGCAACGCGGGGAAGTTTCGAACCAGCTTCGACACGGAGCCGCCCGCGGTTTGGACTTCGACCGGGACGGAGATCGCGTAGCCGTTGTCCTCGATGAGGAACAGAATCGGCAACCTCAGGTTGCTGGCGCTGTTGAGCGCCTCCCAGAACTCCCCTTCGCTCGTCGTGCCATCCCCGGCCGAGACGTATACCAGCTCGTCGTCGTGGATCGGCTTTTCGGCGATGCCGTCGATCCTCTCGTACTTGATTCGCGCCTCCGCGCAGCCCACGGCCTGCAGCAGCTGCGTACCGGTCGGGCTCGACTGGCTCACGATGTTCAGGGCCTTTTGCCCCCAATGCGAGGGCATCTGTCGGCCCCCCGAATTGGGGTCTTCGGCCGCGCCCACCGCGGACAACAGCATCTCCGTGGGGGTCATGCCGAGGGCGAGGCAGAGGGCGCGATCGCGGTAGTAGGGATAGAACCAATCGTAAGCGGGGCGGAGGACCTTACCGGCGGCGACGAGCACGGCCTCATGGCCGGCGCCGGAAATCTGGAAGAAGATCTTGTTCTGCCCCTTGAGCTGGATTTCCTTGTCGTCGAGACGCCGCGACAGGAGCATAAGCCGGTACATGTCGAGCAGGTCGGCCTTGGACAGGGACTTCGTAGCCCGAGGCCGGGGTTGGGCGCGGGTCGCCATGGGACAAAGATAAGTCTACTTCGGCGCGGTCAAAAGCTGCGACAGATTGGCGCCGCGCGCCGGCGCACGCCAATATTCAGCGCGTGGACGACGCCACCACGCGAGCCGCGCTCCGCCTGTTCCCGTACGGACTGTACGCCGTGACCGTCAGACACGAGGGAGAGGAGCATGCCAGCACGGCGTCCTGGGTCACGCAGGCGTCGTTCCATCCCCCGATGGTCGCCGTGGCGATCGAGAACACCTCCAAGACGATCGGCATGGTCCGCGACGCGCACCATTTCGCCATCAGTATACTGCACGAGGGTCAGCGAGAGATCGCCGAGAAGCTGGGGCGACCATCGTCCGCCACCTCGCAGAAGCTCAAGGGGATCAAGACGAAGCCCGCGCCGGCCTCCGGTGTCCCGGTCCTGGCCGACGCGCTCGGCTGGGTGGAATGTCGCGTCGTCGCGACATTGCCGGGTGGTGATCACACTCTTGTCCTGGGCGAGGTAGTCGAGGCTGGGATCGAGCGCGACGGCGCCAAACCCCTCACGCTCGAACAAGCGGGCTTCACATACTCCGACTAGCGCCGGTAGACCACCTTGCCACCCGCGATGGTGTACCGCACCCGGGCCTGGTCGAGTGAATCGGGTGCCATGGCGAAGAGGTTTCGATCCAGCACCACGACGTCTGCATCGTAGCCGGGGGCGAGTGTCCCCCGCGTGGCCTCATCGAAGGTCGCGTAGGCGTTCCCAGACGTGTAGGCCCGCAGCGCCTCTCCCACCGAGATCTTCTGCTCCGGGATCCAGCCGCCGGGGTTTTTCCCGTCGAGGGTGCGGCGCGTCACCGCGGCATAGACGCCGAGGATCGGGTCGAGCGGCGCGACGGTCCAGTCGGAGCCGAACGCGAGCCTGGCCCCGGTGTCGAATAGCGTGCGGAACGCGTAGGTCGTCTTGATTCGCACCGGCCCGATCCGCCGCTCGACCCAACGGCCGTCGTCGATCGCGTGATAGGGCTGCATGGACGCGATCACGCCCAGCCGGCCGAACGAGGGAATGTCCTCGGGGCGGAGGTGCTGGGCGTGCTCGATGCGAAAGCGTCGATCGCGCGGTCCGTGCACCCGTGTCACGCTGTCGTAGATGGACAGGAGGATGGCGTTCGCCCGATCGCCGATGGCGTGGACGGCGATCTGCAACCCGGCCGAGTCGGCGTTCCCGATCCAGCGACGTATGTCGGCCTCGGGATGCTGCAGCAGGCCGCGGTAGCCCGCCGAATCGCTGTAGGGCTCCAAGAAGTACGCCGTGCGCGAGCCGGCGGAGCCGTCCATGAAGCCTTTCAGGCCGCCGATTTTTAGCCACGGGTCACTCGAGCCGGCCCGCCGCACGCTGTCGGCCACGGTGCGCCAGTCGTCGAGCGGGAGGTAGAGGGCGGCCCGCAGGGTAAGCCGGCCTGCCCGCTCGAGGCGCCGGTAACTCGCCAGGTCGGCCCACGAGGCGGACATGTGGGCCGTGGCCGTGACGCCGAGCGACGCCGCGTAAGCGAGCGCCCGGGCCAGCGCCGAATCCCGCCGCTCCGGTGACGGCTCGGGCACGGCCCGGCCGATGACATCGAGCGCGCGGTCCTTGAAAATCCCGAGCGGCTCGCCGGTCCGGCTATCATGCAGGATCTCACCGCCCGGGGGTGTGGGGGTGTCCTTCGTCACGCCGGCCGCTCGCAACGCCGCGGCGTTGGCAAGCGCTTCGTGACCGTCCAGGCGATTCACGAACACGGGATTATCCGGCGTCACCGAGTCGATCCATTCATGGCGCGGCAACGGCTGCCCGGGCCACAGGGTGTGATCCCAGTCCCCGCCGAGGATCCATTCACCGGGCCTCAGCGTGGCCGCGTACTGCTTGATGCGCCGCACGAACTCGGCGGGGGTCGCGGCATTCCGGAGATCGACCGATGCGAGCTGGAAGCCGCCGTCCACGAAGTGGGTGTGCCCGTCGGTGAAGCCGGGCATGACGAGACCTCCATTCGCCCGGATCCGCTCCGTATGCGGACCCACGTAGCGGGCGATCCCCGCGTCGTCCTCGATCGCCAGAATCTTGCCGCCGGCGACCGCCACGTTGCCTGGGCGCGGCGCCCCGGTCGAGAGGCCGGTCCACACCATGCCGCCACTGATGACCAGATCCGCCTTGCGCGCGCAGGCGGCCCATACCAGGCACAGGAGCCCGGCAGACAGGCGTCTCATCGATTCCTCAACGGAGTTTGGTGATGCGGTGGATGGTCTCGAGCGCGGAGATCGGGTCCGGCCCGGCGGTCTTCTCCGACGCGAGCCCGGTGGCGCCCGACTGCAACGCGAGTGTATCCCTGATATCGAGCAAGACCTCGAGGAGGAGCTGCTCTCGCTGGTAGCCGGCATCCAGGTCGGCCATGCGCGCCTGATCGTTCGTGGCTTTGGCGCGCTCGTAGGCCTCGCGGTAGATGGATTCGAGGTTGGCGAGGATGCGGTCGCGGGGGCGGGGGCTCATGGCTCAGAAAAGATAGGGCCGCTCCACGAGAAAGGCGACGGAAGGACGGAACGACGGAACGGTGATGATCTGCGAAGATTTGGTTACGCGTGGGTGGTTTTGGTGTCAGTCGGCCACCGCACGCGTCATACGCTTCGTCATGATGGCTTACGAGCGTCTTCGGGCATGGAGGTCGGCGCATCGGTTGGCGGTCGCAGTGTACCAAACCACGCAATCTTTCCCAAAGAGCGAGTTATATGGGCTGACATCACAAATGCGCAGAGCGGCGTTTTCGATTCCCGCCAACATCGCCGAAGGCTCGGCAAAGCGGGGTCCGGCGGAGTTTCGGCGGTTCCTCGATGTCGCGGTGGGATCGTTTGCGGAAGTATCGTACGCGCTGCTGTTCTCACGCGACGTTGGTCTTCTCCCACCGACAGTCTTTGACGACCTGGAGCCGCTGCGTGTCGAGACTGGGAAGCTCACATGGGGGCTGTATGCAACCATAGCGAAGCGAGCTCGAGCAGCGTCGCGAGGACAGGAGCTTTGAACGTCATCCCCTTTCCGTCGTTCCGTCGTTCCGTCGTCTTAGCCAACCTGCCGTACCACCAGCCCACTCGGCACCTTCGGCACGAAGTACGTCGACTTCGGCGGCATCACGTCACCCGCGTCCGCCACGGCGAACACCTGCTCTACCTTCGTGGGATTGAGGAGCACGGCGGCCGCCGCCCGGCCGCTGCGGACGGCCTCGAAGGCCTCGTGCGGATGCGGTGTGTAGGCGATGGACGGAGTGGCGGTGCCGGCGCCGAAGATCTGCTGGACGACCAGCGCCTCGACGCGCGCCACATCGAGCGACCGAACCGCGGGTGTCCGGCCGAGTCCCGGGACGTCCAGGGGCGCGCCGGGCTTGAGCACGAGGCTGACGTCGTACGCGCCGGGGAACGCGACGATGCAGGCCGTCCGCTCGCGCCCGAGCTCGGCGAGCCGCTCGACCCGATCCATGCAAGGGGCCACCCGCCCCACCTCGAACCACTCGCGCCAGGCGGTGACGAGCTTGCCGGGGTCGCGTCCCTGGCCGAAAACGATGCGGTGCGTGGGGAGAATCGTGAGCCCGGGATCGGCCGCCGACACGATGAACGACAGCACTCGATCGGCCTCGGGATGCTCCTGTCCGTAGGCAACTGCGGTCTCGTAGCGGTGATGCCCGTCGGCGATGTACAGCTGCGCCCGACCCGCGAGCCGCGTGAGATCCGTCGCCGTCTGGCCCGACACCACCCACTGCCGCAGGCCGACGCCATCGAGCTCCGCGCGGGCCGCTGGCACCCCCGACGCGACCTTGGCCAGTGCCCGCGCCAAGGCGCGGTCGGGGTCGGGTGCGAGCAGGAAGATCGACTCGAGGTTCGTCCGCGTGTGTCGCAGCAGCGCCAGGCGATCGGCCTTGGGCGCCGAATGCGTCTGCTCGTGCGGCCGCACGCGCCGGGACGCGAACGGCTCGGCGCGCACGGCGGCGAGCATTCCGATCCGCGTTCGCCGCTCTCCCGAATCCAGCGCGTAGTCCTGCGCCACGACGTACACCGACTCCCCCGGATCGGGCCGGAGCACGCCGCCCTCCCGCCATGCGGCGAGCAGCCTCGCAGCGCTCGCGTAGCGATCCCCGCCGCCCGGCGGCGCTTCCGGCAGGATGAGATGCACGATATTGTGGGGATCGCGCGCCGCGTAGCGCACGCGATCCTCGTGAGAAATCACGTCGTACGGAGGGGCGAGGAGCGCACTCAACCGCTCCCCAGCGGCATAGCGCTCGCCGCGAAGCGGTGCGACGAGCGGCGGCAGCTCGACGTTCACGATTGCCCGGAGTCTCCCGTGTCTCTGCGCGAAAACCAGCAGGCGGTCGACCGCTGGATCGGCCAATATAAGGAAGGATACTTCCCACCGCTCACGAACCTGGCGCGCCTCACGGAAGAAGTGGGTGAGCTCGCGCGCGAGCTGAACCACCGATTCGGCGAGAAGACGAAGAAACCCGAGGAGGCGGAGGGCTCGATCGCACTCGAGCTCGCCGACATTCTCTTCGTGGTCATCTGCCTCGCGAACTCACAGGGGATCGATATGGATGAAGCGTTCGCGCAGATGATGCAGAAAGTCACCTCCCGCGACGCCGATCGCTGGACCAGGAAGGCACGCTGACCTCTTCATACAGGTGCCGGTACGACACCAGGCGATCGGCGTCGAAGGCGCCCTGCTCCGCTGCCTGCCGCACGGCACAGCCCGGCTCCGCCAGATGCCGGCAGTTGTCGAAGCGGCACTGATCGAGGAAGCGCCGAAACTCGGGGAAGCAAACGGCCAGGAGCTCGGGGTCGATGCCCCACGTGCCCACTTCCCGCAACCCCGGCGTGTCCACCACGTACCCTTCACCCGCGAGCGGCACGACGAGCGCGGCGCGCGTCGTGTGCTTCCCGGTGTCCCACTTGGCGCTGATCTCGCCGATGCGAAGGTTCAGTCCCGGATCGAGGGCGTTGAGGAGGCTCGACTTCCCCACGCCGGATTGACCCGCGAGCACGGATGCCCGCCCGCGAAGAAGGTCGCGGAGCGCTGCGAGGCCCTCGGGCAGCCGGACCGACGTAGCCAGCACCTGGTATCCCGCCGGCGTGTAGCGCGCGAGCAAGCCTTGGAGCGCCTGCCGGTCGAGGTCGATCTTGTTGAGCACGATCACGGCGGGAATCCGGTTCGCCGACGCGATCACGAGAAAGCGATCGAGCAGCCGCGGGCTCGGCTCCGGACTCCGCACCGATGCCACGACCACCACCTGGTCCACGTTCGCGGCGATCGGCTGGGCCCTGGGGCTCCGCTCCCCGGCCGCGCGGCGCGCGAGCACGCTCTTGCGCCGCCGCACCCCGGAGATCGTGGCGCGACCGTCCGCGTGCAACTCGAGGTCGACCACGTCGCCGGCTACCACGCGGTCATCATCCCGGTGCTTGAGCTTGCCCCGGAGCACGGCCGTCACTTCGCCGGCATCCGTATGCACGCGGTACGTCGAGCCCGTGCGGCCCAATACCACGCCCGCCGTCATGCCTGCCCCTGCCGCTCGATACAGCCGTCGAGGTGACGCTTCACCGCTTCGAGGGTGAGCGTCAGCAGCGGCGCGAGCGCCTCGGCGGGCGTCGCACCCCAGGACAGGTAGTCCGTTTCGACGTGGCCGACCGGGCGGTCGCCGGCGTCGGACCAGCGGACGAACAGGAGCGCCGCGCCGTAGCGACCCTGAGGATCGGGGGCCTCGTCCACGAACGTCCCGACGGAGTACGCCTGCCCGTCACTCCCCGTGAACGCGGGGGCGCGCTCATGCACCCGCTGATAGCCGCCGAGCGTTCCGTCGTTCAGGTTCTCCGTAGGGACTCCCGCAGGACGTTGCCGAGCAGAAACGCGACGTTGGCCGGCCGCTCCGCGAGGCGGCGCATCAGATAGGGGTACCACTGCGTGCCGAAAGGGACGTAGACGCGCACGTTGTACCCTTGGCGGCGCAGCGCGAGCTGCAGGTCGCGCCGCACACCGTACAACATCTGGAACTCGAAGCGCGTGGGTTGAATACCTTTGTCGCGCGCGAACACCTTGGCGTGGTTGATGATGCGCGCATCGTGCGTCGCGATGCCGGGGTAGTTGCCTCGGAGCATCAGCCGCTCCATACAACGGACATAGGTGGCATCCACGTCGTGCTTGTCGGGGAAGGCGACCGTGGCTGGCTCCTGGTAGGCACCCTTGCACAGCCGCACCCGCGCGCCGAGCGCGATCATCTGGTCGACGTCTTGATCCGTGCGCCGCAGGTAGGATTGCAGCACCACGCCCACCGCATTCCCGAATTCGGGCTGGAACGTTCGCTTGAACATCTGGAGCGTGCGTTCCGTGTAGTCGGATTGCTCCATGTCGATGCGGACGAACGAGTCGTGCGCCTTCGCCCGCGCGACGATGGCCTGCATGTTCTCGACGCACAACGTCTCCTCGATGTCCAGCCCCATCTGGGTCAACTTGACGGAGACGTTGGCGTCCGCCCGGGCCACCTTGATGCGATCGAGCGTTTCGAGATAGGTGTCGCGGGCGGCGTGCGCTTCGTCGGCGTTGTGCACCGACTCGCCCAACACGTCGAGGCTGGCGGTGATGCCGGCCGCGTTCAGGGCCTTCAGGGCGGCCACTCCGGAATCGACGGTCTCCCCCGCCACGAAACGCGCGGCGAAGCGGCGGGCCAGCCCGTTGCCACGGATGAATCGGAAGATGCGAGGCTGCTCGCTGAGCCACAACAGGCCGGCGCGGAGCATCAGGTGCTAGGTGCGAGGTGCCGGGTGCTAGGGATAGAACTTTGCGTTTCGCTGCGCCTGGTCGCGCAGGACGTCGCTCGGTGCAAAGCGCGCGCCGTACCGCTCGGCGAGCCGCTCGAGCTCGCCCACAATCCGCGCTGCGCCGAGATCGTCCCCATGCCGGAGCGGGCCACCCCGGAACGGCGGGAAGCCGAATCCGAAGATGGCGCCGACGTCACCGTCCCGCGGCGTGCGGACGATTCCCTCTCCCACGGCGCGCGCCGCCTCGTTCAGCATGACGAGCACGAGCCGCTGAATGACCTCGGCGGGCCGCGGACCACCGTTGGGGTGTGCGCCGATCAACTCGTACACGCCGTGGTCCACGCCACCCTTCTTGCCGCCGGCGTACTTGTAGAACCCCTTCCCCGCCTTCCGACCGAGCCGGCCGCTCTTGACCATGCCGGCGAACGCCGGCACGGGAGCGAATCGCTCGCCGAACGCCTCGTACATCACTCCCACGACTTTCTCCCCCACGTCCATCCCTACCTCGTCCAGCAGGGTGATCGGTCCGACGGGAAACCCGAACTCCACCATGAGGCGGTCCAGCTCTTCTATCGCCACCCCTTCCACGAGGAGATGCCCCGCTTCGTTCATGTATGGCGTCAAGATGCGGTTGATCCAGAACCCCGTGCTGTCCTTCACGACGATCGGAGTCTTGCCCATCCGGCGGCCGAAAGCGACCGAAGTGCTCACGACGGCCGGAAGGGTACGGGCCGAGGGGATCACTTCGACGAGCGGCATGCGGGCGACCGGCGAGAAGAAATGCATACCGATCACCCGCTCCGGCCGCCCGGCGGCTTCGGCAATCCGATGGATCGGGATGGTCGAGGTGTTGGACGCGAACACGGTATCCTCGTGCGTGGCCGCCTCGACCTCGCGCAAGACCTGCTGCTTGACCTGGAGCTCCTCGAACACGGCTTCGATGACGAGCTCGGCGCGGCCGAACCCCGCATACCTGTCGCTCCCCGACAGGAGGGCGACGAGCCGCGCGTACTCGTATTTCGTGATGCGGCGGCGCTTGAGGCGGTCGTCGAGGATGTCCCGCGCGGCCGCCAGCCCCTTGGCGACGCGCGGTAGGTCGGCGTCCTTCATACGCACGTCGACACCCGCCTGAACAATCGCCGTGCCGGCAATCCCCGAGCCCATGAAACCCGCTCCGACGACGCCGAGGCGATGCACGGTCGCGGGAGGTGGTGGATCGGGGATTCCGAAATCCTTCTTCAGGGCGGTGGTGGCGAAGAAGATCTGCACGAGCTTGCGCGAGACGTCCGTCACCGCGAGCTGTCCGAACAACTCCGCCTCCCGCTTCAAGCCCGCGGCCATGCCGTGCCTCAGTCCGTGCTCGACGGCTTCGAGCGCGGCGAGCGGAGCGGGATAGTTGCCTCGCGTCTGCGCCAGCACCTGCTTGCGGGCCGCGCGGAACACCAGCCGCCGGCCGAGCGGATTGCCGTCGAGCAGCCAGCCGAGGAAGCCACCGGGGCGCCGCCTTCGCGGTCGCCAGCCGCCGGCCATGCGCCGCGCCGCGGCGAGCGTGATGTCCCTGAGGATGGCGTGCGGCACCAGCTCGTCGACGATGCCGATCCGGAATGCCTTCTGAGCCCGCTCGACCTTCCCAGCCAGGATCATATCGAGCGCCGCCCTCGTCCCGATGAGGCGCGGCAGGCGCTGGCAACCGCCCGCTCCCGGGAGGATCCCGAGCTGCACCTCCGGTAGACCGAGCTGCGTGCGGGGGTGATCGGACGCGACGCGATACCGGCAAGCGAGCGCGAACTCCAGTCCGCCTCCGAGGCACGCGCCGTGGATCCCTACCGCCACCGGCTTGGGAAACCGGGCCACACGCTCCAACAGCTCCTGTCCTTCGGCCGAGAGCCGTGCGGCCTCGGCGGCGGTTGTGAGCCCGACGAACTCCTCGATGTCCGCACCGGCGATGAAGGTGTCCGGCTTGCCCGAGAAGAACGCAATCGCCTTGACGGACGCATCCTGCTCGAGGGCCTCGAACGTGGCCTGCACATCCTGTTTGACGGCGCGCGAGATCTTGTTGACCGGCTCGCCCTTCAGGTCGAACGTGACGACGGCGACGCCGCCATCGAGCAGCTCCCAGGTCAGGGCGGCGCCGGGCGCCATCAGTTGCGCTCCAACACCATGGCGAACCCCATGCCTCCCTGCGCGCAGATCGACAGGAGGCCGAATTGTGCGTCGCGGCGGACCATCTCGTGCGAGAGGGTAGTGACGAGCCTCGTGCCGGTGGCGCCAAACGGATGGCCGATGGCGATCGACCCGCCCATCACGTTGATCATGTCCTCGTTGATCTCCCAGCCTTTCGCGGCCCAGCCTTGCAGGTTTGAGAGCACCTGGGCCGCGAACGCTTCATGAACCTCGATGACGCCCAGGTCCTTCCACTCGATGCCGGCCCGTTCGAGCGCCTTGGGGACGGCGAAGATCGGAGCCTGCAGGAGCTGCCAGCCGGGATCCACGGCGGCGACCGCGTACGACCGGATATGGGTGAGGGGCGTGTAGCCGAGCGCCCGCGCCGCCGCCTCGCTCATGAGCAGGACCGCGGACGCGCCATCCGTAAGCGGCGACGAGTTCGCCGCCGTGACGCTGCCGTAGCGGCGGTCGAACACCGGCTTGAGCTTGGCCATCTGTTCGAGGGACGTGTCGCGCCGAATCCCGTTGTCCCCCGTGACCACGGGCTCCCCGGGATGGTCGGGCAGCCAGGGCACGACCTCGGCGGCGATACGACCGTCATCCGTTCCCTTGGCGGCGAGCGTGTGGCTCCGGAGGGCCCATCGGTCCTGCGCTTCGCGCGTGATGTGGTTCTCCTTGGCCATCTTCTCCGCGGACTGGCCCATCGATTCGCCCGTGGACGGCTCGGCGATGGCGGGCGAGACGGGGACGAGATCGCGGGGTCTGATCCGGCTGAAGCTGCGGAGCCGGGCGCCGAGGGACTTCGCCTTGCTCGCCTCGACCAGGATGTCGGCGAGCCGGCGGGAGGCGAGGATCGGAATGTCGGAGAGCGACTCGACGCCTCCCGCGATCACGACGTCGGCCGTGCCGAGCGTGATCTCGTCGTACGCGTTGGCGACGGCCTGCCCCGAGGAAGCACACGCCCGGTTGAGGGAGTAGGCGGGGATCTCCTTGGGAAACTGGGGGAGCAGGCTCACCTCGCGGGCGACGTTGGGCACGAGCGCCGAGGAGACCACCTGCCCGAAAATGACGGCGTTCACGTCGGCGCCGTCCAAATTGGTGCGCTCGAGCAGCTCGCGCGTCACAAACCGCGCCAGATCCACGGCCCGCGCGTCCTTCAGCGATGTCCCCGACTTGCAGAATGGCGTGCGATAGCCCGCGACGACCGCGACGCGCCGCCCATTACCGACCGGCATTACATTCCCCTCCCGTCAGGCAGTCACGAAACCTACCACGGGGCCGGCCGCCGGGCCAAGCCGGAGAACGCCGACGAGCGAAGCACCGTTTTCACATCGCACGCGCGCCGCCGCACTCGAGTCCATGGCACACGAGCCGGTGGATCTGCTCGTCATCGGCGGCGGGATCACCGGTGCCGCGATCGCACGGGACGCGGCGTTGCGGGGCTTTCGCGCCGCGCTCGTGGAGAAAGGCGACTTCGGGAGCGGGACGTCGTCCGTCTCCTCCCGCCTGATTCACGGCGGTCTCCGGTATCTCGAACAGTACGATCTCCACCTGGTGCTCGAGGCGAGCCGCGAGCGCCGCGTGCTCCTGCGGATCGCGCGGCATCTGGTCCACCCCCTTCCCTTCCTGTTCCCGGTGTACCGCGGTGCGCGCGTACCGGCATGGAAGCTCCGCTGCGGCCTCTGGCTGTACGACCTACTCGCCGCGTTTCGAAACGTGCGGCTGCATCGCTGGCTGGGGCGACAGGCCACATTGCGGCTCGAGCCCGGGTTGCGCGAGCGGGATCTGAGGGCGGCGGGACTCTATTACGACGCCCAGACCGACGATGCCCGCCTCGTGCTCGCCACTATGCGCAGTGCCGCACAGGCGGGCGCCCTCGTGGCCAGCTATGCCGAGGCAGTGTCGCTGCTCAAACCCGACGGGCTCGTCCGGGGCGCGACCGTGCGCGATCTCCTGGGCGAGGAGACTCGGGTCGTGCGGGCCCTCGTCGTCGTGAACGCATGCGGCCCGTGGGTGGACGCGGTGCGGCGCCTGGACGCGCCCGATGCCGACCCGCTCCTCCGCCTCACGAAAGGAGCGCACGTGGCGGTGCCGCGGCAGCGTCTCGGCAACACACACGCGGTCACCCTAACCTCACCTATCGACGGCCGGGTGATGTTTGTCCTCCCGTGGGCGGACTCGGATCAGAGCTACATCGGCACCACGGACACGGACGAGGACGTCTCGCCCGATGAGGTGCGCGCCACCGCGGAGGACGTGATCTATCTCCTCCGTTCGGCGAACGCGTTCTTTCCGCAGGCGCGCCTGTCGCCGAATGACGTGGTCGCCACATGGGCCGGCCTGCGCGCGCTCCTGCGGCCCGACGGGAATCTCGCCCCCTCGCAGGTCTCCCGTGAGCACCGCATCACCGAAAGCGCCAGTGGGCTGCTGACGATCGCGGGGGGCAAGCTGACCACCCATCGTGCCATGGCGCAGGAGCTGGTCGATCGCGTGGCGGCCCGCTTACGAGCGCTGGACGGCCGGCCGCGCGCTCCCCGTCCGCCGACCCACCGGTTGCCGCTCCCGGGCGGGGAGACGACCGACCTGGAGGGCCTCATCAAGGCGGCCGTGGAGCGGGGCGCGTCGGACGCCACCGCCCGCCACCTGGTCGGCACCTACGGGAGCGAAGCGGCCGCGGTGCTCAACCTCGTGGACAAAGACCGCGCCTTGGGCGGGCGCATCGTGGCGGGACGACCGGAGCTCTGGGCCGAGGTGGTGCACGCAGTCGAGCGCGAGATGGCGGTCCGGCTGTCGGACGTGCTGGTACGGCGATTACATCTGTTCTACAAGACGCGCGATCAGGCCGTCCCCGCGTCGAGCGCGGTGGCCGATCGCCTCGCCGCGGCGCTGGGCTGGGACGGGGCGCGGCGCGCCGAGGAAGTCGCCGCCTATCTCCATCTGGTGAAACGATCGCGCGCCTTTGCCACGGAAGTGGCGACGCTCGGAAAAGACTGATACTATCTTCAGCCTTGATCCGTCACTCCTGGGCTTTCGCCCGTGCGCTGGGTCCGGCGGCAGCCGCGCTCGCCCTGGCTTGTGGCCGTCCTGAGGCGAGCCCAGCCGCGGAGCGGCGGATCGTGCTCCGCGGGCCCGGCGATTCCTTCATTCCCGATGGGCCGCTCGGCACGTCCATCCGCCGCGGGCGCGCCCTGCTCGCCGCCACGCGCGACAGCCTTCCGGCGCACGTCGGCAACAGGCTTCGGTGCGTGAGCTGCCACCTGGATGACGGCCGCCGTCAGAGCGGTTCCTGGGTCGGGGTGTACGTGCGTTACCCGCAGTACCGGTCCCGCAGCGCCACGGTGGAGACGATCGAGTACCGCGTGAACGACTGCTTCCGACGCAGCATGAACGGCACCCCACTCGCGAGTGACGGTCCAGACATGCGGGACATCGTCACGTACTTCTGGTTCCTCGCCCGCGACGTGCCGGTCGCTCCCGTGCCTCCGTCCTCGAGCCGGCTGGCCAAGTGGGCCTCGCTCGTGCCGGACACGGCAGCCGGGGCGCGCGTGTACGCGGCCAGCTGCGCCCGGTGCCACGGGCCGGCCGGTGAGGGCACGGCGGTAGCGCCTCCGTTGTGGGGACCGCAATCCTACAACATCGGCGCGGGGATGAGCCGTGTCCGCACCGCCGCGGCGTTCATCAGCGAGAACATGCCGTTCGATGCGCCCGGCAGCCTCACCGACCAGCAGGCGATCGACGCGGCGGCGTTCGTCAACGCTCAGCCGCGCCCGGATTTCCCGGATAAGGTCCACGATTGGCCGAACGGCGACGCCCCGCCCGACGTCGCCTACCCGACGCATGCCAAGCCCCAGACGGGGCAACCCCGATGACCATCCATTCCACATCCGACAGGAGGATCAGCATGTCAGAGCTCACTAGCGGTCGCCGCGGATTCCTGGGCCGCCTCGCCACGGGCGCCGCCGCCATGGGTCTGGGCGGCCTCGTCGCGCCCGTCGAGGGTGCGGCGCAGCCGGCTCGGATGCCGCGCGCCGGCACCAATCCGGAGTTCGAGGCCTGGTTGAACAAGATCACGGGCAAGCACAAGATGATCTTTGATGTACCGGAGCCGAACGACGGCTTTGTATTCGCATGGGCGCGAGTCTTCCTCAACACGACCAACGAGAACTACGGAACCACCGACGCCGACAACTCCGCGGTGATCGTCCTGCGCCACGCGGGAATCCCGTTCGCCATGGAAAGCGCGATGTGGGCCAAGTACAAGTTCGGCCAGGCGTTCAAGATCAACGATCCCGCAACAAAGGGCCCTGCCATCCGCCATCCACTCATCCATGTGAAACCCGGCGACGTCCCGATCCCCGGGATGGCCACTGATGAGTTACTGGCGAAGGGCGTCCTGATAGGCGTCTGCAACATCGCCCTGACCTTTTACAGCATGAACATGGCAAAGGAGATGGGCACGCCGGCCGAGACCATCAAGAAGGACTGGGTCGCCAACCTGCTGCCTGGCGTCCAAGTGGTTCCCTCGGGCGTGATCGCGGTGAACCGCGCTCAGGAGAAGGGTTGCGCGTACTGCTTCGCGGGGTGACGGATCGGCAAGAACGGAAGGGGCGCAGCATACCGCGCCCCTACCGTATCATCCTCGCGAATCGTTATCTGCGGCTGCGCGCCTTTGCCAGGAGTCGCAGGATCTCGAGATACAGCCAGACGAGCGTGACCATCAGACCGAACGCGCCGTACCACTCCAGGTACTTGGGGGCACCGCCCTGCACGCCGGTCTCGATGAAGTCGAAGTCGAGGATCAGGTTCAACGCGGCGACGACGACGATGACGCCGCTCACCACGATGCTCGCAGTGCTGTTCCCCTGGAGGAACGGCATGGCGACGCCGAAGAACGAGAGCACGAACCCGATCACATAGTAAAGAGCGATCGCCCCTGTCGCCGCGACCACGCCAAGCTTGAACTTCTCGGTCGCCTTGATGACGCCCGAGCGGTACGCCACGAGCATCACCGCCAGGGTCGCGAACGTGAGGGCCACGGACTGCATGGCGATGCCCGGGTATTTCATCTCGAGCACCGATGAAAGCCCGCCGAGTGCGAGCCCCTCGAGCGCCGCGTAGATCGGGGCGGTGATCGGAGACCATTCCTTCTTGAGTATGGTCGCGAATGCCACCGCGAGACCCCCGAGCGCCCCGATCAGGATCCACTGGGTCGCGACTGCCGGATTCACCCGCACCTGCGACCAGACCCAGGCCGCGGGGACCACGACGAGGAAGAGTAGAAACGCCGTCTTGTTCACCGTCCCCTCGAGCGTCATCGGCGGGGCGTTGGGATCGTGACGGACGTCGGCGAACGTCTTGGCGTTAAGGGCCGGATTCGAGGTACGCATCAGCGCCATGGTTCCACCTTCGATGAAGAACGGGCTATGAATCTAATGTAATTGTGGAGATTCTCTTGGCTGATGAGGGTCAGTTCCCGCGGCACGTCCGCCGGCGCGAACCAGCCGATCCCCGCGCATTTCCCGGGCTCCAAGATTGCCGGGGTGCCCGACAGGATTCGACAAACGAACGCGGGCGACACCCAGTGCTGGCCCTCGTGCGGGAGGATGTGGTCCACAACGTCGAGCAGCTCCCCGACCTCAATTTCGACACCGTATTCCTCGCGGATCTCCCGCCGCAGGGCATCCGCGAGCCGCTCGCCGCGCTCGACCGCACCACCCGGGAACTCCCACAAGCCGCGTTCGTTCTTCGCCTGCGGCCCCCGGCGGGCGAGGAACAGGCGGCCCTGGTCATCCACGATGATGGCGCCCACGCCGACACCGATGTAGTCGATCCCGCGGATCATCTCCATCCCCTGAGACTGCGTATGTAGTCGCCTAGGACGAGAAACTTCTCGAACACCGGGACGCCCTTGCGCTTGCGGCCGAACTCGGCGAACAACTCGCGCAGGCGCCCCCGCCGCGTGACGTAGAATCGGAACGTCTCCGCGAAGTCCTCCTGGGGGTGCGTGGCGGCGTACGCCGTGACGTAGTTGGCCAGCGTCGTGGTGACGCCCCGGCGCTCGAAATCCACCCACTTGGAGTCCGAGACGCGGTACGCCTTGCGGACCTCGCCGAACGCGCGCCGGAAGCGTCCCGTGCGCGTGAGCGACCAGTTGTGATAGAGGAACGAGTGACCCAGCTCGTGCAGGATGAGGCCCGTGAGCATGTTCCACGAAATCTCGTCGCGACTCCGTTTCCTGGTCACGTAGCGACGTTCGATCTCGATCACTTTGGGCGAACGGTGGGTCACACCCGAGACCCCAGGGCGCAGCAGCACACGGTAGTTCCAGGTCTTCAAGCGCGACACGACCAGCCGTTGCCGGACCCGGCGCAGCGCCTGGCGGATCAGGTCGCGACCGGTCGCGTCCTGGCCGCACCAGGGACACACGTCCATCCAGTCGTTGACCCCCTTGCTGCAGTGGGGACAGATGTTTTCATAGTCGTCGTAGCGCCACTTTTGCCCTCGGCCGCACCATGGGCAGTGGCGCATCGGGTACATGACGCCGCCTCCGCAGCCCCATCGGCACCGGCGGTCGTAGCGAAACCCCTTGGGCGCCTTGAGCGGCTCGGGGCTCGAATCCCGGTCCGCGATATCGCGCCCGCACCAGGGACAGAACGAAAAGCTGTCGGAGACCACCCAGCCGCAGTAGTAACACTCGGCTCCGGTCTTCTTGGTGGTATCCCGCCATTCGAGGCGGCGACCGCAGTTCGAGCAGTGTGCCCAAAACGGCTCGACTTCCGCCGCGCAGGTCGGGCAGCGCAGCTCCGGGGTTGGGACCTCGCGCCTACGCCGGGTCACGGGCCAGCGCCTCGTCCACGATGCGCTCGATGAAGTCCGGGTAGCTCATCCCCGCCTTCTCCGCGGCGTCCGCCATTTCGTTCTCGCGAGCGATGAAGGGGTTGGGGTTCACCTCGAGGACGTACACTTCCTCATCGTGCGCGAGCCGCAGGTCGACCCGCCCGTAGTCCTGCAGCCACATGGCGTGGAACGCCGTGCTGCACGTGTCCGCGATCTTTGCCGTGACCTCGTCCGACAACCCCTTGGCGAAGGTATTTCGAATCTTCTTGCGCTTGCGATACTCCTCGTCCCATTTCGCCTTGTAGGTAGCGATGCGGTGGTCGCCGTCCGCATCGCCGAACGTCAGCTCGACGATCGGGAGGACCTGGACGGGATCGTTACCGATCAAGCCGACATAGAGCTCGCGGCCCTCGATCAGCTCCTCGACGATCGCGGCCTGCCGGTATTTCTCGTGGATGAACTTCACCCGCGCGCCGAGATCGTCGTCGTTCTCCACCACCGATGCCTGGGAGATGCCGACGGACGCGTCCTCGAGCAGGGGCTTCACGATCAGCGGATAGCGCAGCTCCGAGGGGCGGACCGGCTTGTCTCCCGGGCGGAACTCGGCGAACGCGGGCACGCGGATGTCGTGGTGCGCGAGGATCTTCTTGGTCAGGGACTTGTTGCGCGCGACGAGCAGGCCGGTCGGCGAGGAGCCCGTGTACCGATAGCCGTGCATCTCGAGCACCGTCGCGATCGCGTACTCGTGCCGCGCATGGCCGCGGAACGACTCGCAGCCGTTGAACACGACCTTCGGCTCGAACCCGGCCAGCCGCTCGAGCATCCACCCCAGCTGCTCGGCCACGCCCACGAGAAGGACGTCGTGCTCCTTTCCCATTAGCGCGCGAGCCACGTCGTACTCGGCCTCTTCGACCTTGGCGTCGACCTCTTTCTTGTAGTCGGCGTCCTCCCATTCGGGGTGCAGGGTATCGAAAACGACGGCGACCTTCATTGTTTCACCCGTGCCATATCCCGAGCGACCGTCGTGAGCGCAATGAGGATCACCAGTCCCCCGACCGCGCCGGCCGTGGGGAGCAGCAGCATCGCCGGCCGCAAGCCGAACCGGTCGGAGAGGTAGCCGATGAGCGGTGGCGCGATGGCATCGCCCGCGAGATGCGAGTACAGCACGAAGGCGCCGAGGACCGACGCTCGCACGGCGGACGGCACCACGTCGATGATCACCGCCGACAAGGGCCCGTTGTACCACGAGTAGAGAAAGAACGTGGCGAACAGGAGCGGCACGAACAGGCGGAGCTCGTCGATGAGGAGGAGCGCCGCGCATACCGGACCGCCAAGCACGAATCCCGCTCCCGACACGACCACCCGGCCCCCGCTCCAACGCGTGAGCAGCCAGTCTCCCGTGCGGCCTCCCAACAGGGCACCCAGGGCTCCGCCCGCCAATCCCCAAAACCCGAACTGCCGCCCCACCGTGGCGACCGACAGACCGTGCGTGCGCTGCATGAAGCTTGGCGCCCAGGCGATCAGGCCGTTCACCGCGAACGTCACCAGCGCCCCCCCCACGAACATCCAGATGAGCGTCGGCGTGCGGAGCACGGTCCTCGCGGCCTGGAGGAACTCTCCGTACGCCGTGGCCGCGACCTCGCCCGCTTCGGTGGTGCCCCGGAGTGCCACCGGCACCAGTCGCACGACGGTCCAGATGATTCCCGCACTAACGCACACGCCGAACACCGCGGCGTCGATGCCCTCGGGCAGTTTCCTGAAGAGCTGAAGCACCCCACCCAACATTGCGCCGAGCAGCGTGAGCCAGATCAGCGGCGCACCGAGCGCCAACGCCTGCCTGACGCCGTGGCGGCCGCGTGCGTACCACGCTTCCACGGTGGCTCGGATGCTGGACGGTGGCCGGCCGCGCGGCTCCTTGAGTCGCGAGGCGAGCAGCGCGAGCATGAAGCCGGGGATCCCGACGGCGACGAACGCCGCGCGCCACCCGTACCGCTCCGCGAGGACTCCACCCACCCAGATCCCGAGCACCCCGCCGAACGCCATCCCCACCGAGTACACGCCGAGCGCGAACGCGCGACGTCGGCCCCGAAAGAACTCGGCGATGAGCGCCTGGGCGGCAGGCCCGTATCCCGCCTCCCCGACCCCGACCATCGAGCGACACACCAGCAGCTGCCAGAAGCGGCTCACGGTCGAGCCCAAGGCGGTGAAGGTACTCCACAGGGCGACCCCGAACGCGATGACCGCGCGACGGGATTTCAGGTCGCCGAGCACACCCAGCGGCAGCGCCGCGAGCGAAAGCACGATGACGTAGGACGAGCCGAGCCAGCCGAGCTCCTGATCCGAGAGAGCCAGCGCCCGCTTGATCGGCTCGAACAGGGCGAAGACGACGTTCCGATCGATGTAATTGAGGAGATTGATGAGCGTGAGCAGCCCCAGGGCGTAGGCCGCATACGCTCTGGACGGGCCCGCCGACGCGACGCCGCTAGGGCCGGCGTCCGACAGTCGTCGCCTCCGCGCGCGCGTCGCGGTCCGCCTTCGCCTCCCGGTACGCCTCCGTGAGCTGCCGCATCATCTCCTCACGCTTGTCGTACAGCCGTTTGAGCGGCCGCTTCTTCCGCCTGGCGAGCGCGTATGCCGCGAGGATCGGGAAGCCGACCGTGTTGTCGAGGTAACAGACCACCGTGCCCGGCAGCTGGTCGGGGTCCACCTTCCCCCAGCTCACCGCCTCGGCGGGCGTGGCGCCCGAGAGGCCGCCCGTGTCGGGACGAGCGTCCGTGAGCTGCAGGTAGTAGTCGTGACCCTTTTCGCTGATCCCCAGGACCTCCTGGATCTGCGGCTCGGTCTGGAGCACGAAGTTCTTGGGGCTCCCGCCGCCGATGATAAGGACGCCGCTCTTCCCGCCGTGCGTCTTGGCGTCGAACACGATGGCCGACGTCTCGTTCACGTCCGCGCTCGGGTCGAACCGCAGCCGCGAGCCCGTGAGCGCCTGCTCGGCCACGTTCATTCCGATCGAGGAATCGCCGGGGGAGGAAGTGTAGACGGGCACGCCGCAGCGGTGGGCGACGCCGAGCACTGACTTGCGGGAGATGCCCAGTGCCTGTTCACGCCCGAGGATGTAGCCGCCGAGCAGGTAGTGGTATTCCGCGGTGCTCATCGGGCGCTGGAATTCCGGACCCGCGGACACCTGGCGGATATAGGCGTCGGTCGAGAGCAGCACTTCGAAGTCGAAGAAGATGTCGTAGATGCGGACGACACCCTCTTCGCGCAGCTCGACGTCGTTCGCGAACGGCGTCCCGCGGTGCATCGCCAGCCCCAAGCCGAAATGGGCGTCGTGATACATGTTGGCGCCGGTCGAGACGATCCAGTCGATGAAGCCGGCCTCGAGCAGCGGAATGATCGTGGACATGCCCAGGCCGGCCGGGGTCATCGCGCCGGTGAGGCTCATCCCGACCGTGACGTCGTCCGCGAGCATGCGCTCGCTGTAGAGCCGGCATCCCTCGGCGAGCCGGCCGGCGTTGTAGGCGAGGAACGCGTTGTCCACCAGCTCGGCGACGGTCTCCCGGCCGGTGACGGGCTTGGGGTCGATACGCGCTCCCCCCAGCAGATCCTTTCGAGTCGTCATGGGCCCCTCCCCCTAGTCGCGCTCGGCCTCGAGCGGGTACGCCTTGCTGCGTTGCTCGCGGGCCTTCCGGATGATCGTGACGGCCTCCCGGGGACTGTCGGTGATGGTGAACAGGGTCAGATCGGTCGTGGCGATCTTGCCTTCTCCGGCGACCCGGTCGCGCAGCCAGTCGGCCAGCCCCCGCCAGTACGCTTCTCCGAACAGGATGACGGGAAAGTCCTTGACCTTTCCCGTCTGGATCAGGGTGAGCGCCTCGAACAGCTCGTCCATGGTACCATAACCGCCGGGGAAAACCACGAACGCCGTCGAGTACTTCACGAACATCGTCTTGCGCACGAAAAAGTAGCGGAAGTTGATGGCGCGCTCCACGTACGGGTTGAGCCCCTGCTCGAACGGCAGCTCGATGTTGCAGCCGATCGAGAGTCCGTTCCCTTCCTGGGCCCCCCGATTGGAGGCCTCCATGATGCCGGGCCCGCCCCCCGTGATGATCGGGAACCCTTCCTTGGCGAGCATCCGGGCGGTTTCCACCGCCTTCTCGTAGTAGGGGTCGTCGGACCGCGTGCGGGCCGAGCCGAACACGGTCACCGCGTTGTAGACGTCCGACAGCGTGTCGAAGCCCTCGACGAACTCTCCCATGATGCGGAGGACGCGCCAGGAGTCCGTTTTGACGAAGGCCCGCCGCTCGCGGGGGACCTGCGCGAGGAGTTGTTCGTCCTCAGTGATCGACGTGTGTGGCGAGCCGCTCGAGCGCTGCGACATAGTCGTCCTGCACGTTATAGAAGAAAGGAGAGAGGCGAATGTGGCCCGGGCGCGCGTCACCGATGATGCCGCCGGTGGCGAGATGCCGGACGGCGGCCGCCGGGTCGGCCGCGGGGAGCATGACGATAGCCGAGCGCTCGTCGGCCCGGGACGCGACGTGCGGTCGGAACCCCCGGTCCCGCGCCTTATCGATCAGGTCCTCGGTCAGGGCCGCGGTCACCCGGCGGATCGCCGGGATGCCGATCTCGTCGATGTAATCGAGGCCCCCGAGCTGGGCATACACCGCCGCGAGGGAAGGCGTGCCGAGCTCGAAGCGCCGCGCGTCGTCGTGCCAGGACAAGGTGCGCGGGTCGAACGCGAATTGATCGCGGTGGCCGAACCACCCGGCGATGGTCGGAGCGAGGCGCCGAGCCAGCTCCGCCCGGACGTACAAGAAGACCACCCCCGGCCCGCCGAGCAGCCACTTCAGGCCGCCGGCGGTGAGAAAATCCACGCCGCTCGCCCCGGCGTCTACGGGAACCTGGCCCACGGACTGGTATGCGTCGATCAGGCAGAGGGCGCCCTTCGCGTGGGCCGCGGCCGCGACGGCCTGGATATCCTGAATCGCGCCGCTCGTGAAATAGACGTGGGACGTCGCCACGAGGGCGGTCCGCTCGTCCACCACGCGGGCGATTGCCTCGACGGGCACCGAAATCCGATCCGGGCTCTCGACCACCGTCAGCTCGACGCCGCGCGCCCGCTTCGCGAGCCACTGGTAGGCGACGGTCGGAAAGTCGAGGGACGTGACGACCACGCGGGGACGGGAGCGATAGTCCAGCGCCTCCGCCACCGCCGAAATGGCCACCGAGATGCTGGGCGCAAGGGCGATCTCGTCAGGACCGGCCCGAATGGTGCGCGCGTACCGCTCCCGCAGCTCGCCCAACGCCGCCCACCACACGTCGTACCACGCAGATGCCCCGCGCGCCTGCCACAGATCGAGGAACTCCTCGAGCCGGCGACGCGTACGGTCGCCCAACGCGCCTAAGGAGCACGTGTTGAGATAGATCTGATCCCGGAAAATCGGGAATTCGTTGCGATAGCGGGCGAGCGGGTGCGCGCCGACGTCGAGCCCACTGGCGAGCGTCATAGGCCGTCAATATACAGACGGACGAGCGCACCCGGCACGCCTCGCGACTACATTCACTGATCATGGAGGCACCGACCCGCTGGCCCGCACTCGTCACGCGGCTCGCCTTGCGGGCTCTCGTGAACCCGCGGCTCGCCCTCGATCTCCTGCGCCTCGCGTGGAGTTTTCGGGCGCGCGACTGGTACCGCCGCGCGCCCTTCCTCCCATTGCCGCCCGCCGACTACCTGCGGTGGCGCATGTTCACCGCCTACGGCGACGAGCGTGCGGTGCCGCCACTCGAGGACGTCGTCCGCTTCGCCAGATGGCGGCGCGAAACGATGCACCTATGACCCAAGCCGTCGAGCACCGGCGTCACGGAGAGACGTCGAGAAGAACCGTGGAGGTCAAGCGACGTGCGCGCGAGCTCGGATTCGACGCGGTGGGAATCGCGACGCTCGAGCCGAGTGCGCGAGCCACCGAATTCGATCGCTGGCTGTCGGCGGGCTACGCCGGGACGATGACGTACCTTCACCGGCAGGGCGAGAAGCGGCAATTCCCAGCTCGCATCATGGCCGACGCGCGCGTCGCCATCGTCACGCTCACGAACTATTTCCATGGCGCTCGGGGCACCCAGGGAACCGGCAAGGTCGCCCAGTACGCCTGGTCCACCGATTATCACCTCGTGCTGGGCCGCCGCCTCGAGCTGCTCGCCACCGCCCTGCGGGAGATCGTTCCTGGCGCCACCAGCCGTTGCTACGTGGACGCAGGCCCCGTCCCCGAGCGGGAGCTCGCGCAGCGGGCCGGGCTCGGCTGGATCGGCAAGAACACGATGCTCATCCGCCCGGAGATCGGCTCGTTCACCTTCATCGGCGTCATCTTCACGGATGCCCCGCTCGATGCCGACCTGCCGTTCGAGGCGGACCGCTGCGGCAGCTGCAGCGCCTGCCTCGACGCATGCCCGACCGCCGCGTTCGTCGCCCCGCGCGTCCTCGACGCCCGCCGCTGCATCTCATACCTGACGATCGAGCGTCACGGCGAGTTCACCGAATCGGAGCGGGCGCTGGTAGGCGACTGGCTCTTCGGATGCGACGTCTGCCAGGACGTGTGCCCGTGGAACGTGAAGTTCGCGCGCCCCACCCCCGACGCCGGGTTCGGCGTTCGCTCGGAGCTCACCGCACCCGATCTGACGGCGTTGCTCGAGGGTGACCTCGAGACGTTCGACCGTCGCTTCGGAGATACGCCATTCGAGCGGCCGGGCGCCGCGGGGATGCGGCGCAACGCGGCGGCCGTCCTCAGGAACCTCCCGGCTCCCGGCTGATGACCGAGACACCGGTGTCGCCGAGCGCACAGGCAAACGCGATCCAGCACCGGCTGGGCGAGGGGCTCCGCAAGATCGACCCGCACCATCGGCTGGTGGGACGGCCGGTGGCCTATCGCATCGTGGACGGCACGACTTTGGAGATCACGTATCGGGACGTGCCGGGGATCGCAGAGGCGGAGGTCCTGGGAGTGAAGCGCCTGATCGGCGCCGGGTGCTTCTGCACGGTCGCGCCACAGACGGCGGAAACGGTGACCGTCCGCTTTGTCGTCCCCCTCGGACTCCCCGGCGCCTAGTCGCTGACGAGACGGATCACCGGCAGCTCGGGCGGATTGCGCCAGCGCGGAATCGCCGCCGTTCCGACACCCGCCGACACGTACAGCCATGTGTCCCCCACGTGCTTCAAGCCGTGGAGGTAACGCCCGCCGAACTGCGACGGCACGGTCACGGGCCCGATCAACGGCAGCTGCGCCTGGCCGTTGTGCGTGTGCCCCGACAACATCACGTCGACGCGCAGGCCCGCCGGCAAGTACTCGATCAGGTCGGGGTTGTGCGAAGCGAGCAGGCGTGGAACATCCGGGGCGATGCCGGCGAATGCTTCGTCCAGCCGCACCGCGCCGTGGGTGAAATCGTCGACACCGGCGATGGCAAGCAAGGCGCCCACGCCCCGCCGAATCTGTACGTGCCGGTTCGTGAGGAGCGTCGCCCCACCGCGCTGCACCAGCGCCGCCACGGCGTCAGGATCGACCCAATGATCGTGATTCCCGAGCACCGCCACGACGCCGTCCCGCGCCGCGAACTGAGCGATGACGCCGTCCAGCCCGTCCAGATCGCTCCGTGCATGGCTGACGAAGTCGCCACCTAAGACCACCAGGTCCGGGCTGAGCTCCGCGACGCGACGAGCGACATACGCAAGCCAGCGCTCCGGGACCGCGGGACCGTGATGGAGATCCGTGACGAGCGCGATCCGGTAGTCCACGAGCTCGGGAGCGAGCCGCCGCACCGGCACGGGCACCTCGGGAGTGAGGAGGCGCGCGTGATCCCATCGATTGAACGGGGCTGTCAGTCGCTCGACCAACCAGCCGAGTGAGCCCTTGGTGAGCCGTTCCCAGCGAGGCGACCGCCGCTCCCGGGCCGGGGGCCGGCGGCGCGGGTAGAAGAACGGCCCGATCACTTCACGACGACGCGCGACACCACGTCGTAAACGAAATGCACCCCAAAGGTGAGAGTCTCGAGGCTCACGCGCTCGTCGTTGCCATGCACCCCTCGGGACTCCGCCTGGTTGAGCGGGAATGGCGACAACCCGTAGCTCACGATGCCGAGGCGCCGGAAGTAATGGCTGTCGGTGAAGCCGGTGAGGGGTGGAGTGGTCACCAGCGCGTCGGGCGTCCGCTGGCGGGCCGCGGCCACGATAGCCCGGAACAGTTCTGTATCGGTAGGACTTTGCGTCGCCGCCCAGTTCGGTCCCTGCGGTGTGATCGCAACCCCGGAGTCGTCGACGACGCGCACCAGGTCGCTCAGAAACGCCCGTGGGTCCTGACCCGGCAGCAGTCGGACGTCGAGCGCCGCACGTGCGACGGGCGGAATCACATTCGTCTTGTCACTGCCCGCGAGACCAGTGATCGAGATCGTGTTCCGGAGCAGCGCGTTGTACGTGAGATCGCCCGTGAGAAACCGGACGGCCGCGCTGTCGCGTAACGCCGCCCGCACGTCCGCGAGCCACGCCCGCCGTGTGGGGTCCGTCTCGATGGTCGAGAGGTCGCGCAGGTAGCGCTCGACCACCGGTGTCGGCACCAGGGGAGTCTGGTAGGCCGCGACCCGGTTCAGCGCCCGGACCAGCCGATGGACGGGATTGTCGGGCGTGGGTCGCGAGCCGTGCCCCGCCGTCCCACGGGCGGTGACGTCCAACCAGAAGGGCGACTTCTCCGTCGTCCCTACACCGTAGTACTCGATCCGCCCCGTCCGGTCGGCGCGGATGATGCCCCCTTCATTCAAGAGGAACTCGGCGTCCTGCACCAGCTCGGGGTGGTTCTCGACGAACCAGCCCGCCCCCACCCCGCCCCCGATCTCCTCGTCTGCGGTTGCGAGGAAGATCACGTCGCGTTTCAGCGGAACGGCGGCGCGCTTGAGCGTGAACAGGGTCATCAACTGCGTGACAGCCTCGCCTTTCATGTCGAGCGCCCCGCGCCCCCAGATGTACCCGTCCTGCTGGGCGCCGCTGAAGGGATCCACCTTCCAGTACTCCGGACTGGTGAGCACGACGTCCATGTGGTTGAGCAGGATCAGCGGGCGCGCGCTTCCGTCGCCCCGCAGGCGCGCGTAGAGGTTGGCTTTCCCGGGCCTGGGCTCGAAGATCTGCGACTCGATTCCCTCGCCGGCGAGTACGGCCTTCAACCAGGTCGCGGACTGGAGCTCGTTCCCCGGCGGGTTGGTGGTGTTGATCGCGATGTATTGTGACAACAGTCCTGCCGCTTCCCGGCCGACCACGCGCCACTGGGCGTCGGTGCGCGGAACCTCGCGGATGACCTCGGCCGGAGGAACGAGCACAGGCCGAGAGGACGGGCCGATGAGACCCGGTTGGGGAGGGACCGCTCCACGGGGAGGCCGCGTGCACCCGATGCAGACGACCAGCGCCAACAACGACATCACGCGCACGCGCGCCTCCGGACGGGAACGGGAACCGGCAAACTACGGGCCCCCGCCCGAAAGCTCAATGCACGGTGATGCTCGACTGACCGGTCTTCCCTTCGCTCGTCGCTTGCAGCAACGCGCTGCCGGCCCGCATCCCCCGCCCGACGATCGCCGTCCCGTAGTTGTTGACGATGGCGAAGCTCGAATCCGTCGAGAACCAGGAGACCGCGTGGCCCGTCAACACGTTGCCCGCCGAGTCCCGGAGCACGGCGCTGAAGGTCAATGTGTCGCCGACGGCGAGGTTCGCGCTCGCCGGCTGCACCGCCACCGTCGCGACGGACGACGGCGCTCCGGTCACCTGAATCGTGATCGAGTCCGCCAACGTGCCGCTCGTGGCCACGATGGTGGCCGAGCCGACCGCGTGTCCCGTGACGGTGGCCGTGTCGCCAGAGCCGAACACGTCAGCGACCGCCGGACTGCGGCTCGTCCACGACACGGACGGGTTCTGGACGGGGTTCCCGCTATTGTCGCCGACCGCGGCGAACAGCACGATGCTCCCGCCGACGCCGACCGTCGTGGGACCCGAGATACGCACGTAGGCGCCCCCGCCGCCGGCCTGCACCAGCGAAACCGGCACAATCGTGGTGTCCCCCGCCGTGATCGTGGCGGCGGGAGTGATGGAGGGCGCCAGGAACGGATAGTCCGGCTGCTCGACCCGCACGATGTAGGTACCGGCGGGCACGTACGCGACCTTATAGAAGCCGGTCGCGTCGCTGCGGCCCGTCACGGCTACGTACCACGAGGACGGGAACGCGTTTGGATCGCCGACGAAGAGCGTCACGTTCGCGTTCGGGATGGGCTGGCTCTGGCCGCTATAGCTGCTGGTCACGGTGCCCCTGAGGGTCCCCGTCGCCGCGGAGTTCACCGCCCGTAGCCACGGCACGAGCGTGAATTCCTTGGTGCCGTAATAGTTGTACAGGAAGCTCCGCCCCAGATCGAAGTCGATCACGATGACGGCACCCGAGCTCGAAACGGCGAGAGGCTGTTCGACGATTGCATACAATGTGATCTCCCCGGTGCCTGGAGAGGGCCACTGGATCTGGGCACTCGAGCCGTCGTTCCACCGGATGGCGGACAGATCAGCGCGGATCACCATGCGGATCGAGCTGTACTGGCCGGCCGCCAGCTCGTTCTGACCCAGGAAGGCGGTGCCGCCCTGCTGCAACGTGAGGAGGTCGAACACCTGACGCGGTTGCGCGATCAACACCCACTGGCCGCCGCCGCTCGTGTCCGGTGAGGTGTTGGCCTCGATCCGGTCCACATAGATGTTGACGTGCTGCACGGAGTCGTACGGAAACGGAGCATCCGTCAGCAGCACCTGCGCGACTGGCTTGCGGTTGCCTGTGGTGCTCGTGTCGTCTTGATAGCAGGCGCCAGGGGCCAGGAGACCTGCGACCATGAGCGCTGACCATACGCGTTTGAGCATCGGAGGACCCTCCATGCGGATAGCGGTGACACCCGTCCGCAAACGGATACCTCGGATATCCCCGACCGCGTCACATGTCCAAGGGGCGATGTGACGCCACGCCCGGACGTGAGGGTATAAGGGACGTGGGGAGGAGCGACGCCGCGCTGGTGCGCCGGGTACGGGCGGGCGACGCCGCCGCCTACGCCGATCTCGTCGCGCGGTACCGCGACCGCCTGGGCCGGTACGCGCTGCACATGCTCGGGAATCGCGAGGACGCGGAGGAGGCATTGCAGGACGCGTTCGTCCGCGCGTACCGCTCGCTCGCGCGGTGCGACGACCCGGAGCGGTTCGGCGCGTGGCTGTACGGCATCCTGGTCAACCGGTGCCGCACGACGGGCGCGCGCGCGGCCCGGCGCGCGCGCCGCTTCGTGTCCGATCCCACGGCCCTCGAAACGACGCCACTCCCGGGACCGGCGGAGCAGACCGAGTGGGATGATATCGTGCGGTGGGCGCTGGCGCGGCTGGCGCCCGAGGCACGCGAGGCATTTCTCCTCAAGCACGTCGAGGAGCTCGAGTACGAGGACATCGCCCAGCTCACGGGCGCGGGGATTTCAGCCCTGAAAATGCGCGTGAAACGCGCCCGCGAGCAGCTCCAGGCAATCCTCAGGGAGGCTGAGCATGTTTGACGATGATGCCGTCGAGCGGGTCGTGCGATATCTCCGTCGTTCCGTACGGATCGATCCCGCCCTCGACCATCGAGTGATGGAGGAGATCGCGGCGCTACCTGCCGGGCCCGCCGTGCCGGCTGGCGGTGTTTGGCGCTGGCTGACCGGGCATCGCCTGACACTCACGCCGTTGGGTGCGTTAGGCCTGGCCGCTGCGTTCGTGGTCGCTGTCGTGGGCGTGTGGCGCGTCCGCGCGGCGCCCGACGCTGTTGAGCCCGCCTTGCGCGGGTTCCAGTTCGTGCTCGTCGAGCCACACGCCGCGAATGTGTCATTGGTCGGCGACTTCAACGATTGGGACGCGACACGGACACCCATGCATCGGACACCGGGCGACGGCCTGTGGAGCGCGGTCGTCCCGCTCGAGCCCGGCCGGTATCGTTACGCCTTCCTCATCGACGGTCGCCTGTGGGTCGCCGACCCCACGGCGCCGACGACACGCGACGACGACTTCGGCGCTCCGAGCTCGGTGCTCACCGTGGGGGGCCTATGATGCGCGCGAGTGGGTATGCCGTCCTCCTGTCGTTCTGCCTGGTGGCGCCATTCTCGCGCGCCGCGGCCCAGGGCGATCCGCGCCTCGAGCGGCTCGACGAGGCGACGCGACCGGTCGTCGTGGCGCTGATCGACTCCGCCCGCGCGGTCGGACTCCCCGTCAACCCCCTCGTGGAGCGCGCCCTCGAGGGAGCGATCAAGGGAGCGCCGGGCGCGACCATCGCGACCGCCGTCCGCCGGCTGGCCGCGGATCTCGGTCGGGCCCGGGATGCGCTCGGGCCCGGCGCATCCCCGGTCGAGCTGGACGCCGGCGCGGCGGCGCTGCGCGCGGGCGCCGGTCCGGACGTCCTGACGCGGCTACGTCGCGCGCGCGGTCACCGACCGGTGACCATGGCCCTCGCCGTGCTGACGGACCTGGTCGCGCGCGGCGTTCCGATCGACACCGCGACCACAGCGGTGCTCACCCTCGCGGCGACGGCACGCGACGAGGATCTCGTGGATTTCCGCCGCGCGGTGGAGCGCGACATCGCCATCGGCGCGCCACCGGCCGCCGCGGCCTCCATTCGCGTCAACGCTGCGGCGCGAGAAGCGCGCCCGGGTCGACCGTAGTGCTCGTCCGGTGACGCTCGGGACGAGCTCCCGGGCTGCACTGCACGCCGCCGCCTGGTCGCTCCTCGCGGCGCGAGGGATCGCCGCGCAGACGACCGCCACCGTGGACGTGGGCGCATCGACGGTGCGGTACGACGGCTTCCTCTCGTCTGGAGCGGCGTCGGTGACGCCTGCCGCGACGTGGACGCGGCCGGGGACTACCTTCATCGCCCGAGGCAGCTACCTCCGGTTCGAGAGCGGTCATCGAAGCCTCCAGGGGCTCATCGCCGCCTCGTTGTTCACGCCCCCGGCCCTCTTGCCGGACGGCTGGCGCGGCGAGGTCACCGTCTCCGGGGGCGGGAGCAGCTACGCCGACTTCGCCAGCTTCTGGCATGCGACCGGTGAAGCCCGCTTGCACTTCGTGGCGCCGGGCCGCGGCGCTTGGATGGGCGCCACGGCCGGTCGCACCTCCTACGGGAGCGCGGCCCGCCCCCTGGCCGTCGCGGGGATCGGGGGATGGGCGCGACGCGGATGGTTGATGCTCACCGCGTCTGCCAGCCGATCCTTTATAGGAGACACGGCCTATACCGACGTCGAGTCAACCGCCGAGGTCGGCGCCGGCGCCTGGGGCCTGCACGGTTCCGTGGGTGCCCGAATCTCGAGTCGCGGCGGTGGGCATGGGGTGTATGGTGCGGGCGAGGCCACCCGGGCCCTGAGCCAGCGCATCGCCGTGTTCGTGTCGGGTGGGCGTTATCCCACCGACCCCGTCAGCGGGAGCGTGGCGGGCCGATACCTGACCGTGGGCGTGCGCATACGAAACCCGACCCCGCGCCGCCCGCCGACCTGGGATCCCGTGCAAAGGGGCCGCGCGCCCGCCGCTGCAGATGGCGAAGCCACCCTTGCACCGCAAATCCAAATCCGGCCCGCCGGTGACCGCGGCGTGCGCCTCCTGGTACGCGCACCGGGAGCGTCCAGCGTCGAGCTTGCGGCCGATTTCACGGACTGGCACCCGGTCATGCTGGAGCGAGTCATGGAGGAAGGTGCCTGGCAGCTCCTCCTGCCGGTCGCGAGCGGGTTACACCGTCTCAACGTGCGGATCGACGGCGGGAAATGGATCGCTCCGGCGGGCACGACGCGCTCCGCCGACGAGTTCGGTAGTGAGGTTGGGATCGTCGCCGTACCCTAACGACGGCCGGCGGCGAGCGCGGTCGCTTCGGGGCGGCGCCGCAGCGTCAACATCGCCCACACGCCTGCCGCGGGGCCCAGCGCGAGCACGCTCATGCTCCACCGCCAACCGACCCGTTGGGCGAGCGCGGGCAAGAGATAGATGGTGAGACAGGTGAGCAAGAAGCCGAGGCTGGTCTGCAGGGTGAGCGCCGTCCCCACGAGCTCCCGTGGGGCCAACTCGGTCACCGCCGCGGAAAACTGCGCCGAGTCCGCGACCACCGCGACGCCCCACAACAACAGGAGCGGGACCAAAACGGCGAGCGGTCGGGCGAAGACGAAGCCTACTGCCAAGGCGCAGCATCCCGACACCATCATGGCAGCGCTAGTGACCAGCGTGCGCCCCCAGCGATCGGCGTACGTTCCGCCGAGCCAACAGCCCAGGGCGCCGCTCGCTACGACGGCGAACGTGACGAGCGCCGGTACCCCGCCGCCCGTGGGATCGGCACCGGTGCGCACGCCCTCGCTCGCCGCCACAAACGCGGCGAGCCAGGTCCACATCGCGTACAGTTCCCACATGTGTCCGAGATACCCCAGGTTGGCGAGTGATACGCCGCGGTTCGCGAACACCCGGGGTGCCGCGCGCCACGTGAACGCCGGTGCCGGTGCGGCGAACGGGCCGTCGCCGGGGACCAGCAGCACGAGCATGCCGCCGGCGAATGCCGAGGCGGCGGCGACCTCAAGTACAGTTCGCCAGTGCTCCGCCGGCACGGCCCATCGCACTAGATGAGGGAATGCGGAGCCGATCGTGAGCGCGCCCACGAGCACGCCGATCGCCCAGCCCCTCCCCTCTCGGTACCACCCGGCGACGAGCTTCATACCTGGCGGATACACACCGGCGAGCGCCGCGCCTGTGAGCACGCGGAGCGCGATCGCGGCGACCGGGTTTCGGACCAAGACCACGCTGACTGTCGCGAGACTCGCGAGCATCGCGCACCCCGCGACCAACCGACGGGCAGACCAGCGATCGGCGAGCGTGAGCACGGCCGAGATGATCGCGCCGAGGACGAAGCCCAGCTGCACTGAGATCGTCAGCCATCCGGCACTAGTGGCATCAAGCCGCCACAGACTCGACAGTACAGGCGCCACCGCAGACGCGGAGAACCAGGGCTCCATGGCGAGTAACTCAGCGAAGGCAAGTACAGCCAGAACCTGGCCCGCGCTCACAGGCCGGTGGGATGGTCCAGAAACGTCCAGGGCAGACCGAAGCGGGTTCGAAGATGCTCGGCGAGCGCCTTTACGCCCACCGTCTCCGTGGCGTAGTGTCCAGCGTAGAACACGTTGAGCCCAAGCTCTTCCGCGTCGAAGAACGTGTGGTGAGGACCCTCACCCGTGATGTAGGTGTCGAGCCCCGCTGCCGCCGCTTGGCCGATCAGCGAGCCGGCCGCGCCGGTCACGATCCCCACTCGACGCGCACGCTCGGGGCCGAAGGCCAGGAGCCGCGGCGTGCCGCCGACGGCGCGGGCGAGCCGCTTCCCGAGCGCCTCGCGTGGCTCGTCGATCTCCCCCCACACGCCGATGGCGATGCCATACTCCTCGCCGAACGCTCCCCGGAACGCGACGCCGAGCTGGCGAGACAGTACTGCGTTGTTGCCTACGTCCGGGTGGAGGTCGAGGGGCAAGTGAGCGCTGTAAAGCGCGATGTTGTGTTCCACGAGGCCGCTCACCCGCCGGTAGCGCCGGCCGGTGAGCGGCTCCAACCCGCCCCAAAACAGGCCGTGATGAACGAGCAGCAAGTCGGCACCGCCCTCCGCAGCCATCCGCACGGTCGCCTCGCACAGATCGACTGCGGCCGCCACCCGCGTCACGGTGCCCCCGTTCGATACCTGGAGTCCGTTGAGGGCGTGCGGAGCGTCCGGGATGTCAGCGATTCGGAGGTACCCGTTCAGGTGCGCCACGACCTCGGCGAGCTGGACCGGGGGCGCCGGGGGCGTCATCGCCGACAGTGAGGCGACATTATTTCAACAGATTATCGACACTGAGTTGGATTTCCCCCATGACGAGCCGGCTTAACGCCATATTGGCCATATGAATGAAGAATCCACACGGCCGGTCGCGGTTGTGTGGATATCTAAGGAAGCTCTGCACAGGTCATGATGCGGACGAACTCCGGGTGCTCGAGCATGCGAGTGGCCGTTAGGAAAGCGCTCGGCCCCGCTCGGCGGCGCCCGCCGCGCGTCTCGCGCGAGGCTGCCCACGGCGCAGGTCGCTAGCGGCGACACGTCGCTCCCGCCGGGAGCAATCGGTATCGCACCATATAGAGATTGGCCAGCGGGAAGAGCGTAAAGGCCCGCGCCGTGTTCTTTGCCAACCACGGGCTCAGCGAGGTCTGCTTCGTCCCGCGCCGCTGCACGCGGGCGCACCCCACACCGCCGGAACGCCTGGCGCAACCCCTCGCTCCAGTACGCCCGATTGCCGTAGATCGCGCGCTCGGTCGCTGTCAGGCTGTGCACCAGCCCCCGCGGGTCAGTCCCGACGTGCAGCTTCATCCCGAAGAACCAGGTATTCCCTTTCCTTGTCTGCGGCATTTCGGGATCGCGGGCCTGCGCGGCATTCTTGGTCGAGCTCGGAGCCGCGATGATCGTGGCATCGACGATCGTGCCCGACTGCAGGAGCAGGCGTTTCGCGGTCAAGAGGTCACGCACAGCGGCAAAGATTGCTTCGGTGAGGTGGTGCTCCTCCGAGCAGCTGTTTCCTGGGGATCACGCGGCCCATCTCCGCGAGGAACCGCCCTCGGCGGGTCACTTTGCCCTTCTGGCTCCAGGCCAGCCCGGCGAACGTCCGCTGCGTGCTCATGCGAGTCCTCGTGCGGTGGTCGTCGGGCATTCAGTACCAACTCCTTCACCCGCTCGCGCAAGAGTCACTTGTGCAGAGCTTCCCTAACGGTGCCTAGTACGAGCGCTGCTCGCTAACGGCTGCCTCGACCGGCTCACTTTCGAGGGCGGTTTCGCCCATCCGCACGACGCCGTTGATCTCGCCCCCCTCCTGGACGAGCAATCGCTTGGCGACGACGTCGCCGTGGACCACGCTGGTGGATTGGATCTCGATCCGCTCGTCGGCGCGAATGCTGCCGCGTACCTCCCCACCGATGATCGCCTCGCGGGAGATGACGTCTCCCTCGACCTCGCCCCCCTTCCCCACCAGAACTTGCCGTGCGGCCCGCACGGTGCCCACGACGGTTCCCTCGATCTTCACGACACCGTCGGCGGTAATGTCACCCACCACCCGCATGCCGGTCCCGATGATCGAGAGTCCGGCCTCGGACTCCGCCCCGCCCTGTCCCTTTTCGGTGAACATCGCCATATCAGTTCTCCTGTTTGACGACCGTCAGAGGATCAATCGACTTCCCCTCGCGGCGGATTTCGAAGTGGAGGTGCGGTGCGGTGGAGCGCCCGGAATTTCCCGAGAGGGCGATCACCTGCCCTGCTTGAATCGAGTCCCCGTCGCGCACCAGTACCCGCGACGCGTGCCCATACATGGTTTCATATCCCCCCGAGTGACGCAAGAGGACAAACAGGCCGTAGGCCGGGTCCGTGCCGGCCGCTTCGACCACGCCACCGCCCGCGGCGCGCACCGGCGTCCCGGCCGGCACCGCGATATCGATACCCGGATGCGATTCCGCCGGATCGCCCGGTCGGACCTGTCCGCGGGTGACGAACCCGAGGACATCGAGTGGCCAGTGAACCGGCTCGGAGGGCCCGGGGAGGTATCGGAGCGGAGCCGACGGAGGGCGTGCGCGGACGACCGTCGCGCGCATCAAGTCCGTCGTCGGGGCGGCCTTCTCGCGCTCTGCTTTCACACCGAGCATGGCGCGGAGCTCTTGATAATTCACTTCCGCCCGATTCAACGCCGCGGCGAGCTGTTGCACGCGACCGTTTTCCTCTTCGAGCCGCGCCACCTCGCGCTCCAGACCGGGGACGCGCGCGGCGGCGCGACTGATCGGTCCCGCGAACGCAAAAAACAGGACGACCAGCAGTCCGACGATCAGCGCGCCCCACTTCCCTGCTTCGAATGCCCACAGCGGAACACGATACTGCCGTGATGCGAGCTCGCCGTCGGTGTGGACGACGATGGTGACGCGACGGTCTTTGAGCTTCTTCTTCATCCGTCGAACGGCGACCCGAGGATGAGCTCCAGAAGCCGCGCGAGGTCGTCATTCGAGTAGAAGTTGACGTGGATCTGTCCCTTGCCCTTCGCGCGCAGCGTGACCCGCACGTCGGTGCCCAGTCGACGCCGGAGGGCGTCTTCGATCCGGCGAACTTCGGGAGCCTGTCCGACGCCTTTCTTGAGTCGCGGGCGACGGACGGGCGCCCGACCACCGCGCACGCGGTCCTCGACGTCACGCACCGAGAGCCCGAGGTCGACGGCCTCCTTGGCGAGCGCCGTCGCCAGGCGCGCGTCCTCGAGCGCGAGCAGCGCGCGTGCGTGACCCACCGAGAGCCGGGCCTCGTGCAGCAGCGCGAGCACCGCTGCCGGGAGCTTGAGCAACCGGAGCGCGTTCGCGACGGTCGAGCGATCGCGCCCGACGGCATCCGCCACGTCCTGTTGGGTCAGGCTGAACTCCGCGATGAGACGTTCGTAGCCGCGCGCCTCGTCCACGGGCGAGAGGTCGTCCCGCTGCAGATTCTCCACGAGGGCGAGCGTGAGCACGGTGCGGTCGTCGACTTCGCGCTTCACCGCGGGGATCTTCTCCCAGCCGAGCGCCTGGCACGCGCGCAGCCGCCGCTCGCCCGCGATCAGCTCGAACGCGCCGTTGCCCCCTCCCGTCGCGGACGGGGCAGGGCGCACGACCACCGGTTGCAGCAGACCGGCTTTGCGAATCGATGCCTTGAGCTCTTCGAGTGCCGCGGGATCCACGTCACGACGTGGCTGATACGGATTGGGGCGAATGTCGGCGATCGCCAACTCGACGAGACTTCCCTCGCGCTCGGCTTCCTCGCGGGTAGGTCCCAGCAAGGCTTCGAGGCCTCGACCGAGACGACGGCGACCAGCAAGCGTTTCCGTCATGCGGGCACCTCCGGCAGCGGTTCAGCGGCGGGTGGGGTAGGGGAGGCAGGGGGCGCTGCCGAGCCGCCATGCTCGACCCGGCGGATCAGCTCCTGCGCGACGGCCAAATAGCTCTTCGCCCCGACCGACTGCACGTCGTACAACAGAATCGGTTTCCCGAAGCTCGGCGCCTCGGCAAGGCGGACGTTCCGCGGGATCGTCATGCTGAACATCTGCGACCCGAAGTATTCCTTAGCCTCGTCCGCCACCTGCTTCGAGAGGTTCAGCCGCGCGTCGTACATCGTCAGGAGCACGCCATCGATTGCGAGCGCGGCGTTGAAGTTGCGCTGCACGAGCTTCACCGTGTTCAGCAGCTGGGAGAGCCCTTCCAGCGCGTAGTACTCGCATTGGATGGGGATCAGGACGCTGTCCGCGGCCGTGAGCATGTTCAACGTGAGCAGGCCCAGCGACGGTGGGCAGTCGATGATGATGTACTGGTATTGCTCGCGCAGGTCGCTGAGCGCGCGACGCATCCTCGTCTCGCGCGCCTGCGTGTTGACGAGCTCCAGCTCGGCGCCGACGAGATCCTGGGTGGCCACGACGACGTCGAGGTAGGGAAAGTGGACGTGGGTGAACCGCGCATCGGCGAGCGCCCGGCCGTCGAGCAGCGCATCGTACAGCGAGTAACGGATGCGATCGCGCTCGATGCCGACGCCGCTCGTGGAATTGCCCTGAGGGTCCGCGTCGACGAGTAGGGTTTTGCGCTCAGCCGTCGCGAGCGATGCCGCGAGGTTGACTGCGGTCGTCGTTTTTCCGACGCCGCCTTTTTGGTTGGCGATCGCGATTACGCGGGACATCTGTTAAGTGATTATACACCAATAGTTTATGTAGCTATTGCGTCAAGGACGCCTCAATATAGGCTTTGGTACACCCGGCGTAAAGGTTCAGTTTCACGTGAAACCAGACCAACAGTTTCACGTGAAACTACCCGATTCCCCGGGTAGCGCCGCTCGGCGGTCGCGGAATCAGGCCACGCGCCGACGCCAGCGCATGGTCTCGACGACGAGGTTGTGGAGATCGCTCGGCGACACGCCAGGGATGCGCGCGGCCTGGGCGAGGGAAGTGGGGCGGACGCGCTCGAGCTTTTGACGCGCCTCTGTTGAGAGACTCTTGAAGTCGAGGTATGGAAGGTCGGAATGCAGAGCGAACGAAGCCAGCTCGGCCAGTCGTGCGGCCGCCTCCCGCTCACGCGCCAGGTAGCCGTCATACTTGAGCTCGATGTCCGCGCTCGCGACCGCCGCTGCGTCCGCGACCACGTTTACACCCGCCGCCTCAAGGACCGCGCGTAGCGAAACGCCGGGCCGTCGCGCCAGCATCGCGACACGGTCCGGCTCCTCCAAACGTGTGCCCGTTGCGGCGAGGACGGGACTGGCGGCGCTCGGTGTAATCGTCGTCGCTCGCGCCAACGCGAGGACCTCCTCTTCCTCGCGCAGCCGTCGTTCCGCCAGACGCCGCTCCGCCGCGGTGAGGAGTCCCAACCGGTCCGCGAGCGGTGCGAGCCGCCGCAGCGCGTTGTCCTGCCGGAGCAGCAGGCGGAACTCCGAGCGCGAGGTGAACAGGCGATACGGCTCGTCCACGCCTCGCGTCACCAGGTCGTCGACGAGCACGCCGATGTACGCATCATCCCGCCCGAGGACCACGGGCTCCGCGTCGCGAACGCGGCGCACCGCGTTGATCCCCGCGATGACCCCCTGGCCAGCCGCCTCCTCGTACCCGGTCGTGCCGTTGATTTGGCCCGCGAAGAACAGGTGCTCCACGGGCTTCGTCTCGAGCCAGGGCGTCAGCTGCGTCGGCGGATAGTAGTCGTACTCGATCGCATAACCCGGCCGCGTCATCCTGGCTCTTTCGAGGCCTGGCACCGCGCGCAAGAACTCGAGCTGAACCGAGACGGGCAGGGAAGTGGAAAGGCCGTTGACGTACAGCTCGGAGGTGTCGAGCCCTTCCGGTTCGAGAAAAACCTGATGGCGCTTGGCATCGGGAAACTTGACGACCTTATCCTCGACCGACGGGCAGTAGCGCGGTCCGCGCCCGCTGATCGCGCCGCCGTACAGCGCGGATTCCTTCAAGTGAGCCCGAATGATCTCCTGCACTTCCTCGCCGGCCCAGGTGATCCAGCATGGCAACTGCCGAGGCCGCTCAATCCGCTCGTAGAACGAGAAGCGGTAATCATCCGGGTCGCCGTCTTGGCGCTCGACCTTCGACCAATCGACGCTGCGCCCGTCGACCCGAGGAGGGGTCCCGGTCTTGAAGCGCGATGTTGTAAATCCAAGTGTATCAATATGTTGCGCGATATCGACCGCCGGCTGATCGCCAGCGCGCCCCGCCGGGATCTGCGTATCCGTGCCGAGATGGATCCGCCCGCGCAGGAAGGTCCCGGCCGTGATGACGACGGCGCGCGAACGGAACGTCCGCCCGTCGCCCGTGACGACGCCCGCGACGCGCGTGCCCTCGAGGATCAATCTCGTCACCAGGCCTTGCGTCAGCTCGATGTTCGGAAGCGACTCGAGCAGGGCCCGCACGGCGCGGCGGTACAACGTCCGGTCGCACTGCGCGCGTGGGGCCCAGACCGCCGGCCCCTTGGAGCGGTTGAGCATCCGGAACTGGATCGTCGCGCGATCGGTGGCTCGCCCCATGATCCCGCCGAGGGCATCGATCTCGCGCACCACGGTGCCCTTCGCGATCCCGCCGATGGCGGGATTGCACGACATGTGGCCGATGGTGTCGAGGTTGGAGGTGAGCAGGAGAGTGTTGGCGCCCAGGCGGGCAGCCATAACCGAGGCTTCAGTACCGGCATGACCGGCACCTACAACGACTACATCATACACGACGCTCATGAAGCAATTATACCGGCTCAGGCGCCGAGACGTCGAGGTGATACAAGCTAGACGCACAGACGCAGCAGCCGCACAGGGGAGAACAGGAAGCAGTAGCAGTCGCGCGAAACGGGTACGGATCGCACTGAAGAGGTACCGTGCGTCGGCCGTCTCAACCTAGTTTGGCCACATGCCCTTACATCAGAAGCTCAAAGCTTGGCAGCACGCACAGCGGCTGGCGGTCGAGTGTGTCAAGGCGGCGCGCGGCTTCCCCGACTATGAACAGGAGGCGCTCGGCGACCAGCTGCGTCGGGCATGCTACTCCGTTCCCTTGAACATCGCCGAAGGGAGCACCCGACGGGGGACGCGAGAGTATCGCCGCTACCTGGACACCGCGTGGTCGTCACTCGCGGAGGTCCAGACCGCGCTCGAGATCGCCCGGGATGTGGGATACTTAGAGCCAGCAGACTACGGGCGGCTCGAGGCGCTGGCGGTCGAGACGAGCAAGACCCTCTACGGCCTACTGAGAAAAATCAGCGATTCGTCAGCGAGACTCTCTACTCCCCGTTGACGGTTCTCCCCTGTGCGTCTGCCGCGTCTGTGCGTCTCGAATGTCGCGCCTCGGCGTCTTCCTCAGCGTCTACGCCCTAACCCACCGGACCAGCTCTCGAAGATTCGGTCGCTTCCCGGTCATGAGTATTCCGACTCGGTATATCCTTGCCGCGGTCCATGTGACCCCGATTATGGACCCGACCAAGATGACGAGCGACAGCGCGATCTCGTATCCCGGAATATTCCCGGCCGCCCACCGGACCGGCATCGCGATCGGCGAGCTGAGCGGCACGAGTGACAATGTGACCGCCAACGTCGAGTTCGGATCGTTCAGCAGGGCGAACATGCTGATGAACGACAGCACGAGCAGCCAAGCGACCGGCTGTTGCGCCTGTCGCGCCTCCTGCTCGGTCGACGACATGGCACCCACGGCGGCGAACATGGCGGAGTAGAGGAAAAAGCCGCCCAGGAAGTACGCCATGAAGATCGCGAGCGTCGCCCCGCTCACGTGCGGCACCTGGAATATCTCGTCCGCGGCGTCGCTCGCCGCGACGGGGCTCGCGCGGCGCGCCAGGAGAAGGCGGGCGCCCACGCCCCAGATGAGGAATTGGAGGATCGACACGGCGCCCACGCCGAGGACCTTGCCCGCCATGAGTTCGAACGGACGCAGCGAGGAGACCAGGACCTCGACGATTCGCGTCGTTTTCTCCTCCAGCACGGAGCTCATCACGTTGATGCCGTACAGCAGGATGGCCGTATAGAGAATGATCCCCATGAAATAGGCGAGCGAGAATGACTGCGCCGCGGTCTCACCCGCGACGCTGCGGCCGCCGATGGGATGCGTGGTCAGCTGGATGGGTCTCCGCGCCTCTGCCACGACCTTCGGATCCACGCCGGCGCGCTCCAGCCTCACCGCGCTCACCGCCTCCCCGACGACGCGCTCGAGTGCCCGCATGGCGGCGAAACCCGAGACATTCGACCCGCGGTATTCCGCCCTCCCTGAGTCGACCGCCGCGTCGGTCAGAATCAGGAACCCACTAATCCGCTGGTGCTCCACTTGCCTGGTGAGCGAATCGATGACCCCGCGGCCGGCGGGGACGCGCACCGCCTCGAACGCGTGGCTCGCATTCAGCGAGTCGGTGATCCGGCCCCCGAGCGTCCCCGCCGTGGCGTCGACGACCGCGATGTTTCTCACGCCACCCCCCGCGAGCACGGTGGGGAGCACGAATACCGCGCCGAAGAACAACGGACCCACGAGCGCCATGATCCAGAACCAGCGGCGCCGCACGCGCTCGACGAACTCGCGTCGCACGACGGCCCAGACCTTACGCATCGGACCGCCCCCCCTCTGCGTGCGCGGCATCCGGACCGACCAGGTCGATGAAGATCTTGTGGAGCGACGCCTCCTGCAGCTCGAAGCGCGAGAGTCGCGCGCCCGACTCGACCAGCGCCGCGAGGATCCGCTGTGCGTCTGCGTCGGCCGCGAGCTCGAGCTCGGCGTATTGACCGTAGTTATCGACCTTGCTCACGAGCGCGCGATCGGCGAACACGTGCGCGGCACCCCCGGTTTGGCCGTCGAACCCGACGACCAGATGATGCCCCCCGTGCGTGCGCTTGATGTCGCCGAGCGCCCCATCGACGAGCTTTCGCCCGCGCGCGATGATGCAGAGCTGATCACACAGCTTCTCGGCCTGCTCCATGATGTGGGTAGAGAACAGGATCGTTTTGCCACGGCGGCGGAGGTCGAGCACCACATCCTTCATCGCCTGCGTGTTGACCGGATCGAGCCCCGAGAACGGCTCATCTAGCACCACCAGGTCCGGGTCGTGCAGGACGGTGGAGATGAACTGGACCTTCTGCTGCATGCCCTTGGACAATTCGTCGATGCGCCGCTGCGCCCACTGCGCGAGGCCCAGTCGCTCGAGCCACTGAGCGGCCCGGTCCCGGGCCGAGCGCCGCTCCATCCCCTTCATTTCCGCGAGGAACACGAGCACGTCGAGGACGCGCATCTTGCGGTACAGGCCGCGCTCCTCCGGCAGGTAGCCGATCCGCTCCGTGTGAGCGCGGCCCCCGGATGGCTGGCCGAACAGCCGCACCGCCCCGGCGTCCGGCTGCAGGATGTCCATGATCATCCGGATGGTGGTCGTCTTGCCGGCGCCATTCGGGCCGAGCAGGCCGTAGACGACGCCCGTCGGGATCGACAAGGAGAGTTCGTCGACCGCGGTATAGCCGGCGAAGCGCTTGCTGACGCGGTCGAGGACGACGAGCGGGGTAGGGGACGTCATGAGGACGAGGCTAATCTAGCCCCGTCCAGCCTTCATTGCGTCCGTCAGCGCGTTCCAGGGAAGGAGGGCGCACTTGATGCGCACTGGGAACTTGGACACGCCCGCCAAGGCCCGCAGATCCCCGAGCGTCTTGTCGCGAGCCGCGCCGTCGTCGCCCTGCATCATGGCGCTCATCCGCTCGGCGAGGGCTATCGCCTGAGGGACGGTGCGCTCCTTGAGCAGCTGCGTCATCATCGACGCCGACGCCTGGCTGATGGAACAGCCCCGCCCGATGAAGCGCGCTTCCTTTATGACGTCGCCGTCCACGCGGAGCTGCAGGTCGATCTCGTCTCCGCACAGGGGATTGTTCAGCGATACCGAGTGGGTCGCGTCCTCGAGCGTCCCCTTGTTGCGCGGGCGCCGGTAGTGGTCGAGGATCAACTCCTGGTAGAGGGCGCTGAGCTGCGGCTCAGGCCGGGACGTATCCAAAGAGGGCTCCCGCCTTGACCAGCGCGCCGGCGAGGGCGTCCACATCGTCCGGCCCGTTGTACAGATAGAACGACGCCCGGGCCGTCGCGGCCACGTTCAACCGTCGCATCAACGGCTGCGTGCAATGGTGGCCGGCGCGGATACAGATCCCGTCCCGGTCGAGAATGGTGGCGATGTCGTGGGGATGGACGTCGCCGTACGTGAACGAAACGACGCCCGCGCGGTGGCCACGCGCGTGCGGGCCGTAGACCGTCACGCCCTCGATCTCGATAAGCTTCTCGATCGCGGCCGCGGCGAGCGCCTGCTCGTGGTCCGCGATGCGATCGAGTCCGATGCCCTCGAGATAGGTGATCGCCGCGGCGAGCCCCACCGCCCCTTCCACATTCGGCGTCCCGGCCTCGAACTTGTGCGGAATCTTGTTGTACGTGGAGTGGTCGTCCCAGACGCGGGAGATCATCTCGCCGCCACCGTGGTAGGGCGGCATCGCGTCCAGCAGGTCCGGCTTGGCGACCAGCGCACCCGAGCCCATCGGTCCGAGCATCTTGTGACCGGAGAGCGCGTAGAAATCGCAATCGAGCGCCTGGACGTCCACCTTCAGGTGCGGCGTGGACTGGGCGCCATCCACCACCACGACTGCGCCGACGGCGTGGGCGAGCTTCGCGAGCTGCGCGGCCGGATTCACCGTGCCGAGCGCGTTGGACACGTACGGAAACGCGACGATCTTGGGGGGGCGCTCGAGCGCGCGACCGAAGTCGGAGAGATCGATGCGTCCGTCCTCGGTGATCTCGACCATCCGCAGCGTGGCGCCCTTCTCCTGACACAGGATCTGCCACGGCACGAGGTTCGAGTGATGGTCCATGCCGGTGACCACGACCGAGTCCCCGGCCTTGAGCGTGGCGCGCCCGTATGAGCCCGCCACCAGGTTGATCGCCTCGGTCGTGCCGCGCGTGAAGACCACGCCCTCCGGTGCCCACGCGTTGACGAACGCCGCGACCTTGGCCCGCGCGGCCTCATACGCCTCGGTGGCGCGGATCGCGAGGTCGTACGCCCCGCGATGGACGTTGGCGTTCGTGGTCCGGTAGTAGTCGACGATCGCGTCGAGCACCACCTGCGGCTTCTGCGTGGTCGCCGCGTTGTCGAGATAGACCAGCCGGTGCCCGTTCTCCCGCTGTGCCAGCAGCGGGAAATCGGCGCGAATCCGGGCGACGTCGAGCATCAGCCCCCCCCGAGCCGCTCGCGCACGAGCCGATCGAGCCGCGCGCGCACGTCCGGATGCCTCATGCGATCCAGGATCTCAGCGCCGAAACCGTATGTGAGGATGCTCCGGGCGGCCTCGGGAGAAAGGCCGCGGGACCGGAGATAGTACAACTGGTTCTGGTCGATCGGGCCCACCGTGGAGCCGTGCGTGCATTTCACATCGTCCGCGTAGATCTCGAGCTGGGGCTGGCTGTCGGCGCGGGCCTCGGTCGAGAGCAGGAGGTTGTTGTTGGTCTGCTTCGAGTCGGTCCGCTGGGCGCCGGGCCGCACGATGATGCGCCCAGTGAAGACGCCATGTGCCCGCTCGGCCAGCACGCCGTTGAAGAATTCGTGGCTCGCACAGTGTGGCTGCGCATGGTCGATCACGGTGTGATGATCCGCGTGTTGCGCGCCGCTCAGGAGATACAGACCGTTGAGAATCAGCTCGGCGCCGGCACCGTCCAGCACGGTGCTGACATCGTGCCGGGCAAGGGCCGCCCCCACCGCGACCACGTGTAGTGCCAGATAGCTGTCGCGTTCCTGTCGTGAATGTGTCGTCGCCACCTGGAAGCTCTCCGGCCCCTCTCGCTGCACCCGAAACAGCTCGAGACGAGCCCCTTCTCCCACCACAGCCTCGGTGACCGCGTTCGTCCAATAGACACCGCCGGCGAGGGTGGCGTAGGTCTCGACGACGGCGGCCTGCGCGCCCCGGTCCACCACGATCAGGGTGCGGGGGTGGGAGACGACGGGCCCTTCGAGGCCCACGTGGCCGGTCGAGAGGTAGACAACCTCGAGCGGCCGGTCGAGGGACACGCCGGCTGCCACGTGCACGAATGCTCCGTCCGCCACGAACGCCGTGTTGAGCGCTGCGAAGGCGCTCTCCTCCCAGCGCGCGTGACGAGCGAGGTGCTCCCGCACGAGGTCACCGATCGGGCCCGCACCGATGACGCCGGCGAGACTCCCCGCACGGACGCCAGCGAGGACGTTGGTCGCTGTGGAGAGCTGCGCCACGTACCGGCCGTCCACAAAGACCACGCGCGGGCCGGCGCCGAGAGCCACGCGCTCGACCTCCGCGGACGCCGGGAGTGGCGAGCGTGGACCGTGGGCGAGCGTGAACGCGGTTCCCGCGATCGGCGCGACGCTCGTGAACCGCCACTCCTCCTGCTTCGTGGTGGGGAAGCCCAACTCGACGAATCGCGCCATCGCGCGCTCGCGGATCTCCTTCAGCCACGACGGAGCGGACCCGGCGCCGTTACTCGAGAATGTCTTGAAGTCCGCGAGATACCGGTCGGCGACAGCGGTCATGCCACGGTCGCCTCTTCGCGCAGCCAGTCGTAGCCCTTCTCTTCGAGCTCGAGCGCAAGCTCCTTGCCGCCCGACTTGACGATCCGTCCGCCCGCCAGGACGTGTACCACATCGGGCTCGATGTGCGTGAGAATGCGGTTGTAGTGCGTCACCAGCACCGTGGCATTGTCGGGCCGCCGCAGCTTGTCCACGGTCTGTGCCACGGTCTTGACCGCGTCGATGTCGAGCCCGGAATCGGTCTCGTCCAGGATCGCGAGCTTTGGATCCAGCACCGCGAGTTGCAGGATCTCGTTGCGCTTCTTCTCTCCCCCCGAAAAGCCCTCGTTCACGGGCCGACTGAGGTAGCTCGAGTCCCAGCCGATCACCTTGAGCTTCTCCTCGAGGGCGTCCATGAATTCCACCGGCCCGAGCTCCTCGACGCCCCGGTACTTGCGAATCGCGTTCACGGCCGCGCGGAGGAAATAGGCGTTGGTGATGCCGCGGATCGCCACGGGGTACTGGAACGCGAGGAACACGCCCTCGCGGGCCCGCTCCTCGGGGGCCATCGCGAGGAGGTCCTTTCCTTTGTACAACACGTGCCCCGCCGTGACGACGTAGGCCGGATGACCGGCGAGCACCTGGGCCAGCGTGCTCTTCCCCGATCCGTTCGGTCCCATGATCGCGTGCACTTCGCCCGCGCGCACCGTCAGATCGACGCCGCGCAGGATCTCTCGGCCCTCGACGGTGGCGTGGAGGTTCTGAACCTCGAGCAACACCTTTCCCGCGGAGTCCTTTAGGGTTTCCCGTTTCCCGCGTCCCGTCACCCGACACTCCCTTCGAGACTGATGCCGAGCAGGCGTTGCGCCTCGACGGCGAACTCCATCGGGAGCTCCTTGAAGACTTCCTTGCAGAAGCCGTTCACGATCATCGAGACGGCGTCCTCGGCCGACAGGCCGCGTTGCCTGGCGTAGAAAATCTGGTCCTCGCCGATCTTGGACGTGGACGCTTCGTGTTCCATGGTGGCCGTACTGTTGCGCACATCGATGTACGGGAACGTGTGCGCGCCGCACTTGTCGCCGATCAACATCGAGTCGCACTGCGAGTAATTGCGCGCGTGTTCGGCGCCCTTCAGAATCTTCACCAGGCCGCGGTAGGTGTTCTGTCCGCGACCCGCTGAGATGCCTTTCGACACGATGGTGGATCGGGTGTTCTTGCCCATGTGGATCATCTTGGTGCCGGTGTCCGCCTGCTGGCGGTGGTTGGTCACCGCCACCGAGTAGAATTCCCCGATCGAGTCGTCCCCCTGGAGGATGCAGCCCGGATACTTCCAGGTGATGGCGGAGCCGGTCTCGACCTGCGTCCACGAGATCTTGGAGGCCTTGCCGCGACAGGCGCCGCGCTTGGTGACGAAATTGTAGATCCCACCGCGACCCTCTTCGTCGCCGGGGTACCAGTTCTGGATGGTCGAATACTTGATGGTCGCGCGGTCGAGCGCGACGAGCTCCACCACCGCGGCGTGCAGCTGGTTCTCGTCGCGCACCGGCGCCGAACATCCCTCGAGGTAGCTCACGTAGCTCCCCTCGTCCGCGATGATCAGGGTGCGCTCGAACTGGCCGGTCGACTCCGCGTTGATCCGGAAATAGGTGGACAGCTCGAGCGGGCAGCGTACGCCCTTTGGCACGTACACGAACGAGCCGTCCGTGAAGACGCCCGAGTTGAGCGCGGCGAAGAAGTTGTCGTTATACGGGACCACCGAGCCGAGGTACTCCTGCACCAGCTTGGGGTACTCGCGGATCGCCTCCGAGATGGCGCAAAAGATCACCCCGTGCTTCTTGAGCTCCTCCCGGAACGTGGTGGCGACCGACACCGAATCGAACACGGCATCCACCGCGACGCCCGAGAGCCGCTTCCGCTCCTCGATCGGGATCCCGAGCTTCTCGAACGTTTCGAGCAGCTTGGGATCGACCTGGTCGAGGCTGTCCAGCTTCGGCCGGCGCTTGGGGGCGGCGTAGTAGCTGATCGCCTGGTAGTCGACAGGGCCATACCGGACGTTCGCCCAGTGTGGCTCCGGCATCTTCAGCCAGTTGCGGTAGGCCCGCAGCCGCCACTCGAGCATCCACTCCGGCTCGCCCTTTTTCTGGGAGATGAGCCGGATGACGTCTTCGCTCAAGCCGGGGGGGACAACCTCCGCCTCGATGTCGGTGACAAAGCCGTATTTGTACGGCTGCAGTACCCGGGCTTCGATGCCGCTCGTCACCGGCACTCCTTGGCCAGAAGTCCTTTGTATGTCGGGAGTTGCAACGAGTTGACCATGGCGAAGCGAATCCTAAGGGAATTACTCGGGATTGTCAACGAGAACGGCGAGGTGTCGGGTGTCAGCATTGACCCTGACACCCGGCACCGAGCACCTGGCACCTAGTAGATGTCCCGATTCACCTCCCGCACGAGCCTCTCATAGTCCTCCGGCGTGTTGAGATCGTCGATCACGGCGGGGTCGTCTACGGGGACCGTGGCGAGCTGCGACTCGTGCGCCAGGAGCACCGCCCGAGACCCGTGGCGGGTCGCGGCGGCGCTCTGCGACAGCTCCGCGAACAGGGTCCGGTCCCACAGCACGGGGTGCCCGCGCCGCTCGGCGAACGACGGAACGACGGCCGGGGCAGGCGCCAGCCGATAGCGCTGGAGCAGGCGCTCGATGGTTGCAACCCGGACGTGGGGGAGGTCGACCGGCCAGGCCAGGATCGCGGACGGCCGGACCGGCTCGAGGGTAGCGAGCGCGGCGCGGAGCGAGCCGATTTCGCCCGCGCCGACGTCGGGCTGCTCGATGATGACGCATTCATGGGTGGCGAGGGACGGCCGGATGCGGGGTGCGTCGGGACCGAGCACTACCAAGCGGGGCTTCATGTCCAGCGCTTCCAGTGCCTCGAGAATCCTGACCACGAATGGCAGGCCACGGAAGTCCAGCAGTGCCTTGGACCTACCCATCCGCTCCGAGGCCCCCGCCGCGAGCACCACGCCGGCAACACCCATACCGCTACATTACCGCGAGTTGCACCCCGCCGCCAAACCCCCAAATTGGCGCCGCATGGCCGTACGCCACATTCGCCAGCTGGGCGATCCGATCCTGCGGGTCCGCTGCGAGCGGGTCCAGAACCCGAAGTCGGCCGCGACGCGACTCATCGCGGACGATTTGCGGGACTCGCTCGCGGCTGCCAAGAAGAAATACAAGATGGGCCGGGCGCTCGCCGCGCCCCAGATCGGTGCCCCGGTCCGGATCGTGTTCGTGCAGATGGATAAGCAGCGCTGGACGATGATCAATCCGGAAATCACGGACGTGGGGCCCAACGATTTCCTGGTCTGGGATGATTGCTTCTCGTTCCCCGAACTGCTGGTCCGGGTCACGCGGGCTCACGCGGTGACCGTGAGCTATACCGACTTGAAGGGCAAGCAGCGCACGATGGAGGCCGAAGGACCGATGGCCGAGCTGCTGCAGCATGAGATCGACCATCTGGACGGGATTCTCGCGCTCGATCGCCCGAGCGGCGTCGACCCGTTCGCGTTTCGCGTGGAGTGGGACAAGCTGCACCCGCCAGAGGAGCGCTATGGCCCACCCAAGCCGCGGGAGGTGTGACGCAGACTACTCCAAGTTAGATTGACTGGAGACAGGGGTGCCCACCGCAGGTGGCGGGCTGAGATCACACCCTCACACCCGATCCGGGTAATGCCGGCGTGGGGAGTCAGGAGACGGACACATGAGCTGTGTTACCCAGATGTTCTTCGCCCGCCAGGGTACCACCACCCCCCAAATGCAGCGGGTCGCAGAACGGGAAGAGCTCCCGGTAGAGACAATTCGCGACGAGGTCTCTCGGGGGCGACTCATCATCCCTGTGAACGTGAACCACCTCGCGAAACGGCTCGACCCCATGGCAATCGGGAAGGTGTCGCGGGTCAAGATCAACGCCAACATCGGCAACTCGGCGGTCGAGTCGAACATCGACCAGGAGCTCGAGAAGCTGCACCACGCCGTGCACTACGGCGCGGACACGGTGATGGATCTCTCGACCGGCGGCGACATCGACGCGATCCGCCAGGCGATCCTCGATGCCTCCCCGGTGCCGATCGGCACGGTGCCCATCTATGAGGCCGTGACCGAGGTGAAGCGGGTCGAAGATCTGACCGCGGACGACCTACTCGACATGGTCGAGCACCAGGCGCAGCAGGGGGTCGACTACGTGACGGTGCACTGCGGGATCCTGCGCGAATATGTCGGGCTCGCGCTCGGGCGCGTGACGGGCATCGTCTCGCGAGGCGGCTCGCTCCACGCCTACTGGATGATGCACCACAACCGGCAAAACCCGTTCTACACGCATTTCGACCGGATCCTGGAAATCGCCCGGAAGTACGACGTGACCCTCTCCCTGGGCGACGCGCTGCGGCCCGGCTCGCTCGCCGATGCGAACGACCGCGCGCAATTCGCCGAGCTCGAGACGCTGGGGGAGCTCACGGCGCGGGCCTGGGCGCAGGACGTACAGGTGATGATCGAGGGACCGGGCCACATCCCGATGCACTTGATCGAGGAGAACGTCCGGAAGGAAAAGGAGATCTGTCACGAGGCGCCGTTCTACACGCTGGGACCGCTCGTGACCGACATCGCGCCGGGCTACGACCACATCACGTCGGCGATCGGCGCGGCGATGATCGGGTGGTACGGCGCGGACATGCTGTGCTACGTGACGCGCAAGGAGCACCTCGGCCTGCCGAACGCCGAGGAGGTGCGCGAGGGCGTGATCGCCTACAAGATCGCCGCCCACGCCGCCGACGTGGCGCGCGGGCGGTCCGGCGCCCGCGACCGCGACGACGCCCTGTCGCGCGCGCGCTACGCGTTTGACTGGAACGAGCAGTTCCGGTTGTCGCTCGACCCCGCCCGCGCACGCGAGCTGCACGACGAATCGTTGCCCGCCGAGTATTTCAAGAGCGCGGAGTTCTGCGCGATGTGTGGGCCGAAGTTCTGCTCGATGCACATCACGCGGGAGATCGAGCGGAAGCTCGGGACGAGGGACGCGGTGCCCGCGGATTAGCGAGCCTTCTACTTGCGCCGGCTGGGCCCAGCGCGTGCCGGGCCCTCGTGCTACGTCCGATGCACTGTCACTTTTCTGTCCGCTTACGGTCACTCCTCAATAAGGGCGAAGGCACGTACTGGAAAGCTCCCCATCCCGCGGACCCGCGGTGGGACCGCGAAGAACCGAAATCCTTGGTCCGGCACCTCGCCCAGACGGCACAGGTGCTCGACGATCGGGACGCCGGCGGCGAGCAGCAGCGAGTGCGCCGGGCGGGTTCCGTCCGCCGCGTCATCGATGTTCAGCGAATCAATTCCCACGAGCGCCGCGCCGGCGGCCACAAGGAGCTCCGCGGCCGCGCGCGTGATGAACGGATGACCCGTACCATAGCGCTCCGTGCGCCAGTGCACGTCCCATCCGGTGTGCAGGAGGACGGCCCTGCCGCGAACGTCGCGCCCGCGCAGGAGGTCGGCGTCGAGCGCCCGGCCCGCCCGGCCCGCCCGGCCACCGCGCTGTGTAGCCCGCACGATCAGGCCCGGGACCGCGGCGACCGCCTCGAGCGGGTAGCCCGCGACGTCGGCGGCGCCCTCATAACGATGGAACGGAGCGTCGATATATGTGCCGGTGTTCGCAAGCATCTCGATCTTCCCCATCTGGAACGTCGTTCCGGGCGCGTACCGCGTGGTCGAGGCGTTGCGGGCGAGCCAGTCGCTGATCACCGGCGCGGGCAGCCCGGGGTAGGTGATCATGCCGTGCTCGATCTCGTGGCTCAGGTCCACCAGGCGGGGAGGCATCAGTCCCAGCAGCAGTAGAGGCGCAGCGATTGCCGCAATTCATCGGCGAGCGCGACGACGGTTGCGGTTCCCTGATCCGCGATATCGGGACAGAACGCATAGAAGCGGCGGGCCAGCGCCCTGGGATCGCGAATCGCCGTCCTGAATCGTCCCTCGAGCCAGTCGAAACCGATCCCCGTCAGGACAAAGGGCTGGTCCCTGCCGAGCGCCCGCAGCCAGGTGACGAGGTGGTGACGCACGGCGTCGAATCGCCCCCAGAACACCACCGTACTCATGGCGCCCCTCTCTTTTGCACGATGCTCGGGGCGGGGGTGGGTGAGGGGGGCAGGACTCGGGCGAGAGCCTTGAGCAGCTGCCCGTCGGGCGAACCGCCGTCGGGGGCCTCGGCGAGCACGACAGCGAACCGCCGCTTCAAGAGCGGATCCCGCATGGCGTGCGCCGCGAACTGGAGCGTGAGAGGGATGAACCACGCGGCCTGGCGCGCTCCGGCACCCGCCCGCGCGACCGCCGCGTACTGCTCGAACAACGCCAGCAGAAAGGCGCTCTTCGAGGGGAACTGACGGTAGATAGCGCCCTTGGTGAAGCCAGCAGCCACGGCGACTTCATCGAGCGTCGCAAGCTCGATCCCGCGCTCGGCGACGACGGCCAATCCGGCCTGCAGGAGCATGGCGCGCGTCTCCGCCTTGCGCCTCTGACGTATGATACCCATTAGTATCTACGATACCCTTCGGAATCGATATGGACAACAGAGGTCCATGGGAACGAGATTGAGATACCAACGGGTATCTAAAACCTTGGCTCCAAGCGTGTTCTAGGCGTCGTGTGTCGCGTTTCATTGCGCGCCGCCGGGGGACCCATAACCATGGGGCGCGCCCGCAGCCCATCTCATTCGTCCAAGGAGGACGCCGTGAGCGACGCCGGTCTCCAGTTCGACCGAGCCGAGCGCACCGCCCCGAGCGGTGGCGCTACCTGCGCGTTTTGCAAGCAGCCGATTTCCTCGACCTACTACGAGATCAACGGGCAGGTCACCTGCCAGCGCTGCCGCGGACAAGTCCTGGCGGCGTGGAACAGGGGCTCGCCCGGCAGGCGGTTCGCGAAGGCGCTCGGCCTGGGCACGGCCGCTGCGGCGGTCGGGGCCGCGGTGTATTTCGGGATTGAGGCGCTGACGGGATACGAGTTTGGCCTCGTGGCGATCGTTGTAGGGCTGTTGGTTGGCGGCGCGGTGCGCAAGGGATCGAGCGGTCGCGGGGGCTGGCGCTACCAGGCGCTCGCGATGTTTCTCACCTACAGCGCGATCGTCGCGACAGACTCCTCGCTCATCGCGCGCGAGATGACCAAGCAGTTCCGGGCTCGCGCAGACTCCGTCAAGACGCAAGCGGAGTCGGCCGTCCCTGCCGCCATGACGAGCGGCATCGTCCTTCCGGCCGACAGCACTGGCGGAGTGAAGCAGGCGCACCCGGGCCCGCTGGCGTTTGCCATCGGGTTCGCTGTGCTGCTGGCGCTCGCCTACGCCGCTCCCGTTCTGATCGGCGTGAGCAGCCCGCTCCACTTCGTGATCGCGGCCATTGCCCTCTACGAGGCATGGAAGCTGAACAGAGGCGTAGCGCTCCGCGTCACGGGACCGTACCAGGCGTCCGCATCGCCCGCTGCGGCCTAACGCTCTGTCATGACTGAGGCACCGCACGAGCCGACAGCATCCGTCTGCCCGCAGTGTGGTACGCACGTCGCGCCGGCGCTGCTTGCCTGCCCATCATGCCAGCGATTGGTCCACGCTGACGAGCTGAAGCGATTGGCCGCCGAAGCAGAGCGCTCGAGGCAGGCGGGAGACCCGAGCGGGGCCCTCGCAGCGTGGCGCCAGGCCCTCGACCTGTTGCCGCGAGACACGACCCAGCACCAAGCCGTCGCCGCGCGCATCGTCGCCCTCAGCCGGACGGTCGACGGCGAGCCGGTCGCTGGCAAGCCGGGCTCTCGATGGGGCAAGGGTGCCGCCGGTCTCGGCGCCATCGGCGCGCTGCTCGCGAAGTTCAAGTTCGCGGTGGTTTTTCTCCTCACCAAGGCCAAGCTGTTGCTGTTCGGTTTGACCAAGGCGGGGACGCTGTTCAGTATGCTTCTGTCGGCCGGCGTATACTGGACCATTTGGGGGTGGAAGTTCGCGATTGGCATCGTGCTGTCGATCTATGTGCACGAGATGGGGCACGTGCAGGCGCTTCAGCGCTATGGCATCAAGGCAACGCCGCCCATGTTCATCCCCGGCGTCGGGGCCGTCATTCGCCTCAAACAATACCCGGCCACGCCTCGCGAAGACGCGCGGGTCGGCCTCGCCGGTCCGCTCTGGGGATTGGGTGCCTCGCTCGCCGCGTACGCCGTCTACCGCGCGACTCACATCGCTGTGTGGGGAGCGATCGGACACTTCGGTGCCTGGGTGAACCTCTTCAACCTGCTCCCTGTGTGGCAGCTCGACGGCGGCCGCGGCTTCCGCGCGCTCACCCGGCTGCAACGCTGGCTCGCTGCCGCGGTCGCGGCATCCATGTGGCTCGTGACCGGAGAAGGACTTCTCGTCCTGATCGCGCTTGCCGCCGCCGCGAGTGCCGGATTCGCCGCCCCCGCCCAGGACGGGGATCAGGCGGCGCTCCTCGAGTATGCGTCGCTCGTGATCGTGCTCGCGGCGCTGACCCGGATCGCCGTCCCGGCCGTGACGCCATGAAGACCAATGGGGCGTCTGCGCCACTTGACTCAAGTGGCACCGATTCTATGTTTGCTTTTCTGGCCCGGTTCGCTCACCGGTCCCTGTAGGCCTGTGGGGAGTTTGAATGACGTACATCATCGCCGAGCCGTGCATCAACCTGAAGGATCGCTCCTGTGTGGATGTCTGTCCGGTGGACTGCATCTACGAGGGGGAGGACCAGCTCTACATCCACCCGGATGAATGCATCGATTGCGGTGCGTGCGAGCCGGAGTGCCCGGTGACCGCGATTTTCCCGGAAGAAGACACGCCGCCGCAGTGGAAGTCCTACATCGCCAAGAATCGCGACGTGTTCCAGAGCGCCACCCCACCAGGCAAGCCACAGCGCAAGGGATCGTGACGGACGGCCCCGGGTCTCCCGGGGCTTTCGTTTCAGGGGATCGCACCCAGAAAATCCGCCAGCAACCGGCTGGTGGCGAGCGGCTGCTCGAGCGGGGCCAGATGGCCCGCGGCGGGCACTATGTGGCACTGGGCTTGGGGAAGCAGCTTCGCCATGGCCAGCGCAGTCGGGGGAGGCGCGATGGCATCTTCACTTCCCACCAGCACGAGCGCAGGCACGCGCACAGCGCGGAGCGTGTCGGACGAATCGGGCCGATCGCGCAACGTCCGCAAGGCGCCGACGAACGCGGGCACCGACCAGCGCCGCGCCATCTCCCGCACCTGCCCGGTCACTTCGGGCTGCGTGGCTTGAGTCGCGGGGGCGAGGAGGCGCGGGAGGAGCCGTTCCACCGCGGCATCGGCACCTTGCCGCTCGACCAGGGCGGCGAGCTCATCCCGATCCCGTTTCGCGTCCGTTGAATCCGGCTCGGTCTTCGTATCGGCCAGTATGAGCGCCCTGATCCGCTCCGGATGCCGCCGCAACAACTCGAAGATCACGTAGCCGCCCATGGACAACCCGCAGACGACCGCGTCCCGCACCCCCACGGCGTCGAGCACGGCCACGAGGTCGTCCGCGTACCGTGCGAGCGAATACCCGTCGGCGGCAGGCGTTGCTCCGGATCCACCGACGCCCCGGAAGTCCGGCGCGATGCGCCGGAAGCGGGACAGGGCCGCGAGCTGGTGGCGCCAGACGGTGCGGTCGAACGGGAATCCATGTACGAACAGCACCGGCAGCCCGTCCCCGCGGACGTCCACGGCGAGCTCCACGTCTCCAGCCGGCACGCGGAGTGGCGGGTGTCCACCGCCCGGCCGCGGGAGAGGAGAGGGACCGAGGAAGCGCGCAATCTCGTCGGGGATCGGCGTGGCGCGCCCGAGTCGATCGATGCAGACGAATACCATCTCGGCCTCCGCCACCTGCGTCTCGTCCGATACCCGCCGCACGACGTGACGGAGGGTCATGCTGGTCGTACCGCGGTGGGCCACGGCGGTCTCGACACGCAGCACCTCGCGCGCATAGACCGGCGCTTTGTACTCGATCGTCGCCTTGCGAACGGCGGGCCAGACGCCGTTGCGGTCGAACAGGTCCATACCGGGACCGCGCGCGAGGGCATCCCACCGTGCTCGCTCGAGCAGCGTGAGCAGGGCGGCCTGGTTCAGGTGGCCGAACGCGTCACAATCGTACGCGTAAACCGTCAACTCGATCGGCGCGAAGGGCGTCACGCCGCTGGCTCCGCCGTCGAACGGGGGACGGCAAAGGTATGCCAAAAGACTACGCGCTGCACGTGGCCCGCCGCACGTTGCAGCAGAAAGGCGAACGCCTTGGCGCCGTACGTCGGGTCGAGGACGAGACCATGCCGGTCGGCCAACCGGGCGGCCGCGTCGCCGTCGACGGTCGGCCAGCCGTAGCCGCGGCCGAGTCCATCCGCTATCACGAGGGAGCGGGGAGCGGGGAGCGGGACCCCCCGGCGTGCGACTAGCTGCCGCGCGCGATGGGCGAGCCACAGGGTCCGCCACCGGTTGGCGACCAGCGCCGGGGCGACGCGAACACCCACGACGCGCGTCGGCCAGCCGAGGGCCGCGACCGCGAGGACGACGCCCGCCGCCGTGCCGCCGGTCCCGAGCGGAAGGACGATCTCGTCGGGTGGCGCGGCCACCTGTTCCGAGAGCTCGAGCCCCGCGATCAGGTGACCGACGACGGCGCGCGGGTGCGCGCCGCCTCCCGGAATCCAGCGGCGCGGGCCCAGCGGGCCCGCCCGATGCCACGCCTCGACGATCGCCACCGGCAGCGTCGCGGGGGCCCGCGCGCGCACCACGAGCGCGGCCTGCGCGGCGCAGGCGGCCGCCACCGCACGGCTCACCGGCGTCTCAGGCTGCGGGAATTGGGCGATGACGGCGCGGCACCCCGCCGCGGCGGCGTGCACGGCGGTCGCAAGACAATGGGTCGACCCGGTCGCGCCCACGGTCACGAACACGGTGCCGCGGGCGGCGTCGCTGAACAGGAATTCGAGCGCGCGCACCTTGTTGCCGCCGTACCGCGTGGAGGAGCGATCTTCGCGCTTCAGCGCGAGCTCGGCGAGGCCCGCGGCACCGGCGAGCACCGGCGCGGACTCGAGCGGCGTGGGCCACCGCCCCAGCCTCCAGGGCTGGAGCGCCGCGCGTATCTTTTGCATCAGCTGCACCGGATCAGACACCGACACCCCGATCCCGAGGACACGATGCGGGTTGCTACCGATTACATCCGTCACGCGGCGCGCGCCGCCCGCAAATGCGCCGGCGATCCGCTCGGCGGCGCGCCCCAGCCACCGGACCCCGAATTCTACAAGACCCTCGCCAAGGCGCTCGAGGAGATCGCGGCGGACCTGGAACAGCTCGGCAAGGAAGAGTGAATTACATCAGAACGCCCCAGGCGCTGGCCGACGCGGTCGCGGCGCTGTCAACGGAGCCGCTCGTAGCGGCCGACACGGAAGCCGCCAGCTTCCACCGCTATCGCGACCGGATCTTCCTGATCCAGCTCGCCAGCCCCTCCCGCACCGAAATCATCGATCCGCTCGCGCTCACCGACCTCTCCCCGGTCGGCGCGCTGCTCGCGGATTCCACGGTCGAAAAGATCTTCCACGACGCCGATTACGATCTTCGTGCCTTCGATCGCGATTACGCCTTCCGGGCGCGCCGTCTGTTCGACACACGGATCGCGGCGCAGTTCGCCGGGGAGCCGGCGGTCGGCCTGGCGGCGCTACTGGAAAAGTACGTGGGGGTGAAACTCGCCAAGGAGCATCAGAAGGCCGATTGGTCGCGTCGCCCGTTGCCCGCGGCGATGCTGGCCTACGCGGCCGCGGACACGGAGCATCTGCCCGCCCTGCGCGAGGCCCTGCGGGCACGCCTCGCCGCGCTCGGCCGGCTCGCGTGGGCCGAAGAGGAGTTCACCCGGCTCGAGAATCTGCGCTGGACCGGCGGGCCGGAAGGCGCGGACGCATTCCTGCGCATCAAAGGCGCCAAGGCCCTGCAGCCTCGCCAATTGGCCGCGCTGCGAGAGCTGTACGGCTGGCGCGAGACGGTCGCCGCGGAGCAGGACCGGGCCACGTTTCGCATCATCGGCAACGAGGCTCTCCTCGCCGTCGCCCGCGCGCTGCCCCGGGCACCCGCGGACCTCGCGAACATTGCTGGGCTTCCCGGCTCCCTGGCCAACCGGCATGGCGCCGCGCTGCTTGGGGCGGTGCGGCGAGCGCTGGCGCTGCCCGAGCGCGAGCTGCCGCGTGTCGAGAGAGCACCGCGCCAGCCGCGTGATCCGGCGCTCGAGGCGCGGGTCGAGCGCCTCAAGGCCGCCCGCAACCGGGTCGCCGCCGAGCTCCGGCTGGAGCCGGGCATCCTCGCCGCCCGCTCGACGCTCGAAGCGGTGGCCCGTGCGAGGCCGCTCCCAAACGATCGCGCCGGGCTCGCCCGCGGGGGCGAGCTCCGGCGCTGGCAAATCGAGGCGCTCGGAGACGCGCTACTCAGCGCGCTGCCCTAGAGTCCCATCAAGGCGCGTACTTTGGGGTCCATGCGCTCGGGAGTCCAGTAGGGCTCCCACACGATCTCGATGTCCACGTCCTTCACGCCCTCGAGGCCACGCAACACGCGGTAGGCGTCGTTGGTAATCATCGGGCCGGCCGGGCAGCCCGGTGACGTGAGCGTCATCTTCACGCGCACGTCACCGTCGACGATCTCGACGTCGTATACGAGCCCGAGATCGATGATGTTCATGTCCAGCTCCGGATCCTTTACTTGCCGGAGCGTATTGCGGACGGTCTCGTCGTTGAGCACCACAGGGGCCGTCATCGACAACTCCTCTCCATCGACCTCGCCTTCCGAACCTAGTTGGCCGTGTAACCGCGCACCAGGCACCGCCGCTGACGCGCCACCCAAGCGTACACCCGTCGCGCCACCGGCAGAACCCCGGGGATGCGAAATGCCCAGGCCAGCCAGCGCTTGCCGGGCAGCAGGCGCAGGAGCTCCGGCGCCGCGTCCGCGCCCGCGAACACCCGCCCATCGGGGCGGATCAGGTGCATCGCCGCAGCGAGCGCGGGGAGCGGAATCCCGAACGCCGCCACGCGCGCCTGATCCTGAAACGGGATCGTGACGAGTCGCTGTTCTCGGTCCCACCGGCGCACGGCCTCGACGGATTGTCGACAGAAGCCGCATTCGCCGTCGTAGATGAGAGTGGGACGCTCAGGACGCATCGGACGCCCGGGCCGCCGCATCGGCGACGGCACCCCGGACCTGCTTGAGGACCGTGAACGGCCGGCGGGCACGCGGCGCGTACGCGCGGTTGGTCAGGAGCACTACGAACAGGTCGCGATCGGGATCGATCCACAGCGAGGTCCCCGTCCAGCCGGTATGACCAAAGGTATGCGGCCCGAACAGGGTGCCCGCGCTGGAGACGCTCTCCCCGGTCGGTACCGCCTGCCACCCGAGCGCCCGGGCCTCGCTCTTGGGTCCGAAATCGGTCGCCTTGGCGGTGAACAACCGCACGGTCTCCGAGCGCAGCAGTCGCCGGCCGTCGGGAGGGGGACAGGTCCCGCCCCGCATGACGAACTGCGCGAACCGCGCCACGTCGAGCGCCGGCGCGAACAGCCCTGCGTTGCCCGACACGCCACGCAGCCTGAACGCGCTGCCGTCGTTCACGACGCCCGCGATCGAAAGCCCGTGCCACACACCCGTGGGCGCGATGCGGGGCCGCAGCCGGGCCGGCGGTCGGAACATGGTCTCGCGAAGCCCCAGAGGGTCGAAGATCTCGCGCGTGGCAAAGACATCGAGCGGCTCGCGGGTCACGTGCCGCACGACCTCGCCGAGCAGGATCGCGTTCAGGTCACTGTAGATCACGCGGGAGCCGGGCGCGACGCGTGGCGTCTCTCGCAGTACGCGGGCCATGAGCGCAGCGCTATCGGGGATCGCCTTGAGCTCCGCGTCCGGGATGTCGGCACGGAGCCCCGAGGTATGCGTCAGGAGCTGGCGGACCGTGATGGCCGACGTGCCGGCGGCGTTGAAGGCGGGAACGTACGTCGCCACCGGGGCATCCAGTCGCACCTGGCCCCGCTCAACGAGGAGCATGAGCGCGGTCGTCGTCGCGATGACTTTCGTGAGCGATGCCAGATCGTACAGCGTGCTCTCCGGATCGGCCGCCGGGCTCGTCCGGGCCCACGTCAGATGACCATAGCCTTTGGCGAAGAGCAGGGTGTCATGCCGACCGACGATCAGCACCGCGCCCGGATAGGCGCCCGCGTGAATGCCCTCTAGCACGAGGGCGTCGAACGTCGCGGCGTCGAACGTCGCGGCGTCGAACGTGGCGCGCGCTGGCGGCCCGGCCTCGAGCGTACGAACGGGGGGGGATCCCGCCATCGTCGCAGACCCGGTCTGCAGCAGGACGAGCAGCGCCGTCAGCACCATACGCCGGGGATCCGCCGACCGCACGCCGCGCAGCGGCCGTCGCTTCCGATCCGCTGCTGGCGAATCGTATAGCCGTAGCGCTCGATCAGGAGCTCCCCGCAGTCGGGGCACCAGGTATGCTCCCAACGGTCGACTCGACCCGGGAGGTTACCCGCATAGATGAACTTCAGGCCCGCCGCCGCCCCGATCTCGCACGCGCGAAGCAACGTCTCGGGCGAGGTGTCGTCGGGATCGGTCATCCGGTAGTCCTTGTGGAACGCGGTGACGTGCCACGGAATTTCGGGGCTCACGGAGGCCACGTAGTCGGCGGCGCGACGCAGCTGGGCGTCGTCGTCGTTGAACCCCGGAACCACGAGGGTCACGAGCTCGAGCCAGAACCCACGCTCGTACACCATGCGGATAGCGTCGAGCACGTGCTGCAGCACACCGCCGAGCTCACGGTAGCGCCGATCATCCATCGCCTTGAAGTCGATCTTGTAGCAGTCGGTCCACGGGCGGATGAAGTCCAGAACCTCCGGGGTCGCGTTGCCGTTGGAGATGAACGCGGTCTTGAGCCCCTGCGCCCGGGCCGCCTTGAACACCTCGACCGCCCATTCGGCGGTGATGAGAGGCTCGTTGTACGACGAGCCCACCAGTCGGGCTCCCTGGCGCAGCGCCAGCCGCACCAGGCCGTCTGGCGTCACGTCGGTCGGGAGCACGCCCGCGGCCTCGTCGCGCAACGCCTGGCTCGTGAGCCAGTTCTGACAGTAGCCACAATGGAAGTCGCACCCCAGCATGCCGAAGGTGAGCGTGTCCGACCCGGGCAATGCGTGGAAGAAGGGCTTTTTCTCGGTCGGATCGCACTGCAACGCGGCCACGTACCCAGCCGGCACGTAGAGAATGCCGTCCTTATTGAAGCGTACCTTGCAGATGCCGCGGCGACCGGGCTTTACGAGACAGCGATGTCCGCAGGCGAAGCAGCGCACCGCTCCGTCCGGTAGCTTCTCGACCAGCGGCCCCCCGGCCCCCCCCGCGCCCCCACCTCCCTCGCGCACCCGGGCATCCAGAGCCTGGGCGAGCGTGGCCGCCCCGCCATCCGGCGTTTCGTGCGTGAGAAAGGAAACAATGCTGCGATGCGCCATCATGGGACCTGCCGACCGCCCTTCCTCAATATAGCGCGGGTGTCCGCGGCTCAGCGGCCCCCACGCAGGGAGCCCGGCGCGAGATCGTAGAGCAGCTGTACGGTGGCGATATCGTGCGGCGAGAGGTCGCGGACCTTCGGCTGGGCGTACATGATGTCGCCCGGGTCGCGGGAGTGGTCCAGCCCGAGCAGGTGTCCGATCTCGTGCAGGGCGATCACCCGGACGTCGTCCGGCCCGAACGGCTGCCCCTTGAGGTCGAAGGTCGCGAGCGTGACCGTGCCTCCGGTCAGGTGCCCGTCCTCGTCCCAGAACAGGTTGGTCTGCCCCGATCGCTCACCCTCGAACTGGATCCGCCATTGGAACCGCACCTCGGCGGAGGACGAGTCCGTGTCGAACGTGAACCGCACCGGTACGCCGGCCTCTACCCACCGCTGGAACGCGGCGCGCACCTGGTCGAGGAACGCAGGCTGGAAGTTCGCGGTCGTGGAAGGTGTGAGCAGCACGCGCACCGGCGACCCGACCCGCCCGTCCCACCGATGTATCTCCGAGTCCGCGCTCTCCGCGACGATCTCGTTCATGTACGTGAGGCCCGCGCTGGCGCGGATGCGGCGGCGGATCTCGGAGCGCGCGAGCAGGACGATGTAGCTCGGACCTCCCGCGTCCGCCCCCGGCTGAGCAACCGGTGGTGCAACACCGGCGATGGGCGCGGCCGGAGTGGCCGGCGCGCCACTGGGCGGCGCGGGCGCACCCGACGTCGTCGTTACGCTGTCGGCCGCGCCGGCGGGCGATGCGCCGTCGGCGGAACGCGACGGTCGACGCACGAATGCGTTCCACAGCGCGGCCGATGCAAAGAACACGACGAGCGCGGACACGAGGATGAGGATGCGTCGTTCGAGCATGCGCGCAATATGGGAGAGACCGCGGTTGCGCCGCTAGCTTTGGTCCGCTGGCGTCTCTATGATTGTGGCCTGCCTATGCTTGGCCAATAAGTGATCGCGTTACCCGCGGCACCCGTCATCCGCCTGCGCGGGTGGGTCATCGCGGCGTGGGCGGCCCTTGCGCTGTTGTTCGGGCCGCGAGCGTGTCACGTCCAGCAGGCGCTCGCGCTGCGCGGCAGCGGCAGCGAGAGCACCGAAGCCAGCCGCGCCACGGAGCTCCTCAAGAAGGCGTTTCCGACGCCATTCGCCGACTACGTCGCGATCGTCGTCCACGGGCCGGTCCGCTGGACCAATCCACGGTTCGGAACAATCCTCGACACATTGAAGGCGGCGGCCGAGCAGCGCCCGTACGTCAGCCAGGTGATCTCCCTCCGCTCCATCGGGGAGTCGACCTTCGTCAGCGAGGACCGGCGCACCACCTTTCTCATCGCCGCCCTGACGCCCGAGTCCACACGTGATCTGAGCGCCAGCTTCGTCCCGGACCTGCGCGCCGCCATCCGTGACGCGCTGGCGCGGGCCCCCGGCGCCGCTGGCTTCGACGTGATGGTCACCGGATTCCCCGCCCTGGATCACGACGTCCGCACCATCAGCGCCGAAGACACCGAACGCGGTGAGCAGCGGGCGCTGCCGCTCACGCTGCTCGTGCTCGTCGTCGCCTTCGGGGCGCTCGTGGCCGCCGCCCTCCCCGTCATCGTGGGCCTGCTCGCGATCACGATCGCGCTCGGCCTCGTCACCATCGCCGCCCACTACACTCCCATGTCCGTGTTCGTGTTGAACATCACCACGATGGTGGGCCTCGGCGTCGGCATCGATTACTCGCTCCTGATCGTGACGCGCTTTCGCGAAGAGCTCAACCGCGGCCTGTCGGCGGCCGACGCCGCCATCCGCACCGTCGAGACCGCGGGCTCGGCGGTGGTCACGTCGGGGCTGACGGTGGTGGTCGGGTTCGCGGCGCTCGTGACCACCCCGCTCTCCGACACGCGCTCCGTGGGCGTGGGCGGATTGCTGGTGGTGGCGGTGGCGGTCCTGCTCGCCACCACGTTTCTCCCCGCCGTGCTGGCCTTGCTGGGCCGGAACATCGACCGTCCGAAATGGCTCGCGCGCCCGTTGGCCCGCTTTCATGCGCCCACCGGCTGGGAGCGGTGGGCGCGATGGCTGGGCCACCGTCCATGGCGCGCCGTCCTCGTGGGCGGGATGGCCGTGGCTCTGCTCACCTTTCCCGTCAGCAAGATCCGGCTCGGCCTCCCCGCGACCAACTGGTTTCCACCCGAGTCCGAGTCCGGCCAGGGACTCGAAGCGCTACGCGAAATGGGGGCGAGCGGCGTGATCCAGCCGGTCCGCGTGGTCGTCCAACTGCCCGAAGGCGAGTCCGCCATTTCGGGACGCCGCCTTCCCGGCCTCAAGGCCCTCACAGACTCGATCCGCAAGGATCCGCGCGTCAAAGAAGTCCGCGGCGTCGCGACGATCAAGACGGGCATGTCCACGTTGCAGCTCGCCATCTACTACAGCGAGCCCGACGCCGTGCGGGCGAAAAACCCGAAGTTCTTCGACGCGTACCTGAGCGCCGATAACCGGGTGACGCTGCTCGATGTGATACCTGCGGACACCGTCTCACTCACCGGCCTGATGGACGTGGTGCGACGAGTACGCTCCATCGTGGCCCACGGCGTGCGCGGCCTCGCGGGTGCCGAGGCGCTGGTCGCCGGATTTGCCGCGTCGAACGTGGACACCCAGCAGGAGCTCATGAAGCGATTCCCGGAGATGGTCGGGCTGGTCCTCGGCATCACGGCCATCATGCTGTTCGTCGCGTTTCGCTCGCTGCTCGTGCCGATCAAGGCGGTGGTCCTGAACATGCTGTCGGTGGGGGCAGCGTCGGGGCTCACGGTCCTCGTATTCCAGGACGGATACGGCGGCCGGCTGTTCGGACTCGCGGGACCGACCCGGGCAATCTGGGCGGTGGTGCCTGTGCTGGTCTTCGCGATCGTGTTCGGCCTCTCGATGGACTACGAAGTGTTCCTGCTGACTCGCGTGAAGGAGGTGTTCGACAAGACCGGGCGCAATGACCACGCCACCATGGAAGGGCTGTCGGCGACCGCGTCCACCATCACGAGCGCGGCGCTGATCATGATCCTGGTGTTCGGAACGTTCGCGTTTACGCGTGTCCTGGCCGTGCAGCTGATCGGTTTCGGGCTCGCCGCCGCCGTGCTGCTCGACGCCACGCTGATCCGCATGGTGCTGGTCCCGGCGATCATGCACATCGCCGGGCGATGGAATTGGTGGCCGGGCGTAAGAGCCCCAAGGTTGGAAAGCGAGAACAGTGACTAGCGGAGCCGCTCCAGCCGCGCCCCCCAGACGTCCCAGTGCCACGCCGGCACCCTGACGCCCGTCCTTGGGTCTTTGAGCGGCTTGTATTGGAGCCACTCCGGCTGAAGGGCCAGTTCACGACCGAGCGCGAGCAGTCGCTCTTTGTCCGCACTCACGAGGTGGACCATCGGCTCGTCGCGGATCCGGTGCCGATGAAGCCAGACGCCGCCGTCGAGGGCAAAGCACATCCCCTCGCGGCGGCGTTCGAACTCGCGATAGAGCGGACCTACTGGCAGGTGATGCGGCCCTCGATGGTCGCCGGGGCGACCGGGTTCGCGTTGCCCGAGAACAGCGCGCACTGCCGGCCGGGAGCGTAGAGGCTCGTCGTGGTGGCCGCCCAGCCCGACCCTGTCGCCTGATTGATGACTAACACCACACCAACCGACGACACAAAGTTGTTCATCAAGGCGACATTGGTCGTGTATTTCGCGCTGTCGTAGAAGAAGGCCTCCTCCGCTGTCGCCAGGTTCCGGAGGTCGGACTTCATCGAGGCCACGTACGCCTTCTCCTTCGTGTTGGAGAACTTCGGGATGGCGATGGTCGCCAACAGCCCGATGATCACCACCACGATGAGCAGCTCGATCAACGTGAAGCCACGTCGTGAGATCACTGCAAACCCTCCGGGCGCGAAAGGGCGCCGAGCCTGCGCACGGCCAGGCCCGACGCACAAATAGTTAGCGCCGACGTTCGTTCCTGCAAGAGCTATGCTTATCCCTTCGCATCGACCCAATTCGTTCCAATACCGACACTTACGACGAGTGGGACCCGGAGCTGCGCCGCCCCCTCCATATGGCTTTTTACAAGCTCCGTTGCGGTCTCCCGCTCCGGATGAGGAACCTCAAGCACAAGCTCATCATGGACTTGGAGGATCATACGCGACGCAAGGCCCCGCTCGCGCAGCGCCGTGGCGATGCGGATCATGGCGATCTTGATCACGTCCGCCGCGGATCCCTGCAGCGGGGAGTTCGTCGCCGTGCGCTCACCGAACGCGCGGATATTGAAATTCTTGTCTTTCAGCTCGGGGATATAGCGCCGTCGTCCGAACAACGTCTCGACGTAGCCCTTCGCGCGGGCTTCGGCCACGGTGCGGTCGAGCCAGGCCCGGACCCCCGAGAAGCGCGTGAAGTACTGGTCGATAAAGCGCTTGGCTTCGTCCAGGGTGATGCCGAGCTGGCGGGAGAGGGCGAAGGGTCCCTGCCCGTAAATCGTGGCGAAGTTGATGGTCTTGGCGCGCGCCCGCATCTCGGCGGTGACCTGCTCTTGGGGCACGCCGAAGATGAGCGCCGCGGTCTGTCGGTGAATATCCCCGCCCCGCTCGAACGCCTCCACGAACGCCGGGTCGCCGGAGAGATGGGCGAGCAACCGCAGCTCGATCTGGGAGTAGTCGGCGGTGAGCAGCACCGCACCGGGCGTAGCGACGAACGCGCGTCGAATATCTTCGCCGCGCGACGTGCGAACGGGGATATTCTGGAGGTTAGGGTCCGAGGACGAGAGCCTGCCCGTCGCGGCGCCCGCCTGGTTGAAGCTCGTGTGGATGCGTCCGGTCCGCGGGTTGATATACGCGGGCAACGCGTCCACGTACGTGGACTTGAGCTTCGACAGCTCGCGGTATTCGATCAGCAGCTTGGGCACCTCGTGCCCCATCACGGCCAGCTGCTCCAGGACTTCGAAGTCTGTCGAGGGACCGGTCTTGGTTTTCTTGAGAATCGGAAGCTGGTGCTTTTCGAACAGAACGTGGCGGAGCTGCGGCGTAGAGTTAATGTTGAATTCCGTGCCGGCGGCATGATAGATGGCACGCTCGAGCTCCGTGAGCTCGCGTGCGAACGTCCGGGAGATCTCACCCAGGCGCTCCAGATCGACCCGCACCCCCTGCCACTCCATATCCGTGAGTACCGCGATGAGGGGCATCTCCACGGTGTCGAGCAGACGCAGAAGCTGGTGATCTTCGAGCTCGGGCTGGAGCGCCGCGTGCAGCCGGAGCACGATCTCGCTGCTCACGGCGCTGTAGCGCGCGGCCTCTCCCAGGGGCACGGCGGCGAACGGGCGCTCGGCCTTACCCCGCCCCACGACCTCCGCGTACGTCCGCATAGCGACCGAGAGTCGCTCGCGGGCCAGATCGTCGATCGCATGCGATCGCCGCCCGGGGTCCAACACGAAGCTCGCGAGCATGGAGTCGTACGTCACCCCCGCCAGCTCGACGCCCGCCCGGCGCAGCACCAGGCGCCCGTACTTCACGTCGTGCCCTGCCTTCGGGACCCGGGCATCCTCGAGAAACGCCCGCACGGGAGCGAGCGCATCGCTTGCGAGCGGGGGCAGGTTGCGGGGTGCCGCTCCACCGGCGAGCTCGCCGTCGGGGGCGACGTGGGCGAAGGGGAGGTACCACGAACGCCCGGGTGCCACCGCCAGCGACATCCCCACGAGCTCCGCACGCATCGGATCGGGGGACGTCGCTTCGACGTCCAAGGCGGCGAGCGGCGCCGCGCGCCACTCGGCGACCGCGGGCGCAAGGGCCACTCGATCCTCCAGGATCGTCGGCTCGGCGTGCGCCACCGCGAGCGTCGGAGGTGCGAGGGGCCCGGAAACCGGCGGAACCGGCCCCGCGTCGGGCGCCGGCTCGGCCGCGATCTCGAGGAATGAGAGCTTGGGGATCAGGGACCGGAATTCGAGCTCGGTGAAGAGCTCGGTGAGTCGCGCGACGTCGGGCGGGCGGACACGCAGCCGGTCCAGATCGAGCGGGAGCGGTACGTCCCGTTGGATCGTGACGAGGTCGCGGGACAGCCTCGCCAGATCGGCGTGCTGCTGCACGGCTTCCCGCGCTCGCTTTCCCGAGATGCGTGCCGCGCCGGCCAGGATGGCGTCCAGATCGCCGAATTCCTTGAGCAGCTCGAGCGCCGTTTTCTCGCCCACGCCCTTCACCCCCGGCACGTTGTCGGAGGTGTCCCCTACGAGCGCCAGATAGTCCACCACCCGCTCGGGTGGAACCCCGAGCCGCTCGCTGGCATTCGACTGATCGACCCAGTGCTCTTCCACGCCGGCGGGCCCGCCCCGTCCCGGGTTCAGGAGCGCGATACCGGGTCCGATGAGCTGATAGAAATCCTTGTCGCCCGACACGATCACGACCTGGAGCCCGCCCGCCGCGGCCGCGGTGGCCATCGTCCCGATGACGTCGTCCGCCTCGTAGCCCTCCGCCCCGATCAACGGGAGGTGGAACGCATCGAGGATCTGCACAATGCGCTCCACGGAGCGATCGAAGTCCTGTTGCAGCTCGCGCGTAAGTTTCTCGCGCGTCGCCTTGTACCCGGGATAGGCCTGGTGCCGGAAGGACTCGCCCATGTCGTGCACCCAGGCGAGGTAGTCGGGCCGCCGTCGCTCGAACAGGCGCAGCAGGAAGTTGGTGACCCCCCACGCCGCCGAGGTATTCTCGCCCCGACGCGTGGTGAGGGGGCGCGCGATCATCGCGAAGAACGCGCGGTAGATGAGCGCGTATCCGTCGACCAGATAGAGGGTGGCTGGGGCTTCAGGCATGCGCCGAAGAATAACGCGAGGTGGAACGAAAAACCCCGCCCGATGGCGCGGGCGGGGCGGGAAACGCCGAATGGTGCGGGAGGCCGGTTACACCCGAACGACGTTCTCGGCGTGCAGCCCTTTCTCCCCGGCCTTCACCTCGAACTCCACCTGCTGCCCTTCCGCGAGCGTCTTGAAACCGTCCATCTGGATCGCCGAGAAGTGTACGAACACGTCCTCGCCGCCCTCCTGCTCAATGAAGCCGTAGCCCTTGGCGTCATTGAACCACTTCACCTTTCCCTTAGACATTCGGTCTGCCTCCTGCAGAGTCACACATGGGGCGCCGAGCACCCGGCCCGGCACCGTGTCGGGCGCGATAGAAATGACGCGCGGCGGAAGGGTTGTCAAGAAACCTGCACGCGGCTGCGCAGCACGCCTGTAAGTTTCGGGCGATCAATTGGTTGGACCGAGGTACAGCGCCCGATACAACTCCCGATTGCGCAGCACTGCGCGGACGTACCCGCGGGTCTCCTGAAACGGAATGAGCTCGATGAATTCGTCGGGATCGGTCGCTCCCGGGCGCGTCAGCCAGCGCGCCACCGCGGCACCGCCCGCGTTGTACGCCGCGGCGGCGACTTCCACGCGGCCGTCGAAGCGGTCCAGTAGCTCGTGGAGATGGGCGGCGCCGAGGTGGAGGTTCAGGTCGGGAACCGTGATCCATTCGGGATAGAACGTGACGTCGAGCCCCCGCGCGGTGAGGGCCGCGGTGCCCGGCAGGAGCTGGGCGAGCCCGCGGGCGCCGGCGGGCGACAAGGCCTGCGCGTCGAAGACACTTTCCTGGCGCACGATGGCGACGAGCAGCAGCGGGTCCACGCCGAATTCGGCGGCCTCGGCTTCCACCGCCCGTCGATTCGGCCACGGGAAGATGGCGCGCAAAACGCGCGGATCGTTCGGCGCCTTGAGCGCCGCCTGCCAACCGAGACGCACGGAGGCGGGACCGAAACCGCGGGCCCCGAGGCCGGCGCTCCAGGCGAGGAGTCCGTCGAGATCGAGCTGCGGCGCGCGCCCGAGGACGGCGCGCACTTCCGCCTGCGCCGCCGTATCGAGCCCCGCCAGGAGGAGCGTATCGATCCGACCGAGCGCGGCCGCGATGGCCGCCGTGGGCGCCGGCAGCGAAGCGGCCGCGATCCGGAGCGGGGGCATGCCCAGCTCGCGCCGCGCGCGCAGCCCGTAGTATCCGATCGAGTCCTCACGCGCCAGGGCCATCCAGTCCGCCCGCGCCGCCGCCGAATCGCCATTGAGCCGCTCCAGTCTGCCGAGCCAGAAGCGCGCGCTGAGGCGCTGTGGTGCGCCCGCTTCGATCTCGCTCCGGAACAGCCCGGCCGCGCTGTCGCTCAAACCTTCTCGTAAGGCCTGCGCGGCGAGCCGGAAGCGCGCGAGGGACGTGCGCACGTCCGTCGGGTAGCGCGCGATCAAATCGCCGAACCAGCGCTCCGCGCCACCCCAGTCCCCGCGGTCCACGAGCATGTCGCCGAGCGTGTACAACGCGGTCGGCGCCGCGGTATCGGAGGGGTACGACTGCGCGAAGCCGGACAGCGCTTCCTGCGCGCCCGCGTCCCCCAGGCGCACGAGGACCCGCGCGCGGCGGTAGATGGCGAGGGATCCGAGCGCGGGGTCCCGTGCCGCAGCCCGGTAGGCGCGCTCGGCCTCGCGATAGCGGCCGGTCGTGGCGAACAGCTCGCCGGCCAGGACCAGGGTCGACGCGCTCGAATCTCCCTGCCGCAACGCCCGCTCGACTTCGAGCTTCGCGTCCGCCGCGGCGCCGTGGAACTTCATCGCGCGCGCCAACGCCACGCGCTCGGGCGGCGACCGGGGCCGAAGGGACGCGAGCGCCACGCCGACGGCCGCTCCGCCATCGTCCGACTCCGGCGCCCGCGCCATGAGTCCGTACAGGGCATCACGTGCCCGGCTCGAATCCCCGAGCGCGAGCGCGAGGCGCGCCACGTCGAGCGACCGACCCACTTGGGCGAGCGCCTCGAGCGCGGCGGTGGAATCGCCCGCGGCGAGCAAGGCCTGGGCCCGGGCGGCGCCCGCCTCTCGCCCCGCGGGTGCCGGGAGGTCCACGAGCAGGCGAAACGCGGCTGCCGTGTCGCGGGTGACGCGCGCCAGGCGGAGCCGCAGCCACGCATCGATCGCCGGCAGGCCCGCGGCCCGCGCCGCGCCATACGCCGCGGCCGCCGAATCCGCTTGCCCCGCCCCTTCCCAGGCGAGCCCCTCGCGCACGGCAAGCAACGCCGCACGAACCCCCGCGGCGCGAGCTCGCGCGCCGGCGTAATGGAGCGCGGCGGCCGCCGCTTGCCCCAGTTTCGCCTCCGCCTCGGCCAACACGCCCAGCGCCTCGCCGTTGTTGTAGTCGTCAAGCCAGGGCTGGCCCACCAGGAGTCCGCGCGCGCGGTCGTACCGGCGCGCGTGGAGCTCGGCCTTCGCGCCTTCGACGACGAACGTCGCGTTGAGATGGGGTTCCCGCGCCGCGACAGCGAGGAGCGTTTCCGCCGCGTGCCACGGCCGACCGGCGACCCGCAGCGATTCGGCGCGTTGGGCGACGACGTCCGGGGGCACGCCCTGCGCCGCCGCGGCACGGTATGGTCCCGCGACCCCGACGAGCAGGAGCACCGCCGTGGCGCGAGTCCTCACTTGGGACGGCGCACCTGAGCGAGGACGCGCTGGAATTCCGCACGCGACAGCGGGGTCAAGCGGAAGCGGCCGAACCCGCTCTGATCCTGGAAGAACAAGGTCAAGCGGAGCGTGTTGTACGTCCAGCGGACGCCCCGTACGCCCGAGCGCGCTACGTCGGTCGAAAAGTCGAACACGTCGTCGGGCTCGCCCAGGCAGATGTACACTTCGCCTCGGTCGGTCAGCCACCCCGGCCCTCCCGATTCCCGAAACCGCTGGTTGGCGAATTGCACGCGCCGGAAGTACGCCTCGAGCGCCTCGTTCTCCGGTGTGACCGGCACGGGATCGGTGGCCTTGTAAAACTCCCGCCAGACGGCGGGCCGCTGGTCTGGAGGAGCCTGGCGCAGCTTGTCCACCCAGTCCTGGCGATCGAAGTAGCGCAACAGGCTGATCATCTGATCGTAGTTGGTGATCGCCCACTGCTCGGAGAAGCTCACCAGGAACCGCGCGGTGCGAGTCGCGGCGGCGCCCTGCCCGAGCGGCTGAACCTCGAAGCGCCCTTCACCCACCGGCAGGGCCCCTGGTCGCAGCGTGACCAGCGCGGTGGCGAGGTTGTCGCTTCCCGTAAGCGCCACGGTATCGCGCCACATCTCCTGGCCGGCCTGATCGAGTGCGCGCGCGGCCACCCGGGCGCCGGGGCGTGCGCCGTACACTTCCACGTAGAACCGCAGCGAGTCCGCCCCGTAGGACACGGTCGACCGCGGGTTGACGAGCAGGTTCGGCACCTCGGAGGCGCGGCTCCGTCCGGTGCTCTGGTAGACGGCGAGGGGCTCGCTCATGCCTTGCCCAGAGAATCGCGGAACCGTGTCCGTACGCTCACGGTGCGCCACGGAGGGACTGCCCCGGTCGCGCACGGTGACGGAGACGTGGTAGACGCCGGGTGGCACGCCGATGAACTGCTGATAGATCACGCTCTCGTCGGCGCGCTGCGCCTCCTGAAAGGCGCGGACGCGGACCGTCTCATCTGTCGCGAACTGGCGCACCGGCCCGCTGTCCGATCGGAACGCCACCTCCACGTGGTACTGCGCCATGTATCCGCTGCCGTCGCGCTGAAAGCTCAGCGAGTGATTGGCGAGCGAGAGGCCGAACACCGCGAGCGTCGAGTCGCTCGTGGCGTCCGCTAGATACTGAACGGTGGCCACGAACGGCAGGGGCGGTCCGGCGACGAGGAGACCCATGGAGCTGTAGACCGCGCCGGCGTCGAACAGCGTGGACACGCCCGCGCCCGGGTCGGGGGGAGGCCCCGAATCGGCCCGTCGTGCAGGAGCGCATCGGGTCTGGGCGACCACGAGGAGCGCCAGTGCCGCCAGTCGTCTCACTTGCTCAACCTCAAATCCGGGCGTTAGTTTCGCGCGTTCCCATGCCCAACGAGAACCTGGCCGGCCGGACTATCGCCGGCTACCGCCTCCTCGAGCGCGTCGGCGAGGGGGGCACGGCCGAAGTGTACCGCGCCGAGCACCCCGAGCACGGGCTGTGTGCGTTCAAGGTATTGCGGTCACGGCTTGCGAGCGACCCCACGGCGGTCAAGCGCTTCCTGCGGGAGGCGGGATACGGCTCCCGCGTGCGGCACCCGGGGGTCGTGCGCACTTACGATTACGGGGAGGCGGACGGCCTCTACTACCTCGCGCTCGAGTGGGCCGAGGGGAAGTCCCTCGCCGATTACGTACACCGTGTCGGCCCGCTGGCTCCGGCGGTGGTGGGTACTGTGGTCCGGCAACTGGCCGACGCGTTGGCCGCCGCGCATCAGGCGGGCATCATTCACCGCGACCTGAAGCCCGAGAACATCACCTACGATCCCGCGGGGCCGCGCGCGAAGCTGCTGGACTTTGGAATCGCCCGCGATGCCGAGTTACCGCCCGAAGAGCGGCTCACGCGGACGGGGTTCTTTGTCGGGACGCTCAAGTACGTGGCGCCCGAGGCGCTGTCCGGAGAGCTCGTGGATGGCCGCGCCGATATCTACAGCCTCGCGACGATCGCGTACTGGCTGCTCACGGGCAGGCACCCCTTCGCCGGCCGCAGTCCCCGGGAGCTGTTCCAGCAACTCCTCACCCAGCCGCCGCTGCCGCTCAACCAGGCGGTGCCCGGCCGACGCTTCGCCATCCCACTCGAGGCCGCCGTGATGCGCGGCCTCGAGCGCGACCCAAACCGGCGGCAGCCGACCGTGACCGCGTTCGCCGACGCGGTGGTGGCGGCCCTGTCCGGCAGCGGCCTCCCGAAGTCCGGTCTGCTCGACCGTCTCAAGCGCGCGATCGGGCGGACGGAGCAATAGTAGTAGCGACTACTACTACTACTCCCATGGGCGCCACAGCAGACTTACAGCAGCGCCTGCGCGAACTCCTCCGCGAGCGGTCGGTCATTCGCGGTGATTTCACGCTCGCCTCAGGAAAGCGTTCCACCTTCTACATCGATGCACGCCGCACGACCATGTCGGGGGAGGGGCTCGCTTTGCTCGGCGCCCTCGGCCTCGCCCGGCTCGCCGCCCGCGGCTGGGTCCCCGAGCTCATCGGCGGGCTGACCCTCGGCGCCGATCCCATCGCCTATGCGATCGCGGCCGCCGCGCGCGCCGGCGGCCGCCCGCTCGACGCGTTCACGGTTCGGAAACAGGCCAAGGCGCACGGAACCGGCAAGCGCATCGAAGGGTGCTTCCGGGCCGGCGCCACCGTCGTGGTGGTGGAGGACGTGATCACCACGGGGCAGTCCGCGACGGATGCGATCGCCGCCGTGACCGCAGCGGGAGGACGGGTGCTCGGCGTGCTCGCGGTCGTAGATCGCGAAGAAGGCGGACGGGCCGCCCTGGAGCAGGCTGGCCACCCGGTCGAGGTGCTCGTCACCGCTACGGAACTCGGCGTGCGGTGAGAGGGAGATTGCCGCGCTGATCACCTGAAGTGTATGATCAGCCCCGGTGAGCGCACCTCCGTCGTCCCCGTTCCGTACGTCGCTGGCTTCGCGCGTGCGAGGTTGGAAAGACGACGCCACCGGCCTCGAGCAACGACTCAAGGACCTCGAGACGATCGCGCGCAGCCACCGGCTGCGCCGCATCATGATCATCGTTGGATTCGTGTTTGGCCTCGTGGGGTGGGGGTTCGGCGCGGTGAAGACGCGCCCGACGAACATGGTGCTCGTAGCCGGCGCGGCGGCCATTCTGAACGAGTTCCTGGGCCTCATCAACGAGCGTGGCTGGTACCGGTGGTGGCTCGTGTATGCCCTTTCGCTCCTCGACGTCATCCTGGTCGCGGTCCTGATCGTCTGGTTTGGGCACGGCGGACTGATTGCGGCCTTCTTTCTGGCAGTGCTGCCCTACGCGTTCGACCAGGGCCATGCGGTCGGCAACTTCCTCGTCCTCACGGCCGCACTCGCCTACCTCGGCGCGAGCTTCCTGCACGAGACGTTGTACGGTCCCCGCGGCAGCCTCACGGCGGCCGGGCTCGAGACGGTGGTGTTCATCTTCGTGGCGATGGCCCTCAAGCGGATCCCGGCCACGCTGATCGCGCGCATCCGGCACGCGCGGAGCGTCATGGGCGAGGCCGAGCGGGGGTACCTGGCGGTGCGCGCCCCGGCCGGGGAGTCGGACGAGCTCGGGTTCCTCGAGCGCAGCTTCAACAAGATGATCGAGGAGATCGGCGGCACGATTTCCACGGTGCAGCATGAGGCCGACGAGGTCGCCGCGTTCGCGGAAGAGCTGGCCGCATCGGCCGAAGAGCTCCACGCGACCTCCGAGACGGTCACCCACACGGCGCAGGGCCTGGCCGGGGATCTCGTGCACCAGCGGGACATGGCGGAATCAGCCCGGGGCGAGAGCGCCAAGGCAGCCGAGCAGGCTGAATCGCTGCGTGCGCGGGCGGAGCTGATGCAGGTCGACGCGGCGCGCCTCGTGGCCGCGGCGGAGCGGGGTCGCGAACGGGTGGCCCGTGCGAGCCAGACGCTGCGGGCGGTGGGGGAGGAGGTTCGGACGACGGCGTCGACGGTGGCGGGCCTGTCGGGGATGTCGGAGCGCATCGGTGTGTTCGCCCAGACCATCGCCCGGATCGCCCGGCAGACGCACCTGCTCGCGCTTAACGCCGCGATCGAGGCGGCGCGGGCCGAGGAGCATGGAGAGGGCTTCGCGGTGGTCGCGGACGAGGTCCGGGCGCTCGCGGCGGAGGCGGGGAAATCGGCCCGCGAGGTGGCCGAGCTTGTGTCCGAGCTGCGCGCCGGGATCGATGCGGCGGGGCGAGCGATGGCCTCGGGGGAGACCAAGGTCCGCGACATCGGCGCCGTGGCAGCCGAAGCCGATGGAGCACTGCAGGAGCTGCACCAGGGAATCGAGCTGGTCGGCGATCTGGTGGACGCCACCGCCGAGGTGTCCCGAAGCCAGGCGAAGCGGCTCGCCGACCTGGCGCAGGCGCTGCAGCAGGTGGCGGCGATTTCAAGCGCTTCGTCACAGAACGCCGACGGCGCCGCGGCTGCCACTCAGGCCGAGATCACGTCGATGGGCGACCTCACCGCCACCTCCCAGCAGCTGGCGCAGCTCGCCGAGCGCTTGCGCGCGAGCATCGCCCGCTTCTCGGTGCTGCGCCGCGAACAGGACACACGGCAGCGCCCCACGCCGCGGGCGGCCGCAGACTGATCACCCCGCCCGGGACACGCGGCTCGCGCTCGGTCCTTGGTCCCACAGTCCCGCATTGAGTGGGCGAAACGCGCGCAGGGTCTCCCGGTACGGGGTGATGAGCAGGTCGATGTAGCGCTCGAGGGACACCTCGAAGGGGAAGCGGCGGCGGAACTCCCCGGCGGTCACGCCGAGCATCGCCTTGAGATGGCGCCCGAAGCTCTGGGGGGAAGAGTAATCCAGGCGATACGCCACGTCCGCCACCGACAGCCCCGGGTTAGCGAATAGGTACGCAGCGTGCAACAGGCGCATGCCGGCCAGGTAGGTTTTCGGGGACGGCAGGCCCGCACGGTAGAACCGGGACATGAGGGTGCTCGAGCAGATGCGCAGGTGTCGCGCGAGGCCGCGGACCGTTGTGAGCACCGGCGCGAGCCGTGCGACCGCTTCGAAGAACGCGCGCACGTCTCCCGTCGCCGCGCCGAGGCTTGGCACGAGGCGCGCGAGGATGCGGACTGCTACGGGCGACGCCGGGTGGCCCACCAGGTCACGCAAGCGCCGCCAGCCCGCGGGCTCGGTGCAGTCGACCGCCGAGCGGACGCCGGTGGCGCCGAGCTTCAAGAGCGTCTCGGTCGCGTCGCGGTCGTGGTGCGAGACCAGGGCCACGGCGGGGATGGCGGGAAACTCCCGCACGAAGCGGGCGACCGCCGGCAGCTCCTCGCCACGGCACGCGTGCACGGAGAGCACCAGCGCATCCACCCGACGGCGGCGCGCCGCTCGCATCGCATCGCGGAACGACGTGGCGTGGAGCGTCAGGAAGCAGCCGTCACCGGCGGCGTCGAGACGCGGACGCTCGAGCGGCGGCAAGACAGTGCAGACGGTCACCATGCGGGAGGAACGCTAACGTGACCCCATCAATGCCGGCTCAAGGTGGTCCCGGGCCGGGCGCCAACTCGCCGCCGGGAGCACGCGCGGCCTCAACCACGGGTCAACGCGGCGAGCTCGCCGACCGGTTGCGGCGACACGTGGCCGCGCTCGAAGGCATCCGACACCCGACGGCGACGCCCGAGCGCCACCGCGCAGCCCGGGACTACGTGGCCGCCGAGTTCAAGGCACTCGGACTCGAGGTCCAACTTGCGCCCTTCCTGTTTCGAGGGCGCACGTACCACAACGTCGTCGCCGTCTTGCCCGGACGAGACGAGCGGCGCCCCCACCTGCTCGTCGGCGCTCACTTCGACTCGACGGCCGATACGCCAGGGGCGGACGACAATGCGAGCGGCGTCGCCGTGCTGCTCGAGTGTGCCCGGCTGTCATCCGTCCCCGCCCGGCAGCCGGACGTGGGAGTGGAATTCGTCGGCTTCGACCTGGAAGAGCTGCAAACCGTCACCGGCCGCTACCGCGTGGGGAGTCATGCCCTGGCGCGCGAACGGCGCGCGCGGCGGGAGACGATCGCCGGCGCGCTCGTCCTCGAAATGGTGGGCTATCGCGATCCCACACCGGGGGCCCAGGTGGTGCCGCCGTTCCTCGGCATCGACGTGCCGCGCACCGGCGACTTTCTCGCCGCGGTCGGCGACGCCCGTTCGAAGGATCTGCTGGAGGGGTTCGTCGCGGGAGCGCGGACGGCCGCGCCTGGGCTCCCTCTCGTCCCGTACCGCACTCGCCTGCGTGGCTGGCTCCTCCCGCTCACGCGCCTGTCGGACAACGCCTCGTTCTGGGACCAGGGATACCCGGCGCTCATGCTCACCGATACCGCCTTCCTGCGAAATCCGCACTACCACCGCTCGACCGATACGGGCGCCACGCTGGACTTTGCATTCATGGCGCAGGTCACGGAGGCGACCGTGGGGGCGGTCGCGCGACTCACCGATGCAACCTGACGACCCGACCAGCTCTGCACGACGAGCGCGCCGCGTGGCGCTGGTCCTGCTCGGTGCGGCGCTCCTGGTCGCGGTGGGCGGCGCACTCTGGTTCACGCGGTACGCCGCACACGCGCGGCGTGACCCGGGGCTGGTCTATCGCGATCCCGCGACCCTCGAGAAGCTCCTGCAGCGGGGGAACGAGGCAGAGTCCGCGGGCGACCGCGCCACGGCGGTAACGACGTACCGCTTCGTCCTGGCCGTGGGGCAAGGAGGCGGAGTCGCGCTGGAGCCGTACGTGGCGGCGGCGCGCGCCGGGCTTACTCGTCTAGGAGTCGGCGATACACTGCCAGGTCCTGCGCGCTGAAGCAGACGAACCGCACCAGGTCCACCGAGGTGCGCGTTTGCAGCGCTTCTCGCGTCGCCGTGACGGCAATCGCTGCCGCCTGCGAGACCGGATAACCGTACGCCCCCGTACTGATCGAGGGGAATGCGATCGAGCGGACGCCGTGATCCGCGGCCAGTCGCAGGGCATTGACATAACAGCGACGCAACAGCTCGGCCTCGCCGCGGCCTCCTCCAGTCCAGACCGGACCCACCGTATGGATCACGTGCGCAGCCGGAAGCCGGTAACCGCGCGTGATTCGTGCCTCGCCGGTCGGGCACCCCCCGATCGTGCGGCACTCGTCCAGCAGCTCGGGGCCCGCCGCGCGGTGGATCGCGCCGTCCACCCCGCCGTCGCCGAGCAGGGTCGTATTGGCCGCGTTGACGATCGCATCCACCTGCTGCCCGGCGATATCGCCCGGCACGGCTTCTATCCGGGCCATGCCGGGATAATCTAGGCGGGCCGGCCACAAGCGCGGGCACCGTGCGGAGTAGCCGCCCCGGGCGCCGCCCGGTATCGTTAGCTCGTTCCGCGGGCGTCGGTGCGGCGGTCGCCTCAGTTTCGGCGCGCCCTCCTCCCCGGCAGCACCCGACGGCATCCTATGGCGGGACGCGACCTGATCGAGCGGGTCCGCAAGGCCCTTGGGAGCCGCTACACCGACATCACCCCGGTGGGTCGAGGCGGGAATGCGTCCATCTTCGGCGCCCACCTCCCCGACGGCGCTGACGTCGCGATCAAGGTGCTCCACCCGGAGCTCACTGTTTCGGTCGCCGCCGACCGGTTCCTGCGCGAGATCCGTTACGCCTCGCAGCTCGACCACCCGCATATCGCTCGCCTGATCGACAGCGGCGAGACGGACTACCTCCTCTGGTATGTGATGCCGTACCTCGCGGGAGACAGCCTGCGGCAGACGCTGCGACGGGAGCCTCGCCTCGCGATCGGCCGTGCGATCGCGATTGCCGCGCAGGTGCTCGACGCGCTCGAGCATGCGCACGCGCACGGGATCGCGCACCGGGATATCAAGCCGGACAACATCGTGCTCGCGGCCCAGGGAGCCGTACTCGTCGATCTCGGCATCGCGCGGGCCATCGCGACCTCGGGCGACGACCGGGTGACCCGCAGCGGCTTTGTGGTCGGGACCGAGGAGTACATGAGTCCCGAGCAGGCCCAGGGCTCGCCCGACGTGGACGGCCGCACGGACCTGTACTCCCTCGGCGTCGTGTTGTTCGAGGCGCTCGCGGGGCGACCGCCGTTCTCGTCGCCGAGCGCGGCGGCCGTGCTGGACATGCACCAGCATCAACCCGCGCCCGACCTCCACGGTGTGCGGCGTGACGTGCCGAAGCCCCTGGCCGCCGTCGTAGCGCGCGCCCTGGCCAAATCCCGGAACGACCGCTGGCAGACGGCCGCCGAGATGCGTGCGGCGCTCCTCAAGACGGTGACGGTGGGCGGGTGACCGGCCTGCGCGCCCTCGCTCTGGTGTTCGTGATCGGCGCGTCCGCGCCCCTCGGCCTGTGGGCCCAGTGTCCGGATGGCTCGCCGCCGCCGTGCATGCGCCGCGGCGTATCACTCGACACCGCGCGGTACTTGATCCTCCCCTTCGCGCATCGCGAGGGCAGCCAAGCGACTCCGCTCGACGGGGCGGGCTGCGCGGAGCTGCTCGCCGAAGCGTTTGCTCGCTGGGCGGAGATCCGGCTCGCGGACAAGACGCGGATCTATGACGCCCTGGCGAGGCGGGGGGAGCGCGTGCCATTCCGTATCCCGTTCGACACGGGGCTCGCCATCGCGCGCCAGCTCGGCGCCGGTAGACTCGTCATGGGGCAGCTGTGGAGTTTCGGGGACACCCTACGGCTGACGGCCGGCCTCTACGATGCGGCGCGCGGGGGCGCGCCGTTGCGCGAGGTCACAGCGCGAGTCCCGGCGAACAAAGGTGGAATGGGCGCGACGTTCAACGCGCTGGCGGATTCGCTGCTCGGCGCCGACGCCGGCGCCGCACGGGGAGCCGGCGCCGAGCAGACCCGATCCCTACGGGCGCTCCGGGCGTACGCGGCGGGCGAGCGCGCCATGCGGTCGTGGGACCCGAGCACCGCGACCCGCGAGTTCCGCGCCGCGGTCGCCGCAGACTCCGAATTCGCGCACGCGTACCTCGGGCTCGGACAAGCGATCCTGTGGGCGGCGGACTCCACCCCGGAAGCCGCACGCGATCGTGCCGTCATTGCCCGTCGTGCCGGCACCCTCCGCGAGAAGCTCGGAAGCACCGATGGGGCGCGCTTGCTCGCGCAGCAGGCCATGTTCGAGCGACGTTGGCCCGACGCGTGTGCCAGGTACCGCGAGATGCTCGCTCTCGACTCGACGAATGTCGCGGCGTGGTACGGCCTGGCGGAGTGCAACGCGGTTGACCAAGTCGTGATCCGGTATCCGCGAGACACGACGCGTTTCACGTTCCGCGGGAGCTACGAGACCGCCGTGCAAGCCTATCGACGGGCGTTGCTCCTCGCGCCCGCGTTCAATCTGACGTTCGAGCGCCTCGCCGTCGACCGCCTGCCGCATCTCTTGATGGCTGAGCGCTGGTACTGGCGGGAAGGGTTCGTCGACGGCTCCGCGTGGGAGGCGTTCCCCGAGCTGGAAGCGGACACATTGGCGTTCTATCCCGCGCCCGGAGCAATCGCGGCGCAGGGGTACGGGGAGCCGAAGGGACATCTCGCGGCGGTCGCACGCAATCGGCGTATCCTGATGGAGGTCGCCACCTCGTTCGCGGACGCTTTGCCGGACGAGCCGGCAGCCCATCGCACGCGCGCGCGCGCGCTCGAGGTGGTCGGGAAACTCGTGCCCGAGGCCGGCGAGACCCAATCCGCGGTTGGAGAACTCGCGCAGGCTCAGCAGTTGGAGCGGCGGCCGGAGCTTCGCGTACGCGATGCCGCCAATCGCATGCGCATCCTGCTGAAAATGGGTGACTTCGGTGATGCGCGTCGCCTGGGCGACTCCGTCCTTCGGGTCGCTCCCAGGCCAGCCGATGGGATTGCGGGAGTCGCGGTGCTCCTGGGTCGCCCGACGCTTGCCCGTCGCTTCCTTACCACCGCCGATACCGCATGGCTGTCGGGGAGCGCTGACAATCAACCGGTCATCATCCCGCTCGAGGTTGCACAAACGGGACTTGCCTTGCTGGTCTACGCGGCCGTCGGTGCACCGCTGGACAGCATCGTGGCGTACGAACGCCGGACAGAAGACCAGTTAGCTCGAATCCCGCTCGCACGTAGGTCTACAGCCCGGAGCGCGCTACTCGATCGCCCGGCCGAGCTCGTGTTTGACGCGCTGGGACTGCGTCCGGCGCACCGAGTGGAGCCGCCCGGCCCACGCCAGCAGATGCTGCTCCAATGGCGCCTCGCCCACGGTGACACGGTGCGAGTGCGAGCGACCCTCGATTCGTTGTCGCGCGCAGAAGACGGACGTCTCGCGAGCGGCGAGTCGACCCCCGATGGCGTCTATATCCACGCACGCCTCCTGCTCGCCGTGGGCGATAGCGCTACCGCGGCCCGCACACTCGATGCTCCGCTCGACAGCCTTGTGGCCCTCCATTCAGCGACCCTTCAGTTCTTCCCGCTTGCCGGGTGTCTCGTTCGGATGATGGCGCTACGTGCAGAGCTCGCCGCGGCGCAGGGAGACTTGCGGACGGCGAGAAGCTGGGCGAGCGCGGTGCTTGCGCTTTGGTCTGGGGCGGAGCCGGCTTTGCAGCGGACGGTTGCCAGAATGACTGGGATCATGAATGCAACGCGCTAGAGCCCTAGCTAGGAGGTTGTATGGCGGAACGCGGAGCAGTGCCCATGGTCATGGCCGCGGGTATCTGTCTTGTTGTCGTCATGGCACTAGAGGGGCAGCGACCCACCCCAGGGCCGAGGACATTCGGGCCGGCCAACGTCATGACCGTCCCCGACTCGGTGATTGAGCAATACGCTAAGGACGACCTGAGTTTCGACGCCACGCTTGGGGCGGCGGACGAGCCGCTCGTCGACTTTCAGCGAGTCGAGATCGGGACAGAGCGGGCGAAGCTGGCGAGAATCCAACCTGAAACGAAATCGTATGCGCTCGACTCCGCCGCCCTCGCCAGCGGGCGTATCATCGCTCGAATCTGGAGCGAAGTCGAGGTACCGAGTTTAGGGCTCGGTCCTTGGTGGACGTGGTGGTGGGTAGACAAGAAGGGTGCCGGCGGAACCTGGCGATCCGTCTTCATACCGGAATCCGCAAAGTACGCGAGACGGGTGATACTACCGGAAGCGCTTGAGCTTACTCGCCACGTTCCGGGCCAATGGCGTCAAGGCATCGCCCGCTTCTGGATCGTGAGGGATACATACGGTGGCAAGGATCCAATCTGGCTTGAGACCTGGGGCACGTGCGGCAGCTGTTGCAAGCAGCGATTAGTAATCGCGCCACCGAGTAAGTAGCGAAGCGTTCCTTACCTCCGTCCGGCCATGCCCGCCGATCCACTGTTCGAGCGCCTGGCCCGCGCCCTCGCGGGTCGCTACAGCCTGATTCGCGAACTGGGGCAGGGCGGCATGGCGACCGTCTACCTCGGCACCGACCAAAAGCTCGCCCGCCGGGTCGCGATCAAGGTGCTGGCGCCGGCCACCCGCGCCTACCTGGGCAGTGATCGCTTCCAGCGAGAAGTCCTCCTCGCCGCCCAGCTCTCGCATCCCCACATCGTGCCGCTGTTCGAGGCCGACGAAGCAGACGGCCTCCTCTTCTACGTCATGGAATACGTCGAAGGGGAGTCGCTCCAAGACCGGATCAGCCGGAAGGGGCCCCTCCCGGTCGAGGAGGCGATTCGACTGACCACCGAGGTGGGCGATGCACTGCAATACGCCCACGACACCGGCATCATCCATCGGGACATCAAGCCCGCCAACATCCTCCTGTCGCGGGGTCACGCGTTGGTGAGTGATTTCGGCATCGCGAAGCTCGTGGAAGAGCGGGGCGGCGGGGAGCGGGGGGAGCGGTCGTCGCTCACGGGGCAGGGCATCGCCGTCGGCACGGCGGAATACATGAGCCCGGAGCAGGCGAGCGGGGACAAGCGTGTCGATGCGCGGAGTGACGTGTACGGGCTGGCGGCTGTGCTGTACGAGATGCTCGCCGGCGAGCCGCCGTTTACGGGAGACAGCGTCCAGGCGGTCGTCGCTCGCGTGCTCGGAGAACCACTCCGACCGATCCGCACGCTTCGGCCCTCGCTTCCGGCGCACATCGAACGGGCGCTCACGCGCGCGCTCGCCAAGCGGCCTGGCGACCGACCGCCTACGGCTCGGGCGTTCATCGAGATGCTCGCAGACCCGGAAGCAGGACGCCGGATCTCCAAACGGCGGCGCGCCTGGCTGCTGGTCGGGGGCTCGGCTGCCGTGGTGGCGCTGGCGTGGGCACTGTGGCCCCCGCGAATCGTGGGCCCGCCGCCAGGGATGGTCCTCGTGCCGGGCGGCGCGTATCCGGTGGGCGGCCGCCCCTGGCGGGATTCGACCCTGGTCCGCCTGGACTCGTTCTACATCGATTCGACGGAGGTGACCGTCGCCGCATTCGAACGCAGCCTCGCGTCCCCCGGCGGAGGAACGCCGCCCTCGACCACCAAGCCCCCGGACGGATGGCCCGTCACCGGTGTCCTGTGGTCGGAGGCGACCGCCTACTGTGCGGCACGGCAGCGCGGTGGCCGGTTGCCGACGGAAAACGAGTGGGAGGCCGCCGCCCGGGGCCCGGAGGGTCTCCGATACCCCTGGGGTGAGCGCTGGCAGCCAGGCAGGGCAAACGCCGACTCGCTGCACGGCACCCTGGCTCCGGCAGGGGAAGCGGTGCTTGGGAAATCATGGGTCGGCGCCGTGGATATGATCGGCAACGCGTGGGAATGGACGGCGACCGCTGGCGTCGGTCCACAGGGGGGCGCTGGTCACGTGATCAAAGGGGGGGCATTCGACACGCCGCCCGAGAACGCGACGGGGTTGTTTCGGGCCATCCTGCCGGACAGGCGCCGGTGGCTCGCTCACACGGGATTTCGCTGCGCCCGTGACGTCACGGTCCAGCCGGCCCGACCGCCCTCGCCCTCGAGTGTCGCGGTGCTGTATTTCGACAATCAATCCACCGACACATCGGACGCATACCTCGCGGTCGGCTTGACCGAAGCGATCATCACGCGTCTCGGACGGGTGGACCGCCTGGCGGTGAAGTCGCGCAACGCGGTCCGCCGATTCCAGGGCGCCGCGCTGGACGATCCGGCGAGCGTGGGACGCGCGCTGGGAGTCGCGTTCCTCGTCTCCGGCAGCGTCCGCCGCTCCCCTAGCGGTCTCCACGTGACGGCTGAGCTCGTCCGGGCGGCCAACGGCGTGCACGTATGGGGGGCGCAGTACGACCGCGGGGACACCGCCCTGCAGGCGATCGAGACCGACATCACGGACGCCATCGCCACTCGCATCACCGGCGAGCTCGCTCCCGCCGAGCGGAGCGCGCTCGCGGGACGCGCCACGCGCGACCCGGCCACGTACGACCACTTCCTCCACGGGACCTACTATCTTGCGCAGCGCACGCCGCGGGCTGTCGGACGGGCAATCCGCGAGTTTGAGGCGGCCGAGCGGCTCGACTCCGGCTTTGCTCCGGCGCCGGCGCGCATCGCGCTCGGATACGCCCTGTTCCTCGACTGGGGCTGGGTCTACCCGGGACTCCCGCCCGGCGGCGTGCTCGCCCGAGGCTTTGGGGCCGCCGACCGCGCGCTGCGGCGGGATTCCACGTCCGCCGATGCCTGGATGGCGCGTGGATTCCTATTGAGCTTCCGGAACCCACGAACGTTCGCCGGGGTCGAAGACGCGTTTCGGCACGCGACCGCGCTGGATCCTTTGAACGCCGAGGCGTATCACCAGTACGGCATGACCCTGCTGTGGCTCGGGCGTGATTCGAGCGCCGCGGAGATGTACCGACGCGCGTTGATCCTCGAGCCGGAACGACCGATCACGCTGTTCAACCTGGCGCGTCTGCGCATGCGCCGCGGGGACTATCGGCCGGCGATCCGCTGGCTCGATAGCGCGCTCATCGTCGACCCCGCGGCCGATTACGCCTATGTCCTCCGGGCGCTCGCACACCTCAGGCTGGGCGAGCAGTCGGAGGCGCGTGCAGACGGCGAGACCGGAGTACGCCTGGGCGCCGGGTACCGGGTGCCCGGAGAAGCAGTCCTCGTGCTCACCGAGCTCGCCGCGGGCGATACCGCTGGAGCGCGAGCGCGCCTGGGCCGCCTGGCGGCGGAGATCGGTGCTCCGGGTGGGCCCAGCGTGACCGACGCGGCCTGGGTGGGCCGGGCCTTCGTCGCGCTCGGCGAGCCGGCCCGCGCGCTCGACCTGTTGGAGCAGGTGCGCCCGCGCGGGGCACGACTGTGGTATTACCTCGAATCGCGCGAGTTCGACGCGGTGAGAGCGAATCCACGTTTCCGAAGGCTGGTGGAGGAATCGCGACCAAAATGAGAGTTTCCGTCGCCTTGGTGTGTCTCCTCTCCGCCTGCCAGCCGCAGGCGACCCGCCTCCTGCTCCTGGATCTCACGCTCTCGGAGCCAGCCGTGTTGAACGGCACCGCCCAACCGTGGCGCGACGAGGGATACCACGTCGAGTACCGCCGATTCTTTCCCCACCTGACGCGCGCGGATCTGGATCGGTATGGCACGCTGATCGTTCTGCTCGGCCGAGAGCCGGAGGCCCCCTCGGACGCCCTGAACACCGGCGATCTTGCCCTGCTGACGGAATGGGTGCTGCGGGGCAGCGTGGTCGTGCTCGGGTACGACGCCGACGGGGAAGGGTATCTCGACCGCTGGACAGCGAATCGTTGGCTTGATTTCGTGGGCGCCGGGATCTCGATCGGTGACCGCCTCCTCGAGGATACGACGGGTCGCACGCCCACGACCACTGGCCATCCGCAGCCGTGGGCCGAAGCTCGCGCCGTGGGGGACGAGCCCCTCGGCTCTGTGTACGACCCGTTTCCGCTCGAGCGGAACAACGTCGTCACCGCCCGCGACATTACCCAGGTGCTCGCGGTGACGTCTCGCCACGCGTTCGTGCGGGCTCCGCGCGTGCCAGCCCCGCGCCCCCGTGCGGGCGTGGCGGCGGCCGCGCGCGTCGGAGACGGGTTGGTCATCGTCATCAGTCGCCACGCGCTCGGCACTCTCGGACCGCAATTCCGCCCCAGTACGGCACCCATCCTGCAGCTCGACGCACTCGCTCGGACGCGAGCGTTCCTTACGGCGCTCGCGCGCTGGACCCGCCGTCCCGCAGAGTGGGCACATATTCCCCCGGCCGCGCACGCCACGCCGCTGGTGCTGACCGAGGCCCCCGTGCCGGTCGAGCTCGCGTCGCCGCCCGGCACGCCCCCCCGCGAGGTGGACACCATGTCTCTGCCCGTCCCGGCCGATCCGAAACTGGCACACGCGACGAGCGTTCCCGACTGGCTGCGACAACAGGGCATGCGCGTACTGTGGACCTCTTTGCTCGCGACGCGGGACGGGCGGCGCGTGGTGCGCTCCGGGGCGTCGCTCGACTCCATCGTCTCGCTCCTCGACGCCGGAGGATTCAACCTGCTGGCCGGCGACGCAGGCCCGGAGAGCACGGACTCCTTGCATACGCGCTGGGACGAGCGCGAGGCCGTGCGGCGCGCTTGGGCGGACGCCGCCAAACGGCTCCAGCCCACGAGCGTCGCCTGGATTCCCGTTCTAGACCTCGGGAACGCCCGCCACGCCGCGGCGGACTCTTCGCGGGGCGCGCGCGGGGAGGCCCTTCCCGAGCCCTGCGCCCTCGATTCGACGCTCTGGTCGGACGGGCTCACGTCCGCGTACGGCGCGCTCGCCCGCCTGGCTGCCGACCAGCGGACCCTGGTGATCGCCATCGGCCTGGATTTGGGCGGCCCCCGCGGCTACTCCATGGGCCAGGACTTCTGCGACGCCGCGTGGCGGCGCGGGCTGGCCGGGCTCACGCGCGGCATCCAGGGCGGCGAGCGTCTCGACACCCTGCCGTTCCCGGCGCGCTACCCGGCGCTCCGCGACGCTGGCCTGCTCCCGCGATACTATCGGGCGCTCGAGGATGAGGTCGCGGCGCGGGCCGCCGTACTGCGAGACCGGGTGCTGAAGCAGCGGCGCGATCTCTACTTCGCCTTCCGGCTGACACAGCCGCCCGCGGACTGGTTCACCCTCGGGTTGCTGCGGGGCTTCGCGCTCCCCGATCGCCCGATCCTGTTGTTCACGTCGGAGGTCCGTACCCGCGAGCTCCTGGCGCTCTACCACGCCCACGGACTGAACCTGGCCCATGCGGTGGCACTCGCCCCGGCGGCGCTGCGGGCACGTGATGCAACCAGCGTCAAGCAGTTGGTCTTCACCGAGAGCGACGGCTTCTGGGTCTCGACCGAGGAGCCAGTAGGAGCCGGTCCGGCGTGGCGCCTGCCGCCGGACAGCCTGGGACGCCTGCTGCGCAGGCTGGCCCGGTAGGCTTGCCCCGACCCTTCGAGGCCCGGTAGCTTTCCTACGGGTGGCGGTAGGGTGCGATGGTCGCGGCATGCCGGCTGGAAAGGCGTGTCGAGGAAAGTCCGAGCTCCCTAGGGCAGACTGCCAGGTAACGCCTGGGCGCCGCGAGGCGACGGAAAGGGCCACAGAGAACAGACCGCCCTTTATCCAAGGGTAAGGGTGAAACGGTGGGGTAAGAGCCCACCGCGCGCCTGGCAACAGGCGTGGCACGGCAACCCCCAGTCGGAGCAAGGCCAAGTAAGCAGCGAGACCCGGCCCGGGTCGTCTGAGCTGCGGGTAGGCCGCGTGAGGTGGCTGGCGACAGCCATCCCAGAGAGATGACCATCTGCCCGCCTCGGCGGGTAAACAGAACTCGGCTTATGGCCCTACCGCCCGCCTCTCGATGACCTCACCGCTGAAGCCATATCCCGCGCATTGGGAGCAGGTGGCGGACCTGCGGGTATTCCGCACGACCGCGCAGGAATGGGAGAAGCTCATCGGGTGGCGTGCCGACATGCGGAAGCGAGGCTGGAAGCTGCTCCGGGTCGCCAGCGAAGGCGCCGAAATGGTAGCCGTCTTCGGGCGCACCAAGGCCGAACGCGAGTCCCGTGAAGCGTGAGCGGCTGCGGCTCCTTGCAGCGGCGGCGCTGACCGCCGCCTGCTCCGGCACGCGAGCGGGGACAGCGCCGTCCCCCCCGTCACCGGCCCCCGCGACTCCTCCCTACGCTCCGGCCACGTCTCCTGCGCCGGAACCTCCCACGACGCGCACGCCGGAAGCGGTCCGATACAGACCGAGCGCGCTGCGGTATGTCGTGCACCGGCAGCTTCATATCCAGCAAGCCCTGGCAGGCGACCAGACCCAGTCCCAGAACATCGGCGCCAAGATCTTCGTGGTGGCCGCCATCACCGGACCTGCCGACAGCGTGGGCTATCCGGCCAGCTTTGCCGTCGATTCAATCGTCGCGGATTCCGGCGCACCGGCGCCGATCGCGGACAACATGAGTAAGGTCCGCAAGCTGGTGTTCGTGGGGCGGGTGGCGCCGCGCGGCGATTTCGTGAACGCCGTGCCCTCCGACAGCACGCTCGCCCAGGCGGTCGTGCAGCTGCTCGGGAACTTTCGCGACTTCCTCCCCCGCTTGCCGAGCGAGGGGCTCAGACCCGGCGCTGCGTGGACCGACACCGTCGAGACCACCCAGAAGGGGAGCGGCTCGGAGGTCTCGCGCCGCACGATCACTCAGGCGGTAGCAGCCGAGTGGGAGGACCACCTGGGGGCACGTTGCCTCCGCGTCGTAACGAACCAGACGTTCCGCGTGGCCGGAAGCGGCAAGAACGTGGGACAACCGTTCGAGCTGTCGGGAGCCGGGACCGGGAGCAGCGTGGCCTACGTCGCGGTCGACGGCCGGTATCTGGGCGGCGAGGCGCAGGACTCCACCACGCTGACCGTGCGGCTCACGGTACGAGGGGTCGCGGTACCAGTCATTCAATTGACGCGCACGACCGTCGCGGTGTTGCCGTAGTGAGGCGGCCGGATCATCCGGCAATTGGAATGGCCGTCCTGCTCTTCATGACGGCCGGTCGTGGGTTCGCTCAGGTCGCGGCGAACCGATCGACCCTGTATCTCCATCCGACCGAAGTCACCGACGCGCGAGCGTTGTGGGTGAACCCCGCAGGCCTCGGTCTTTTCCCGGAAGCCTCACTCAACCTGGACGTCACGGTCGGCGATCCGGGCTCGAGCGGACGGCTCCGACAGTTTACCCTGGGCTTGAACTCACGCGGACTCTCATTCGGCTATCAGCGCGACTTGTTCGACGGTGGCGTGCGCGGCAGCACCTATCGGATCGGCGCCGCGACGGGACATAACGGACTCGCCGCGGGGGCCGCTCTGGCGCTCTATCGGGGCGGCACGTCGAGCTCCGGGTGGGATCTCGGGATTCTCTATGCGTGGACCGCGGATCTCTCGGTCGGGGGGGTGATCCAGAACGTCGGCCAGCCGCGTGTGCGCGGATCCCTGCTCCCGGTGACGTATGCGCCGGGCGCGACTCTCCAGCTGTTCCAACGGGCGGCCGCCTTCTCGGCACTCAGCCGCGTCACGTCGGACCGCGTGTCGGGTTACGCCTTCGGCCTGCGCGCGCAACTCCGTCGAACGACCAGGCTCCCCGTCGGGCTCGTGGCTCGCCTCGATACGGACCGGTCCCTTCATCGCGCCGGCTTCGCGTTCGGCCTCTCGCTCGGCGGCCCGGACCAGGCCGGCGTCGTGGCGACGACGCCCGGCGACGTGAGCCGGATCGATGCCCTCAGCCTGTACGGTGTGTCCACCCGCCGCTTCTCGCGCCCGTCCAGACCCTCGGCCGCCCCCTAGCGTCCAGCCCGCGCGGCGTCCTCACCCAGCAGCTTGCCCAGGCGCGGCGCGGTCTCGTACACATCGCGCAAGGAGAGGCGCCGAAACACGGTGTCGCGACGAGACCGGGGCAACATCAGCATCATGCGAAACGAGAGACCCGGCCACAGCTGCAGGCCGAAGCGCGCGCGCGCACTGTCGCGAGGATACGCCCGAATCCGGTGCGGCGTGACCACCACTACGCTTCGGCGGGCCACTACGAGGAGGGTGGTGTCGTCGACGCCGCGAGGCCCGAACACGTAGAGCGGCACATCACCCCGGGCGAGCGCGCCCTGGCGCCGCAGCGCCTGGGTCAGGCTGTCCGGCACAGGCGAGCTTGCCTGGATCCGCGGCGGCTTGGAAAAGATGGACAGCGCGAGGACGCACGCGCCGGCGCCGAGCCCGCCCAGCACCAGACATCCGGCGCGCCCCAAACCCCAGAGCGACGTCCAGGCCGATTGTACATGCACGCTGTCGCGAGCGGCCGCGGGCAGCGCTTCCACCAGGGCTCGGCTCAGCTCCTCGGCCGTCTGAAAGCGCTCGGCGGGATCCTTGGCGAGCGTGCGGTCGACCACGGCCCCTAGTGCGCCGGGCACGTCGCGGCGGACGCGCCGAATCGGCACCGGGGTGGCGGTGGCCTGCTTCATGAGGATCGCCTGGGCCGAATCGCCGTCGAACGGCGGAGCACCCGCGAGCATCTGATACAGCACGATCCCGAGCGAGTACACGTCGGATCGGGCATCCACCCGCTCCCCGGTGGCCTGCTCGGGGCTCATGTAGTGCGGCGTGCCGACGACCATCCCTTCGGTGGTGAGCTGGCTGACCGAGGCTTCCTGGGCGGCTTTGGCGATACCGAAGTCGGTGACGAGCACGTGGCCGGCGCCATCGAGCAGGATGTTGTCGGGCTTCACGTCGCGGTGGACCACGCCCTGCTGGTGGGCATGACCGAGGGCGTCCGCCACCTGCCGCGCGATGCGAGCCGCGTCGCGCACGGACAACCGCTGATGCTTCTCGAGGAGGTGTCGGAGCGACGGCCCATCGACGCAGCGCATCACGATGTACAGCACTTCGTTCTTGTAGCCGCCTACTTTATAGATCGGCACGATGTGCGCGTGCTCGAGCTGGGCGCTGGTGCGCGCCTCGCGCACGAATCGCTCGGCGAGCGCGGGCGAGGGCGTCTGACCCAAGTCGAGCACTTTGACCGCGACGTCGCGATCCGGCTTCTTCTCTCGCACGCGGAACACGGCGGCGAAGCCGCCCTCCCCCAGGACGTCACCGACGGTAAATTCGTTGCCGAGTGCTTTCTGGAGGCGGCGACGCAGCGTGGCGAGATCGAGCGACATGGAGGACGCGAAACCTAGGAACGGGCGCCGCGTGGCGCTAGGGATGACCGGCGCCGCCCTCGCGTGGCTCCTCGGGGTGTGGCCACCGCCCGTCTGGTGGCGCGATCACTGGCCGCGAGAGACGGCGATGATGCGGGAGGCGGACCGCTGGAACCAGGGAACGGTGGAACGTGCCAACCGTCCGACGTTCCATCCGACCGCCTTAAAGGACATCTCCCCCGCTCTCCAGCGCATGGTCATCATCGCTGAGGACTCGCGCTTCTGGACGCACCACGGGATCGATCCTGCGGAGGTCGCAGACGCGCTCGGCCTGAACAACGCCCGCGGATTCTGGCCCGTCGTCCGCGAGGCCTGGCGACATCGAGACCGCCTGCGCGGCGCGAGTACGCTCACGCAGCAGCTCGCGAAGAATCTCTACCTCTCACCTTCCCGCAGCCCGCTCCGGAAGGTGAAGGAGGCGGCGACTGCGTTGCGCCTCGAGGCCGCGCTCTCGAAGGACCGGATCCTCGAGCTGTACTTGAACCTGGCGGAGTGGGGGCCGGGGATCTGGGGCGTCGACGCAGCGAGCCACGCCTACTTCGGCGTGCCGCCTTCACGGCTCACCGAAGAGCAGGCCGGCGAGCTCGCCGCCACGCTACCGCATCCGCGCAGTTCCAATCCCATCTTCCGGCCCGATCGCATGCTGATGCGGCGAAGTCTGATTCTGGCGCGGTATCACGGCGTGGACGTAAACATCCCGCCTGAGGAGGAAACAGACACCGTGCCGGTGCCGACAGTGCTCTTGCCGCCGGCCGAGTCGCTCCGGATCGAGGTCCCCTCCGTGGTCGACAGTCTTGAGGACAGTCTCACCACTAGACGCACAGACGCGCAGGGGAAAGCAGATAGCGGTGGTCGGGACAGTTTGCCCTGACCACCGTATCCTGTTCACCGCTGTGCGTCTGTGCGTCTAGTCTTTGCAGGTCCGCGCCGTTCAGTCTACCAAGCGCAAGGGCATGACCAGCGCCATGTAGCTCGCCGGGTCGTCCCAGCCGACCGGCTCCACGGTGGCGGCCCGCTCCGGCGCCTTGAAGGTGAGGCGCACCTCGTCGGTCGGCATGTACTTCAGGATCTCGAGCAGGTACATCGCGTTGAACCCGATCTCGAGCGGCTCCCCCTCGTAGGTCACGGCCAGCTCGTCCTGGGCCTCACCCAGGTCGGGGGTCTGCACCGAGAACTTGACGGCTCCGCCCGAGAAGGCGAGCCGGATGCGGTGCGTCTGATCGCTCGCCACGACGCTCATGCGGCGCAGGGCGGCCGCCATGGCCGCCTTATCAACCGTGGCGAACTTGTCGTTCTCGCGCGGGATGACCTGCTCGTAGTTGGGATAGGGGCCCTCGATGAGACGCGAGAACACGAGCGTGCTGTCGGCGCGGAAGCCGATGTGGTTGTCGCTGCGGGCAATGTCGAGCGCCTCCTCGGCGCCGAACAGGCGGCGGATTTGCTCGAGCGCCTTGGGCGGCACGATCAGATCCGCCGTGGAGCCCCCCTTGGCGGGCACGTCCATCTTGGCGAGCCGATGTCCGTTCGTCGCCACCATGCGCATGTGATCGGGTCGCAGCTCCCACAGCACGCCGTTCAGGATGGGACGGCTCTCTTCCGTCGAGGCCGCGAACGCGACGTGCCCCACGAGCTTGTGCACCACACCCGCCGGCGCCTTCCATGACCCGTCGAACTTGACCGCCGGGAACGAGGGAAACTCTTCACGCGGCAGGCCCAGCAGCTTGAACTTCGAGCGGCCGCACTCGATCCCGACGCGCGACTCTCCGGCCGCCGCGAACCGGACCGGGCCCGAGGGCAGCTCGCGCGCGATATCGACGAGTTTCTTGGCAGGCAGCGTGACCGCGCCGTCCGCGTCCACCTCGGCCGGCACGGTGGTCGTCACCGCGATATCGAGGTCCGTGCCCGAGAGCCGGAGACCCTGCTTGGTCGCTTCGACCAAGACGTTCGCGAGCACCGGTAGCGTGGTCTTGGCCGGAATCGCCGCGGCCACCGCGCTCAACCCCTCCTGCAGCTGCTCCCGCGTGATCGTGAACTTCATCCGTCGTGTCGCATCCTCGGATTGTGGAGTAAGTACCTACTGCTGTACTAAGATAAAATACTAGTAGTAGTAGTAGTGGGCGGGGAATGTGGGTGAATCTCCGTAACTCGCTTCCCCCGCGAGGGCTCGCCTCCCGCTGTCATCTGACCCGGTTGTTGGGACTGTGGGTATACCGGGACTTCCCCACGCGCCGCCGCTCTTCCCACACCCGCCCACAGCGCCCGCGCCCACATGTTGGCTATAGTGCGGACAACTCCTGGCGCGCCATCTCGACGCGCTCTTTGAACGTCCGATCGCGCATCATCTGCCGCTCGACCTTGTCGACCGAGTGAATCACGGTCGAGTGGTCCCGCCCGCCGAACGCCTGCCCGATCTCGACCAGCTGCATGCTCAGCATATTGCGCGCGAGATACATCGCGACCTGCCGCGGGATCGTCAGCGTCTTGGTCCGGGCCTTCGACCGGAGCCCCTCGGGGGTGACGCCCCAGCGGCGCGCCACGACCTCCTGCACCCGGTCGATGCTCGGCGTGGGCTGGCCGTAGCTCGTCCCTTCCTCGCCCTGCCGAATCTTGTCCGACAACGCCTCGCGCGCGAGCTCGATCGTGACCTCCCGGTTCTTGAGCGAGGCGAAGAGCAGGAGCTTGATGATGCAGCCCTCGAGCTCCCGCACACTGGAACGAATGTGCTCGGCGATGAACCGGAGGACGTCGTCCGGGATGGTGAGCTCGAGGTGGTCCTGCTCTGCTTTCTTGCGCAGGATCGCGATCCGGTGCTCCAGGTCGGGATGTCCGATGTCGGCCACGAGCCCCCACTCGAAGCGGGAGATGAGCCGATCCTCGAGTCCCGGAATCTCCTTGGGGGGGCGGTCCGACGTGAGCACGATCTGCTTGTGCGCCTCGAAGAGCGCGTTGAACGTGTGAAAGAACTCCTCCTGCGTCATTTCCTTGCCTTCGAGGAAATGCACGTCGTCCACCAGGAAGAGATCGAGGTCGTTCCGGTAGCGGCGCCGGAACTCGGACATAGTCCGCGCGTGAATCGATTCGATGACCTCGTTGATGAACTGCTCGGCGCCGAAGTAGTGGACCCGAGTGCCGGGGTACTTGCCGAGCACCGCATGCGCCACGGCCTGCATGAGGTGCGTCTTGCCCAGGCCCGTCGCGCCGTAAATGAAGAGCGGGTTGTACGTCTTGCCGGGAGCTTCGGCGACGGCGTGGGCCGCCGCCGCGGCCAGTTCGTTCGACTTGCCGATCACGAACGTCTGAAACGTGTAGCGCTCGTTGAGCGGAGTGGTCGGCACGCCGGCCTTGTCGACGACGACCGGCTCGCGCGGTGCTACGAAGAAATCCATCTGGGGCCGCTGCTGGCGATCTTCCTGCACGCGGAACACGACCGACGTCGGTCGACCGAACACACGCTCGGCGGCGCGCGCCAGGACGGTGGCGTGCTTCGATTCGTTCCACTCGACGGCGAATTGGTCAGGAGCACCGACGATCAGGCGACCGTCGTCCAACGCGATCGGTACCGCGGGCTCGAGCCAGGTCCGCACCGTCGCGTCGGGAAGTTCACGCCGCGCCTCATCGAGGAGGCGCTTCCAGGCTTCTTTGGTAGACTGCTCCATCCGCGATTGACGAAAAGGTGGGACGTCCAGCAAGGGCGGCCCGAAACTACGCCTCGCATGTGGAAAAGTCAACCTTGACCCGTGCGGCGACAGCGGTGTACGTTTCCCCGCCTTACGAGAGGAATGTATGGGTCCGACGTATCGCCCGCGCAATCGGCGGCGCATCAATAAGCACGGATTTCGCGCGCGGATGAAAGATGTATGGGGCCGCGCCGTTCTGTCCCGCCGGCGGAAGAAGGGGCGTAAACGCCTCACGATCCGCCTGCCGTCCAAACACCGGAGCCACTAACGGGAGAGCGGTTCCCGCGTCGCGCGCGGCTCGCGCGCGGCTCGGAGCTCACTGCCTGCTGGGAACAGGGCCGCCGCATGCGCACCCCGCATTTCGACTTGGCCTGGCGCCCGAGCCCGGCGGGCCACGCGCGGACGGCCATCGTGGTTCCTCGCTATCAGTTCACCGCCGTAGCACGCAACCGGTTGCGCCGACGCGTCAGAGAAATTCTCCGGCGTCACCCGCTCACGTCCCTTCCCACCGTCGATCTCGTGGTCCGCGCCAAGCGCTCCGCCTATGCCGCCCCGTTTGCAGCGCTGCGTGCCGAATTGACGGAGAGCGTGACGCGGGTCATATGAACGTCCGGCGCTGGCCTCGACTCGCCGTCATGGCGCTCATCCGCGGCTATCAGCTGACGCTGTCGCATCTCTTGTTCACCCAGTGTCGCTTCATGCCGTCGTGCTCGCGCTACACCTTCGAGGCGGTTGAACGCTACGGCGCCGCGAAAGGCTCGTGGCTCGGCGTCAAGCGCATTCTCCGCTGCCACCCGCTCCATCCGGGCGGCTACGATCCGGTTCCGTAAAGGACAATCGTGGAACGACGCATCATTCTGGCCATCCTGCTGATGCTGATCGTGGCGGTCCTGCCGAGCATCCTGTTCCCGCCGAAGAAGGCGGTCAGGCCGCCGGGCGGTAAGGCGGTTGGCGACACCGGTGCCAGACCGAGTGCCGGTGCTGCGGTGGAGCCCCCAACCGCCCGACCGCCCGTCCGCCCGTCAGCCGGCGTCTCAGCTGAAACCGTCTGGGTCACGTCACCGCTCTACCGTCTTGGTTTCAGCACACGGGGCGGCGAGCTGGTGAGCGCGGAGTTGCTCGGTTACAAGTCCTTCGCGCCGGCTGATTCGGGGCACCCCGTGCAGCTCATCCCCGCGGGCCGGCCGATGCTCGTGTATGGGCGAACCGCGGGAGGCGACACGACGGCGCTCTCCTCGTGGAGCTTGAGCGCGAGCGCGAAGCAGGTCTCGGTCGGGCCGGAGGGCGCGACCCTGACGTTCCGTGGCGAGCAGAACGGCGCTCAGGTCGCGCTCGAGTACCGCTTTTTCCCGGGCGACTACCGTGTGTCGGTCCGCGGGCGCATGGAGGGATTCGGGCCGACCGGCGGCACGCTGCTCCTCGGCATGGGAGACGGCCTGCGATCGGTGGAGGCAGATTCCATGGACGACTTCCGGCATTTTGCCGCGGTCACCAAGGCGGCCAAGACGCAGAGCCTGGCGCTCCAGTCCCTCAACCCGGGCGAGCGCAAGATCCTGGACGGGCCATTCGAGTGGGCCGGCGTCAAGTCGAAATACTTCTTCAGCGCGGCGCTCGTGATGGAGGAGAGCGCGCCCCGGTTCGGCGCGGCGATCGTCGAGGGAGGGCCGCGGACCGTGGCCTCGTCCTCGCTGTTCGGCCGCTCGACGGTCGCGACGCGCGCCGCGCTCACGCTGACGCTGCCGGTCCCGCCGGCGGGCGACTTCGGCTTCGATCTGTATGTCGGCCCGCTCGAGTACCGGCGCCTCACCCGGCTGGGCCACGATCTGGACGACGCCAACCCCTACGGAGGCGTCCTCCGCCCGATCATCCAGCCGGTGTCGGTATTGGTGGTGAACATCCTCATCTGGATGCACGACCGTTTGAGCCTCGCCTACGGGTGGGTACTCATCATCTTCGGTATTCTGGTGCGTGCGCTGCTGTGGCCGCTCAACCAGCGCGCCATGGAGTCGAGCATCCGCATGCAAGCGGTGGCGCCGCTCATGAAGCAGGTGCAGGAGCGCTACAAGAACGAACCGGAGCGCCTGCAACGAGAGATGATGCGGCTGTACAAGGAGCACAACGTCAACCCGCTGGGCGGGTGCCTGCCGATGCTGTTACCGATGCCCGTGCTCTTCGCCCTGTTCTTCGTGTTCGCGAATACGATCGAGTTTCGCGGGGTGCCGTTCCTGTGGCTTACGGACCTGTCCCGCGCCGATCCGTACTACATCATCCCGATCATCATGGGCCTGTCGATGTTCGTGCTGTCCAAAGTCGGCCAGATCGGCGTGCCGCCCAACCCGCAGGCCAAGATGATGGTGTACTTCATGCCGGTGTTCATGACCGTCCTGTTCCTCCGCTTCGCGTCGGGACTGAACCTCTACTACGCCGTGAGCAACATCTTCAGCATCCCACAGCAATACCTCATCGCGAAGCGGCGGCTCCGGGAGCAGGGGAAGAAGACTTAGGGACTAGGGATTAGGGACGGTGCTGTCTGATCCGATTGTCGCCCTCGCCACGCCGCCTGGTCGCTCTGCGCTCGCCCTCATCCGTCTCTCCGGGCGTGGCGCATTCGACGTCGCGGCACGCGCGCTGCGACCGTTTCGCGTCGAGCCCGCGCGCGCGGTGCATCGCGTCCAGGTCGTCCATCCCGCCACGGGAGAGCGCGTGGACGACGGGCTCGCCGCGAGCTTCCCCGGGCCACGCTCCTACACCGGCGAAGACCTGGTCGAGATCTCGACCCACGGCGGGCTCGTGGCCCCGGCCGCCGCGGTTGCGGTGCTGGTCGCGGCGGGCGCGCGTCCGGCTGCGCCGGGCGAGTTCACGCGACGGGCGGTACTGAACGGCAAGCTGGACCTGCTGCAGGCCGAGGCGACGGGCGATCTGATCGACGCGGGATCCCCCGCCCAGGCCCGGCGGGCACTGCAACAGCTGGAGCGCGGGCTCTCGACCCGGCTCGAGCGGTTGCGGGCAGAGCTGCTCGAGCTCGAGGCACTGATCGCCTACGACATCGATTTTCCCGATGAAGACGAGGGTCCCGTAGCGCCGGAGCGAGTGGAGCGCGCCTGGCTGGCGGCGCGCGATCGGATCGCGCAGCTTCTTGCTACCGCGCCGGAGGGAGAACGGCTGCGCGAAGGCGCCCTCCTCGTGATCGCCGGCCGCCCCAACGCTGGGAAGTCGTCTCTGTTCAACGCGTTGCTCGGCACGGACCGCGCCATCGTGACCGAGGTGCCCGGCACCACGCGAGACGCGATCGAGGCACACGCGGTGCTCGAAGGCTTTCCCTTCCGGCTGGTGGATACAGCCGGGCTGCGCTCGAGCGACGATCGGGTCGAAAAGATCGGCATCGAGGTGTCACGAAAGTACTTGGCGGCGGCGGACTTGGTGGTGTTCTGTGAAGAGGCGGGGGCGGGGGCGGGGAGCGGGGAGCGGTACGATCGCGAGCGGGACCGGTTCTTGGCAAAGGTCAGCGCTCCTCTCGTCGTCGTCGACACGAAGATCGATCTCGTCGACCGCCCTACGGCCCGACCGCCCGACCGCCTCGGGGTGTCGGCGGTGACGGGGGAGGGCCTCGCCGAGTTGCGGCGTCGGCTGGCGGAGACGGCGTTCGGCCGGCTGCTCGCGCTGGGGGACGTGGAGCCCGTGGTGACGCGTGCGCGCCACAGGGCAGCACTGGAGCGCGCGCTGACGGAGGTCGAGGCGTTCCGCGTGGCCCGGGCGAGCGGGGTGGACGCGGCCGCGACCGCGACCCATCTGCGGGCGGCCATGGGGGCGCTCGACGACTTGATCGGCGTCGTGACGCCGGACGACGTTCTCGATCGCGTGTTCGCGAGTTTTTGCGTCGGGAAGTGAGCGGTGCAGTGCTGACACAGTCCTGACATTTCGGGTTGCTGACCCTCACAATCGGCGCCATGTTTTCCGTCCCCTTCTCCGCGAGCGCCCCGTGTCACTCGTCAGGTCGGTTCCCCGATTCGCCACCCTGGCCGTGGTGGCGACAGCGGCGTGCGTGTACGATGCACGCATTCCATCCGAGCCGGCGGCCGCTCGGACGCCCGCGTTTGCCGTGCACGCGTCCAATCGCGGTGGCCCGGGGCAGAACGGCCGTCACATCGTGTCGTTTCGCGGTCAGATTCCGACCGACTTCGCCGCACAAGTCGCGCGACTGGGCGGCCAAGTCCTCTGGACGTCATCGGGAACCCGTCTCGCTGTCGTGCGCGGTCTTTCCAGTGCCTCGGCCGCCTCTCTGGCGGGCAACCAGAGCGTGGAGGAGGTTGACCAGGACGACCTGCTCCAACTCGAGAAGCCTACGCTCAGTGCGGTCGATGCGGGTGGCGCAGTTGGTCCGCAGAGCGCCGACAACCCCGCGGGCGCGGTACGTTTTGCCCGCCAGTGGAACATGCGGGCGGTCGGGGCGGACGCGGCCTGGGCCGGCGGGTTCCTCGGTTCCCCGAACGTGTCGATTTTCATGCTCGACTCAGGGATCGACTATTTGCACGCCGACCTGGTCGGCCGCGTGGACCTGGATCGTTCGACTGATTTGCTCGGGACCTTTGATGTGCCGGTTGTGGTCGGCAACGACACGGTGATCGTTGCGTTCACGGAGGCGGACACGGTAGCACAATACTTCCCGGACCGGCTACCGATCACCGATTTGTTCTTCCACGGCACGCACACTGGGGCCACCGTGTCGAGCAACGCCGTGCGAACGGCCGGCGTCACCTCGAAGACCAAGCTCGTAGCCGTGAAGGTGTGTGGATACATTGACCTGTGTCCCTTCAGCTCGATTCTCGCGGGCGTGCTGTACGGCGCTGCCAACGGCGCGGACGTGATGAATCTGAGTCTCGCAGGTGCGTTCCTGAAGAAGGGCAACACGGCCCTTATTCAAGAGCTTGCCCGGGTCTTCGAGTTTGCCCACAGCCAGGGGGTCACGATCGTGGTGTCCGCCGGCAACGACGCCTTCAACCTGGACACGCATGGCAACATCTATTTCTCATTCTGTGATACGCCGGGCGTCATCTGCGTTGCTGCGACCGGACCTACCGCAGATGCCACCGGCCAGACCACCTCGAACGGTCCGTGGGCGAACGTGGACGCGCATGCGTTCTACAGCAATTTTGGGCGCAAGGCGATTGACGTGGCCGCTCCCGGTGGAAACAGCTCCTTCGGCGCCGACCTGCCGTTTCCGGCGAGTAGAGACGTCTTCGTGTGGGCCCCTTGCAGCCAGACGGCCATCTTTATTAACCCCACGACCGGCGAGAAAGAGTTCCTGTGCTCCTCGCTTCCCATCTTCATCATCGGAGCGCAAGGTACCAGTATGTCAGCCCCGCATGTCACGGGTACCGCCGCCTTGTTGGTGTCGATCCTCGGCCGGAATCCGGACGCGATCAAAGAGCGCATCGACGAGTCGGCGGACCAGGTCGGTGGTGTACAGGTTCGGGGGTTTTACGGCAACGGCCGTCTGAATGTGGCCCGCGCCGTTGGGGCCATCCCCTGACGAAGTAGGCGAGATTGGCGTAAATGAAAGGGCGGCGGTCCCATGAGGACCGCCGCTCTGGCTTTTGTGGCCCCTAACGCGGCGCCGGCCACGGCCGTATGCCTATGGGCAGAGATCCCCCCAAGAGGAGACGACCGAGATGGACGAGCAGGTCCAACCGCATCCCGCCCTGCGCGTCCCCGAGCGCTGGCTCGCCGTGCTTCGGATCGCGGTCGGGGTGTGGTTCGCGAAGGCGATCTTCACGAAGCTGAGCATCACACTGGCTTGGGGCTTCCTGCCCGTGCCCACGGCCTCCGAGCGCTGGATCCACGTCATGCCCACGCTCGTCGGCAAGTATGCCGACGGGAATCCCGTCGGATTCTTCCGGGAGTTTCTGCAGAGCACCGTCATTACCCACGCCCACCTGTTCGCGCAGCTCACCGCGTTCGGCGAAGTCGTGGTGGGATTGGGATTGGTCTTCGGCTGCCTCACGACGCTCGCCTCGGCGATCGGACTGGTGCTCGTCGTGAACTACGGGCTCGCGGTGCAGTGGCAAGGCTCGGCGCAGCAGGGGTTCCACTACATGCTGATCACCGCTCTGGTGGTGATCCTGGGCGCGCGCGCGGGACGGATGTGGGGCGTGGACGGCTGGGTGCGGGCCTACCGGCCGGGGTCGTGGCTCGCGCGGTTGCCGTTGGGCTAAGGAATATAGAGCAAGTCGTTCGGGCGCTCCCCGACCGTCACGGCCATGATCACCCGGCGCACTTCCGTGTCGATCACCGACACCGTATTGGACCGCCCGTCGGCCGTGTACAGCCGCGTGCCGTCGGGCGAGAGCGCGATCCCCCACGGCCGCCGCCCCACCCGAATCGAATCGATCACCGCCTGCCGCGCCACGTCCACGACGCTCACGCTCCCGGCGGCGCCTTCCGTGATGTAGGCGAGACGCCCGTCGGGTGAGAACGCGATCCGGACCGGCTTGGTCTTGCCGTCCCGAATCGGGAACTGCCCGAGGACGCTGTCCGTGGCCACGTCGATGATGGTGACGTTGCCGCCCGCCTCGGCAGAGACCCACGCGCGGGCGCCAGCCGGAGTGAAGGCCACGGTCCTGGGGTTTTCGCCGACGTGCAGGGTGTGGAGGACCTGCCCGGTCTTGGTGTCCACGACCGATACCGTGTTGTTCGTTTCCGCGGTGACGTAGAGCTTCGCCCCATCTCGGCTCAGCCCGACGCCCTCGGGCTCGACGCCCACGGGGGTCGAAAACAGGATCTGGCCGCTCGCGAGGTCGATGGCGGAGGCGTGCGCGATCTCTTCGTTCGACACGTACGCGACCTTGCCGTCAGGACTGAGGACCACCAGCTCGGGGTCGCGGTTCGCGGGGATCGTCTTTGTCATCTTAGCCGTCGCGACGTCCACGACGCCCAGCGCGTCGTCCTGGCCGAGCGCTACGTACACGGTGCGCCGGTCCGGACTCAGAGCCATTCCCCGCGGCCGCTTGCCCACCGGGATGGTCGCTATCACGCCGTTCGTGCGCAGCGACACGACGGAAATCGTGTTGGGAATCTCGTTGCTCACATAGAGCAACGGGTCCTTGGCGCCTGCCGACACGACCGGGCCCGTGAGGATGAGCGGAACGGCGATCGCGGCGACGAGCCGCCTCGGAGTCGTACGCGTCATGGAATAGGTCCTTCGTCAGTCGTGAAAGACGGCTTGGTCGACGTGGAGCGCTTGGTCGAGTCCGCGAATGCGATCGCGTCCGCGGACGTCCTTGAGTACGGCACCGGCCAGATCGGCGCCCGTGACGTCGGCGTCCGTCAGATCGGCGCCGGTGAGGTTGGCCCGGATGAGCAGCATCTTGCGCAGGTTCGCGCCCGTGAAGTCGGCCCCGCTGAAATCGACGCCCGTCGCGTCGACCCGCATGATACCCATTGATTGGTTCCCGGGGTCCACGCCCAGGTTTGCCTTCACGAGCTTGGCGCGCGCGGCGTTGGCGTTGGTGACGGGGCCGATGAGCCGCGCGCCGCTCAGGTCCGCGTCAGAGAGATTCGCGTCGTAGAGGATCACCGCGAACAGGTTGGCGTCGCGCAGCACGGCCCGTCGCAGGTCGACGCGGTATCCGACGGCCAGGTCCAGCGTCGCGCCCGTGAAGTCGGCGTCGGTGGCGACCGCATCGGTCAGGGTGGCGGAGAAGAGTCGGGCCTTGGCGAAATTGGTCCGGACCAGGCGACACTTCGTGAGATTGGCGCGCTTGAAATCAATGCCTGAAAGATCGAGCCCCGAAAGATCCTGTCCCGTGAAGTCCGCGGGGTGCTCGGGGCTGGCGCGGGCCAGGATCGCGACCACCTGGTCGCGCGTGATGCGGTCCTGCGCGCACGCCGGTCCAGGGGTGAGGTTCGCCGCGACCACGGCGACGAGCACCCCTGGCCAGCTCCCGGCGTTACCGATCACTTACTCTTGTTCTGCAGGTCGGACAGCCGATGGGGGCGTCCGGGCTTGAGCCAGCCGTCGCTCCGCGCCTTCACGTACTGGTAGATCTCCTGGATCGCGGACGAGTCGAGCAGCACGTTCCAGGCGGGCATGCCCTTCGCGGGACGGCCGTTCCACGCGGTGTAGACGAAGCTGTCGCGCGGGAAGTTGGCGCCCGTGGGGCTCACGGCCCAGCGCAAATCCGGCGCGGTCGCCAGGACGGGGTGCATCGCGTCCTCGCCGTGGCAGCGGAAACAGTAGACGTGCCACCACTTCCATCCCTGGTACACGGAGTCGGGCACGAGCAGGCTGTCGTGCACGGTGTCGCGCGCCCGTGCCACCGCCGCCGCGCCGAGCGGTACACTGCGTGGCGCGAGGGCCAGCACCGCGCCCGCCAGGATCCACGCACCGACCAGGCCGCCCCGCACGCCATGCTTGGTGATCACGTCCCGTCTCTCCCATTCACGTGTGAAAGTGCCAACGGCGTGCGCCGCTAGGGGTGCATCTGGATCATCGGCACGTTGAAGTCTTCGAGCACCCGCGTGATGTCCGCGCGCCGCCGGACGATCACCGAGTCGAGCCTCGCCTTGAGGTCCTTGTCGCGGTGCCGCACCGCCATGGCCATGTCGAACGCGAACGGCATTCCCGACACCGGGTCTGAGTCGGGCAGCGCGACCATCGCCAGCTGCGCCGGTGCGCGCTTAACCCAGTAGCCCGCGAGCGGTCCCCACACGATCGCGACATCGATCGAGTCCTTGGCCACCGCGTTGATGATGTCTTCGGGGTGGTCCGCGTTCGGATCCGGGTTCAAGAAGTTGCCGAACCCCACCAGGCCCACGATGCCCCGCGCGCCGAGGGCGTGCGCCGGCGGCGTGTTGGTGTAGTCGTAACCGATGATGTTCACGCCGATCCGCAGGTGCTTCAGGATCGTGTCGTCGAGCGAGCGGACATCGTGCCCGTGGCCGGGGCGGAACACGAGGAAATACGTGGAGCGATAGTAAGGCTTCGTGGTGGCGACCGGGTCGAATCCGACCGGCGCCTGAATCATGACGTCGCAGAAGCCCGCGAGAATCGAGTTGCGCAGGACTCCCCGGCGGCTGGGCCACCAGTAATTGATGACGGTGGCGTTGAGATCCTGCGCCACCAGGTGCGCGATCTTGTTTTCGAACCCTTCCTCCTGACTATTGGAGAAGGGCATGTCGTACGGGTCGGCGCACACACGCAGCTCCGAAAGCGGGCCGCGCGGTGCGGCGGCCGTGAGCGCGACCGCGACGGCGGCGACGAGCAGGCCCCCCGCCCCCGAGAGCTTCACTGCCGAGCGATGCATAGTACTCCCTGCGGAATTTGACAGAGGATGGACAACGTGCCCACGATACTACACCCGGTGCCGGAGCGCGTTCGCTCCGGCACCGGGGACCCTGCGCTTCTGCCTACAGCGATTGGTGTTACCGTTCGCCTGCTTACAACCCGAACACGAGCATTGTGCCGCCCGCATTGCTGATGTTGGTGTAATCTCCGAACGCGCCGATCGCCCCTAAGGCGGCGGTCGGATCCTCGGGGCCGATGCCGAGCGCGATGCCCGCGCCGGCCCAGCCGCCCACTCCGGAGAGCACGGCGACGTACTGCTTGCCATCGGGTCCGAGATACGTCATCGGGTTCCCGATGATGCCCGACGGGCACTTGAACTTCCAGAGCAGCGTGCCGGTGGTCGCGTCCACGGCCTTGAGCCAGCCTTCCATCGTGCCATAGAACACGATGCCGCTCGCGGTCGTCAGCGCGCCGCCGTAGGCGGCGAGGTTCTCTTTGACCTCCCACTTGATCTTCCCGGTCGTCGGATCCCATGCGATGAAGCGGCCACGGTTACCGCCCGGGCCCGGGAACATCCGCACGATCGCGCCGACGTAGGGCTGGCCCGCCGAGTACTTCACTTCCACGCCCTCGTAGTCCATGCAGATGTTGTTGACGGGGACGTAGAAGAGCTTGGTCTGCGGCGAGTAAGCGGAAGGCTGCTGATCCTTGAAGCCGATCGCGGCGGGGCAGATACCCTCGGTGTTCTTCTTCGAGGTGGTCCCGAACTGCGGATTGCGGACCGGGACGCCTGTCGTGAGATCGATCTTCGACGCCCAGTTGACCGGCCCAAAGGGCTCGGCCACGAGCACCTTGCCGTTCGTCCGATCGAGCGTGTAGCCGAAGCCGTTGCGGTCGAAGTGCACCAGCGCCTTCACCGGCTTCCCGCCGATCGTCAGGTCGACGAGGACGTTCTCGTTGACGCCGTCATAGTCCCACTCGTCGTGCGGCGTCATCTGGTACGCCCACTTCACTTCGCCGTTGTCCGGATTGCGGGCGAAGATCGTCATCGACCACTTGTTATCGCCGGGCCGCTGATCGGGGTTCCACGTCCCCGGGTTGCCCGAGCTGTAGTAGAACAGATTGAGCTGCGGGTCGTAGGAGTACCAGCCCCAGGTCGTGCCGCCGCCGTGCTGCCACTCGTCGCCCTGCCACGTGCTGACGCCGAGGTCCTTGCCGCGCATCGACGGATAATTGGGGTTGGCGTCGCCGACGATCTTCACGTCGGCGTCGGGCCCGGTCGAATACCCGCGCCACAGCTCCTTGCCCGTGTTCACGTCGAACGCCGTCACGCGGCCACGCACGCCGAACTCGCCGCCCGAGATCCCCGCGATCACGATGTCCTTGATCACGATGGGGGCGTTCGTCATGGTCGAGCCGGTCTTGTAGTCGGCGTTCGGCACGCGCCACAGCTGCTTGCCCGACTTCGCGTCCAGGGCCAGCAGATCGCCCGCAAGCAGCTCGATGAACAGCTTGCCGCTCGGATGGTAGGCAAGGCCGCGGTTCACCAGATCGCAGCACGCGATCGGCTTCGCCTCGGCCGGCTGGGACGGGACGAACTTCCAGATCATCGGTGCGCCCTCTTTCGTCAGGTCGAGGGCAAACACGATGTTCGGGAACGCGCTGTGAACGTACATCACATTGTTGATCACGAGCGGGTTCCCCTCATGGCCGTTGAGCACGCCCGTGGAGAACGTCCACGCGGCCTTGAGGTTCTTCACATTCGCCTTGTTGATCTGGGTGAGGGGGCTGTGACGCTGCAGGTCGTACGTCCGACCGGTCATCGTCCACTCCCCCGCGCCCTGGGCGACGGCGGACGCCGCGACGAGTACCATCAGACTCGTCGTGAGTCCACCGGACCACAGTTTGAAGCGGTTCATAGCTGACCTCATGTTGAGGATGAGGGGTGAAAAAACGGCCTACGCAAATCGGTGCCTGTCAGAATCCCGGGATCCCGTATACGTCGGGGGGGCCCGCGCTCCCAACAGGCCACTGCCATGTCCAACGACCTCCGTCTGCGAGACTGTTGCTTGGGATAGGGGTTATATCCCCGGTACCCCTGACTGTCAATGCGGCCGGGAAGACCCCGTTCGCGAGCGTGGCACGATGCGTTCCGCCTCGTGCCAGACCCGCGCTCCCGTGGTGCTGAAACCGCTTTCATAGACCCCGCCGCCCGGCCGCAGGGCCCCACGCACGCGCTCCGCCAGGGCCCGCGCGGCGCTCGCATCCCCCACGATGCCGTACGCGGCGGGTCCCCAGGAGCTTTGGCCGACACCTGCCGCCCCCCACTCCCGCAACCGCGCGATCAGCTCCCCCGTCTCCCCCGGCGCGAACACCCCCCCCTGCGCCGGAGCGAACCAGCCTCCGGTGATCCGCTGCACCGCTCCGAGCGCCGCCCCGAAACCCTCGAGATCCGCTTCGGCGAGCGCGGGCAGGAGCTGCATGAGCACCAGATGCGCCACCTGCTCCACCTCGCGCGCGTTCGGGGAAGGCAGCCGGGCGAACGCCGCCGCCTCCTCATCGCCCGCGAGCCCCGGACTCCCCTTCGGCACGGCCAGGACGCACCGCCAGGACGCTGGAATGGGCAGCCGCGCGAGCAGCGGAGCGACGTGCTCGGCCAGGTCCCGGCGACCGCCCTCCAGCACAAACCCGCCGTGCGCGAACGTCCACGTCCCCACGCCGGAGCGACGCCCTCGTTCCACCGCCCGCGCCAGCTCCGTTACGTCTGTGGGCAGACCCGACAACTCGGCCGAGGCCCGAGCGACGGCCAGCGCGAGCTGCGTGCCCGACCCGAGGCCCGCGTGCGCGGGGATGGCCCGATGCACGCAGAAGTGGACCCGCAGGTCGAGGCCGTGGTGGGCGGCGAAGCGGCGCGCGAACTCGAGGGCTCGGGGCGCATCCGGGCCTTCGGCCCTGAGCTCGTTCGAGGGCTGTGCCTCGAGGAGGAGAGATGGCGCCGGCATGGCCGCGCCGATCCCGCCGAACCGGCGCCCGAGATCCCCGCGCAAATCGAGCACGCCAAAATGCAGGCGCGCTGGCGCCTCGACGAACACGCGCGATCCGCCGCTCATCCGCCCACGGTGTGGGTACGGGAGGGGGAGGGGACGGGAGAGGGGGGCGTGCGGCGCACGTAGTCCGTGAGAAGCGCCATGGCTTCGCGCTCCCGGGGGCCTGCGGTCTTGTCCACGATCACCTGGAGGCGCGCGAATTCGTCCCGGATGTGCTGGGCCGGCAGGAGGTGCGTGCGCGTCGCGAGGATCGCCGCCTCGAGCACCGCGTGCTGGGCGCGATTATACCCGATGAATTCACGGCGCACACCGCAGTGCACTACGTGCGTCTCAATGCGGGCCCGCGGGGGCGTGGCGTCGAGCGACCGCACTTCGAGCTCACGCCACGAGCAGGCCGCATCGATGACGACTCCGTTTACCACCTGCGCCGGACCGGCCGGAAACTGGACGTTCCCGATGGCTCCTTGGGCGAAGAGCATCACGTCATCCGTCAGGTTGACGACCGCTACGCGGGTCGCCTGGATGTTCTGAAACGTCGTGGTCTCGAGGAACGGCTTGATGACGATGTCGTGCTCGCCCCATTCCACTCCCATGGGCGCGAAGTTCACGGCGCCACGGCCGTCCATCGTGGTGAGAATGGACTCGATGATCATCTGACCGCCTGGCGCGCCGCGGTGGTGGGGCGCGCGGCGCCCGCCATCGGTTCGGCTCCGTCGGCCCGCCCTGGGAGCGTTTCGAGGCGTGAGGTGCTGCCGTGAAGGAAGCGATCGAGCAGCACGTAGCCGTACTCCGTGAGCACCGATTCAGGATGGAATTGCAGGCCGAGCACCGGGTGGCGGACGTGCTCGATGGCCATGATCTCACCGTCCGACGCGCTCGCCGTGACGCGCAAATCGGCTGGCAGGCCCGCCCGCGAGACGACGAGTGAGTGATACCGCCCCGCCGTGAACGGGTTCGGCAGGCCGGCGAAAACGCCGCGACCATCGTGGTGGATACGCGACGGTTTCCCGTGCATCGGACGCGCCGCGCGCACGATCCCGGCCCCGTACGCCGCACCGATGCACTGGTGTCCCAGACAGACGCCGAGGATCGGCGTGTTCGCTCCAAAGCGCCGTACCACGTCCGTCGAGATGCCCGCCTCCGCCGGGGTGCACGGCCCGGGTGAGATAATGATATGCGAAGGTCGCAGCGCCTCTATTTCGTCGTATGACGTAGCGTCGTGCCGCCGTACGACGGCCTCTTCCCCTAACTCTCGCACATACCGTGCGAGGGTATAGACGAACGAGTCGTAGTTGTCGATCAGCAGGATCATGGTGTCAGCGCGGCGACGAGGCCGCGCGCCTTGTCGAGCGTCTCGTCGTATTCCTGCTGGGGGTCCGAATCCGCCACGATCCCGCCGCCCACCTGCGCATAGACATTGCCGCCGCGCACGAGGCAGGTGCGGATCACGATACTCGTGTCCAGCGCGCCGGTGAGGGACACGTAGCCGATCGAGCCGCAGTAGACGGCCCGCTGGGTAGGCTCGAGCTCGGCGATGATCTGCATCGCCCGGACTTTGGGCGCGCCCGTGATCGAGCCGCCGGGGAACGCCGCGCGGACGAGCTCCAACGGTCCCTGCTCGGGCGGGAGCTCCCCCACCACGGTGGAGACGAGGTGGTGGACCGTCGCGTAATGCTCGATCGTGAAGAGCTCGGGCACCCGGACCGTGCCGGGTCGACAGACGCGCGACAGGTCGTTCCGCAGCAGATCCACGATCATCACGTTTTCGGCCTTGTCCTTGTCGCTCTCGGCCAGGGCACGCGCGAGCGCCGCATCGTGCTCGGGGCCAAGGCCGCGAGGCCGTGTGCCCTTGATGGGACGCGTCTCGACGCCGCCGTCGGGCTCGACCCGAAGAAACCGCTCCGGGGACGAGCTGGCCACGACCAGGTCGCCGCACTCGAGATAGGCCGAGAACGGCGCCGGGTTGCGGCGGCGAAGACGGTCGTACAGCTCGAGCGGCGTGCCCACGAGCGGGGCCTCGAGGCGCTGGGACAGGTTCGCCTGGAAGATGTCGCCCGCGAAGACGTAGTCGATCACGCGCCCGACGGCGTCGAGATAGCCGTCGCGCGTGAAGTTCGACCGTACGCCGGGAAGGTCGGGGACGGGGTAGGACGGTGCAGCCGGACGCCGGGGGACTCCCGCAGCGACTGCGTCTTTTTGTCGCGGAGGGAGCCCCCCGACGTCCGGCCTCACGGCCAGCCTCTCCTTCACGAACGCCAGTCGGCGTGTCGCCCGCTGTTCCCGAGCCGACCCCTCCTCGGGAATACCCGTTGAGATCGCCCACGCCCGTCTCTCCGCATGGTCCCACGCGATCACCCAGTCGTAGAGGGCGAGGTGCACATCGGCCACTTGCAGATCGTCATAGCGCGGGCGGGGGACGCTTTCGAGCATCATTCCCCAGTCGTAGCCGACGTAGCCGGCGGCACCGCCCTGGAATGGCGGCAGTCCTGCGACGGGCTCGGTGGCATGCCGCGCCAGAAGCGCGCCGACGTGCGTCAATGGGTCCGCGGCGACGCGGGTCCACCGGCCGTCTACGAGCTGCTGCGTGAGCTGGCCTTTGGAGCGCACGACCGTGACCGGATCGGCCGAAAGGAACGAGTAGCGGCCGAGGTGCTCGTGGTCGGTGGCGCTGTCGAGCAGGGTCAGGAACGGGAGGGCCTGAAACCGAGCGCACGCGGCGAGCGGATCGGGGGCGGGGACAAGCTCGTGGACCAGCGGCACGGCGTCGCTCACCGCCGGCCCCCGTCCTTGGCACGTCCCGCGCGGGCGCGACTCTTCGCGGACACCTGCGTCAGCTTCACGTGTTCCGGGCCGCGATCGTCCGGAGGGGTCAGATAGCCCCACTGCAGCGCACCTTCCTGGCGGTAGGTCTTCCCCAGGGAGATGGCGAGCTTCGCCTTCCCGAGCTCGCGGCCGAGGTAAAAGGCGTGAGTCGCCTCGTTCACCTCGAGCTGGGCGAAGATCTCGTGGATGTCCGTCCCGCGCACGAACTTCTCGCTGTTGAATACGGTGATGGTGTCGCGGTCCGTGAAGATGCGGAAGTTCGGATCCGTAACCCGCCGTTGCAGCTCCAGCAGCTCCTCCTGGGTAAATGCCAGCACGGCCGGGTCTTTCACGGTCACAAGCCGATCGTCGATGCCCTTAGGGAGCGTTTTCTGGGTGACCGCGTGGTACATCAGGCGCCGGGCGACGTCGATCTCCCGGACCGCGCCCCTGGCCCAGGGAATCACTTCGGTGGTGAGTACGGCGCGCACTCCGAGCTCCTGACAAATGGCGATGAGCACCGCGTTCACCCCGGTCGTGTCCGCGGCGGTGAGCTCGGTGATGTTGCCGACGCCCATGAAAAGCGGCGCGCCTGGATAACGCCGGCGGGTCTCCACATACCGCTCCAGCGAGCGCATGAAGCCGAAGCCGATCGGCTCGATGACGGGATCGATCAAGTACGGGACGCCCCACCGCTCCAGCGCGGCGATGCTCGGCTCCAGCGTCTCGAGCCCGCGACCGAAGTCGGGAATGACCACCACCCGCGCCCGCGTGCCCGCGAGCTCCCGGGCGCCGTCCAGGTTGGAGCCGTTGACGCTCAGGACCAGCTCGGCCCCGGCCTGCACCGCGGTCCGGATTTCTCCCGGGTCGAAGGAATCGACGCTGACGCGCATGCCGGCGGTCGCGAGCTCGCGCACCACGTCCCCAAGGGCCGGGAACGCTCGCCCGGGAGTACACCCGATGTCGATCACATCCGCGCCCTCGGCCCGATAGCGGTCCGCTTCCTGGTGGATCGCGTCGCGCGCGAGCCGGGGCGCATCGTTCACCTCGGCGATGATCTCGATGTCGTAGGCCCCGTAATCGCGCGCCGCCGCCGCTCGACCGAAATACTCGGGAATCTGCCGCAGGTCCTTCGGTCCCTTCTCGACGGCCACGCCCACGCGCTGTGCGATGATGGCGGGATCGCCCTCGCACAGGCCCGGAATGAGCACGAGATCCGTGTCGGGGGGGACCTCGAGAAACCGCGCGATCCACGGCGTGGTCATGAGGGCGGCCACCGTGATCTTCATGACCGCCACCTCCCACGCGAACGCCGGACCCATCTCCGTAACGGTCCGGCGCAGCGCGGGCTCCGCGAGCTTTCCCGTGACGAACAGGACCCGACGTGGCGTCACCGCGGGTCGCCCGACCGGACGAACTTGTTCGGCGTTCCCTCGAGGGCGCCGCCCTTGGGGCGCCACAACACCGACTCCTCGATCTTTCGCGCGAGCTCGAAGTCCTTGTCGGTAATCCCGCCCGCCGCGTGATTCTGGAGCTTCACGATCACCCGTCCCCAGGTCACGGAGAGGTCGGGGTGATGGTACGCGGCTTCCGCGATGTAGCCGATCGCGTTTACGAGCATCAGTGTGGTGGGCCAGCCGTCGGTCTTATAGGTGCGGCGGATCCAACCGTCCTCGTACCACCAGCCGGGGAAGTCCTTCAGCTTCGCTTCGATGTCCGCGTCGGAGTAGGTGGGCTCTTTCGCTGCCATGCGGTCTCCTTGTGGGGGAACTAGACCACGCTCCCGCCGTTGATCAGCAACATCTGGCCGGTGACGTACCCAGCCGCGTCGGAGGCGAGGTACACGGCGGCGTGCGCGACGTCCTCCGGGGTGCCCCACCGACCGAGGGGAATGGCTTCGGTGATCCGCTGTTTCACGGCCGGATCGAGCCCACTCCCGTAGGCCGTCTCGATCCAGCCGGGGCCGAGCACGTTCACGCGGATCTGCGGCGCCACGGAGCGCGCGAGTGCCCGGCTGAACGAGTAGATCCCTCCCTTCGCCGCCGCGAACAGCTGCGCGTATTCGCCCTTCATTCCGCTCGAGAGCACGTGGTCCCAGGACATGTTGAGGATGACGCCGCCTCCCCCGGGCTGGCGCTGCATCAGATCGACCGCCGCCCACGAGGCGAGCATGGTGCCGCGGAGGTCCACGGCCAGGAGGAGATCGAGTTTCTCGAGGCGCGAGGCGGTCTTGATCCGGCCGGTGAGGATGTCCGCGCCGGCGTTGTTGATCCAGGCGTCGACGCGACCGAACGCCGCCGCTACGTCACGAGCGAGCCGTTGCACGTCGTCGGGGTCGGCGGCGTTCACCCGCGTGATGTGCGAGCGGCGACCGGCGGCCTGGATGGCGTTTGCCACGTCGGCGGCGCCGCGTTCGTTCGTGTTGTAACTGATGGCGACATCGGCCCCGGCTTCCGCGCACGCGACGGCGATGGCGCGTCCGATGCCACTCGACGCCCCCGTGACGAGGACCACCTTGCCGGCGAGCGAGACGATCGAAGCAGCATCCACCACGGCCTCGGGCGCCGCCGCCGGCACATCGCTGAGTTCTCGTTTTGACATCGCGTCTCCGGAAGCCTAACCTACCGGCGGTTTCGGGACGGCCACAAGGGAGCAACCGGGAATGCAGCTTCTGGTCAGCGTCCGAGGACCTGCGGACGCACGCGCCGCGCTCATTGGCGGCGCGGACGTGATCGACGCGAAAGACCCTCGGCGCGGCGCATTGGGCGCCGTGTCCCCGGTTGCGCTCGCGGCGATCCGGCGTGCGGTCGGCTCGGCCCGGCCCGTGAGCGCGGCCTTGGGTGATGCCGCGACCGAGCCGGCCGTGGCCCACCGGGCCCGCGCGGCGGCACGGCACGGCGTGGCCTTTGTGAAGGTGGGCTTTGCCGGTGTGCGGAGCGAGGCGCGTGTCCGCGGGCTTGCGGCCGCCGCACGGCGGGGAGCCGGGACAGGGGCCCGCTTGGTGCTCGTCGCCTACGCGGATTGGGGGCGGATCGGCAGTCTCGCTCCAGAGCGGCTCGTGGCCGCGGCGGCCGAGGTCGGCGCGGCCGGCGTGCTCCTCGATACGGCGCAAAAGCCGGCGTCACTGTTCGCACTCGAGCCGCCGGACGTGGTCGCTGCCTGGGTCGCCGGCGCGCACGAGGCCGGGTTGTTCGCGGCGCTCGCGGGCGGCCTCGCCGATGCGGATCTCGCGACGGCGCGAGAGCTCGGAGCCGATGTCGTTGGAGTGAGGGGGGCCGCGTGTATCGGCGGGCGATTGGGCCGCGTGGCGCCGGAGCGCGTCGCGACGCTACTCGCCCTGGCCCGCGCGACGTCGGGCCCGCCGGTCGGCGCCCTTCCCCTCCTCCCTCTCCGCCTCTCGTAGGGCCACCTCGAGCTGGCCCAAATCGTCCGCGGTGACGATGAGGTGCTCGAGGCCCGCCGGCAGGGCGCGCACGAAGTAGGCGTCGACGAGCTTCTTGCGATCGCGGTCCGCCGGTTTGATCAGGACGATACGCCGCGCGCGCAGCGCGCCCGCGATCCACGCGGTGATGCTGTCGCTCGTGACGTCCCACGAATGCGGGAGTGGATCCGCCCCGCGGAGCCAGCGATACGGAGCGACGACGGGCAAACGGCCGGCCTTGACGGCCGCGGTGATCGCCTCCGGTGCGTCGACCAGCACCGCGTTCGGGATGCGAGCCGCGAGCGCGTGTGCATATTGGTCCATCCCGAGCACGGCCATCCAATGCGCGGCGTCCTCCCCGATCTTGATGCGCCGAAACATCTGACGGACCGCGTCGGCGAACGGCCCTCCTCCAGGGACGACGGCGATCCGGCGACGTGGCGCGAACGCGGTCAGGGCTTCGATGACCAGGTCGAAGGCCCCGGCTTTCCCGAGCAGTCCGCCGCCGATCTTCACGACGGTGTGCACACTGGCGGGTTCGTGCGTCATGAAGGGAAGAGTAGCGCGACGGCCGCCGCCGGAGCGTGCCGCGCCGCGGACCCGAGCGTGTCGGCGAGATGGACGACCTGAAGTCCCGCGCGCGTGGCGGCCGCGCCCGCGAGAAACGCCCCAAGGCCGGTGACGACCGCTCGACTCAAGGCCCGGTGACGCCCCCGCTGCCGATCGATGGCGGCGCCGATCCGCCCGATCTGCGCCTCCCACACCGCGTCGGCGATCGCGCTCACGTCCCGGTCCTCGAGCATCTCGCGGTCGGCGCACACGACGCGCGCGAGGCGTTCGCCCGCGAAGCTCCGAGTCGCGGGACGCCCGTCCGGCGTCGGCACGGAATAGTCCGCGGGCTCGAGCTCTCCCCGCCACAGGTGCACGTCGCCGGTGAGGGCGAATCCCTCGGCCGACACCGCGACCGCCCGGCCGCGCACGGGCACCGTCGGCGCGATCGCCTCGACGGGGGTGCGCACGGCGCCGGTGTAGACGAGCTCGCCTTCACGCAGGCGGTCCAGATCGGTCCGACTAGTCGTAGCGGGAGCGCCGCCGACAATCGGGATGACGTCCGTTGTCGTGGAGCCCACATCGACGAGCAGGCAGTCCGGGATCAGGCGGCCGACCAGCCGCGCCGTAGCCGCCCAGTTCGCCGCGGCCACGGCCATCGGCTCGCGGCGCGCTTCGGCCGGCGTGCGCCACCGGGCGTCCACGCCCCACACGCGCACGCACGCTGCGGGGAAGGCGGCCGCCACGGCGTCGAGCACGAACCCGACTCCCTCCCGCTTCGTGCGAAACAGCTGCGAGAGCTCGGCGGTCATCGTGACCGCGTGAGCGTCCGCCGGCCTGGCATCGAGATCGCCGGCGAGCTGCGTGAGGAGGGGCGCGAGCGCCGCGGGGTCGCGCTGGATCTCGTAGGGAACGGCCCGCGCCGCGACGAGGCGCGCGTCCGCGACGCGTGCCGCCTTCGTGTTCACACCACCGACGTCCCAGCCGAGGACGCCGCTCATGCGCGGTGCCGGTCGGGAGCACCCCGGTGCAGGTAATTCCGGTGCTCGACCTCGCCCGCGGACGGGCGGTTTCGGGGCGCGGCGGCCGGCGCGAAACGTATGCGGCCGTTCGCTCCCGACTCATCTCCACGACGGGTGACGCGCGAGCCCTGGTGGCCGCGTATCGCGATGCCCTCGGGTGCGATGAATGCTACGTCGCCGATCTCGATGCCCTCGCCGGGGGGGCCGTGCAGCGTGAGGCGCTGCGGGATCTCGCGACGCTGGGTTGCCGCCTGCTCGTCGACGCGGGCGTCGCGACCCCGGCGCGGGCCCGGGATCTGCTCGCCGATGGCGTGCACCAGGTGATCGTGGGGCTCGAGACGCTGCCCTCGTTCGACGCCCTCGCGGCCGTGATCCGCGCGGTGGGTCCCGCCCGGGTGATCTTTTCCCTCGACCTGCGAAACGGCGAGCCGCTCAGCATCTCCGAGCGGGGCGGGACGCCGGTCGACCTGGCGCGCGCGGCGGTCGCGGCTGGGGCCGCGGGGCTGTTGGTGCTCGACCTGGCGCGGGTCGGGAGCGGAGAGGGCGCCGACATAGCGCTGTTGGCTGCACTCCGCCGTGTCCACCCGGATGTGGAGCTGCTCGCCGGAGGTGGCGTCGCAACGGTGCGGCAGCTTGAGGACCTGGTCCAAGTGGGAATCGATGCAGCTCTCGTCGGGACGGCGCTGCACGACGGTTCCCTCTCCGCAGCCGACCTGTCTGCCGTGCGACACCGCGATCACTCGAAGGACTCTCGATAGGTGGCCGATTGCCCGAAGTTCTCCTCGACTTCGACCTCCACCGCCCTCAGGGCCACGCCGCCCGAGCCGGCGAGCTCCCGGTGCACCCGTCCCGCGAGGTATTGCGCCAGCATCTCCACGGTCGTGTTGGGCACGGGCAGCAGCGCGCAGTCGATGCGCGGGAACACATAACGGGGCCTCCCCGCAACGGCGACGCTCACCGTCTCCCCCTCCTCGCGAACCTGGATCTTCGGGTTTTCGAGCGGCAGCAGCACCTTATGATCGATTTCGTCGGTGAGCCGCTTCATGAGCTGCTTCAGCATCGAGAAGTCGAGCACGTAGAACGCTTCGGGGTCGAGTCCTCCCTCGACCACGACGTGGGTGCGATAGTTGTGGCCATGCAGGCGCTCGCAGCGATGCCCGGGGAACGTAATGAAGTGCGCGGCCGCGAAGACGTGGTTGTCCTTCGTGACCGTCACCTTGAACTCCTTATGCGCGGCCATGAGCCCTCCTTCCCCCGTCCGGCCAACCACCCTCCAGCAGAACGACGTAGATCGCCGCGCCGGTGAGGTCGGCGGTGGCGCCCGGGTTCAGCGTGTTGGCCTCGTCCCGCAGCGCGCGGTCGAGCGCGGCCACCGCCTCCCGCCCGGGCGCGGTGCGGACGCCACCGGCCTCGATCGCGGCGCGCGCACGTCGCTGCACCGAGGCCGCCGCATCGGCGCCCAGCTTGCGAGCGATGTGCGTGTCCGGTGCGGCGGCCAGCAGGGTGAGATAAACCTCGACCACGGCATCGCGCCAGGATAGCCCTTCGGCCTGCGCACGACCGAGCGCCGGCGCCCCCTTCTCGAACGTGGTCTCGAAGTCGGTCGCGTACTCGCGCGCGATCGCGTCGCGACCCGCCGCCAGCGTCATCACGGCTCGGAGGCTGGCGGTCGGCGGGTGGGCCACGTCCTGGTCGTCCGCGCGGCCCAGCCCCCCAGGTGCCGCGAGCCGGATCGCCGCGTAGGTGTCGTCGGCGTCCGCGATGGTCGTCTCGGCGAGCGTGGCGGCGAGGCTGCGGCGGAGGGGCTCGTGGCCGGGCCGGAGCGCGGCGCGGGCCAGCGGCGCGAGCAACAGGACGAGGCCGAGGTTGGTGTTGGACGGCGCCCAACGCGCCGTCGCCTCGACCGCCGCACGAATGGTGGCGCCGAGCGGGCGCTCGCCGGCTGCCGCCAGGGCGGGGCCGATCGCGACGGCGCTCGCGAGGAAGTCTTCGTAGGTCGTGTCGCGGAAGGCCGCCGCCGGAGAGACATTGCCGGGCTTGGGGGCGCTCGCCTCGAGCAGGCAGGCGAGCTGGGCGGCGGCGGCAACCGCGGCCGCGCGCGGTGCCGGCGTGGAACTCACCGACCCGCCGCTCGGCCGAGCAGGTGCTCGACGATCGCTCCCGCGACGTCGGTCGACGTCGCTTCTTGCAGACCGCGCCATCCCGGGATCCCGTTCACCTCGACGACGTAGACCGTTCCGTCGCGCGCTGGAAGGAGATCGACGCCGGCATAGTCTGCGGCCACCGCCTGGGCGGCGGCGAGGGCGAGCTCGGTCTGATGTGCCGTGAGGGTCAGGCTCCGCGCTCGTCCGCCGCGCGCCAAATTCGTCTTCCATCCCGGCGCGCTGCGCTCGATTGCCCCGAGCACGCGCCCGCCGACCACAAACACCCGTACGTCGCAGCCGGCGTGCTCGATCGCGCGCTGAACGTAATATACGCCGCGCAGCGTCTCGAGCGTTCGAAACACGCGGAACGCCATGTCCTCGTCGCTCACGCGCACCATCCCGAGACCCATCGAGCCGAACAACGGCTTTACGATCACGTCCCCACCGAGCGAGCGGAACGCCGCCACGGCGTCGTCGGGGCCCTCGCACACCACCGTATCGGGTACGGGCAATCCCGCGCCCGCGAGGAGTGCGGTCGTCCAGAGCTTGTCGACGGTGCGCTCGATGGTGCGCGGAGAATTGACGACTGGGACACCGCGTTCTTCGAGCGCATGCAGGGCGTCCACCCGAAAGACGATCTGCTCGAGCGATCCGGCGGGAATGATGCGGGCCAGGACGGCGCCGCACGACGCCAGTTCCTCACCCGCCGCCGCGAAGCTCGCCCCTTCATTGCCGAAGCGGCCGACCAGCGCCTCGTAAGGGAGCACGCGCCCTTCGTGCCCCCGTCCGACCAGCGCGCGGCAGAGCTGGTCCGTGTGCCAACCCTGCCGCGCGGCCAGGATCGCGATGCGCACTGCCGCTAGTTGGTCTTTTGTCCGAGCAGGACGGTGACGCCACCCGTCGCGAAGTTGGGGATGTCCCCCGCGACGGCCTTGAAGCCCGCGGTCGCCATGCCCTTCTCTCTGGCCTCCTTGGAGTCCCAGCGAAGGTCGGCCTCGCGATAGATGGCGGCCGGCTTCCCAGCGGCCCCGGGAGCGAACTTCAGCAGCTCGCCGCGCGTGTACCCGATTTCCTGCGCATGCGCGGCGAGCAGCGGCAAGTGTTTCTCCACGTAGTACTTCTCGAAGGCTGCCGTGTCCTTGGGCTGGTTGTACAGCACCACGACCGTCCATTGGACTCCGGCCGGGGCAGCGGGCGCCGCCTGTTGCTGAGGAGGAGGCGCCGGCTTCGAGCACGCGGCCACGGACGCGAGCGCGGCGAGGATCTGCAACGAACGCTGCATGGATCGCTCCTTCGGGTTGATGGTGTCGGGGCGCGGCGTCTCAGCCCTCGAGCAGGGACGCTCGCAGCACTTCGGGGTTCAACTGCCCGGCATGGTACGTCTTCCCGCTCTGCAGGTTGGTCAGCCACACCTCGGCGGGACTGAAGAGTAGCGGATCAATCTTGTAGAAATCACCGTCGTACCGCTTGAAGATGTCGTAGAACGGCGTGCCGTAGTCCTTCGACGCTGACGCCGGGATTTTCGGTACCAGCTCCGCGAGCTCGGCGTCGTCCGCCTGCACTGTGTAGCGCGCCCGACCGCCGTACAGAATGCAATCGTTGGTACGGCCGATCGCCCGGAGGTCGTTGTTCGCCACGGGCGGCAGCGGCGCCACACCGATGCCGCTCACGATCCTGTTCACGTCGAACCCCAGCGTATCCATCTTGTGCAGCCCGGTCTCGAGGATGCGCGCGGAGATCTGGACACCCCCGGCGAGACTGGCCGTGGGCGCCGCCACGAACGTGATCGTTGAAGGGGCGAGCCCGGCCTTCTGACCCACCCACGCAGCCACCTCGTCCGTCGGGACCGCGCGGGTCTCGAGCACGAGCACACCTCGCTGCGCGGATTCCGTGTAGCCGAGCTTGTGGAACAGATCCTTCTCCACGCGTGCGTGCGCGCGCAGCGGCCCTGACCCCATCGCGAAGTACTTGCCGACCTGGATAGCCCACCCGGCGTACTGCGAGGCCATGCAGCTCACCGCCGGATGGTCCGTCCACACCCGCACACCGGACCACATGTCGGACCCGACCATCGTTGGCACGTAGTCGATGTGGCCGAGACCCCCCATGCAGATCCCCGCGAGCGCGAGCCCGGCGCCGTAGCCGCCGGGTGTGTCCATCCCCGCGTCGATCAGGCGCGCCCCGCCGGGAAGTGTGCGCACCGCGACGCGCAACGCGTCGGCGTTCGCCATCATGTCTTCGGCGAGCCGCCAGGCCCGCTCGTTCAGGCCCAGACCGGCGCCGCTCACTCCCCCGCCCATTGGAGGATCTCCCCCTTGCCCAGTTCCGCGAGGTCTCCGGAGTACCGTTCGTAGCGGCCGGTGACGTAGCGGTCTGTGACGGGCACGCCGGCGTGCGTCCGTAGGTACCGCAGCAACAGGTTGACGTGCGGCGGGCGATACGTGCACGCGTAGCGGAATGTGGCGGGTCGCTCGATCGTTCCGAGGGCCACGATCGATCCCCGTTTGAGAAACCGCCCGGCACCCGGCCCCGCGCTCCCGAACAGCACGACGGTTCCGGCAATCATACCGGCCCCCATCCCGCGTCCACCGTCCCCCACGACGACCAGGAGCCCGCGGCGCATGTGGGCACCCGCGCCATCGCCCACGCTCCCACGGATGATGATCTCCCCGCCGGTCATCCCTTTTGCGGCACCGGGCCGCGCACCCCCGGCATTGTCTCCTGCTGCGCCTCGCACGTCGATCCGCCCTCCCGCCATCCCGAGGCCGAGGTCCGGTCCGACGGCCCCGTCGATCAGGATATCGCCGCCCGCCATCGCCGTGCCGATGCCTTCGACCCGCTCCAGACTGCCTGCGACGCGCACGCTGGTCGATCGTGCTCCGGTCACGGTGAAAAAGTCGCCCAGCTGCGCCGGACGACCGCCGTGCGTCACTCGGAGGGCGGCGATCTCCTTCGTCGTGAGCGCCGCGAAGCGGTCCGGCACGATGCAGTCGGCCACGAGGGCGTGGTCCTGCGCATGGGTGAGAACGAGTGTGACGACGTCGCTCATGGCTCGTTGCCGCGACTCGGCCCTGCCGCTGAAGCGGCGTGCGTACTTGTCAGTTCGCTGACAGGGCCGAGCCGCGAGTTCACTCGCGATTCCTCACGCGACATCACTCATGATTCTCCTGAGGTGAAAATGGTGCGGGCCGAGCTTGCCGCCGTAATTCCCGGCCGTGATCGTCCGGACCCCCGGCCGGCACGCCGCAGGGATTCCGAGCCGCATCGCCGCTTCGATCGACGGCGCGTCGGTTCCGTCGAGCACGATCTCGAGCACGCTATTCACGCCCTCGGGGACTTGCGACTTCGTCATGGCTCGCAGCGTCGGGGCGAATGGGTCGTTCGTAGTTGCGACCATGCCCTTGTACCGCCGCGAGCCGACCTTGCTGCCGCTGCGCACCACACCGCCGGGGAACGGCAGGATGACGCCGGGCTGATTCGTCATCGCGTCCACGGCGGCTTCGGCGGCGGCGAGCGCGGCTTCGGCGTCCTCGGCGAGAATCAGGAAATTGCCACCGCCCACGCCCTTCTGCATCCCGAACGTCTCCTCGATCAGGAATTCGCCCTCCATGACCGGAATCCGCCAATAGCGCTTTCCGCCGATCACCTTGCTCGCCTGGAACCCGTCGCCGAACACCCGCAGCGCCTTGCCGACGGTGAGCCGGTCCGGCACGTCGGGCAGCCCGTCGAAACAGGCGGTCGTGGCGCAGGTGAGCACCGTCTGGCCGATCCGGACGATGAGCTGCTTCGGTAGGCTCTCCTTGTCCATTGTGAGAAAGAGGACGCTCACGCCGGGTCGCCCGTCGGGCGTCTCCGCCGGCGCCAGCTCCCGCTCGATCCCCGCCTCGCATTTGCAGGCGATCACCGACGTCGCGAACCCGGTCAGCTTCAGGGCCGCTTCCCGTGCCCACCTCATGGTCCGGCCGGTAATCACGATCCGCGCGACCCGCATCGTGAATGCCTCGGCGAACGTGTCGTCGATCACGACTCCGTTGATCTTCATGGCACCGGCTCCGCGCCATAGTTCGCGAACGAGACGGTGGCGTTCTGATCGAAGAACCGTCGCAGGTCCTTGGTCACGGCGGTGTCGTATTCGGGGCGTACGGACAGGCGCTGCCCCGCGGGGGCGCGGCGCAGCTGCCCTTCCTCGACCACGACCGTGCCTCCTTTAAGCACGTAGCGTGGCGTGGCGAACATCTTCGCCCGATCAGCGTCGCTCGTGTAGAGGGTGACGTCCGCGTCCGCCCCCGGTCCAAGGTGTCCCTTGTTCGTGAGGCCCAGCAGACGCGCCGGACCGGCGCGTGTGACGATCGCGATCTCCTGTAGCGTGTACTCGCGCGACAGCCCGTCCAGCAGGGCGCTGCCTCCGAGCAGCTTCTGGTTCACCGCCTTGAGCCGTTCGTCCCGATACGATCGATCCATGAGCAGGCGGATCAGCTCCGGATACGAGAGGAACGTCCCCCCGTTGGGGTGGTCGGTCGAGAGCACCACGCGCCACGGATCCTTGGCGAGGAGAAACAGCTCGAGCCCTACGGCCCACTGCAGCGCGGCGACGGCGGCCTTTTCCCTGTACACGTAGGGCACGATGCCGCACCCCGACTCGAGCTCGATGTCTACGTTGACCCACTTGCGCCCCCCCCCAGTGCTCGTGGCGAGCAGGTGCTCGACCGGGCTGTCTGCGGTGACCGTGGTGGCAGGCCCGAACATCACCTGCCCGACGTCGACGCTCGTTTCGGGATGGGCGTTGACATATTCGATCACGTCTTGCGCCGCCGACTGCCACCGCTTGCCACGCTCTCCCCCATAACTGTGGAACTGGAGATGGGTGAAATGCGCGCGCTGCCCCCCGAGCGCCTTCATGCTCGCGAGCGTGGTCGCGTAGTTGCCCGGCTGGCCGAGGTTGTTGCAGTGGACGTGCACCGGATGGGGTAGGGCGAGCGCGTTCGCGGCCGCGCCGAGCGTCTCCAAGATCTTGCGCGGGGTGACGGAGGTCGATCCCACGATGTCGTCGAGGCCGGTCACGTTGCGTGTCCCGTCGCTCCCGCCGCCTTTCCAGAGGGCCACGCCCCCGGGGTTGACGATCTTGATGGCGTAGCCGCGCGTGACGCCGAGCAGCCAGGCGGCATAGTCGCGCGCGCGGGCGGTCTCTCCTGCGGCGATCTGGCGGAGCAGGTAGTCGTCGTTGCCCAGCAGGACGAAGAACCCCGCATCGAGGATCGGGGTGTCGTCGAGCTCGGCGTGGGCATGGCGGGCCCCGAGCGGCGCCACGGCCGCCTCCATCGCCGTCGTGTAGCCGAGGCCCGCATAGCGGTACCCGGTCGCGAATGTGGTCGGCACGGTGCCTCCCGTGCCCGAGCGCGCCAGCGTCCCATCCTCGAGCCGCGGAGCGGGCATCGCATCCGCCGCGTGCTCCTCCGGCGATAGGCGCCGCGCGTGGTTCACGCTCGGCCCGGCGATATGCGAGTGAATGTCCACACCGCCCGGCATGACCACCATGCCGCCGGCATCGAGCCGTTGCGCGTCTCGCGGGAGCTCGGCGACGATGCGGCCGTCTTCGATACAGACGTCGCGGACCACGCCGTCCACGCCGTTCGTCGGATCGTACACGGTGCCGCCGGCAATGCGGAGCCGTGCGGGGCTACTCATGCGTTCTTGCTCCGAGCCGTTCGCGGATCGTGCGGACCACGTTCAGCGCGGCTGGCGGCCCAGGGAGCGACGCCCGGAGCGGCAGGGGGACGTCGTCCATGCGGAACGCGGTCCCGCCCTCGTGGATGCCCGCCACCCCTGTGTCTATCGCCACGCCGGGCCCAAACGTGGCCGCGGAGGCTCGCGGTCCGACGACGGCGACCGATTTTCCGCCGAGTCCTTCCGCCACATCCTCGGGCAGCGTCGCGGGACTGCCCACGACGAGCGCGGCATCGATTTCACCGCCGGCGAGCAGCACGCGGGCCCCCCTGGCCGGACGATAGCCCGGTGTGCCCCCCGCGAAGTCCACGGCGAAGGGGAATCCCGTCTGCCAGGTGAGGACGGCATCCGCTCCCGAGCGGTTGCCACCCGCGCGCAGCGCGGCAAGAGCGCATCGTGTCGGTCCGTTCAAGGCCTGGGCGAGCGCGACCAGCGCCTCGGCGCGATCCGGATCGGCCGCCGCGGAGCTCGGCTCCCCGTCCGCAACGATCGCTGCATAGCGAGCCCGCATCATGCGACGGGCAAGCTCGACCGCGGGCTCGAATCGCCCGGTGGCATCGAGGTCGCGCCCGGCCACAATCGCCCGCATGATGGCGAGGGCATCGACTTCGTCATCGGGAGCGATGGTCACACGGTGGTCCGAGTCCCGCGGTCCGCGGCTCGGCCCCACATCCACGCCGATTACTGCGCGACTCGCGCGCCGCTCGCCCGTGTAGCGCGCGGTGAACCGCGGATAGCGCTCACTCGGATCCACTGCCCAGAAGACCACGAGGTCGGCCTGCCGGCGAATCTCTCCGAGCGTCGCGGTTGCCCGGCCACGGCGCTGGGCGGCGAGTACCGCGGCCGCCGCCGTGGCGGCGAGGCTGTCCACCGCCGCGTGCAGCCGATCCCCGATGGCGACCGCCTCGCGCTGCGCTTCGCATGACACGTCTCCCGCGATGTAGACGAGCGGGCGTTTCGCCCGCACCAGCAGCGTTGCCGCCTTGTGGATCGCTTTCTCGAGCGTCGCCGCCTGACCGTCGACGCGGATCTCCGCGGGGACCATCCCGTCACCAAACCAGGCCGCGCCGAGCGCGCAGGCGTTATTCGCCTGCGTGATGCGGCCACGCTTCACGACGACGCCGATGTCGTCACAGGCGCATCCGCAGCCGAGGCAGGTGACGTGCTCGATGGCGCGCTCAGTCATGCGATGCGCGCCTCGCGGCGCTCGAGTGTGCTATACAAAGCAGCGGCGCGACGCGCCAGCTCGACTACACAGCGCTCCGGGTCTGGCGCGCGGGCAAAGATCGTGCAGATGGGCCGTCCTGGCGCGATCGGCTCCCCGGCGGCCGGCACGTCCCGGAGATCCGGGTCCGCGAGCCAGCGCTCGGTGCTCGATGGCGTGACCGCGCGGCGCGCGTACACGACCGCCTTGCCCCACGTAGCGCTGTGGCGTCGCGGGACTTGGAAATCCGGAAGCGACCCTGCGCAGGCCCGCTCGTGCGCTTTGAAGATCGAAATTCCGAACGCGCGTTCGATGAGCTCCATCGAGGCGGTGTAGCGCGGGTTGACCTCCACGGCGAGCGGGATGCCGTGCGCCGCCACGAAGTCGATCCCGTTCACGCCCACGAGACCGAACTCCGCCGTGACGGCCTCTGCGAGCCGGAGGGCGTTCCCGAACAGCGGCTCCTCGGGGTCGAGCAGGATGCTGCCGCTGTATTTGAAGCCCGTCGCGCCGAAGGCGCGCTCACCGGCGAGCGCGCGCGAGACCCCGAGGAGGACCACCCTTCGCCCATCTGCCACGAACACCAGGGACCCGGGGACGCCGACCACGCGCTGCTGCAGATAGCTACCTATCGGGATGCGACCTCCCCGCCAGGAGACGATGCCCGACCCGCCTCCGGAGGCCCGCGGCTTCACGAGCCAGCGACGACTGGCGCCACCTGGAGGCCCAGCGCGGCGAACCGCCGGTGTCGGCATGCCGCGGGCCACGAGCGCCCGCGACAGCCGCACGGGGTCCCGAACGCGGGCCAGCACCGCGGGAGTGTTCCCCCACACTGGGCCCCCGCCCACGAGGGTTTCGACTGCCGCAGGATGATTCTCGAAGCTCGCGACGTAGCACGTGGCGTCGCGCCGCACCGCGCGCGCGGCCGCGAGCGCGTTGCGGATGCTGAACCGGCCACCTGCCCGCGCCAGCGTCACCGTCCGGGCGCAGGCGCGCAGATCGAGGTCGCAGAACCCGTCGATCGCCACGACGTCGTACCCCGCCCGGGCCGCGGACTCGGCCAGTCCCCGCGTCGACACCCCGGCGATGAGCACGCGCGTCATGAGAGGCCGAGGCGGTGGCGTGCCTGCTCGCGGGGGATCACGTAGAGATGGTCCAGCACGGTGCCCCGGGCCTCGCGGAGTGCCAGCAGCTCGATCAGCTCGCGATTGGTACCGCCCGCGAGCCCGTCGGCGATGAGCGCCGCTCCCTGCGCTCCTTCCTTGGCCGTCTGCGCGAAGCCCTCGAGCAGCCGCGTCGGCGCGAACAGGTCGAGCCGCTCGCGGATGGCGTGGCTGACCGTCTCGACGTGGGCGAGGCGCCCCGAGAGAACGAATTCCTTGGGGGAGGGGACCGACGCGGCGATCGCCAGGGCCGCCTTCACTGCATTGTCGACGAAGGCCTCCCACGCGACCTGCTCCGCCGGCGTCCTCGGGTGGGCGAATCGGTCCGTTGAGGCATTCGATTCGTTCCACCCAGCGACGGACGCCGCCCCGCCCCGAAACAGCATCGCCTTCGGCACTTCACCCGCGAGATACGCGACCTCGCCGTCGAGCGCGCCTGCGGCACGGAAACCGAGCGGTCCGCTGGTGCCACCCACGCCGTCCACGATCCGCCCGCCGGCCACGGCGACCGCAGCGGTGAACGCGCCCCCCAACTCGACCACGACGAGCGACACTTCGGTGAGCGGGCGCCCGAACTGACGAGCGTGCTCGGCGATCGCGAGGGCGGCCGCGCACACCTTGTCGGCCGTACCCATGTCGACCCGATTCACCTTGCGCGAGGCGGGTACAGTCGGGAGGTGCAGCACCCCCGGTGTGAGGACGACGGGCAGCGAGGACCGCGCGAGGGCTCGCACCAGCGCGCGAAGGCCGCCGACGCCGCCGGTCTCCCCGGGCGCCGCGAGAAACGCCAGGCGCAAGTCTTCCTCGCTCGCGTCCCTGGCCCGGGTGAGGGGCAGCCCGTAGCCCGACGGCCCGGCCACAAGGTCGAGCGGGGCGGCCGCCTCGAGGCGCGCGATGAAGCGCGCCGGATCGGCGAGGGCCTCCGCGGTCGGCCAGGAATGGTCGAGGAACACGCGGCCGTCGTCCAGGCCGCAGAGATCGATGCTCACCGTCCCCGGATCGATGCCGACGACGCGGGGCATCGGCTCACGACTTGGGCGCCATCAACTCCCGCGCGACGTCGGCGATGGTCTCGGCGTCCAACACGAGGTCGTTGCGCTCGAACAGGCGCGCGATGCACGCCTTGTGCAGCTTCGTCTTGAAGTTTCCGATGCCAAAGGCACCGAAGACCGTGACGCCTTCCTTCACGATGCCCGCGTCGTTCACTTCGATACCCTCGATACCGAGCGGCGGAACCGCGTTCAGGTCCACGGCTATCTTGAGCGTCTTCACCGCGGTCCAGCCGGCCTTCGACACCATCTGAACTCCCGCGGCTCCAGCGTTGAGGAAGATGTTCACCCCATCGAGCACGCGCGGCAGCTGTGCGGCATCCGCCAGCGTCGCGCTCTCGACCTGGACCCCGAAGCGAGCGTTGACGAATTGGCGCGACTTCTCACCTTGCTCCGGCTTCCGGGAGGTGATGGTGACGCGCGCGCCGGCCTTGGCGAGGAGTCCGGCTGCCCGTTGGCCGACCGGGCCCGTGCCTCCCAGGACCACGACCTTCTTGCCCTTCACGTCGGCTACCGCCTGTTCGATCTTCACGACCGCCGCTACGGCGGTGGTGTTCGACCCATTCGAGTCGAGCATGACCGACACATTGAACGGCGAGAACATCGAATCCAGGACGATCGCCAGCAGCTGCTCACCGGCGGCCATGTTGCTGCCGCCGATCCAGACGGCGGTGTTGTGGAGGTCCTTCGGCCCGCGTGTGAAGAGGCAGCCAAGGATCAAGTCACGGACGTCGGTCTCGGTCACTCCGCCGTAGCTCATCACTTGATCGGCGCCGGCGTCGTAGGCCACGACCTGGTCGAAGACGCTTGGCAGCCGGGAGCTGTCGAGCTGCAGCAGCAGCTTACGCATCAGGACTCATGCTCCACGATGAGCGGGCGCAGGGCTCGAAAAGCAGTCGAGGGGCGGCACCGCGCCCCTCGACCTGGCACTTCAGGCGACTGCCGGAACGATCAACCCTTGTCCGCGCCGCCGGCGAACGGATGCGACGCCGTCTTGGCCTGGGAGATGACCTGGTCGACCTTCGGCTGTCCCTTGAGGGCGCGCTCGATCGATTCCTTCACCGCCCGGTAATTGAAGTCGAAGATCTTCTTGTCGTTCTTTGCCTGCCAGTGGATGAACACGCCTACGAGGATGCAGTAGTCTTCGACCTTGTCCCGCGGGATGACGCCCGAGGAGACACTGTCGACCACCGCCCGGGCCACGGCCGCCTGCGCCGGCCCGAACATCTGCACCGCCTGCGTGGCGTTCTTCATCGTGACCTTGTTGAACAGAAGCGTGTCGGGTTTCGCGGGGAGGTTGGGTGTGACGACGGCGAGCAGCTTGGTGAAGCCGTCGGTGTTGCTCGACAACGTGTTGACGAAGGCCTGCCCCGCGTGGCCCGACTTCGACCCGATGATCAGGTCGATGTGCGCGACCTCATTTCCGTCGCCTACCAGAGACTCGCCAATGAAGAAATCCGCTGCCATAACTACCTCCCGATCCGGATGGGGTCCACGAGTTCACCTGCCGGCCGTCACGAATGCGGTGGTGAGAGCAGCGTGGTCAGAGGGTGTGGAAGGCCACGCCGTCCCGCGTCTGCGGGTAGCTCCTACGGAACCGTATCGATGGGGAGCTAACCTGCCCGCCGCCCCGACAGGTGTCAAGGCCGCGCGGCCGGTGGCAAAATGGGATTTTTTCGGGGGCTACCCCGGCGGTGGCCCGCCCGTCGCGACACGCCACACTTCGTCCGCCAGCCATTCGAGGCGCTGCTGCGCGTAGTCGAGCTCCGCCGGAGTCATCGCCTTCGCGCGTCGCGCGATCTCCCGCGTATGCGCGAGGAGGTCGTCCAGCACTTCGCGCAGTGAGCGATTGCTGCGCCGCTCCTCGCGGGATCGCGTCTTCATGCGCTCTGGATTCCCAGCGCCCGCTCTTCCGCTGTCTTGAACTCCGCCGCCGAGGCCCGCGCGGTCGAGGCGAGCCCCCGCTCGGCGAGGTAGCCCTCAACCAATCGCAGGCCAAGGTAGTACCCGGAGCGCTCCGGCAGGACCTTGCCGCCCATCAGGCGGGCGGCGGGGGCGAGCCCGCCGGACAGGAATCGCAGCCGCAAGCCGAGGCCCGACGCGTCGAGGAGCGGTGCCGCCGTGCGCCGCAAGAACGCATCGAGCTCCCGGATGCGGCGATACTGCCGCCGCGTGTAGCCGAAGTACTCCCACGGCTCGAACCCCGGCGCGACCGCCTGCGCCGTGGCCACGGCCGCGCCCTCGTTCGTGAGCAGCTCCCGCAGCGACGCCCTGCTCCCCGAGTCCCAATAGTCGTAGTGGCCGCGCAAGTCCGCCACGAGGCGCTTCAGCTCGGCCCGGCTCGTGGGCGACGTGTAGCGCACCGCGTGCGCCACCTCGTGGGCGATCCACAGCGTCAACAGGTGCGGCGCGAGCCCCATGCCGAACGTCTGCGGATTGGCGCGACCCGTGAAGTGCTCGAGCGATACGAACGCGATGCCCCGGCCGCCTATCACCAGCTCCCCCGCGTTCGCGGCGCCCACGCCCACCATGAGATACAAGTCGACCGGACAATCGGCCTCGAGCTGCTCGAGCGAGCGCTGCAACGCATCCTCGGCGATCGCCGCCACGTCCACGTCCTCGAGCAGCCGGACAAGATCCGCGCGGTCGGCTTGCAGCGCCGCGCCGATCACCTGTTCGGCATGCGGCGACGTCGGGTCGAGGACGTAGTTGTGCCAGTAGCTGTGCAACACGGGCCGGTGGCGCTCGAGATAGTCGTGGTATGCCGCGAGGGGGTCGGGCGCGGCGAGGATCGCGAGGAACTCCGGCACGAGGTTGACGAGCATGGCGATCGGCCGGCCCCAATTTGGGAATCAGCCGCGTGGGAGACAAGCGCGCGCCCTCGTCTCGATGCCTTGACTTTTTCGGTGCCGGTGGTCCGGGTGCGGGGAACCTCAGGTATGATCGCGCATCTTGCGGCTCATCTCGGCGAGGAACCGTCGTTCGGCCGGCGTGAGGCTGTCGATGCCGCGCGCCGAAATCTTGTCGAGCACCCGATCGATCTCCGCTTGCGCTGGATCGCGCTCGGGGCGGCCCCGCTTCGGCGCGTCGCTCGCCCGCGCCGCGCGCCCGGGATGCACCAGCACGCTCGGCTGCGACGCCCGGCGCAAATGCCGCTCCGCTCGCCCCAGTCGCCAGTCGGCCGCCTTCAAATACAGAAACCCGGTCGCGAACCCACCTAGGTGCGCGAGGTGCGCGACGCCGTCGCTCGAGGGCACCAGGGCGAGCACCAGCGAGACGGCCACGATGAACGTCACCAGCCACTTGGCGGGGACCGGCTCGGGCAGCGGAAACACGTTGATCGGCTCGTTCGGGGACGCCCACGCGAACGCCAGCAGGACTCCGTACACGGCGGCCGAGGCGCCGATCACCAGCGTCACGGGCCGGAACTGCATGAGGACGAACGACAACCCTGCCCCGCCGAGCCCGCACAGCAGGTAGTATCCCAAAAACGGCCCGCCGCCCATCCGCTCCTCGACCTGCGGCCCGAACACGAACAGCGCCAGCAGGTTCACGGCCAGGTGGAGGAAATTGGCGTGGAGGAACATGTAGGTGAGGAACGTCCACGGCCGCGCCAGCGCGTCGAGCGGCACAAACCCGAACGTCACCTCGAACCACGGGTTCACGAAGATCGTCAGCTGTAGAAGGAAGACGACAAGGTTCGCGACGATCAGTCGCCGTACCCACGGTGTCATGCCAAACATCCGCTGCGGGTCCATCCGGTAGTTATCCCCCGCGCGCGCTCCCCGGGTTCCCGGCCAGGCGGCAGATGCGCTCGCACAGCTCCGGGAACTCGATGCCCGCGGCCCGGGCGGCCTGCGGGAGGAGGCTGGTTCGCGTCATGCCGGGAAGCGTGTTCGCCTCTAGGCAAAAGATGTCGCCCTCGGCGCTCAACCGGAAGTCGACGCGTGAGTACCCTCCGAGCTTGAGCGCGCGGTGCGCCGCGAGCGCCAGCTCCTGCAGCTGGCGCGTCAGGGCCGTGTCCAGCTTTGCCGGAAAAATCTCATCCGACATCCCCGGCGTGTACTTGCATTCGTAGTCGAAGAGCTCGTGTTTCGGAATGATCTCCCCCACCGGCAGCGGCACGTCCCCGAGAATGCCGACCGTCAGCTCGCGCCCCGGGATGAACTGCTCCGCCAGGACTTCCACGTCGTACGCGCGGGCGAGCGCCACGGCCGCGTCCAGGTCGCGGGCGCTCCGGACCAGGGTCATCCCCACGGAAGAGCCCATTCTGGAAGGCTTCACGACCACCGGCCAGCCCAGCGCGGTCGTGACATCCGCCGCACCGACCGGTGCCATGAACCACGCCGGGACCGGAACGCCGGCGGCACGGAACAGCCGTTTCGAGAGGTCCTTGTCCATGGCGAGCGCGCTCGCGAGGGCGCCGCTCCCGGTATAGGGCACGCCGATGACGTCGAGGACCGCCTGGAGCGTCCCTCCCTCGCCGCGGCCGGCGTGCAGGCACAACAGCAGCACGTCCGCATCGCGAATCGAGGGCAGGGCCGCGAGCCCGTTGGACAGCATGGCGCGCTCGCGGTCGTCCAGCTCGGCCACGACCGGCGGCTCCCGGCCTACGGCGGTCGTGAGCAGTCGCGCCTCCTCGGCTGACGACAGGAGCCCGGTGACCGTATCCACGACGGTCACCGCATGCCCCCGGCTCCGCAGCGCTTCCACGATCTGCGCGGCGCCGGCGAACGCGACGGTGCGCTCGGCCGTCGCGCCGCCCGTGATCACCGTGATCCGCATCAACGGATCCCGGCCAGCTGGTGGAGCACGTCGTAGCGGGTGACGATCCCCGCGATCCTCCCGTCGCGCCGGACGAGCGCCGCTGGGGTCTCGCGCGAGAGCAAGGTGGTGAGCCGCTCCACCGGAAGATCCGCGTCGACCACCGGGAATGGCGCGTCCATCACGTCCTGCACCGGCCGGTCGAGGGTTGCCGGGTCCTCGAGCGCGCGGGCCATCAGCACCTGCTCGGAGACGGCGCCCACACCGTCGCCGCCGTCCAGCACCGGTAGCTGGGACACGTTGTACGTGCTCATCAAATTCAACGCTTGTCGCACGGTCGCGTTCGGGCCGACGGAAATGAGCGGCGGAGCGCCCGAATTGCGAGCGTCGAGCAGCGCCCCCACGGACACCCGCTCCGCTTCGAGGATTTGGTTCTCGCGCAACCACTCGTCGTTGAAGACCTTCGACAGATAGCGCTCGCCGGTGTCGGCGAGCACCGTGACCACGAGCGCTGCGGGATCGTTGACCCGACGCGCGACGTCGAGCGCCGCCACGACGTTGACGCCCGTTGAGCCCCCAGCGAACAGCGCCTCCTCCTTGGCCAGCCGCCGCGCCATGAGCATCGCGTCCTTGTCCGACACGGTGATCCACTCGTCGATCACGTCCCAGTGGAGCGACGTCGGCAGCTTGTCCCCGCCGATCCCTTCGACCTTGTAGGGATGGCCTTCGGTCTTCCGGTGCGTGCGCGCGTACTCGGTGTAGATCGAGCCGGCCGGGTCGCCGGCTACCACGCGGACACGCGGGTTCTTCTCCTTCAGGAACCGCCCGGCGCCGCTCACCGTCCCGCCCGTCCCGGGCGCGCACACGAAGTGGGTGATCTTCCCCTCTGTCTGCTCCCACAGCTCGGGACCGGTTGTGCGGTAGTGCACTTCGGGGTTGACCGGATTGTAGTGCTGATCGGCGAAGATGGCGTTCGGGTGCGCGGCGGCGATTGCCCGACCCTTCATGATATAGTTCTCGGGGTGATCGGGCGGCACTGCGGTCGGTGTGATGATCACCTCGGCACCGAGCGCGCGCAGCAGCCGCGCCTTCTCCTGCGACATCTTGTCCGGCATGGTGAAGATGCAGCGGTAGCCCTTTACCGCGGCCGCCAGCGCGAGCCCCACGCCCGTGTTCCCCGACGTCGCTTCGACGATCAGGCCGCCCGGCTTCAACCGTCCCTCGCGCTCGGCCGCATCGATCATCGCCACGCCGATCCGGTCCTTTACGGAACCGCCGGGGTTGAAAAACTCGGCCTTGGCGTACACGGGTGTGCGGATGCCCTGCGTAACCCGGTTCAGCCGGATCAGAGGCGTCCAGCCGATCGTCTCCAGGATGTTGGCGTACGGCCTAGTGTGGGGGGCCATTCGTGTCCGGCTTCGCCCGCACGGTGTCTAGCCGGATGCGACTCGTGTCCACGGCCCCCGGGAACGTGTCCCGCTTGGCCGGCGCGGTGTCGCGGGGCGGAGCGCGAACAGGTGCGGCGGGTGTCCGCACCGGCGTCGGCGCGGGCCGGGGCGGTGTGGTGTCCGGCGCGCCTCTCAGGACGGGGCTCCCCGCCTGCGGGTGTCGAAACTCCACCGGCTGGAGGAACGCCGTCGCGATCGGCAAGCCGTGCCGCCGCGCGGGTGCGAAACGGAGCCGGCGCGCCCCGGTCAGCGCCGCCGAATCAAGGGCCGGATAGCCGCTCGATTCGGCCACCCGGCTCGACTCCGGCAACATCCGTCCGAGCGAATCGACGAACAGGCGGAGCACCACGTCGCCTTCGACTTTCTGATCGTATGACCGGGGCGGGTACTGGATCGGCGAGTCGCCGTTGAGTGCCACGGGCGGCTCCTGGTCGGCAGGGGCACCGCCGGTTCCTCCGCCAGCGTCATCGGCCGGGGGTCTGCTCCGGCATGCCGCACCCAATGCGAGCGCACCCGCGAGGACGACCCGCCAAGTCATCATGCTCCCTCCGTGAGCTGCTTTTTCCACGCCGCGAGCCGGTTCAACGCCTCGAGCGGCGAAAGCGCGTTTACGTCCAGGCCGCCGAGCTCGGCGAGCAGTGGATGCGGCGCGGCTGGGGGGGCAAAGAGGCCGAGCTGAGCAGCGTCGGGCGACGGGGGCGGCGTCTGGCGCGCCACGTGATGACCCGCTTCGAGGAGGGCGAGCACCTGCCACGCCCGCTCCACCACAGGGGCTGGCAGCCCCGCCAGTTGCCCGACGTGAATGCCGTAGGAGCGGTCGGCGCCGCCGGGTTCGAGCCGGTGCAGGAACACGATCTCCTCCCCGGCCTCACGCACGGCAACGTTGAAGTTGCGCGCGTGGGCGAGTTCCTCGGTGAGCTGCGTGAGCTCATGATAGTGGGTTGCGAAGATCGTCTTGCAGCCGATCGTGTTGTGCAGAAATTCCGTCACCGCCCAGGCAATGGCGACGCCATCGTACGTGGATGTCCCGCGTCCGATCTCGTCGAGCAGCACGAGGCTCCGCGCCGTGGCCCCATGGAGGATCGCGCTCGTCTCGCTCATCTCGACCATGAACGTCGACTGGCCCCGCACCAGGTTGTCCGACGCCCCGACCCGGGTGAACAGGCGATCGACGACCCCGACCACCGCCCGCCGCGCGGGCACGAACGAGCCCATCTGGGCGAGCAGTACGGTCAGCCCAACCTGCCGCAACAGCGTCGACTTCCCAGCCATGTTGGGCCCGGTGAGCACGATCACGCGCGCGGCCTCGTCCAGCCGTACGTCGTTCGGAATGAAAGCCTCGCGCGCCATCATGCGCTCGACCACGGGGTGGCGGCTCGCCTCGAGGTCGATGACGAGTCCCGCGTTCACCTCGGGCCGGACGTAGCCATCACGATGGGCGACGTCGGCCAGCGCGCCCCACACGTCGAGCCGCGCGAGCGCACCGGCCGTTCCCTGCGTCCGGCCGATGGCCGCGGCCACGCGGGCCCGAAGGGCGTCGACGAGCTCCGCTTCGCGCACCATGATCCGCTCTTCGGCCCCCAGCACCTTCGCTTCGTACGACTTGAGCTCCGGGGTCACGAACCGCTCCGCCCCAGTCAGGGTCTGGCGCCGCTCATAATCCGCCGGGACCCGATCGCGGTGCGCGTTCGTCACCTCGAGGTAGTACCCGAAGACCTTGTTGAATCCGACCTTCAGTGACGAGATGCCGGTGCGCTCGCGCTCGCGAGCCTGCAGCCCAGCGATGTACCGTTTTCCGCCGTCGCGTGCGTCCTTGAGATCGTCGAGCTCGCGGTCATACGCGGCGCGGATCGCATCGCCGTCCGCCGCCTGCGCCGGAGGACGGTCGACCAGCGCGCGAGCCAGCTCCTCGCCCAAGTCCTGGAGGAGATCGAAGCGATCCGCGGCTTCTTCGAGCGGCGCCGCGTGGCCACGGTCTTCCAGACCGTCGAGCGCGCCGCGCACGTCCGGCAACCTGAGGATCGAATCCCGCAAGGTGCCCAGCTCCCGGGGCGTGGCGCGCCCGAGGGCGGCACGGCTCGCCAGGCGCTCCAGGTCACGGACACCGTCCAGGGCCTCGCGCAACCGTTCGCGTCCGCGTGTGTCGGTCGTGAGCACCTCCACCGCGTCGAGCCGGGTGTTGATGGTCGCCGGATCCACAAGCGGTGCCAGCAACCACCGGCGCAGCAGGCGAGCCCCCATGGGAGTCGTCGTGCGGTCGAGCACTTCGAGCAGCGTGGACCCGCCCCCGGGGCGGAGTGGCTCCACCAGCTCGAGGTTGCGTCGCGTCATCTCGTCGAGCGGCAACAGGTCGCCGCTCCGCAGGATGCGGGGACGAGCGACGTGTGGCAGGCCACCGGGCTTGAGCTCCCGGGCGTACCGGAGCAGTGCCCCGGCGGCGCCCAGGGCCGCGCGATCGCCCGCTTCGATCCCGAGCCCGTCGAGCGACGCCAGGCGGAACGCACGGGCCAGGTCTTCACGCGCGAGCTCCGGATCGAACTCCCATGCCTCGCGCTCGACCCGCACGGCGCCCGGGGGCGCGCACGCGGCGCCCGAGGGCAGCACGACTTCGAGGGCCTCGTAGCGGGCCAACGACGCGGGGAGATCGTCCAGGGCGACGGTCTCGATCAAGAGCTCGCCGGTCGTGAGATCGAGCGCCGCCAGCCCTGCCTGCGCGCCCCGCGGGTCGAGGGCGAGGAGAAAGTTGTTCCGGCCCCGCTCCAGCCAGTCGTCGGCCAGCACGCTCCCGGGCGTGACAGTCTCCACCACTTCCCGCCGCACGATGCCCTTCGCGAGCTTGGGATCCTCGACCTGCTCGCAGATCGCCACGCGGTGCCCCAGGCCGATCAGCCGTCGCAGATACTCAGTGCCCGCCTTGACCGGCACGCCGGCGAGCGGCACGTCTGCGGCGCCCCCGTTGTTCCGGGCCGTGAGGGTAAGTCCAAGCTCGCGGGCGGCCACGCGGGCGTCGTCCTCGAACATTTCGTAGAAGTCGCCCATGCGGAAGAACAGGATGGTATCCGGGTACCGCGCCTTGATCTCGCGGTACTGCTGCATCAGGGGCGTGTCGTTCTCGACGCGCTGGCTCACGACTCCTCCACCACGAACGGCTGCCCGCCGATTCGTGTCTTGAGCCGCTTTTGCGCCTGCACCGCTTCATCGTGTGTTGCATACCGCCCGACGCGGACCTTGAAGAGGCCGCTCGTGTCCCGCACCACCCGAGCGTCGAACCCCATCACCTTCAGGCGCGTGAGTATCTCGTCGACCTGGGCGGCGCTCTTCACCGCGAGCACCTGCACTGCGTACGTCGCCGGTTTGGCTTGACTGTCGCCTGGCGCGGGGGGCGGAGGGGTGGGCGAACCGCTCCCGAGCGGCGAGCAGCGTGTGGCATAAAAAGCGACCTGGTTTCTGAACTCCACGTCGGCGCCGGCACCGTCCAGCGCCTCCCTGATCAAGCCGCATCCGTGCACATCGTCCTTCAGATCGAAATACGCCCGCGCGCCCCAGAAATCGGCGCGGGTCTTGAGCTGAGAATCGGGATAGTCGAGCCGCAGCCGCTCCGCCGCCTGCACCGTGGCCGCGGGGTCGCCCTGGGCGAAGTACAGCTGCGCGAGCAACACGAGCGCCGAGTCGGCCCACACCGAGTGGCCGTATTCCACCACCACGCGCTGCAGGCTCGTCGCAGCGGTCGTGGCGTCCGCCGCGATGCGGCCTGCCGTGAACAGGGCACCGGGGTAGAGCGAATCCTGTGGGGACAGTCTCGCCACCAGCCGCCGGATCATCGCACGCGCGGAATCGGGTCGCGTCTGGGCGATCCGCAGCGCGGCCGCGCGGACGGTGTCGCTCTGGGCGGACAGTTGGACCGTCGGACCGATGGACAGGATCAAGCCCGCGAATGTGATCCACGGTCCGACTCTCACGCCGCCTCCCGCGCCAGGACGCTGAACGACAGCACGAGTTGCTCCACGATTCCAGCCTCGTCGCTCAGCGTAGTCGTCTTGAGGGCCCGATCCGCGTCGAGTATCAGGCGCAAGGCGTTCTCGAGCTCAGCCGTGGTCCACAGCCCCGCCCAGCGGGCCCACCGTGCCGCCGTCTGCTCCCAGCTCCCGAGCCCGTAGGGGCGCGAGCTTCGCAGGTGCCCGAGTAGGACCGACTCGAGGCGACCGCGCGGGGTCCCCCGGTCGACCTCTGCGCGGGCGAGCGCCGTCCCGACCAGAGCGCTCCCGAGTGCGCTCACCATACGCACGCCGTTCATGCCTGCCTGCTCGAGCACCGGCTCGACCAATCGCGCGGCCGTCGCAAACTGGCGCTCGAGCGCCCCGTCAACGAGGTCCTGGAGCGTCTCGCCGCGGCGCACCCCGACCAGGGCCGCCACCTCCTCCCGGGTCACCGGCCGTCCGGCCTCTCTGGCCAGTGGCGCGAGCTTCTCCAGCTCGCTGGCGAGGGCGCTCAAATCAGTTCCGACGGCTGCGAGCAGGAGCTCCCTGGCTTCCGGCTCGAGCGAGAGGTCTAGTTGCCGTGCCCGCGCGGTCATCCACCGCTCGAGGTCGGCCGGCGAAAGCGTATCGAGGAACACGACCGTAGATCGCCGGGTGAGCTCGGGGTCGGGCGGCTCGCCGGCTCCCTGCACCAAGACGAGCACGGTAGTGGGATTGGGAGCCTCGAGGTACCGGAGGATTTCCCCACGAACCTTGGCGTTCTTGCGCAGCTGCTCGAGCCCTCGCACCACCACGGCCCGCGTTGGGGCGAGCATCGGCGGCGTGTTCACGAGCGCGTGAAACGACTCCGGATCCAGGTCGGCGGCGGTGCGCTGATCGACGTTGAAATCGCGGGAGCCAGACTCGACCGCGCGCTCGAGGAGGGCGCGCACGGCTTCGTCCTTCAGGACGTCCTCCTCGCCGTGGAGATAGTAAATGGGATCAGGCGCGCGCTGCTTCAGACTCCGGAGCAGCGCGTCGAAGGTGAGCGCCCCCATACGGGGCGGAAGTTACCCCGGCCCCGAGTCGAGAGAAAGCCTACCGTCCCGCGGATGCGGGCTCGATGAGGGTCGGGCCGTCCGACGCCGGGCTCGCGGCGAACACGCCGGCCCGCGGGTCTTGGAACGAGACTACCGGGACTCCGGCCTGCAGGACCGGCTTGGGGAACGGGACAGGGGGGAGCGCCGGGGCGTGAGCAACCGGTGTGCGCCGTACGCCTTCCAGCGCCACGAGTGCGAGAGCCGCGGCCACGAAGAGCGCCGCCGCCAAACCCGCGCCCGTTGGCACGGCGCCGATGGCGCGGCGCTCCCGTTCGAGCCGGGCGTCGAGCCGGCGCCGGAAATCGCGCGAGGGCTCGATGGTCCCGGCCGCCTGTAGCGCGAGCACGCCGCGCCGCACCGCCGTGTCGTAGCGGTGGCAGGCCGGGCACTGCACGAGGTGGTGATCGAAGCGGCGCAGCTCGCGCGGGGCGGTGATCAGCCCATCGCGAACGTCGGTGTATCGCTTGAGAAACTCAGCGCAAGTCATCGGTGCGACAATCTACTACCGCGGAGGTAGACGGGGGGTTCCCCGGACGGCCGGGGTTGTGCGGGGGGTAGGGGTGAGGGGTGGGGGGGTTGGGGGTGAGGGGGCTGGGGGGCCCCCCCCCGGGGACTCCCGCCCCGATCTACTCCAGCAGCGGGCCGATCAGCTGGGCGAAGCTGTTGCGGGCCCGGTTCAGCCGACTCTTGACCGTGCCAAGGTTGCACCCCGTGATGTCGGCGATCTCGGCATAGCTCTTTCCCTCGAGCTCCCGGAGGACGAACACCGCCCGATGGTGGGTGGGCAATTGGCTCACGCACTGATCGACCGCTTCCTTGAGATAGCGCTTGCGGTAGAGATCGTCCGGACGAGCCGTGGCGTCCTCGAACTGGAGCGGCCGGTGGTCGGCCTCCCAGTGCTTCTTGATGGTCTGAAAGAGCACGAGCGGGTTCCGGCTGCGATTGCGCAGCTCGTTCTTCGCGAGGTTCGACGCGATCGTATAGATCCACGTCGAGAACTTCTTCGTCTGATCGAACCGGTGGAGGTGGCGGAACACCCGGATGAAGACTTCCTGCACCAGGTCTTCCGCGCGCTCCCGATCCCCGATCGTTCGGTTGATGAAGTTCAGCAGGCGGGTCTGGTAGCGGTCCACGAGCGTGCCGAAGGCCTGGGGATCGTCCGCCAGGTGCTCGAACACGAGCCGGCCATCATCGAGGTCGTGCAGCGCCTGGCGCTCGAGAGCGCGCGGCGTGGCGACCGGCTGGCTCCTCTGGTTCAGGGTTGCTCGCATGAACGGCTCCGGCGTTCGAGACTACGGCGTCGGCCCTCTACATAGATACGGCACGAACCGTACCCGTCGCACTGCCCCGTGTTAACCCGCAGTGGTTGCACGGCTTCGGCCTGCCAAGCTCCTGGAGTCGGCACGACACGGCGTCCTCCGCGGGAGACAGGGTGCCGCTACACTCGGAGGACGAAGGCAGCCATATAAAGGATAGCCACAATGCTCTTTGCGTCACGGACTTCGCCCGCCTTGATACGCGCCAAGACCGCCGAAAGAGCCTGGGGGACGACCTCGATGAACTCGTCGCGCTCACGCAACGGTGTCCCCTGCTCGAGACCGCTCGCCAGGTACAGGTGAATCACTTCGTCGGTGAAGCCGGGCGTCGTAAAAATCGCAGTGAGGCGCTCGAGCCGGGCCGCCCTGACCCCGGTCTCCTCCAGCAGCTCACGCCGTGCGCACGTCTCCGGATCCTCGCCGGCGTCGAGGGTGCCCGCCGGGATCTCCCAGAGGAAACCTCCAGCGGCGTAGCGGTACTGGCGGATCAGGAGGATCGTGGGATCCTTTTCCCGTGGGTCGGACACACAAGGCACGATGGCGGACGCGCCCGGGTGCCGGATCACCTCGAGCTGGCCCGTGGAGCCGTCGGGGAACTGCACGTTGTCGACGTCGAGCCGCACCACGCGGCCGGTGTACACCCGTCGGCTCTCGAGCTGCATGACGATCCTCTAGCGGTTGAAGATCCAGGTGACAGGGACCTTGAAGCCCTCGGCGAAGTAGTACGCCGCATTGCGTCGGGGATTCGAGCGGATCGGTGAATTCGGCGCCGGTGACGTGAACGGCGCCAGGCCGAGGTGGGTCGCGATGATCTGAAGCCGCAGCATGTGAAACCCGTCGGACACGAGGAGCACGCGCCTGCTGTCCTTGCCCGAGAACCAGTGGGCCACACCCTCGAGCGACGCCGCCGTACTCGTCCCGGCCGGCAGCGCGACGACCGCCCCCTCCGGGAGGCCGGCCTTCAAGAGGTAGCGCCGTCCCACCTCCGACTCGCTGACCGTGTCGCCCGAGCCCACGCCGCCCGTGACGAGAACGACCGGTGCGAGGCCACGCTGATACAGCGCGGCTGCGTGGTCGAGGCGTGCTCGAAACACGGGCGACGGCCGCCCGTTGTACTGAGCGGCGCCGAGGACGGCGATCGCATCCGACGTCGTGGCCTGATCGTGCGCCCCAGCGAGCGCCACCGCCACCACGACGGCGGCCCAGCCCAGGGCGAGCGCAATAAGGCCAGCGGCCGCCGCCACGAAACGGCGGCGCAAGTTCCAGAAGGGCATGGGGGAAAGACAACAAGGGAAGCGGAAAGAAGGAAGGGGGTTAGAGGCTCAGCCAGTAGTTCAGCTTGACGAGCAGGACGTTGGTGGGGGGGTCGAGAAAGATCTCGTGCGCGACGTAGTGCCCGAGGTCGAGCGTCGGATCGAGCACGTTGGTAAAGCGTGACTGCGACCACACCAGGAAGAGGGTGGATCCGGGTCTGTATTCCCAGCGCAACACGGCATTCGAGCGAAGCGACCGGATGCGAGAGTCGGGGTTCGAGAATTGAATCGTGTCTTGCGTGGAGCCGAGGCCCGCCGGGTGGACGGTGTAGATCGCGCTCGCCGAGTCGTACGTGATCGGTGGGTTGGTGCCCTGCCCGTAGACGCTGAAGGCGTAGGTGTGGGGCGCCGCGAGCTCTTTGAAGGTGGCGTAACGGCCGGAGAACGTGAATGGTTGCACGTACAGCTGAAAGCTCACGGTCGGCGTGAACGTGACGTTGAGTCGGGTGGTCAGGTCGAGCTGCCGCTGGGTTAGCTCACCGAAGATGTAGCGGGCCCCGTACGTCGTCGTGGCAGCGGCGTCGGCATGCGTCGTGACATACTGGGCTCCACCGAACCCCTTCACATAGCTGGGTCCGAACTGAAGGGACACGGCGGCGCTCGGCCGCACATTGATCACGGGGCTTACCGTGATGGACCAGGTGCCGCCGGCATCGTGGAAATACTGGGCGTTCAAAGTCCCGTTCACGGGTTGACGCGTGTCAGACGTGATGGTCGCCCCCGCCGACCACTGGGCCGGTGCCAGGGCCGCCGGCCCGCCCCGAGTGAGCCGATCGTCTACCCCCTGTTGCTGCTGATAGACGAAGAAGTTGCCGCTCCAATAATTCAGCAGTTGTCCGAAGACGTTGACGTCACGACCGAGCTGGATCCGCTCGCCGCCGTAATTCCAGGCGAACGCGAGCGGGTCGAACCCGATACTCGCTTGCCGGAACATTCGGCCCGGCTTCGTCCACCGGTACCCTACGAACAGATCGCCCGCAGCGCGATCGGTGCGGCGCTGGAAGCCGAGGTCGTTTACTTCGAACCCGGGTGACGTGGTGCTGAGCGCGAACCCCCAGTTGGCGTTGCCGCCCTCCTTGTTGACGGAGAGATCGGCGCCCAGTCCGGACAGAGACGTGCGCCGGGGGTCGTAGCGCTGGCGCAAGTAAGCCGCATCGGGCCGCTGGTAGTACCGTGTGGACTGCTCCTGAGCGAGCCGGAGGGCGAGCGTGTCGCCGGTGACGTAGGTCGCGCCTACCGAGGCGTAAATGGCGTATTCATTGTTCGCCCAGCGGTGGTAGAAGTCCGCCGCTCCGACATATCCGCCGCTCCGAAGAGAATCCAGCGGGGTGCTGTTATCGCGCCGATCGACGGCGGTGGCAAGGAACCCGTACCCCGTGTGCCCCCCGACCTCACGCCGCACCCGGGCGACGACGTAGTTCGTCAACGGCTCCACGTCCTCATGCCAGACCGAACCTCCTGCAGCGAAGCTCGCCTGCTCACGCGCCGTCACGGCATCGAGCACGCCCACGGACCAACCGCTCGGCGTCTTCCCCGTCAGCTTCGCGGCCCCGAGAATGGTGGTATGGGTCGGCAGGTCCATGAACCCGTCCGTCGGCGCCTCCGGCTCGAGCGACGGGGCGCGGCCGACGCGGCGCGTGTAGAAATACTGCGGCGTGTTACCGAATTGGATGTATGGGCCGGTGCCGCCGAAGGTGAAGATGCTTGCCCCCTCCACGAAAAACGGCCGTCGCTCCTGCAGGAACTGCTCCACCGTCGTGAGGTTCACGAACGCCGGGTCCGACTCCACCTGCCCAAAGTCCGGGTTCACGGCGGCGTCGAGTGTGAGGTTGGAGGTGAGGCCGTACTTCAAGTCGAGCCCCGCGCCACCGAAATAGCTGTGACCGTGGTCGAATGGGTTGCCGGCACCGGGATTGTCGTACGTACCCCGGCCGAGCGTGTAGGGAAGGACCTCGAGTCGCCTGGGCGCGGGAATGTCGTGCAAACCCAGGAGGTGACCAAAGCGCGAGGCGTACCCGGTCTCGGTCTTACGCTTGAACGCCCATTGGCTGAACTGATTCTTGCGGAACACCCATCGGAAGAAGTTCACGCCCCACACCTGGTCGCGTACCTGCGGAAACCGGAGCTGCGAGAACGGGATCCGCATCTCCACCACCCAGCCGAGCGAGTCGATCGCGGTCGCGACGTCCCATACCGGGTCCCAGGAGCGGTCCCCGATGAAGAAGTCGTTGCTGCACAGGTCATCCAGCTTCACCCCGGCGGGGTTGACGGCGAACTCGAACGCCGTGCGATGATCGTGGTAGCTGTCAAAGTCGACGTAGAAGACGTCGCTCTGGGTGTCGTCGTCCCGGCGGCCCAGGCGGCGGGAAATCTTCGACGGCTCGGCGTCGTACAGCCGCGCACCGACATAGATCGCGGCGTCGTCGTACAGAATCATTACGGTCGTCGATTCGCTCGGCGATTTTCCCTCGTCGGGGTCCGTTTCGAGGAATCCGCGCGCGGGGTGCGCCAGTTGCCACGCAGGGTCGTCGAGCCGGCCGTCGAGCGTCGGTGGGTGCTCGACTCGCACTGCGGTGATCGTGGGTACCGGGTGCCCCCCGGCGTGGGTCAGCGCCGCCGAAGAGGGAGACTGCGCGAGCAGCACCGCGGCGAGCAGGAGCACGAGGCGACCACCTCCCTGACGGTCGGGCGGTTCCTATACCCCCGAGACCCGCCGATCTGGGGCGTCGGGCTGTCAGGGTTTGGTCAACAGCTCTTCGAATAGCGCGAGCGCACGGGGGTCGTCGGATTGACCGAGCCAGAAGAGGGCTTTGCGGCGGACCTCCCGGTCCGGGTGGGTCCGCGCGATGCGGATGAGGGCGGGGACCGCGTCGCCATCGCGCTGTTGCGACAGAGCGAACACGGCCTGCTCTTTCACTTCGCGGTCCACGCCTCCGTCGTCCACGAGGTCGGCGAGTCCGCGCGTAGCGGCATCGCCCGCGGCTTGACCCAGCCAGAACACCGCTTGGCGACGGGCTCGCCCGGGGACGCGCTGGTCCCGGGCGAGTTGCAGAAGGGTTTTCCATACGGTGACCGAGTCGGCGAGGACCGCGGGGAGAATCGCGTCCTCGCCCACCCTCCCGTCCGTGCCGCGGGCCAAATCGAGGAGGAAGTCGGTGGCATCGTGTGACGAGACCATTCCGAGGTCGGTCACGCCGGGCCCCACCGGAATGGTCCAGCGTCCGCCCACGTAGGTCCGGAGAGACTGTACCGTGCCGTTCCGCACCGTGAGCGACACGCGCACCGGTCCAGGCTCGCAGTCGTACTCCACCTCGTCGCCCCAGTACGGGCCGTCGAACGTGATCGTGTGCCGGCCGCATCGTCCAGCGGAGCAGTCGAAGGCGATGACATCCCGTCCATTGCCGCACACCGCGGGGCGGGCCGCGAAGCTCATCCGGACAGTGCCGTCGGGTGTGGCCGCGATGCGAGCGGGTAGGCGCTGCGCCACCGCGGGGGCCGCGACGAACGTCAGGACGAGCACCACCCGCCGACTCATTGGTTGATGATCTCCATCAGGGCCTGCACCGCCCGTGGATCGTGCGATTGTCCGAGCCAGAACACCGCCTTCTTACGCAGCTCGGTATCCCGCTCGGTCTTCGCGATCCGGATCAGCTTGTCGAGCGCCGCCGCCTCGTGGCGCTGGGAATAGACGAAGATCAGCTGCTCTTTCATCTCCTGGTTCTGCATGCGGTCGTAGAGGCCTACGAGCTGGTCGAGGTTTGTGCCGGTCTGGCCCGCCCAGAACAACGCCTTCTTGCGCATCTCGACCGGCTCGCGGTCGTTCAAGGCGATCTCCATGAGCCAGCGGCCGTTATCGTCCCCGCCCATCTGAGAGAGCGAGAAGATCACCTTCTCCTTCAACTCCTCGCCCGTAAGCCTGGTGTAAAGGGCTCGCAGGAACGCCGCGTTCTCGGGCGACCGCTCTTGGCCGAGCCAGAAGATCGCCTTCTCGCGCGCCTCGTCGGGCGATCGATCGTTGGCCGCGTAATTCCGGAGGATCTCCCCGGCGCGTCCCTGGTGGATCTGGGACAGCGCGAAAATCGCCTTGTCCTGAAGCTCGGGGTCGGTGGCGGTCCGCAGGATCGAGTCGAGGGCAGCCACTGCCCGGTCGCTGCCGACCTGCGACAGCCAGAACACCGCTTGCTGTCGGCACTCGGAGTCGGGGTCGTTTCGGGCCGCGTTGAGCAGGATGTCTTCCGTCTCGGCACCGCGCTTTTGCGACACGATGAACACTGCCTTGCGGCGCAACCCCGCAGAGCATGCGTCGCGCCGCATGAGGACCTTCTTGAGGATCGGCAGTGCGTTCGTCGCGTCCATTTGCAGCAGGCCGTTGAGCGCCGCGATCCGCACGTCGTCATCGTCGTCCTCGTCGGGGCAGGCCTGTCCGGCGGCGTGCCGCCCGACCTCCGGGGGCTCGGGCGGCTGCGGCGGTTCCGGTGGCTGCGGCGGCTGGGGGGGCTGTGGCGGCTGGGGCGGTTGCGCTTGTATCGAGAGCCAGCGTGCGGCCTCTTCGTCGCCCTGCTTGGCTAGCGCGGTCTGGACACGCGCGAGGAGCGCGTTGCCGTCACGCAAGGTGGCTGCCTTGGGGTACCGCCGTTGCTGCGTGACGAGCAGGCTGCGCGCCTGGTTGAGATCGTCGTTCTTGTACAGGGCGAACGCGGCCCAGTAGAGGGCATCCCCGGCTCGGGTCGAGCTCGGATAGCGCCGCGTCAGATCACCGTACAGGTTCGCGGCGCTGCCGTAGTCGCCGCGGCTGAACGCGCGGCGCGCGGCGCGCCACACTGAGTCGGTCGGATCCTGCTCGTCCTGCCACCCCAGCGGCGGAACCGCATCGAGGGCGGCGAGGGCGGCGAGGGCATCGAGCGCGTCGAGCTGCTCGAGGGCCGGCGCGACGGCCGTGAGTGCGGCCTGCGCCCGCTCCAGAGCCGGGCCGACGTGGCGGGGGACCACCACGACCGGTTGTTGGAAACCGAGGACGGCTGCCACCACGAGTTGCATGCCGAGCATCACAGCGCTCCTTGCGCGCGTGCGGCGGGACCGGCCGGGCTCGCCGTCCGGAGTCGCAGCAATACGCTTCGTTGTTCCAATCCCTGACTGATCAACTGCACGTCCTCGCGATCGGCACCCGCCGGTAGCTGCGCGATCTGGGCGAGTAGGCACTCCAAGTCTTCGAGCAGGCCCCTGAGCCGGACGTCTTTCGCCGCCGGCGAGTCGAGCATGAGCCGGGTGGTGGCCAACAGATCGCGCGCTTGGGTCGCGAACTGACCCGCGCGTTCCCCGGCGCGCGTCTCGGCCCGGAATCCCGTGAGCAGCGCTTCCGTCCGCGTGAGGTACTGCGCGGCGGCGAGCCGGTAGGCAAGCGAGGGCGTCTGCTCAGGCGGGCTCACCACGGGTCCATGCGCGCTCCAGCGTCCGACCGCCACACCCAGCGCGAGCACCGCGGCGATGCCCACGCCCCACCGGAGCGCGGGCCGCACCATCACGACCCAGCGCCGCCGGGCGGCGCGCCGCGCGGCGACGGCGCGCCACATCTCCTCACGCGGCGTGACGGAAGGCGGGCGGTGATAGTCCTGCGCCGTCTCGCGCAACCATTGTTCGAATCGATCGTCTGTCATGAGACCCATTCTCCCGCGAAATCCGCGAGTGAATCGCGCAGCTTGGCACGCGCGCGCGACAGTTGTGCCTTCGATGTGCCCGTCTCGATGCCGAGGGCGGCGCCGATCTCTTCGTGCGTAAATCCCTCGACGTCATGCATCACGAACACCGTCCGGTATCCCTCCGGCAGCCGGTCGATCGCCTGTGAGAGGCGCCGCTTCAGGTCCGGCTCGGCGGCGCGTCGCGTGCCGCTTACGCCCGCCGCGTCGTCCAGATCCACCTCCCGCCGGCGTATCCGCGTCACCTTGCGGAGCCCGTTGAGCACCACCGAGGTGGTGATGGCGTGCAGCCAGGTGGAGAACTTGGCCTCGCCGCGAAACGAGCCCAACCGCTCGAACGCCCGAACGAACGTGTCCTGCGTGAACTCCCGCGCGAGCTCATCGTCCCCCGCGAGGCGGCAGGCGAGGCGATAGACGCGATCCACGTGCGCGTCGTAGAGAGCACGCTCCGCGGCACCGTCTCCCGTGCGGACCTTGGCAATCAGCTCGCGTTCGTCCACCGGGCTCCGGAGCGGCGGTGTGGTTAACCCTACGACACTGTTGTGGCTCGCAGGGTTGCGTGGCCGAGAGGAGGGAAAGGGGAGGGTGAGGGAGAGGCTATCCCTGTCGCAACAAGATGCGGATGCCCAGGCCGACCAGGACCGTCAGCAAGAAGGAAGCAAGGGTGCCCACCAGGAAGTACTCGGCAAATTCGCGGTCTTCGAGCTGCTTGAAGCGCGCCAGGGACTTGGCGGCAATAATCCATCCGACGGCACTGTACTCGCCGAGCAGGACGAGCGTGAGCGCGAGGGCACGTTCCAGGGCGCCAACAGCGCGGCCACGGGCGACTTCGAGCGCGCCCGCCGTCCGATCCTCGTCGCGCCGCATCTGCAGTGACGGCAGCTCGAGGACGCTGCGGATCAGGACGACTCCTCGACCCGCAACGTACAGATAGCCGGTGGCGAGCAGCCCGACCCGTCCCCACCAGAGCCCTTGGGCGCTGGGCGTCGCGAGTCGGGCGAGGAGCGTCCCCGCGACGAGCGCGGCGATCACGAGCACCCCCTCCACGATCAGCAGGGTTCGAGCCCGCCGCCGACCGTCCACCTGAGCAGGCCAGAGGGTGGCGGCCAGCGTGTACACGAGCAGCGGGACGACGTATAAGGGGTTCACGTGAAGTCAGCCTCGAGGAGCGCCCGGAACATCTTATCCCCCTGCTCGACCAGGGGCCAGGCCATGCGGCGTCGAAGATGGGAAATCGCGCTCGGCACCACGTTGAGACGTGCGACCGGATCTCCCGGTGGCCTGGCGGATCGCCAGTACGTCGCGGCGCCCCGCTGGCGTCGGGTCCAGCTCCAATACAAAGCGGCGTAATAGCTCGCGACGGCGTTGAGGGTCGGCTCGGCGTCGCCGAATCCCCGGAAGGCGAAGAGCATCCGGTCGCGCTTGGCGGCCTCGACGGCGGCGCGCGCTTCGTGGAAGCAAGGTCCGTCAACCTCGGGCGCGGACAGCTTGCCGGCGGCCAGCGAGGTGGTGACGGTGCCGCGCCCGCAGCCGACCACCCAGTCGGCCTCGGCGAACCTGTAGCGAATCGCGTGGGCGATGTCCCACACGCGTTTTGTCGAGACGAGCAGGCATTGCAGCTCGTCGCCTTGCGTGATGCCGAACGCGGCCGCGAGGTCGTGGCGGTAGGTGCGATTCAGTTCGCTGAGCGCGCGACGTAGCTCGGCCTGCAACCGGGCCCGGCGTGCCGGCGGCAGGGCGCGGGACCGGACCGCATCGGCGATGAGGGCGATATAGACCTTGGACATTTTATGTCACACTTACGATATGTGACGTATTTTGTCACAATATGCAAATATGACGTAAAATGTCAACTGTGCAGCTTGCGCCCTATCGGGTGCCGAAGAGCCGGTCGCCCGCGTCGCCCAGCCCGGGAAGGATGTAGCCTTGCGCGTTCAGCTCGCGATCGAGCGCAGCGGCGAACACCGGGACGTCGGGATGGCGCTCGAGCATGCGGCGCACGCCTTCGGGCGCCGCGACGAGACAAAGAAACCGGATGCGCTGGGCCCCGGCGTGCTTGAGCGCGCTCATGGCGTCCACCGCCGAGCCGCCGGTCGCGAGCATCGGGTCGAGGACGAAGAAGTCCCGCGCGTCATCCCCGGACGGAATCTTGAAGTAATAGTCGACCGGCTCGAGCGTGTCATGCTCGCGATAGATGCCGATGTGACCGACCCGCGCGGACGGAATGAGCTGCGCGATTCCCTCCACCATGCCGAGGCCGGCGCGCAGAATCGGCACGAGGGCGAGCTTCTTCACCGCCACGCGGACGCCCCGTATGTGCTCGAGCGGCGTCTCGACTTCCACGGTCTCGAGCGGCAGGTCCTTCGTCACCTCGTACGCCATGAGCATCGCGATCTCGTTCACGAGCTGCTTGAAGTCCCGCGTGCCGGTGTTCTTGTCCCTGAGAATCGTGAGCTTGTGCTGGATCAGCGGGTGATCGAGCACGGTAAGGTTGGGAAACTCGGGATGCGGCATACGGCAGAAGGTATCCCGCGCCGTGGCGGGTCGTCCAGGCGGCTGCGGCTAGAGATCGACCGGCAGGACCAGCTCGCGACAGTAGCGCTCGCCGGGGGGACAGATGCTTGCCCGCAGCGTGCCGTGCTTCAAGTCAGCGCCTCGCGGAGCCACAACGGTCGGGGGCTCGGCGAAATACGCGGAGTCGGGCGTCAGGTGCGGTGAGTCGAAGCGCAGCACGGTTCCGTTCGCAAGCTCCAGGGCGGGCTTGGCGCGGGCGTTGATGCGGGCTCCCGCTTCCGGCTGGAGCGTGAGGCGGATCCCACCCGCGACGGGCTCGGCGCGCACGCGTACCGTCGGTGTCTGCTCCGCGAGGAGCCGCTCGATACGCCGGCTCCAGTCATCGTAGGTCCCGTCCCGCTCGTGAAACTCGCCGGCGCCCGCGTAACGGATCACGCCGCGCCGGTCGATCAACACGAAGCTGGGCCAGAAGCGCATCCCGTACGCGTTCCACGTCCGGCGGTCGTTGTCCTGAGCGACGGGGTAGCGGATGCCGTAGGCCCGCACGGCGCGCCGGACGTTCTCCCGATCGTGCTCGCCCGAGTAGGGAGGAAATTCGGGCGTGTGGATGCCGATGATCGTGAGTCCGCGGTCCCGATAGCGCTCGTCGAAGTCGATGAGCGAGGGGAGGCTCCGCGTACAGTTGCCGCAAGTGAAGACCCAGAAGTTCACGAGCACGACGCGCCCGCGCAGGTCGGCGAGGCGGAGCGGGCGGTCGCCGGTGGTGTTGAGCCAGGACTCGTTCGTGAGCTCGGGGGCGCCGTCCCCCACGTCCGGCAAGGGTGCGGGACGCGTTTCACCGGAGGCGATTGTGAGCATCGCGAGTGCGGTCAAGGCGACGAACGAGGACGCTGTATGCATCGAGGTGTCAAAGATACGCCGCGACGGCGCGCCGCGGATGGACGGTCACGGCCAGGCCGATCCGCTGGGGAGCCGGCAGCGAGTTGTGACGCCCACGCGTAGGAAAGGACATGCGCACGTTGCTTCCAGGGGTGCTCTTTCTTCTCCTCGTCGGGTCCGTCGCGCAGGCACAGGATTCCGCGTCGCGGGCCAGCCGCGGCACCAGGTCGGCGACCCCGGGCACGCCGGACGTCATCATCCCCGGGACGCCAGGGACACCGGCCATCGGTGATCTGCCCGGCACGCCCGGCACACCACCCCTGGCAAGCCGGACGCACCCGGCTATTGGTTCGCCTGCCGCTGATCCGCACGGAGGCTGCGGCGGCACTCCCAACGCTTCCGGCAGCCCGCTAAGTTCTTCGACTGCATAGTCCGGCCAGGTAGCTCAGTTGGTAGAGCAGCGGACTGAAAATCCGCGTGTCGGCAGTTCGATTCTGCCCCTGGCCACTTGCCCCGCAGCGAGTTGACGCAGCGCGGGAGCGCGGGGCGCGGAGGGCGAGCATGTTGGTCATCCCCGAGTGGGCTATCGGCGTAAGCTTCATCGTCGTCGTGATCGCGGTCGCCAACACCATCTTTTTCCGACGCGGACGGACCGCGCGAACGGGAGCGGGCGCCGGAGGACACGACTTGACCGCCGCCGTCGAAGACCTGCAGAAGCGGCTCGACGCCCTGGAAGAAGGGCAGCGCAGAGTCGCCGAGCTAGAGGAGCGACTCGATTTCGCCGAACGGTTGCTCGCCAGGCAGCGAGACGAGCGGCTGGCTCCACCGAAGGGTTGAGCCGTCCGAATAGCGAAGGCGCCGGACTCACGACGCTGCCACCTGCTGGTCTGACACTTCTACGAGCACCTTCAGCACCCCGGCCCGCTGTGCGTGCTCGAACGCCGCCACCGCTCGAGCGAGCGGATAATGCGCGTGGATCAGAGGCTCGACCGCGACGCGTCGCGTCGCCAGGAGCTCGAGTGCCGCAGAGAAGGGGCCGCAGCGCGAGCCAACGAGTGTGAGCTCGTTCACGACCACACCCGAAGCGTCGAGCGTGAGTGCGCCGGCGTAGGTGCTCTTCAAGACGAGGGTACCACGCGGCCGCAGGGCACGTTGGGCGATGCTGAAGCCGTCCGGGTTGCCGGTGCACTCGACGGCCACGTCGAAGGCGCCCTGGTCTGCGTCGCCGTCGCGCGTCGTAGCGATACCACGGGCGGCGAGCAGGCCCAGTTTGGCGTCGTGTCGCCCGACAACGCGTAGACCGCAGCCCGTGAGGGCCAGGGTCTGGGCCACGAGTTGGCCGAGCTTGCCGTCCCCGACCACCAGCACTCGATCGCCCGGCCCGATCGCGATCTGTTGCTGGATTTCGAGCGCGGCGGCGAGCGGCTCGGTGAACACCGCCGCCTCAGTGGAAACTGAGTCGGGGACGAGATGCAGATTCGCGACCGGTAGCGTGAGGTACTCGGCAAACGCGCCGTGCCGGCCTACGATCCCGAGGACGGTGCGGCGCTCGCAATGAGTGCGCCGGCCCGCGGCGCAAGCGCGGCACGTGCCGCATACCGCATTGATCTCACCCACGACCCGTCGGCCGCCGAGGAGCGCGCTCCCCCCTTCGACCACACCGACAAACTCGTGTCCCGGGATCCCCGTGAACGGGTGGTAGCCCCGGGTGAGCTCGACGTCGGTGTTGCAGATCCCGGCCTTCAGGACCCGGACGAGGGCCTCACCCGGAGGAGGGTCGGGCCTCGGTACGTCGTCCCGCAGGTTCAATTGGCGGTCTTCGAGCCACAGGGCGCGCACGGTCCCATTAATATGGAAGAGCGGTGAGCGAGGGGTGGAGGGGCGTGACCCGGAGCCCGTGACACGGGTCTTCATGCGTCCGCGCCACGTTACGCTCGCCTTTTCCTAACTCTGGAGATACCCGTTCGTGTGGTTCCTCGCCGCTCTCCTGGTCGCCGATAGCGCTCCGCCCACGCCCGCTCCGCCCCAATCGTTCATGGTGCCGCTTTCACGGACGGAGTCGCTCTCGGTCGAGACCGTCGGCCGCGGCGATCCCGTTGTGATCATCCCGGGCCTCTTCGGCTCGGTGTACGGGTTCCGGACGCTTGTTCCGCTCCTCGTGGACGCGGGCTACCGGGCGATCGTCATCGAGCCCCTCGGGATCGGATCGTCGGCCAGACCCGAGAAGGCGAACTATTCACTCACGGCCCAGGCCGACCGGATCGCCGCCGTGCTCGACTCACTGCACGTGCGCGCCGCCCTCCTCATCGCCCATTCAATCGGCGGGTCCGAGGCGTTCCGGCTGGCGTATCGACGCCCGGACCTGGTTCGTGGACTCCTGTCGATCGAAGGCGGCCCGACCGAGACGGCCACCACAGCCGCGTTCAAGCGCGCGCTGCGGTTCGCGCCGTGGATCAAGCTGTTCGGCGGGATCCGGCTGATCCGGCGCAAGATCCGCGGGCTGCTCATCGAATCCTCGGGGGACTCGAGCTGGGTGACCGACGCCGTGGTGGAGGGGTATACGGCGGGCGCCGCGCGCGACCTGGATGCGACGCTCAAGGCGTACCTCGCCATGGCGAACTCGAGGGAGCCGGTCAAACTCGCACCCCATCTCGCCGAGGTCCCGTGTCCTGTCCGGCTCGTGGTCGGGGGGGTCCGCCACGACGGGGACGTGAGCGCAACGGAGGTGCAGCTGCTCGAGCGCTCGTTGCACAGCTTCGCGATCGACTCCGTCCCCGGCGCCGGGCACTTCATCTACGAGGAGCAGGCAGGTGCCGTCGTCGCCGCCCTGGCCCGGCTCAAGGCGAGCGTGACCCCTGCCCGCACCAGCGGGTCGGAGTGACGGAGCCGTTCGTCCGTCCATCTACGTTTCACACTGGAGCGCCATGCGGATCGCGCTGGTCGCCGAGGATTACTATCCCCAGCTCGGGGGCGTTCCCGAGCACGTGCACAACCTCGCCCTCCAGCTCAACGCCTGGGGGCATCCCACGACCGTCATCACGTCGCACATGGGCGACCACCCGGATCCCGATTTCGTGCGTCGGGTCGGAACCAGCCGCGTGATCTACGCGAACGGCGGCGTCTCGCGCATTACGACCGGGTGGAAGCTGCGCCGCCGACTGGAGCAGGTGTTCCGGGCTGGCCGCTACGACATCGTGCACGTGCACGGTGGGCTCGCGCCCGTCCTCGGGCTCGCGGCGCCGTTCGCCGCCTGGCGTGCCGGGATCCCGGTCGTCGCGACGTTCCACTCGTGGTTCCCGCGCTCGATCGCGTGCCGCGTATTCCAGCGACCACTGCAACGGATCCTCGACCGCCATTCGGCGACGATTGCGGTGAGCCAACCGGTGGTGGACGCGAACGCGCGCTATTTCCGCGCGAGCTGGGATATCATCCCCAACGGCGTGGACACGACCTTCTTCCGACCGAACGGCCGCCGGCCCGACGCCTTCACCGATGACCCCAGGCTGCTCTTCCTGGGCCGCATCGAGCCACGGAACGGTCTCGGCACGCTGCTCGACGCGATGCCGCGTATCCTGGCGCGCCACCCGGGAGCGGTGCTGACGGTAGCCGGTGACGGGCCGTGGCGCCGGTACTACGAGCGACGCGCGCGCGAGCTGGGTGGGAGCGTGCGGTTCGCGGGACAAGTGTTCCGGGACCGCCCCGCATTCTACGACGCGGCAGACCTCTACCTCTGCCCGACGACCATCGCGTCGTTCGGCGTGACGCTGCTCGAGGCGATGGCGTGCGGTACGCCGATGATCGTCTCCGACAACCTCGGCTTCCGCTCGGTGATCGACGGTGGGGCGGAGGCGGTGATCATCCCGAAGGACGACCCGCAGGTGTGGGCGGACACGACGCTTGCGCTCCTCGCCGACCCCGCGCGGCGGGCGGCAATGGGGCGGGCCGGCGTCGCCAAGGCGGCGTCGTTCGCGTGGCCACGGATCGCGGGCCGCGAGCTCGCGGTTTACGAGCGCGTCTTGACCCGGCGCGGGAAAGCCAACGCGAGGCCCGTCAGCGAGCCGCGATATGTGCGTGCACCGAGGAAGACCTCGGTAATTGCATCGACGAGTCGCTGACCAATCTGTCGAAAGATCCACGCCCGGGCCCGCGGGTGGTCGTACAACAAGCGCGCGAGCCAGCGTCCGACACGGAGATCCGCAAGCATCGGCTGGAGCAGGGCGGCATACGCCGCGCTCACCTGCCGGGGGTCGGGCCCGGTCTCCCATGCTCGGTGAATCGCCTCGGCGGCGAGCCGACCGCTCTGCGCCGCCCGGCTGATTCCTTCTGCGGTCACCGGGTCCGCGAGCCCGGCCGCGTCACCAGTGAGGAGCACACGCCCCCGCGCCAGCAGGCCGGCGCGCGGTCGGACCGGGATCACGAACCCGTGGCGCTGCGTGGATCGTGGGAAGAGCCCGATCCCGCGCAGGTACTCCTCGAGATGGCGATGCAGGTTGATCGCACCGCGGTGCGCCGTCAGCACGCCCACCGAGAGATGGGCGGCCTTTGGAAACACCCAGGCATACCCGTACGGGACGAGCCCGACGTCGAACCGGGGCGCGCCGGCGAAGCAGTCAAACGTGTCGCGGTCGACCTCCACTTCGTATTCGAGCGCGGGGATCAGGTGCCGCCCGTCGCTCCAGCCCGCGAGCCGAGCGACGTCGCTTTGCGCGCCGTCCGCAGCGATGACGAACGACGCAGTGACCGGCTCACGATCCGTGTCGAGGCGGATGCCTGCGCCCTCGGGATGCAGGCCGGTCACGCGGCATGGCGCTCGGAGCTCCGCGCCCGCGGCGACTGCCGCGGTCGCGAGGGTCTGATCCAGACGGTCCCGCATGGTCATGGCGATAAGGGGCGCGGGGCGAGGATGGGGGCGGGGGCGCGCTGCCCGAAAGTGTAGGTCGCGGTCGAGCAGGTGCAGCTCCGCGCCCTCGCAATTCCGCTCGACGACCCCGTGCACTTCTGTCGGCAGCAGCTCGAACGCGCGCGCCACCAGGCCCCCGCCGCACGTCTTGTAGCGCGGGAGCGTTTCCCGCTCGAGCAGCGCGACCCTCAGGCCTCGCCCGGCCAGCGCGCGCGCCGCAGTCGCGCCTGCGGGGCCGCTGCCGACGACCGCGACGTCGAACATGGTGGTCATTAAATTAGCGGCCATGCGGCGGATCCCGCTGTCGGTGGCGCGGTGGCACGAGCACGTGAACTGGTGCCTCCCCAAATGGAGGCAGGCCGATCGTTGGCGCGAGGTCCGTGACGGGAAGCCGGTCTTCGGTCCGAAATCGCCGATCGCGACCGCCGACGACTGCGCGGCGGTGGGAGGCCGGTTCTACCCACGGCTGTTCGGCTGGATGGTTCATGTGATGGCGTTCGAGAGCAACGATCCGCGGGTCATTTGGGGCGGGCACGACCACATGCACTCGTGACCGCACGGCGCTCGTCGGCGCTCCGGCTCGGCCCGCTCGTGGCGGTGATGTTCTTCACCGTCTCGGGTGGGCCGTTCGGCTTGGAAGGGTTGGTGGGCTCCGTCGGCCCCGGCCTCGCGTTGCTCCTCCTCGTCGCGACGCCGCTCCTCTATAGCGTGCCGGAGACGCTCCTCATCGGTGAGCTCGCGTCGATGCTCCCCATGGAGGGCGGCTACTACCAGTGGGTCAAGCGGGCGTTCGGGCGATTTTGGGGCTTCTGGAACGGCTGGCTGTCATGGGTCTACTCGCTCATCGACATGGCGATCTATCCGGTGCTGTGCCTCCAGTACGTCCGGTTCTTTGCACCGGGGCTCGGACGCCTCGACGGTTGGCTCCTGGCGCTCGCTATGATCTGGGGCGCCACATGGCTCAATCTGCGCGGGACGCGCACGGTTGGGACCGCATCGGGCTGGTTCGTGGCGGCGGTCCTGGCGCCCTTCGGCGTGCTCGCGCTCACGGCCCTCGTGCGCTGGCTCGGGCAACCGGCAACGCCGTTCCCGGTAACGCCGTTCCACGCCGCTGGCACGTCGTTCCTCGGTGCCCTCGGTCTCGGCGTGTCCCAGAGCATCTGGAATTACTCGGGCTGGGACAACGCGTCGACGATCGGCGGGGAGATCGAGCAGGCCACGGCGACCTATCCGCGGGCGCTGGCGCGCGCGCTACCGCTCGTCACGGTCGTGTACCTCGTCTCGATCGTGCCGGTCTTGGCACTCACCCCGTGGACGTCCTGGACGGACGGCGCGTGGCCCGATCTCGCGCGGGCGGTGGTGGGTCCATGGCTCGGGCGCTGGGTCGCCGTCGCGGGAGTGGTGAGCGCCTTCGCGCTCTTCAACGCGTTGTTGCTGGCGTACTCGCGGATCCCGCTCGTGCTCGCACAGGACGGCCTCCTCCCGGCGCCCCTGGCCGCGACGGACGCGCGCGGCACTCCCCGCAACGCGGTGCTTGTATCGGCCGTCGTGTATTCGGTGTTCGCGCTCCTGCCGTTCGGCGGCCTACTGGCCGGCGATGTATTGCTCTATACGGCCGCGCTCGCGCTCGAATTCGCGGCGCTCCTCCGGCTGCGTCGTGTCGAGCCGACGCTCCGAGGCGCGTTCCGCGTGCCGGTCGGGATCTCAGTGCTCACGCTGCTCGCGGCCCTCCCCGTCCTGCTGTTGGTCGTTGCCGTTGCGCTCGAAGTCCGGAGCCGTACGATCGGGCTGCCGGGCGTGCTGGTCTCTCTGTGCCTGGCGGCTGCCGGCCCGCTGGCATACGCCGCTCTGTATGGCCGCCGGGCTCGGGTGGCCGCACTCCCACCCTGAAACCTACGGGTTCCCCGTCCCGCCGCGATTTTCCCCCTCCTTGCGGACCTCGGAAATCGCGCGCAACGTAGCCCCCTCGCGGTTTCGCTGGCAGGTCGTCACCACAGGTTGCACTTCAGTAGGGGGGAACCGTGGTACAGCGCATCTCGCTCGTTTCGCTCGCGCTCAGTCTCGCCGTCGGGGTCGTGGCGGCGCAACAGCGTCCGATCACAGGGAAGGTGGTCAGTTCTGCGACGTCCGCGCCGGTTGCGGGCGCCAGCGTCACGGTGGTCGGCACGCCGATCGGTGCCGTCACCAACGATCAGGGAGACTTCACGCTCACGGCGCCGGCCAGCCCGATCGCGCTGCTGATCCGAAGCGTGGGCTATCGGAGTCGGCAGATGCCGGTAGCCGCGGAGGTCTCGACGGTGACCGTGACCCTCGAGCAGGACGTGTTCAACCTCGAGGCGGTGGTAATCACCGGCCAGGCCACGGGCGTGGAGCAGCGCAACCTGGCGAACGCCATCACGACGGTCAGCGCCGAGCAGCTCGGTCGCGGGCCCACGCAGACGATCGAAAGCGCCCTGCAGGGAAAGATCCCCGGTGCGCTCATCCAGATGAACTCGGGGGCGCCAGGCGGCGGCGGGCAGATCAATCTCCGGGGTGTGACGACCATCAACGGCGGCGTCGATCCACTGATTGTGGTCGACGGCCTCGTGATCGCGAACGATGCGATCGCGAGCAATATGAATGCGATCACCGCGGCCGCGGCAGGCGGGAACGCCTCGACCCAGGACAACTCGGTCAATCGGATCGCCGATCTGAATCCGAGCGACATCCAGGAAGTCCAGGTCCTCAAGGGTGCGTCGGCGGCGGCGATCTACGGCTCACAGGCTGCGAACGGCGTCATCATCATCACCACCCGGCGCGGTCGTCCGGGCGCCGCGCGGTTCAGCGTGGCGCAGCGGTTCGGGACGTTTGATCTCTCCAACGAGTTGGGAGCGCGTACCTACGCCGACACGACGGACGCCTTCAGCGTCTGGGCGCCCAAGGTTCCACGCGACACCGCCATCCGGACCTTGATCAGGGGCATCTGCACCTTGCCGGGCGGTCAGTGCCCCGTCTTCAACGATGAGAGCCTGCTCTACGGCTACCATCCCCTGTCAGTCGAAACCGATGCCAGCGTCACCGGGGGAACTGAGCAGACCACGTACTACCTCTCGGGTCTCGTGAAAAAGGACGGGGGCATCGCGCCCAACACGGGCTACCAGAAGCAGTCGTTACGGGCGAACCTGGACCAACTGCTCGGCACCCGGTTCAAGGTCAGCGTGAATCTCAATGCGATCCACGACCTGTCGAACCGCGGCATCTCGAACAATGACAACACCGGTACCAGCACGTACCTGGTGTACCCCTCCACGCCGAGCTTCATCGACCTGCGCCAGCGGAGCGACGGCACTTGGCCCCTCAATCCGTTTGCGCCGTCCAACCCATTGCAGACGTTCGCCGACCTCAAGAACGCGGAGGACGTGTGGCGCATCCTGGGGACCAGCACGGCGAACGTGGATGCGATCACGACCGCGACGCAGCGACTCCGGTTCACGTTGACGGGCGGCCTCGACTTCTTCAGCCAGCGCAACGACATCCTCTCACCCGCGGATCTACAGTTCGAGCCCCAGGACGGGCAGCCGGGCACGGTGGTGCTCGGAAAAGGCTCGGATCTGCGGCTCAACATGGTGGGCACCGCGGTGCACACCTACACGCCGGCTTCGAACGCATTTCAGGCGACGACCTCGGCGGGCTTTCAGTACGAGAAGCGCGACCTGAACGTGACGAACGTGGTGGGGCGCACGATCGCCCTCGGCCTGGGGAATGTCAGCCAAGCGGCGAGCATTACCTCTAGCCAGTCGGAACAGCCAGTCAAGAACGTCGGGCTCTACGCCCAGGAAGAAGTCCTTGCCGCGAACCAGCGCCTCCTCGTCACGGTAGGGGTTCGCGCCGACCGCTCCAGTGTCAACGGCGATCCGAACCACTATTTCGTATTCCCCAAGGCCGCGGCGTCGTATCGGTTCGTGCAGCCCGCCGGAGGTATCGATGAGCTGAAGCTGCGCGGCGCCTGGGGGCAGACCGGTAACCCCCCGCTCTTCGGCGCGCGCTACGTGCTCGACAGCACCAACGCCTTGGGTGGCCAGGTCGGCCAGTTCCGCGCGCTGCGCCTGGGCGACCCGAACATCACCCCGGAGCGTAACACCGAGATCGAAGCGGGATTCGATGCCACGCTCGGCAAGCAGTTCGCTACGCTGGGGGTGACTGTTTACCAGAAGACGATTACAGACATGCTGCTCGAGGGGTCGGTCGCGCCCTCCACGGGCTATCGGACTAGCATCTTCAACGGCGGCGAGCTGCGCAACCGCGGCATCGAGGCGGCGCTCGGCGTCTCACCGGTGCGGTCTCAGGATGTTACCTGGCTACTGCGGTCCACGTTCTACTTGAACCGCAGCAAGATCGTCGAGCTACCGGTCCCCGCGTTCAACACCGGAGGGTTCGGCACGTCGCTCGGCGCATTCCGAATCGAGGAGGGCAAGTCGGCTACCCAAATCGTCGGGACGGAAGGGGTGGTCGGTGATGCGAACCCCGACTTCCAGATGTCGTTCTCGAGCGACTTGAGCTACAAGCGCTTCTCCTTCGGCTTCCTGTGGGATTGGAAGCACGGCGGCGACATAATCAACCTGACGCAGCTCCTGTATGATGCGGTAGGCAACTCGGCCGACCAGGTCCCGGCAGGCAACACCCGCTTCACGACGTGGTTGTCGGGCTGCGGTGGCAACGGGTGCACGCAGCCCTACGTGCAGGACGGCTCATACCTCAAGCTGCGAGAGTTGAACGTCGGCTACGACCTGCCGCCCGACATCCCGCAGCACTTCGGGATGCGGACCGCGCGGATCTCGGTCAGCGGCCGCAACCTGCTGCGCTTCACCCCGTACAAGGGCCTCGACCCCGAGGTGTCGAACTTCGGTAACCAGGCGATCGCACGGAACATAGACGTTGCCCCGTTCCCGCCGAGCCGCAGCTTCTTCTTCTCGATCGACGTGGGGTTCTGACCATGCGTGCTTACTATTCCAAGGCCATCGTCGCCCTCATCATGGCGACCGCGCTGGCGGTCGGGGCCTGCGACTTCAACATCAGCAACCCGAACAGCCCGCCGCCGTGCGGGTCTAACGCGACCGCCGATGAGATCAAGTCGTGCGTGCTGGGGGTGTTGGTAGCGCTGCGGGTGGACGTGCAGCGCATCGTCCTGAACGGTGCGATCCTCGGCCGCGAGGGTTATCGGCTCGACACGGCGGACCCCCGCTTCACGAGCGAAATGCTCGAAGGCCCATTCGATCCCAGCAACGACGCCTTCGGCGGTGGTCAGTGGGCGGCGGAATTCCGGGCGATCCAATCTGGGTACCAGATCCTTAACGTAATCGGCTCGGCGCAGATGAGCGCCGCCGAGCAGGAGGGGGTGCGCGGCTTCCTCCACACGATCCAGGCGCTCGGCTTCTTGATGATCCTTAATTCGCACACCGAGGACTCCATCCCGATCGATGTGAATAGCCAGGGGCTCGCGCCATTCGTGTCGAACGATTCGGCGTACAAACACGTGTCGTTGCTGCTCGATTCCGCAAAGGCGGAGCTCCAGGCGGCGAGTGACTTTCCGTTCGATCCGGGCCCGGGGTTCGGCGTCTTCAACACGCCGGCAACGTTCCTCACCTTCAACCGCGCGCTGGCGGCTCGGGTGCACGCCTATCGAGCGAGCCTCGGCGCTCTTCCTGCTGGCATCTACGGCTCGGCCCACTGGTCGGCGTGCCCGGCGTGCTGGGACTCCGTGCTTACCGACCTCGGCGGGTCGTTTGTGAACCAGGGCGCGTCGCTCGATGTCGGCGCCTACCACGTGTACAGCACCGGCAATCAGGACACACCGAACCCACTGGCGCAGGACCCGGCGTCGACCGTCAACCTGGTCCACCCCTTCGTACGGGACAGTGCCGAGTTCCAGAGTGGCAGCACCACGCTGCGCGATAAGCGCTTCCTCGCGAAGGTCACGACGCGGGGCACCGACTTCTCGCTGAACTGCCTCACGTCGGGGCTGTCCTGGATCCGCTATCCGACCCCGAACTCCGCCATCCCGATCATCCGGAATGAGGAGCTGATCCTGCTCCGCGCGGAGGGGAACTGGTTCAGTGCCACTGGGAGCAAGACACAGGCGATTAGCGACTTGAACTTCATTCGTACAACGTCAGGCGGGCTCGACGCGAACACCACCCTCACGGTGTTGAGCCTGGATACGGCGTTCGTCAATCAGCTCCTCAAGCAGCGCTTATACTCGCTACTGTATGAGGGGGCGCATCGTTGGATCGACATGCGTCGCTTCGGGCGGCTCAGCCAGGTCATCATCGACCGCCCCAGTGGCTGTGCGGCGAACAAAATTACCAAGCCGGACGTCGTGTTCTCGACGCTGCCGATCAACAGCTTCGAGGTGCAGGCGCGACAGTAACGCGTCTTTGTCCGCCTGAACCGACCGCCGAGCGCTTCCCCGCGCTCGGCGGTTGTGTTTCTCTTCCCTCTCAGCCCGCCCGCGCCAGCTCGTACAGGTACTCGACGTGCGAGCGCACGGCGCCGTCCATGCCCCGCACGGCCGGGTTCGTGGATTCGATGATGTAGTACTCGTCGGGCGCGTGCGCGCCGCTCCCGTGACCGAGACCGAAGTGCCCTGCCGCGAGCCGCAGCGGATCACCGGTGAAGACGTAGCCCGGCCACGACCCGGCGATCCGTGGCAACACGACCGGGTCGATCCCGGAGCGCTTGTACACGGCGACCTGCGTCTTGACGAGCGACGCGTCGGCGGCCGTGCTGGTGGGGTCGTACCCCCCGGTCATGTTCACCTCGATGTCGCCGAACCCCCGCTTGGCGAGGTGCGCTTTGAGCGCGGCGAGCGACTCGGCCGCCGTCATGTCCGGCACGAGGCGCAGATCGAGCTTGGCAACCGCCCGGTGTGGCAGGATGGTCTTTCCTCCCGGACCGGTGTACCCGCCCACGAGCCCTTCGATGTTAACAGTTGGCCGCGAGGTGAGCCGCTCCAGGGCCTCGACCCACCCGACGTCGTGCACCCACGCGTTCACGCCCAGCTCCTGCTTCGCGACCTTTTCGTCGAGACGGCGGGCCGCTTCGGCGATCATGGCTTTCTCGCTCGGTGAGAGTGGGCGGGCCTTGTCGGCGTAGCCGTCGATCGCCGGGTCGTTCCCGTCCGGCGAGACGAGCGTCACGAGCGCTTCCACGAGGTGCCACGCCGGGCTGTCCACACGCGCCTTGTTGCTCGAATGGATGTCCTTCTTCGGTCCGCGCCCCCAGCGCTCCCCGCTCGACACCAGCTCGCATTCGATCACGCCCTTGGCGCCGAGGAACATGGTCACTTGCCCGTCCAGCCCCTGCGATGCGGAGGGCATGAAGATCCCGAGGGTTTTGCGGAGGGCGGATTGGACCTCGGGCCGGCGCACAATCTGCGGGAAGTGTGGTGACCCGATCTCTTCCTCGCCCTCCGCGACGAGGACAAAGTTCACCGGAGGCTTCCGGGCGGCACCGCGGATCGCGTGCAACGCGGCCAGGAACGTGGCCTCGGGACCTTTCTGGTTCACGGCGCCACGGCCCATGATCACCTTGCCGAGCCCGGGACGGTCCACCAGAGCGGCATCCCATGGGGGCGACGACCATTCCGCGGGATCGGCCTGCTTCACGTCGTACATGAAGTAGAGGCCGAGCGTGCGCGGCGCGCCGGCGTCGAGCATCGCAAAGATGCCGGGCTGGCCGTCCGTGGGGATCTTGGTGACCTGATCGAATCCGGCCTCCCGGAAGAGGCGCATGGTGAGGTCACAGCCTTCGTTGACGCCGCGGTTCTCCGCGGCGATGGACGGCTGGCGGATCCACTCCTGGAGCCGCGCCACCGCCTCGTCGTGCCGCTTTTCGATCTGCGCGAAGATCGGCGCCAGGTCCGATTGATTCTGGGACCGGTAGCCGGGCCAGGCGAGCGCGGCGGCGGTCGCGGCGGCGCTGCTCTGCAGAAACGATCGACGGTCAACGCTCATGGAAACCTCCGTGGGGTCTCGGGGTGGTGGCGGTCCAAGTTACCCGCGGAGCGCGAGTCCGCCATGCGACGCTCGCGCGGGTCGGGAGACCCTTCTTGCGGTCGTCCGAAATGGGGCGCAGCATATGGAGTGCAGTTTGTGCCCTTCGTGAACCTCGCAGCTCTCGTACGAGGAGGCTTCGTGGTGAAGCGTACTTCGTTTGTAGCCTCGACCCTGGCGATGCTCATCGGCGTGGGTATCGCATCTGCGCAACAGCGCCAGATCACCGGGCAGGTGACCTCCACAACCGGCGAGGCCGTCGCGGGCGCCAACGTGTCCATCACCGGCACCGCGTTCGCGGCGGTGACCAACTCCGATGGTCGCTACGCGATCACGGCCCCCGCGGGTGCGGTCACGCTGGTCGTCCGGCGCATCGCGTTCAAGCGCAAGGAAGTCTCGGTGCCCGCGGACCAGAACGCGGCCGACGTGACGCTCGAGCCGGACGTGTTCAACCTCGAGGCCGTCGTGGTCACGGGCCAGGCCACGGGCGTGGAGCGCCGCAACGCGGCGATCGCGACGAGCGTGGTGACGGGAGCCGAGGTCTCGGCTATGCCTGCGCCGGCGCTTGATCGCGCGTTGCAAGGTCGCGTTCCGGGCGCGTACATCCAGCAGAACTCGGGCGCCCCCGGCGGCGGCACGCAGATCCAAATCCGCGGCTCGAACACCGTGGTCGGGTCTGCGGACCCCCTCTACGTCGTGGATGGCGTGATCGTGAGTGACGCCTCGATTTCCACGGGTCTCTTCTCGGTCACCGCCAGCGGGAACCCACAATCCACCCGCAACGACGGAGAGAAGCAGGACGATCCGGTGAACCGACTGACGGACTTGAATCCGAACGACGTGGAGTCGGTCGAGATCCTGCGTGGCGCGGCCGCGTCGTCCATTTACGGTTCGAAGGGTGTTAACGGCGTGGTCATCATTACGACCAAGCGTGGGAAGGCCGGGACGCCCCGAGCGAGCATTACACAGCGGGTCGGCTTTTCGGAATTGCAGCGTGGGCCCGGGACACGGTCCTACGACTTGCCTACGGCGCTCGCGCAGTTCGCGTCTTCCACAGATCCAGCGGAGGCGCAGAAGGAGTCCACGCTAATCAAGTCTTATCTGGTGAACGGGGCTCTGCCGACGTACGATCACCTTCAGGAGCTCGCTGGTAACAAGCCGGTCGACTACGAGACCCAACTCGACGTCTCAGGTGGGGCGGGCGCTACACGCTACTTCCTGTCCGCCAACGTGAAGGGCGACGGGGGGATCATTCAGAACACAGGCGCCCAACGTCAGTCGCTGCGCGCCAACCTCGACCAAAGCTTCTCCGACCGGTTCAATGTCTCGTTCACGAGCGCGTTCAGCCGCACGACCACACAGCGGGGGTTCACCAACAATGACAACGCGGGCGCCAGCGTCACCTACGCCCTCGCTTACATCCCGGGGTTTGTGCCGCTCACGCCGGCGAATGGCGTCTACCCCGATCCCGGGGGACTCAGCTATTTCGGTGCCAACCCACTCCAAACGACGGCCCTCGGTACCAACGACGAGACGGCGTTGCGGTTCGTCGGCGGGCTCACCGCCACGTTCCAGCCGGTTCAGAGCGCGCGCCACAATCTCAAACTGGTGGGCGGTGGCGGAATCGATTTCTTCACCCAGAAGGATGAGGTTTTCGCGCCACCGGAGCTCTACTTCGAAGCCCGCCAGACCAATCCGGGTACATCGACGCTGGGGAACGCTGATAACCGCAACACCAATTGGAACGCGAACGCGATTCACACCTACACGCCTGCGGGCGGCTCCTGGAAGACGACGACCTCGCTCGGCGTACAGTGGGAGGACCGGCAGTTGTCGCGCTCTCGTATCATCGCTCGTGGCTTGTTGCCGGGTCAGCAGGACGTCAACCAGGGTTCGGTGCTGAGTGGTTTCGAGGAGACGACGCACGAGCGCACCATCGCTCTTTACGGCCGCGAGGAGTGGCTGGGCATGAACGAACGGCTCCTCTTGTCCGGGAGCGTTCGGGCTGAGCGATCGAGTGCGAACGGCGACGTGAACAAGTTCTACTTCTTCCCCGGCGCGACGGGCTCTTATCGATTCCCAGGGCTCGCGGGCGAGGGCAGCGATGTGAAGCTCCGCCTTGCGTACGGCGAGACGGGCAACCAGCCGCTCTTTGGCCAGAAGTTCACCTCGCTGCAGGGCGGGGTCGTGATCGGCGGTGTCGCCGGCATAAGCATTCCAACTGCCGGCGGGACGGCGGGTGATTCACACATTCAGCCGGAGCGGACCCGTGAGATCGAGGGTGGGCTTGATGCTACCCTGCTCGATGGCCGCGCGTCGCTCGAAGTCACCCTGTTCGACCGCCGTACCAGCGAGCTGCTCGTGCCGGTAACGCCGCCTCCGTCCTCCGGATACTCCCTGGAGTTCATTAACGGCGGGAAGATCAAGAATCAGGGACTTGAGATCGGGGCCGCCGTCACACCCATTCGGGAACAGCAGTTCAACTGGCTGTTCCGGACGACCTTCACAAGTATCAAGAACCGTGTGCTCGAGCTGGACCTCCCAGGCGGCGCCCAGGGATTCCGGCCAGCGAACGCCGGGTTCGGCCTGTCGTTCGGTGAGTTCTTTGTGCAGGTCGGCCAGCCAATCACCCAGATCATCGGGGTCGATGATAAAGGCAACACGATCTCGCTCGGCCAGTCGAACCCCAAGTTCCGCTGGTCGTTCTTGAACGACTTTACCTTTCACCGGGCGGCGCTGTCGTTCCTGTGGGAGTGGCAGAATGGTGGTGTAGCGCAGAACCAGACGTTGTCGCTGTATGACTGCAATAACCTGGCTCCGGACGGCGGCACGGCGACAGGCCAGGCCCGCAACAATGCGTGCATCAACACCGGTGATGCGCGGCCGTTCGTGCAGTCGACGTCGTTCCTCAAGCTCCGCAGCGCCAGCCTGTCGCTCGACGTGCCTGAGCGTTGGGCAAACATGTTCGGGGCGCGGTCGGCGCGACTCAGCGTCGAGGGCATCAACCTCATCACCATCACCGATTACTTCGGGTACGATCCCGAGGTCTCCAACTACGGCTCGCAGTCGATCACGAGGAATATCGATCTCGGGCCCTATCCACCATCGCGCCAGTTCTTCTTCACCATCCAGGCGGGGTTCTGACCATGCGCACGAGACGCTTCGCGGTCGCGGCCGGCCTCCTCGCCCTGGGGGCGTGCAACTTCGATGTCCTCAACACCAACCAGCCGACCCTCGACGACCTGCTGAACCATCCGACCCGTTCGAAAGTAGCGACGGTCGCCACCGGGTTGTTCGCGGGGGCCCGCAGTGACATCCAGGCCTTCATCTGGCGCGCCGGCTCGATGGGACGCGAAGGCATCAACCTCTCCGGCAACAACCAGCCTGACTTTCAGGAGCCATACTTCGGGCCTGTGCAGGGTGGCGGCAGCTTCGGCGGCACGCTGTATATCGGTCGTTACGCAAACATTCGAACGGCCAACGTCCTTTTGACGATGGTTGCCAAGACGCCTGATGCCTCGGCCGACCCGGTTCAGGGCATGTCTCCGGTCGACCGGGCTGCGTCGCGAGGGATGGCCAATACGCTCAAGGCGCTCGCGTTCATGTACGTCGTAGAGCTCCGCGCACAGCTCGGCGCCCCGGTCGACGTCGATATCTCGATCGATGCGGCCCCGGCCGCGTTCGTGAGTGAGGATAGTATCTACCGATACATCATCGGCCTGCTGGACTCGGCACGCACCGACCTGGTGCGTGCTGACACGTTCCCCTTCCCATTCTCGATCCCGCCAGGCTTCAGTGCCGCGGCCTTCAATTCGCTCGATTTTAGCAGACCCGCGAAGTTTATCGCCTTCAATCGGGCGCTTGCGGCCAAGGCCAATGTCCTGCGGGCGACGGATGGGACGGCGTGCAAGGGAAACGCAGCCGCCTGCTACAGCGCCGCCCTGACCGCTCTCGGCACGTCCTACCTGAGCGTTGCGCCGGCGGATCTGCAAAGCGGAGCGTACTTCGACTTCTCGAGTGGCCAGGGCGATGTGACGAACGGATTGTCCGAGCCGCTCAACGCGCTCACGTTCTTCGCATTGACGGACAATATTGCCGACGCGGACACGCAACCCGTACCGGGTGGCGTGAAGGACCAGCGCGTGCTGGACAAGATCGCGCCTTCGACGGAGACCCAAAGCGCTCTGCTGGGCTCGATCCCGATTCCTGGGACTCTTAAGTTCACGCTGTATATGACCAATGGCACGGCCGACGAAGGTCACCCCATCCCGATCATCAAAGACGAGGAACTCCTGCTGCTACGCGCCGAGGCAAGCTGGTTCACCGGCAACCATGCCCAGGCGCTCAGTGACCTCAACACCGTACGTCAGAACTCAGGCAAGCTCGCGGCGACGACCGTGACGACCGCCGACGCGGACGCGGTGTTCCTCACAGCGTTGATGTACGAACGGCGTTACTCGCTGTTGTGGGAGCAAGGCACGAGGTGGATCGACGCCCGGCGCTTCGGGCGACTCAGCGATATTCCCACGGACATTCCGCCGTCCTTCGGGACGCCGGGCAGGGTGCCGTCGGTGATGCCGATTCCCAAGTCCGAGTGCGACGCGCGGAACCTCGTGTCGAGCGAGGTCATTCCAGGCGTCGTGACCTGTACGCCTTCGCTGATACCGTAGGAGGATAGACGTGAAAACGAGGGGCGCGGCGAGGCCGCGCCCCTCTGTTTTTCCTAGACTTCCTTGTAGATCGACGCCCCCACGGCGCCCGCCACCGGGAGCGCGATTAGCGCCACGATTGTCCCGATTGTCGTCACCCGCTGTGGCATCATTCCCATCGGCGCTTCGGCGATCGCGTGCAGCAGGCCGATGTAGACCCACAACGCGAGGCCGGCGATGACCGCGGTCTTGGGCCCCGCACCGTAGCGCGGGCGGATGGCGGCGTAGAGCCACAGGAGCCCGATCCCGTACAGAAAATCAACCAGGACGAAGATCGGGACCGCCTTGTCCATCGCGCCCGCCGGCCTGCCCATCGCCGCCATGGCCGCGTCGAGGTCCGCCTTCAGCCAGACCCCGTACGTCAGCCAGTCCACGATGTTCAGTACCACCCCCGCGAGCAGCCCGCCTAGGATCACCCGACCCCAGTTGATCTTGCTCATAGCACACTTCCAGATAGAGGGACCCCCTACACTACGGTACGATCAGAACCGCCACCATCCCGCCCATCTCGTCGGAGACGGTGGCCACGCCATTCGGTACAACCCAATCCGCCCCGTCGACCAGCAGGTTGAAGTGGTACACGCCGCGGGTCAGGCGCAGCGCACCTTCCCACAGGTCGTCGCCCAGGGAGCGCAACGCCAAGGGGCGCCACGCGTTCCAATCACCGGCGATGGCCACCTGCCGAGCGCCTCGCATCCGGAATCGCACGACCTGACTATCGCCGCGGACTTCGGCCGATAGCGGAGCCAGCGGTGCGGTGAGGGGAGCGTGAATGGGACGCGGAGAGCGGTGCAGTCGCACGCCGAGCGTGATGAAGCCGGCACGCGGAAGATCCTGGTATGGGTCGTTCAGGTAGCTCCCGCCGCCGAGCTCGATCGAGACCCGAGGGCTCACGAACATCTGGACCAGCGCGCTGCCCGCCGCCTTGGATTCAGGCCCGGCCGCGAGCCGCCCTGCGAGCCACACCGACGCCACGACTTGGCGGCGCTCGAGGCTAACACCCGCGCCAACGTCCGTGAACCAGCCGTCGGGGAAGTGCGTGGGCTCTACGACCAGCTGCAGGTCCGTCGCGTTGATGGCGTTTTCTTTCGCCGGGCGCCACCAGGCGCGCGCGCGCGTATGCAGGGCCACGACGGGGAGTGCGCCGCTGATCATCCCCGTCGACGGGCCCGCCCCCACGCCCACGCCCCAATTTTCGGACGACCACAGCACCTCGCCCACCGCGTGAGCCGCTGCGGTCGACCCTCCGCCACGACTGAGCGTTGTGCCGGCCAGCGTGGCCTCCCCCGCGATGCGCATCGGCCCGCGAAAGTGGGCGGCCACGCCCCAGACGCTTGCCCGAGCCTGACTGGACCACGCGAAGGGCAGGGACGCCACAGCGCCCGACGCGTCGGCGACCAGTTCGGTTGCGGAATAGCGCACAGCGGGTGACACGACGGCCGAGCCGAAGCTCGACCCGGCGGCGTATCGCACGGTGCCGACCCCCAGGCCGAGAGACGCATCGGTCTGAGCGACCCCGGGCGCCGCACCGACACCCACGGCCACGAGCAACGCGACGACTGCGTGCTTCACCGGTGCAAAGCTAAGCCCGGCGGACCGAGAAGGAACCGGGGGAAAAAACGCGGGGGCGCAGCGTGCTGCGCCCCCGTCGAAGTAATGCTTCTAGCGGTTACTACGGACGATGATTACTGGACTGGCCGCCCTTGTGGGCTGGGATCGCCGGCGTGGCCGGCTTGGCCGGGATGGTCGGGCCCGCGCCATGTCCAGGAACGGCCGGCGTTGCAGGAACGGCGGCCGTGGCAGCGTTCGGGTTGCGCGTCATGCCGGGCATGGGGGGCACGACCTCACCCCGCCGGTGGGTCGCCCGATGCTTTACGCCCTGTGAGTGGAGGGCGACCATGGCCTTCCCTTGGTCGGATGCATGCTCGTTGGGGATCTGTGGCGTTTGCGCGGCCAGCCAGCTCGGCAGCGCCAGCGCCGCCATGAGACCAAAGACGGTGCGAATCATGCGAACTCCTGGATTACGTGTGCGTTCGGCGCTTGGGTCAGGGCGGATCGTAAGGGCCAACCACGGGCGAGAAGCAAGCCGCGAGCGCGACTGCGGGCCACCTCCATCAACCAGGCGGACACTGAGCGGTTTGCCATATCGGCGAACCGTGCCGCCGCGTTCCAGGCGTAGCAGAACGTCTCCGACACGACTTCCTCCGCCTCTTCCGGAAGCATCAAGATGCCGAAGGCGAGCGCGTACACGCTCGTACTGTGTCGTTCGCACAGTGTGCGGAGGGCGTCCACATCCCCCCTCGCTATGCTGCTCATGAGATGGCGATCGGCCATCGGAGCCGTCTTGTCGGGCATTCTCGAGCCTCCTGCCTCCATGAAGAGGGCCCGCGGCGCCCCGAGGTAACGGCCCCCATGGAAGTGCGGCTGGGGCACAGCGTTACCTTCGTGCGGGATGGCACTCTTTAGGCTGGGACCGGTTGCTCGCGTCGCCCCTGTCCTCTAGCATCACAGCACAACTTCCGGCAGGGGGTCGGTTGGGTCTCGAAGCCGAAGCATCGGACGCCGAGGTGGTGCGGGCGGTGCTGGCGGGTGACGTGGATCGGTACTCGGTGCTCGTCCGGCGTTATCGCGACCGCTATGCGCGCTACGCCGCCCGGATGCTGGGGTCCCGGGACGTCGCCGAGGACGCGGTGCAGGATGCCCTGGTACGGGCGTTCGACCGGCTGGCGGACTGCCGCGACCCGAACAAGTTTGCCGGATGGCTGTTCCTGATCCTGCGGAACCGTTGCTACGCGGAGCGCAGGAGACGGCAGCGCGAACGGCCGCTCTTGCCGGTGGATGAAGGCCTGGCCGGTCCGGACCGTCCGGATGGCGCATACGACAGGCGCGAACAGCAAAGGGCGTTGGAGCAGTCATTAGGGCATCTGACGGCGGAGCAGCGAGAGGTCTTTGTGTTGAAGCATGTCGAGGGGATGGCATACGACGAGATCGCGCAGATCACGGGCGCAAGTGTGGCGTCGCTCAAGATGCGAATGCATCGCGCGTACGACCGGCTGCGGGATCTCATGAAGGGACAGCTATGATGGCCGGGTATCATCCGCTGGTGAAACAAATGCTGGACGGTGAGCTGTCGCTCGCTGACCTGCCTCCGGAGCTGCGCGGCGAAGGCGAGGAGGCGCTCCGCCTGGTTCAGGCGGCGGACCGTGCTCCCGTCGCCCTGTCGCCGGCGGTCGAGGACCGGGTCATGGCCCTCGTGCGCGGGCACGCTGCGTCGCCGGCTCGCCGGGCATGGCGCTGGCTCCATGCGCCGCGCGAGCTCGAGCTGCGGCTGCGCGTCCGCCCCTGGGCGGTGTGGGGCGGGGCCCTCGCCGCGGCGGCGGCCCTGGCGTTGCTGCTCTCGCGCCCGGCTCGGACCCCCAATTCCGAGACGCGGGTCGCCTCCCGAGACTCCGTGTTCGTGCGTTTCGTGCTGTACGCCCCCGGCGCGCGGCGCGTCGCCGTGGCGGGGACCTTCAATCAGTGGGACCGCAGCGCCGCGCCCCTCGTGCCGGCAGGCACGAGCGGTGTGTGGACCACGACCCTAGCCCTTCCCGTCGGTCAGTATCAGTACGGGTTCGTGGTGGATGGCGAGCGGTGGGTGGCGGATCCCGCCGCACCGGCGGTCGACGACGGCTTCGGTCGCCGCAACAGTCTTGTGGCCGTGACTGCCCACGGGACGCACGTTCTGTGAGCCGCCTCTCGCTGGTCCTCGGACTCGTCCTTCTGGCGATCCTCCCGGGAACGCTCGACGCGCAGGATGTCGCGGCGCGGCTCGGCGGCCGCGTCCCTCCCACGGTTCGCCAGGCCGTCGTGACGATCGCCGCGGACGCGGCGGCGCGCGGCCTGCCGGTGGAGCCGCTCGTCCAGAAGGCCATCGAAGGTGGCGCGAAGGGGGTGCCTGCCGACCGCGTCATCGCCGCCGTTCGTTCGCTCGCCGGACGTCTGGGCGATGCCATGGCCGCATTGCACGAAGCCGGCCTCGCAACGCCGGATGGCGACGTCGTCGAAGGGGGCGCGGACGCGCTCAACGCGGGGCTCACCAGTCACGATGTGCGGGACCTGGTCCGCCTGAGCCGGCCGCCTTACGACCCCTCCCTCACGCTCCGCGTGGCGGCGACACTCGCGGCCCTCGGCGTGCCGGGACCTCAGGCCCTGCAGCTGGTGGAAGGGATAATCAGCGCCGGCCGGTCGGCGAGCGATCTGCTCGCCTTACCCGCTGAGGTGCAGGCCGGCGTGGGCCGCGGCGCGACGCCGGCGGAGGCTGCCGCGGGTCTAGCCCGAGCTGCAGGCGGCTCGCCGCCAGGGCGTACCTCCGGCTTCGTGCCCCCTGGGCAATCGAATCCGCACAGGCCCCCTCCGAACCCACACAAACCCTAAGCCCCGCGCCAATCGGCGCGGGCGCGTTACATCCAACCGAGGGCGTAGGTAGATTTCTCGTCCCTATGCCCACCGCCCACAATCTCGGCTTTCCGCCCCTCGGGGTTGCCCGCGAGCTGAAGCGCGCAACCGAAGGCTACTGGGGCGGCAAGGTCTCGCTACAGGACCTGCTCAAGACCGGCGCTGAGCTGCGCGCCCGACACTGGCGCCTGCAGCAAGAGGCCGGCATCGATCTGATACCGTCCAACGACTTCTCGTACTACGACCGCATGCTCGACACCGGCGCGCTGGTCGGCGCGGTCCCGAAGCGCTATGGCTGGGCGGGAGGGCCGGTAGACGTCAATACGTACTTTGCCATGGCGCGGGGCGTGCAGTCGGGGGGGCGGGACGTCACCGCGATGGAAATGACGAAGTGGTTCGACACCAACTACCACTACATCGTGCCCGAGTTCGAGCCCGGACAGGCGTTCCGTCTCTCGTCGACGAAGCCGGTGGACGAATTTCAGGAGGCCAAGGCGCTCGGGTTACAGACGAAGCCCGTGCTCATCGGGCCGGTGACGTTCCTGCTCCTCGGCAAGGCGCGCACCGCGCGGTTCGACCGGCTCTCGTTGTTGGACGCGCTCCTGCCCGTGTACGCGGACGTCCTCGCGCGGCTCGTCGCGGCGGGTGCGACCTGGGTCCAGCTCGACGAGCCGTGCCTGGCCCTCGACCGAACGCCCACGGAGCACGCGGCCTTCGCGCGCGCCTATCGATTCCTCGCCGAACGCGTACCCAAGGCCAAGATCCTGGTCGCGACGTACTTCGCGGCGCTGGACGACAACCTGCCCACGGCGCTCGAGCTCCCGGTTGCCGGACTGCACCTCGACGCGGTGCGCGCATCCGGTCGTCTGGGCTCGCTGCTTCAGGGATGGCCGGCGGGCGGAGGGCGGGAAGGCAAGGTCCTGTCGCTCGGCGTGATCGACGGGCGGAACATTTGGAAGGCGGACCTGGGCGCGGTCCTGCGCGACCTGGAGGAGGCGATGGAGCGCGCGGGGGCGGCACAACTGTGGGTGGCCCCTTCCTGCTCGTTGTTGCACGTTCCCATCGACCTCGATCGGGAATCGCGGCTCGATAGCGAGCTCAAAGGGTGGCTGGCGTTCGCCAAGCAGAAGTTAGTCGAGGTCGTGACGCTGACCCGCGCGCTGCGGGAAGGACGGGACAGTGTAGCGGCACAGCTCGAAGCCAACGCGCGCCCTCTCGCGGCGCGGCGGACCTCGCGTCGCATTCACAACCCCGCCGTCAAACAACGGGCGCGAGGGGTCACCGAGCCCGACATGCGCCGCGCCTCACCGCACGGTGACCGGCGGAAGAAACAGCTGCGGCTCCCGCTCTTCCCGACAACCACCATCGGGTCGTTTCCGCAGACGGCCGATGTGCGGGCGGCTCGCAAGAAGCTGCACGACGGAGCGATGACGCCCCAGCAGTACGACGCGTTCATCGCCGAGCAGATCACCCGCACCTTGAAGCTGCAGGAAGAGCTCGGACTGGACGTGCTGGTCCACGGCGAGTTCGAGCGCAACGACATGGTGGAGTACTTCGGGGAGCAGCTGGATGGATTCGCGTTCACGGAGCATGGCTGGGTGCAGTCGTACGGCAGCCGCTACGTGAAGCCGCCGATCATCTTTGGCGACGTGTCGCGGGCGAAGCCGATGACGGTGCGCTGGAGCACGTTCGCGCAATCCAAGACATCGCGTCCGGTGAAGGGCATGCTGACCGGCCCGGTCACGATTCTCCAGTGGTCGTTCGTGCGGGACGATCAACCGCGCTCGGAGACCGCCAAGCAGCTGGCGCTGGCGATCCGCGATGAAGTGCGGGACCTCGAGGCCGCCGGGATCCGCGTCATCCAGATCGACGAGCCCGCCCTGCGGGAAGGCCTCCCGCTGCGACGGGTCGACTGGCCCGCGTACCTCGAGTGGGCGGTGAACGCCTTCCGGCTCGCGACGGCCGGTGTGTCCGATGCGACGCAGATCCACACGCACATGTGCTACAGCGAGTTCAATGACGTGATCCGGGTGATCGAGAAAATGGACGCGGACGTGATCTCGATCGAGAATGCGCGCTCTGGGTCCGAGCTGCTCGAGGGGTTCAAGGAGTACCGCTATCCCAACGAGATCGGTCCCGGCGTGTACGACATTCACTCGCCACGGGTTCCGAGTACCGCCGAGATCGTACAGGCGCTGAAGCGCATGCAGGAGGTGCTCGACCACCGACAGATCTGGGTCAACCCCGATTGCGGCTTGAAGACCCGTGGGTGGGAGGAGACCCTGCCCTCGTTACGCAACATGGTTCAGGCGGCCCGGCAGCTGCGACCCGTGCGCGCGCCGAGCGGAGCACCGAGTTAGCTTTCCCGATATGACGCCGAGCGACATTCGGATCACGGCCGAGCCGATCGATAATGGCCGCTGCAAGTTCCTGGTAAGTGAGCCCGTGCACGCAGGCGGCGTGCGGCGGTTCGCCTCGCGTGATGAGGCCCAGGGGTCCCCGCTCGCGGAGGCGATCTTCGCGATCCCGGGAGCGGACGTGGCCGAGATCATTGTGTCGGGTAATCTCGTGACGGTGGTGAAGCAGAGCGCCGCGCCGTGGCCCGTCGTGGGAAAAGCCGTCGGCCAGGCGATCCGCTCGACGCTCGCGGGGGATCGCCCCGCCGTCGCCGCCAAGCCCGCGCCAGCCGCCGGGAGCCCGACCGCCGACGATGCGTTGTACGAACGCGTCGCTGACCTGTTCGACCAGCAGGTCAACCCGATGGTTGCGCGGCACGGCGGCCGGGTGGAGCTGATCGACGTCCAGGACGCCGTGGTGATGGTCCGCATGGCCGGAGGCTGCCAGGGGTGCGGCATGGCGGACGTGACGCTGCGCCAGGGCATCGAAGCCATGCTGCACCAGCACGTGCCGGAGGTGCGGGGCGTCGTCGATATCACCGACCACACCGCAGGCTCGAACCCCTACTTCGCCGCCGCCAAGAAGTAAGGGCGCCGCATGCCGCGCCCCCCCCCCGACCCGCGTCGGCTGCTCCTGCTGCTGCCGACCGCGACTTACCGCACCACGGCGTTTGTCGAGGCCGCGCGCCGGCTGGGCGTGGACCTCACGGTCGCGTCGGAGCAGCCGAGCACGCTCCAGGCCGCGAACCCCGCCGGCCTCGTCACGCTGGATCTTTCGCGCCCCGCGGTAGCGGCCGAACAGGCCCGCGCGTTCGCGCACGCCCATCCCCTGGCAGGTGTAGTGGGTGTGGATGACGACACGGCGGTGGTGGCGGCGGCGATCGCCGGCGCGCTTGGCCTGCGGGGGAACGCAGTGTCCGCTGCCGAGGCGGCTCGGGACAAGCACGAGCAGCGGACCCGCCTTGCCGCGGCCCTCGTCCCTGTACCGCGATTCGCACTCCATCATGTGGAGGAGGACCCGCGCGAGCTCGCCGGACGGGTCCCCTACCCCTGCGTAGTCAAACCGCTCCGTCTGTCGGCCAGTCGCGGGGTGATCCGCGCCGACTCGCCGGCGCAATTCCTCGCCGCCTTCGAGCGGTTGCGGCGCATCCTTGCCGCCCCCGACGTCGCGGCCTGCGGTGAGCCGGCTCGACACATACTCGTGGAAGAATTCGTTCCGGGCAGCGAGCACGCGCTCGAAGGCCTACTGGTGGATGGGGAGCTGCGGGTGCTGGCGGTATTCGACAAGCCAGACCCGCTCGAGGGGCCGTACTTCGAGGAGACCATCTACGTCACCCCGTCGCGGCTCCCCGAGGAGGCGGGGCGGGCGGTCACGAGGTGTGCCGAGCGCGCGGCTCGAGCGCTCGGGCTAGCGCAGGGTCCCATACATGCCGAGCTCCGCCACAACCAGCGAGGGGCGTGGTTGATCGAGCTCGCCGCGCGGCCGATCGGGGGGAGGTGCAGCGCAGCGCTCCGGTTTACGGCTGGGGAAGGGGGAAGGGCGACGCGCGAGGAGTGGTCTCTCGAAGAGATCATCATTCAGCACGCACTCGGCACGCCGGTTCCGCCACTCGCGCGTGCGGAGCGGGCGACCGGCGTCATGATGATCCCAGTGCCGCGCGCCGGTGTGCTGCGGCAGATCCGGGGAATCGAAGCGGCCTGGGCGGTTCCCCTGGTCGACGCCGTGGAGATCACCGCGCACACAGGGGAGACCCTCGTTCCGTGGCCCGAGGGGTCGCGCTACCCCGGATTCATCTTCGCACGCGGCGCGACGCCCGACGCCGTGGAGCAAGCGCTCCGGGCCGCACACCTACGATTGCAATTCGTTTTTGATCCGGCGGATTGAGAGCTACGCGGCGGTGGCGACGCACTCCAACCAGTTGCGTGGCACGCTGGATACACCCGTCTCGTCCATCGCCCGCTCGAGACCCTTTTCCAGCGCCTTTGAGCCCTCTTCGAGCGGCACGCCCGGCAGCGCGCCTTCGATGAACAGGGAGAACCGCCCGATGTCACGGATGCTCTCGGGCGGCATCTCGATTCTGACCAAGTCGACGGACGGCGGCGCGAAGCCGGCCTGCACACAGAGCTCGGAATACTCCTGGGGAGTGAGGAACTGCCGCGCGACCGCGTGCTCCGAGTGTTGAATGTCCAGCCCCCGCTCGCGCAGCGCTTGCACCGCGCGCACGATCCAGCGGCGCCAGAACGCCCCGGTTCCCTCGACGTAGGCCCCGTTGAAGAAGGTCGTGTTGAACGCGAACACGCCATCCTTCTTCAAGGTCTTCCGGATCTCGGCGATCACCTGCGCCTTGTCGGGAACGAGATGGATGGCGTTGAGGAAGACCACGGCGTCAGCCGACGACACGAGGCGCGATACCCACTCGGCGCTGCCTTCGATGAACTCGACCACCTTGGAGTGGACCGCCGCGCGCGCCTTGTCGAGGGCGGATGGGGAAGGATCGATGCCGATCACTTCGGCGTTGCGCGCGTCGCCCAGGCGCTCGAGAATGAGCTTGGTGACAGCGCCCGGGCCGCATCCCAAGTCGACGATCTTGCGTCGCCCGGGACAGATGACGCGCTCCACGATCCACCGATTGACTTCGGTGAAAAACGGGTGACGGGTGAAGGCTTCGAAGGAAAACCGCCCGTCGTCAACCATCTCGTGAACCGACATCCAACCCCCCGGGTGCTCCTAGCCGCGAAAGGTGATCGCGCCAACCATTCAACATCAACATACAACGCTGGGGCTGGACTGGCGCGGTTTGCTGGCTACAATGGGAATCTAAGTGACCTCGCCGAAACGTCTTAGTCAAGAGGAAGAGCGCTCGCTCGAGCGGCGTCTCAAGGCACGGGACGAGCGCGCCTTGGGGGATCTGTACGACCAGATCGCACCGTGGGTGCTGGGGCTCAGCTTCCGCATTCTGCAAGACGAAGACGAGGCGGAAGAGGTCGTGGGGGACGTGTTCGTGCAGGTGTGGCGCCACATCGATCAGCACGACGCAAGACGCGGACCCCTCGTGCCTTGGATCCTATCGATCGCACGTAACCGCGCGCTCGACGTGCTGCGACGGCGTCGCCGGTGGTGGCGCAAGACGGAACGCATCGCCCAGGTACAGCTGGCGGCGGCAGAGGGGAATGTTGCGCCCACGCCACACGAGGCCGCCGTCCCGGGCTGGCCGATGCATCGCGAGGTGCACGCCGCGCTCGCCGCGCTGCCCGAGGAGCAGCGGAGCGTGGTGCTGCTCTCGTATTTCGAGGGCTTGTCGCACCGCGAGATCGCGCGGCGGCTGCATCAGCCGCTCGGGACGGTGAAAACCCGTATGCGGATGGCGCACCAGCGGCTGACGGAGCGGCTGAAACATCTCAAGGATTGGCTGCCATGACGGAGTGGCTGGGCATTCTGGCACCGGCGCGGACGCCACGTCCCGAGCTCAAGGGGCGGGTCCTCGAGCGCGCGCTCGTAGCGCGGCGGCGGTGGCCCCTGGCCGCCGCGGCGGTGCTGGTGCTCGGCGCGGCGGGTGGCGCATGGTGGGCCTATCGCACCATCGGCGCGCTCACGACGGAGCGCGACGGGCTCGCCTATCGGGTGGCGGCGCTTGAGGACACGGTGTCCACGTTCCTCCACGGCGCCGCCACGCAGCTCATTCAAATCCCCGTGTCGACCGGCGGTCGCGTTGGCGCGGTCACGATTTTCGCCGATGGCGCGCGGCACCGCTGGCTGGTGCGCTGCGACGGGCTCGCGCCGAACGCCCGCGACCAAGCCTACCAGCTGTGGTTCATCACCGAGACGGGCATGCTCGCCGCGGCCGTGATGCCGATGGACGACGATCGACCGATGGTGATGGCGCTGGACATGCCCCGCACCGGCGAGCGGGTGATGGGAGCGGCGATGAGCATCGAGCCGCGGGCCGGGTCGGCGACCCCCAAGGGCCCGATGGTGTTCCACCGGATGCTCTAGCCGCGCTTCTCCGCCAGGTCGTGTACGGTTTCGAGCTCCACGACTTTGAGGCGCCGCTTTCCCGCTGGCAGAGCGATCGTGACCGCATGACCGACCTTGGCACCGAGCAGGGCCGTGCCGAGGGGTGAGGCCATGGATACGGGCACCTCGTTCCCGTCGTCATCGCCCTCGATGAACTCGCCCAGGGTCAGCGCGTAGGTCTCTTTCTTCTTCGTGTCGAGGTCCTGGACCGTGACGCGCGAACCGAAGCCCACCCGGTCGCGGGGGATGTCGGACTCGCGCACGCTCGACAGCTTGGAGAGCCGCAGCCGGAGGTGGCTCAACCGCGACGTAACGAACTGCTGCCGCTCGAGCGCGGCCTTATACTCGGAGTTCTCGCGCAAGTCGCCGTGGGCGCGCGCCCGCTCGATCTCCTTCGGAAGCACGAAGTTGATCTCGTGATTCAGGCGCTCGACCTCGGCCTGCAGCTTTTGCTTGAGCTCGTCGATCATCGCGCCCGGGAAGCTAGCCTGTTTATGCCGCGGCTCAAGCCGCGGCTCGGCATTGCCGCTGAAGCGGCTGTTCCGCCCGTTTACGGGCAGTGCCGAGTCGCGAGTTCACTCGCGCAAACCCGGGCGCCCCCTCATTTTTCCAGTGATGTCCCTCAACATCCGCACCTACCACGAGCTGACCGAAGCCGATCGCTCCGGTCTCGCCGGGCAGATAGCCGACCAGCGCCGTCGCGTCGCGCTCCGGCTGGCGGGCGTGCGACGCGTGTTGGCCGTCCTAAGCGGGAAGGGTGGCGTGGGGAAGAGCTTCGTGACCGCCGGGTTGGCTCGGGCACTCGCCCGGGCCGGGCGCATCACCGGTGTGCTCGACGCCGATTTCAACGGGCCGACCGCCCCCCAACTGCTCCACCTCCCCGTTGCCAGTTGCACGTTGCACGACGACGTCATCGAGCCCGCGGTGAGCCCGGAGGGCGTCCGATGCTTCTCCATGGGGCTGCTCCTCGAGGACGGCAGCCCGCTCGCCTTTCGAGGGCCGCAGGCCGAGAGCCACGTGTGGCGCGGTACGCTCGAGGCGGCCGCGTTGCGAGAGTTCCTGGCGGACGTCGCCTGGGGTGCGCTCGACGAGTTGTTGGTGGATCTCCCGCCCGGCGTCCACCGCTTCGCGGAGCTGGCCGAGCTTCTCCCTGGGCCACCCGCCGTGCTCGTCGTGACCATCCCGACGCCCGAGTCACGCGACGCCGTGCGCCGGGCCCTCCGCGCGGCCGTTGAGCAACAAGCGCGCCCGCTAGGGGTGGTCGAGAACATGGTCGGTGGCCCCTTCGCCGGAAGCGCCGCCGATGACCTCGCTGGGGAATTCGGGATGCCGGTGCTCGCTCGTATCCCCTGGCACCCGGCACCAGACACCTGGGCGGAGCTGGCGGGGCGGGTGGAATGAAGTTCCTCTGTGTGGAGTGCGACCGGCAGATGCTGTTCGAGGAGCGTCACGTCCCGGGAGACGGTACGCTCGCGGCGGCGTTCAAGTGCCCGGCGTGCGGCCGCGTCGTCGCCTTGCTCACCAACCCCATGGAGACGCAGCTGGTCGCGTCCCTCGGTGTGAAGATCGGCGGCCGGACCATCGATGAGCAGCCGCTCGAAACGGTTCGGGGAATGGTGAGCACCGGGAAGACCGACGCGTTCGACGATAGCGGGGAACGGGGAGCGGGGAGCGGTCCCCGCTGGTCCGCGGACGCACAGGAACGGCTCGCTCGAGTCCCGGGGTTCGTGCGTGGGATGGTCAAAAAGATCTACAGCGACTACGCGAAGGAGCACGGCCTCGCGGAGATCACTCCGGCGATGATGGACGCCGCCCGGAGCGAGCTGGGGCTCGAGGGAATGTGAGTCGGCTGGTCGAGCGAGTGGTGCACGGGCTGCGCGTCGTGATCGATCGGGACCAGTGCGTCGGGTTCGGGGACTGCGTCAAGGAGGCCCCCGAGGGTTTCAAACTGGACGACGAGACGATCGTCGTGTTCGTGACGCCCGAGCGCGTGGAGCGCGAGCGCCTGCTGCGCGCGTGCGACGCATGCCCGGTCGATGCGATCACCGTCTGGGATTCAGAGGGCAGGCAACTGGTTCCAGGATAGTCCGTCTAGTCGTTGCATTTTCTGCTTCCTGCTGACTTGACAGCCTGTTTAGTCGCTCACATACTCGCCCCGCACTAATTGGGGAGGTGCCGGTGTATCGCGAGATCTTCGTCCCGGTCGACAACTCGGCGCATTCCGATTGGGCTGTCGACCGCGCCATCGAGCTGTGCCGCCGCTCCGACGGCCGCATCACCGGTAACCACGTCTACGCCGCCCGCCTCCACGATGTTCGATTCCGCCAGCTCGAGACCGGTCTCCCCGCCCGGTTTCAGACCCCCGAGGAGATCAAGAAGCAGCGCAAGATCCACGACAAGCTGATCGAGAAGGGCCTGCAGCTCATCGCCGACAGCTTTCTCGATCAGCTGGGCAAGCGCTGCGAGGCGGCGGGCGTGTGGCTCACCCGCCAGCTGCTCGAGGGGATCAATTACGAGGAAATCGTCAACGAGGTGAACCGGGGCGCCGGTCGCCTGCCGGGGCTGATCGGGTTCGATCCCGACCGCGCGTCCGGCTACGACGGCGGCGACAAGGTCCGCTCTGACGTCAAAGTCGGCGAGAACGGCCGCCTCGTCGCGGAAGATGACGATGCGGCGGCACGGCTCGCGGGGACGTCGGGCCGCCAGTACGACCTGCTCGCGATCGGGGCACACGGGCTCGGCCGCCAGTCGTACTCGCAGCTGGGCGGCGTGGTGTCGCGGGTGGTGCGCGGCATCGAAAAGGACGTGCTGCTGGTGCGGGACGACCGGCCGTTCGAGGGCGGGCGGTTCCTGGTGTGTGTGGACGGCTCGTCGTACAGCTATCGGGCGATGCACGCCGCGCTCGAGCTCGCCCAGGCGTTCGGCGGCTCGCTGTATGTCTGCAGCGCGTTCGACGTGGAGTACCACCACGTCGTGTTTCACAACATCAAAGATGTTCTCTCGTATCAAGCTTCCAAAGTTTTCAAGTTCGAGGAGCAGGAAGAGCTGCACAACAACATCATCGACAAAGGACTCCTGAAGCTGTGCCAGGCGAACCTGAAACGCGCCGAAGTGATGGCCCAGGAGTTCCCGGACGTTCCGATCAAGACGCAGATCCTGGTCGGCAAGCCGTTCCAGGTGATCATGCAGTGGGTGGAGGAGATCAAACCCTCGCTGCTCCTGCTGGCGCGGCATGGGGCCCATCGCATCGAGGGCACCGAGCTCGGCAGTCAGGCCGAGAACCTCGTGCGGCTTGCGCCGTGCAACGTGCTGCTGGCGGGGACGGGTGGGGTGCGGCCCGAAGACATCCCCTGGATCGAAGAAGATGGTGTGGCCGGGCTGCCGTGGGCGCCTGAAGCCGAGGTGCGGATTCTCCGCGTGCCGCCGTTCGCGCAGGGCATCGCGCGCCGGGCGGTGGAGGAATACGTCCTCGAGCAGACGCCGGAGGGGGGGGAGCCCGCGACAGTGACGAACAAATGGCTGGACGAGGCGATCCGAAAGCTGTTGCCGACCCACATGCAGCTCATCATGGGGATCGGGACGGCGGAGGAGATCGCCCTGGCCGAGGTCAAGGCACAGGAGCAGATGAAGGCCACCAAGGTGCAGGGCCGCGATGCCGACCCGGAGCCGGTTTCAGCCGAGGTGGAAGTGAAATGTCCGGTTACAGGGCGTGTCAGCCGCCGGGCGCGCACCGCCGCGGACCCGATCGTCTGGACGGAGGAGGCCTGGCAGCGGCTGCAGCTCGTGCCGCTCATCGCCCGGCCCCTGGCCCGCAACACCGTGGAGCGCTTCGCCCGGGGGCACGAGATCTGGCGGGTGACCACGCGCGTCATGGACGAGAACAAGCAGGCGATGATCGCCGCAGACGAATTCGACGTCGACACCATGATGGTGATGTTCCAGGAGCTCCGCGCCAAGCAGATACGGGCGGAGGCGGAGGGAGCAGGGCGTGACGCACTGAGCCCCGAGATGCGGGCATTCATCGAGGAGGCGAAGGCGCAGGGCATCACGCGCTGCCCGATCCGGGACATCGAGGCCCAGATGGGGAAATGCCCCGTGGATCTGAAGGCCATGAAGCCCGAAGACGCCAAGGCGGCGATGGAGCGACTGCTCACGGAGCAAGCCGGGGACTGACGTGGACTACGTGCCGCACGTGGTCGCGTGGAATCTGACCAGGCGCTGCAACCTCGAGTGCGCGCACTGCTACATCGCGGCGGGCCCGCAGGAGTCGGCGGCCGGCGAGCTCGACACCGCCACGTGCCTCGACATTGTGGACCAGCTGCTCGCCGTGAACCCGGCGCCGATGCTCATCCTGTCGGGTGGCGAGCCGCTGCTACGGCGGGACCTGGCCGACATCGCCCACCACGCATCCGCCAACGGGGCCACCGTGGTGGTGGGGACGAACGGCACACTCCTTACGGACGAACGCATCGCGGCGCTCAAGGATGCGGGCGTGCGCGGCGTGGCGGTGAGCGTCGATTCGCTTCGCCCCTCGTACCACGACAATTTCCGGCACGGGCGGGGTGCGCTCACAGAGGTGCAGGCGGCGCTCACCAGGCTCACCGCCGCACGGCTCGACTTCATCATCCAGACGACGGTCACGAAGGGCAACCGCGGCGAGCTGGAGCAACTGGTGGCGTGGTCCGCCGGGCAGGGGGCCGTGGCGTTCAACTGCTATTTCCTCGTTCCCACCGGTCGCGGCGCCTCGCTCACGGATCTGTCGCCGATCGACAGGGACGCGGTGCTCGTCGACCTGGCGCGGTGGCAGCAAGAGTACCGTGGCCGGATGATGGTGCGGGCGAAGTGTGCCCCGCATTTCATGCGTCACGTGCACCAGACCGACCCCGATTCTCCGATTCTGAACTACCAGACCCGCTGTCCCTGCGGGACCCAATACTGCCGCATCACGCCGGACGGGAAGCTGACGCCGTGCCCGTATCTCCCGAAAGTGGCGGGCGACCTTCGGGCGCAGGGCTTCGCCGAGATCTGGCGATCGTCGCCGCTGTTTCGCCAGCTGCGCGAGGGCCAACTCGGCGGAAAGTGCGGCGTCTGTGAGTACCGCGCGCTCTGCGGCGGGTGCCGCGCGCGGGCGTTCGCGCTCGAGGGAGACGTGCTGGCCGCCGATCCGTCGTGCGCCTACGAGCCGACGGGCGCTCTGGCCGTGATCGAGCCTGCGCGCGCCCTCGTCTACGGCGATGACTTCACACCCGAGCTGGTATGGACGACCGCGGCTCGTGAGCGCATGGAGCGGATCCCCTCCTTCGTGCGCGGAGTGGTGATGCAGCGAGTGGAGGCCTACGCGCGCCGTCAGGGCCGTGGGCAGGTGACACCGGAGCTCCTCGCGGAGGTCCGGAGCGCGATGCCGATCGATTTCTCCAAGCGCAAGCCGTTCTTCGTGACGGACAACGAATGACGGACCACGCCGTGCTTCTGCTGCAAGCCGCCGCGGACACCACGCGCGCGTACGGGGAATTCCCGCTCATCGGGGCGCGGCAGTTCATCTGGATCACTGCCGAGATCCATCTGATGTTCGCAGCATTCGTGCTGGGCGTGCCGATGTTCGCGGTGGTGACCGAGGCGATCGGGATTTTCGGCCACGACGACCGGTACGACCGGCTGAGCAAGGAGTTCACCCGGCTCTTGCTCGTCGCCTACAGCGCAACGGCCATCTGGGGCGCCATGCTCGTGTTCGGCCTCTCGACGTTGTACCCCCGGTTCTGGGCGTACCTCACCGCGATCTTCGCCCCCTCGATGTGGGTGTATGCGGGGCTGTTTTTCTTCGAGTCGTTCACGCTGTACCTCTATTACTACGGCTGGGACCGCTGGAAGAAGGGGCGGGCCAAGCTGTGGCATTGGACGCTCGGGATCCTGCTGAATGTGTGGGGCACGATCGTAATGTTCATCGCGAATTCGTGGCTCACGTACATGATGTCGCCGCCCCGGGACATCACGCCCACCACCGATCCCACCTCGATCAAGCTGTGGCACGCGATCGCCAACGCGACCTGGATGCCGATCAACGTGCATCGCGTGATCGCGAACGTGGTGTTCGGTGGGGCGATCGTGGGGGCGTACGCGAGCTATCGGTTCCTCGCGGCGACGAGCGACGAGGAGCGGGCCCATTACGACTGGATGGGATACGTCGGGAATTTCATCGCGATGTCCGCGCTCATCGTGCTGCCGTTCGCCGGCTACTGGCTGGGGCGCGAGATCTACCAGTACGACCAGTCGATGGGCATCACCATGATGGGCGGGTTCATGAGCTGGCTGTGGGTGATCCAGGCGTTTCTCATCGCGGTGCTCTTCCTCACGGGGAACTACTACCTCTGGATCGGCATGGGCCGGATCCCGGGCGCGGAGCGATTTCAGCCGTACACCAAGTACCTGCTGATCGTGCTGGTGCTCGGGGCCATCGTCTGGGGCACGCCGCACACGATGATCGCCGACTCGAAAGAACTCGCCGCCATGGGCGGGTCGCACCACCCGTTCCTGGGCGCGCTGGGCGTGATGAGCGCCAAGAACACCGCCGTGAACCTGATGATTCTCACCACGTTCCTCTCGTTCCTCATGTACCGTCGTGCCAACAAACGGCCGGTGGTGCCGTGGGCGCGTACGGGGACGATCATTCAGGGGGCGATGTTCGTCATCGCGGCGGGGGTCGTGCTGTTCTACGGGATCCGTGGCTATTTCGTCGAGGCGATCGTACGGATCGGCTACAGCGTCTATCAGGTGCTGGCGGTGCTCTCGTGCATCCTGTTCGTGACCGTGATCGACGTCCTGATGGGTCGCGGCGCGCAATCCCTCGGCACGATCAAGTGGGGCAAGATGCCCCCCCGGTCGCAGTACGCCCTCTTCATCCTCGCCGTGACGTTCACCTGGCTGATGGGCCTGATGGGATTCGCGCGCTCCGGCATCCGGCAATACTGGCACGTGTGGCAGGTGATGCAGGATACGAGCAAGTACGCCGCCACGCCGGCGCTCGGGTACGCCTCGAAGATGATCAGCCTGTGCGTCCTCATCTTCCTCGGTCTCGTCGCGTTCGTGTTCTGGCTCGGGGGTCTGGCGGAGAAGTCGACGTACGTCACGACGGAGAAAGGGCCCAGGGGGGGGCATGTGGGCCACTAATCTCAAGATCGTCGGCATCGTCCTCGGGACGCTGGCGCTGTATACCCTGATCGCCAACAAGATCCCGCAGGTGCAGTCCGAGGTGCCCCAGACCCTCACCCTGGGCGCGAACGTCACGCCCGAGCAGCTCGTGGCCGCGGGTGAGAAGGTGTTCAACGGGATCGGCGGCTGCACCACCTGCCACGGGCTCGGTACGCGCGCGCCGAATCTCCTGACGGACGAGAATGGCACGGGGCCGATCGGCGCCCGCTGCGGCAAGCGCGAGCCGGGGAAGAGCTGCAAGCAATACTTGTACGAATCGCTCGACCAGCCGACCGCCTACATCGTGGCCGGTTATCAGCCGATCATGCCGGTCATGACGAAGCAGCTCTCCCCGGCGCAGATTTGGTCGGTCATCGCCTTCCTGGAATCACAGGGCGGCACGGTGGACGTGACCGCGTCGGACATCCCCGCAACCTCCAGCACCTCCACAACCTCCCCAACGGGGGGTGGGGGTGGTGGAGCAGGTGCTGGGGGGTTGGCGGGGGGGGCCACCGACCCGAAGGCGATCATCCAGGCCGCGGGTTGCCTCGCGTGCCACAAGCTCGATGGCCAAGGCCAGACGATCGCACCCGATCTGACGCACGTCGGCTCACGCCGGGACGCCGAGTCGATCCGCAAGAAGATCCTCGATCCCATGTCGTCGATTGCGAAGGGGTACGAGAAGCTCGCGGGGATCATGCCGAAGACGTTCGGTACGATGATGAACGCCGCCCAGCTCGAGGCGCTGGCGCAATTCCTGGCGGCCCACAAGTGAGCCCGCTCCCCCCCGGCATCAAGCGTTATACCGAGCACCCGTTCTGGCAGGCGGTGGGGATCCTGGTGGTCGCCTTCGCTGTGGTGGTGTGGGTCATACCGATCCTGCCGGGCAGCGCGATCGTGCCGAAGAGCGTGGTGCTGCAGTACATGGTGACGGTGCTCGTCGGTGTGCTGATCTATGTAAGCGACAACGAGGCGCGTTGGCGTCGCTTCAAGGAGCCGATCCACGCGGTGCTCGTGGAGCCGCGGTTGCGCGTCGTGCGAACCACCCTCCTGGTCGTGGTGACCGCTCTCGTGGGTCTCGTCGCCTACGGACAGGTGTCGACGACGGTCGCGGCGCCGCCCAATCTCCGCTCCATCCACCCGGCGCCGCCCACGGAAATCACGTTCCGAGGCAAATCGATCACGCTCACCGGGCTCGAGAACCCATTGCGCGCGCACCCGGACTCGCTCGCGGCGTATCTCGCCGAGGGAAAGCGCGTCTATTACCAGAATTGCCTGCCGTGCCACGGCGACCACCTCGACGGCCAGGGGCACTTCGCGCGCGGCTTCAACCCCATCCCCGCGAACTTCCAGGACAACGGCACGATCGCGCAACTCACGGAGAGCTTCGTATTCTGGCGCGTGGCCAAAGGCGGGCCCGGTCTCCCGCGGGAGGGGACGCCGTGGAACTCCGCGATGCCGAAGTGGGAGGACTTCCTCACGGAGCGGGAGATCTGGTCGGTGATTCTGTTCCTCTACGACCAGACGGGGTGGACGCCGAGGACGTGGGAGAAAACCGGGAGCGGTCATGATTGAGCGAACGCTCATGCGCGTTACGCTGCTCGTCGCTGCCGGGACGGTACCGCTCCCCGCTCCCCGCTCCCTCGCCGCACAGGACCCGACCGACGGTAAGAAAGTGTACGTCAAGTGGTGTGCGGGGTGCCACGGAGACGATGGCGCTGGCGACGGTCCCGCGGCCAACGCGATGCTGCCCCGGCCCCGCAACTTCACGGGCGCCATCTACAAGATTCGCAGCACGGCGAGCGGCCAGCTGCCGACGGACGCCGATCTGATGCGCGCGATCGACGAGGGGCTCTCCGGCAGCGCGATGCCGGCGTGGAAAGGCCGGCTGTCGGACGCCGAGCGGCGCAACGTGATGGCCTACCTCAAGACGTTCTCGTCGTTCTTCGCGGACACGAGTCAACACGTGGTGCCGCTCAAGTTCTCGAGTGTGCCGGGTGGCGGGTCCAGCGTCGCGGCCCTCAAGGAGGGCCGTCAGTTCTACGATTCCATCGGCTGCCGGAAATGCCACGGCGACCAGGGTCGGGGCGACGGCCCCTCCGCGCCGACGCTGAAGGACGACGCGGGCTTCCCGATCTTCGCGGCCGACCTGCATGAGAACTGGCGGTTCCGCGGCGGGAGCGGCGTCGAGGACATCTATCACCGGCTGCGCACGGGCTTGGATGGCACCCCGATGCCGTCGTTCTCGGATCTGATCGACCAGAAGTTCCTGACCGACGAACAGCTCTGGCGGCTCGCGCAGTACGTCCGCTCCCTGTCGCCCGCCAAAGCGCCCGAGGTCCGGGACGTGATTCATGCCCCGCAGATCGCGCGAACGCTACCCCTCTCGCCTGACGACTCGGCCTGGGCGCGCGTGGACCGGTACTGGTTCCCATTGGTGGGTCAGGTCATCCGGAAGGCGCGCTGGTTCGCGCCCGCGGTGTCGGGCGTATGGGTGCAGGCGGTGCACGACGGCAAGACGCTGGCGCTGCGCGTGACCTGGGACGACCGCACGCAGAGTCCGGACACGGCGTGGCTCGGGTTCGAGCAACGACTGATGCAAACGGTAACGAGCGACGATTCCGGACCCCCGAAGGCGGAGCCTTGGCCGGACCAGCTGGCGGTGCAGTTCCCCCGGCGCCTCACGGACGGCATGGAGCGGCCGTACTTCCTCATGGGCGCGGCCACCGATCCTGTGTACCAGTGGCGCTGGACCAGCCAGCCGCGCCGCGCGGTGGCCGGGTTGGCCCGCGGGATCGATCAGTTCGACACCCTGCCCGCGGCGCCCGCCGCACAGGCGGCGTTCGACCACGGGGAGTGGCGCGTGGTGCTCAGCCGCGCCCTTGCGACGCCCGATACGGGCAACGAAGTTCAGCTTGAGGCCGGCCGGGCCATTCCGGTGGCGTTCTTCGTCTGGGACGGCTCCAGCGGGGAGCACGGCTCGCGCATGGCCCTCAGCACCTGGTACTTCCTGGCGCTCGATCGGCCCACGCCGCCGGGCGTGTTCATCTCTCCAGCGGTGGCCATGTTGGTGACGCTGGGCCTGGGGCTCGTGGTGGTGCGGCGGGCCCAGCGGCGCGGCGCCGGCCGATAGGGGGTACAGGGTGCAGGACTCTCATCGAGGAGGCAGGATGCGGAAGCTCGGGTTGATGGCGGTGGCGGGTCTCGCGGGATTGGCACTGGCCCTCGGGGCCTGGACGCTCCACCCTTCCGCCGTGCAGGGCGGAGCGACGATCAGCGGGAAGATCAAGTTCACCGGGACCAAGCCCGCCAATCCGAAGATCGATATGAGTGAAGAGCCCAAGTGCAAGGCGAAGTACCAGGGCGTGCCGACCGAGGAGGTCGTGGTCGTGAACCCGAACGGGACGCTCGCCAACGTGTTCGTCTACGTGAAGTCGGGGCTCCCCGCGACTTACAAGGCGCCGGAGCCCGCGGGAGATGTCACGCTCGATCAGGACGGGTGTCGCTACCATCCTCACGTACTCGGCATTCTCGTGGGTCAAAAGCTCGCCATCAAGAACTCGGACGGTATCCTCCACAACATCAAGGCCAAAGGCGTCAAGAACCGGCCCTTCAATATCAGCCAGCCCACGGTGATGACCTCGGAGCGGACGTTCACCGCGCCCGAGGTGATGATCCCGCTCGAGTGCAACGTGCACGGGTGGATGCACGCGTGGCTGGGCGTCCTGCCGCACCCGTTCTTCGCCGTATCGGGCGCGGATGGGAGCTTCAGCATCAAGGGGCTGCCGCCCGGGACGTACACGATCGAAGCCTGGCACGAGAAGTACGGCACGCAGACCGCCACGGTGACCGTGGCGGGGAGTGAGACCAAGACGGCGGACTTCAGCTTCGCCGCCAGGTGAACTAACGAGGAGAGGCCCATGCATTGGTGGCTGCCGCCCAAGGCTTCGACATTCACCGGGCCGATCGACGGCCTGTTCCTGGCGATCCTGATCATCACCGGCATCGCATTCGTGCTCGTCGAGGTCGGGTTGATCTGGTTCGTCGTGAAGTATCGGGCGCGTCCGGGCCGGAAGGCCTTCTATACGCACGGGAATACGCGCGCCGAAGTGATCTGGACGACCATCCCCGCGGTCACCATGGTGGCGCTCGGCCTCATCAGCAACCACTACTGGGTCCAGATCAAGGGGCGCAACAGTATTCCGCCGAACGCCTACCCGATCGGAGTCCACGCCAAGCAGTTCGAGTGGCAGGTCACCTATCCCGGAGCTGACGGCAAGCTCGGCACGGCGGACGACTTCACGGTTCGCAACCAGCTCCACGTGCCCGTGGGCCGGCCGATCGTGGTGCAGCTGTCGTCCGAAGACGTGATCCATTCGTTTTACGTGCCGCAGTTCCGCGTGAGGCAGGATGTGGTTCCAGGCATGGACATCAAGGCCTGGTTCCAAGCGACCGTTCCCGGGACGTACGAGCTCGGCTGCTCTCAGCTGTGCGGGCTCGGTCACTACCGCATGCGGGCGCAGGTGTTCGTGCAGACCCAAGAGGACTACGATGCCTGGATGAAGCAGGCTGCCCAGGAGGCCTCGCAATGACGAGCGTTGCCGCGACGGCGCACGGCGCACACGCGCATCACGACGACCGGAGCTTCGTGCGAAAGTACATCTTCTCCACCGATCACAAGATCATCGGGATCCAGTTCCTGTTCGTCAGCTTGTTCTTCCTGCTGGTCGGGGGACTGCTCGCGATGCAAATGCGCTGGCAGCTCGGTTTTCCGGGCAAGCCGATGCCGGGAGGCGGCATTCTCCCCGAGACCATGGCGCCCGGGGGCGTGATCCTGCCCGAGTACTACATCCAGCTCGTCACGATGCACGGCACGTTCATGATCTTCTTCGCGATCATGCCGCTGCTCGTGGGGGTGTTCGCCAATTTCCTGATCCCGCTCAAGATCGGCACGCACGACATGGCGTTCCCCCGCATCAACATGTGGTCGTTCTGGACCTTCTTCATCGGCGGGCTCGTGATGCTGTCGAGCCTGTTCGTCCCCGACGGCGCGGCGCGCGCCGGGTGGACGATGTACGCGCCGCTGTCGGCGCGGCACGACTATTCCGGCGCCTCGATCGGCCAGGAGCTCTGGTCGGTCTCGATCATCTTCGTGGGGCTCTCCTCGATTCTCGGATCACTGAACTACATCACGACAATCATCAACAACCGCGCCCCGGGCATGACGTGGTTCCGTATGCCGCTCTCGGTGTGGTCCCTGTTCATCACCGCGATCCTGGGCCTCCTCGCCCTGCCGGTGTTGTCGGGCGCGGTGATCATGCTGCTCTTCGACCAGATCATCGGAACGCACTTCTTCGATCCCGGGGCCGGGGGGCAGGCGCTCCTGTGGCAGCACCTGTTCTGGTTCTTCGGGCATCCGGAGGTCTACATCCTGATCCTGCCCGCCATGGGGATGGTGTCCGACATCATCTCCAACGGCAGCCGCAAGCCGATCTTCGGCTATCACTCGATGGTGTTCGCGATCGTCGCGATCGCGTTCCTCGGCTGGATCGTATGGGGCCACCACATGTTCGTGAGCGGGATGAACCCGACGCTCGGATCCTCGTTCATGGTGTCCACCCTCGTCATCGCCGTGCCCTCCGCCGTGAAGACGTTCAACTGGATGGGGACCATGTGGCGCGGCAATCTCCGTTTCCACGTACCGATGCTGCACGCGGTGGCGTTCGTCGCGATGTTCGTGATCGGCGGCTTGTCGGGGATCTTCATGGCCGCGACGCCGGTGGACATGCAGATCCACGACACCTACTTCATCGTGGCCCACCTGCACTACGTGCTGTTCGGTGGCAGCCTGTTCGCGCTGTTCGGCGCGATCACGTACTGGTATCCGAAGATGTTCGGCCGGCTGATGAACGAGGGCTGGGGTAAGGTGCACTTCTGGCTCACATTCATCTTCTACAATTGCGTCTTTTTCCCGATGCACATCACGGGGATGGCCGGGGAGATGCGACGGCTGTACGACCCGAACCAGTACACGTTCTTGCAGCCCTTACAGCCGATCAGGGTGTTCATCTCGATCAGCGCGTTCCTGCTGTTCGCGACCCAACTGATCTTCTTCGTGAACTTCTGGTGGAGCCTGTGGAAGGGAAAGAAGGCTCCGCAGAACCCGTGGGAAGACAACGGCCTGGAATGGTCGTTACCGTCCCCCGCGCCGCACGGCAACTGGGAGAGGGTGCCGAACGTGTACCGGGGCCCGTATGAGTTCAGCTCGCCGCAGGTGGCGGAGGACTACTTGCCGCAATACAAGAAGCTGCCCACCGACCGTGAGCCGGCCGCCGCGTCGGCCGCCACCCACTGATCAGGGGACGACCGATGACGCACGCCGCCGCCACCGTCGATCAGATGCGGCCCCCCTTCCCGGCCGAGCGGGGGCTCGACGTCTACAACAAGAAACTGGGGATGTGGATCTTCCTCGCCTCGGAGGTGATGTTTTTCGCCGCTCTGATCGGGACCTACATCATCCTGCGGTTCGGGGCGCCGGGCGAATGGGCCCGGCCGGGCATCGTCCTCAACATCAAGATCACCGCGTTCAACACGTTCCTGCTGATCTGCTCCAGCGTTTCGATGGTCAAGGCGTACGCGGCGATCCAGGACGGCGACCCCAAGAAAATGCGCTTCTGGCTGCTGATGACCATTCTGGGTGGCGCCACGTTCGTCGGCATCCAGGTTTATGAGTACATCCACCTGATCGAGCACGGATTCGTGCCGGCTGGGGTGCGCGAAGGGAGCGAGCTGGCGGCGCTGGTGGCGAACGGTACGCTGCCCGCGGCCACGATGGGCCTGTACGGCTCCACGTTCTTCACGATGACGGGGTTCCACGGCTTCCACGTGACGTGCGGCGTGATCTCGATGACCTACCTGTACCTCACGAAGGCGCTGCCGGGGAAGTATTCGAAAAACGACTACGGCGGGATCGAGACGGTCGGGCTGTACTGGCACTTCGTCGACCTGGTGTGGATCATCCTCTTCACCATCGTCTACCTTATCTGAGGAGCCATGGAGACCGCACACAAGCGACCTAACTACATCCTCATCTGGGTGTACCTGGCGGTCCTCACGGCCGCCGAGCTGGCACTGGCGTTCGAGTTGCCGATCCCGCGCAACCTGAAGCTTCTGCTGCTGCTCTTCCTCGCGGTCTGGAAGGCGGCGCTGGTGGGCCTGTTCTTCATGCATCTCAAGTTCGAAAAGTGGAATTTGCGGATCTTGGCGCTCGTTCCCCTGCCGCTCGCCGTGATCTTCATCCTGGCAGGCATGTCGGAGCACATCTGGTAGCGTTCCTCGAGCTGACGAAGCCGCGCATCACGCAGCTGGTGCTGCTCACCGCCGCCGCCGGGTTCTACCTCGGCTCGGCCGGCGGCGTGAACGTGCGGCTGCTGGTGAGCACATTGATCGGCGTGGCCCTGGTGGCCGCGGGGACCAACGCGTTCAACCAGGTGCGCGAGCGGGACGTCGATGCGCGGATGCACCGGACCGAGCGGCGCCCCCTGCCCTCCGGTCGCCTCACGCCGAGGGCCGCTTCGCTCTTCGCGGGCGTCATTTCGGTGGCGGGCATCGGATACCTGGCGCTCGCGGTGAACCTCCTCACTGCCGGACTCGCCGCGTTGACCCTGGGGAGCTACGTGCTGCTCTACACGCCGCTCAAACGGAAGACGACGCTCAACACGCTCATCGGCGCCGTGCCGGGCGCGCTGCCCATCGTGGGCGGCTGGACGGCCGCCGGTGGGGCCATCGGACCGGCCGTGGCGGCGCTCTTCTGGATTCTGTTCCTGTGGCAGCTCCCGCATTTCCTCGCCCTGGCGTGGATCTACCGGGAGGACTACCGCCGCGGTGGCCTGGCGATGCTGTCCGTGGCGGACCCTGATGGCCACCATACCGGTCGCATGGTGCTGCTCTACGCCGTGGCACTCCTGCCGGTGAGCCTCTTGCCGACGCTCCTGGGTGTGACCGGACCGGTGTACTTCTACGGGGCACTCCTCCTCGGCATCGCGTACGCGGGGGTCTCGATCGCCATGACACGCGCGACGACCACCGCCCGCGCGTGGCGGGTGTTCCAGGTCTCGATCGTCTACCTGCCGGCGCTCCTCACGCTCATGGTGGTGGACAAGGTTCTGGCCTGAGCGCATTCCATGATCCCGTTCCACCGCTTGCTGATCTCGACCGCCATCGTCTTTTGCGGAGGCTTCACGGTCTGGGCGGGGTGGAGCTACCGGCAGAGCGGCGAGCTGCTCATGCTCCTGACGGCGCTCGCGTTCGCCGTCGCCACCGTCGCGCTCGGCTACTACCTGCGCCACCTGAAACGCTTCCTGGGCCGATGATGCCGGCACTGCTCGTACTGCTGCACGGGGACGACCCGCGGATGGACCTGCTGTACTTCTGGGCGGCCGTGCTGCTCGCGCTGACGCCCGTCGTGATCTTCGGTGGGATCGGGATATGGCTGGCACGGAAAATCTGGAAAGAGCGCGGCGAGAGCCGTTAGATTCTCCCGCATGAGCTCCAAGCCTTCGGAGAAGCGTCAAGTCGTCCGCTTCGCCTTTTACAAGCTCGACAGCACGTGGCGTCGGCTGTCGGCGGAGCGCCAGGCGAGCTCCAAGATCGAGTTCGGCGAGACGATCGAGAGCTTCGCCGGCCGCCTGCTGTTGCGCCCCTACGGGCTGGTGGGCATCCGGGGCGACTGCGATTTCCTGCTGTGGCAGGTGGCCGAGGACCTGGATTCGTTGGTGGCCCTGCAGACCGCGCTCAACCGCACCGACCTCGGCGCCTATCTCACTCTCCCGTATAGCTACCTCGCGATGACCCGCCGCTCGATCTACGAGTTCCCCGAAGATCCGGGCCAGCCCTCCCGGCTCGTGATCCGGCCGAGCGAGGCGCGCTACCTGTTCGTCTATCCGTTCATCAAGACGCGCGCGTGGTACATCCTGCCGAAGGCGGAGCGCCAGACCATGATGGACGAGCACGTCCGGATCGGGCGACAGTACCCGTCGATCCGCCTCAACACGACCTACTCCTACGGTCTCGACGACCAGGAGTTCATCGTGGCGTTCGAGGGCGACAACCCCGCGGATTTCCTCGATCTCGTGATGGAGCTGCGGGAGAGCAAGGCCTCTTCGTACACGCTGCGCGACACGCCCACCTTCACGTGCGTGCAGATGTCTCTGTGGGACATGCTGGATACGCTGGGCGGCGCGGGCTCCGTGCAGGCGCTGGCTCGCCGGCCGACCCGGGCGGACGGCTATGCACCGGTGGCCACGCTCGCCGACCTTCCACCCGGGGCCAGTCGCCGCGTGTACGTGGGCAGCGAGGCGGTGGCCCTGTTCAACATCAAGGGTGCGGTGCACGCCATCGCGAACCGCTGCAGCCACGCGCGGGCGAGCCTGTCGGAAGGCACCATCGACGCCGCGCGCTGCACGGTCACCTGCCCGTGGCACGAAGGGGTCTTTTCGCTCGAGACGGGTCAGGCTCTGGGCGGACCGCCTTCATTGCCGGTGGCCGTCTACCGCGTGAAGCTCGAAGGGGACACGGTGCTCATCGCCCCTCCCGTCCCGGGCGAGGCGCGCGAGCCGACCGTTGCCCCTCACTCCTGACGACAGCCGCTTCCTGAAGGCCTGCCGCTCCGAGCCCACCGACGCCACGCCGGTGTGGTTCATGCGGCAAGCGGGACGATACCTGCCCGAGTATCGCGCGCTGCGGCAGAAGCACTCCCTCCTCGAGCTCTGTCACAAACCCGAGCTCGCCGCCCAAGTCACCTTGCAGCCGGTCGAGCGGCTCGGCGTGGATGCCGCGATCCTGTTCGCGGACATCCTGTTGCCGTTCGAGCCGCTCGGGCTGGGGCTCGCGTTCACGGCGGGAGAAGGTCCGCAGATCACGCGGCCGATCCGCGAGGCGAACCAGGTGCTGGAGCTGCCCCCGGTGGACCCCGCTGCCGACCTCGGGTATGTGATCGAGGCGGTGCGGCTCGTCGTCCGGGCGCTCCCGCCACACGTCCCGCTCATCGGGTTCGCCGGAGCGCCGTTTACACTCGCGAGCTACGCCATCGAGGGCGGCGCCACGCGCAACTTCGCCATCACCAAGCGCTTCATGTATACCGAACCGCGCGCGTGGCACGAGCTGATGCGCCAGCTCTCGGAGCTCGTGGGTCGGTATCTGGCGGCGCAGGCGCACGCGGGGGCCCGGGCGGTCCAGCTGTTCGACAGCTGGGTCGGCTGTCTCTCACCTGCGGACTATGCCACCTACGTGTTCCCGCACAGCCAGCGGGCCCTGCAGCTGGCGAGCGACGCGGACGTCCCGGTGATCCATTTCGGCACCGATACCGCGACCTTGCTGGCGGACTTCGCACGGGCGGGGGGCGACGTGATCGGGGTGGACTGGCGCATTCCGCTCGACGTCGCCTGGGAGCGCATCGGCGCGCGGGCGATCCAGGGGAACCTCGACCCGGTCGCGCTGCTCGCGCCACGAGCCGAGCTCGAGCGGCAGGTGCGCGACGTCCTGGCGCGGGCCAACCAGCGTCCGGGTCACATCTTCAACCTCGGGCACGGGGTCCTCCCGGAGACGCCTGTGGATCACGTCCGGGCCGTGGTCGAGTGGGTTCATGGCGGGTGAGCAGATCGCGGTCCTGCTGATGGCCTATGGCGGACCGGGAAGCCTGGATGAGGTCGAGCCCTACCTGCTCGACGTACGCGGTGGCCGGCCGACCAGCCCGCAGTTCGTCGACGAGATCAAAGCCCGATACGCCCGGATCGGCGGGCGCTCCCCCATCCGCGAGCTCACCGAAGCGCAAGCGGCCGGCGTGCAACGGGCGCTTGGCGAGCGGTTCGCCGTCTACGTGGGCATGCGTCACTGGCATCCGTACATCCGCGACGTGGTGCAGCGGATGCTGGCGGACGGTCAACGGCGCGCGGTCGGCATCGTGCTCGCCCCGCACTACTCCGCGATGTCGGTCGGCGCGTACCAGAAGCAGCTGCTCGATGCGGCAGCCGGTCGGCTGGAGACCTCGCTGGTGCGCAGCTGGGGCGATCATCCCAAGTTCCTAGATTTGGTCGCGGAGCGCGTCGTGCAGGCCCTGCAACGATTCCCCTCGCCCCAGGCGGTGCAGGTGCTCTTCACCGCGCACAGCCTTCCCGAGCGCATCCTGGCGAGTGGCAACCAGTACCCGGCCGAGCTGCGCGTCAGCGCGGCTGCGGTCGCTCGGCGGGCGGGGCTCGCCACGTGGCACTTCGCGTTTCAAAGCGCGGGCGCGACGTCGGAACCGTGGCTCGGGCCCGAGGCGGGAGCGCTCATGACGGAGCTCGCCGGACAGGGCCACGAGGCGTTCCTCATTGTCCCCATCGGATTCGTGTGCGACCACGTAGAAGTGCTCTACGACGTGGACATCGCCTACCGCGCGCTCGCTGAGCGTCTCGGCGTGCGCCTCGAGCGCACCGCGTCGCTCAACGACGATCCGCGGCTCGTGGGCGCCCTGGCGGAGATCGCCCACAACGGCGCGGCGAGGCGAGGGTGGCTGTGACGGTCGCGGTCGTGGGCGCCGGGATCACCGGCTTATCGGCCGCGTGGGAGCTCGCGCGCGCTGGGGGGGCGGTGGACGTCATCGTTCTCGACGCCGAGCGGCGGCCGGGCGGTATGATCGTCAGCGAGCGCCGCGACGGCTTCGTGGTCGAAGGAGGCCCAGATGGCTTTCTCGCCGCCGAGCCCGACATTCAGGATCTAGCGTGCGAGATCGGCATTGGGCATCGGTTGGTGGATCAGCTCGTCCCGGGATCGTCACTCTGGACCGGAACGCGCCTCGAGCCCCTCGCCGAAGGCCAGGCCGCGGAGCTACTCGGCATTCAGACCACGGCGGCGTCCCAGCTGAGCCGTGGCTTCAGGAGTTTTGCCTCGGGGATGGCCGAGGTCGTCGAGGCGCTCGTCACGAAGCTGGGGCAACGGCTCCGGCGGGCCCAGGGGGTGACGGGCCTCGCTCCCGCGACGCGCGGCTGGCGACTCTCCATCACCGGCGGGTCGTCGCTCGACGTGGACGCCGTCGTACTGGCCGTCCCGGCGTGGGTGACTTCGCGCCTACTCGCCTCCGTCGGCGGGGACGCCGCGCGATCACTCAACGATGTGATCTACCACCCGAGCCTCACCGTATCGCTCGCGTACCGGGTGGATCAGGTGCCCCCGGGGCTCGAGGGGGGGGGCGCAGGGTTCGTGTCCGCGGTGGAGGCAAAGGGATCGGTGCGCGCTTGCACGTACGCGTGGCGAAAATACCCCGGTCGCGCCCCGGACGGCTACGCGCTGCTGCGAGCATTCCTCGGTCCGGTGGACGGAGACCCTGGGGCGATCGCCCACGCCGAGCTGGGGCCGATCCTCGGGCTTCGGGGGGGCGCACCGCTCTGGACCCGCGCGTTCGAATGGCCGCGTGGGCTGCCGCGTTACCATCAGGGCCACGGCGAGCGGGTGGCTCGCGTCCGGAAGCGGCTGGCCCGGCTCGCTCCCCTCGCGATCGCGGGCGCGGGGTTGGACGGTGCGGGCGTCTCGGCGTGCGTGAGGTCGGGGAGGGAGGCGGCGCGGAGCGTGCTGGAAAGGCTCGGCTCCTAAATGCGCGGCTGAAGCCGCGGCTCGGCATCTACCGCTGAGGCGGCAGCGCCCGTTTACGGGCAGTGCCGAGCCGCGAGTTCAATCGCGACTAGGTGCGCAGCAGCTCCTTGGCTCTCCGCACCACATTGTCCACCGTCAGCCCGAACTCCTGATAGATCCGCTGGTACGGGGCCGACGCGCCGAATCGCTCGATGCCCAACACCGCTCCGGTCTCACCCACCCACCGGTACCAGGGCTGGGGAGACGCCGCTTCGATGGCGAGACGTGCCGTGACCGCCGGCGGTAGAACGGCATCGCGGTATTCAGGGGGTTGCCGCGCGAACAGCTCCATGGACGGCATGCTCACCACGCGGGCCGCTATGCGTTCGGCCGCGAGCCGCTCGTACGCACCGAGGGCCAGCTCGACCTCTGAGCCGGTGGCGATGAGCACGAGCGAGGGCTTGCCGCCCGGCGCATCGGCCAAGACATAGCCCCCCAGGCGGAGACCGTTCGCGGGCGCGTACTTGGTGCGGTCGAGGGCCGCGACCTTCTGGCGCGTCAACACGAGCGCTACCGGGCCCTCGCGCCGCAGGATGGCGGCCCGCCATGCCTCGACCGTTTCCGCCGGATCGGCCGGCCGAATGACCACCAGGTTGGGTACGGCGCGCAGGCCCGCCAGCTGCTCGATCGGCTGGTGGGTTGGGCCGTCCTCTCCCAGTCCGATCGAGTCGTGGCTGAACACATAGATCACGGGCAGGCCACTCAGGGCGGCGAGCCGGATCGGCGGGCGCATGTAATCGGAGAAGATCAGGAAGGTCGACCCCACCGCTCGCACGCCTCCATGCAGCGCGAGCCCGTTCAGGATCGCGCCCATGCCGTGCTCACGGATGCCGAAATGGATGTTACGGGCTCCCCATCTCCCCGCGGCGACGTCGCCCCCCCCCCCGGTCTTGAACACGAGTTGCGTGGAGCCTGCGAGATCGGCGGAGCCCCCGATCAGCTCCGGCAGCTTTGCGGCGATGGCGTTCAGCGTCTTCCCGGCCGCGGCGCGGGTGGCCTGCGCGTCCCCGGTCGTGAACGCTGGCAGCTCGGCGTCCCAGCCTTCCGGCAGCCGGCCCGCCAGCCGGCGCTCGAACTCGGCGGCGAGCTCCGGGAACGCTCGCCGATACACCTCGTATGCCTCGCGCCACTCGGCTTCGAGCCGGGCGCCGCGCTCGCGCGCCCGCCGCCAGTGGGCCAGCGCCTCGTCGGGCACATGGAAGGGCTCGAGGCTGGGCCAACCGAGACGCTGTTTGGTGAGCTTCACCTCTTCCTCACCGAGCGGGGCTCCGTGGGCCTCCGGCGTGTCCTGCTTGTGCGGACTGCCGTATGCGATGTGCGTGCGCACGATGACGAGCGATGGGCGGTCCGTCGTACGTCGCGCGGCTGCGAGTGCCGTATCCAGCGCGCCGAGATCGTTTCCATCCACCACGCGCTCCACGTGCCATCCGTAGCTGTCGAATCGCTTGGCGACGTCCTCGGAGAAGGTGAGGTCGGTCTTCCCATCGATCGTGATACGGTTGTCGTCGTACATCCCGATCAGGCGGCCGAGCTTCAAGTGGCCGGCCAGGGAGCAGGCCTCGTGCGACACGCCCTCCATCAAGTCGCCGTCCGAGGCGAGGAAATACGTGAAATGCTCCGCGATGGCATGACCGGGCCGGTTGAACAACTGCGCGAGGTGCGCCTCCGCGAGTGCCATCCCGACGGCGTTGCCGACGCCCTGCCCCAGCGGACCCGTTGTGGCCTCCACCCCCGGCGTGAGCCCGAGCTCCGAGTGCCCCGGGGTCCGGCTCCCCCACTGGCGGAACTGCTTGATGTCGTCGAGCGAGAGATCGTACCCGGTCAAGTAGAGAACCGCATACAGCAGCATGCAGGCGTGGCCGGCCGAAAGCACGAAGCGGTCGCGTCCGAACCAATCGGGATTCGCGGGATTGTAGCGGAGGTGTCGCTGCCATAGCACGTAGGCGAGCGGCGCGAGCGCCATCGCCGTCCCCGGGTGCCCCGCATCGGCGCGTTGCACGGCGTCCATCGCGAGCGTACGGACGGTGTTGATGCAGAGCTGATCGAGTGAGGTGGCGTGAGCCGTGGAGGTGGGCGGCGCGGCGGCGCCGGTCGCCGGCTTCGTCACAGGAGCCCGGATTTGGCGGCCTGCCACAGGCTCACGAGGCGGTCGAAGCCGGTGACGAGCACGTCCACCTGTTGCGGGCTGGGACTGGCCTTGGCGGCGGTCCTGAGCTCTTCGCAGATCCGCGGCATTTCCCTGCGTCCCTGCTTCGTACCCTCGGCGGCGATCTGGTCGAGCAGCGCGATGATCTTCTGGCGCGCCGCCTCGTCCTTGGGCACCTGCCACAGGTAATCAGCGAGCTGCTTGCCCTCGGTGCAGAGCTTGCCCAGGGCATCCATCAGCGGCGGCCGCGAGCGGCGCGGCGCGTTCGGGTCACTCATGGCGGCTCAATTATACCCAGAAACGTCGTACGACGGACGGTTGCCGGGAGTCCGGGCGTCGTCTAGCTTGCGGTCTCCATGCCACCCCTCATGCTGATCCGCGAGCGGCTGCAGGCCTTCAACCGCTGGACGAAAGGGTGGGCCGGCTCCGTCGGGATCGCGGTGCTGATCTGGCTCGTGCTCCGCTCGTACCTGATCGAGGCGTTTCGCATTCCTTCGGCGAGCATGGAGAACACGCTCCTGGTCGGCGACTTCCTCTTCGTCGACAAGGCGATTTACGGCGGCGAGTTCGAGATCCCGTTTGCCGGGATCCGCTTCTGGCGCCTTCCGGGGTATGCCGAGCCGGAGCGTAACGGGATCGTCGTGTTCCGCTCCGTGGAAGACTCGACGCCCAACCTGGACATCGTGAAGCGGGTGATCGGCGCCGGGGGCGACACGATCCGGATGGCGCACGACACCGTGTTTCGCAACGGCGTCCGCCTCGACGAGCCGTACGCGCTCCACTTCGACTCTCGGGACGTCGACGCCGTCCAGCTACACAAGATCCGGGCATGGCAGCTCGGCTACTACGTCGGGCGCGACTCGGCGCACTACCACCCGACCACCCACGAATGGGGTCCGATCGTCGTCCCCCCGGGGCACTACCTCGTCATGGGGGACAACCGGGACGAATCGTACGACAGCCGCTACTGGGGATTTCTGCCGCGATCGCACGTCGTGGGGAAGCCGCTCTTCATTTACTTCAGCATCGCTACCGATCCGCTTCGGATCCGGTGGAACCGATTCTTGCGCCGTCCCCGCTAGCAACCTTGTACCTTGACGCCTCCGGGCAGGGCGGTTAAAACCCTTTTCGCTTGCTCTCTTTTGCCATCGGACTCGATCACATGCCCCGGCTCGCAACGCGCCGGCGAGCGGCGGTGCTCGCCGCATTGTGTAGCACCTGGGCCCCCCGCCCCGTCGTGGCGGCACAGCAACCGGACACGACTGCCCCCCCCCGTGCCGCAGACAGCCTGAAGGTCTACACACTGCCGCCGGCCGTCGTCTCCGTGACCCGCGCCAACCCGCCGATCAATCGCATCCCCCAAGCCGTCCAGCTCGTCGAGAAGGCCGAGATCAGCCGTGCGCGGCCCACCTGGGGCTTGGACGAGGCGCTCGTAACAGTTCCCGGTGTGTACGCGGCCAACCGCTACAACTTCTCGCTCGATCAGCGTATCTCGATCCGCGGCTTCGGCGCCCGATCGGCATTCGCCGTGCGGGGGATCAAGGTGCTGGTGGATGGAATTCCACAGACCCTGCCTGACGGCCAGGGACAGCTCACGAACCTCGAGCTCGGTGCGGCCGACCGGATCGAAGTGTTGCGTGGCTCCTCCTCCGCGCTGTTCGGCAACGCGTCGGGCGGGGTGATCAGCATCTGGACCGACCCTACCGCGCCGCAGAACGTCCGTCAGGACGTCCGCGTCACGTTCGGGACCTTCGATCGCGATCTCGCACGTAACTGGAGCAAGTGGCAATCGAGTACGTCGTTCCGCGTGGGCTCGGGCAGCGGCCTGGTGACCGTCTCGCGGCTGGATTACACGGGACAGCGGCAGCATTCGGATGCGGACTTCCGCAACCTGAACACCCGCTGGCACTTCCCGTTGGCGAGCGGTTGGTCGCTCGCGGCGACCGCGGACCTGGGCTGGGATCCGCGCGCGGACAACCCGGGCGCCCTGAACATCAACGAGATGCGCCTGAACCCCGACTCCGCGGCGGCGATCAATATCACGCGGGCGGCGGGCAAGGACGTGACGCAGGGCCAGGGCGGCGTCACCGTGCGGCGCGAGTTCAAGGGGGGCGGCGAGGCATCGCTGACCGTCTTCGGCATCGCGCGCAGCCTCAAGAACCCTACGACCTTCGCGTACATCGATCTCGACCGGTTCGATTACGGCGCCCGCCTCGCGCTCAGCCGTCCCCTGCCGCTCGGATCCCTGGAGCACCGGCTCACCGCCGGGCTCGACTTCCAGCGGCAGCGGGACGATCGGAAGAACTTCGGCAATACCGGTGGTCAGCCCGACGGCGTGTTCGCCCTCAACCAGCTGGAGCATGTGACGGAGGTGGGGCCGTTCGTGCAGAGCGCGATCCAGCTCACTCCCCATGTCTCCGTCACGGGCGGGCTACGCTACGACTGGGTGAATTTTCAGGTGAACGATCGGCTGATCACCAGCACCAACCCCGACGACTCCGGCAGGCGTCTCATGACTTCCCTGTCGGGGTCGGTCGGGGTCGCGGTCACGCCGTCGGACGCGCTCACGCTCTACGGCAACATCGGGACCTCGTTCGAGACCCCGACCACGACCGAGCTTACCAACCGGCCGACCGGCGCCGGAGGGTTCAACCCGACGCTCGAGCCCCAGACGGCCACGAATTACGAAGTCGGCGTACGGGGCGACATCTCCGGGCGTCTCAACTACTCCCTTGCACTGTTCGACGCCGAGGTACGCGGCGAGCTCATCCCGTATCCGGTCCCGGCGGACACGACCGGGCGTGTCTACTACCAGAACGCAGGGCGCTCCCGCCACCGGGGTCTCGAGCTCGGCACCGACCTGGAGATCGCGTCCGGTCTGGACCTGGTCACGGCGTGGACGTACTCCGACTTTCGCTACACGCAGTACACGGTCGGGACGACCGCGATCGCGGGGCGAGCCCTGCCGGGTATCCCGCAACACTGGCTGCATTTCCTGCTGCGCGGTCGCCCGACCTTCGCGCGCGGCGGCTGGATGGAGATCGAGGAGACGCATTCGTCGGGCTATCTGGTCAGCGACGCGTCCAACACCGTCACCTTGCCCTGGTGGGTGACCAACGTCCGCGTCGGCTGGACCGGAACGGTGGGGAGCGTGCGCGCGAACCCGTTTCTGGGCTTCAATAACGTGTTCAACCGGCGCTACGTAGGGTCGGTGGTTATCAACGCGGCGAATGGGCGCTATTATGAGCCGGCTCCCGGCCGCAACATCTACGTCGGATTCTCTGTCGGTGCTGGGGAATAGTCGTCGACTTTCAACGGAGGTGGGTATGACGCGTTGGGCTCGATGGTGCGCGGCGGCGGCGGTTGCGTCGCTCGCCGGCGCACCGCTGTGCGCGCAGGGATCGGGCGGCATGGCGGACCCGGCCGCGCCGCGCGCGGTGGTGACGAATGACATGCTGCTCAATGCCGCGGGGAGCGGCGACTGGCTGATGTACGGCCATAACTACTGGAACAACCGGTTCTCTCCCCTGAAGCAGATCAACACGACCAACGTCAAGAACCTCGTCGCGCGGGCGGTCTACACGCACGGCTCGAGTACGTTGGGCAGCTTCGAGACCACGCCGATCGTCGTCGCTGGCATCATGTACATCACGTCGCCCGCGACCCCCAACAACATCGTGCGCGCGTTCGACCTGCGGACCCAAAAAATGTTGTGGGAGTACGTTCACAAGAATGCCCCGGTCTCGACCGCGTGCTGCGGCCCGAATAACCGCGGCGTCGCCGTCTCGGGTGGCTCGGTGTTCGTCGCCACGCTGGATGACGAGCTCGTGGCGCTCGACGCGACCACCGGGAAGGAGAAGTGGGCGGTGAAGGTGGGGGACGGTCCCGAGGCCGGGTACACCGAGACGATGGCGCCGCTCGTCATCGGCACGAACGTGATCATCGGCACGGCGGGCGCCGAATACGGCATCCGCGGCTACGTGAAGGCGTTCAACGCCGCCAACGGGCAGCTGGTCTGGACCTGGTACACGCTCCCGTCGCCCGAGGAGGGCGGCTGGTGGGGTCCGTTCTCCAAGACCACCCCCGAAGGCGACGACCTGAAGCGGGACATCGCGAAGGAGAAGGCCGACTCCGCGAAGTACGCCGACGCCTGGAAGACGGGCGGCGGCTCGATGTGGATGACGCCGGCGTACGACGAGGCCAGCAAGACGCTGTTCGTCGCGATCGGCAACCCCTCGCCCGACCTGGACGGCTCCATTCGCCCGGGCGACAACCGGTGGACGGAGTCGATCGTCGCGATCGATGCGACCAGCGGGAAGTTCAAATGGGGCTACCAGGAAGTGCCGCACGACGTGTGGGATCTGGACGCCGTGAGCCCGCCGGTGATCGCGATGGTGGGCGGCAAGAAGGCCGTGGTCGAGGCGGGCAAGACCGGATTCGTGTATGTGCTCGACGCGGCGACCGGCAGGCTCATCCGCCGCTCGCAAGCGTTTGTGCCGCAGCAGAACATGTACACGCAGCCCACGGCCGACGGTGTGTTCATGCTCCCGGGCGCCAACGGCGGCGAAGAGTGGTCGCCGATCGCGGTGCATCCCGAGCTCGCCTATGCGTACACGGTGGGGCTGCATCAGCCGATGCACTACAAGGTGCACTACGCACCCTGGGAGAAGGGCCGGCTCTGGCTCGGTAGCGCGTTCGTCCGGATCCCCGATGAGAAGGGCGGGTACTCGGGCGAGTACGGCAACGTCAACGCGATCGACCTGAACACCGGCAAGATCGCGTGGACGGTGAAGACCGAGCTCCCGATGATGGGCGGCGCGACCGCCACGGCCGGTAACCTGGTGTTCACCGGCGAGGGGAACGGCTGGTTCAAGGCGTATGACGCCAAGACCGGCGCGGTGCTGTGGTCGTTCAATTGCGGCGCGGGGGCGAACGCCGCGCCCTCGGTGTTTGAGGTCGATGGCGAGGAGTTCATCGCCGTGGCGGCCGGCGGGAACTTCCAGATCAGCTATCCGCTCGGTAATTCAGTCTTCGTCTTCGGGCTGCCGAAGCGGTCGATGTAAGAACTCGGGCGCAGCAGGAGCCGGCGCACGGTGCTACTCATCGTGCGCCGGCTCTACGTTTAACGGTTCTCTGAGGGAGGCTGTGCGAGAGTGTGGAGCAGCTCGCTGACCTCTTGCCACGTGGCGGCCGGCAGCACGTCATCGTCGGACTCGACCACGTAGGCGACCTCGTAGCTGCAGTATGACGACGTCAGACCGTGCCGCTGCGCGCACTCCATCAGGTGGTATACGGCGTCCTGCCGGAGCAGCCAGACTGCCGAGTCGCCCACCGCGGGGTGCGGGAGGTCGCCGATCTTGAAGTAGAAGACCGGCCATGTCCGCGTGCCCCGGCGCAAGGTCGCCTGATACGCCTTCGGGATGTCGGAACAGCCGTGCATGATGCTGCGCAAGATGCCGCACGGCTCTTCGTAGCGCCAATCACGCTCGGTCTTGGCGAGCGTGGCAGGCACCACCAGATCTGCCCCGGCGAGTCGCAGGGCGAGCGGGCGTTCCCCTGCAGGAACGAGCGGGACACGTTCGATCGCTGCCTTGTGGGAATGAACACACGCTGCACCAGCCAGGAGCAGTCCGAACATCGTGCCGCACGTCCAACAGTACAGCCGCCGAGTCAGAGACCAGTCGGGAGGGTGGCTGAAACGCGTGACGCTGGGCTCGGCGTACATGCAAAGACGTCCTCGTGCTGCGCCTACCCGCTCGGACCGGAGCGCCGTCCCACACCAGGCGCTCGACCGCGGCCCGACTCGGCTGCGAGCTTCTGTTCTCGCAAGGAGGATGCCAGACACATCAGGGGCCCTCCGGGAATGGTGCGGCGAACCTGAGGCGCCTACGTGCCATGCCTGTCGCTCATGCGCCACAATGCTGGGGCGTGAAGCTCTTCCACCTCGCGTGAGGGCGTGGTAGCTTGGCCACGATCGTTGAGGGGAGTCCGATTCGGTCGTGAATTCGTGGTCGGTCGTGTGCCTCGTGGCCGTGGCGGTGGGCGCGGCGTCGCCGGTCGCGGTTCGCGCACAGGGCGGAACAGAGGCCGTGGTCCCTCAGGCGATCGATCCGACGTGGCTCGCCGTCAATGCCGCGTCCCGGACCGCGACCTTCGAGCTGATCGCCGGGCTCACCGGGGTGAATGGGGCCCTCAATTTCAACGGATTCCGGGACGGCGGCCTGACCCTGACCGTCCCCCTCGGATGGAACGTGGTGATGCATTTCCGGAATCACGACGGGATGCTCCCCCATTCGGCCGAGGTGATCGACACGGTGCATCCCCTCCCCGTTCAGCCGGTTACGCCTGCATTTCCCAAGGCGTTCACGGTCCGGCTGGCCGAGGGAATCCCCTCGGAGGGGCGGGATGACCTGCGCTTCATTGCGGATAAGGGGGGGTCCTACCTAATATTTTGCGGGGTTCCGGGCCATGGGGCGGCCGGCATGTGGGTTCGCCTCGAGGTTTCGGGCTCAGTTCAGAAGCCGTCGTTGGCGGCCACTCCTGCGGGGAAACCCTAGCCTCGCGGGAGCGGGGAGTGCCCAGCGAACGCTGGCGCGGCCTGGTGCGGTCGGCGCGGCGGCGGGGCGCAGCACGATGGACTCGCTCTCAAGGAGGTGGGCTCCGCTTTCCCCTGTTTGCGCACACAACCGTAGGTGAGAAGCCAGACGAGTATTACTGGTGGGAGGACCACGTTCCCACTCGGCTGTACCTGGCGCCGCGCAGTTGCAATTGGCGCCTCGAGGGCACGAGCGGTAGGATTGGCCAGGCAAACTCCCAAGGAGGGATTCTCGTATGAAGCGTCTCACGCTGTTGTTGTTGGGCTTGGCGCTGGGCGTCGCCTCGACGGCCAGCGCGCAAGGCCTGACGATGCAGATGTCGAACGGCTGGTCGTTCTCGTTCTCCGGGAACGTGAACGCCTTCTGGGTGTTCACGAAGGGGACAAACAGCGGCCCGACGAACTCGAGCGTCCGCACCGGGTTGCTCCCCGCCTTTGCCACGTTCTCGGCGAGCGGCAAAGAGGCAGGCCTGAACCTGGGCGTGCACTTCGGGTTCGCACCGCAGATCAACAACGCGGGCGTGCACGACCAGTTCGGGGCGCAGATCGACATGCGCCAGGTGTATCTGACCATCGGCTTTAAGGATGGTTCGCAGATCCTTGCTGGTCGCGAGCTGGGCGTCTTCAGCAGGCAAAACATCCTAAACGACATGACGTTGTTCGGCGTTGGCGCTGTGGGTATCGCGGCCCCGGGCTTGGGTGCAGGCGCGCAAGGCGGTGGCACGACGCTCGGTCGCATCGGGTACGGCTATCTGTATCCGAACTTCGTTCCTCAGGTGACCTACAGCACCAAGCCTGGACAGGCGCAACTCAGCATTGGGCTGTTCCAGCCGAGCATCTTCGGTCAGGGTACTGGTACGAACGCGGCGTCAGCCGCCTACGTCTTCACGTCCATTCCGCGCGTCGAGGCCGAGGTCACGTACAACCAGAAGTCCGGCAGGAACAGTTACTTGCTCTGGGCCGGCGGCCTCTGGCAAACCACGAAGAATGCTGTGACCGGCGGTAACTCGGCGACCTCGTTCGGCGGCACGGCTGGCATCAAGGCCGGCCTCTCCGAGTTGTCGATCGTGGTGAGCGGCTACATCGGAACGGGCCTCGGCACCACGCTGATGTTCTCGGGCCAAGAGGTGGCGCCGAGCGGTACGGACCTTCGAAAGTCCGACGGCGGCTACGCGCAGCTCATGTACAAGGTCGGACCCAAGACCAACCTGGGCGCAAGCTGGGGCTTCAGCCGGTTGAAGAATGCCAGCGCGGGCGAGACGGCTGCGAGCGGCGGCAACAACAGCGTTCGCACGCAGTGGAACCTGGCCACGGTCGGTATTTACCATCAGTGGACCAAGTCTCTGAAGCTGGTATTCGAGGGTAGCCGCGAGCAAGAAGGCATCGGTGCGGCCGCCCCGGCGCAGGTCGACATTTCCGGTGGGTTCATGCTGTTCTACTAGACAAGATCATCAGCAGAAACGTCGAGAGGCCGGGAGCGATCCCGGCCTCTTTACGTTTCCCCTCCACGTCTTTTCTCTACGCTTTTCCTTGACGTTTTTCTATTTGTATCGATACGTGATCCTGCCTCGCGTCAGGTCGTACGGCGACAGATCGACCGCGACCCGATCACCCTGCAGGATGCGGATGTAGTTCTTGCGCATCTTGCCGCTGACGTAGGCCAGCACCTCGTGCCCGTTCTCGAGCTTCACGCGGAATGTGGTATTGGGGAGCACTTCGGTGATCGTCCCCATCATCTGTATCGCGTCGCCAGCCACGCCGCCCGTCGCCCTCCTTCTCCCGTCGTTCCGCGGGCGACGTTACGCCCGTACGCTGTGCGGATCCATCGTATCGTCGCGCGGCGCTTCCGGCCCGCGCTGGATGTACGAGGCATGGCGGCCGCACGTCTGGCACGTCAGTGTTACCCGTTCCGCCACCGCCACCAGTGGTGTGTCCTTCCCAGCCCCCCGGCGCCGCGGCACCCGCACGATCGAGCGCGTGGCACAGGAAGGGCAGACGAGGGGCACATGCTGGCGGTCCGCCGCGATCAACGCCAGTGCTTCCGGCGCCCGGTACTCCTTCACTCCGCGTCGCCCCACGGCCGCTGTTGCACCTCCGAGACCGAAATGTAGCCACCCCTGGAAGGCCGCCGTGGCGCCTTGACACCTCCCCCCGGACGGGTATCTCTCACGCAGGTAGGTAGTTGCCCCCGGAGGTGTCACCATGGATCGCCCCCAATACGAGCCCCTCGCCGAGATCGAGGTGGATGCCGCCCGGCCCGAGCTCCAGGGGTTCACCCTCACCGGCCAGGGCCCCGATCACACCGAGTATCAGCTCGACCTCCGTTTCGAGATGCCCCTCGATCCCCGCACGCGGACCGTGTTGGGGGAGCTTTTGTCCCACTCCGATCTGACCATCTCGCGGCGCGCTGGCGGCGGGATGGCGGCGGCCCTCCGGGCCCGACGTGAGCGCGCTCACAAACCCTGATCGCCCCAAAAGCCAGCGAATGGGGAGTAGAATCCTCGGAATCCTTGACGCTTCCGAGGGTGGATAGTAGCTTGGCGCGACCTTCAGCGTCGGAGCAGCGCGTTCGATGCCCCCACCAGCGGAGCTCGGCGGGTCGCAGATTTCTTCGCTGCTCGAGGCCCTCCCCGGTATCGCCAGCGTCTTACGGAGTCCGGTGGCGGATGCGCTCGTCAAAGCCATCCGCGCCGCGGCCGGCATCGGGGAGTTCTCGCCTGAGGATGCCGAAGAGCTGGTGCGGTACGCGGTCCGTCGGGGCCTGATCGGTCCGGAGGAAGGCGATCGGGTTCTGGCGGACACCCAGGAGCCGCTGACGGCGAAGCGCAAAGCGACGCGCGGCGCCAAACCCAAATCCGCTCCGAAGAAATCCCCGAAGAAGAAGTCTCACCGCTAGACCCGAAACCCCCGCACCAGTTCGCGGAGCTTCTCGGCCGCGTGCAGCAGGTTACCGGCGGCGGAGGCCATTTCCTCGGTCGACGCGCCCTGCTGCTGCGCGGCCGCCGTCACCTGTTCCGCCCCCGCGGCGTGGCTCGTCGAGCGCGTCGCCACCTGCTCGGCTTGCGCCTGGAGCTGGCCGGTGGTCTCGCGGCTCGCCTGGGCGGCCATCCGGACCCGCGTCGCCGCCTGCTCGACGAGCTCGACCGCGGACGCGATCTCGGCGAGCCCGCGCGCGGCGCCTTCGGCGACGGTCTCGATCCCGCGGACCTTGGCCTGACCCACCGCCATGGTGGCGGTGACATCTTCCATTTGCTCGCGGATCGAGCTCGTGGTCCGGGTCACCTCTTCCGCGGCGCGCGCGGATTCGTCCGCCAGCTGGCGCACCTCCTCGGCCACGACCGCAAATCCCCGACCGTGTTCGCCCGCCCGAGCCGCCTCGATCGCCGCATTCAGGGCGAGCAGGTTGGTCTGCGACGAGATGCGCTTGATCAGCTCCACGAAGTCGTCGATCGACGCTCCCAGCTCGCTCAGTTGGGCGATCTGCTTCGAGGTGGTCTGAACCACCTCGCGCACGTCGAGCAGTACCGTGCCCGCCGCCGCCACGTCACCGCGGTGCCGGTCAGCTACAGACCGGATCTCTCCTCCGAGCTGTGCCGCGCGGTCGGCCGCGTCCACCATGTCGCCGGTGGCCGCGCGGAGCTTCTCGAGGCCGCTCCCCATCGCCGCGACGGCGGCCCGCTGATGGTCCGCGCCGCCCGAGATGTCCACCATGGCCGTGGACACCTCGCTCGCGGACGCGGCGAGCTGCTCGCCGACCGCCGACAAGTCCCCCGCCGCGCCGGCGATGCGGTCCGCCTCCCCGATGACCTCGCGCACGATCTCGCGCAATCGGTCGCCCATGCGTTGCATCGCGTCCGCGAGCACACGGAATTCGCGAGGCATGTCCCCCGTCGTCACGGGCCGCAGGTCGCCCGCACCGAATCGCTCCGCGGCGGTCACCAGCCGGCCGAGTGGGCCCTGCACCGACTGGAGGGTGTAGCGCGAGAGAAAGAACCCGAGGACCACGAGCGCGGCCACCCCTATCCACAACTTGCGCTCCCGATCGCCCGCGTCCGAGGTCAGTCGCCCGGCGGCCTTCGCGGCGTTTTGCGCCTGGCGGCGCGACAGGTCTCGCACCAGCCGCGTGAGCTCCGCCGCCTGCGGCCGGACCGCCGCCGCCCGCGCTACGGCCTCCTGATCACGCCCCAAGTCCCTGAGCGCATGGGCGATCGAGTATTCGGTCTGGATCGCCGCATGGAGCTGTTTCACGCGGTTGATCGTGAGTCGGTCCTCGACGGCGAGGCCGGGAAAGGCGTCCAGACGTCGCTGGTACTCCCACGCGTCCTCGGCGGTCGTCTGAAATTCGCGACGGGCGTCGTCTCCGGGCGACGCGAGGTACTGCTCCGCGGCCCGGATCTCTTCGAGCACGCTCGTGACCAGGCCGCTCCCCACTTCGCCCGAGTTGCGGAGCGCCTCGAGCTCCCCTTCCACGGCGTACCGCATCCGCCGCAGCGTGATCGCGCCCGCGATCGCCGTGACGATGAGCCCCACCATCAGCAGGGCCAGGCCCAGCAGGATGCGCGTGCGAATCGTGTCCCACGGATTCCGGATCATTGCTCCGTCTGGGTCACGAGCTCACCGTCATGCACGACCCCGATCGCCACCGTCTTGCCCGGTACGTCGCCGTTGGCGTCGAATGCAATCGTACCGGTCACACCGTCAAACGGCGCCTTGCCGTGACCCACGCGGGCCAGGTAGGCACGGATGGCTCCGCGGTCAGCCCCCGCGGCGTCGATGGCTCGGGCCAGCAGGACCACCGTGTCGTACGCCCCCGCCCCGCGGTGGTCCGGTCGTTGTCCGCCGAACGCGCGGGCGTACTCCGCGACGAAAGCGGCGTTGCGCTCGTCGCGGCGGTCGGGCAGGTAGGCAGACGAGACCCGCACGCCTTCGGCGAGCTGGCCATCCGCCTCGATCCCCGTGAGCGCGTCTCCCCCCAGCACCGGCCACTGCAGGCCCAGCGATCGCATCTCTCGCAGCGCGAGCTCCGCGCCCGGGCGCTCCGCGGCGAGTACCAGGACGTCCACCCCCGCCCGCCGCATCCGCGACAGATAGGGCTCGAGCAACGGCGTCGCGGGCACGTACGGATCGGCCTCGACCACGGTGCCGCCCAGGCTCGTGAACGCCTCGGCGAACGTTCCGCGTATGCCCCGCCCGTAATCGTTGTTGACGTAGATGATCCCGGCCCGCCTCGCGCCGAGCGCCTGCCACGCGTAATGCGCGAGACGCGGGCCGTGTTGCAGGTCGCTCGGGCAAACGCGAAAGACGTAGGGATTCATCCCGGAGAGCGCGGGGCTCGATGCCGCCGGTGAGATCATCGCGACCGGCGTCGCCCCACCGCCGTACACCCGGGCGGCCGCGATGGACGCGCTCGACGTAAGATGGCCGACCACCGCCACGACGCTCGGGTCGGCGTATAGCTTCTCGGCCACGCGGACGGCCGTGTCCTCGTTTCCGGAATCGTCGGCGATCCGCAGCTCCAGCGGCTGCCCGCGCACGCCGCCCTTTGCGTTGATCTGGTTCACGGCGAGCTGCGCGGCACGGAGCATCGACGCGCCCCTCGCCTGGGAGAATGGACCGGCGAGGCCAATCGCGATCGGGCCACTGGGACGGGAGCACGCCGCCAAGCTGAGGGCGGCGAACACAAGAGCTGACGTTCGCACTGGGTCCTCCAAGGAGCGCGGGGCAAGGTAAGACTGGCCGCCTGCGAAGCGCAACATTTCCCCAGGCACCCACACGATTTCCACCAGGTTTTCCATACCGATGTGGACAAGTCCGATTTGCCGAGGTGCCGGCGGTGAGTAGCTTGGTGCAAATGGAAGCGTTGCGGGCGCTGTACCGGCTGGCAGGTGCCCTGGAGCAGCTGCTCGGGGCTCCCGACGCGGCGCGTTTCGAGGAGGCGTGGGAGGCCACTTCCCTCGACCGACTCGCGTGGGAAGCACTGGGCCTCGCCCGTCGCGCGGACGCCGAGGGGCTCGAGCCCGCGCTCCATCAGGTCGACCGTCGCCTGCTCGCCGTCCTGGAGCGCTGCCGTGCCCTTCCCGACCCGCATCTCGTCACGTTTCGCGTCCCGGAGCTCGAGCGATGGCAGCACGCAGCGGCTGCCGCGTTGGTGGGAGCACGCTGGGGGGTTGCGGGTCTGCGCACGGTCATCGCCGACACGGCGGCGCCGTTTGGGCGTCGGTATTTCGCATTCCTGGCGCTGGCCGAGCGCCACCCCGACGGCGCCTGGCCGCTGTTCGAGCGATACCTCGTGACGCCCGGGGCACATCACGCGTTCGTCGCGGCCGCCGTGGAGGCCGCTCGGTATTACCCTGGGCATTCCGATGTCCTCGTGCGCTTGTTCGACCGCATTCGCCGCGACCAGCTGCTGCGCCGGTTCCTCGCGCCGAAGATCCTCGAGTCCCTCTATGTGCTGAGTGAAGCGTCCAGCCTCCCGCTGTTCGAGGAGCTGCTCGTCACCGGGCACACCGATCCGGACGTCGACCGTTGCGAAGTCACCCGAGCCCTGGTCGCGGTGCGCCGTCTCACGGGCCGCGTGGCGGAGAGCTCAAAGTTCGCCGAGCGCGATGCCGCGACCGTGCGACGCACACTCGACGATGCCGAGCGCCGCTTCGAGGACACGCGAGACCGGATTGTGCCGGTGGTGGTGATCTAGAAGGGCTATTTTCGCGCCACGAACTCCCAGATCCTCTCCCGGTACGCCTTCCCGCCGACGTCGTACGTCTCGTTATGGCCCGCTCCGTGGATGAGTACCACCTCCGCCGGCCCGGCGGCCGCCGCCGCCACCGCCAGGCCCATCGCGGTCGGCACTAGCCGGTCCACATCACCGTGGAACACGAGCACTCGGCAGCGCACCCGCCCCATGCGACCGAGGTTGTCGAGCGACAGGCGGACGATGAAGCGAGGCAAGAGGGCGTACATCTGGCGCGCCATCGCCGCCGCGGTGGTGAACGGGGACTCGAGGATCAAACCGGCAACCGGATGGCGGGTGGCGACGTAGGTCGCGGCGGCGCTGCCCAGGGAGCGGCCGTACACGTAAATCCGGGAAGGGTCGACGTCTCGCCGGGCCGCGAGCATCGCGTAGGCGGCGTCCGCGGCCGCGTACAGCCCGGCTTCCGTCGCCCTGCCGCCGCTGCCACCGTAGCCTGGGTAGTCCACCACCAGGACCGCGGTCCCGGGCGGCTGGAAGTCCCGGACGACGGGCCAGATGGCAGCGATGTTCTCGCCGTTGCCGTAGAACCAGAGGAGACCTGAAGCAGGTTGGGGAGCACCATCCTCCACCACCCTCGGTTTCAGGTACCACCCTACCAGCTTCGTCCCGTCGCCGGCGACTAGCTCCACTTTCTCGCCGTTCGGGACACCGACGCAGCTCGGATCGGGCACGGCTCCCCGCGGCGCCGGAAAGGCGAGCCGCTCCTGGAACTTCCAGGCGAGGAGCGCGAGTACGACGTACGAGAGCCCGAGGCCAATGGCAATCCGGAGCGCCAGCATCGGGGGAAACTAACTTGCACCGTGCGTCTCGAACACAAATCTTTGGTCCCGTGACCACCCTGCTCACCTGCCCGTCGTGCCGCAACGAGATTCCGCGCGGCGCCGCGTTCTGTCCTGCGTGCGGCACCGCGTCCCCGACCGTGATCACGGATGAGCGTGTCGCGTCCTCACCCCCTGACCCCCTCTCCGTTCCGGAGAGGGGGAACGTGGCGGGGCAGGAAGTGAGGAACACCGCCGAGCGCCTCGCCCACGCGCTCGGCTCCAAGTACGAGGTGAAGCGGTTGATCGGCCGGGGCGGGTTCGCCGAGGTGTACGAGCTGTGGGACAAGGATCTGGATCGGTGTCTGGCCTGCAAGGTCCTCCATCCCGAAATCGCGTGGACGCCGGGCATGCTGGCCCGCTTCCGGCAGGAGGCCAAGGCCCTCGCCCGTCTGCACCACCCAGCCATCATGCCGATTCATTTCACGGGCGATGGTGAAGGCCTGGTCTTCTACGTCATGCCCTTCGTCGAAGGGGAGTCTCTCGCGGACGCCCTGCGCCGCCGCGGCCACTACCCGGTCGACGAAGCCCTCGAGATCGCGGAGCCCGTGCTGCAAGCGCTTGGACATGCGCACGCGCAGGGCCTGGTGCATCGCGACATCAAGCCGGACAACGTGATGCTCGATGCCAAGACGGGCCGCACGTTGCTCGCGGACTTCGGGATCGCCAAGCTGCTCGATTCGGGCGCCGGGGGGGGCGGGGGGACCGGGGGGACCGGCGCGAAGACGGCCACGGGCTTTACGGTGGGTACCGTGCAATACATGAGTCCGGAGCAGGCCCTCGGGCAGGGGAACGTCGACGGGCGCAGCGACCTGTACGCCTTCGGCGCCATGCTCTACCAGATGGTGACCGGCTCACCGCCCTACAATGGCGACTCGAGCGCCGAGATCGTCGGGAAGCACCTGGCGGATCCGGTCCCCGTGGCGAGCGACGTCGACGCGAAGATCCCGCGCTGGCTCTCGAACGTGATCGTGAAATGTCTCGCGAAAAAACCCGAAGACCGCTTCCAGAGCGCCGAGGGTGTGCTGGCAGCGATCGACGCCGGTCGCGCCTCGGGATCTACGCGACTCGTAGGCGCCCAGACGTTGGAGCGGCAGGTCCGCCGGTCGGGCGAAATGCGGCGAGGATCGGGCGCCTTGGGATGGTGGGTGGCGGGAGGCGTCACCGTTCTGCTCGTCGGGGGATGGGCGGCCCGGCGCGCCGGCTACGTGGGATCGGGGGTCGCGTTCCTGCACAATGCTCTCATCGAGCCGGTCGAGGTCCTGCGGGGTGGAACACCGGTGGATACAGTCGCTCCGGACGCGACCCTCCGGCTGTGGATCGGGCGCGCCGGACGGGGCGAGCTGACCTGGCGTCTGATCCGTCCGGGCAACCCACCGATCGGAGAGCCGCTCGAAGCCCCCGTTTCCGAGTTCCGCCGAGTGCGGGGGCGACGGGTCACCACGGTCACCGCAGAGGCGAGCGGCCAACGATATTTCGCGCCCCTCGTCACGAACAGCAGTCCCTCCGACATCACGCTCGAGGTCAACACCGGCAGCACGGCGAGCGTGCGATGCAATTGCCTGGTGCCGAAAGGGGCCCCGCGGACGCATGTCGGCTACTACCGCCTGTACCGAAACTCCGTGGTCGCCGCGTACAACAGTGCGCATCCCTACGTCGGGCCTCACGTCGACCGGCAAGGCTTCGCCGCGCGGGTCGATCCGCAGAGCGGCGTCGTGGTTCTGACGTTTTGACCACGCGGGCTCCCCTCGATCCGCGGCTCGTGGTCCGGGCGCGCGGCGCCCTGCTCGGGCTGGTGGTGGGTAACCAGCTGGGAGTACCCACGGAAGGGCTGGGGAGCCGGGAGGCGATCCGCGCAGCGTTTCCCCGGGGCGTGCGCGATCTCGCGCCGCCGCCCAAGGGGTCCCCGTTCGACGACGACGCCGCCATGGCCCTGCTGCTCGCAGAATCGCTGGCGGACAAGGGCGATTTCGACGCGCACGACGTGGCCCAGCGCTGGGTCAAGTGGATGAAGGTGGATGGTCGCGGGATCGGCATCACCACACAGCGCGCGCTTCGCCTCATCGAGGGCGGCACGGAGCCGTTCGAGGCCGGCCGGCAGGCCCTCGGCCCGCGGTCCGCCTCCAACGGGGCGGTGATGCGCTGTGTGCCGGTCGCCCTGCGCTACCACGATAACGTCGAGAAGCTCGTGCGCGTCTCGACCCAGCAGGCCGCGATCACCCACGCCGACGAGCGGTGCACGTGGGGCGCGGCGGCGATCAACCTCGCCGCCCGTGAGCTGCTACGCGGGAATCAGTACTTTCTCGAGGAGGTGCTCCACCGCCTGCAAGGGGCCGCGCCCCGAGCCTTGATCGAGGCCATCGGACGCGTGGCCTGGGAGCAGGAAAGCGACCTTCCGCTCGCCGTCGTCGGCGAGGCCGGATACGTGGTGCACTGCGTCGAAATCGCCTTTTGGTGCGCCCTCCACCGGCCATCGCTCGAGGAGGCGCTCATCTCCCTGGCCGAAGCCGGAGGAGACACGGATACGAACGCCGCGGTCGCGGGGGCGCTGCTGGGAGCGCGGGACGGTGAAGCGAGCATCCCGCCGCGCTGGCTCGATCAGCTCGGTTCAGCCAGAGGCGTGGCGGGTCTGGCGGAACGACTCATAACCGCCTCATGACTTTCCCCTTCTGGCTGCTTTCACATACGCGCTGATGCGGTCCATCACGTCCCGGTCCATGAGGGTGATCGACACCCACCGAGCCGTGCCCCGTCCCCGCCAGCTGAGCCGCACGGCGCGCCGGCCATACGGCCACTCCCAGCCGCTCTTCCCGATCGGGCGGGGCCGGCCGAAGAGGCGGGCCAGCTCTTTCTTCGTCCGGTCCAGGAGGGCGACACCCCTCCGGTCGCCGAATCCAGCCGAGTCGTAGAACGCCACGACATCCGCGTTCCCGTCAATGAAATGGGCGCTGAGATAGAATCGGGCGGCGTCCTTCGGGTCGCGGATCACCACACCGCACTCCATCACCTGCGCCGTGCGGGGGGACGTTTGACACCGCAACACGTCGCTGTCTGAAAGCGCTTGCGCGCGCTCCACGAACGCCCGATAGCTGATGCCGGGCGTGAAGCCGCGATAGACGGGCTGTGTAGGAGGGGCGGGGGGAGGCGTCACCGGCTTGACGGGGGTTTGCGCGACAGCTACCCACGGGACGAACGCGAGCGCAACCCACGCGGGGACGATGGAGCGCATGACCCAATATAAGAGACCGTAAACGCAAGCGGGCCCGGGGAGCACCCGAGCCCGCTGCAGTTACGACCGATGCCGCTCAGACCTTGCGGACGTTTTGCGCCTGCAAGCCCTTCGGACCCTGGGCGACTTCGAACTCGACCGTATCGCCCTCGGCGAGACTGCGGAAGCCCTCAGCCTGGATCGCCGTGAAGTGGACGAACACGTCTGGACCAGACTCCTGCGCGATAAAGCCGAAGCCCTTCGCGTCGTTGAACCACTTCACCTTACCCTTTGCCATACCGTTTGAACCTCAGCACTAAGGGGCACTGCCCCGGACACGTTCGACCCTGGTCACCGCGACCAGAGACGGGCTCAAACAAAAACCGCGAGACGTGTGGTCCCCGCGGAGCGCAGACAAACCGGTGACGGTGCCACGTATTGCTTGAACCGAGCGCTAAGGTAGGGGTCGTCTAAACTGCTGTCAATAAGCGCGGGGCCGGGCCCAAAATGTCAGCAATGGAGACAGTTATACGACGCTACGACGCTACGTTGTAAGTTGTTGTTTTGATGTTTCTTATCGCGTAGCGTCGTAGCGTCATGGTAATTACTGTCGTTTCGCTGTCCTTGATGTGTCGTCCTTTACCGGAAGCCCGATGGCGAGACGGAAATCGCGCAAGGCGGAGTCGTACGTCTTCATGCGCTTGGTTACCTCGACTGCCGTCGAGCTGGGCGCCGCTGCCCCGCTGCTCTCGCAGTTCGGTGTGTAGGAGATCAGCGAGTCGATCTGTGTGACGAGGCGGCGCGCCTTCACGCGGACGGTGTCGTCGTATACGGTGGGGTTCATCTGTGGCCGTCCCCGCTTGAGAAATGCGCGGCTCGAGCCACACAAGCCGGCGAGAAACCTTCCGGCCCGTCGTGCCGCCGCAGCATCGCGTCCGCTCTGCGCCCGCGTCACGCGATTGACGCCGTCCTTGAGCTGTGCGATGCCGCGCGTCGCCGTGCGCAGTCCGTCCAAGAACCGTTTTTGCTCGGGACTCGGCGGTGCTGGTACCGATTCCGCTCGTACCGACTCGGCCGACGCCGGAGGTTGAGCTACGGGTTCTTGCGCCCGGACAGGAGCGGCAGCGGCGATTCCCAAGCACAACAGCGAGCGGCGTATCACGAGTCCTCTGTCAGGCACCGGAAGCCCTGGTTATAATGTCAGAATGACGCTTCCCGCAACCTCGCGCCAGACCCGCACGTTCGAGGACCGTGCCGACGCGCTCGCGCATTTCTTCCTGCGCGCCGGGGAAGCGCCGCGCCTCCTGGCCTACGACGATACCGTCGGGTGCCCGCTCGACCAGGCCCTCGGCGCGATCGAGTGGACCGCCGCGGTCGGCATCCTCGCGCAGGACGATCTCATTCACGCGGCCCGCCTCGGGTCCGATGCCTCCGCCGCCGTCGTCGAGCGCAAGGACGGGGACCAGCGCGTGTTCATCTACTTTGGACCGCGCATGGATGCTCCCCCCGCAGACCCCTACGAGGGGACCCTCCTGTACGACGAGCCCGGTGTCCGTGCCTACATCTTCGCCCAGCGGGTGCATGCGATCGCCCATTTCCTTCGCGCTACGCTTGGCCTCGGCACGGTCGTGTCGATGCTCGGGCGACGCGCGCCCGAGCTCCGTCACATCCGTCGCTGGCTGCAGGCCGTCTTCACCGAGCCTCCGGGCGAGAACAGCTCCACACAGATGCTGGCCGGGTGGTTTGCGACGGGCGGATCCGGCGTGTTGTTCCTCCCCCGCCAACCGGACGCTCCCTACACATATTGCGAAGTGGGGATCGATCTGTAAAAAGGCAGGTTAGGGGAGGTTGTGGAGGTTGGTGGAGGTGCATCGGAGCAACCTCCCCGTCCTCCACGCACCTCCCAAACCTCCACAACCTGCTGTTCGTGTTGATACACAACTCCACATCGTGTGGACGGGCGCGCCAATGTGAGATTGCGGCTTGGGTTACCATCCACATCGGATGCACACGGAAGTGAGCTAACCCGAAGAAACATCGGCACTTGCGCGATTTTGGCCGGGGCCTATATTGATCCCACGCGGCTTGGAGGGAAGGGTCGGGACCTGGTGTCTCAACTACGCCTTCAAGACGGGTCCGAGCGGAAATTCCGGGGAGGCCGCCGACGCAAACAAGGGCTCAGGCGGCCGGCGATCCGGGAGCAAGCTCTCCGGCTCGGATAGAGGGGGCCAGTCGCGTGCCCCATCCACGTCGACGCGGTGCCTCGACGTGCAGTGCGGAAGGTCGGTCCGCGACCCGATCTGACCCGTAGCACCCACATCGGTGAACCAAGTGGCCCGGCCAGGCTGCTTGGGGATGGAAGCCGGAGCTCCTGTTCGCCCTACCGAGCGACGCATCAGTCAACCGGCGGCGGCGGGATGAAGAACGGAGGGAGCAATCCCCCGGCTCCGGGTAACCGGTGTGCGGGGCCCCCGGGCGGCCTATCGTGCCGTCCCGGGGGCTTCGTGTTTATTATGCCCGCATGCTGCTCCCCCTTGCCGCTACCGGTGCCGCCCTGGGCGCCTGGGCCTACGGCACTTACGAGCCCAATAGCCCGCTGTTCGGCCGCGCGATCGGCCGCGGGTCGCGCGCGGAGCGCGTGGCCTACCTCACCTTCGATGACGGCCCGAATCCCGCCGCCACGGAGCCGATTCTCGAGACCCTCGCCGCCCATCAGGTGCCCGCCGCGTTCTTCATGGTGGGAGAGCACGTGCGCCGCTTTCCGGCGGTGGCCCGTCGCATCGCCGCGGAGGGCCATGAGGTGGGGAATCACACGCTGCGACACAGGAAGCTGCACTTCCTGGGACCGTCCTCGATCCGCGAAGAGCTCGTGCGCGCGCACGAGCTGATCGCCCACGCCACCGGTCGGGACCCGCGGAGCTTCCGGGCCCCTCACGGCTACCGCAATCCGTTCGTTGCGTCGGCGGCGCGACGCCTCGCGTACGCGGTATTCGGTTGGACGTTCGGTGTGTGGGATTCGGATCCGCGCGTGGGGGGCGAGGAAATCCGCGCCCGGGTTCGCCGCAAGCTCAAGCCTGGTGCCATCATCTTGCTGCACGACGGCGACGGCTATGACCCGACGGGCGATCGCCGCCCCACGGCTGCCGCCCTCCCCGGGATCATCGAGGACGCACGCGCTGATGGCTACGAGTTGCGTCCGCTCGGCGAGCTCATCCCGTGAACGCGGCCCGCTGGCGCTGGGTGGGATGGCTCGTCGCTCTGCTCGGCGTCGTCCTCGCCCTCAGGTTCTTCACGGGCTTCCCCTGGCGCATCATGTTCGCCGCGGTGCTCGGCGCCAACCCTTGGTGGCTGGCCGTCGCGCTGGTGGTGAACCTCTCCTCACTGGTCGCCAAAGGGTGGGGGTGGCACCTGATTCTCGCGCCCGTTGCGCCGCACAGCTGGCGTGCGGCCCAGGAGGCGAATCTCGTCGGGGCAGCGGTCAACGACCTGTCCATTGCGGTCGCTGGTGAGGCGGCGCGGATTCACGTCATCGGCCAGCGGGCGGGCGTTCCGCTCGGCGCCGCGGCGTCGTCCGTGGTCTGGACTCGCGTCGCGGAGGCCCTCGCGTTGGCCATCTTCCTGGTGATGGCGCCGGGCCTGCTCGACCTCGAGCCGTGGCTGCGCGTCGTGCAGGTTGGTGTCGGGTTGGCGCTGGTGGTCGTGCTATTACTGGCGTGGGCGCGGGGCTGGGCCTGGCTCGCCGACCAGTTACCGGCGTCGATACAGGCCCGTCTCGAGCCGCTGCGAGCGATGGGGCGCGGCGGGCGTTTGCTGCTCCCCACCCTGTTCGGTCTCTACAACTGGGCCACGCAGTGGGCGACCTACCATCTCGTCTTGCGGGCGACCGGCGTGCCCGTGTCGCTCGCGGCCTCGTTCACCGCCTTGATCGTGGCGAATTTGAGCGGTCTCCTGCGACCCACACCCGCTAACGTCGGCGTCACGCAGGCCGCACTGGTCGTCGGGCTCTTGCCATTCGGCGTGGCACCGGAGCGGGCGGTCGCGGCGGGCCTCGTGCTTCAGGGCCTGCAGGTCCTTCCCGTCCTTGCACTGGGCGCCCTGGTGACCGGGTGGCGGCTACTGCGGTTGGAAGCCGAGCTCACCTAGATCGGACGGCGCGACAAAAGGTCGTACGGCTCGTGAAAAAGGGTGACGGGACCGAGGGGGCGCGGCATAGGTTGCCGCCGTGGCGCCCACAGTGACGATGCCCGATCCCTTGACTCGGCGGCGCCTGGCCGCGCTCGCCGACGTCAATAACGCGCTGTGCGCGGCGCGCTGCTCCGCTCAGCTCGCGGGACTTGAGACCGGAGAGTTTCTGGTGCGTGAGCTGCTCCTCACGGTGATCGATCAGATCGACCGCGCGGCGGTCATGGCCCAGCGGCTGGCCTAATTCGACGAATGCCGAGGGGGAGGGGGAGGGGGAGGCTCCGGACGGCGGAGCGCCGGCAGGGTTGGATCCGTGTCGTGCGTCTTGTGGAATGGAAGCCGGGGGCTCCGGATCGGTACCAGGTGCACGATGGAGTTGGCGTAGAACTCGAGCAACGGCCTGCCACGGGGCAGAACGATGAGGCTGTCGCCGTCGGCGACCACCAGGCGCCGCATCCGGAGCATCCGCCACGCGCGGTCCCACACATCGCGGATGCGCGAGCCGCCCCGCACGACCTTCGCGTTCACGTCACGGAGCCGGTCCCGGAGCTGATCCATCCGGTCGAGAACCGCCGACTTCGGGATCACGATCTGGCCGAACGACAGCAGCGCCGCCGCGGCGAGCGGCACGGGCGTAACCGGGATGATGGCGCCGATCCGCTGCATCAGCTCCGCGGCGAGGCCCTCGAGCTCGGGTAGGCGCCGTTCTTTCGGGAGCTCGAGTACCCCCGGCCGGCTCGCCAACCATTTTCGCAGCGACAGCGGCGTCCCGAAGTTCACCGCCGCGCGGCCGTAGCGCTTGAGTCGCCCCGTGAGGAGCCGTAACCCGTTGCTGCTCAAGTAGCTGGTCACGGTCGCGAGCTGCGCGAATCGCCCCGGCCGATCCCGCTCGTCCACCAGCTCACGCGTCAAGGCGCGGTCCTCGAGCACCCGATCGAAGTTGATGGCGACCGGCACGAACCAGATATCGCGATCGAATGCGGGGTCGAGCACCGTGCGGCAGACGTAGTCGAGCAAACCCAGCTTGGGGCGGCCGAGGCGGCCGTCGCGAGACAGGCGGCCCTCGGGGAAGAACCCCTGGGTGACGCCGTTCTTCGTAATCAACTGCACGTAGCGCTCGAGCACGGCGTGGTACAGGGGTTCGCGAAAGCCACGGCGGATGAAGTACGACCCGAACGACTTGAACACGTACTCGAGAGGCCAGACTCGCGCCCATTCGCCCACGGCGTAGCTCACGTGGGCGCCGTAGGCCAGGACGTAGGCCACGACCACGTAATCCACGTTCGAGCGGTGGTTCATCGTGTAGACCACCACATCCCGCTTCGGGATGCGCTCGAGCGATGCCTCGTCTTGATAATCGACGGTGACGCGGTAGAGCAGGTTGAGTACGACCTTCGCGAGATTGTAGCCGATCCGATAGTACGAGAGGACGTTGAGCTGCGGTACGATCTCGTCGATATACTCGTCCACACGGCGGCGGACCGCGGTCTCTGAAAGCCCGTGCTCTCTGACGTGCTGGGCGATGGCGTCCCGGACGATCGGATCTTCGGCGAGCGCGGCCTTCGTGACACGACGCTGTTGGAGATGATAGCGCGCCAGTCGGGCGCGGAACTCGTGGATCGCGCGGAGGGCCCGGCGGCCGAGCCACCCGGTCACGCGGGCGCTCCTCCCTCCTTCTTGAGCTGGGCGTATCCCATCCCGCGCAGGATCGTGATGCGCTTCGCCATGGGGGGGTGGGTGGCGAGCAGATCGGCCAGCATCCCCTCGTGTCCCGTCAGCCGCCGGCCTAGAGGATCCGCGATGCAGAGGTGGGCGGCCCCGCGCTTGATGTGTGTGGTGGGCGCGTCGGCTCCCTCGATCTTCTGAAGCGCGCTCGCCAGCGCCAGCGGGTTGCGCGTGAACTGCGCGCTCATCGCGTCCGCCAGATACTCTCGCTTGCGGCTCACGGCCAGGGCGAGGATTTGGGCGATGATCGGGGCGAGGAGCCACGAGATGATCCACACCACGAGCAGGATGACGATGAGCGGACCGGCGCCGCCCTTCTTTCCTCCACCGCCTCGCGAGCCCCCTCCACCGCCGCCTCCGCCGATGTTCATCCCCCCACGGAGCACGCGCGTCGCCCCATCATGCATCAGGGCCACGGCGCCCACCAGCGCGGCGAGGGTCGTCATCAACCGGACGTCCAGGTTCTTCACGTGCCCCAGCTCGTGGCCGATCACCGCCTGCAGCTCATCGCGACTGCACAGGTCGAGCAGGCCCTGCGTGACGGCCAGGTGGGCGTGCAGCGGGTCGGTCCCGGTCGCGAACGCGTTGGGGTCCGGGTCGTCCACGATCCAGATGCGGGGCCGCGGCACGCCGGCCGCGATCGACATCTCCTCCACGACGTTCACCAGCTGCTTTTCCTTGGGGTCCGTCGGGTCGATCACTTCTCGAGCGCCGGTGGACCAGAGCACTTTCTCGGGGCCCGTCGAGTACGCGTACCAGGCCGTGAGCACCGCAATCGCGGTGAGCGCCAGGCCGAACCACGGGAACACGTGATGGTACGCCGTGACCGGCGCACCCCGGGTCGACAGGTAGTAGATGTAGTCCCCGCCGAACCCCAGCCACGCGAAGAAGATGACGAAGCCAATCACCAGCAGGACGGTGCGCCGGCGATTGGCTTCCTGTTGTTGAAAGAGGTTGAGCGAGCTGTCGTCCGTCACGCCTTCGGCTTCATCGTGAGGTCGACCTGGGGGACCGCCTTCTCGGCCTGATCCTCGATCTCCCACAGGTCGGCCGACTGGGCTCTGGCGATCCCCGCCACCAGGTTGGTCGGGAATTGCTGCTGCTTGGTGTTGTACTGGGTGGCGGTGTCGTTGTACAGCTGCCGGGCGAATGCCACCTTGTTTTCGGTCGACGTCAGCTCTTCCTGAAGCTGCCCGATGTTGCCGGTGGCCTTGAGCTGCGGATACTGCTCCACGACCACCATCAGCCGCTGCAGCGCGGAGGACAAGGCGTTTTCCGCCTGGCTGATCTGCTTGATGCCCTCGGGCCCCGCCGCGTTGACCTTGACCGCCTGGTTGCGCGCCTGAACCACCGCTTCGAGCGTCGAGCGCTCGAAGTCCATGGCGCCTTTGACCGCGTTCACGAGATTCGGGATCAGATCGTGGCGCCGCTTGAGCTGGACGTCGATCTGCTTGAACGCGTTGAAGGTCTGGTTCTTGAGGGAGATGAGCCCGTTGTACGCGCCGATCAGCCAGGCGACGCCGACAGCGAGGACGACCAGAAGAATCCAAGAGAACATCGGAACTCCCTGAAGGAGGTTGTGGAGGTCCTCCCGCGCCTACGGCGCGGGCATCAGTTTCGCGAGCGCCTGCCGCACGGCCTCGGCGACCGCCGCGTCGTCCGGCCCGAGCCGCGCCAACGGGTGAGCCGTCTCGACGTGGAGCTCGACGCCGCGGCCGACCGGAATCCGGCGCCATGAGCTCGAGCTCTCCGGGTCCCGCCCCGCATCCCGCTCCAGCCAGGCGGTCAAGGCTCGCCCCGACTTCCCGCGCGGCGGGGCGCCCTTGCTCTTGAGCGGCAGCCGGTCGGGGACCAGGAGCGAGGGACCCAACGCCTGCGCGGCCCGCCGCTCCAGCACGTCCCCGGTCTGATCTTTCATCTCCTTCGTGATGGTGGCCAGCGTCGTGCCTTCCATCTGCCGCAGCTTGATCCAGAGCAGCTGGAGGAAGTGGCGGTAGGAGTACGTCGCCGCGGTACCACGGCCTTCCGGTGGACTGACGAGGCCCTTCGTGACGTAGAAGCGGATCGCCCGCTCGCTCGGCTGCGCGCGCGCCGCCGCGTTGATCGGCGTGATGGCGGACGTATCGAGAATCGCCCCCACCAGGGAGGCGAGATCGCGGAGATTCCAGGGCGCGAGGTTGCGGTATTCCCGCAGGACGTGGAGCGGCTCGTGTTGCGGCGCGCCAGTCACGCCTCAGCGCCTCCCCGCTTGCGCTCTTCACCCGCGCGCAACGTCAGGGCGATCCAGTCGAGGACTTCCTGGAGATTGAACGGCTTCCGGATCACGGCGCACGAATGGCGCTCGAGCCAGGTGCGCACCTCGTCCGCATCCGCATCCCCCGTCATGATCGCGATGCGGCCGTCGAGCCGGGGCCAGCGGTGCACGATGGCAAGATACAGGGCGAGCCCCGACATCGTGGGCAGATGGATGTCGAGGAGGATGGCGTCCGGCGTTTCGCTGGCCAGGAGATCGTAGGCCGTTTCGGCGCTGCCGGCGCCGATCACACGAACGCCGTGGTGCGACAGGGACCGCTCGAGCACCCGGCGCAGGGGTGCCTCGTCATCGACGATGAGAACGGTGCAGGGCATCATGCCGACGAGACCGAGGCCTGATTCGGCGGCGCCGTCAGGAAGCGCTGGACCACGCGCGCGAGTGCGTCGCCCGAGCCGAGCGAGAGCCGCATCTCGCCGGCCGTGAGCCCGAGATAGGCCCGCGCGTGCAGCTGCAGCGTCTTGGTCTGCGCGTACCCCAGCCGCTTCGCGACGTCCTCGATGGTAAAGCCCGGGTCCTGCAGGAGGCGGTGGGCGTACAGCACGCGAGCGGCACAGAGAAAATGCCGCGGCGACGGCAATCCCACACGCGTGAACCAGCGCTCACAGGTGCGCCGGTCCACCCGCGCGCGCGCCGCGACCTGCCCAACCGTCTGTACCTCGCCCGGCGATCGGAGCGCTTCCTCGAGCACCCAGCGGAGCTCGCTCGGCAGGGGCGACAAGGCGTCCGCGAGCTGGTCCAGCAGCTGGCGCGACGACGAGCGGGCCTCCTCCTGGCCGAGCACCTCCCGCAACCGGCTGGGGTGATCGTCGTAGTTAGCGAAGACCACGTGTTGGATGCCTCGCTGGCCCAGTGCCAGGAGCACGCCCGCGGTCTGTGGTGTGAGCGTCGTGTACAGGATCAACGGGAGGGAAGGGAAGAGCACCCGCAACCGCTCGATCTCCTGCGACCGGGCGTCCCCCGCCAGCAGAGGATCGACCACCGCGAGCTCCACGGGGCGTCCCCGGATGGCGCCGAGCACGTCGTCCCACGTCAGGGCCTGGGCCACGTTGAATCGCGAGGCGGCAGCCCGACGCAGCTTGTGGAATTGGACGTCCGAGACCGCTGCTAGAACGAGCATGAATGCCCCAAAACCCATAAATGTCGCAAAACCGCCCTACGATGCCGCAAAAACGCCCTAAAAAATGGACGCCCCAATACCGAGGTTCTGATGTCCCGTTGCGCTGGCCCCACACCCAGGTATGCGGAGGTTCCAATGTCCCGGATTCGCGCCCTCTTCGCCGTCTTGGTCGTCGCGTTCGCTCTCTCCACTGTCGCCTGCGCTGACGCCACCGGTCCCCGTCACGGCTGCGACACTCAGAACAGCAACACCTGCCACTAGCGCGCTAGCGGGCGAGCTGCGCGAGCGATTCGGAGACCTCGCGTAGCTCGTCCGTCTGCATCACCGGCTCGGTAACGAGCTGCGACTCCAGTGCCATCGCCCGCTCGCAGTCTTGCAGGCCCGCCATGATACGCTCGATGCGAAACTCAAACTCGTGCAGTCCAGCGGCACCCGCGATCTCGAGCGCCTGCTTCAGCATGGCCTCTCCACGGCGGAACCGTCCGAACCGTGCCTGCCCGATTCCTTGCTTTAGATAGAAATCGGCGAGGATATTGGGCGGCATATCCGCCACCCGCTCCTCACAGCGTTCGCGCCAACGAGCGAAGCCGACGTGGTCCCTCTTGAAGGAGGCACAGTACATAAGCTCTACTAGGGCGTTGCTCGTGCTTTCACGGCCGCCACCACGACGAACCACCTCGGCAAGGGCTCGTTCGGCACCCACTGCATCTCCCAAACTCAACAGCATGATGCCCACGTCGTTCAGGGCCCGCATCCGGGAGTCGTCTTCCTCATACAGCTCGAATGCGCGCCACGCGTGTGGGATCGCTTCTGCGGCCTGCCCCATGTGGTGGAGCGCCACGGCGATGCCGTGTTCCGCGCGCGCCTCGGCGTCCTGCGCGCCCGCGACGCGTGCGTCGGCGAGAATCCCCTGCAGCCGTCGCTCGGCCTCTGCGATGTTGCCACGCCCGAGGACCGTGTTGGCGCGCCCGATCCGGCTGAGCAGCGCGGAGTATTGATCGCCGGCGGCGGTCGCCAAGTCCCCGGCCTCCACGTAGGCGGCCTCCGCTTCGTCGAACCGGTTCAGCTTTCGATGGACACGGGCAAACCGCAGGTGCGCGGCCACCACGTCGGCCGCCAACAATCGGCTGCCGACCACGACCAGCAGCGTCGTCAATACGTCGATCGCTTCCTCGAGGCGCAACTCGTCTTCGAGAAAGTGGGCGTACGCGAACAGGGCGGGTGCGATCAGCTGGACGTCGCCCAGGCGATGCGCGTCCGCAGCACTCGATGCGATCCCGTGAACATGGGCGCCCTCGGTCGCCGCAGCGCGCAGCTCGCGGCAAAATCGATCCGTGGCGACCCACTGGTAGTGGAACGCGTCGACCGAAGCCGGGGCGTGGTCCGACGCGAGGAGGTCTACCAGCCGGAGCGCGAGGAACGCGCCTTGTCCCAGGCGCGCCTCGAGCGTCGTGGCGGTTTGGCGACCGGACACGCGCTGCAGAAAGATGGCGTGGGGTAGCGATTCGAACTTGAGGCGTGAAACCGGCATCCCGTGTCTCCCCAGTCGGCACGTGGCTTGGCGCCCCGGAAAGGGCAGGGACCATGCCTCATTGCAACGTACGGCCGGCACAGAACATAGCGATTTCGGTCCTAGGGCGTTAGGCCGCAGTTTCGGCATTTTCGTGCTTTTCGCCGGATGATTCGGATGCCGGTCTCAAGCCCCGTCGCCGCCTTATTCAGGCCATGCGCCGGGGAATCACGCTTGCCGAACTGGCTGTCGTGCTGGCCATTGTGGCCATCGTGACCGCCATCACATTGCCTCGCCTTGGAGGCCTCTTGGACTGGGCCGCGGTAAATGCGGCCGCTCAAGAGGTCTCGACGGCGATGGCCGTTGCACGGAGTTCGGCGGTCATGCAAAGCACTCGCAGCCGCGCCGTGATCGCCGCCGACACCCTCCGCATTGACCGCTGGCTGGGCGATTCCTGGGGCCCCCTGCACCGTTGGCCAGGACCGAATGCCCACGGGGTGACGCTGGAAGTGTCCAATCCCGAAATCGTGTTCGACCCGATCGGCCTGGGATGGGGGGTGTCGAACACGAAAGTCGTCCTCCGCCGCGGCAGTCATTCTGAAATGATCACCGTGTCTCGACTCGGCCGGGTAAAGCGGTGGTAAACGGGATGCAACCAATTCCGAGACATGGGCATCATAGGGACGTGAGCCGGGCTGGGGGATGGGGCTGTGGTGCGGCGATGGGGACGTGTCCGGTGTCGGGGACAGTGAAACATCCGGCAGGGCAGCGCGTATTCAGCTATGGATCGTTCGTTGGTCGCGGCCGAAGTGTGACGGCCACTTCGCCCGACCGCCAACCCGGGGAGTTGTAAGCCCCGGGTTTGGTTTTTTGAAGTCATTCGGCTCGAATCGCGACCGCCTCAACAGTCAAAGTGACGCGGTCTCCCACCCGGACGGTATTTGCGGGTCCCCCTCGGTAGGGCCTGATCCCAAAGTCCGTCTGTTTCACCGAGAAACTGCCCTTCGCGAGAAGTGTATCGCGGCCCACGGTCGCCGTGAGCTCGGCGCTCACGGCGCGGGTCTGACCGGCCATCGTGAGCTGGCCCTCTACGCGGAACCCCTCCGGGGTCGGCACGACCGCAGTCGAGGTAAAGGTGATGAGCGGATACTGATCCACGTGGAGCACCTCGCCTCGCATCGCCTCCGTGACTTTCCGGATTTCTTCCGTGTCCGGTGGTGTCAACACTTCGAGACTGTCAGTGGGAACGGAGATCTCGACGCGCGAGTCGGCGGGCGCGCTCGGGTAGTAGACGACGCGTCCGGAGAACCCCCGGGCGCGGACGAGATGGCTGTGTCCGGCGAAGCCCAGCAGTCCCGCCTTTCCCGTCTTCACCTCGAGCCGACTCGCTTCCGACAGCACGTACACCACCGAGTCCACAGGGCGCTCTTGGGCGTGCGCGGCAACGGCGAGCAGCCACCCGGCCCCGGCCAGCGCGAATCGCCTGAGGGTCATCCGTTCCTCCGGCTGAGATAGCGCTCGAGCCCCTGCTCGAACGGAAGCGGGCGGATGCCGAACACCGATTCGATGGCGTTGGCCGGCGTCGCGGCACCCTCGACGAGCATCTGGAGCTGGTCACTCGTCAACGGCGCGGCCGGCCCGAGGAGATCGAAGACTCCGGCGGCCAGGCGTGCAAGGGCCAGCGGCAGATGAACGAGCGGCCGGGGGTGCCCCGCCGCCCGCCCGATCGCGCGGACGAACGTCTCGTACGCGATCGGCGTCGGCCCGCCGAGCTCGAAGGCGCCGGTGAAGCGCGTGTTCTCGGCCGCGAGCGCGAAGGCGAGCGCCACGTCGTCGACCCACACCGGTTGCGTCGGGAAGCGACCGTCGCCAAACACCGGCACGACGGGCGACCACCGGTGTAGGCGGGCGAGTGTGCGGATCGGCACGCTCTCCGGCCCGGTGATGATCGACGGCCGAAAGATCGCGTACGAAAGGCCCGAGGCGCGCACCAGCTCCTCTCCTTCCCACTTGGTCCGGTGATACGGGGTCGCGTCCCGCCCGCCCCGCGCACCGATCGCGCTCATGTGCACGAACCGGGGGACTCGGGCCTCGCGCGCCGCGGTGAGAAGGTGCCGGGTCCCGTCCACGTGCACGCCCTGAAAGGTGGCCCGGCCCGATGGGACGATGATGCCGACCAGATGCACGATGGCGGCCGCGTCCCGTGTGAGCACGGCGAGCGCCCCCAGGTCGGACAGATCCCCGGCCACGAGCTCGACCGAAACGTTGTGGAGCGCCTCAGCGCGGACGGGGTTCCGCACCAGCGCCCGCACCCGATGACCCCGGCGGGCCAGTAGAGTGGCCACGTGCCGTCCCACGAATCCGGTCGCTCCGGTGACGGCGATCAGCACAGTCGACGTGAAGTCAGCCGGAGGTGGTACCGCCCTCGTCGAGGAAGACGAGCGTCCGGCGCCGCGCAACGACCGTCGCCAGTGCCTCGTGGACCTTCGGGTCGAGCACGGTGCCGGCGAGATCGGCGATCCGCTCGATCGCCTTCTCGGGCGTCATCTTCTCCTGGTAGGCCCGGGACGTGCTCAGGGCATCGAATACCTCGGCGGCGCCGATGATGCGCGCGGTGAGTGGGATTTCTTCGCCGCGCAGGCCGTCGGGGTAGCCGGTGCCGTCCCAGCGCTCATGATGGTGGCGCACTGCCGGCATGATGTCGCCAAGGTGCGAGAGCGGCGCGAGGATCTGCGAGCCGATGACGACGTGCTGCTTGACGTGCTCGAACTCATCGGGCGTGAGCGCGCCCTGCTTGTTCAGGACGGATTCCCGCGTGCCGATCTTGCCAATGTCATGCAACCGGCCCGCCACCCGAATGTGCTCGACGTCTTCGTCCGCCAGGCCGAGCTGGTGCGCGATCGTGGCCGAGAGATCGGCCACGCGGGCCGAGTGGCCCCGCATGTACGGGTCCTTTGCCTCGAGGGCGTTCACCAGCGCTTCGAGCGTCGCGATCGACAGGCGCTCGAGCTTCATGCGCTCACGGTGAAGCTCCGCGGTCCGCGTGGTGACTTCCTCTTTCAGCCATTGGCTCAGCTGGCGATTCTCCAGCAGCATCTCGCGCCGCTTCAAGGCACGCTGGACGGCGCGCCCCAGGTCCGCGAGCTCAATCGGCTTCGTCAGGTAGTCCATGGCGCCGCGCTGCATGCATAACGCCGCGCTGGTCGCATCGTTCACGGCGGTCAACATGAGGATCGCGAGCTCGGGCTCGACCTCGAGCGCCTGGGGCACGAGGTCCACGCCGCTCGTGCCGGGCATGCGAATGTCGCACAGCATCAATGACACCCGGTGCCGCCGGAGCTGCTGCAAGGCTTCGTCCCCGGAACCCGCGGCGTACACCTCGAACTGTTGCTGCGCGAGGAACTTCTTGAGCGCGTTCCGGATGGGTTCCTCGTCGTCCACCACCAGGATCTGGACGGGACCCACCCCCGTCATGTCGGCCACTCGCGACTCCTTGGGTGATACGGTAGAGAAAATGGCGGTCGCGGGTCTGTCTGGACAGCCCCGACGAGCACGTACACGGCTAATCGCCCGCGGCGACGAACCGGAGGTTCACTGGCGCGGCGAGCAGGCCGACGCGGTGCGCGCGCTCGAGCAGCTCGGCCACGGCGCGGCGACCGGTCGCTCCGTAGTCGACCGTGTAGTCGTTGACGTACATGCCGATGAACCGGTCCGTGCGCGCCGTGTCGAGTCCGCGGCTGTACGCGCTCGCGTGCGCAAGGGCCTCCGCCCGATGCGTGAGGCCGTACTCGATGCTGGCCTTCAGGTCGCGTGCAATGTCGCGCATCAACGTCTCGCCCAGGTCGCGACGCACAACGTTGCCGCCGAGCGGGAGAGGTAGCCCCGTTTCCCCGTGCCACCATTCACCCAGGTCGACCCACAGATGCAGGCCGCGGTCCCCATACGTCAGCTGGCCTTCGTGAATGAGCAGGCCCGCGTCGGCACGGCCCGCCAGGACGTAATCCTCGATCTCGTCGAAGGGCACCACGACGTGCCGAACCGCCGGCTGGTAGAGCTTGAGGGCGAGAAACGCCGTCGTGAGCTCCCCGGGGACGGCGACGATCCGGCCGGGCGCGGCGAGGGCCGTTCGGGGTTCGGCCGGACGAGGGGCGACGGACACGAGGCGGGGCCCGTACCGGTCGCCGATGCTTGCGCCGTGGGCCAGCAGCGCATACCGGTCGGCGAGGTAGGCGTACGCGTGGAGCGACACGGCCGTCACTTCCAGCTCACCCGAGAGCGCGCGCCGATTCAACGATTCGATGTCGCCGAGCTCGTGCACGTAGCGCCGGCCATCCGTATCGATGCGCCCGGCCGCCAGCGCCCAGAACATGAACGCATCGTCAGCGTCCGGGCTGTGCGCCAGCCGAATCGTGCGCCGGGCGGGGGCCTCAGGCACCACGTTTGGAGGCTCCACGGATCACCTGGGTCGCCTGCTCGTGAAACGCGTCGAGGTTCTGGGCGTGCTCCGTGTACTCGGGCCGCTGGCGCGCGCGCTCCGCGGTCTCGTTCTTGAGGAACTCGCCGTATGCCCGTCGTGCGCCGGCGGACTGGCGCTCGAGGTCGAGGGCGCGGGCCCGCAGCATGAACGCGAAGAGGTGGGTAGGCACGGCGCGGCGGATGGTGTCCGCCTGCGCCAGCGCCGCGGCCGCGTTCCCAGCGGTGAGCTCCAGGACGCCGATGTGATAGCGGGCGTCCACGTCGAGCGCCGGAAGCATGGCGTACGCCTGGATGGCCATGGGCAGAAAGAACTCGGCGCTGTCGGCTTTTCCCTGCGTATGCAGCGTCATCACGCGGTTGTAGAGCCGCGTGGCGCGCTCTTCCGGTGACATCTGGGAAATGTCGGGGAGCGGGGAGCGGGGAGCGGTAGCTTCCGAGGCTCCGTCAGGTACCGCTCCCCGCTCCTCGCTCCCGCCGACGCGAAGCAGCAGCACCGTCAACAACGCCCCAAGGGCGACGCCGGCCACTCCCCACGGGAGGCCCGCCCGCCAGCCGGCCGCTGCGGCACGAGCCACCTGGGCGCCGCATTTGTGGCAGAACTTGGCCGTCGGGGCGAGGTTCGTTCCGCACGCGCGACAGTTCACTGCGCCAGAATCTAACTGGCAGGAATGGCTGTGGCAGCGCATAGTGTACCGGCATGAGTGCCCCCTTCCCGGGATCGGAACGCGCCAAGCACATGGGCGAGCTGAAGCGCGGGGACGAGCGCTGGGACGTCTTCATCGAGATGCAGCCGGATACCGATGTCGGCGCGGTACGTGGGCGCGTGCACTTTGTGAGCGGAGAGCGACGCCGAACGACGAGCTGGATTTTCCTCGAACCAACTGAGCGCGACATTCAGGAGCGCTTCGGGGAATTTTCGGCTGTGGAGCTGTGGCACTTCGTGCAGGCCATTGAAGGGTAATTCAGTGCGTGGAAAACAGTGCACACGGTGCAAATATTAACTGACAGCAGCTCAGAAAAGGTTGCGTTGTGCTCATGGGAGGTGACCAGATGTTGCGCGAGTGACACGAAACGGTTGACACTCCGCAACGGCGCCGGTACCTTCCCACATGCCGACGCCAGCACCTGCCTTGGAATCCTTCGAGAGCCCGCGGCCCGAAACTCGCCACGGGCTCTCCTTGCTGGTGACACCGGTAACGATCCCTCTCAGTGACAGCGCTAGGAGACCGACCTTATGACCGCGACGTTGGAGCCAACCACGGCAGGTTCGGGGGCCAAGCCGGCCGCCGGCGCCTCGCCGGCGGACGTGGTTCGGAAGGCGAAGGAAGCCGGCGTGCAGGTGGTTGACTTCAGGTTTACCGACCTCCCGGGCACGTGGCAGCACTTTTCGATCCCGTTGAAGGAGCTCACCGAGGAGGTCTTCAAGGAGGGCATCGGGTTCGACGGCTCCTCGATTCGCGGCTTTCAGGCGATCAACGAGAGCGACATGCTGCTCTTCCCGGATCCGGCGAGTGCCTTCGTCGACCCGTGCCTGGAGGTGCCGACGCTGTCGCTCACGTGCGACGTCAGGGACCCGGTGACCGGCGAGCGCTACTCACGCGACCCGCGGTACGTGGCGCAAAAGGCCGAGCAGTACCTCGTGAAGAGCGGAATCGCCACGACCGCCTACTACGGCCCCGAGGCGGAGTTCTACATCTTCAACTCCGTCCGCTTCGACCAGAACGCGCACGAGGGCTATTACCACATCGACTCCGAGGAAGGGATCTGGAACTCCGGGGCCAACGGCAGCCCGAACCAGGGTCACCGGCCGCGGCACAAGGAGGGCTACTTCCCCGTGCCGCCCGTCGACCGGCTCCAGGATCTCCGGTCCAAGATCATGCTTGCGATGATCGCGTCGGGGATCGACGTCGAGGTCCACCACCACGAAGTGGGGACTGCGGGTCAGACCGAGATCGACATGCGGTTCACCACGCTGGCGCGCATGGGCGATCAGCTCATGATGTACAAGTACATCGTCAAGAACGTCTGCCACCAGCACGGCTACACGGCCACGTTCATGCCCAAGCCGATGTTCGGCGACAACGGGTCCGGGATGCACGTGCACATGAGCCTCTGGAAGGACGGGAAAAACCTGTTCTTCGACCCCAACGGATACGCGCTGCTGTCGGAGAGCGCCCGCTGGTACATCGGCGGGCTCATCAAGCACGCCCCCGCGCTGCTCGCGTTCGCGGCACCGACGACCAACAGCTACCGCCGTCTGGTGCCGGGGTACGAGGCGCCGATCAACCTGATCTACTCCCAGCGGAACCGCTCGGCGATCTGCCGCATTCCGGTCTACTCCAAGTCGCCCAAGGCCAAGCGCATCGAGTTCCGGGCGCCCGATCCGTCGAGCAACCCGTACCTCACGTTCGCCGCGCTGCTCATGGCCGGCCTGGACGGGATCAAGCACAAGATCGAGCCGCCCAAGCCGATGGACGTGGACCTGTATGATCTCGAGCCCGAAGAGCGGAAGCACGTGAAGAACACCCCGGGCTCGCTGTCCGAGTCGCTCGCGGCGCTGGAAGCGGACCAGGCGTTCCTGCTCGAGGGCGGCGTCTTCACGCCCGACCTGATCGAGACGTGGCTCGCGTACAAGCGCGCCAAGGAAGTCGATCCCGTGGCGTTGCGGCCGCATCCGTACGAGTTCTTCCTGTACTACGACGTGTAGCAACGGGGCGGCTTGGGCGGCAACGGGCGGCAAGGGGATGACTCTGTGCCGCCCGTTGCCGTCTTCTGCCGCCTTCTGCCGCCCTCTATCTTAGACCTCCATGGCCACCGTCGCCGCCGAAACCCGCGACATCCTCGATGAGCTGAAGAAGCGCCGCGTGCGGTTCCTCCTCCTCCAGTTCACCGACTTGCTGGGCGTGAACAAGGCGGTGGAGGTACCGGCGTCGCAGTTCGAGCGGGCGCTGGCTGGCGAGGTGATCTTCGACGGCTCCGCGCTCGAGGGGTTCGCGCGCGTGGAGGAGGCGGACGCGCTCCTCCTACCCGATCTCGCCAGCTTTCGCGTGTTCCCCTGGGAGAGCGGGGGGGGAGCCGGGGGAGCCGGGGGAGCCGGGGGGGCCGGCGATCGGACCGACGGGGACGCCGAGGGCACCGTTGCGCGGCTGATCTGCGACATCCGCTACCCGGACGGCCGGCCGTTCGAAGGGTGCCCGCGTACCGCGCTGCAGCGCCAGATCGAGCGGGCCGCCGCGCTGGGCTACACGATGCGGGTCGGATGCGAGGTCGAGTTCTTCATCTTTGAGCAAGACGAGCGCGGGGAACCCACGACGCGGACCCTGGACGCGGGCAGTTATTTCGACCTGGTGCCGGTCGACCGTGGTGAGAGGGCCCGCCGGGTCATCGTGTCGGCGCTCGAGGAGATGAAGCTCAGCTCGGAGGCGTCGCATCACGAAGTGGCGCGTGGCCAGCACGAAATCGATTTGGGCCACGCCGACCCCTTGACCATGGCCGACCACTTCGCGACGCTGCGCTTCGTGGTTCGCACGATCGCCGTGCGACACGGGTTGGTGGCCACCTTCATGCCGAAGCCGCTTTACGGCCGCGCCGGCTCGGGCATGCACACGCATCAATCGCTCTTTGCCAAGGGGAAGAACGCCTTTGCGGATCCCAAAGGGCCCGTCCAGCTCTCCGACGTCGGCCGCTCGTACATCGGTGGCCTGCTCCGGCACGCGCGCGGCTATTGTGCCGTGACGAATCCGCTCGTGAACTCCTACAAGCGGCTGGTGCCGGGCTACGAAGCACCCATCAACGTCTCGTGGTCCACTCAGAACGTGTCGCCGCTCATCCGAGTCCCGGCGCAGCGCGGCGAGGCGACCCGCTGCGAGAATCGAATGCCCGACCCGTCGGCCAACCCCTATCTCGCGTTCGCCGTCCAGCTCGCCGCCGGCCTCGATGGCATCCGGGAGCGGATCGACCCCGGCGAGCCCGTCAACAAGAACATCGCGCGCATGTCGTACCGCGAGCGCCGCCGATACCGGATCGACGACCTGCCACGGGATCTGCACGAAGCGCTCGACTACCTCGAGAAGGATACGATCGTTCGCGAGGCGCTGGGCGACCACATCTACGAGCGCTACCTCGACGCGAAACGGGAGGAGTGGCAGGAGTACATCGGGCAGGTGAGCGAGTGGGAGTTGAACCGATATCTCGGACAATATTGACGCGGGCCGGCGCGGAGCGTCATCGATCCGGAGGCGGGTGCGCGATCAGCCGGCCGAGCGTCTGCATCACGACGGCGAGCTGCCCCTCGAGCAGGTGGATCTCTCGCGCATGACCCAGGTCGAGCGCCGCCGCGATTCGGAGTTGGGTCAAGGCCTCCCGGGCTGAGCCCCGCGCATACGCGAAAAACCGGCGCCGCTCGGGACCGGTAGCCTGGCCGGCAGCTTCCGCTATGTTGGAGCTGATGGCGAGGGCCGCGCGCACGAGTTGATCCGCCCGGGTAGCGGCCCCGGGTCCCGCCAGCGTGCGGCTCAGACGAGCCGTCTGCACGGCAATCTCCAGCGCGAGCTCATGAACCTGCAGACGTCGCGCGTAGGTGTGCGTCGCCATGCGCAACCATACAGGAGGAGGCGGCTGAGAGCGGTACCCTTTTCACGCCGGCGTGCCATGTTCTTCCGCACGCGGGCGGCGGCACGGCTGGGCGCGGTGTTATTGCTGCTCGCAGGGTGCGATCCCACCTCCCGCCCGGGCGACACCCGGGGCTACCAGAGCGCCGCCCGATGGGAGTGGCACGGACGGGTGTTGGCCCGACTGGATACGGCCCTCGCCCTCACGCGGCTCTCGCTCGACACCACCGCTGGCGGGGGAGACGTGGCGCTTGCCCGTTACGACTTCAACCCGGCGGTGGGTGAGGGAGACGAGTACTCGCTGACCATCGCGCTCGACTTGGGGCGCGCACGCGACCTGCGGCCCGGGGTGCCCTACGCGCTGGGCCCTCCGCCCGCGCGGATTCCCGCCTACGGGACGGTGACCTGCTTTTGCGGACCGCTGAAGCCGGATTCGGTGCGGGGTACATTCCTGCTCGTGACACGTGGCCTGCGGCAGATCACGGGCCGCGTGGACGCGACCCTGTATTTTACGGAATGGAACGCCCCCGCGCGGCACGTGACGTACTCGCTGCACCAGCGCATTGATTTGGTCAAGTAGCACGACGGTCCGCCGCAAGGGCCGATTCGTGGTTGGAACGATGGCGACGCTGCTCGCCGCGGCGACCCCGGGTCACTCGGTCGCGCAGGGCGCGCCCCCCGCCATCGACACCGTCATCATCGTCAACCGGAACATCTTCGACCAGCAGGAATACGCCTCCAGCTTCCTCGCGCGTCTGGCGAACCGACTGCACGTGCGCACCCATGCAGGGATCATCCGCCGCACGCTGCTCATCAATCCCGGTGAGCCCTACGACTCTGCCCGCATTGCGGAGAGCGAGCGTGCGCTGCGCAATCTGCACGTCTTCAGCCGGGTGCGGATCGATACCACACGCCTCGACGGCCGCCTGGCGCTGCGTGTCGCTACGACGGACGGGTGGAGCACCAAGCCGCAGCTCGGCTACACCTCCGCCGGAGGCGACGTCTCCTGGCTCGCCGGGGTCGTGGAGGACAACCTGCTCGGCACCGCCACCTCGCTCATCGCGGTCTACAACCACACCCCCGACCGCAACATCCTCAATCTCGGCTACGCGAGCCCGCACTTCTTTTCCCGTCGCGCTCAGCTGCAGCTCCTGTACAGCGACAAGTCAGACGGGACCCGGGGGACCTGGTTCTTCGGGGTGCCGTTCTACGAGACTGCGGCGCCGAGAGCCGTCGTGACGGGAGGAGAGGCGGCATCGGAACGTGTGCTGTTGTTCAAGGACGGCGTGCCGGACTCGACGCGGGACGCGGCGCGCGCCCCGAACGGGGTGACGGAACGGCACGCGCTCAGTTTCAGCCTCACCGCCGGATTCGCCCCGCACGCAACCACGCGGAGCTACCTCCGGCTGTGGCTTGCCGGCCAGTGGCGCCGGGAGGACTTCGACAGCCTGGGGACCGCGGCCTTCCCTCGATCGGTGTTCGGGACTGTGGGAATGGGGATGGACGTCGGGCACGTCCGGTTCCAGGTCCTCGAGCGGTTCAATTCGTATGCCCGGCGTGAGGACGTGGACGTTTCGCAGCTCTTGCACCTTGGCGTGTGGGCGGCGCCGCGCGCGTGGGGATATCCCAGCAGCCGCGCCGGCGTGGGACCGGAGGTAAGCATCCAAATCGCCGCTCCATGGGCAAGCGGGTTTGCGGCGTTGCGGGCGGCGGGGAACGGCGTCCTGACGTCAGGCGTGCCCGACTCCGGTCGGGCGTCCGTCGCCGTGACGATTGCGAGCCAAAACGTTCCTCCTCACACGCTGATCCTTCATGTCGAAGCGGCCCGGTTACGCCGGCCCAAGTTCGGTGACGACTTCGACCTCTGGACCACCCAGAACGGCCCGCGGGTGTGGGGCATCCACCAGTTCACGGGCACGCAGATGTTCTGGCTCGCCTTTGAGGACCGCGCCCTCCTCGCGGACGATGCCTGGGGGCTCATGGGCATCGGCCTGGCTCCATTCTTCGAGTACGGCGGAGCCTGGTATCCCGGGCGCGAGCGCGCGCGGCTCGCCGGCGATGTCGGGTTCTCGCTTCGGATTGGGCCGACGCGAGCCGTGCGGGGCGACGTGGCGGAGATCGCCCTGGGGTACCGCTTTTGGCCGAATGGATTCGCCGCGCCGCCGGGGCGGTGGGGCTTTACGATCCGAAAGGGCGTGGTGTACTGAGTCTTTCGCGACTGCCGGAACCTTCCCACCGGCGCTTGACGTATTGAAGAGTGCGAGCCGTGGGCGGCCCCCAAACTGAGAGCCAATGAGATGACCCAGCGCAGGCGCATGGTCGCGTTCATCACTATCGTCACCGGATTGTGGACACTCCTGCACGTGTATGTCGGGGAGCGGCTGCTCGCTCAGGAGTCGCTCCCCATCGTCTGGCGAGTGCTCGGATGGACCGGAATCCTCCTGCTCGCGACCGGTCCCGTGGTCGCGTTTTGGGCCGGGCGCTCGGAGCGACTGCCCGCGCGAGGAGTGATCGAAGTCGCCGGCTTCACGGCGATGGGGCTGTCGTCGCTCCTCATCGTATTCGCGCTGGCCGGAGACGCGTTGCACCTGCGGGCCTGGCTCGGGGCCGGGGGCTTCACGCTTGCCGTCGTGGGCGGCGCCCTCGCGGTTCTCGTCGCGGCGCTGTGGCGGGCGCGGCGACCGGCGATGGTGCGCGTGGTCGAGGTGCCGATCGCCGGTCTGCCGTCCGACCTCGAAGGGTTTCGCATCGTCCAGCTTTCCGACCTGCATGTGGGCCCCACGCTCAAGCGCAACTTCGTGGAGCGGGTGGTGGATGCGGCAAACGGGCTCGACCCCGACGTGATCGCCCTGACCGGGGACGTGGCCGACGGCTTCCCGCCGGCCCTGCGCGACGAGGTGGCTCCGCTCGCCGGGCTCCGGGCGCCCCACGGCAAGTTCTTCGTCACGGGGAACCACGAGTATTACTGGGACGCAGCCGCTTGGGTGCGGGAGCTCGAGGGACTCGGGTTCAGCGCCCTCGTGAACGGTCACAGGCTCATCCGTCGCGGGAGCGGCCGGATCGTCGTGGCAGGCGTCACGGATCTCTCGAGCGGTGGGATATCCGGTCATCGCTCCGATCCCGCCGGGGCGATTGCCGAGGCGCCCGAGAGCGACGTGAAGGTGCTGCTCGCGCACCAGCCGAAGAGCGCGTTTGCCGCACGCGCCGCCGGCTATGACCTCCAGATCTCCGGACATACGCACGGCGGTCAGTATTTCCCCTTCAATCTGTTGGTGCGGCTGTTTCAGCCGTTCGTCGCCGGCCTGCACCGCCTCGAGGCGATGTGGCTCTATGTCAGCCGGGGCACCGGATACTGGGGGCCGCCGCTCCGGCTAGGCGCGCCAGCCGAGATCACGCTCATCCAGTTGACACGGGCGTAGCATCCCGCGACGACCCCCATCCCCCACCCATCCGAGTGGGACCTCGCCGTCTGTTGGTGGAGCCTTGACGCTCGCGGTCCGGACGTCTAACGTCCCGGTCCGGCTGCACGGACACGGCACTCTTGATGTGGAGTAGCACCGACTCGTGATGCAGTTCGCGCTCCTGCTGGTTCTCGTCATCGTCCTGCTGAGCCTTATCGCTCAGGAGGGGCCGGCGGCGCGCGAAATGAACAGATGATCGGATAGCGAAGCAGCAGCACGCAGCACCAGCGCCGCGGACCCCACAGGGTTCGCGGCTTTTTTGTTCACCATCGGGATGCGGAAAGGGAGCGCGGCGGCCACCATGGGCAGAGACGTCATCATCTTCGACACCACCCTGCGCGACGGGGAGCAGGCACCGGGCAACTCCATGACCGCCGAGGAGAAGCTGCGCCTCGCGCAGCAGCTGGACACCCTGGGCGTGGACGTGATCGAGGCGGGGTTTCCCAGTGCCTCGGAGGGCGACCGACGCGGCGTGCGGACCGTGGCGGAGGTGCTGCGTCGTCCGGTGGTGGCCGCGCTGGCTCGCTGCCACGAGCGGGACATCGATCTCGCCGGCGAATCACTGCGACCCGCGGCGCGGCCCCGAGTGCACGTTTTCATCGCGACGTCGGATCTGCACCTCGAGTGCAAGCTGCGGCTCACGCGCGAGCAGTGCCTCGAGCGGGCGCGCGAAGCGGTGCAGCGCGCCCGGCGGTATACCGACGATGTGGAATTCTCCGCGGAGGACGCGACCCGCACGGACCTCGAGTTTCTGTGCCGGGTGGTCGAGACGGCCATCGCGGCCGGTGCCACGACGATCAATCTGCCCGATACTGTGGGATACGCGCTCCCCATCGAGTACGGCGCGATGTTCCGCTCCGTTCGGGAGCGGGTGCCAAACGCCCACCGGGCCGTGTTCAGCGCGCATTGCCACGACGACCTCGGATTGGCGGTCGCCAACTCCCTCGCCGCCATCGAGGCCGGTGTGGGTCAGGTGGAATGCACCGTGAACGGCATCGGCGAACGGGCGGGTAACGCGGCGCTCGAGGAGATCGTGGTGGCGGGACGCGTGCGCCCGCACGCGGTGTCGTTTCGCTGCCGGGTGAATCCGCAGGAGTTGTACCGCACGAGCCAGTTGCTGTCGCACGTGATCGGCGTGTTCCCCCAGCCCAACAAGGCGGTCGTGGGACGAAACGCCTTCGCGCACGAGGCCGGGATCCACCAGCACGGGGTGCTCCAGAACGGCCTGACCTACGAGATCATCCGGCCGGAGGAGGTCGGGGTGGCGCGCTCGAGCCTCGTCCTGGGCAAGCACTCCGGCCGTCACGCGCTGGAGCGGCGCTACCACGAGCTCGGCTACGACCTGGACGAGACCGCGCTGGCCAGGCTGTACGAGGAATTCATGACGCTGGCGGACCGGAAACGCGAGATCCTGGACGAGGACGTGCTCGCCCTGTTACACGGGCGATTCCACGATGCGCCGGAGGCCTACCGGCTCACGCACCTGATGGTCACGTGTGGGACCGTCTCCGCCAGCGCCGACGTGCGGCTCGCAGGACCGGGGACCGGGGACCGCGGGGCTACGGCGACCGGCAACGGGCCCATTGCCGCCACGTTCGCGGCGATCGCGAAGGTGGTGCAGCGCCAGGTCGACGTCCTGAATTTGACCGTCCAGTCGGTCACGCCCGGACGAGACAGCCTGGGGCAAGTCCTCGTCCAGGCACGGATCGACGGCAAGACGCTGTCCGGGCACGGGGCCTCGACCGATATCGTCGAGGCGAGCGCCCGCGCGTTGGTGCATGCCCTCAACAAGGTGAGCCACGCGGATGAGCTCGAGAACCAGTCGCTCAACGCCAGCTATTACTGGGGAGTCTGAGCCGATGGCCGAGATCCTCACCGGTGCCGAGATCCTGTGCCGCACGCTGGTCGAGGGCGGCGTGGAGGTGATCTTCGGCTACCCGGGCGGCGCCATCATGCCGTTCTACCATGCGTTACCGGATCACCCGCGCCTGCGGCACGTCCTCGTACGGCACGAGCAGGCAGCGGCGCACGCCGCCGACGGTTACGCCCGCGCGAGCGGCCGCGTCGGCGTATGCGTCGCCACTTCGGGGCCCGGCGCGACCAACCTCGTGACGGGCCTCGCCGCGGCCCACATGGACAGCTCGCCCGTGGTCGCGATCACCGGACAGGTCTCGCGCGCGATGATCGGGCGCGACGCGTTCCAGGAGACCGATATCATCGGGATCACGCTGCCGATCACGAAGCAGAACTACCTGGTGCAGGATGTGACCGAGCTGGCGGACGTGGTGCGCGACGCGCTGGCCGTCGCGATCGAGGGGCGGCCCGGCCCCGTCTTGATCGATGTGCCGAAGGACGTGCAGAACCAGAAGGCCGAGTGGAAGCAGTCCCAACCCCCCCGGATTCCCCGCGCTCGCGCGCGGGATCAGTCCCCGGGCTCGATCGATGACGGCATCCGGAGGGCAGCCCGGCTCATCGCGGGCGCGGACCGACCGCTCTTGATGGTCGGACACGGCGTGATTCTGGCACAGGCGTACGCGGAAGTGCGGGCGCTCGCGGAGAAGACCGGTATTCCCGTGGTCACGACGCTGCTCGGCATCAGTGCCTTTCCTGAGGGCCACCCCCTGCACCTGGGCATGCCCGGCATGCACGGCGAAGTACACGTAAACCGCGCAATCCAGCACGCCGACGTGATCATCGGCATCGGGTTGCGATTCGACGACCGCGTCACCGGCAACACGGCGAGCTTCGCCCGGCAGGCCCGCGTCGTCCACATCGATCTGGACCGCGCGGAAATCGGCAAGAACGTGGCGGTCGATGTCGGCATCGTGGGCGACGCGCGCGAGATCACGCGCCGGCTGCTCGCCGCGGTGGAGCCGCGCCGCTGCGAGCGCTGGCTCGAGCACATCCACGGCTTCACGAGACCGCCCGCGGCGTCGCCTCCCGGTGGTCTCTCCCCCGAGGCGATCCTCTCCGCGATCTGCGAGGCGAGTGACGCCAGGTGCACCATCGTCTCGGACGTGGGGCAGCACCAGATGTGGGTCGCGAAACTCTACCCCTACCGGCGGCCCAACACGCACATCACCTCGGGCGGCCTCGGCGCCATGGGCTTCGCGGTGCCCGCCGCCATGGGTGTCCACCTGGCGCGCCCCGACGACACGGTGTGGGCGATTTCGGGCGACGGCGGCTTCCAGATGAACATGGCCGAGATCGCGACCATGGTGCAGGAGCGGCTGTCAGTGAAGATGGCCGTATTCAACAACGGCTATCTCGGGATGGTGCGGCAGTGGCAGCAATTCTTCCACGGCAAGCGGTACTCCTGCACGCCGATCTGGAGCCCCGACTACCTGAAGCTCGCTGAAGCATATGGCATCCCCGGGTACCGGGTGACGGATCCGAGTGAGCTGACCGACGCGGTCGGGGAAGCGAACGCCGCGCCGGGTCCGGCGGTGGTCGAGTTCATGATCGAAGAGGAGGCGAACGTGTACCCGATGATCCCGCCCGGCGGCTCGCTCTCGGAGCCGATCGAAGCGGAGCCGGCCCCCGCCCCCGCGGCCGGGTGACCCTGCTCGTGCCCAGGGCCCACACGGTCGCGGTCCTGCTCGACGACGCGCTGGTGACTCTCAACCGCGCCGTGGGCGTGCTGCGCCGCCGCAATGTCCCCGTCGAGGGGCTTGCCCTGCACCCCAGCGGCGCCGCCGGCCTGTCCCGTCTCACGTTCGTGCTCAAGGCCGATGCGGTCACGGCCGATCGCGTGGCCCAGCAGTTTCAGAAGATGACCGGCGTGCGATCGGTCATGGTGCTCGGTGGCGAAGACATCACTTCGGAGGCAAAGCAATGAGCTCTACGGAAACGCGGATCTTCTACGACACCGACGCCGATCCGGCGCGTCTGAAGGATCGCGTCGTCGCGGTGATCGGATACGGCAGCCAGGGCCACGCGCATGCGCTCAACTTGCGGGACTCGGGAGTGGGCGCGCGGGTACTGGTGGGCCTGCGACCCGGCGGGGCGTCGTGGGAGCGCGCCCGCGCCGACGATCTGGACGTCCGGCCCGTCGCCGAGGCGGCACGCCTCGCGCAGGTGATCATGGTGCTCGTGCCCGACCAGGGAGCGCGCGCGGTATACGAAAGCGAAATCGCCCCGGCGCTTGGAGGGGGGCGGGGGAAGACGCTCCTCTTCGCGCACGGCTTCAACGTCCATTTCGGCGAGATCGTGCCGCCGGCGACGGTCGATGTCGCGATGATCGCGCCCAAGTCCCCCGGCCACCTCGTGCGCAGCGAGTTTCAGGCGGGGCGGGGTGTGCCGGCCCTCGTCGCGGTCCACCAAGACGCGAGCGGGAGCGCGCTGGCGGACGCGCTCGCCTACGCGGCGGGCATCGGCTGTACCCGCGCCGGTGTGTTTGCGACGACGTTCCGCGAGGAGACGGAGACCGATCTGTTCGGCGAGCAGACCGTGCTGTGCGGTGGTGTCACCGCCCTGATCCAGGCCGGGTTCGAAACGTTGACCGCCGCGGGCTACGCGCCCGAGATCGCGTACTTCGAGTGCATGCACGAGCTCAAGCTGATCGTGGACCTGATGTACCGCGGCGGCATGAAGTTCATGCGCCACTCGATCAGCGACACCGCCGAGTACGGCGATTACACGCGCGGTCCGAAGATCGTGACGCCCGAGGTTCGGGCCGCGATGCGGCGCATTCTCGCCGACATCCAGTCCGGAAGCTTCGCGCGGGAGTGGATCGGCGAGTGCCACGGCAGCGGGGCAGGCCGCCGGTTCCAGGCGCTGCGGCGAGCGGCGGCGGAGCATCCCATCGAGCAAGTGGGCGCCAGGCTGCGTGCCATGATGCCGTGGACGGAGGAGGGCCGCGCCACCTCCGCAGAGGTCCAAGGAGCGGGAGTCGCGTAATGTCGCGGACGCTGTTCGCGAAGGTTTGGGACGCGCACATCGTGGAGCAATTGCCCGAAGGTCCGGCGCTCCTGTACGTGGACCTGCACCTGGTGCACGAGGTGACCTCGCCGCAAGCGTTCGAGGGCCTGCGCCGTGCCGGCCGGCGGGTGCGCCAGCCGGCGCTCACGGTGGCTACCGTGGACCACAACGTTCCCACCGGCGAACGCCGCGCGCCGATCACGGACCCGATCGCCGCGCGACAGCTCGACGCGCTCGCCGCCAATGCCGCCGAATTCGGCCTCGAGCTGTTCGATCTCGAGTCGCCGCAGCAGGGAATCGTCCATGTGATTGGCCCCGAACTGGGGCTCACGCAGCCCGGCATGGTGATCGTGTGCGGCGATTCCCATACGGCCACGCACGGCGCCTTTGGGGCGCTCGCCCTGGGCATCGGCACGAGCGAGGTCGAGCACGTGCTCGCGACACAGTGTCTCGTGTGTGCCAGACCCGCGACCATGGAAGCGCACGTGACCGGGTCCCTTGCGGATGGGGTCACCGCCAAGGACCTGATCCTCGCGTTGATCGGGCGGATCGGGACGGCCGGCGCCACGGGCCACGTCATCGAGTACACCGGCGCCGCGATTCGCGCGCTCTCGATGGAGGAGCGGATGACGGTGTGCAACATGTCGATCGAAGCCGGCGCGCGGGCCGGTATGATCGCCCCGGACGACACGACCTTCGCCTATCTCGCCGGGCGGCCGCGCGCGCCACGCGGCGCGGCGTGGGAGCGCGTCGTGGCGAGGTGGCGTGAGCTCGACACCGACCCGGGCGCATCGTACGACATGCGGGTGGAGCTCGATGCGTCCGGCGTGGAGCCCCAGGTGACCTGGGGGACGAATCCCGGCATGGTCACGCCCGTCACGGGTCGGGTGCCCAGCCCCGGTGACTTTCCGACCGAGGCGGAGCGACGCGCGGTCGCGCGCGCGCTCGAATACATGGGACTCGCCCCCGGGACTTCGCTCGAAGGCCTCCCCGTCGATCGGGTATTCCTCGGCTCCTGCACCAATGCCCGCATCGAAGACCTGCGAGCCGCGGCCCGGGTGGTGCGCGGCGACGGGCGGCGACACGTCGCTCCGGGCGTGCGGGCGCTGGTCGTGCCGGGATCGCAACAGGTGAAGGCGCAGGCGGAGCGCGAGGGGCTGGACCGCGTCTTCCTGGAAGCGGGATTCGAATGGCGCAACGCCGGATGCTCGATGTGCCTCGGGATGAACGCGGACGTGTTGCAGAGCGGCGAACGCTGCGCCTCGACCTCGAATCGCAATTTCGAGGGGCGCCAGGGACGCGGCGGGCGCACGCACCTGATGAGCCCGCCGATGGCGGCGGCCGCCGCGCTGGCGGGTCGGATTGTGGATATCCGCAGTTGGGCGCCGGCCGCGTCCTGATGGAACCCGTCGTGCGCCACACGGGCCGGCTCGCTGCCCTGCCCCGGGCCAATGTCGACACCGACCAGATCGTTCCAAAGCAATTCCTGAAACGCGTCGAGCGCACCGGGTTCGGCCCGGCGCTGTTCCACGACTGGCGCTTCCGCGCGGACGGTAGCCTCGACCCGGAGTTCGAGCTCAACGTCCCCGCCGCTCGTGGTGCGAGCATCCTGCTCACCCTGGAGAATTTCGGCTGCGGCTCGTCGCGCGAACACGCCGTGTGGGCGCTCCGAGAGTATGGGTTCCGCGCGATCCTCGCGCCTTCGTTCGCGGACATCTTCTTCGCCAACTGCTGTCAAAACGGGCTGGTGCCCGTGCGGCTCTTGGCGCAGGAAATCGCCGAGCTGTTTCGGCGTCATCGGGCGGCGGGGGGCGAGTACCGGCTCACGGTGGACCTCGACGAGCAGCGGGTAGATGATGGGCTCGGTTTCCGAACGGCGTTCGCGATGGAGCCGTATCGTCGCGAGATGCTCCTCTCGGGTTTGGACGAAATCGGACGGACGTTGCTCGCCGAGGACCGGATCCGAGCGTACGAGCGGACCCGGGGAGGGGGACGGGGACGAAGGAAGGGAGACCGGTGGTGAGGCCATATACAATCGCGGTGCTTCCGGGCGACGGGATCGGGCCGGAGGTCGTCGCGGAAGCAGAGCAGGTCCTCGAAGTGGTCGGGGAGCGGTTCGGGATCAGGTTTATCCTCCAGCGGTTCGCTGTGGGTGCGGCTGGTGTGGCGGCCGCTGGGGACCCGCTCCCCGATGCGACCCGCGCGGGCGTAACCCGCGCCGACGCCGTGCTGCTCGGCGCGGTGGGCGACCCCGCGCTCGACCAGGCGCCATGGCATCTCCGGCCCGAGACCGGGCTGCTGGCGCTGCGAACCCTGCTCGGCGTGTTCGCGAACCTCCGCCCCGTGTCGGTCCTCCCCGCCCTGGTCGGCCGCTCGCCCCTCAAGCCCGATCGTCTCCGTGGTGTGGACCTGCTGATCGTGCGCGAGCTCACGGGCGGGTTGTACTATGGCGAGCCACGCGGGCGACGCGAGTCCCGCGCAGTCAACACGCTCACCTATTCGGTGGTCGAGGTCGAGCGGGTGGCACGGATCGCCTTCGCCGCGGCGGGGCGGCGGCGCAACCGGCTCACGTCCGTGGATAAGGCGAACGTACTCGAAGTCTCGCAGCTGTGGCGCGACACGGTGACGCGAGTGCGGCGCGACTATCCGGATGTTCACCTGGATCACCTCTACGTCGATACCGCGGCGATGCGACTCGTGTCCGAGCCGACGGCGTTCGACGTGATCCTCACCGAGAACATGTTCGGGGACATCCTGAGCGATGAGGCGGCGGTGCTCGCCGGGTCCCTGGGCATGCTTCCGTCGGCCTCGCTCGGCGGGGGCCCCGGTCTGTTCGAGCCGATCCATGGCTCAGCGCCGGACATCGCGGGGCGCGGGGTCGCCAATCCCATCGGCGCGATCGCGTCGGTTGCGCTGCTCTTGCGTCACGGCCTTGGCCTGCCGGATGCGGCCGATGCGGTGGACCGGGGCATCGAGCAGGCCATCGACGCGGGAGCCCGCACCCGAGACATCGCGGAGCCCGGCGGGCCGGAGCTCGGCACCCGGGCGATGGGTGAGCGCATTGCGGAAGCAGTGCGGAATGCGGAATGTGGAGTGCGGAGCGGTGACTCCCTCGGGGACTCCGCACTCCGCATTCCACATTCCGCACTGGAGTGAGCCCAGATGCCAGACCGCCGCAGCCAGACCATCACCCGAGGTGTCCAACGCGCCCCGAACCGGGCGATGCTCCGCGCGGTGGGCTTCGGGGATGCGGACTTCGAGAAGCCGATCGTCGGCGTCGCGAATGCCTACAGCACGATCACCCCCTGCAACGTCGGTCTCGACACGCTGGCGAGGCGTGCGGAGGCGGCCCTACGTGCCGCCGGTATGATGCCGCAGACGTTCGGCACGATCACCGTGAGCGATGGCATCGCGATGGGGACGGAAGGGATGAAGTACTCGCTCGTCTCCCGCGAGGTGATCGCCGACTCGATCGAGACGGCCTGCAGCGCGCAGTGCATGGATGGCGTGCTGGTCGTCGGAGGGTGCGACAAGAACATGCCCGGGGCGATGATCGCCATCGCGCGCATGAACATCCCGGCCCTGTTCGTCTACGGCGGCACGATCAAGCCCGGCCGATACGGGGGGCGCGACCTGACCGTGGTGAGCGTGTTCGAGGCGGTGGGCGAGTACAGTGCCGGCAAGATCGACGCCCCCGAGCTTCTTGAAGTGGAGCGGCGGGCCTGCCCCGGGGCCGGCTCGTGCGGAGGCATGTTCACGGCCAACACGATGTCAGCGATCTTCGAGGCGATGGGGATGAGCCTGCCGTACTCGTCCACTATGGCGGCGGAGGACGCGGAAAAGGCCGAGAGCGCCGGACGTTCCGGTACGGTGCTCGCGGAGGCCGTGCGGCGCCGGTTGTTGCCGCGGCAGATCCTCACCCGTCAGGCGCTCGAGAACGCGATCGCGGTGACGATGGCGATCGGGGGCTCGACGAACGCGGTGCTGCATCTCCTCGCCATCGCGAGGGCGGCGGGCGTGCCGCTCGTGCTCGACGATTTCGAGACGATCCGCGAGCACGTCCCCGTGCTGTGCGACTTGAAGCCGTTCGGTCGCTTCGTCACCACCGATCTCCACCACGCGGGCGGGATCCCCCAGGTCATGAAAATCCTTCTCGCGCACGGTGTGCTGCACGGGAGCGCCCTGTCGATCACCGGGGAGACGATCGCCGAGGTGCTGCGACACGTGCCCGACACGCCCTCCGCCGGGCAGGAAGTGATACGTCCCTGGGACCGTCCGGTCTATCCTCAGGGGCACCTCGCCATCCTGCGTGGGAACCTGGCGAGCGAGGGCAGCGTGGCCAAGATCGCGGGCGTGCAGCGCACGCGCCTGACCGGCCCGGCACGCGTCTTCGATTCGGAGGAAGCGTGTCTCGACGCCGTGCTCGGACGCCGGATCACGGCTGGTGACGTCGTGGTGATCCGGTATGAGGGCCCCAGGGGCGGCCCGGGTATGCGGGAGATGTTGTCGCCGACCGCGGCGATCATCGGAGCGGGATTGGGCGACGCGGTCGGACTGGTCACGGACGGGCGATTCTCCGGCGGCAGCCACGGGCTGGTGGTCGGCCACGTGGCCCCGGAGGCCGCCGTGGGCGGCGCCATCGCGCTGGTCCAGGATGGAGATCCGATCACGATCGACGCCGACCGCCGAGTCTTGCAGCTCGAGGTGGCGGACGGCGAGCTGGCCCGTCGGCGGAAGGCGTGGACGCCGCCCCCGGCCAAGTACACGACCGGGGTGCTCGCCAAGTACACGAAGCTCGTCTCGTCTTCGAGCCTCGGCGCCGTCACCGATTTATAGCGTCAGTACGCTCCCAAGACGCGCAGCTCGCGCGCGAATCCTCGGATCTCCGTCAACGCCGCCGCCACCTCGCCTCGCGGGTCACCCAATACGTCCACGTAAAAGGCGTACTCCCATGGGCGGCCGGCGATCGGGCGGGACTCGATCTTCGTGAGGTCCAGCCCGCGGCTCGCGAACGCTCCCAGCGCTCGATAGAGCGAGCCGGGGACGTTGGGGAGCGTGAAGACGAGTGAGGTTTTCCGAGCCCGCTCCGGCGGCGCGGGCTCGCGTCCCACGATGAGGAACCGCGTGTAATTCTCGGGATGATCCTCCAGGTCCTCCTGCAAGACCGCGGCGCCGTACAGCTCGGCCGCCAGTGAGGAGGCGATGGCTGCGTCAGCCGGCAGCCGGCCCGCCATCAGCTCGGCGACGCTGCCGGCGGTGTCGTACGCCGGGACCGGCACGACGTCCGGGTGTGCGGCGAAGAACCGGCGGCACTGCGCCAGCGCCACCGGGTGTGAGGCCACCCGGCGGACCACCGCCAACGTCGCCCCCGGGCGGGCGATGAGGCAGTGGCGCACCCGGACCTGTGTTTCGCCGATGACGTGCAGGGCGTGGGCGCCAAGGAGATCGTAGTTCTGGTGCACGGAGCCGGCCAGCGAATTCTCGATGGGGACCACCCCGCGCGTTGCCGTTCCCGTCTCGACCACGCGAAACAGCTCTTCGAAGGTCGGGCACGGCACGAGATGGAGATCCGCGCCGAGGGCGTCGAGCGCCGCGGCGTGGCTGAACGAGCCGGCTTCTCCCTGAATGGCGACAGCGACCATGGCGACCTCGCATCCGGACGATCGGTGCGGCGCCGCACGGGCGTCAAGAGCGCCGTTCGTCGCTCGAATTTCGCCATTCGGCGCGCGCCGGGCGATTCCGGCCACCGGCGGCGGTGGATCCCGCCCGCGCTGAGGACGATTACGAGATGTGATGCGCACTCGATCGCCGCACCGTAGGTTGAAGGACCCCGCGGAGCGGAGAGTGTCGAGCGATGAAAGCCGTCCGCCTGCACCGGCGCGGTGGTCCGGAGCAGCTCATCTATGAGGACGCACCCAAGCCGACGCCGGGGCCGGGCGACGCACTGGTTCGCGTGCACGCCTGTGCCATCACGCCGACCGAGCTCTCCTGGGGGACCACCTACACCACCCGCGAGGGCGTGGAACGCCTGCCGACGATCCCCGGACACGAGTTGTCGGGTGTGGTGGAGGCCGTGGCCCCCGATGCGAGCGCCCCGAAGGTGGGCGAAGCCGTGTATGCGCTCACCGATTTCTGGCGGGACGGTGCCGCGGCCGACTACGTCGTGGTCCGTGCCGGCGATCTCGCTCCCAAACCCAAGAACCTGAGCCACACGCAAGCCGCAGCGGTCCCACTTTCGGCACTCACGGCGTGGCAGGCGTTCTTCGACCACGCGCGTCTCACGCAGGGGCAGCGTGTCCTGGTTCACGGCGCGGCCGGCGGCGTCGGTACGTACGCCGTCCAGCTCGCCCACGGGCGCGGCGCACACGTGATCGGTACGTCACGGGCCGTGAATACGGCCTTTTTGCGCGACCTCGGCTGCGACGAGGTGATCGACTATACGACTGTCCGCTTCGAGGATCGGGTGCGCGATGCGGATATCGTCCTCGATACAGTTGGTGGAGACACGCTGGAGCGATCCTGGCGCGTGCTGCGCAAGGGCGGCGTGCTCGTCACCATCGCCGACAGCGCACCGGCGGAGAAGGCCGCTCAGTATGGCGTGCGCGGTGTGGAGTTCATTGTTGAGCCGAGCCGGGCACAATTGATCGAGATCGCGCGGCTCATCGAGACGGGCGCGCTCCGTGTGATCGTGGAGGCGACGTTCCCCCTTCCGGAGGCGCGGGCGGCGTTTGTTCGCAGCCTGGGCGGGCACAACCGGGGGAAGCTCGTACTGCAGGTCGCCGAGTAGCGTTGCTCTATCCGGCCCTCTTCATGTTCATTTTGTCCAATGCGGCGCGCAACCCGCGCGCCAGCTTGAGCGCGTCGTCATTCGCCCAGTAGTGCATGAAGAACAGGTGGGGGCTGTCGGCGAGCATGTGGCTATGAAGGGCGGTGACGGCGATCCCGTTGTCGTGCAGCGCCCGGATGACCGGGTTGACCTCCGTTCCGATCAGCACGAAGTCACCGGTGATGGCTGCCCTCCCCGGCCCGGTAGGCTGAAAGTTGATGGCGGTTGCCAAGCCCATGGAGGGAGGGACGGCGATTCCATCCACCGTAACGTCTTCGGCGCGCGGCACACCCACTTGGTAGACGCCGCCGTTCACCTTCCCGTGATAGCCGAGGATCCGTGCGATCTGCGTCGTGTCGAGGCCGAGCGGCGCGGCTGGAGCTGGAGCAGCTACGGGGTTGCCGAATGGCGTCTTGGTCAGGGCGAGGGCGGCGTGGACGGCGGCCGCGAGCCGCGCCGGCGCGCCGCGCCCGGCGACGTGCATGTACAAGACGCGCGGCGACTCCCGTAACAAGTGATTGTGGAGGGCGGTCTGCTCGACGCCGCCTTCCTGGAGCTTCGCGAGCACGGGGCCGACCTCACTTTCGAGGAGCACAAGATCGCCCATGAGGATCGCGTCGGTATCGCCCACCTGCTTGAACGCGACCCAGGAGCCGAGCGCCAGCGCAGGCTTGACCGTTACGCTCGAGACGGTGACGTGCAGATCGCTGCGCGGTAGCCCGGCCTTGTAAGCGCCGTCCGGCTGCATCGCCCCCGGCCTGCCGAGCTCCTGGTCCACCCGCTTCCAGTCGATGGGCGCGAGCGCCTGCTCGCGTTGCCGGCCCAGTCCCGCTGCGCGCTCGTGTGAGCATGCGGCCAGGACGAGTCCCAAGGTCGTGACGACGGTAGTGCGCATCCTTCCTCCTGTGGGCTGGTTGAGCATCCCAAGATGCGAAAGGCTGAGCGCAACGCTATGCTCGTGCCGGCTCGCGTTACATTCCCTCGTCCCGTTTTCGGCGAGGAAATCTGGACCGGCTGGTTCCGAAGCTCTTCACCACACTGCCAGGATACACCCGCGACCAGTTCCTGAGCGATCTGGTCGCGGGGATCATTGTCGGAATCGTAGCCCTGCCGCTCGCCATCGCGTTCGCGATCGCGAGCGGCGTGACGCCCGAACGGGGGCTGTACACGGCGGTCGTCGCCGGGTTCGTCATCTCGGCGCTGGGCGGTTCGCGCGTGCAGATCGGCGGGCCCACGGGTGCGTTCGTCGTGATCGTCTACGCGATCGTGCAGAAGCACGGCGTGGACGGGCTCGCTGCGGCGACCTTGCTGGCGGGCGTCATCCTCGTGGGCTTCGGCCTCGTGCGACTCGGCGGCGCAATCAAGTTCATCCCATACCCGGTCACCATCGGGTTCACCAGCGGCATCGCGCTGATCATCTTCTCGAACGAGATCAAGGACCTGCTCGGGCTCCGCATGGGGTCGGTGCCGGCGGAGTTCGTCCTCAAGTGGCGGGCGTTCTTCGCCCACCTGGGAGCCGTGAATGGGTGGGCAGTGCTCGTGGCAGCGCTCACGCTCGCGGTCATCGTCGTGTGGCCGCGCGTCAATCGTCGGATTCCCAGCCCGTTCGTCGCCCTTATCGTCGTGACCGCCGCGGTCCAGCTCTTCCATGTGCCCGTCGAGACGATTGGCAGCCGGTTCGGCGTGATCAATATGGGACTCCCGAAGCCCGCGCTGCCCACCATCACGCTGCCGCAGCTTCCCGGGCTCCTGGGCCCCGCGTTTACGATCGCCCTGCTTGGCGCGATCGAATCTCTCCTCTCGGCGGTCGTGGCCGACGGCATGATCGGCGGGCGGCATCGCTCGAACATGGAGCTCGTGGCGCAGGGGTTCGCGAACATCGCCTCGCCGTTGTTCGGAGGGATTCCGGCCACAGGCGCGATCGCGCGCACGGCCACGAACGTCAAGAACGGCGGGAGGACCCCGGTGGCCGGCATGGTCCACGCGGTCACGCTTCTCCTGATTACGCTGTTCTTCGGCCGTTGGGCGGGGCTGATCCCGATGGCCGCCCTGGCCGCGATCTTGACGGTCGTTGCCTACAGCATGAGTGAGTGGCGCACCTTCCTCGCGGAGTTCCGCGCCCCGAAGAGCGACGTAGCGGTGCTGCTCACCACCTTTCTCCTCACCGTCCTCTGGGATCTAACCGTCGCCATCGAGGTGGGCATGGTGCTCGCGGCATTCCTCTTCATGCGGCGGATGGCGGAGGTCACGAACATCAACGTGCTCACGCACGAGTTTCACGATCCGGTGGATGACTTCGAGCGCGATCCTAACGCCGTGGGACGCCGCGTGGTACCACCGGGGGTGGAGGTTTACGAGATCAACGGGCCCTTCTTCTTCGGAGCGGCCGAGACGTTCAAGGAGCGGCTGGGCCGTGTGGCGCAGCGACCCAAGGTGCTGATCCTGCGGATGCGTCACGTTCCAGCAATCGATTCGACCGGCCTGCACGCCCTTCGCGACCTGGTAAAGCGGAGCCGCCGGGATGGCTCGCTCGTGATCCTGTCGGACGTGCACGCCCAGCCTGTGGTGGCACTCGAGCGCTCGGGCCTCTACGACGAGGTTGGTGAGGAGAACGTCCACGGCAATATCGACGACGCGCTGAACCGCGCGCGGGCGTACCTCGGGCTACCGGCAGTCCAACGTCCGGCTTTCGCGACCGCGACGGTGGCGCGTGAGAAGGAGGACGGCGCATGACGCGCTGATCGTAGTCGCCGCGCGACGTCGTGGCGACGCAGCGCCCACAACGGCGAGCCTGCACGCCGCGTCGGCACGCTTCGTGCCTGCCCTCGCCGTAACTCAACCGCGGTCCGAGACACATCCTCGTGGCAGCACCTCGCTTCCGGCTCGGTTGGCGCGCCATCCTCCTCGCGCTCGCTGCGGCGCTCTCGCCGCACGCGAGCCTGGCGCAGGGGGGCACAACCACCGACATCATCACGGGCACCGTGACCGGGCCCGATAGTCAGCCGCTCGCCGGCGCCACCGTGCAAGCGACGTCACGCGAGACGCAGATATCGCTCGAGCGCACCACAGATGCGCGGGGGCGGTTCACGATCGTCTTCGCCGATGGCGGCGGGCGCTACGACCTCCTCGTCCGGTATATCGGCTTCGCGCCGGCGCGTGTGAGCGTCGTCCGTCGTGGTGACGAGGACCGACTCGAGACCACCGTCCAGCTCGGCCTCGCCTCCGTGCCGCTCGACGCGGTCACGGTGTCGGCGCAAAGAGGGTCGCGTGCCGCCGCCCCCTCGGGACCGGGCTCCCTGGGACAGAACTTGAGCCCGGACCAGATCATCGGGCTCCCGATCGACGCCACGGACCTGAACACGGTCGCCACCCTCGCGCCCGGGGTCGTGGGGCTCGCCGCGACGGACTCGACCTCCGCGCAGTTCTCCGTCGGGGGTTTGCGACCGAGCGCCAATAACGTGACGCTCGACGGCATGTCCTTCGGCTCGGGTGGCGTGCCGCAGGACGCGGTACGCTCCACCCGCATCATCACGAACACCTACGACGTTGCGCGCGGCCAGTTCTCAGGAGGCCTGCTCGCGGCGTCGACCCGGCGCGGCACGAACATCCCGCAGGGCTCGTTCACCTACACCATGCGCGACCGGTCCCTCGCCTGGGGCACACTGACCCGCTCGCCGTTCGGGCAGGGGATGACGCAGAACCAAGTAGGGGGCGGCTTTGGCGGGCCGATCGTGCAGAACCGCCTGTTCCTGTTCGGCGCGCTCGAGGGCCGCTGGCGCAGCCAGGCGCTGCCGTCCCTCATGAGCGCCGACCCGATAACCCTCGGGCGGCTCGGCGTGAGCCCCGATTCCGCGGCGCGCTTCCGTTCCCTCGCCGGGGCGACGGGAATCGCGGGCACGCTGCCGGGTCTGCCGGACGACCGGGCCACCAGCAACACCTTTGCTTTGCTGCGCCTAGACTGGCAACTCTCGGACTACCACAGCCTCACGGTGCGTTTCGACGGCCAGTGGAGCACGCAAGAGCCTTCCCATTTAAACCCCCTCGCCCTCCCCGCCACGGGCGCCCGGCGCTCGGAGCGGGCCGGAGGGGTGATGGCGTCACTCACGTCGTTCGTCGGTGGTGCCGTCATCAACGAGTTCCGCGCCTACCTCTCGGCCGATCACAAGGACGGGAGCGCGTTCCTCCGCGTGCCGGTGGCTCGCGTTGACGTCACCTCTCCGCTGGCTGGCGGGCTCGACGGGATCGCCACGCTCGCCTTCGGTGGCAACGGCTCGATGCCGCAGCGCGTCGACGACCACGGGCTCGAGGTGAGCGACGAGCTGTCGCGGCTGTCGCGCGGAGGCACGCACCGGCCGAAGCTCGGCCTGTATGTGAACCGCACTCGCGTCGATGACAGCCGGGTTCCGGACCAGTTCGGCACATTCTCGTACCCCTCGCTTGCCGCGCTCGCGGCCGACAGTCCAGCGTCGTTCACGCGCACGCTCGCGCCGCTCGCGCTCGCCGGCACTCTCTGGAGCGGGGCGGTGTACGCCGGCGACACCTGGCACCCGCGCAGCGGCCTGCACCTCACCTACGGCGTGCGGGTCGAGACCACCCACTTCGGGGACGCGCCGCTCGCGAATAGCGCTGTGGAGTCTCTATTCGGCTTGCGCACCGACCGCCTGCCAGGCGAGGTGCACGTCTCGCCGCGCTTGGGCTTCGACTGGCAGTTCGGCAGCGGATCGACGACGCGCCATGCCTGGGGCATCCGCGGCGGTCTTGGTGAGTTCCGGAGTCCCCCGCCGTCGTTCCTCTACAGTCTCGCCCTCGGCGCCCCAGGGTTGGCGAACGCGGCGGCGCAGCTCGTGTGCGTCGGCGCGGCCGTCCCGCGACCCGACTGGGCCGCCTACGCGGCGAACCCGGCCGCGATCCCGACCAATTGCGCCGACACGACGGCGGCCGCGCCCCCTCCGCAGCCCGATGTCATCGTCTTCGATCCGACGTTCAAGGCCCCTCGCACATGGCGCGGATCGGTGGGGGTGCAACTACACCCCTTCGGGGCATACACCCTCTCGGTTGACGCCACGTACGCCCGCGGCATGAGCCAGTACGGGTTCCAGGATTTGAACCTGGTCCAGACGCCGCGCTTCACCCTTCCGGACGAGGCGGGTCGCCCCGTGTACGTGCCGCCGGACTCGATCGTCTCGGCCAGCGGGACTGTGAGCGCGACCGCGTCCCGCCTCCACCCGGCGTTTGGCAACGTGTTCCTCATCGGCTCGGATCTCCAGGCGGATACGCGCCAGCTCACCATCGAGCTCCGGCGTGGCAGCGCCCACGGTGCCGGGTTCCGCCTCGCGTATACGCTGACGCGGGCCCGCGATCAATCGTCGTTCTCGTGTTGTGCCGCCTCGCACGGGTTTGCCGATCCCACCACGGCCGGCGACCCGAGCCTGCGCGCATGGGCGACCAGCGACTATGAGCGGCGCCACGCCTTGCTGGCCACCGCGACGCTCGCGATCGGTGATGCCGTCGAGCTTGGCGTCATCGGGCGTCTCCTGTCCGGCCTCCCGTTCACGCCGCTCGTGGGGTCGGACATAAACGGCGACGGGGCGCGTAACGATCGCGCGTTCTTGTTCGATCCCGCCACCGCGACCGACACCGCCGTCGCGAACGGGATGCGTGCACTGCTGGCGAGCGTCCCGGGGGCGGTGCGGCGCTGTCTCGTCAACCAGCTGGGGCACATCGCCGGGCGAAACGCGTGTAACGGTCCCTGGCAACCCACGTTCGACCTGCAGCTCAACTGGCGCCCCGACTGGTTCGGGAGCGACCGGCGTCTCACGCTCTCCGTGCTCTCGGTGAACCTGCTCGGAGGCATCGATGCGTGGCTGCACGGCCCGGCGAATTTGTCCGGCTGGGGTATCGCCGCCGTGCCCGATCCGGTGCTGCTTTACGTGCGCGGCTTCGACCCAGCGACGGATCGGTTCCACTACGTGGTGAACGGGCACTTCGGCGCTACGAACGGTGCGAACCAGGGCATCACCGTCCCGTTCCAAGTGGCGTTCCAAGCAAACCTCACCATCGGTGCAGATCGTCCACACTGACGGGTGACCGCGTGGCGCGGGCGTCACGCTGCGCTTGGTCGGCGCAGTGTCGTGGGTCTCCAACGCCAAGTCAGCGCAACCGCGAGTTCCCTTCCCCGTGCAACCCTGTAACGGCCGCGTAACGATGAGTTAACGCTGACCTGACCGTTGGCGTGTCTCTTGCGTTCCCGCGCGACGGCGCGGTTTCAGCGGCGCAGGGCACCACACGACGCAACGGGAGGCAGGGGCAGCCGTCATGCACATCGGCTTGTTGATGGGGCGGTCGTTTACGGACGAACACCGGGCGCCAGAGATCATTCGGCTCCTTCGAGCGCGCGGCGCGACGGCGCAACCGCTTCACCTTGGCGACGACGTGATTGACGTCACGCGCGTCCGGGTCGAGTGCGATCTGGGTGTGTTGATGCACAAGAGTGACCTGGCGATGAGCGTGGCCGCGGACCTGCACCGCGCCGGCACGCCGGTGCTCAATCCCTACCCTATCTCCGCGCTGTTGCGCGACCCGATCATGGCGTTTCGCGTGCTCCAGGCGGCGGGCATCCCCGTGCCCGAGACTCTCGTCGCGTCTCACGTGAGCCAGCTGTTGCCGGCCCTGGACCGCGGCCCGCTGATCATCAAGCCGTACCGTCTTTCCCGCGCGCATGCCAAAGGGCCCGAGGTAGTGCGGGACGCGGCGGAGCTCGCGGCGCTCGGGCTGATCGAGGAACCGGTCTTCGCCCAACGCTATCACCCGCAGGACGGGCCGGCGCGCAAGCTCTACGCGATCGGAGGCGAGCTGTTCGGCGTGCTGCGACGCCCGCCCGCGCGCACCCCGTTTGCCCCCTCGGCCGAGCTCGCCGACATCGCGCAGCGGTGCGGGGCAGCGTTCGGTATCGACTTGTTCGGGGTGGACATCGTGGAAAGCGAGGGCCGGGCCTACGTCGTCGACATGGCGAGCTTCCCGAGCTTCAAAGGCGTGCCGGACGCGCCGCGGCGCCTCGCCGACCACATCTACAACGTCGCCGAACGCGCCGCGCGCGGCGAGCGCATCGCCCCAAGCGACCGGCATACTCGCGATTCGCGCCTGGGCGTCGTGCTCCGCGCCCTCTCCACCACGCTCGCGACGCCCGAGGAGCAGGATCAGATCCGCGACCTGCTCGAAGAGATCGACGGTCCACCCACCTTGCGCTTGGTGGAGCGGGTCGCCCCGCGGCGCCCCTGGCCGGACCCGCGTCGCCCCCGGGTGCCGTCGGTCCCGCGAGTGGCGACCTACTCACAGGGGATGCACGGATTCGGGCACATTCGCCGCAACGCGACCATCGCTCATGCGTTGCGCGCGTCCGCGTTGCACCCGGTGATCTTGATGATCGCCGAAGCATGGCAGGCCGGCGCTATTCCGATGCCGGGCGGCGTCGACTGCGTCACTCTCCCCGGGCTCCGCAAGGAGCAGAACGGAGCGCTGAACCCTCGCTTCCTGGACGTGTCCGATCAAGAGCTCATTGCCCTGCGTGCCGGAGTGATTCGTGACGCGATCAAGACGTTCGAGCCCGACGTGCTGGTCGTGGATCACCTACCCCTCGGCGCGGCGGGAGAGCTCGCGCGGACGCTCGACCGTCTGCGCAAGCGCGGCCACACCCGCTGCGTGCTGGGGCTGCGTGAGGTTCTGCAGGATCCCGAGACCGTGCGCCGTACCTGGAGGGCCCAGGGTTACGTCGAAGCGATGCGGCATTTCTATGACGCCGTCTGGATCTATGGCGACCCGGCCGTGTTCGACCCCGTGCGTGAGTACGATGTGTTCGCCGCGGTGGCGGACAAGGTGCGGTACACCGGCTATCTCGACCAGCGCCCGCGGCTCGAGTTCGCCGGTCCCCATGCCACCCAGCTCCTGGCCGACCTTCCTCCCGGCAAACTGGTCCTATGCGTGGTGGGCGGTGGGGTCGACGGCTATGCCCTGGCGGAGGCGTTTGTACAGGCGGAGCTGCCCCCCGAGATGACCGGCATGGTGGTCACCGGCCCGTACATGCCGAGCGAGCGGCGCGAGCGCCTGCGCCAGGCGGCGGAGCGACAGCGGCGCTGTCAGGTGCTCGAGTTCCTGCCCGACCCGGTGCCCCTGATCGCTCGCGCCGATCGCGTCATTGCCATGGGCGGTTACAACACGATATGCGAGGTGCTCTCGTTCGAGAAGCACGCGCTGATCGTGCCGCGGGTGGATCCCGAACCCGAGCAATGGATCCGTGCCAAGCGCCTTGCGGAGCTGGGCCTGATCGATCTGCTCCACCCCACCGAGTTGACGCCGCGCGCACTCACCCAGTGGCTTGCTCGCGATCTGGGGCCGCCGCCCGCCGCCCGCAGTCGCATCGATATCGGCGGTCTCGAGCGCATTCCGTGTCTGTTAGCCGACCTGGTGGGCTGCTCCGCACGTGCGGCGCCCGATGTCGTGAGGGTGAGCGTGGCGTTATGACAGCAGCCCGGTGCCGCTCCAGTCGCACCCTGCTCCTGTACGCGCAGGACAACCAGGGGCTGGGTCACGTCACCAGGACGCTAACGATTGCCAGGCACCTCCTCGCCGCTTATCCGGACACGGTCGCCTACATTGCGACCAAGTCCGCCGTGGCGAGCCACTTCCGGTTGCCTGAGCGATGCGACTACATCAAGCTCCCGACGCTCGTTGCGCCCGCCACGTTCGACCGCGGCCCGGAAGAAGAAGAGGCGGCGAAACAGCACTTCCGCGCGATCCGCGGGCAGATCTTGCGGGAGGTCGCGCTGGGGTTGGCTCCTGATCTCGTGCTGGTCGACCACGAGCCGCTCGGCTCGAAAGGCGAGTTTCGCGAAGGCCTATGGTCGCTCAAGGCCGCGCGCCCCCACACCCGCTTCATTTTTGGCCTGCGCGACATCATGGACGATGCCGCTCGGATCCGCGCATCGTGGCAGGAAATGGGAGTCTACCGGGCGTTCGAGGAGCTGTACGACGGTATCGCCGTGTACGGCTCGGCCCGGCTCTACGATGTCGCGGCGGCCTATGCCATTCCGTCGTCCGTCCATCCCAAGCTCGAGTACTGTGGCTACGTCGTGCGCGACCCACCCGCCCACGCCTCCGCCCCTAACACCTTGCGCGCGCGGTATGGGCTGCCCGCATCCGGACCACTGGTGGTGGCGACGGTGGGGAGTGGCAGCGATGGCTATCCTGTTCTCGCGACGGCCCGTGCGGCCGTGGACCGGCTGCAAGCGCGGCACCCGGAGCTCGCGGCGATCCTGATCACCGGGCCCTTCATGCGGGCATCGGAGCGCGCGCAGCTCGAGGCCCGAGCCACGGCCACGTGTCGCGTGGTACCCGAGGCCGAGACGTTCGAGCTCATGGCGACTGCTGACGCCGTCCTGAGCATGGGGGGCTACAACAGCGTGTGCGAGGCGCTCGCCGTCGGGAGACCCCTCGTGATCGTGCCCCGCGCCACGCATAAGATCGAGCAACAGATCCGGGCCGAGACCCTGGCCAGTCATGGCTTAGCGCAGTGCGTGCATCCGCGGGACGCCGGGCCCGAGACGCTCGCGGCGGCTCTGGAGTGGGCGCTCGGCCGGGACCGGAAGGCCCACGCGCGTCTGGTGCGCGACGTGATCCCTGCCTTCGACGGGGCCACGCGCCTCACGGCCTATCTCGGGCGCTGGCTCGGGGACTGATGCGCTTCCGGTTCAAGCCCACGCCGGATCAGCGTGCCGCGCTGCATCGACAAATGGTCCGGCTGGAGCGACCTGAGGCCGCGCTCGATCTGCTCGGCCGCTGGTTGCCTGCCGGGTTCCGCGCGGCGTTCGCCACCTGCACGCCCGCGAGCGCGCACACCGATCGCTTCGTGCTCCGGCTGGACGTGGTGTCGGAGACGGGGGAAGCGCGGGCGTACGCGCTCAAGGTCTATTCCGATGACTTTGGTGCCGAGGTGTGGGCGCACGGGCAGGCGCTCGCGGCCCGGCTGGGGCCGGACCAGGACGGCCTCTCCGTGCCCCTGTGCTATCTGCCGCAGGAGCGGATGCTCGTCTTCCCGTGGGTGGCGGGGACGTTCTTGTCCGGGATCGTGAACGAGGCGAAGATCGACTTGCTCAGGCGGGCGGCGTTGCTGGCCGCCGCGTTGCACCGTCTGAACATCGCGCCCGAGCCCCCGACGTCGGTCGAGATGCTGCTCGCGGACACGCGCGGTCGGGTCGAGCGCACCGGGCGGCGTTGGCCCGCGCACGACGCGCTGGTCGCGCCGCTGCTCACCGCGCTCGAGCAGGCCGCGGCGCTACTCGATCCCGCCGATCCGGCACCGGTGCACGGCGATATGGCCGGGGGGCAGTTCGTGTGGACCGGCGAGCGCCTCGTGCTCCTCGACCTGGACATGTTCGGCTACACCGACCCGGCGTACGATGTCGGACACTTTCTGGCGCAACTCGAGCGGCGCTGCCTGTGGGATCGCACCTTGCCCGAGCACGCCGCAGGGTGGCTCACCGCGTTTCGCGACGCGTACCTGGCCGCGCTGCCGGATGTCTCTCCCCGCAACATCGCCTTCTATCAAAGCCTCACGCTGGTTCGTAAGATTTACACCGTTTGCCGCAAGCAGCCGCCCGATGGGGCCGCGCTGATCCCGCGACTCGCCCAGCGCGCCTGGGTGGCGCTCGAAGACGTCATAGGCGCCGAGCAACGTCGATGAGTGCGCCGTACGCTGCGCCGCCTACCACCGGAACCCTCGATTCGGAGCTGATGCACGCCATGCTGGTGGCGGCGCTGCGCGACGTGCTCGGCCCCGACGCCGCGCTCGAGGCGTGGCGCGCGACGCCGCTCTCGAAGCGGGGGAAGCACGGTCTCGTGCGCTACGATCTCGACGTGCGCAGGGCCGGGCCGGGGAGACCCCCTCTCAAACGGCACCGGTGGGTGGGGAAGCGCTACGAGCGGGAGGACGACGGCAACCGCGTCGCCGGTGTGCTGCGGGCCCTGAGTGCTGTCGGCCTCGAGCGCACGGGTGTCGTCGTGCCTCGTGTAGTCGGCTACAGCTTGTCGCGCCGGCTGCTGTTGATGACCTACGAAGCGGGTGAGTCCGTAGTGGCCGCCATCGCGCGCGAAGGGGAGGCGGTACTCTCGGCGATCGGTCGCGCGATGGCGGCATTACACGCTGCTCCGATGCGCGTCGAGTCGGTGCGGACGCCGGCTGCAGAGCTCGCGTCATTGCGACCAAAGCTCTCGGAGGTCGCTGCCGCGTTTCCGAGCGAGGTTGAGGCCTTGCGCCGCATGCAGGACGAGCTGGAATGCGTCGCGCCCCGCGACCCGGTCACACCGGCGTTCTTGCACGGCGACTGCGGTCTCGCGCAGCTGCTCTGGACGGGGAGCCGGGTCGTGGTGCTCGATCTGGACGACTGTGCCCGCGGCGATCCCGCGTTGGACCTGGGGAACTTGTTTACCCAGCTGCGTCGCCTGACGCTCCGGAAGCCGGGCAAACTCCCCGCCTACGCTTCGCTGCGTCACGCCATTCTCGATGCCTATCGGCGCGTTTCGCCCGGCGATCCGGATCTGTTCTTCCGTGTCGCGTGGTACGAGCGACTCGCGCTCCTTCGCAAGATCCACTCTCTAGCGTGCGATCGGACCCGGCCCCGCCATCAGGGTCCCGAGGCCGTCGCGCGACGGAAGGCGGAGGCGCTGAACCTCGTGGCCGTAGCGCAGTCCGATGCGCCATAGCCAGCGTACACGCCTCGGCCAGCTGTTCGTCGCTCACCTGCGTCAGGTCAAGGCACGCCTCGCGGCGGCCGCCGTGTGCACGGCGGGCGTCACCGCTGCCGAGGTGCTACGGCCGTGGCCGCTGAAGGTCATTCTCGATCACGTCATCCTCGACATTCGGCTGCCGCATGCGCTGCGGTTTCTCCAGGTCCTGGTGCACGCCGGCAGGATCCCCCTGCTCGGGGCGATGGCGGCGAGCATCGTGGTGCTCGCGCTCGCCGGCGGACTCTGCTCCTACTTCCAGGTCTTCATCACGTCTTCGGTCGGCTACCGGATGGTGTACGCGCTGCGGCGGGAGCTCTTCGCTCATCTGCAGCGGCTGTCCTTGTCGTTCCACACTCGAGCAAGATCGGGTGACCTCTTGACCCGCATCGCCGGGGACACGAACACGCTCAAGGATTGGTTCGCCGACTCGCTGCTCAAGTTTGCCTCGGGCTTACTCACAGTGGCCGGGGTGCTGGCCGTGATGCTGGCAGTGAACTGGCAGATCGGTCTCATCGCCCTGGGCACGCTGCCGTTGCTGTGCTACAGCCTGCTGCACCTGTATCGGAAGACCAAGCTTTCCGTGAAGGCGCAGCGTCGTCAGGAAGGGCAAGTGGCCTCTCGCATGAGCGAGGTCCTCGCGGTGATCCCTCTGGTCCAGGCGTTCGCGCGTGAGCGGCACGAAGAAGCCCGGTTCGACGCCGTAACCACCAACACCCTGCAGGAGGGGATTCGCATCGCGCGGCTCGAGGCGGCGGCGACGCGCTCGTCCGAGGTGATCACGGCGGTCGGGACGGCGGCGGCGGTGCTGTGGGGCGCGTTCGAGGTGTTACACGGCAAGCTCATGCCCGGGGAGCTCGTGCTGGTCGTCGCCTACGTGACCAACATGTATCGGCCGATCAAGAGCCTTGCCAAGCTCTCGACCGATTTTTCAAAGGCGATGGCGAGCGCGGACCGCATTTCCGAGGTGCTCGACATCGAGCCCGAAATCCGAGACCGCGCCGACGCCATCGACGCGCCGCCCCTCACCGGCGCCATCGCGTTCGACGGTGTCTCCTTCGACTACGGCGACGGCAAGGACGTCCTGCGCGACGTCTCATTCGAGATCGCGCCGGGCCAGCGTGTGGCTTTGGTGGGCGCCTCCGGGACGGGCAAGTCCACGATCGTGAGTCTCATCCTGCGGCTGTACGAGCCGCGGCAGGGAGCCGTCCTGATCGACGGCGTGAACATCCAGCGCTACCGGCGGGAGTCGCTCCGACACCAAATCGGGCTCGTGCTGCAGGAATCGATTCTATTCGGCGCGACGATCCGGGAGAACATCGCCTACGGCAGACCCGACGCGAGCACGGAGGACATCGTCGCGGCGGCCCGCGCCGCCAACGCCGACGAGTTCATCCGCGAGCTCCCGGACGGGTACGACACGGTCATCGGCGAGCGCGGCGCGACCCTGTCGGGCGGGCAGCGGCAGCGGATCGCGATCGCGCGCGCGGTCATCCGTAACGCTCCCGTCCTGCTCCTGGACGAGCCGATGACGGGGCTCGACGTGGAAAGCGAAACGAAGGTGCGCGAGGCGCTCGATCGGCTGGTGGCCGGTCACACCAGTCTTATGATCACGCATGATCTGCCGTCGATCGCCGACGCCGATCTGGTGTTGGTCCTGGAGGACGGCCGGATCGTCGAGCGGGGCACCCATGCGGGGCTCGTGGCCGCGAGCAGCCGGTACCGCACGCTGTACGAGCTCAGCGCTGCCTCCTAGACGCGGAACTCGACGTGGCGCACGCATTGCTCTCACGTCTGGTGAGCCGAGACGGCTTCCCTGCCGACCCGGACTTCCCCCAGCTCGCGATCGCCGCCGATCCGGGGCGGATGCTCGAGGTGTTCCGCGCGCACTTGAAGCCCGCGGCGGGGCAGCGCTACCACATCGAGGACTGCATCCCCTTCCGGTTTCGCATCCGGCAATCCACGACGCGCTGCGTACTGCAGTACACGCTGCGCATCGCGGAGCCTGCCACGGGCCGCGCGTGGGAGCAATGGGTCACGGGTCTCCTGTACGCCCAGCCCGGCGCAGCCGAGTCACTCTGGCGGGAGGCGCAAAGCGTCGAGCCACGCCGCGACATTCCCGACGGCTGGCTGTCGTTCGAGCCTGTGCACTTCATCCCCGATCTCCAGATGGTCGTGCAGGTTTTCCCTTACGACCGCAAGCTGCGGAACCTGTCGCTCGTGTTGGGCGGGGCCTTACGCAACCTCGAGCCGCAGCTCCTGGAGCGCTTGCAGCCGGGGCGGGGAGCGGGCCCGTGGCAGGTGCTCCGGCGGACCGTCGAGCCCACGCGGTACCGGACGGAGCTCGGCGCCGCGCTGAGGTACACCATTGATGCCCGCGATGGCATCACCGGCCAGGAGTCCACCGTGCGGTGCTACCTGAAGGTGTATCGCCACGACCGCGGAGAGGAGACGTTCCGCCTGCTGCGCTCCCTCACTGACACGGCCGGCGACGGTCGTGGCCCCTACACCGTGGTCCGCCCGCTCGCGTATCTCAGCGACCTGCGCACGCTGGTACTGGAAGAAGCTCGCGGCACCGCTCTCCAGCAGATCTTGCTCGGGGACCCCGAGTGCTCGGCGCAGCTCCAGGCGGTTGCGCGGGCGGTGGCGGCTTTCAACCGCGGCGAGCTGGGCGTCACGCCCCGGGTCGACTCGCTTGCCGACCAGCTCGACGACGTGAGGCGCGCGGCGCAGCTGCTCCAGTGGGCCTGCCCGAGGGCGAGGCGCGAGGTCCAGGCGATCAGCGACGCGGTCGCTCAGGGGCTCGAGGAGGTTACCGCCGCGCCGATCCATCGCGACGTGAAGACTGACCACGTGTTCCTGAGCGGTGAGCGAGTGATGTTCATCGACCTCGATTCGGTCGCCTTGGGCGATCCCGTCCGGGACCCCGCGCACCTGTTCGCCCACATTGTGGCTCGCGTCGGCATGGACCAGCTGCCCCGCGCGCAGGCTCGCGCCGCGGCTCGGGTGTTCGCCACCGAGTACTTCGCGCACGTGCCGGAGTCGTGGCGCAAACGGTTTCCGCTGCACTGCGCCGGGGCTCTCATCGAGGTCGCCGGCGGCATCTTCAAGCGTCAGGAACAACGATGGCGGGAGAAGGTGGCGACGGCGATCGCGGAAGCGCGGGGCGCGCTCGACAGTCGCCGTTGAGGCTGTTGCCGTGACCGCCGATTTCGCGTACATCATGACCTACGTGAATCGGAGGCTTTCTATGAACGTCCTGTCCAACCTTCATCATTTCAGCAACTGGGGGCTACTCGCGCTCCGGCTCGGCGTGGGGATCACCTTTCTCGTCCATGGCAGCCAGAAGCGGGCGATGTGGCGAATGCAGCCGTCGGCCCAGATGCCCGCGAGCATGCTGTCACTGTTGAGGACGCTGTCCATCGCCGAGCCGTTGGGTGGAGTGGCGACGGTCGTCGGATTCCTCACCCAGGCGGCAGCGGCCGGGTTCATCGTCGTCATGCTGGGAGCGATCCGCCTCAAGATGACGCAGTGGCACAAAGGGTTCACCGGCGAAGGAGGCTGGGAGTTCGAGTTCCTGCTCCTCGTCGGCGCCATCGCACTGCTCTTCCTTGGTGCCGGTAAATTCTCGCTCGACCGTTGGCTGCTGAGGATCTGAGATGCGCGGCGTGGCGTCGTCAGGGACGCGCGCTTGTGAGCGGCGGAGGTATCCCGGCCCCGTCATCGCGTCGCTCCCGGTCGATCCATCGCACGAAGCGCTCTAGGAATCCCTGAAGCAGGGTCCGCGTGGGCTCATCCGTGAGCTCGAGATCGGCGTCGAATTTCTGGTGTGCCTGCGCGACCAGCACTTCCGGCGGGGGCAGGGTGAGCGCCTGCACGTGAGAGAGCAGCTGGCGCAAATGCGTTTGGGCGCGGGCAGTGCCTACCTGGCTGGGAGATGCACCCATAATGGCGACCGGCTTCCCCAGGAGCGGCGAGCGGCCGGGGAATCGCGATGCCCAATCGATCGCGGTCGTCAGCATTCCGGGGATGCCGTTGTTGTATTCCGGTGTGGCGATCAAGACTCCGTCGACCTTCCAGATGGCCGCCTTGAACTCCGCGACGACCGGAGGGTCGCCGGCCGCTTCCACATCAGCGTTGTAGAACGGCAGACGGTCCAGTGTCAGCGTGTGAAGCTCTACGTCGCGAGGCGCGAGCGACCGCGCGGCCCGAAGGAGCGCCTGGTTATAGGAACCGGCCCGCGAGCTTCCGGCGAAGGCCGCGATCTGGTACCCGGTCACTCGTCGGTCGCTCCGGCGAGACCGGTGCGACGGCCAACAAAGCCCACCAGCGTCACGACCACCTGCAGGCAGGACGCGCACGCCTCGAGATGCTCCGCAACCAGCTGCGTGTCGCCCCGTTCGGTCTGCCCTGCCAGGTACCGGTCGAGCAGCTGTCGGGTTTCCTCACAAGTCAAGAACTGGTTCATGGATGATCAGGGCCGCTAGGGATGCACGATCGAGCGCAGCTTGAGTGCACCGCCGATCAGGACCATACCGGCTATGATCGCGAACCCGGCGATCAGTCCCATGATGGCGGCGAGCGTGACGGGCGGCGCCAACAGCGCGAACACTCCCGCGACGACGCTGACAACGCCAAACGCGGCCGGCCATCCCCAATCGGTCCCCATCCGCCGCAGCTGAAGCGTGGCGTAAATCCCGAGGAGACCGGTCACCATCAGCCACCAAGCGACCCACACGACCGCGAAGGTCAGAGCGAGGGTCGGGTAATAGACGAGCGCGGCGATCCCGAAGGCTACGCCGACCACGCCGGAGAGCAGGATCACCCACCAATGCTGCACCATCGGCCGCAGCTGAAACGCGTGCACGATCTCCACCAGGCCCAGGAAGATGGCCCAAAACGCGATCACCAGTGCGAACGCCGCGACGGAGTCGAGGGGTCGTGCGAAGATGAAGATTCCCACGGCGAGGGACAACAGGCCGCGCAGCATCAGGGCCCACCACGTCATCCGATACAGGCGCTTGAGATCGTCGATCATGGGGGTTGCCATAGCGCCTCCAGTTCGGGAGCCGGGTTGCCGTGTCGCGAATCGGCACCGACGACGGTGAACGTACACCTATGGCGAGACGCTGCAACTCACGCCTGACGCAGCCAGTTCGGGTGCATCGAGCGCTCAGGGCCCGATTGCGTTCTCGATGGGGGGATGTATGATCGCCGGTACGACGCGATCAATTTTCCGAAAGGGAGAATAGGGCCAATGAGATCAGCGCAGCCTGCACTCCTGGCGCGCACCGCCGCGGCCGCTGTGATTGGCGCGATCGTCGTGCTCGGATGGTCCCGTTCACTGATGGTGGGAGAGGAAAGACTCATGGTCGCATCTCAAGGCCGCGGCATCATCACCAAGCCCAGCAATCATTCCGTCCAGCAAACAGTGGCGAAGTTCACCGGCCTGCTCCAAGCCAAAGGGATCACGCTGTTCGCTCAAATCGACCACAGCGGTGAAGCGGCCAAGGTCGGAATGACTATGCCTCCCACCAAGCTGCTGATCTTCGGTAATCCCAAGGCCGGCACGCCACTGATGCTCGCGGCCCCCAGCGTTGCGATCGATCTGCCATTGAAAATCCTGGTGTGGCAGGATGCGCAGGGAAAGGTCTGGGTCTCCTACAACAGTCCCGCGTATCTGGAAGAGCGGCACGGTCTGCCGAAAGCGCTGATGCCGAACATCGCGGTGACGGAGGCCTTGGCGAGCGCGGCCGCCGAGTAGTGATCGGGATCACAACGCGTTCGCCCTGTGGGTGCTATCAAGCAGTGAGCGTGCCGTGTTCAATTCGTCCCTGCGAATGTCGCAAAAGGGACGGGCGTTGCTGCATTCTGGGGATGGTCACGACAGGACTCCAACCTGTGACCTCTGGCATGTGAGAGTCGTAGTTCTCGTGATGCCAAAAGAAGTGGAGGCAAACCATGGCATACCAGGCCGAAATCAGTCGTAAGAACCCGGGTTGTTTCTTGTTTTTGGTGGACCAGTCAGAGTCGATGGAAGACCCTTTTGGCGGCGGAGAGGCTGGCAGAAAGAAGGCCGAGGAGCTGGCGACGATACTCAACAAGCTTATTCATAATCTGTCCATCCGTTGCGCCAAATCGGACTCCATCTACGACTACTTTCACGTCGGTGTGCTGGGCTACAGCGAAGACAGCTGTAAACCAGCGCTCGGCGGTGAACTGAGCGGGCGCTCTTTGGTACCGATCAGTGAATTGGCCAATAAGCCGTTGCGCATCGAAGACAGGGTAAAGAAATCGGACGATGGCGCCGGCGGAGTGATGGACCAAACCGTCAAATTTCCAGTCTGGTTCGATCCATATTGGAAAGGCGGCACTCCGATGTGCGCCGCGCTCAAGGAGGCAACCAAGATTACCCAGACGTGGTGTCAGGAGCATCCGAACGGATTTCCGCCGATCGTCATTAACATCACCGACGGCGAGGCAACGGATGGAGATCTTGTTGCCGAGGCGCGTAAATTAGCGGCGGTCAGCGGCGAAGACGGTTCGGTGTTGCTCTTCAACATCCATCTTTCGTCGACGGCCGGACCATCGATCGAATTACCGGGCAACGGCAACAAACTGCCGGATCAACATGCCAAACAGCTCTTTGAAGCCTCATCGACGCTCACACCGTTCATGGTTGCACGCGCGACAGAGCTGGGTATGCCGGCCGAGGAAAACTCGCGAGGATTCATCTTTAACGCGCAACCGTTGCACGTAATCCATTTTCTCGATATCGGCACGCGACCGGCTAATGTGCATCTGCGCTGAGTACCACGGCAGTGGGCACCTCCTGCGGTGAAGCACGCCACGTGGCCAACGAGTGCGACATAAAGGTCTTCTGCTGCCCAAAGCTGGGCAACAGCCTTGAGGAGTACGAGGATGCCTGGGCGCATCGGCAAACTCGCACCCCAGTCGGCATCCGCGTGGCGGTGGCTGACGGCGCCACCGAAAGCAGTTTTGCCAAGTTATGGGCCGTGCTGTTGGCCGAGAGCTATGTGCGAAGTGAGCTCGCCGGGGCAGAGTTTTTTGCGCGGTTGAAGCCAGCGCGCCGCCTCTGGCGGCGAAGATTAGCGGGCCGACCTCTCCCCTGGTTCGCTAGCGAAAAGGCCGAGCAGGGTGCCTTTGCGGCTTTTCTCGGTGTCGAGATTGACGCTCACAAGAACCGTTGGACGGCGCTGGCCGTTGGTGACTGTTGCCTTATGCAGGTCGATGACGTCGGTAAAGGGATGCGTGCGGTCGAAACGTTTCCCTTGCAGAGATCTTCGCAATTCACGATGAGCCCTTATCTGATCGGCTCCAGGTCGGACGGCGAATCACTGAAGGATCGAATACAAGTCAGCAAGGGCAGCCTCCGCGATGGAGACATGCTGCTGCTCGCCACCGATGCGATGGCCGCCTGGCTGCTTAAACGGCATGAAGAGGGGCGACCATTATGGAACTGGCTTTACCGGAAGCTCGGTACGCCTGAGAGCTTTGCCGCAATGGTCGCCTACGGCCGCAAAAATGGATTGCGCAACGACGACTTTACCCTTGTCCGTATCATTCATCACGATTCACCGGTTGAAGCGAAGGAGCGCTAGCGATGGGGGCATGGCCAGACCTGACCGAATACCATGAGGCGGTTCAGCACCCGCCAAGGGCTTTTGCCGACCCAGGGTTAAAAGTGGTCACCCTCGAGCTCGACCGGTTCGGTATGCCCAAGCCGGCCACCGGCGCCAACGCCGTGGTCTACAAGGCCAAGGAACCGGGCGGGTTTTTATCATTCAAGAAGACCTGGGCGATTCGCTGCTTCCTGCGCCCGATCAGCGACCATGCCGAACGTTATGAGGCGATTTCCAAACATCTTGGCAAGGTCCGCCTGCCCTACGACGTCAATTTTCGGTTTCTCAAGCAGGGCATCCAAATTCGCTCGAGCTGGTTCCCGATCGTCAAAATGCAATGGGCGGATGGCGACCTTCTGCACAGTCATATTGAGAAGCATCTACGCTATCCGGCCTCACTGGCGGCATTGCGGGCAAAATGGGTCACACTTGTTCGCCACCTCGAAGCCGCTCAGGTGGCGCACGGCGATTTACAGCACGGTAATATCATGGTGCGCGGCGGATCGATCCACTTGGTGGACTACGACGGCATGTGGGTGCCGGCCTTGAGGGGCCGCCACGCCACGGAAATCGGCCACCGTGCCTACCAACATCCCGAACGTAGCGAGCAAGACTACGGTCAAGAGATTGATCGTTTTTCAGCTCTCGTCATTTATCTATCGCTGGCGGCGCTGGAGAGGGATGTCACCCTATGGGAACGTTTTCATACCGGCGACAATCTGATCTTCGTGCGCGAAGACTTCCTCCAGGTGGGTCGATCGGCGATTTGGCAGCAATTACGGCGTATCGGATCGCGGGAAATCGATGAACTCGCCGCTGCCCTGGCTGCCATGGTGCAGCAGCATCCGATGAAGGTCGGCAATCTCGATATTGTTCTCAAAAATCCGGCGAGCTATCCGGCGAGCTCCAAAGTCCCTACCTCGATTCCGGCGTCGACTCCGGCCCAGCGAGTCGCTCCCAAGCCGGCGCGCGTGCCGACGCCGCCAGTGCCGAGCTGGATGAAAAAGAGCGGTTATCGTGATCATTCGGATGACTGAGGATCATCGGCGGTATTGCTCGTCGCTGACCTTTTCCATCCACTCGACATTTTTGCCGTAGCGACCGCGTCGGCCGGGTCGGCTTACGGCACAGGCTGTCCGAAGGCGAGATCATGAAGCTCTGCGGTATGAAGACGCGTAGCATCTTCGACCGCTACAACATCATTGACGAAGGCGACCTCGCCGAGGCCGTGGCCAAGGCGGCTGCAGCAGCTTCAATGGCAAAGTTCCGGCAAAGTCGGACCCTTCTGTACCAGTTAGCGCCAACTTAAGTTCTAGTCGCAGCAATTAGTTGGCGCCGTAGCCAAGTGGTAAGGCAGAGGTCTGCAAAGGGCCTCCGCCCTTTTCCTTGACAGTCCCGCGCAGTCCTAAGCAGTCGTTCCAGCTCGGCTTGAGTGAGGAGGCGGATTCATTGCCAGTCTGAAGGAATCCCTCTCTTTGCCGCTGAGTCTGCCACCAGTTTTGCCACCAGCCGCGGATTCAGAGAAGAAGCCTAGCTCCCAGGCGATATGCGGGGTTGTTTGGAGAAGCCGCGGCGCCAGGCAGGCAGGAGCACTCCCAGTTTGACCAGAGCGCGTTGCGTGTGAACGACCAGGCCCGGCTCGGAGCCCGCCGACCATCGCGGTGCACTAGGACGATTAGCGCAACGGTCGCCGGATCCTGCTCACGCCGCCGCTACGAGCGGGATTAGGCTGACGAGGCACGTTAGGCTGGTATATAGTAAGGGCGCCGACTGCCTTACGTACGTTGCCTCCGCTCGAGAAACCGCGCTGAGGAGTTCAGCTAAATGCCATCCTTCGATCCCCAGGATCGAGCTCGCCTCCATCGTTACGCGTCCGACCTTCGCATCTGGTTTCAGGAGTGGTTGCTCGAGCCGGTACAGAAAGCCACTGGCGGCATAATCCCAGCCGTCCTGAGCACCCTCCATACTGACATGAACGAGCTGGAAAACCAGTTCGGCGGACAGCTCGACCAGCCCATCGACATCGACGATAGGGGCACGCCGTTGCTTAAGCGGATCCTGCTCTACCAGCGCCAGCATTTGGCGGAAAAGCACGAAGAGATCCGTTTGAAGACAACTAGCTCAGAGATCCGCGACGCACTGGAGGCGCAGTCAGAGCCCGTAAGACGTTTAATGTCGGAGGAGTGGTTCCAAAACACTCGGCCAATTCGCCTGCCCCGGTTAACCGATTTCTTGACACCTCGGGATACGTATCAGGTTATGCCCGCCGCGCCTGACCTACGTGGCTCTGACTATGACGACAAGTTCCGGATACTCCTGTCCCCCGCGAGCTTTCTACCAGCGCTACGTCGTTGTCGGATTGAGAGCTGGCTTCGTGACATAAATGTCGCTGTGGCCTTCACTGACATCGACGACTTCAAGGCCCTCAACACCCGGTACACGGAATCTGTTGTCGACAGGGATCTCCTGCCAAAGATCATGCGGACAATCGAGGCTCGCGTTTACTCCCATGGCTGGGCCTATCGCTTCGGCGGCGATGAGTACCTCCTCCTCCTCCCTAACATGGATCTAAAAGTTGCTGGCGAGTTTCTGCAAACCCTCCAAGAGGGGCTCCGTTCTCTTGAATTCCAAGGAATCCACGAGCGTATTGCCGTCTCCATCGGCCTATGCCTCGTCACCCCAGATTCCTTCTTGACCGATCGCGAGGTGCAGGAAAAGGCAAATCGGGCGATGCAACACGCAAAGCAGGTCAGTAAGAACTGTATCGCAACCTTCAGGGGCGAATTCTTCGGCGACGAGGATCTCTACGTTATGAATCGTCCGGGCCACAAGGAACCCTGAATCGTCGTCCGCGGCCGAACGCACACCTGCAGCTGACGGCGCCCGGTATTGCGGCAGACTTGCGTTCGTGAATGGTTCGACCGTCGCGCCTATGCGCAGTCCGTTAAGAAGATACACGCTTCGTTCTTGACCGCCGTTTCGGGCAGGAATAACTTCCCTTCCCTTATGCCTATCTACGAGTACCGCTGCACGAAGTGCCGGAAGCGCTTCAGCGTCGAGCAATCGATCAGCGAGCACAAGCGGCGCCCCGCCTGCCCGAAATGCAAGTCGCGGGCGGTGGAGCCGATGTTCTCGACGTTCTTCGCCAAGACAGGTCGCAAGAGCTAGCGGGGCGAGGTTCGAGCGCCTGCGGAGTTTGAGTAGCAGCGCGCAATCTCCCGTCTGTGGTGAGTGCCTGACCCGCGCAATCGCGGTGAAGCTCGCAGTCACGGGCGCGCGAATGACCAGTTAGGGTTGCAGGTTCTCAGCCTCCGAAAGACTTTCCGGGTTATATCCACGCCCCCGTAGACGCTCGGCCTGATGACACGACGCACCATCGTAGTAGACAGCGAGATCTGGAAGGTGTATCCCACGGGCCGCATCACCGTTTATGGGAAGGATGAGTTTGGGTTGCTGTTCGAGCTCGGGACTGGCCCCGAGCGCAAGCGCCGCTTTATTCGCTATTCGCCTCTGGGATCCAAGAGTACCGACGCATCCCTCGCTGAGCTCACTGAGCGACAGCTGCTGGACTTCTTCCGCCAATCGCAACCCGCGTGGACGTCGCCCGAGGGCGGATACGGCGCAGTCTGAACGGAGCGCTTTATGGACGCGCCCACGCGTTCGCTCGGCCCGCCCAATGAGTATTTGCTGGGGCTTTCCGAACCTCCCGACGGGCCGCCGCCAAGTGAAGGCCCGGTGCAGAACGTCGGTATCCTCAGCATACCAGCGACACCGGTACTCCTGAGCACTCACAACAACTCACCAGAGGGCGACCCCCTGAAAGCGGCGTTCAGGGGGTCGGTTCGTTCCAATGGACTCATGCTCCCGCATGACTGGTTTCACTTATCAGGCGTGCAAGGAGCTTGAGTGGTTGGTCAGCGATTTCGTTGGGTCCCGCGCCCTTGCTGAGGACACGGGCCAGGTCTTGGTGGGGAAGGCTCACGTGCCGCTCGCCAGGTCACTCGGCTGTCACGTCCTGCCGCCGCTCCGTCGAGCTGCGCCGATCGGCCAGCACGCGCCGCTCGCCCGCCCCGCGGCGCTCCACGGGCGCGGTCATGCCCTGATAGCGACGGTCCAGGCCGCTGCGCCGCGAGGGCCGGAGACGGCGTTCGCCCTCTCGGTGGTCGGAAAACCAATGAGGAGCGTCGTTAGCAACCATCGTGCACCTTTGAGAGGACAGATAGTCGGGGTGATATACCCGACGGGCGCGCGCTCGGCCAGCCGGGTCGCCGGTGCCGAGGTTAGGAGGGCTCGAGCCAGCCCCGCCGCGGCGGCGCCCAGCGGAACTCGCTCCTTAGACCGCGTCTGTGTGGCTCAACCTGATCATGGCTGCCGCTCCTCGTCCCGCTGCCGACGCATAGCCGAGTCGCCCTCCTCCTGAGAGCGCCGCCGAGCCGCGACGACTCCGCATTCCCCAGGCGGATGGGGCTGGGTGATGAGACATTCTCGCGTGGCGATATGTGTGACGATGCGGTCCATGATCTCTGTGTGCTCAGTGGTGTGCTCCGTAACCATTCGGCGTCATGCCCAGCGGAAAAGGAGGGCGGACTCGGCCGCCCCCGCTCCCTTGAACAGACCGCTGGCTCCTGCTGAACCCGGGCCCTAGTTGCGCGCGGCGATCTTGTGGAAAGTCGAGTTCGCAACCTCGTAGTTCTCAACCTTGGGCGTTCCTTCAATCACCTTCGCGAGACTCTTCAGGACTTCGGGATAGGTGTCGCGGCTATAGTTGTCCGCGTTCTCTTTCCGATCCCACAAACTGATCGCGACCGCTTCGGCGCGGTCGGCAGCGAGGAACGTGATCTCGTCCTTGAAGCCGCTCTGCTTGCGCAGCACGGGCAGGACGTCTGTTTCCAGCGTCCGCGTGAACTCCGGGGCCGTATTGGCCTTGAGGTGCAGCGTGACATTGCGTGCGTACATATGGACTCCTTAGCAACCAACATGAACCTGCGAACTACGGGTGATTCTCTTGCTGCTCGGACCTTACCTTGCTTCACTATCTTTGTCAAGTGTACGATCAACAAAGAAACTGTACTTGACAAGTAAAGTACATCGCCGCATGTTTGAGCACATAGGACCGTCAATAGTTAACTGAACTCGGCTCATGCATAAGCTAAAGGAGGCACGATATGTTCAGCGTTACACAGAGGGACCCGATGCTGGATCTGCTGCATCACCTGGAGCACCGGATTGGCCGGACCTTCAACGAGCCCTTCCGCGCGTCTGAATGGCCCGTACCCGAGGCTGCGACCACCGCCTGGCTGCCGCTGGTGGACATCTTCGAGGAGCCCGATGTCATCCGCCTGGTGGCGGAGGTCCCTGGGGTGAAGCCCGAGGACGTGAAGATTTCAGTAGAGGCCAACCTGCTGACGATCAAGGGCACGAAGGAGCAGGTGGCGGAAGAGAAGGCCGAGAAGGTCCATCGCTATGAGCGGACCTATGGCGCCTTCGAGCGGACGTTCAGGTTGTCGGCCTCGATCGATCCCAACAAGATCAAGGCGACCTACGACCTCGGCGTGCTGACGATCACGCTGCCGAAGGCGGAGACGGCCAAGCCCCATTTGATCAGGGTGGAAGTCACGGCACAGAAGGCGTTGAAGGCCTAACCTACGGGGGAGGAGGGCGGCCTGGTTGGTCGCCCTCTTTCTCGTCCGGAGGCGACATGGTTACCGAGCCCAGACGGAGTATGGAAGGCCTGCTGACACACGTCGGCACGGCCGACTGTTTCACTACTTCCCCTCATCCGGCGCTGGAGTGCGGGATCGTCACGGCATGGTGGCAGTGCCAGGTGGAGGCGGACCCGGCCATGCAGCGGCAGCAGGAGGACGAGTAGCGGCAGCCGTCGTCTTCGGCATCGAGTAGATTCGGTTATGCCCACCGCTGAAGATACGATGCTCCTTTCTGAGTCCCCGAAAAACTCGCGTCAATTCTCCAAATGCATGGAGTGTCAACGGTACGCCACGAGGTCCCGGATGCGGGAACTCCTAGCTCTCGCCGCAGTCGCCTGCCTGGACTTCTGGCCGGGCGAGGTTGTCGAGCGCCGCATCTACCTGACCTGGCTCGCGTCGCGCGATCCGTGGTTCATGCTCCGCACGATTCCCGGCACGGTGCGGGGAGTGCGTGGCAGCGTCGTTCCCTCGTCGCTCCCTGCGAATCCCGTGGATCACGTCATCGCGCCACGACGGCAATTCGAAAGCCTCTTCGCCACGCTGTTACCGAAGGACGCGCAGGTCGAAGTCGAGATGCCCGACGGCCGGCGCTTCCTGATGCCCAGAAGGCGCCCTCAGGGTCGGCCCGCGCTGCTCGCTGGACTGAATGCGCGCGAAGCGGGCGAACTCCTCGCACGCGAAGCGCACGAGCTGGTCGCCTTTGGACGCCACATCGACGGGTTGTTGTTCATGAGCAACGACGCCGAAAAGTTGCACCAGGGCCGTGGGGCACCCCGCCACGCAAGATCCGCGGTCTGCGCCCACGTCTCGCAGGCGACTGGCGACCGACTGCTAGTGGTCGTCGCAGCTCGAGTGGTCGTCGATTACTGTCGCGGGCAGCACTGGACCGAGGCTCGGGCTCGCGCGGTAATCCGTCAGCTGTTGGATCTCTGCCTCACGACCAAGCCGCCCGAGCCCGAGCCGGAGACCAGCGAAGCCACCATCCTCTACCGAGGTCCGCAAGGCGGTCCAGCGCCCGCAGCTCGCGCCGTCCGGCGCCGAAGCTGGCTTCCGGCTCCCCAGTAGCAACTGACAGTGCGGGGAGCGGTACGCTTCCCGCGCCTAAGACGACGCGGACCCGCGACATCCGGAGGGACGAAACCACGAGATGAGAACGCCGCGCCGTGAAGCTTGCCGTGGCACCATGGGCAGGTCGCCTTGGCTGACGCCCTGAGGCTGCTGCTCCGCCCCTTCGGGGGCGGCCGCCGCCCGGAAGCCGAGAAGCCTCTCCGCGCTGAGCTCCTCAGCATCGAGCGCCTGGAGGAACGGGCCAGGGCCCTCGCCGCCAGCTTCACGCTGGCCCGGGATCCGCGCCGCAAGGCCCGCCCATTCTTCTCGCGCCTGGAGGACAACGCCCGGGTGCTGCGCAAGGCCTATCGCGTCCTGGCCGACGATGTCCACGGCGGCGAGTTCGTCCCCCCGGCGGCGGAATGGCTCCTCGACAACTTTCACCTCATCGAGGCCGAGATCCGGGGCATCCGGCACGACCTTCCGCGGCAATACTACTTGGACCTGCCCAAGCTGGCCTCGCGGGAGATGGCCGGCATCGCGCGGGTCTACGCCATGGCCCTGGAGCTGATCCGCCACACTGACGGCCGCCTGGATCGACAACAGCTCGTGCGCTTCATGGCCGCCTACCAGACTGTGGCTCCCCTCACCATCGGCGAGCTGTGGGCTTGGCCCAGCATGGTCAAGCTCGCCCTCATCGAGAACCTGAGGCGGCTGGCGGACGAAGCGCTCCAGGGCCGGGACGCGCGTCTCACGGCCGACGGCTATCTGGTGCAGATCGGCGGCGCCGAGGATGCGGCGCCCCTGCCGTCCCTGCCCGAGGTCCTGGACACGGCCTACGTCGTGCGGCTCCTGCAGCGGATGCGCGAGTACGGGCCCCTTGTCGCTCCCGTGCGCGCGGCCGTCGAGGAACGCCTCGCCGCCCAGGGCATGACGGCGGAGGATTCGATCCGGACGGAGCACCAACGCCAGGCCGCGGGGCAAGTCTCCGTGGCCAACGCCATCACCAGCCTGCGGCTGTGCTCCACTCTGGACTGGATGCGGTATTTCGAGAACGTCAGCTTGACCGAACAGGTCCTGCAACGCGACCCGGCCGGCGTCTACGGGAGCATGGACTTCCTCAGCCGGGACCGCTACCGGCAGGCGGTGGAGGAACTGGCCGAGGCCACCGGGGAGGCCCAGCTCCGTGTGGCCCTTCGCACCGTGGAGAGCGCCCGCCAGGCCGCCGAACTGAACTCGGCCCACGACCGCGCTGCCCACGTGGGCTACCACCTGATCGGGAAGGGCCGACGCGACCTCGAAACCGACGTGGCCTACCGTCCGCGCCTCGGGAACCGCGCACGGCGCTTCATGTTCACCCACGCCACCAGTTTCTACCTTGGGTCGATCGGACTCGTCACCGCCGCCCTGCTGGCCCTGGCCGTCGCGTACGTCCAGGCCGAGGACGGCGCCCCGTGGGCGCAGGCCTGTACCGCAGCGCTCCTCCTCCTGCCGGCCAGCGAGTTCGCCATCGCCCTCGTCCAGCGCCTGGCCGCGCACTTCGTACCGCCACGGCGCCTCCCCCGCCTCGACTTCCAGGCCGGGGTCCCCGAGGACGCGCGGACCATGGTTGTCGTCCCCACGCTGCTCACGAGCGTGGCCGGGGTGGTCGAGCTGCTGGAGCATGTGGAGGTCCTGGCCCTGGGGAACGTCGACCCGCGCATACACTTCGCCATCCTCGGCGATTTCGCCGACGCCCCCACGGCCGAGATGCCGGCAGACGACGAGATCCTGGACGCCGCCCGCGCTGGCGTCGTCGACTTGAACGCCCGCCTCGGCCAGGGGCGCACCGACCGGTTCCACCTGTTCCATCGTGCGCGTCAGTGGAACCCCGGCGAGAGCTCGTGGATCGGCTGGGAGCGCAAGCGCGGGAAGCTCGAAGAGTTCAACCGCCTGCTGCGGGGGGCTAAGGACACGAGCTTCCGCCTCCACGTGGGCGACCCGGAGGTGTTGCCCAGCGTCCGCTACTGCCTCACCCTGGACAGCGACACCCGGCTTCCCCTGCACGCGGCCCGGAAGCTCATCGGCATCATCGCCCACCCCCTGAACCGTCCCTCCTTCGATCCTCGCCTGCGCCGCGTCACCGAGGGCTACGGGATCTTGCAGCCCCGGGTCAGCGTGACGATGGCGAGCGCCGCCGGGTCGCTGTTCGCCCGCGTGTACGCCGGGCATACGGGCGTCGATCCTTACACCACCGCAGTCTCGGACACCTACCAGGACCTGTTCAAGGAGGGGATCTTCACGGGCAAGGGCCTCTATGACGTAGACGCCTTCATGGCCGCCCTAGAAGGCCGGATCCCCGAGAACGCCCTCCTGTCCCACGACCTCTTCGAGGGCCTGCACGCCCGGGCCGCCTTGGTGACGGACGTGGAGGTGGTCGACGATTACCCCGCGAGCGTGCTCGCTCATGCCCGGCGCCAGCACCGGTGGACGCGCGGCGACTGGCAGATCCTCTTCTGGCTGTTCCCCTTGGTCCCGACCCGCGAGGGCCTGGAGCGCAACCGCCTCCCCGTCATTTCCCGCTGGAAGATCTTCGACAACCTAAGGCGCACGCTGGTGGCCCCCGCCACCGTCGCCTTGCTCGCTCTGGCCTGGCTGGTGCTGCCGGGAGACCCCTTGGCCTGGACCCTCGGCGTTCTCGCTGCGATCGCGTTCCCACTATACCCGCTGGCTGTCCAGGTCGGCGCCGGCCCCGCCCCCCAGCAACCCTTGGCGGTGTTCCTGCGGATTCTGGGCGAGGACGTGAAGACCGCCGGCGCCCAGACGCTCCTGCAGATCACGTTCCTCGCCCACCACGCCTACGAGATGGCCCACGCCATCGCCCTCACCTTGGTTCGCCTCGTGATCACGCAGCGCCGCCTCCTCCAATGGGAGACGGCGGCCGCCGCCACTGCCCGGGCCGCCGGCCTCAGCGCCCGGGCCGGCGCGTTGCTGTTCCTCGTAGAAATGGCGGCCAGCCCCTTCATCGCCCTGATCGTCCTTGTCATGATCGCGGCCGCCCGGCCGAGCAGCCTGGCGGTGGCCGGTCCCCTCCTTGCCTTGTGGGTGGCCGCGCCGCTGGTGGCCTACTGGCTCAGCCAGCCCGTGTCGCCCGAGCGTCAGCTGCTTAGCTCCGAGGACCGACGCTTCCTCCGTCTCATCGCACGCAAGACCTGGCGCTACTTCGAGACCTTCATGGGCGCCGAGGACCACGGCCTGCCTCCGGACAACTTCCAGGAAACGCCCACGCCGAGGGTCGCCCACCGGACTTCCCCCACGAACATCGGGATGGGGCTCCTCTCGACCTTGGCCGCCCACGACCTCGGCTTTATCCGCACTCCCGAACTGGTCGAGCGGCTCGAGGCCACGGTGTCTACCATGGGCGGACTGGAACGTTTCGAAGGCCATCTGCTCAACTGGTACGACACGAGAACCCTGGCACCGCTACCCCCCCGCTACGTCTCCACCGTGGACAGCGGCAATCTCGCGGGCGCTCTCCTGGCCCTGGCCGAGGGCCTGCGGCGGCTGGCCGGCGAGCCCCAGTCCGCGGCGCAGATCTGCGCCGGCCTGGCGGACACCGCGGAGATGGCCGCGCAGTACCTGGCGCGTCTGGCAGACGCGCCAGCCGGGCACCAGGACGGGAGGGCCCGCTTGGCCGCTGCGGTGAAGTCCGTACTGGAGGTGTTGGAAGGTCCCGAGGAAGCGGAGCAGAAGCTGGCGCGCGGCGACGGACAGATCCCCGCGCTCAGAGAAGCGATCGAATCGTTCGAGTCGGAAGGTGCGACCTCCAGCCATCAAGTCGAGGCGGCCTACTGGTCGCGGTCCCTCGCCGCGGGGTTGACGGCCCCGGCCCCGACGCCCGGTGTGTTCGCGACTCGCCTCGAGGAGCTCGCCTCGCGCGCCCTCGCTTTCGTCGACGGCATGAGCTTCGCCTTCCTCTACGACCGCGAGCGCCAGATCTTCGCCATCGGCTATCGCCTCGCGGACGCCCAGGGCCCCGGCCGTCTCGATCCTTCCTACTACGACCTTCTGGCTTCCGAGGCCCGCTTGGCCAGCTTCATCGCCATCGCCAAGGGCGATGTCCCCGACGGCCACTGGTTCCACTTGGGGCGGCTACTCACCAGCGTGGACGGCGCCCCCACCCTCCTGTCGTGGAGCGCCAGCCTTTTCGAATACCTTATGCCCCTCCTCGTGATGCAGAGCTATCCGGGGACCCTCCTCGACCAGTCGTGCCGCATGGCTGTACGTCGGCAGATGGAATACGGGCGGCAGCAGGGGGTGCCCTGGGGGATCTCGGAGTCCGCCTTCAACCTCGTGGACCGTCACGGCAACTACCAGTACAAAGCCTTCGGCGTGCCCGGCCTGGGGCTGAAGCGAGGCCTCGGCGACGAACTGGTGGTGGCCCCCTACGCCACCGCGCTGGCCGCCATGGTGGACCCTGTGAGGGCAGCCCACAATTTCCGGCGCCTGGCCCGGGAAGGGCTGGACGGCGCGTACGGGTTCTACGAGGCCATCGACTACACCCACCGGAAGGCGGACGAAGGCGAGACCGTCAGCGAGCCCCGACCTCATGGCTCCCGCGGGGTCGTCGTTCAGGCCTTCCTGGCCCATCACCAGGGCATGAGCTTGGTGGCTCTGGCCAACGCCGTCCTCGGCCATCCGATGGTGCAGCGCCTCCATGCCGATCCCCGGATGCAGGCCACCGCGCCGCTGTTGCAGGAGCGCGCGCCGCGCCACGCTCCGATCACCCAGCCCCGGCCCGCCGAGGAGACGCGGGTGGCGGCTCCGGTCTCCGCGGTGCCGGTCCGGCGCTTCCGGTCGCCCCACACCCGGTACCCTCACGCCCAGTTCCTATCCAACGGCGCTTACACCGCCATCGTCACCAACGCGGGAGGCGGGGCCAGCTTTTGCCGCGGCCGCGCCGTCACCCGGTACCGTGAGGACTCGACCCGTGACATGGGGAGCCACTTCCTCTACCTGCGCGACGTGCGCACCGGGTCGGTCTGGTCCGCGGCCTACCATCCCACGGACCGGGAACCCGAGGAGTATTTGGTCACCTTCCAGGCCGAGAAAGCCGTCTTCCGCCGCCGTGACGAGGACATCGCGACGCAGCTCGACATCGCGGTCTCAACCGAGGACGACGTCGAGGTGCGCCGCCTGGCCGTGACCAACCAAAGCGACCGGCCTCGCGAGCTCGAGGTCACGAGCTACGCCGAGATCGCCCTGGCGTCTGTCGGCGAGGACCTGACCCACCCCGCCTTCAGCAAGCTCTTCGTGGAAACCGAGTACTTGCCCGAGAGCGCCGCCCTGGTTTGCGGCCGGCGACCCCGCGCCCGGGACGAGGCCCGCGTGTGGGCCGTCCACGTGTTGAGCGTGGACGCGAGGATGCAAGGGCCGGTGGAATGGGAGACCGACCGCGGGCGGTTCCTGGGCCGCGGCCGCAGCCCGGAGGATCCGATGGCCCTCGACGGGCGGGCCCTCTCTGGCACCACGGGGGCCGTGCTGGACCCGATCGTCAGCCTGCGACAGCGCATCCGTTTGGCACCCGGTGGATTCGTGCGCCTGTCCTTCGCGACGGGGATGGCCGTGAGCCGGGATGGCGCTCTGGCCATGGCGCACAAGTACCACGACCCCAGCGCCGCCGCGCGCACCTTCGCGCTGGCCTTCACCCAGGCGCAGAGCACGTTGCGGCACCTGGGCATCTTGAGCGACGAGGCCCAGCTCTGCGAGCGCCTCGCCTCCCGGGTCCTGTACACCGACGCCTCGCTGCGGGCGGGGCCGGAGGTCTTGGAGCGCAACGTGCTGGGCCAACCGGGGCTGTGGGCCCACGGGATCTCCGGCGATCTCCCCATCCTCCTCGTGCGCGTGGTCAACGGAGGCGACATCTCCCTCGTCCGGCAGGTCCTCCAGGCCCAGGAGTACTGGCGGCTCAAGGGCCTGAGCGCGGACGTCGTGATCCTGAACGAGCATCCAGTGAGCTACCTCGACGACATACACGTCCAGCTCGCCGCGCTCCTCGACACCGGGCCCTGGGGGGCGTGGAAGCACCGGCCGGGGGGGGTGTACCTGTTGCGCGGCGACCGTATGAACGAGGCCGAGCGAAACCTGCTCGCCAGCGTGGCACGGGCGATCCTCAGCGGGGATCGCGGCAAGCTGTCGGACCAGTTGGACTGGCCTTATCCCGAGCGGCAACCCCGGCGGGAGCTGCCGCCGCCACCCCCGCGCCCGGCTTCCGGCCCGGACGGCATGGAGATCGAGGTGCCCGCCCTCACCTTCGCCAATGGGACGGGCGGCTTTGCTGATGGCGGCCGCGAGTACGCGGTCGTCCTCGACGGTGACCGAGAGACGCCGCTCCCTTGGGTCAACGTCATGGCCAACCCCGGCTTCGGCACCGTAGTCTCGGCATCGGGCTCGGCGTATACGTGGGCGGAGAACAGCCGTGAGAACCGCCTCACGCCCTTCGCGAACGACCCCGTGACTGACCCCACCGCCGAGGCCCTCTTCTTGAGGGACGAGGAAGGGGGCGACGTGTGGTCACCCACGCCGGGGCCGATGCGGCGGACCCAAGAGAGCGGCCGGTTCGTGACGCGGCACGCAGCCGGAGTCTCACACTTCACTCATGCCTCGCATGGAATCCTGCAGGACCTCGCGGTCTTCGTGGACGCGAAGGACCCTGTGAAGTTCTCACTCCTGACCCTCACCAACCGGACCGACCGCCCGCGGCGACTGAGCGTGTTCGCCTACAACGAATGGCGCCTGGCGCCGCCGCAGCCTGGGGAGCACCTGCACGTGATGACGGGACTCGACGCGGAGACGGGGGCCGTCCTGGCCACGAACCCCTACAACCAGGAGTTCGCGGGCCGGGTCGCCTTCGCCCACGCCAGCGAGGCGCCGAGTTCGGCGACGGGAGACCGCCTCTCCTTTGTGGGACGCAACGGCTCGCTGGCGAGGCCAGCCGCCCTGAACCACCACGCCCTGTCGGGCCAGTTCGGGGCCGGACTCGATCCCTGCGCCGCGCTGCAGGTCGAGATCGGCTTGGCTCCGGGAGAGAGCCGCCGCCTCGTCTTCATCCTGGGACAGGGCGGGGATCACGAGCACGCCCGCGAGCTGGTGCGCCGCCACGGCAGCGTGGCCGCCGCCGACATCGCCTTGGAAGCGATGCAGCGGTTCTGGGCCGACACCCTGGAGACGGTCCAGGTGCGCACCCCTGACGACTCCTTCGATCTCCTCATGAACCGGTGGCTCCTGTACCAGGACCTGAGCTGCCGGCTCTGGGCGCGGTCCGGCTTCTATCAGCCGGGCGGCGCCTTCGGCTTCCGCGATCAGCTGCAGGACGCCATGGCCCTCTCCCTGGCGAGGCCGGACATTTTGCGGGCGCACATCGTCCGGGCCACGGGCCGGCAGTTCATCGAAGGGGATGTGCAACACTGGTGGCACGAGCCCTCCGGCCGCGGCACCCGCACCCGTTGCTCGGACGACCTGCTCTGGCTGCCGTACGCCGTAGCGCATTACGTGGACACGACCGGGGACCACGGCATCCTCGACGAGCTCGTTCCGTTCCTGGAGGCTCCGGTGCTCGCCGCCGGCGAGACTGAGGCCTACGGGCAGCCGCGGGGTTCCTCCGAATCGGCTTCCCTCTTCGACCATTGTGTGCGCGCCATCGACAAGGGCCTTACGGCTGGCGCCCACGGCCTTCCGCTGATCGGCAGCGGCGATTGGAACGACGGGATGAACCGGGTCGGGCACCAGGGCCGCGGCGAAAGCGTCTGGCTCGGGTGGTTCCTGCACACGGTGCTGCAGCAGTTCATCCCCCTGTGCGAGACCCGGGACACGGCGCGGGCGGCGCGTTACGCGAGCGAGGCCAGCCGGCTGGCGGGCATGCTCGAGCGGGCCTGGGACGGGGAGTGGTACCGGCGGGGTTATTACGACGACGGCACGCCGTTGGGCTCGGCGCAGAACGACGAGGGCAAGATCGACTCGATCGCTCAGTCCTGGGCGGTCCTGTCCGGAGTCGCGCCCGTGAAGCACGCCGAGCGGGCCATGGACGCCGTCCGCACCCACCTTGTGCGGCGCGCAGCCCGGGTCGTGCTGGTGCTCACTCCCCCCTTCGACCAGTCGGCGCAAGACCCCGGTTACGTCAAGGGATACCCGCCCGGGGTGAGGGAGAACGGCGGCCAGTACACGCACGCCGCGGTGTGGACGGTCATGGCGGTGGCCCGGCTCGGCAACGGGGACGAGGCGGTGGAGCTGTTCCACCTGCTGAACCCCATCAACCACACGCGGAGCGCCGCGGACGTCGAGCGCTACAAAGCCGAGCCGTACGTCACCGCCGGAGACGTCTACGCTCACCCGGCCCACGCCGGGCGCGGCGGTTGGACGTGGTACACGGGCTCCGCGGGCTGGATGTACCGCGCGGGCCTGGAGAGCATCCTCGGCCTCAAGCGCCACGGTGCGAGCTTCGAGCTGGATCCCTGCATCCCCGCGGCCTGGCCCGAGTATTCCATCGTCTGGCGTTTCGGCCGCACCGGCTATGACATCTCCGTTTCCAACCCGGAGCACCGCTGCCGGGGGATAGCGGAGGCCGAGCTGGACGGCCACCCCGTGGATCCCGCCGCCATCCCCCTCGTGGACGATGGCGTCACGCACCGGGTGCGCGTGGTGGTGGGGGAGCAGGCGCCGAGCACGCCGACGACAGCCCGGCGGCGGACGGCGGCGCGGGCGTAAAGCCATGTCGGCGTCTGTTTCATCTGAACTCGCGCTATTCCCTGACCGGCGGTCAGGGTGTCGGTTCGTTCCATGAGACGACCGCCTGATGCACGTGCAGGGCATCGCGGCCAAGACATCGCGATGGCAGGTGTCGGTTACGTCTTTTCCGCATGCCACATCGAAGCCCTGCTGCGTCAACGTCAACGAATGCGCTCCGCGCGCCGCAACCGAGCCCGAAGCGCCGGCGTTGGCGGAAACCCATCCCAGATCCAGAACGCCACCTGCGTGATGTACCGTTCCTGCCGGCGCGCGGGGTCCCACGCGCCGAAGAGCCGGATGCGGTACGCGCCTCCGCCCCACCGGGCCTTGACGGTCTCATACGAGAATTCGTCCGGCGGCATCCGCTCGAGATAGATCCACTGCTCCGCGTCGTCATCCCGCTGGCGCCATAGGACGACAACGCGGACCCGTCTGCCGAGATTGTTCACGACCATCTCAGGATCGCGCCGCTGCTCCTCATTGTGGCGCCGAAGTGCCTCCGGGATCTCATAAACCGACTGTGTGCGAATACAAACCACCTCTCTACGAGCATCAAATCGCGAGGGCGGACCTAGCGGTAATTCGCTCGTTACTCCGCTAGTGACGCCGCTGGTTACTCCGCTAGTCACCCGGCGTTTCTACCGGCGATTCCACCGGCATTTCTACCGGAGTTTCCATCGAATTCTCACCGGTTTTTCACCGCAAATTCGAGTGGCGTCCGGCCGGCGGAGTTCTGCGCCTTGGTTGCCCGGCGCGGACAACTCGGGGCACTTGACATCCCTGAGGGCCCGTGCGTAATATGACACGACAGCAATAACACTTTCAAGGTCTCAATGGGACGCGCCCGGCCGGATCTGATCAGAGTCCTCGAAGAGAACCCCCCCGGCCCGCACGCGGGCATCACCCTCGTGCGCCAGGTCCGCACCCGCGAATACAGAACCGAGATCGGCCCCCGCGGCTACCTCTCGCAAATCGAGGCCGCGGCCTTTCTCGGTAAGAGCGTGATGGCCGTCAACCGGTACGTTCGGCTCGGGCTCCTGAGAGACACGACGCGCTACGGGATTTCCATGATCCAGCTCGCGGAGCTGCGCCGGTTTCGCCGGGAGTACCTGAAGGGGAAGGGCGGTCGGCTGCGGCGCGGAAGGCGATCATGAGTGGCGGCGAGCGGCAGGATCGAGGGTTGCGGCTCGAGAGATCGTCGGCGACGGCAGGCGCCATCGAGCCGCTGCTGACCGCGGCCGAAGTCGGCCGCCTGCTCGCCATTCCCACGAAGCGGGTCTACGAAGTCGTCGGGCATCTCGCAATTCAACTCGCGCCGCACACCCTGCGTTGGCAGCTGTCGGACATCGCAGCCCTGATCGAAGGGCGGAGGAGGAACAAGTGAGCATCTACAAGCGCCCGGAGAGCAGCCGCTACGTGGTGGAAGTCCGCTGGCGTGGCGTCCCCCGGATGAAGCTATCGACCGGCACCAAGAGCAAGACGCGCGCCGGAGCGATGGAGCGGACCCTCGAGTCGCTTCGGGACGCCGGCCGATTCGACGTGCTGCGACTTCTCGCGGAAGGGAAACTTCGACTCGCTGACGTTCACGAGGACTTTCAGCGCGACCCGGCGGCTCTACAGCAAAGGATCGCGAAAGTGGCGAGCCCGATCCTCGGTCCTCTCGTCGATGAGTGGTTGAAGTGGTTGGAGAGCCCGGCAGCGTTGTCGTCGAAGACGCGGCGTCCGTTCAGCCCCCGGACCGCCTATCGCTACCGCGAGTCGTGGCAGCGGTTGTTCCGTGTGTTGCCGCGGGGTCGGGATGCCGCCCTTGCGGACATCACCAAGGGGTTCATCGCCGAGTTCCGGGAGGCGCGCCGCCGGGAGGGGACGGCAGGCTCCACTATCAATCGGGACCTGTGCGCGCTATCGGCGTTTCGTCGCTGGTGCGCGGAGGAGCGCGACCTTGCCGTTCCAGCTCTGAAGCTGCCCCGGGAGCGGGAGCCGGCGGGCAGGGAGCGCTGGCTCTCGGCTGAGGAGCTGAGGGATCTCGAATGCGCCACGCCGCGGGAGTGGTGGCCGCTGTTCGCCACCTTGGCCTTCACGGGATTGCGAATTGGGGAGGCGCAGGGGTTGCGGGGTGGGGACGTGCGGCTGGTCGAGCGGCGAATCACCGTGAGCGAGCGTGTGCGTCCGTTGAAGACGGCGGGCAGCGTGCGGGACGTGCCGATTCCCGAGCCCTTGGCGCGTCTCCTCGCCGAGCACGTCACCAGGTACCCGATCGGGCCGAACGATCCTCTCTTCGGCACGCCGTTTCATGACTATCGGGCGGCGCGGCGTGTGTTCTCCGGGGCCTGTCGCTTGGCAGGGCTTCGCAGCGTGACACTCCACGATTTGCGGCACACGTTCGCGGTACACGCCGCCCAGGCTGGAGTCCCTATCCCGCGAATCCAAAAGTTGCTCGGGCACGCGACGGTCGCGATGGCGATGCGATACATGAACCACGCGCCGGAGGCGTACTTCGCCGAGGATGCGGCGAAGGTGGCGGGCAGTCTCACCGGCGCGTGGGATCGGGAGGAGGAGGCGCGGGTGGATTTGGTGAGGGCGCGCATCACTCGGGCGTGATTACACGCGGTCGCTAGAGTCGCAAGTGGATTCGCGCGTGTGCCAGTGTAGCCTTGCGTGCGCGCTTAGCGAACTCCCATCTTGGGTTCATGTGCCTCCCCGCGATGGTTCGTCAGGTGTAGATTGCCACCCGCCAACCCGTTCCCCAAGGACAAGGTCGCCGTTGCCCTCGGTGGCCGGTACACCATTCACGAGGAGTTGCGCGTGGGTGGCCAGGGTGTCGTCTACCGCGCGATCCGCACCAAAGCCCAGGACGGGTCCGCCGCGAACGATTCAGTCGCCCTGAAGCTTCACACGGACCCCGGGCAGGACCTGCGCGTTGAACGTGAGATCAGCGCCATGGAGCGGCTCCGGCACCCCAACCTCGCTAATCTCATCGAACACGCGCGGGTCACGATTGAAGGACGGAACGTGCGCTACGTGGCCTGGGAGTTCATCCAGGGAGAGGCTCTTGATCACAGACTCCAAACGGGACCGCTTCCTCCGAAGACAGTGGCATGCCTTGGCCGCGACGTCGCGCGAGCCATCGAGCATATCTGGAGCGCCAGGATCGTTCATCGAGACGTGAATCCCAAGAACATCATGCTGCGAGTCGGGGATCGAGAGGCTGTGCTGATTGATCTGGGGGTGGCGAGACACCTTGACGAGAGGACGATCACAACGAAGGGCGCGACCTGGGGCACGATGGGCTATCTATCGCCTGAGCAATGCCACGCTGAACCGCAGTTGACCTGTCAGTCCGATGTCTACTGCCTAGGGATCGTCTTGCAGCAGTCCCTGTGCGCGCGGCATCCGACCAACGGTGACCAAGCGGCACTGATTGCCAAGCCGCCTCGCACGGTTGACCTGGTTGCCGCCACACCAGCCGCGCTCGCCGATTTGATCGACGGCATGTTCCACCCGCGGGCTGCTTTTAGGCCCGCTCCCGCGGCGATTGCCGAGAAGCTTGCCGAGCTAGCTGACAGGCTATAGGCGACCACATGCTCTATCTGAACGTTCGGTACAAGTTCGCGGCTCCGGACAACGCTGGTCCGGTGGCAGGTGGCATCATCGCGGCTTCCGCGATGCCGATGGACCAGCTCATGCGTCGCGATTTCCGGAAGCACACGTACCTGCAACACCGGCTTCTTGATCCCCAACTCTACCTGTCTGGCATCGACCCGAACGTTGCTCGGGGACCGGTCGTCAACCTCGTGACGTTTCCTTGGTTTGCAAAGCACGCCGTCCCGGCTTACGACAGCGATAAACACGGCACGCTGGCGAAGTGGAAGAGTAAGCACTCGGATGAGCTAGTCGCCGCCTGGAAGCGCGCCCCTCCTGTCCGTGCGGACATGGAAGCCGCAGCGCGGGCGGCGGTCCAATGCCAACTGGACCTCGGGTGTAATGCAGTCATTCTGCCGACTCCATTGACGACTGTGGCCACGCAGCACTTCCAGACGGAAACCGAATGGATTGACGTCGGGCTGGCAGTTTGTAAGGAGTTGCGCGTAACGCTACCCGTCTTTGCCACCGTAGCGCTGTCAGACACAGTGCTCCGTGGCGTGCCACCCCATGAGCATCCACTGCTTCACACAATTACGAACCAGATCGCCTCACGTGAGCAACTTGCGGGCGCATACCTAGTCCTCGAACAGACTGGCGACGATCAGTACGTCTGTACCGTGCGCGACAGCCTGATGGCGCTCATGGTGGTGACCGATGACCTAGTCCGCGGAGCCTCGCGTCAGGTAATAGCAAACTACCTCGGGACGTTCGGCGCAGTGCTGGCCGGAGCTGGTGCGTCGATCTGGTCAAGCGGCTACTACCTGAGTCAGCGCCGCATGAAGCTCGCCGACTTCGATGAGAAGATGGGACTCGCGAAGCCGAGGTACTTCAGCATGCCGCTAGCGGGTGACGTCGGAGTGGATAAAGACCTGCCCTGGCTATTGGCGAAGGGACTTGCTGATAGGGTGTTCACGAAGACGACTGCGGGTGAAGTCGTGCAGGCAGCGCTTGCCGCAGGTACTTACCCTCACTCCGTCCCGCAATGGGAATTCAGGCCGAACAACATTCAGGCTGCCGCTTCTCACTACACAGAGGCCGTCAGCCGGTTCGGGGCAGCGCTCCGCAGCTGGGAGCCCCGGAAGCGCGTGGAAGTGGTACACCGTTGGCTTGCAGGGGCAGTCAGGCTAGTGGACGCCTTCAAGGACGCCGGTCTGGCGAAGTCCTACAGTACTGAGTTGATCCATCAGCGCGTCTGGTTGGATGTGTTTGAGGAATGGCGCCAGCGTGCGGGGATGTAGGAGGGCTTACACATCGAGCAGTTTCTGGATGGCGTCGAACCTGTCTGGCGAACTGGCGCGCACGCGGCGCGCTTTGATCACAGGTTTTAGGATCGTGCGATACTGCAGCAACAAGCCCACCGACGCGGCGGCGAATGCCATCCTCAATTCGGCAGACGGCCTCACCCGGTTCCCATCTAACACGACAAAGGCCCGATCGGCGAAGCGTCGGTAGCTAGTCGCCTGTGCGAGCGCTTCGCGCCACCGCTCGAGCTTCACCTCTACTGCGGTGATCACAAGATGCGAGCTTGCCGCCGCGCGTCGTAAGCGAACCTCGCCTGACGATTCCCTACGGATTGCGCCGGCACGCTCAAGACCATCGAGCGCGCGCTTTGCTGCCTGAGGTGTGATATGCAGATGCCTTAGTACTTCCTCTTCGTCTAGCCGCGAGCAGCGCTCTACGAGCGCGAGAACTGACGCTTGAAGAAAGGTGATGCGGCGCTGTAGGGTTGGAGCCTCTTCTCGCGAGGTCTCGCCAATCAGAATGTCGGGGATGATCCCGCCGATGAAAGGCTCTGAAAGAACTGAAACGAGGCGGTGCCGAGAGACCCCGACGGCCTTGGGTAGCGTGCGCCGCAGAACTGGGAGCATGTCCTGCTCTAGGCCAAACATGTGCCGGTGCGCCGTCATCGAGCGATGCGGGAACCTCGCTGGCAAGGGATGGGCTTGGGCGAGTCACTCTCACGCCGCCTGTGCCAAATGTAGCGATGGTGAGCCCGGCTTGCAGCGGCGAGTTGCCCCGGCGGGCCACTACCAGGGTACCCGCGCTTTCAATGGCGAGTGGAGCAGACGAATCTCGTTGCGCGCAACGTCGCCACCATTTTTGCCACCACGAGTGGCAACCAAGCGAAGCCGACGAACACAAGACTTGCAGAACCCAAAGCGGCTAGCGACCTTACCCTTCCGTCGGCGCCGTAGCCAAGTGGTAAGGCAGAGGTCTGCAAAACCTCTATTCGTCGGTTCGATTCCGACCGGCGCCTCTTTGTCGCACAATGCTTTATGAGTGTAGCCGACCGAGTATCCGGGATCGCTCCTCCCGAAGTCGGGCCCGGCCGGATTCGCCCCATGGAACGGGACGACATCCCCCAACTTGTTGCGCTTAGGCGCCAGGCGTTCACGCGCAGCGAGCGCCCCGGCCCCGACGATCTGGCCGCCTATTTCGAGCGCATCTTCTTTCAGAGCCCCTTCCGCGACCCGGACATCCATTCGCTCGTGTACGAGGACGAGCGCGGGCGAGTCGGCGGGTTCGTGGGCGCCGTCCCGCGCCGGATGCTGTTTCGCGGCGAGCCGATCCGCGTCGTCATCGAGACTCAGATGATGGTCGCCCTGCGGTGCGGCGGAGGGGTTGGACGCCGTCTCCTGAGTCAGTTGTTAGCCGGTCCACAAGATCTGACCCTCACGGACGACGCCAACAACGCTAGCCGGCGACTCTGGGAGAGCGTTGGCGGCGAGCGCTCGGCGATTCACGGGCTGCGTTGGGTGCGGCCGTTGCGACCAATCGGTCACATGGCCCGACGTTTCACGCACAGCGGTGTTGGACGCGGCGTTGTGACCGCCGCCCGGCCCCTCATCGCCGCGGCCGACGCTCTCCTTGCCCGGCTGCCTGGGCCGAGCCGCCAGGCACCGCCGCCGGGGTCGATCGCGCCTGCGGACGCCCGGGGCATCGTGACTCACCTCGAAGCGGTCGCGGGGTCGCGCTCGCTGCGGCCAGCATACGATGAGGCATCGCTGCAGTGGCTGTTGGCCCAGCTCGTGGAAAAGAAGCGCCTGGGCACGCCGCGACAAGCGCTTGTTCGTGACCAGGCCGGGGATGTCGCGGGTTGGTTCGTGTACTACATGAATCCAGGAGCGACCAGCGAGGTCTTGCAGGTGGCGGCCCGACCGTCCGCTGAGAAGGTCGTCCTTCGCTGGCTCTTTTGGGACGCCTGGCGACACGGCGCCTGCGCCGTCGCGGGACGGGTCGAGCCGTGGTTGGTGGAAGCGCTCGGAGGCACGAACTGGGCCATCCTTCGGTGGGTCCAGCAGTGGACCCTCGTGCATTCACGACGGCTCGAGATCCTCCACGCGATCGAGCAAGGTGACGCCCTGCTGTCGCTCCTCGACGGCGAGTGGTGGCTCGCCTTCTGAAGGGTGACCCGGATGCTGCGAGATCTCGAAGCCCGCATCGCGCGCCTCTTCGCCGAAAGGCTTCAGCTCGAGCCGCCCACGCCGGAGCTCGATCTCTTCGAGACCGGGACGCTCGACAGCTTGCGGTTGGTCGAGTTGCTCGCCAGGCTCGAAGGAGAGCTGGGGGTGCGCTTGCCGATGGACGAGCTGGAGTTCGAGGACTTTCGGACGCTGGCACGGATCGCCAGGTTCGTGGCGGCGCGGCTCCCGGACTACCCCGCTAACGGTGCTTCGGCCCCGCGAGCTTAGAGGCTCTGTGGGGACCGACTCGCAAGATCACGCAACATGAGCCCGGCTCGGGCCTCAGCTCAGCGCGCACCCCGCGGGCCCGCACGCCCCTAAGGACCCCGCGCACGAGCGCCAGGTTCATCCCGCACACGAGCGGGCTGCACTCCTGCGCAAGCGCCTCGAACGGACAGTTCGAGAGCCGCACGACGCCGTGAGTGTGCACGGGCTCGAAACCGCACTCGCCCAGTACCGCGAGTGCCTTGTTCAACCTGTGGGACGGGGTGCGCCTCCGGACCGACGGGCGCGCCGCCGCCGCGGCCGCGAGCCGCCGGCCGGCGGTGTGCGCAGTATGTTCGAGTGCCCGCCGGGTGCTCGAGGGCGGCGCGTCGGCGAGGGCGCCGAGGAAGATCCTTCCGGCGAGCTCGTAGCGCCGCGCTGGGACGCTGAAGGCGAGCGGATCGCTGGCGCGGCGATACAGCTTCGCAGGTCGGCCGGCACCGGGCCCCCGGCGGCGTGTTAGCCGCCGATAGGACGTCTCAAGTAGCCCCTGCTCGGCGAGCTTATCGAGATGAAACGCGGCGAGGGCGCGGGAGATGCGAAGGGCCCGGGCTGCCTCTTCGCGGCCCACCTCCCGGCGGCGCGCCAGCACGTAGAGATAAAGGCCCCTCCGCACGGGCTCATCCAGCGACGCGATTGCCGCGATCTGGCGTTCGAGCTCGGATTCGGGCACGGATCAAATCTACACCCCCCGAGGGCTCATGAACCCCCGGCGGCGGTGGGCGCGGTGTTCTAAGCGTAGCGTACGCTGTCGTTAGAGCATGACGACGCGCCTCCCACCATGGGTCGGCGGGGGCCGTAGCAGTAGCGTCCCTGCCGCCAGGAGCGAGCCTACGAGGGCGAGAAAGAGGCCCGGGCCGAGCCGGGGCACGAGCATCGGATTGCCGCGCAGCTCGCGGTAGGTGATGAAGAGCTGGATCGTCAACCAGATCGCGAATCCGGTGAGCGCCCATCCGACGGCGGCGACTGCGCGCTGCAGCCACCGATCAGGCCGCTGCCAGCACCGGAGGCCGGCCACGAGGCAGACCACTCCCCCCGCCGCCAGCAACCGGCCGTTCAGTCCGATGATGCCGCGGAGCGGGTGGAGTCCCGCGAACAGGGAAAGCCAGGGCAGGAACGCCCCGATCGCGATCAGCGCGCCGCCAACGACGGCGGCCGAGGCGACGAGGCGCTCCCGGGTCAGTGGCGACCTCGCCATCGCTACGGATTCCCCGTGCCCGTCCGAACGTCGAAGAAGAGGTAGACGTTGGTCAGGATCTCACCCGTGATCTTCGCACCCGTCGGATCGGCTGCCTGCAAGGCGCGCACGGTAGCGAGGCTCTTGCCCGCAACGATCTGGTCCCACGTCGCGGGGTCCTTCACCCCGATGACGTGCAGCTCCCACCAGTTTCCTTCGACCTGGTCCACGATGTGACTGTGCGCTGGCAGCGGCGCGTTCTCCGTCCCGGGGCCAAAGATCCGGGACAGATCGATCGTGGATGGATGGTTGATGCAATGGCCGACGACCGGGCACTGCAGCGTGGCGTCGGCAGGCCGGAAGCCGATAGGGGTCATTACGAACAGAATCGGAATGTTGCCGAGCCGCGGATCAACGGTGCCGTCCGAGCCGACCTCGCAGTCGGTGGTCGCGCCGACCGGATTCCCATCTTCCACCGGCGTGCGGCAGAAGAACGGCTTGTGATAGAAGAATTGCACGGTGTTGCCCTGGAACCAGCCGGCGGTAAACCCGAAGTCGGCGCCGTCAACCTGGTTCTGGGTCTCCTGGAACGACGGAGCGGCAAGTTCGTGATTGAGCTGGGTCGGGGCGCCCTGGTCGGAGCACGCCGTGATGAGGGCTGCCAGCGTAAGTGGGGTCACGCAGCTAAGGTTTCTCGGGCGCATGGGGAACCTCCGATGGGAAGGGATGTGCCGTGGCTCTACAGCGACCTCAGGTATTCGACGAGATCGGCTTTTTGTTGCGCGGACAGGCCGAGCCCGAAGACCCGGTCGTAGTGTTCGACGACGTCGAGCAGCGTCGCCGCACTGCCGTCGTGGAAATAGGGCGGGTGCTGCCACAACGCCCGCAGCGGTGTGGTGCGGTACTTGTGGTTCTTGAGCCTGCTGGCTCGCACCGGGTCCACGCCCGTCTCGGCGGGATCGTGCAGAATTCCGAGATTGACGTCGCTGAACGCGAGTGACGGAATGTGGCAACTCGCGCATCGGGCCGTGGTGTTGAACAACGCCTGCCCGCGCGCGGTGGCGGCCGGATCGAAGCTTCCGGGCGGCGCCGAGGGGGTGTTCAGGCTCAGCTGGTAGGCGCGCAGCACCGGAAGGACCGGCGTCACCCGATCGGGTGTCTGGTGGATGTCGATCCCGAGCACCGCATCGGCGAACGAGCCGTGGCCGTGCATCTGGGTGACCGCCACATAGTCGTTCCAGTAGGAGACCGGGCCTTCGGCGGTGTACGTCTCGAGCGCGACGTCGTGCAGGCCGAAGGCCGGCGGGATCACGACCGGATTGTTGATGCCATCGCGGTTGAATTCCGCATCGTACTTCCCTGGGCCCCAGGAATTGAACACGGTCTTGACGGCGGCCGGGAGGGCGGGCGAGAGCGCGACGATCGCCCCGACGTTGAGATCGCGGTTCGGCCAACCGTCAAGCCGCCGGCCAACCCCGAGCGTCACGCCGTTGTCGACCGTCGAGTGACACAGTGCGCAGGTAATCCCCAGGCGCTTGATGTGCCTGTCCGCCGTGACGTCGGCTTCCACGCCGACCACGGCGTCTCGGCGCAGCAGCTCCACCGTGGTAGCGGGGCTCGTGAGATCGGCGCTCGCCAGGAATCCGGGCGGCAGCCGATCCGCGTCCACTTTGAGTCCCACGGCCAACGCGGTGGCCGGCGAGACGGCCGCCTCAACCACCGCGTTCAGGTGGAGCGTGTCGGTCCAGAAGGGTTCGTCGCCGAACGTCCAGTGCCGAAAGATGTACTGACCTTGCGCGGGAACATCGAGCGGCGCTCCCGCGAGCAGGCCCTGGAGCGGTGCGGCTCGGCTCGTCGGCGCAGTTGGGCTGCGATGGTCGGTGCAAGCCGCCGGAATGGCGACCAGTGAGATGAGTGCCAGCTTCATCGGCCACACGAGTAGGTTCGGACGAGGCCGGCGGTGAGAGCGGAGTGAGGCAGCGCGCATAAAGCCTCCTACGGGGTGGAGGAGCCGCTGTTCTATAGTATGTAGACGTATGTTTTACACACTTGGGTTTTGATAACACCTGGAGACCGACGGAGGCTACTGTTCAGAGTGTCCAGATTCTGTCCGGGCGACTCCTCTGCGTTGATGCGATCACGCAACACGGAGAGTGGGACGTAGCATCGGCATCCAACCGGAGGCGAGGTGTCATGAGGAGACGATTCAAGGTCGGCGATCATGTGACCTGGAACTCGGAGGCCGGTCAGGTCAGCGGGACCATCATCGAGGTGCACACCAAAGACGTCAATTACAAAGGATACACGCACCACGCGAGCGAGGCTGAGCCACAGTATGAAATCAAGAGCGACAAGACCGACCACATCGCCTTGCACAAGGGCTCGGCATTGCGACGGATAGAGCGCTGAGAAAGGGACGCGAACGCGTCCTCGTCCATACACAATGCTTCCCACGCCCACCCGCCCCGCTTTAGCTTGCAGGCCGGATGACTCAACCCCAACACAGCGGTCCCGCCCTCCCCGCCCTCCCCGCCCTCCCCGAGCGGATCAGAGGGCTCGCCGACGTTGCCACCAACCTCTCGTGGAGCTGGAACCGCAACGCGCGGGCGCTGTTCCGTTTGCTCGACCCGCCGCTCTGGCGCCGCACTCAGCACAATCCCATCGAGCTCCTGCGACGGGCCGATCCGGCGCGGCTCGCCACCTGCGCGGCCGACCCCGCGTTTCTGCGCCTGTACGACGCCGTCGTCGCCGCGGCCGCGCGCGACGCGACGTCGGCTAACACCTGGTTCGCCACGGCGTATCCCGAGTCCGCCAAACGGTCGATCGCGTATTTCTGCGCCGAGTTCGGGCTGCATGCCTCGGTCCCCATTTATTCCGGAGGCCTCGGCGTGCTCGCCGGGGACCAGTGCAAGGCGGCGTCGGACCTGGGCGTCCCACTGGTCGGCGTCGGCCTGTTCTATATCAAGGGATACTCGGACCAGCGACTGCGGCTCGACGGATGGCAGGAGGACGCGGAGGAGCGCTTCGACGTGACCGCGACGCCGCTCGAGCCGGTGCGCGGGCCGAAGGGCGATCCCTGCCTCGCCACGGTGCGCCTCTCGGGGCGCCACGTGAGCGTCGGTGCGTGGCGGGTCATGGTGGGCCGCGTGCCGATTTTTCTGCTCGACACGGACCTCGAGCAGAATGACCCAGCGGACCGTGGGCTGTGTCATCGGCTGTACGCCGGTGGGCCCGACCTGCGACTGCGGCAAGAATGGATTCTGGGCGTCGGCGGCGTGCGGGCGCTCCGGACGCTGGGATACGACCCGGCCGCCTGGCACGCGAACGAAGGGCACGCCGCCTTCATGCTCGTCGAACGGGTGCGCGAGTTCGTGACTCGAGGAACTCCGTTCGCGGAAGCCGTCCGCCGGGTGCGCGCGGCGAGCACCTTCACGACACACACGCCTGTGCCCGCGGGGCACGACACGTTCTCGCTCGAGCAGGTGGAGCAATGCATCGGTCCGGTGTGGCAGGAGATGGGGATCACCCGCGACGCGTTCTTCCGCATCGGTCACCACCCGGTGGTCGATCACGACCGCTTTCACATGCCCGTCACGGCCATCCGCCTCTCGGCGCGGGTGAACGCCGTGTCACGCCGTCAGGGGGAAGAGTCCCGCCGCATCTGGGCTCCGCTCTGGCCCGGCCGCGACGTCACGCGCGTGCCGATTAGCCATGTCACGAACGGCGCCCACGTCGCCACCTGGATGGCGAACCGGATTCTCGCCTTGTTCGACTCGCATTTCGGACCGGAATGGCTGGGACGCGTGGACGACCCCCGGTTCTGGGACAAGGTCCTCGAGTTGGACGGCGCTGCCCTGTGGTCCGTGCACAACCAGCTGAAATCGCATCTCCTGCGGAGCATTCGGGAGCAGGCGCGGCGCCGCTGGGCGGACCAGTGGAAAGAGGCGCTGCACCTGGTCGGCGCGGGGACGCTGCTCGATCCGGAAACCCTCACGATCGGCTTCGGCCGCCGGTTCGCCACGTATAAGCGGGCCGACCTGATCTTCCGCGATCCCGACCGGTTGCAGCGGCTGCTGGTGAACCCCTGGCGCCCGGTCCAGATCGTGTTCTCCGGCAAGGCGCATCCGGGTGACGAGCCCGGCAAACAGGTCCTCCAGCGCGTGTACGCGCACACCCGCGAGGCCCGGTTCGAGGGCCGTATCGCGTTCATCGAGGACTACGACATGCATCTGGCCCACAGCCTGGTGCAGGGCGTGGACCTCTGGCTCAATATGCCGCGCCCGCCGCTCGAAGCGTGCGGCACGAGCGGCATGAAGGCGGCCTTGAACGGGGTGCCGCAGCTCAGCACGCTGGACGGGTGGTGGGCCGAGGGTTACGATGGGCCGAACGGCTGGGCGATCCCCCCGGCCCCCCCGCCGGCGGGTCAGGACGCCGACGCAGCCGACGCCGAGCAGCTGTACCACCTGCTCGAATCGGAGGTCGTGCCGCTGTTCTACGATCGTGACAACCAGGGGGTCCCGACCGGCTGGGTGGAGAAGATGAAGCACGCACTGCGCACAGCGGGCGCGCGGTTCACGGCGCAGCGCATGGTGCGGGAATACGTCACCGAGTACTACCTCCCCGCACTGCAGGGCGAGCAGCCGGCCGATGATCCGCCGACGGCCTGAGCAAGGAGGAGTGGAAGCGAACATGGGCGCGACGACACCCGCCCCGAAGTCCCGGCGACGGAGCCACGCCGCCGCCCATCCGCAGCGGTCGGCCGCTGCCGCGGCCCCGCGGCTGCAGGTCGCTCCAGCGGAGCGGATCGGTGTCGCCCACCTGACCGCGGAGTACTGGCCGTTCGCGCGCACCGGCGGACTGGGCGAGGCGGTGAGTGGCTTGGCGACGTGTCAGGCGGCCGCCGGCTTGCCGACGACGGTGATCATGCCGCTGTACCAGCTGGTGCGTGAGACGACCCCCTCGCTGGAGCGGACGGGCTCGCCGCTCACGATCACGCTCGGGGGGCATACCGAACGAGCGTGGCTATACCGCACGCCACCGGGGGGCGGTCCGCAGGTTTTCTTCATCGAGCATCCCGATTTCTTCGACCGCGCGGGCATCTACGGCGATAACGGCGGGGACTATCCGGACAACGCCCGGCGGTTTGCATTCTTCTGCCTGGCCGCGCTCACGGCGCTCCCCGAGATCGCTCCGGACACGCAGGTCCTGCATTCACACGACTGGCACACGGCGCTGGCGCCGGTGTACCTGCGCACCGCGTTCAGCGGCGAGCCGTTCTACAAGCGCCTCGCGGTCGTGATGTCGGTGCACAACGCCGGATTCCAGGGCCATTTCCCGCCCGACACGATGGCGCAGCTGGGCCTTCCCGTCGAGCTGTACAACGTCGACGTGTTCGAGTGGTACGGGCGCATGAATGCGCTCAAAGGCGCATTGGCCTTCTCGGACGTCGCCGTGACCGTCAGCCCGACGCATGCGAAGGAGCTGTGCACGCCGGAGGGCGGGTTCGGCCTGCACGACCGATTCGGCGCGCTCGGCGACCGGCTGGTGGGGATCCTGAATGGGATCGATCCCGATCTCTGGAACCCCGAGACCGATTCAGAGCTCACGGGGAATTATTCGGACGAGGACCTTTCCGGCAAACGGCGGTGCAAGACGGCGCTGCAACGGGCGTACGGCCTGGCTCAGCGGGGGCACACGCCGCTCTTCGGCATGAGCGCCCGCATGGTAGCCCAGAAGGGTCTGGACTTGGTGCTCGGCGCCGATCTCCTCGGGACGTCGGACGCGCAGTTCATCTTCCTGGGAGCCGGAGAGCATCGCTACCACGAAGCATTGGGCAACCTCGCCGCGGCCGCGCCCGACCGGATCGCGGTCGAGTTCATGTTCACCGATCGCCTCGAGCACCGTCTGCTGGCCGGCGCCGACGCCTTACTCATGCCGTCGTTGTACGAGCCGTGCGGGCTCACACAGATGCGTGCACAGCACTACGGCGCCGTCCCCGTGGCGCGACGAGTGGGCGGTCTCAGGGACAGCATCGTGGACGGCGTGAGCGGGTTCCTCTTCGACGAATACACACCCGCGGCACTCGTTCAGGCCATACGCCAGGCAGTGGAGTGCTATGCCGACCGGACCGCGTGGCGGAAGCTGGTGCGGGGGGCGATGGCCCAGCAGTTCGGCTGGCACCGCTCCGCAGAGCAGTACTTGGCTCTGTACGCCCGCGCGCTCGCGCTTCGATCGGCCTCCACTTGACCGAGAACGCCGTGGACTTCGTCCTCGCGCTCCACAGTCACCTCCCATACGTCCTCAATCACGGCCGCTGGCCCCACGGCAGCGACTGGCTGTGCGAGGCCGCGCTCGACACCTACCTGCCCCTCCTGGAGCGACTCGAAGAGCTGACCGCCGCGGGGACCCCCACGCCGATGACTATCGGCTTCACCGCGGTGCTGGCGAACCAGCTGGCGAGCCCGACCTTCACACGCGAAATGGACGCGTTCTTCGCTCAGCGCCTGGCAGCGTGCGACGAGGCGCCCGCCGCCCTCAACGCCTCTGGTGATGCCGCCCTGGTCCCGCTCGTGGGTTTCTGGAGATCACGGTTTAGCCGCCTGCAGGCGCTATTCCGGAGAATCGAGGGAGATCTCGTCGCTGCGTTTCGTCGGCTCCAGGATCGGGGCCGTCTCGAGATCATGGGGTCCGCGGCGACGCACGGCTACCTGCCGCTCCTCGGCCGGGACGAAAGCATCCGACTCCAGCTCGCGGTGGGCCGGGAGGAGCACAGGCGCCTGTTCGGGGTCGCTCCGACGGGCTGCTGGCTGCCCGAGTGCGCCTATCGCCCGCGCGGCAAATGGCGGGGGAAAAAGGTCCGCCGCGGCATCGAGCAGCATTTGGCGGACGCCGGCTTTCGTTACTTCTTCACCGACGCGCATCTCGCCCGCGCGGGCGGCCCGCTCGGCACCTACGGCGAGATCCCGCTTGGGGCGGAGCGGTTCGACGCGGAGCGGCACGACGCCGCCTCCCAGCCAGCCCGAGAGAGGCGCGTGCGAGCGGCGCGGTCCCCCTACCGCGCCTACCGGGTCTCAGGTCGCGGGGTGCGGCCGCCCGTCGCGGCGTTGGTGCGGGACCCCCGGTCATCTATGCAGATCTGGAGCCGCCATCAAGGCTACCCGGGCGACGAATGGTACCTCGAGTTTCACAAGATCCGTTGGCCGGGCGGCCTGAAGCTCTGGCGCGTCAGCGGCGCGAACGTGGACCTCGGCGCGAAGCGTCCGTACGAGCCGGCGGCTGCTCACGAGCGAGCGATGGGCCACGCCGGTCACTTCGTTCATCTGCTACAGAGCCTCGCCCGGGATGAAGCGGCCGTGAGAGGCGGCGTGATCGTGGCGCCGTTCGACACCGAGCTGTTCGGGCACTGGTGGTTCGAAGGGGCGGACTTCCTGGCCGCGACGTACCGGGCCCTGACCGGCGTGCGGAACGGGGACGTCTGCGCCGTCACAGCCTCGCAGCACCTCGAAGCCCATCCCCCCGGCATGGCGGTCCAGCTGGCGGAAGGCTCGTGGGGCGCGAACGGCGATCACAGCATGTGGTTGAACGACCGGACGGTGTGGACGTGGCAGCGCCTCTGGGGTCTGGAAGAGGCGTTCTGGGACGCCGCTCCCGCGGCGCTCGCGTCGCCCCCGGCGCGACCGGTGCTCGCACAGGCAGCGCGGGAGCTGTTGCTCGCGCAGGCCTCCGACTGGCAGTTCATCATCTCGACCGGAGCCGTCGTGGACTATGCTGAGCGGCGCTTCACGCTCCACTGTGATGACGCCGAGCGCCTGATTAAAGCGCTCTCCGGTAGAGACCTCGAGGCTGCGGGTCGAACGGCCGACGAGCTCGCACGCCGCGACGACCTGTTCCCCAACGTACTGGCCCAAGTGGCAGAGGCGCTCGACGGTTGATGCGGTCCGTCGTGATCCACGGGCACTTCTACCAGCCACCCCGGGACGATCCACGGACCGGGGCCATTCCGCTCGAGCCGAACGCCGCACCGTTCCACGATTGGAACGAGCGCATCGAGACGGAATGCTACGCGCCTGTGGCGCCTTCGCTCGCGTCAATGAGCTTCGATTTCGGGCCCACGCTGCTCGAGTGGATGGAGCAGCACGCGCCCGGGACATACGCGGCGGTGCTCGCCGCCGATCGCGCGAGCGCGGGTCGGCATGGCGGGCACGGCGGTGCGATCGCGATGCCGTACCATCACCTCATCCTGCCGCTCACCTCGCGGCGCGATAAGGTAACCGAGGTGCGGTGGGGGATCGCCGACTTCCGGCGGCGGTTCGGCCGAGAGCCGGAAGGCCTGTGGCTGCCTGAAACGGCGGTGGATGATGAGACACTCGACGTGTTGGCCGCCGAAGGTATCCGGTTCACGATCCTCGCGCCGCACCAGGTGGAGCACGCCCCCGCGGAGGGGCGTCCCGGCTGGTACCGGACGGGTGGCGGCCAGCGGATCGCCCTCTTCATTTATGACGGCGCGATCTCGCACGATGTCGCCTTCGGACCGCTCGTGCGCGACCCCGCCGCGTGGGTCGAGCGCCTGACCACAGGTCCGGCCCGGCTGGTTGCCGTCGCGACGGACGGCGAGACGTTTGGCCATCATCACAAGGACGGCGCCGTCGTCCTCGGTCGCGCGCTCGCTGCCTTGGGGCGGCGCGGTGACGTTCGAGTTGACAACTTCGCGGCGTTTCTGGCCCGGCATCCGCCGGAGGAAGAGGTGCGGCTCGTCGCGCCCAGCTCGTGGAGCTGCCCGCATGGCGTGGAGCGCTGGCGTGCCGAGTGCGGTTGTCGCGCGGCGCCCGAGCGCGGCATGCACCAGCGCTGGCGAGCACCGCTACGCGCCGCGCTCGACTGGCTCTCGGCGGAGTTGCACGCCGTGTTCGAGCGCAATGGCAGGTCGCTGCCCCCCGAACTCGAGCGTCATGCGCTCCGGATGTTCACGTCGTGCGGCTGGTTCTTCGACGACATCGCCGGGCTCGAGTCGCTGATTGTGCTGCGGTCGGCTGCGCGGGCCATCGAGCTGTCGGGCTCGGAGGCGCCACGCCTCGAAGCGGGGCTGCTCGAGCGTCTCGCATTGGCGCCGAGCAACGACCCCGCCGTGGGCTCGGGGCGGGACCTCTACTTGAAGGAGGTGAAACGGTGAGGCCGGTGCTACTCCCTGTAAAGCGCCGGGAACTCCTGCTTCAGCCGGTGCAGCTTCGGTAGGTCGTTAAAGACGATGTACGGCTGGTACGGGTGGCGGGCGAGATAGTCCTGGTGGTACGCCTCTGCTGGATAAAAGTGCTCAAACGGCACCACCTCGGTGACGATGGGACCGGGGAAGACATGGGCGCTGCCGAGCTGCGCGATGTAGGCCTGCGCCGTCGCCCTCTGGTCTCCGTTCGCGTAGAAGATCGCCGAGCGGTACTGGCTCCCCACGTCGGGACCCTGGCGATTCAGCTGCGTCGGATCGTGCGCCACCGAAAAGAACACGCGCAGCAGGTCGCTGTACGAAATCTGCGACGGGTCATAGGTGATCTGGACCGACTCGGCGTGCCCGGTCGTGCCGGTGCTCACCACGGCGTAATGGGCGGTCGCGGCGCCTCCGCCCGAGTAGCCGGAGACCACGGCTGAGACACCCTTCACGTGTTTGAATACGGCGTCCACGCCCCAGAAGCACCCTCCCGCGAGCACGGCGGTCTGTTCCCCCTTGGCCGGGGAGAGGTTGGACGCGGGCGCAAAGGCCGGGACTTGTGCCCGCGCGGCATTGCCGCTCAGGAAGCCGGTGGTGCACAGGAGAGCGATGAAGCGGGGCAGGCTGCGGAATCGGTTCATACGGCATCCTAATGACGTCGCGTCGAGTTTGGTTCCCGCGTGCCCTACAATACGCCGCGAGTCCCCCGGACGGATCCCGCGGCGGTGGGCCTTGTGAAGCGACGTAAAGCAAGATAGGGTGCGATTATGGCCCGGATCCTCATCATCGACGACGATGTCCCGTTCCGCCAAGCGCTCGCCAAGCATTTCGAGCTGGCCGGCCACGACGTCCGCCAGGCTGCCGACGGCGACTCCGGACTGCGGGCGTGCGCCCGCTCCCCCGCCGACGTCGTGCTCGTGGATATCTTCATGCCCGGTCAGGGCGGTCTGAAGACCATCGACCGCCTGCGCCTCGAGTGGCCCGGGGTGAAAATCATCGCCATGTCCGGTGTGACGAGCGCGGGAACGCTCGACGTGGAAGGCCACGCGATCGCCCTCGGCGCCCACCGGTTCGTCGGGAAGCCATTCGAGGGCGCAGCCATGGTCACCCTCGTCACCCAGCTGCTCGCCGGGGCGAAAGGCTTACCTCCCACCTAGCGCGGCTCGACGCCGCTAGCTGGTGACCACCGCGTTGGCGGACGCCGGCGCCGCACTCGACACGATCACCCCACCCCCCAATGCCACGCCGGGCACCGGCGTCGCGCCTTGCTCGCCGAAATACGCCTCCTCGCCGTGCTCGCTCAAGTCCAGCCCCGTCAGCTGCTCGCGCACCCCGGCCTTGGCTCCGAGGGTGGCGTTCACCAGCGTCATGATGACCGCTGTCGCGGTCGCGGCGAGGGCCACCGTGGCCACCACGGCCAGGAGTTGCACCCCCATCTGCGCGAAGTTACCGGCGAGCCATCCATCCCCGCCGGCGGGATTGGCAACCTTCGTCGCGAACACCCCGGTCAGCAACGCCCCAGCCACCCCTGCGAGTCCGTGGCAGGAGAACACGTCGAGCGAATCGTCGAGCCGCGTCCTCGCGCGGATCTGAATGGCGGTGTAGCTCACCAGCGCCGCCAGCGCGCCGATCGCGAGCGACGCCGTCGCGGTCACGTAGCCTGCGGCCGGCGTGATCCCCACCAGCCCGACCACGAGACCCGTTGCGGCCCCAACTGCGGTCGCCTTGCCCGTGCGCATCAGGTCGAGCCCGACCCACGTGAGCAGCGCTGTGGCGGCCGCCGTGTTGGTGTTGGTGAACGCCAGCGCGGCCAGTCCGTTGGCGGCGAGCGCCGAGCCCGCGTTGAACCCGAACCAGCCGAACCAGAGCAGGCCGGCGCCCAAGAGCACGAGCGGCACGTTGTGCGGCACGATCGGGATGCGCTTGAAGTCCTTGCGGGGGCCGAGCATGCGAGCGGCGACGAGCGCGGAGACGCCCGCGCTGATGTGTACCACGGTGCCCCCCGCGAAGTCGAGCGCGCCGAGCTTCTGAAGCCAACCGCCGGCGCCCCACACCCAATGCGCCAGCGGGTCGTACACGAAGGTGGCCCAGAGAACCAGGAACACGACGTAGGCGCGGAAGCGCATGCGCTCCACTATGGCTCCGGAGATGAGTGCGGGCGTGATGATCGCGAACATCGCCTGAAACATGGCGTGGGCTTGCAGGGGGATCGTCGCGGCGTACGCCGGATCCGGATCGAGCCCGACCCCCCTGAACGCCACCCACGAGAGGCCGCCCCACAAGGGCGTGCCGTGTGCGAACGCAATCGAATACCCCACCAGCACCCACTGGACGCTGATGACGCCGAGCGCCACGACGCTCATCATCATCGTGTTGAGCGAATTCTTCGGTCGCACCAGGCCGCCGTAGAAAAACGCCAGGCCGACCGTCATCACCATCACGAGCGCCGTGGAGGTGAGGACCCAGGCGGTGTCGCCGGCCGAGATCGCGGTGGTCATGTGCCCTCCGTGTCGGCCGCGGCCCCGGCGTGGTGCGCGCTCTCGAGCGCCGCCCGCTGCACCTCATCGGCGTTGACCGCGGTGAGCGCGGCGTTGTCCGCCTCACCGGTGCGGATGCGAATCACCCGCTCGATCGGCTGGATGAAAATCTTGCCGTCTCCGACTTCGCCCGTCCGGGCGGACAAGAGAATCGCCTTGATGCACGGCTCGACGAACGGCTCGGAGCAGACCATTTCGATCTTCACCTTCTCGTGGAATTCCATGACGACGGTGGTGCCGCGGTACTGACTCACGATTTCCTGCTCACCCCCATGACCGCTCACGCGGCTGAGGGTGATGCCCGTGACGCCGGCCTGGAACAGCGCCGCTTTGACATCGGGAAGGCGTTCGGGCCGGACGATAGTGGTGATGAGTTTCATACGGGCAAAGCTACCCCCGGACCGGCATGCTGTCAAAGGAATTGTGCTTCTATTGCACGTTTTGATGTGCAGCGATTCTTGTGCCACGGCGCGCCATCTGCAACCAGAGCTCATAATGTTGCCTCCAATGCACAGATTCGTTGTCACGGCGCCATAGGCCCGTCCGAGCTCCCAACCTCCCAAACGTTGCCTTTTGTGACTGCGCATGGAACTGTGGAGCCACTTCTTCGGCCTGGAGGCCTGTATGCGTGCGGCAAGTCGGCTGGTAACCGCTGGAGTGGCCATGCTGGTGTGCGGGGTGGGCGCCGCAGGGGCTCAAGGTGCCAAGACCAACACGGAGGTCGGGACTTCGGTTGGGGTCACCATTCTGAGCGTCTCGGGAGGCGGCGGATCGGTCACGCACGTGGGGATCCCCGGCGACGGGATTCAGGCGTCGCCGACCGTCTATGCCACGATTTTCGCCTCGCCGTCCTTCATGGTGGAGCCTCAGGTCGCGTTCAGTCTCCTGTCCAGCGGAGGGCAGACGCTGACATCGGTGGGGCTCGCCCTTCAGTTCGGATATTTGGTCACGCCCTCGCAGCCGGGATCGGTATACGTGGCGGCGAACGGCGCGTTTCAGTCTGTGTCTCTCTCCGGAGGGGGTGGGTCGGTCAGCGGCCCCGGCCTTGGCGGAGCGCTCGGATATCGGTTCAAAGTGAGAAACAATCTCGCGATCCGGCTTGACGGCCGGTATCGCCGCTGGTTCTCGGACTTCAAGGACCTGAACGAGATCGGGTTCGGCTTGGGCCTGGGCGCAACCTTCTAAGGACGCGGTTCCCTGTTCAGCCAGGCGCGAAGGCCCGGTCCTCCGGGCCTTCGTTTTTTTGCGTGATCGACTGACCACGCGTGAGGACACCCGAACCGCCGGCCGGGCTCCCCATTTCCGGCACGGATTTCGCCCGAGCCGGCGCCAGCGGTCTCACGCGTCGCGGGTATCATGGGGAGGGAGGGTTTTATGGAGACGACGTCTCGGTTCGTCGCACTGCTCGCCGTGCTTTCCTGCACCGCCGCAACCGCGCAAGCGCAGTATCCGCAGCGGCGCGACGGCTTCTGGATCGGTTTCGGATTGGGATATGGTTCGGCCAACGTCACGTGCGACAACTGCAATTCTGGGCCCCGCACCGGAGGCTTCACCGGTTTCCTGAAGTTGGGCGGCACACCGAGTCGCAATGTCCTCATCGGCGCTTCTCTCAACGGGTGGACCCGCGAGACGGCCGGCGTGAACGAGTCGTTGGGCAACATTACCACCTCCCTCTTCTATTATCCCGTCGCCTCCAGTGGCTTCTTTCTCACCGGCGGTCTCGGGTTCTCTGCCTACAATATCGACTCGAGTCCCGAGGTAAACGGGTCGGGGTGGGGGTTCACGAGCGGGGCCGGCTATGATATCCGCGTGGGCCGCAACGTCTCACTCACGCCCGTCGTGAATTTCGTCTACGGGGCACTGGGAGACTTTGATGTGCCCGGCATCGGCACGGCTCACGGTTGGAAACAGAACGTCGTCGATTTCGGCCTGGGTGTAACCTTCCACTGAGCCCCCCCGCCCCCGGGGGCCGCCGGTCGTTATCTTGTGCCACCGCTGATGCTCCCGCATCTGGTGGCACTCGTTTTTCAGGTCACCGCGCCCTGCCCGCGCGCGTCGGCCGCGGCCGGTCAAACCGATGCCGGATGGAACGCCTATCGGCGCGGGTCGGTCGCCGACGCGCGTAGCCATTTCGAGGCCGCCGACTCTCTCTGTCCTGGCGATCATGCGACGCAGGTGGGCCTCGGGTTCGTGCGGCTGCGCCAGAGCCAGCCGCGCGCTGCCGCAGAGCGATTCCTTCAGGCCATCAGGAGCGACACGGGTGACGCCGATGCGTGGTACGGACTCGGCCTCGCGCGCGTCCGCCTGGGGCAGCGCGGCGCGGCGGTGGATGCCTGGCGACGCACTCTGCGGCTCGCACCGGGCTACGGCGACGCCGAGGTTCAGCTACTGGCCGTGGGGATCGACAGCGGGCTGGCGCTGCCAGCCGTGCGGCGGCCTGATCACCCGGACGTGCCGGCTCGTGCCGCGGGCGACGGGTTCGAGACCCGGGCCGCGGGCGGGTGGCAGCCCTTCTACGTGAAGGGCGTCAATCTCGGCGTGGCCCTGCCCGGCAACTTTCCGTCACAGTTTCCGACCGATGACTCGACCTACGCCCGCTGGCTCGAGCTGATCGCTGGTGCCCGGGCCAACGCAGTCCGGGTGTACACGATTCTGCCCCCGGCATTTTACCGGGCGCTCAAAGCGTGGAACACCGCTCACCCCGACAGCACTCTTTGGCTGCTCCACGGAGTGTGGACGGAACCGCCTCCCAGGCAGGACTACGACGCCACGGCCTGGAAGGCGGCGTTCCGCGCCGAGATGCGCCGGGCGGTAGACGTGGTGCACGGACGCGCGCTCATCGCGGCACGGCCGGGTCACGCCTTCGGTCGCTACGAGACGGACGTGTCCGACCACGTCTTCGGGTTCATCATCGGGCGGGAATGGGAGCCGTTCTCGATCACGGCCTACAACCGGCGGCGGCGCGACCGCACGACGTTCAGCGGTCGTTTCCTGGCTGTGGACCGCGGGACACCCGCAGACGTATGGATGGCGGAGCAGTGCGACTATCTGCTGGGCTACGAGTGGGACACCTACCACGCACAGCGACCGATCGCGTATACCAATTGGCCGACCCTCGATCCGCTGTCACACCCGACCGAGGCGACGCTCGAGGAGGAGCAGCGATTGCGGCGCCTGCACCGGTTCCCGCCCAACCCTCGCCTCAAGGAATACGACAACGATCGCGAGTCGCTCGACGCCATGTTGGTGCGCACCACGTCGGCGGATCTCGGGGGCTACTTCGCGTCGTACCACGCCTACCCCTACTATCCGGACTTCATCGGCCTCGACTCCACGTACGCCGGGGTTTCCGGCGCATCGCATTACCTGCGCTATCTGCGGGAGCTGAAGCGCCATCATGCCGGTCGGGCCCTCCTCGTGGCCGAGTACGGGGTGCCCTCCTCACGCGGGGTGTCCCACCTCGACGCCGACGGCAACGATCACGGGGGGCACGACGAGCGAGCGATGGCGCAGATCGATGCGCGTCTCACCCAAGACATACGCGATGCGGGCGCGGCGGGCGGGGTCCTGTTCGCGTGGCTCGACGAGTGGTTCAAGCACACGTGGGTGACGATCGATCTCGAAGTGCCCCCGGAGCGCACGCGGCTGTGGCACAACGTCGAGGACGCGGAGCAGCACTACGGCTTGCTGGGAGAGTACGCCGGCCCGTCCCCGGGCACGCCCGAGCCCGGCGGCGATCCCGGAGCGTGGCAGGGATTGCCGTGGGTCGAGCGTCGCGATTCGCTTGTGCTGCGCCTGGGGGCTGATCCTTCATATCTGTATCTGGCGCTGGCAGGCGGGCCGAGGTTCGAGGCGGCACGCTACGTCGTCGGAATCGACACCTATGGGCGGGACCTGGGCGAGATGCGGCTGCCAGGGGTCGACCGGCCCGGTACGATCGGATTCGAGTTCGCTCTCGTACTGAACGACACCAGCGACGCACAGCTCTTGGTCGCTCCGTGGTACAACCCCTACCTTGGACCGCGGAAGGGCATGGGGCCGACGGGCCTCGACGCCTTCTATAATGAAGCGGCGACGGCGAATTCCGTGGGGCACGATGGGGCGTTCGATTCGCTCTTCGTGACCACCAACCGTTGGCGGATCGGGCGGAACGGTCGGACGTATCCCGCCAGGGGCGTCAACCGCGGGCGGTTGCGCTACGGCCCTACGGCGCGGTCGACGCTCGCGGACTGGTACATCGACCGCGCGTCCGGGCAGATAGAAGTGCGAATCGCCTGGGGACTCTTGAACGTCACCGACCCGTCGTCGCGGCGCGTCATGGTGCGGTACCGACGGGCCGGAGTGTTCGAGACCGCGCCGACCGACGGGTTTCGGTTCGCGGTGGCCGCGCTCGATCGAGAGGGTGGAGCGGTGGTTGGGAGTCTCGAGCCCGAGCGGACCTACGCCTGGCCCACCTGGGAGGTGCCCACGTGGCACGAACGGCTGAAGCCCGCCTACTTCGCGATGCGAGAGGTGTGGGGATCGTGGTGACGAGGGCGGCGTGGGTGCTCGCCCTGCTCAGCGTGCCCGCGCTCCTCCACGCCCAGCTGCCGGATGCCGATTCCGCGTTCGCCAGGGGCGATTACGCCGCCGCTCGCGCCGCGTACGAGCGCGTGCTCGCGCGGGACTCCCTCAACGAGCGAGCAGTCTATCGACTCGCCATTCTCGACAGCTGGGACGGCAAGCTCGTCCGCTCCCTGGCGCGGTTCGGCACCCTGCGCCGAATCGACCCGCGCGATCCCGACATCATGGTGTCTCATGCACAGGTGTTGGCGTGGGCCGGCAGGACGGCAGCCTCCGGGGCGCTCTACGATTCTGTGCTGGCACGGTATACGGACCGCACCGACGCGCTGGCCGGCCGGGCGCGCGTGATTGCGTGGAGCGGCGACCTGGACCGGGCGGAGCAGTTGTGGCGGGCCGCGCTGGACCGCCATCCGGACAGCGCCGAGCTGTTGATCGGCCTCGCGCAGACGCTGTACTGGAAAGGGCAGCCCGAGCTCGCCGAGTCGTACGCCGTTCGCGCGCGGACGCTCGCGCCGGAAGATCGGAGCGCGCGCGATCTCGAGCGGGAGCTGCGGGCCGCGCTCCGTCCCGACGTGGCGACGTCGGTGGACGGGGCCACAGACTCGGACGACAACGATTTCGTCGCGCAGGAGGGGAGGATCACCACGTCGCTCTGCGCAAACCTGCGCGGAACGCTGCATGCGGGCTGGCGTCACGGCACCGACCCCCGGGGCGCCGGCACGAGCTACGGCGGCGGTGGCGTCGTGACCGCCGCGCTCGGCCACGGAGCCGTTTTCCGTGCCGGACTCGGCGCCCGGCGGATCGAGTCGGACACCGGCCCCGCTCACCCACTGCCCTCCCGCACGCTGCTCACGGCAGAGCTGGGCGTGGGGCTCCGCCCGGCTCGCTATGCGGCGGCGAGCCTGGGCTACTCCCGCGCGCCGTTCGATGAGACCGCCGGACTGATGCGCAAGGATCTCACTATCGATGCGCTCGACTTCAGCGTCGACGTGTCGCCCGGGCCGGGCTGGTCGATCTCGGGAGGTGGGGGCGGCGCTTGGTTTTCCGACGCCAACCGCCGTCTCTCGGCCGTGGTCGCGGTGCTGGGTCGCGCGGCGCCTGGACTGCAGCTCGGACCCTACGCGCGCATCATGGGATACCGAGTCAATGGTGGCACCGGCTACTTCTCACCCGACCGCTTCATTGTGGTCGAGGCCCGAGCCGTATACGTGTGGCAACAGCGATCGTGGGGCGTCCGCGGTGACGGAGGCATTGGGGGACAGCAGGTGTTCGCGGGGGCCGCTCGGCAAACGGAGTGGCACGTCGGTGTGTCGCTGTCGCGCGGGTGGGGCGCGAACAACGAGCTGAGCCTCGTCGGATCGATCACCAACAGCGCGGCGGCCACCACGCCCGGGACCGTGCCGACCGAGGGTTTTCGCTATCGGACTTTAGGTCTGCGGTTCCGCCAGGGGCTCTAGGTCCACGCTGGCCTTGTGGCGCTCGGCCGCGCCCAATCCCAGGGTGCGGAGCAGATCGATGGCTTGGCGTTGCTCGGGACTAGGGAGTGCCCCCACCGCTTGCCGCATCGACTGAGCGTGCAACGGGAAAATGCGCCGGATCACCCCCCGACCGGCTGGCGTCAACGAGAGCAGGGTGACGCGCCGGTCGGCCGCGCTCGGCCGGCGCCGGACGAGCCCCCGCTTGACGAGCTTGTCCACCACGTAGGTGGTGCTCGACGATTCCACCAGGATCCGTCGCCGCACCTCGCAGACCGGCAGCTCCCCCTTGTGATAGAGCACCTCTAGCACCCCGAACTCCGTCACGCCGAGGCGGAAGCGGGCGATGCTGGCGCGGGAGTGCCGCTCCACCGCGTCGAACGCCCGCGCCAGCACCACCCACAGGAGCAGGGCGGGGTCACGGGGCGGGGCCTGGGACTGCTTCATCTTGCCCTCCGGAACCTTCCGGGATGACCTCGTGTTCCTTTCTGTTAGAAATCTAATATCTCGATTTCGAGATATCAACGAAACGGAGGACTCACGATGCTTGCGAATCTGGGGTTACTGGCCCTGCGAGTGACGCTGGGCCTGGTCTTCCTGGGCCACGGAGCCCAGAAGGCTTTCGGCGCGTTCGGCGGACCGGGGTTCAACGGAATGACCGGCTTCATCGGCAGCCTGGGCCTCCGGCCGGCACGCTTCTGGACGGGCCTGGCGGTCGGCGGCGAGCTCATCGCCGGCGCCCTCTACGTGCTGGGGCTGCTCACGCCGCTGGCAGGGTTGCTCGTGCTCGCCACGATGGCCGTGGCCATCGCCAAGGTGCATGGGCCCAAGGGATTCTTCGTCCAGAACGGCGGCTACGAGTACAACCTCGTACTGATCATCGCCGCGGTCGCGCTGGCCCTCGTGGGGCCCGGGACCTACTCGCTCGACCACTTGCTGGGCCTGGCGCGGTAATCCTGCTCCACTGCGGCCTCTGGGACACTCGCCGCCTCACCGGGTCCCCGGTCCCCTCTCCTCCATGCGCTGATCGCGCGGCAGGATCATCGCCCGCACGACGGCCGTAGCGTCCACGGCGATGAGCAACCCGTCCTGCGGCAGCGACTGGACCCCGATCACGATTCCCGCCGGCGGATTGCGCTGCGGGAAGAAATCGGGCGCCGCCTGCCGGATCGTCTCGAGATCCTTCGGCGAATAGTTCACCACGTACACCGTGAGCTTGGCGACATCCGCAGGCGTCGCCCCGCCGATCCGGAGGACCGTCGCGAGGTTGGCGAACGCCTGCGCGGCCTGCGCCCGCAGATCACCCACGCCGACCAGGCGTCCCATGCTGTCGAGCGCCACTTCGCCCGACACGTAGAGCGTCGAGCCGATCCGCACCGCGTGTGTGAATCCCGGAAGGGCCGCCAGAGTCCCTGGATTGATGTAGCGCGTGCCGATCGGATCGGGCCCCGACCGAATGCCGCCTGGTGTGGGGGCGACGCAGGCCGCCAAGAGGGTGACGATCACGACGCTCGGCACGGCGCTGCGCATAGGGCTCTCCTCATCGATCCGGTGGTCTGATACCTCGGGCCTCTCTGTATACGCTGCCCGGCCACCGGAGTTCAAGGGGCCGCCCTGCTCAGCATCCGGCGAGCGGCGGCCGTAACAACCAGCATGAGCGCGGTGCCCGACCGGGAAGCGGCTGGCTCTCGGGACGACGACGAGCCGGCCCTTGTGGCCCGGGCCCTCGCGGGCGATCGCACCGCGCTGGGCGTGCTGGTCACGCGGTTCGCGGCGCCGGTCCGCCGGCTGGCATACGCCATCCTGCGAGACGCCGATGAAGCGGACGACGCAGCGCAGGACGGGGTGTTGCAGGCGCTGGTCAAACTCGACCGGTACGATCCGAGCCGCCCGTTCGGGCCCTGGTTGATGCGGATCGTGGCGAACGCGGCCATCGACCGGCGGCGGCGGCGAGCGGTACGGGAGACGAGCGAGCTGGACGAGGGGCTGGTCGGCGGCGGGCCGTTGCCCGACGTGGAAGTGGATCGGCTGGCGTTACGGCAGCGCCTCGCGATGGCGCTCGACACGCTCCCGCAGCGCTACCGCATGGCCCTGGTGCTGTTCGATGTGGAAGGGTACTCGCAGGCGGAAATCGCCGAGATCCTCGGCGTCGCACCCGGCACCGTGCGCTCGGCCGTGTTTCATGCGCGACGCCGGCTGCGACGGTGGCTCGAAGGCTGGAAGGAGGGCGGCGGTGAATCCTGAATCGAAGGCCTTTTCGGCGGAGCCGGACCGCGTGCTCGGCGCCGAGCTGCGGGCACTGCTCGATCGGCCCGGCGAAGCCGAGTTCGTCGCGGCGGTCATGGCCGGCGCGGCGGCGGCCGGCGTCGGCTCGACGCGCGCCGTGCTGGGACGGTGGGCCCGCCTCGCGGTGGCTGGCCTGATCGTCGCCGCGGTGGGCAGTGCCCTCGTGATTCGGAGCACGACCGAACCGGCGGCGACGCTCGATACCGAGTGGGTCGCCGCGGCGACGGGCAGCGCCGCGGCTGCGGCGTTGTTCACGTCGCAGAATGCCCCGGATGCCACCGTGTTGTACGCATCGGTGGAGTCCAATTGACGAAGGGAGCCCGCGTATGCTGAAGCAATCGCCCGGCTGGGCGGTCGCCACGTTGATCGCGATCTTCGTGGCCGGGGGGCTCGTGGGGTGGGGCGTCGGGACGCGTGTGGGCCACGGCCGAGGGGACAGCGGTCCGGGCTGGGGTCGCGGCGACCGGGGCGGACCCGGAGGGCCGGGTGGCGGCATCCACTCGCTCCTGAAGCGCGAGCTCGACCTGACGCCCGCGCAAGAAGACTCGGTGCGGGCGATCTTCGCCCGCCACCGCCCGCGGATGGAAGCCCTGTGGCGCGAGATGCGTCCGCGTTTCGACTCCGTGCGCGCCGCGATCAACAGCGAAATCAGTGGGCAGCTCACGCCGGCGCAGCGCACCAAGTTTCAAGAGCTTGAGCGTCGCATGGATGAGCGGCTCCGGAGGGAGCCAAAACCCGCTTCACCCTAAGGGGAGGTGATGTCTACTGGGCGAACGGCCAGCGGGCTCCGAAGACGGCGGGGCCCGCTTCAGTTTCTCACCGCGCCGGCTGCGCCGGCCGCGCCGGCCGAATCGCCGCCCTGCACCAATCCCACGAAGTCCCGCAGCTCGGGCAGCCCCAGGTCGGAGGCGACCCAGTAGGTGTAATCGCGCGTGGTCCAGTGCAGCACGTGGTAACCCTGCCGCGTGAACGCGCCCGATCGCGTCGAGGGGCCACGCCCAACAGGCCACAGGAAGGCATTGATCACGTGTTGGCGCCGACCGTACACCAGCGCCGCAACCGGTTGGCCGCCCACATAATCGAGCCGTCCGCCGATCAGCGGGAAGCCGCGGCCGGCGAAGTCGTAGACCGGGGGCGAGAAGTCGAGCTTGCCGTTGAACCACGGCTTGACCGTGTGCTGGTCGGACGAGGGGACGTCCGCGAGATGGCCGGCCATGAGGGACCGCACGTGGCTCGCGAGCACCTGGTCGGCAAGCGCTTCCCCCCGCGCGCGATTCGAGGCGAGCTGCCAGCTCCCCGCCGCCACGATCGCCAGGGACGCGGCAACGGAGAGGGTACGCCACGGTACGCCACGACGCCGCGCAGCCAGGCTCGACTCCGCGCGCAGGCCGGTTCGGACGCGAGCGCGCAGGGTGTCCGGCACCTGGTAGCGGGGGAGCTGCTCACGCAGCGCTGCGCCCAGCCGCCGTCGACGCTGCTCCACACGGGCGCAGTCCGGGCAGACTCGCAGGTGCGCCTCGAGCTCGCCGGCCTCGGGCAGCGCGAGCTCACCGTCCAGATACGCGTCGAGCTGCGCCACGAAGGCGGGGTGCGTCACGTTAACAATCCTCCGTCGCGGGGCACAGCGCCTCCTCGAGCCGGCGGCGCGCGCGTGAGAGCCGGGACATCACGGTACCCACCGGTATTCCCGCTACGTCGCTGATCTCCTTGTAGGAAAGCCCTTCGAGCTCGCGGAGCACGATCACCTCACGAAATTCGGTGGGGAGTCGATCGATGGCTTCCCGTAGCGCGTCGCCCTCGCTCTTCCGTACGACCGCTGCTTCCGGGTGATCTTCGGCGACCCGCTCGCTGTGCAGCTCTTCGTCGAATGCGGTCGCTTGCGCATGGTGCCGATTTCGCTCCCGCCAGGTCCGCGCCGTGTTACGCACGATCGCGAGCAGCCACGCCCGACCCTCGCCCGGCTCGGTTCCCCGGAACCCGGCGAAATATCGAAACGCGCGCAGGGACGCTTCCTGTACGATGTCCTGCGCGTCGTCGGCGTCCCGCGTCAGATAGCGCGCCAGGGTGTAGGCGGCATCCAAATGTGGCAGCACGACCGCTTCGAATCGCTCGAGCTCGGTGGGTTCCAACCCGGCCTCAGTGAGTGTCGCTACACCTCTACGGTGACGACTCTCCGCTCCGTCGAATTATTCCCGCCGGAATAACCCTGAGAAGCGGCGTGTCTCTAACCTCGAAGGGAAAGCAGCCATCGCTCACGTCTAGAGGAGAAGATCGCACATGAGACATACCTACAATGTTGCGTTTCGCAACGTCGCCCAAGCCCTCCTGACCGCAGCCGCGGTCGCCGCGGCACCGGCAACTCGCTCGTCGGAAGATCCCTCCACCGTCACGGCCAAGCTGTCGGAGTGGAAGGTGGAGCTGTCGGCGGCAACCGTCACCGCGGGCGCCGTCACGTTCACGGTCACCAACACGGGCACCATACCTCACGCGCTCGAAGTCGAAGGGCGCGGCGTGGAGCGCGAAACCGACGTCATCCAGCCGGGATCGACCTCCACCCTGACCCTGACGCTCGCGCCGGGGACGTACGACGTGTACTGCCCCGTGGGCGAGGACTCGCACAAGAAGCTCGGTATGGAAACGCACCTCACGGTCCTGAAGCCGGGGAGCGCGGGGGCGACGGGCTACAGAAGCTCGGCCGCGAGCGGGTCGAGTGCGCTCACGAACGTCCAGGCGATCCGGGTGACGGGCGGTGGGCCCGTCATCCAGATCCTGCCCGGGCCGTTCCCCTTCCCGGACAGCGCGGCTCCGATCCTCCAAGCGTTCGGCCCCGAGCGAGAGGGACTCGAGTCACAGGTGAAGAATGGCCCGTACTCGAACAACGTGACGCCGATTTCGGGCACGTTCACCTTCAGCGCGTGGGACAAAGGCGCCACGCGAGACTCGGTGGACGGCGTAGCCGCGTTTACGACTCAGGACGGCGCTCGCTGGAGGCTCGTGATGGACCGCGTCCAGACCAAGGACGTCCCGCACCACCCCCGCTTCGGGGGCGTGATCATGGGCCTCTACTATCACGGCGTGACCCAGGTGCACACGCCGCTCGTGCCGACGATCAACAGCGCCGTCGCCCTCTGGGCGTTCGCGCACCTCTACAAGAACGACGCGCTCGTCACCGACAACGCGATGGTGCACGTCATGCTGCTATCGCGCACGCGGCGGGACGGCGACTACGCGCTCGCGTGCTGGGATTGCTCCAAGAACAAGATCGAAGAGCTGCAGCTGCAGATTCTGCCCGGGCCCGGTGAGCCCCAGTTCGACGCGCCGGGGGGGTTCCTGTTCGTCAACTGGGAAAAGTCCAGCTCCCGCAAGCCGGCGAGCTGAGGAGGATAATTCAATGCGCTTACGCATCGGAGTAATGGGCATGATGGCGCTCGCGGCGCTCGCAGGGTGTGGCGGCTACACCGGTACCTATGGCGGCGGTGGCGGCGGTGGCGGCGGTGGTGGCGGCGGGGGAGGAGGCCTGGTCGGCTCCGTGACGATCGGCCCCGGAATCGAATTCGTGAGCGGCCACAATGGGAGCACGAACGCGGCCGTGGACACGGTCCCGGTGGGCGGCACCGTCACCTGGACCTGGAGTGGCTCTCTGCCGCACAGCGTCCAATCCCTCGGCTCGGCGAGCTTCGCGAGCGGCGCCACGATGACCGGCAGCGGGACGTATGCGGTCACGTTTACCGTGCCCGGCACGTACGAATATGACTGCGCGGTCCACGGCCAGCTCATGACGGGCAGAGTCGTCGTTCGGTGATGATCTCGATTGATGCCTGACGCGCTGCTCGCGTGGTGGCTCGCGTGAGCGGTGCGCTCGCATCCCGACCCCTTGCAGGAGGACTACGATGGTGTCGATCACAGTATCACAGCTCCTGGCGCGATGGGCGCATCTCTACGGCCACACGCCTGTGAGCGCTACAGTCACCTATTTCCATCTTGTCGGCATCCTGGTGGGGGGTGGCGTAGCTGTCGCCGCGGATCGAGCGTCGCTACGCCTGTCGCCCGCGACCCGGCCCGACTGGCGCACGGAGCTCGATCGCCTTGCCGCCGTTCACCGCTGGGTAGTCGGCGGCCTCGCCCTCATTTTCGCGAGCGGCGTGCTCATGGCGCTGGCCCAAGTCGGCACCTTAGGCACCTCGGTCGTCTTCTGGACCAAGATGGGGTTCGTCGCCCTGCTGATCGGCAACGGCTACGCGCGGTTGCGCACCGAGATGGCCCTGCGACGGGGTTCGGTGGCCGCATGGGGTTGGTTCCGCCGGACATCAACGGCGAGCCTCGTGCTGTGGTTCCTCATCCTCTTCGCCGGCGCGCTGCTCCACTCTACAAGCTGATATTGAACCACGACCGTGAACACTAGAACAGGAATCCCGCGCGCAGGTACGCCGCCGTGCGCTCGGGACTCCGCGCGGCCGCGATGGACAGAATGTTGGCGCGGCGGTGTTGCCAGGCCAGCCACACGCCGCCGCCGGCGGCCGCGTGCCAGCGGTCGGACACCTCACCTGGGACCCACACCCGCCCTCCGTCCGCCAATCCGAAGAGCCCGACGTCCCCGAATGGTAGGCGACCGGCGGCGAGCCGCAGCTCGACGTTGGCATAGGCGCCGCGCCGCCCGGTGAAGCGCTGCTCGGCATACCCGCGGACCGTCGTCTCACCACCTACGTACACGAACTCCTGGAACGGCACCGTCCCAGCGACCGCGGCACCACCCGCGCGGAGCGCGAGCGTCACGGAGGCCGGATCGTCCGCGGAGAAGTAGGTCGCCGCCTCCGCGGAGCAAGACCCGAAGGGGCTCACGACGTGCCACAGGGCTGGATGCCACTGCCCGCCCGCGGTCAGGTGCACGCCGCGCGCCGGAGCGGTGGGCGAGTCGCGTGTGTCGAAGTCGAGTATCACGTGCAGCCCGAGCTGACCGAAGGCGCCCGCGCCGTAGTACGGCCCCGTGGTCGCGAGGAGCGAGCCGGGATCCGCTGAGGTCCGCGTGTACTCGAGCAGGGGCCCCGTGGTGAGCCGCACTCGCGCGGCGACCGGCACCGTCACGCTCGGCGCGAGCTGAATCTGCTTCTCCCGGACGCGATAGGCGCTGTCTGCCCGCGATCCGTCGGTCTCATTGCCGATTCCATAGAACCGGATGAGCTCGAGTCCGGAGGCCCGGAACGCGACGTTGAACGTCGTCGGGGGCCCCCAGGGCCGGAATTCCGCGGCGACGTTCACGCGGTAGCTGCGCGCGGCCGTGGCGTACTGCGCCTCGGCGAGGGCGCGTGTCGTCGGAGGCAGGGCGTGGAAGCCGTATCGCGTGTGGATGATCCCTGCACCGAGGAGCAGGCCGATATCGGGAGCATAGCTAGCGCCGAACGCCGGCATCGTCCGCGGCCGCCAGGGGTCGGGCGGCCCCTGGGCACGCGAGCGGGTGACGACGGCGAGGCCCGTCAGCAACAACACGCCTCGGGTGAGTGGGGGCACCGTACACGGGTAACACCGGCTGTGGCGAAGGAGCAAGGTTAGTATTGAGGAGGCCTCAACAGGAGCCGCCTCCGATGACCACCACCCGCCTATTGGTCGTGATCGGCCTCGCGACCGCGCCACTCGCGGCCCAGCACCGCCCGGCGCCGACGGGCCGGATGATGGGCGACCCGATGGAAATGCAGGAAATGATGGCGCCCATCGCGCAGGTGATGCTGTACACGCCACAGCACCTCCTTCCCCGCAAAGAGGCGCTGGGACTCACCGCGGACCAGGTCGCGCGGCTCACCGCGCTGCGCGACGCGACGACCGCGGCGCAGGACGCCGCCATGTCCGAGGCCGAGACCCACCTCGGAGAGCTGCAGCTCGCTGCCGACGCCGCTTCCCCGGACTCGGGGGTAGTGAAGACTCATTTCCAGGCGGCCCACGCCGCCATGGGGCGGGCGCGCTGGCTGTCGATCCGCTCCGCGGTGGAGGCCAAAGCCCTGCTGACCGACGCGCAGCGAGCCAAGCTCAAAGCCTGGGCGGATTCGCTGCAGACCTGGATGCAGCAGCACCGCCAGATGATGAAGCCCAGCCCGTCTCGCTGAGCCTGTCGGTTAGCGTGCTGCGCGTAGCGTGATTTTCTCTGTCTTATCGGCCGGCGTCGCGCAGTTGCCGCAGCACGTACTCGAGGATACCCCCATGCCGGTAGTACTGAAGCTCCTGCGGGGTGTCGATCCGGATCGTTGCCTTGAATCGGACGCCCGAACCATCTGGCCGCGTCGCCTTGAGCTCGAGCTCTTTCCCACGCGGGAACCCCTCGGCCAGGACGCCGGCGAGCCCCGCGATGTCGAACGATTCGCTCCCCGTGAGCCCCAGGCTCGCGGCCGTCTCGTTCACGAGAAACTGAAGCGGCAGGATCCCCATCCCGACCAGGTTCGACCGGTGGATCCGCTCGTAACTCTGTGCGATCACGGCGCGCACGCCGAGCAGGCGCGGCCCTTTGGCGGCCCAGTCGCGCGACGAGCCTGAGCCGTACTCCTGACCCGCGATCACGATGAGCGGGACGCCCTCGCGCAGGTATTTGACGGACGCGTCATAGATGGTCATCTGCTCGCCGTCCGGGAGGTGTACGGTGACCGGCCCTTCCGTCCCCGGGGCGAGAAGGTTCTTGAGTCGCACGTTGGCGAACGTGCCGCGCACCATCACCTCGTGGTTGCCGCGGCGCGAGCCGTAGGAGTTGAAGTCGACGGGCTGAACGGCGTGAGCCACCAGGTACTGACCGGCGGGGCTGGTCTTGCGGATGGAGCCCGCGGGAGAGATGTGATCCGTAGTGATGCTGTCTCCCAGGAGGCAGAGCACCCGGGCGCCTCGAATGTCCGTGATTGGGCCGGGTGTCTTCGGCATCCCGTCGAAATACGGCGCCCGCCGGATGTAGGTCGACTCCGGCTCCCAGGCGAACCGGTCGCCGGCGGGCACCGGCAAGCCGCGCCAGCGCTCGTCCCCGGTGAACACTTCGCCATATTCCTTGTGGAACATGGCTGCCTTGACGGACGTCCGGACCACCTCGTCCACTTCCTTGGCGGTCGGCCAGATGTCGCGCAGATACACCGGCTTCCCGTCTTTTCCGGTTCCCAGGGCCTCCGTCTGGAGATCGAGATCGATCCGCCCGGCCAGCGCGTACGCGACCACCAGCGGCGGCGACGCGAGGTAATTGGCGCGCACCTCCTGCTGGATGCGCCCCTCGAAATTGCGGTTGCCGGACAACACGGAGCACACCACGAGCTCTCCTTCGGCCACCGCGGCCGACACGGCCTCCGGGAGCGGGCCCGAGTTCCCGATACATGTCGTGCATCCGTAGCCCACGAGGTGAAATCGCAGCTGCTCGAGGTAGCGCATCAGGCCGGCCTGCCGGAGGTAGTCGGTCACCACCTTGGAGCCCGGCGCGAGACTGGTCTTGACCCAGGGCTGCGATTTGAGGCCCCGCTCGACCGCCTTCTTCGCGGCCAGGCCGGCAGCCACCATCACGGAGGGGTTCGAGGTGTTGGTGCAGCTCGTGATGGCGGCGATGACGACGGAGCCATGTTCCAGCTTGCAGTCCGTGCCATCGATCGTGACGTCCACGTGGGTGCGGCGTCGCGGTGGCGCTTCTACCGCGGTGGCGACGTGGCCGCCCTCGCCTTCCCAGCGACCGGCGTTCGGGGCGGGCGCGGCGGGCTTGACCAGCGCCGGAAGCGCGAGCTGAAAGTTGCGGGGCACATCGCGCAGGGACACGCGGTCCTGCGGGCGTCGGGGACCGGCCAGGCTCGGCTCAACAGTCGAGAGGTCGAGTGAAAGGGTGTCCGAGTAGATGGGCTCCGGCGTACCCGCGGAGTGGAACAGGCCCTGCTCCTTCATGTAGGCTTCGACGAGTTGCACCTGCTCCTTGGGGCGCCCGGTGAACTCCAGGTAGCGGAGCGTCTCCTGATCCACGGGGAAGATTCCCACCGTGGCGCCGTACTCGGGCGCCATATTACCGATGGTAGCGCGGTCGGCCAGCGGCAGGGACGCGATCCCGGGGCCGTAGAACTCGACGAACTTGCCGACCACACCCTTCTTGCGCAGCATCTCCGTCACGGTGAGCACCAGATCGGTGGCGGTGGCACCCTCGGCGAGCTTGCCGGTGAGCCGGAAGCCCACGACCTGAGGGATCAGCATCGACACGGGTTGCCCCAGCATCGCGGCTTCCGCTTCGATCCCGCCCACGCCCCATCCGAGCACGCCGAGCCCGTTGATCATCGTGGTGTGAGAGTCGGTGCCCACCAGGGTATCGGGATACGCTTGCGGCTTGGGACTTTCGGCTGTGAACACGACTCGTGCGAGGTACTCGAGGTTTACCTGGTGCACGATGCCGGTGTCGGGCGGCACGACGCGGAATCCCTGGAACGCCCGCTGCGCCCAGCGGAGCAGGGCATAGCGCTCGCGGTTGCGTTGGAACTCGAGGTCGGCGTTCACCTGGAATGCGGTGGACGTGCCGAACTCGTCCACGATCACCGAGTGGTCGATCACCAGCTCGGCGGGCAGGAGCGGGTTGACCTTCTTGGGGTCGCCGCCCATCGCCTGCATCGCGTCGCGCATCGCGGCGAGGTCGACTACCGCGGGGACGCCGGTGAAGTCCTGCATCAAGACGCGCGCCGGCATGAACGCGATTTCGTCGACCGGGCTCTGCTTCGGGTCCCAACGCGCGAGCGCCTCGACGTCGCGGGCCGCGACGATGCGCCCGTCCTCCCGGCGCAGCAGGTTTTCGAGCAGGATGCGGAGGGAATACGGGAGGCGTGACACCGAAAGCCCGCGTCGCTCGAGGACGTCCAACTTGAAAATCTCGAACGTGCGATTCCCGACCTTGAGTTGGGCCCGCGCTCCAAAGCTGTTTCCGGTCGTCATTCCACCACCTTCACATCCGTCACAAAGTACTCGGTATCCCCGAAGCAGCTGGTCGGGATCCCGACGTGCTGTTTGTAGGTCAGCGCGACGCGCTTGCCCAGCGTGTCGTTGATGCGGGCAGCGACGGCATCGTTCTTCACGGTGAAGTAGAATTTTTCCTGCATCGTCGCCGCCGTGGTAATCACGGCCATCTCGCCTTCCCAGGTCTTACACAACCAGCCCTTCCTGGAAAACTTCTGCACGTACCCCGCGCGGTCTCCGGACGCATACGTGTACGACAGCGTCGTCCAGGTATACAGCGTGAAGAGGATCAGCGGCAGGATCACCACGCCGGCGATGATGAGTTTCTGCGTCCTGGAAAGCGTGAAGTTCACGACGGGAAGTTAACCTCGTACGTCTCCGTCTTGTACGGCGCGAAGCCCCGCTTCTGGTAGTTCGGGAGTGCGGCGGGATGATCGAGCGTGCACGTGTGCAGCCACACACGTGCGGGCTCGAGCGCCCAGGCGTCCCGTACCGCGCACGACAAGATGTGCTTGCCGAGGCCCTGACCGATGGCGTCCGGAAACAGGCCGAAGTATGCGATCTCGACCGAGCGGTCCTCGGGCACGCGGCGCAACTCGTACCAACCCGCCAATGCGTCGCCCTGCCGGGCCACATGGAGCGTGATCTCGGGCCGGGACAGATGCGCACGGATCTCGTCGTCAGTCCAATCCCAGCGGTCGCGCCAATGATAGGCCTCGCCCACCGTCCGGTAGCACCGGCGGTACAGCGCTGGCGTTGGACGGGAGACGTGCTCGATGACCAGATCGGGAAACTGGCCGAACGCTGCGCGAAACTGGTCCCGCGTCGTGAGCTGGAGGTAGGTTCGTGTGGCCTGCACGGGGGGAATTAAAGAGGTGCTAGGTGTTGGGGGCTAGGTGCTAGAGTTCGACAACGTCGCCCTCCATACCTAGCCCCCAATACCCAGCCCCTTATCTTTTCCCCATGACTTTCAATCGCATGGGTACCGTCCCGCTCCCCCTCGCGCTCCACCTCGCGAGCTACACGGTCCTCGGGTTGTTCTGCTTCTTCGCCGGTGTGCTGAACCTGATCGACCCGGGCAAAATCCCGCACGGCCTCGGGTTCCTCGCGGTGTGCGGGTTCAGCTGGGGTTACGTCTTCGGCATCCTGATGGCGCGGAAGGAAGTCATCATGCTGGGCTTCCTTGCGAGTGTGGCCTGGCTCCTGGCCGCCATCGTGGGCGCCATGCGGTTCGGCTTCGACTGGCGGCTCACCGCGCTGCTCGCCGGCCTCGGCGCCTACGGTCTCCTCACGCTGGGCCTGTACCGCACGCGCATCCTGGAGCACTGACTCCCGCTCACCCGATCGACGTCACCTCGACATGCTCCGGCGCCGCGGGTAGCTCGACCACGAAGCGCGCGCCCCCGAGCTCCGAGTCTTCGATCCAGATCTTGCCGCCGACCTCGGTCACGACGCGCTGGCAGATGGCGAGGCCGAGTCCGGTTCCCTCGTCGGGGCTCTTGGTGGTGAAGAACGGGTCGAAGATGCGACCTCGGATGTCCCGGGGCACGCCCGGTCCGGAATCGTCCACCGTGAATCGGACCCATCCCTCGCGCGCTTGCGTGCGGAGCTGAATGATGGCGGGATGCCGCCCGCGCACGACGTACTCCGCGTTGGTCACCAGATTGATGACGACCTGCTGCAGCTCCTGACCCAGGCCGAGCACGGCGGGGGCGGACTGATCGAGCGTCGTGCGGAACTCGACACTTTCCGCGCGCAGCACGCGCCGCCGGATCTCGGCGACATCGTGGACCAGGTCGTTCATCTGCACGCGCGTCGGGGTCGTGTCGGCGCGGCGGGCGAGCCGCAACAGGCTCCGGACGATGCGCGCCGCGCGGTCCACCTCGCGCGTGATCGTCGCCGCGGTCGTGCTCGTCTCCGGATCCTTACTCGCACGGCCGAGGAGCTCCGCTTCCATCCGGATCGCGGCGAGCGGATTGTTCACTTCGTGGGCCACGCCGCTCGCGATCTCACCGACGGTGGCGAGCTTTTCCCGCGCGATCAGCTCGCGCTGCGCCCGGAGCTCGTCCGTCCGATCGTAGAGCGCCACGAGCAAGCTGTCCGGCCCGACGCCGGAGAGCCCGGTCACGGTGCAGTCGCAGATGCGACGGTCGCCGGACGGTTGAGTCACGAGCACACGGCCATGCCACGGCTCGCCCGGGCGGGGACGTGCCAGTACCAAATGCAGCGAGATCTCGCTGGGGGAGAGGCCCAGGGCCTCGAGGTGAGTGCCGAGGGCCTGCCCCTCTGACGGGATGCCCAGCAGTCGACAACCCGCCTGGTTCAGCTGCTGGACGCGACCTTCACGGTCGACGAGTGCCATCGGGAGAGGGCTCCCGTCCACCATCGCGTGGGCCCGCTCGGCCGCCGCCCGCGCCCCGCTGACGGCTTCCGACAGCTCGAGCCCGCCCGCGATGTAGGCGGCTACCGCGGTGAGGTACTGCAGCTCCATCAGGGCGAACGGCAGCGACTGGTCGGCACCGGAGCGTTGGTAGCGCACCACGCCCACCGTGCCCACGACTCCGCTCGACGTGCGGAGCGGCGCGATCATCGCCGCCCGGGCCGTGCCCGAGGGCGAGAGCGATTGCTGCGCGCCCTCTTCTGAAAGGATGTCGTCGGTGAGAAACGGCTCGCCCGTACGGACCACACGTCCGTTGACGCTGGCGTTAATCATGATCCGGGCGCCGTCGAACTCCGCGCATTGACCCACCGTCGCCGCGACCCGCAGTGAGTCCGGATCGGAGCCGCGTAGCGCCACGTACGCGCCTTGCGCCTCCACGAGGCTCGTCACGCTCTGCAGCGTGTAGCGCAGCAGCAGCTCGCGCTCGGGCGCTGCGAGGAGCCAGCGCGAAAGCTCGACCAGAAAAGTCCCGAGCCGTCGCTCGCGCTCGAGACCGCTGCGACGCGCGACCATCACCGCGAGATGCGTCGCGATCTCGATGCCCGAGCGCAACGCATCACCGGGGAATCCGGAAGGCAGGCCCTGGAACCGGGCACTGACGTGGCGGCCCTCGGCGTCGTGGTAGTCCGTGAGATACGGCTCACCCTGTTTGCCGGGGGGGCCCACCTCGACGCTGCCAGACTCGGTCAGGCCCTTATACGTGAGCTCGACTCGCGCGCCGCCCGCCCACTCGCTCAGGATGTCGGTGGCGGCCTGCCAGAAGGCGCGCGTCTGTTTGGCGCGCCCCGCTTCGGTTAGAAGTTTCCGAATTGGGTCTAGCATGGCGGCGAACGACGTAAACAAAAGGCGTAGAGAAAAGACGTGGAGGGAAAACGTAGAGGAGAGGCGTTAAAACGATACCGCGCTGTCGTGGTCCCAGCCCTATCGTCTGTGATGGTTCTGAGGGCTGGCCCGGGCTCGTTGCGAGTGCACGCGGTCGCTTCGTCCGTTGCCGCGGACGTCATCAAAGAAGTCCGGACCTTCAATTCGACGGAACGGTTCACGCTCGGCGACCAACTCGTCCGCGCCGCGGTGTCCGTGCCTGCAAACATCGCAGAAGCGTGTGGCCGCAGCACGATAAGAGAATTCCAGCGCTTCCTCGTCTACGCACGTGGATCCGCGCAGGAAGTCCTGTCGCTCCTGGCAATCGCACGCCGCTCAAACTCCGGTCGACGAAGGGTGATAGTGTCATTAGAGAGCAGAACCGCGCTCGTGTTGAAGATGCTGGTCCGTTTGTACAACCATCCACCGCATGATCGGTGAGTTATTCACGTCTTTTCTCCACGTCTTTTCTCTACGTCTCTTCTCGACGCCTTTGGTACCGTTCTACGGGTTTGTCGGTCTGATGTCCAGTTCGCTGATCATCGCTCGATCGTCGATGGTGAGCGTAGCGAGCACGGCGTGAGCGACGTCCTCGGCGGTCAGCACACGGTCACGGTTGTGTCGAACGCGGTCCCCCTTCTCCGCGAACGTCGTCGCCACGGAGCCGGGACAAATCGCGACGACCCGGAGCCCGCGCTTCCGGACCTCGAGCATCAGACTCTTCGAGAAGCCGAGTACCGCGTGCTTGGAGGCGCAATAGGCCGTGCCGCCCTCGACCCCGTTCTTGCCCGCAAGCGACGCGATGTTGACGATGGTACCCGTCCCCGCGCCCAGCATTCCTTCCAGAAACGCCCGCGTCACCAGATACAGAGAGCGCACATTCACGCTCATCGTTCTGTCCCAGTCCTCGAGCGAGAGCTCGGAGAGCGGCTTGAAGCGGCCGATGCCGGCGTTGTTGACAACGATTCGCGGCGTGCCGCGCTCGCGGCCCACGAAGTCAGCGAACGCCGTCACGCACTCAGGGTCCGACACATCACACGGCATGCCGATCGCGTCGATCCCCTCGGCGCGAAGCGCCCGCACCGTGGCATCCACGTTGGCCGCCGTCCGGGCGCACATCGCGACACGCGCCCCGGCGCGCCCCAGGGCGAACGCGGTGGCCCGGCCGATGCCCTCGGTGGCGCCGGTGATCACCGCGAGCGAGCCCGGGAGTTCCATAAGGACTCAAATATATGATTCCCATGGGGTATGGCGCGGGAACCAGGCGGCGTTTTCGAAGCATAAGGAGGCAGAGCCATGCAGGCGTCATTCGACTTGATCTCTGAAGACATCGTTGCAGCGACCGAGATAAAACCTCCCTATTCGCCCGTACACGACGACGAGCTCCTGGACGCCTACTCTCGCGCGGTCACCGGAGCGGCCGAAAAGGTCGGGCCGGCGGTGGTGAGCGTAGAGGTGCGACATCGCGCGGACCGCCGGGGAGCCCGGCCGGCACGAGAGGTGCCCGGCAGCGGGTCGGGTTTCGTCTTTACGCCCGACGGATTTGTCCTGACGAACAGCCACGTGGTCCATGGCGCGACACGGATCGATGTCGCGTTCGCGGATGGCCGCCGGGTGCAGGCCGACCTCGTGGGAGACGATCCTGGGACGGATCTCGCCGTGATCCGGGTACCGGCGGTCGCGCTCAGCGTCGCGGAGCTGGGCGACTCGAGTGCGCTCCGCGTGGGCCAGCTCGTCGTGGCGATCGGGAACCCCCTGGGGTTTCAGAGCACCGTGACCGCCGGCGTCGTGAGCGCAGTGGGGCGCTCGTTCCGATCCGTTGGCGGGCGGCTGATCGACGACGTGATCCAGACGGACGCCGCGCTCAACCCGGGTAACTCCGGCGGGCCCCTCGTGGACTCGCGGGGGCGAGTGGTCGGAGTCAACACCGCGGTGATCCTGCCCGCGCAGGGAATCTGTTTCGCCGTGGGGATCACGACCGCGAAATTTGTGGCCGGCCAGCTGATCCGGCACGGCAGGATCCGGCGTGGTCGGATCGGCGTAGCGGGCCAGACCATCCCGCTGCTCCGTCTCGCCCAGCGGGCGCATGGGATCGGCACGAAGAGCGGCGTGCTCGTGACCGGCGTCGAACCGGGCAGCCCCGCCGAGCGCGCGGGCGTCGTATCCGGTGATATTATCGTAGACTTCGACGGCAAGGCCGTGACGGGGGTCGACGATCTTCACCGGCTCCTTGTCACCGACAGCATCGGCGCGCGCACCAGCATTGTCGTGCTGCGCAAGGCCGACCGGCTCGAACTGGCGATCGTGCCAGAAGAGTCCACTCCAGAGACCAACTGACAGGAGATCCAATGAAACCTCTTGCGCCCGGGACCAGGGCCCCCGACTTCACGCTCGGGAGCGCCCCGCCCCAGACCGTGTCACTTACAGACTTTCGAGGCCGGCCGGTGATCCTGGCCTTTTATCCCGCGGACTGGAGTCCGGTCTGCGGTGATCAGATGGCGCTGTATAACGAAATGCTGCCTGAGTTCGAGCGCTACGGCGCGCAGCTCCTCGGCACCTCCGTGGACGGTGTGTGGTGCCACGCGGCGTTTGCCAAGGACCGTAAGCTGCGCTTTCCGTTGCTCGCCGATTTCGAGCCCAAAGGAGAGGTGGCCCGCCGCTATGGCGTGTACCGCACCGGCGATGGGTTTACCGAGCGGGCGCTGTTCGTGATCGATGGAGACGGCATCATTCGCTGGAGCGACGTGTCGCCCATCGATGTCAACCCGGGTGCGAATGGGATCTTGCGCGCTTTGGACGCGCTGGTGCCGGAAGCGAGGCCGGTCTGAGCCGTCGCACCGGAGCAGCCGTCCTGACCCCCCCGATCGGCGCCCGGGACCACGTCCAGGGCCCCGCCGATGCGGGCGTCACGCTGGTCGAGTACGGCGACTTCGAGTGCCCGCATTGCGGCCGAGCGTACCCGATCGTCAAGGCGGTCCAGAAGGCGATGGGCCCGCGCCTGCGGTTCGCATTTCGGCATTTTCCGCTCCGGGAGAGCCATCCTCACGCCCAACACGCCGCGGAAGCGGCGGAGGCGGCGGGGGCACAGGGGAAGTTCTGGGAGATGCACGACCGGCTGTTCGAGCGTCAGTTCGCGCTCGACGACGCGTACCTGGTCGAATATGCCACCGACCTCGGCGTCGACGCCCGACGTTTCGCGGAGGACCTGGCGGCCGGCGTTTACGCGCCTCGCGTGCGAGAGGACTTCCGCAGCGGCGTGCGCAGCGGGGTGAACGGCACTCCTACGTTCTTCATCGACGGCGTGCGCTACGACGAAAGTTGGGACTTGGAGCCGCTGCTCGCGACGCTGGAGCGGGTCCACGCGCCCTAAGATCAGTGTTGGGGGACGGACATGATATTGGCGTGCGCCGTGAGCCAATCGATCTGACGTGTCACCTCCCGTGCGACGGTAGACTCGATCAGCTTGGGCGGACTCCCCTCGCCCGATCCGAAGCGCTCGCGTGAATAACTGATGAACGAAGGGAGGCCTACCGCCTCGTGGCACGAGCCGCAGGTGCGGAGCACGACGGTGCCCGCCAGCAGCTCGCGTCGCGTGGCAGCGCTGATGAAGGGAGGTGGATTCTCGAAAATGTCGTCGCCATGTCCCAGAAACGCGAATGGGTGCGCGTCGTGGAGTCGAGCATGCGCAGCCCGACCCCGTTGTGCGCGAACAGCGCGCGGCGGCTCAGCTGCGATTCGAATACCCGCTGATAAGGCGTCCGCCCAACATACGCCACGCCGGCTGGGCCGCCGGGAATGGAGTCGTATTGGCGGACCTGCACGCTCTCGACGAGGGTGCTTGGATGCAGGCGGCCATGCCTGTCCACAAGGTTGGCGAACCGCAGGAGCGCCACTCGCGTACCGGCCGGGATCTGCGGTGGCTCGGGGAACGGGACGCTCATCGTCCGAAGGACCGGTGAGTCGATCGGCGGGTTGCCGATGCGTTGGGGATCGATGCGCCATCCGGTGGGGATCGTCCGGAGCTGCGCCAGGTACCCGAGCGTCGCCGCGCGCCCGCCCGGCACGTTGAGGAACACGACGAAGGTCGACCGGCCACCGAGCGCCTGGAGGTGGGTTGGCGCGACGGGAGTCCCATCCCCCCGTCCCAGGCACACCCAACCGCTCGTGCTGTCGGCCAGCCCCGCCGGGAGGGCGGGATCGCCGACGGCAAGGGCACTGGGCAGCGCGGCGATCACAGAGTCGCTCAACGCCAGTTTGCGAATAATCCGGACGACGAGTTGTGCTAGCATCGTGCGGCGAGGCGTCTGCTCGGCGCCCATGCCAGGTTGCGTCAGCCAGACGTACACGGCCAGCAGATCACGCTGGAGCATGGCGCGCTTCACCGGGTCCATTACCAGCCGCTCGGCGTTCGTGGCGAGAAATTCGGTCAACATCCGCGCCGCCGTTCGCGACGAGGAGCCGCTCACGAGGTAATGCGTCCCGAAAGGTATGGATCGAGCACGTCTCCGCCGTACGCCGACCCATCGGGGGTGTGGCGCACGTAGAACAATTGGGAAAGGCGATTCCACGGATGCGTGCTGTCGGCGTCGTAGACAGCCGAGCGCTCGACTTGCGCTGGGCTGAGCCCCGGCGCCGCTATGAGCGCCGTCGCAAGGAGGAGAGGATGACGCACAACGCTAGGCGCTGATCGCTCCCGGGAACCGGGCAGGGTCCGGCATAAAGCCCGGAAAGATCGCGTCGAGTCCTGTGGCGCCCATGTGGCGCGCGAGGAGCTCGGCGAACAGATCTCGGAAGTCGGTCGTCACCGCGAGGTCGCGGCCCTCGAACCGCTGTGCCGGATCGAGTCCCGGCCAGCGCCCGAGCATCCGGCCGCCCCGCACCGGCCCGCCGAGCACCAGCATCGCCGTTGCGTGCCCATGATCCGTCCCGGCGTTGCCGTTTTCCCGCACCGTGCGCCCGAACTCCGACATGGTCAACACCACAACATCGCGCATCCGCTCGCCCAGATCACGGCTGAAGGCGGCGAGCGCCTGTCCGAGCTCCGCGAGCCGTGTCGCAAGCTGCCCGTCGCCCCCGCCCTGGTTGACGTGTGTGTCCCACCCGGTGACGTCCGCGAACGCCACCTGGAGTCCGACGTCGGCCTTGATCAGCTGTGCGATCTCGAGCACGGCCTTGCCCAATCTGCCGCGCGGGTAGTCCGCGCCCTCCGCGGGCTGATACTGCGTCGGGTCGACTCGCTGCAGGGTCTGCACCGCCTCGAATGCCTCCTGGGACGACGACGAGAGCAACCCCGTGGACGAGCCCGCGTACAACTCCTCGAAGGCGCGTGTGAGTCGATCGCGGGCCGCTGGTTGTGGCGCCCGCAGGCCAAACGCCTGCAGGTCGTCGATCGCGAGCGCCGGAGCGGTGCCCGCAAGGATGCGCGGAAGCTGGGGACCGAACGCGACCGCGCGGAACGGCGTGTCCTGGTGCTCGCGGTCGTGCTGGCAGTAGCGGTTGAGCCATCCGTCAGGAGTCGCCTTCACTCCCGGCGTGCCGGATTCCATGTAGTCCTGGGCATCGAAGTGGCTGCGCGTGGCATTCGGGGAGCCAATCGCGTGGACGATCGCGAGGGTCTTCGAGTCCCACAGCGGCTTGAGCGCCGCCAGGCGAGGGTGTAGGCCGAAATAGCCATCCAGGTCCACGACGTCCGTCGCGGGGACCGCGATGCGAGGCCGCTCGCGGTAATACAGGGGATCGCCATGCGGGACGATCATGTTGAGCCCGTCGACGGCGCCGCGTTGGAAGAGGCAAACCAACACCGGGCGGGAGAGGGCGGTAGAGGGCGGTAGAGGGCGGTAAGAGGCATAAGCAGCCCGGGCCAGAAAGAGCGGATCGAGCCCCAAGCTCACAAGGGCCAGACCACCAGCCTTGACGAAAATGCGTCTCGAAATGGACATCGCCCGCCTCCTCAGATTCCGTAATTCTCTACCGTTCGTTACCGCCTTCTACCGCCCTCTAACGTCACTGCCTTTGAAACTCCGGTCCTCCAAGCGCCAGTCCGATCGCCAGCGCTCGCGCCTGCTGGGGATCACGGATATCCGCCAGCTGCCGTTTGATCACCTGCTTTGTATTCCCCGACATCGTCCCGCCCAGGATCTCGCGGTCCACGGCGGCGATCAGCTCGTCGGGGCTCGCCATGGCATACAACAAGGAGTCGGGCGTTACGGTGACCCCCGGCAGCTTGCCGGCGGCCAGCGCCACGCCGGCGTTCATGCGGTCGAGCAGCGCTCCGCTGTTCACCCACGCCGCCTCCATCTCAGGATAGCCATCCGGCGCCACGTGCAGATAGAGCGGTTCGCCCAACCGCGCCACAACCTGGGCCAGCCGCGCCGTCGTGTCGGGATCGGCGCCCACCGCTCGCAGCGCGCTGACGACGAACTCGAGCGGCGTCTTGACCTTGGCCCGCACGTTCCGCGCGGCCCAGAAGTCGGGGCCCGACACGATCGCGCGCAGCACCTCGCGGATATCGCCCTTCGACCGCTTCCATGCCGCCACCGCGTCGTCCACGCAGCCATCCGGCGGATCGTCGTTCACGAATCGTTGACAGAGCTTCCAGCTGACGTGATGCATGGTCGCCGGCAGGTTCGCGAGCAGTTTCAGGAGGCGGACTCCCTCGTCCTGGCCACGGCCTCCCTCGAACCTGATACCCAGCACCTGCTTTTCCCCCGTATCGTGCGCCCAGTCGTGGAACTCGAAATTGCCGCCCTGCTGCGGGCGTTGGATGCTCCAGCCGGTGAAAATCCGTGCGACTTCGATCACGTCCTGCTGTGTGTAGCCGCCGTCCACACCCAGCGTGTGGAGCTCGAGCAGTTCTCGGGCGTAGTTCTCGTTGATTCCCTGGGGCGCCCGTTGCAGCGCCCGTTGCCGCATGGAGTCTTGCTCGGCGGGGTCCCGGGGTGGGAGACCGAACACCGCCGGCCGGCGGCCGAACAGCGGCCGCGCTCGCACCCGCATCGCGGCAGGCGGCACCGAACCAGGCGCCACGCTTTCCCAGTTGTCCAGGTAGAAGAGCATGGCCGGGCTCTCCGCGGTCGCGATCAGGAGATCCTCGAACTTTCCCATCGCCTTCGGACGGATGGTGTGCTCGATGTAATCGGGCGTGAGGAACCGGTCCGCGCCCTTCGCAAAGTAGACGTTGAAGTGATTTGTCCAGAAGTCGACCATGACTTCGTAGAGCTGGCGCTCGGACAGCGCGGCTCGCACCACGGCGAGCTCCTGGAACTGTCCCGCAAGGCGGCGGGCCGTCTGTTCCCGCGGGGTGACGGTGGTGTCGGACGCCTGGTTCGCCGTTTGCTTGCGCTCGCGGCGCTCTCGTTGTACCTCCGCGTACATGCCCGCGAGGTCGCCGCGGTCGTACTCGAGAATTCGAAAGTCGTGCTCGCGCCGGGCGAGGGCCCCGTCGTCCATCTTCCGGGGCACGAGCTGGCGGTCGATCCAGTGCATTACGCCCTCGGCAGCCACACGGTCGGCCTCACCCGGCCGTGGCCCGTACGCCAGCCGGTTCAGCGCGTGTACGGCGGAATCGCGGGGCGAGAGCGCCACCGAGACGACGTGTAGGGGCGCGGCACGCTGCGCCCCTACAATGGGCCAGACCAGCACGGTGGCCAGCAGACACGTCAGGACGCGGTATTTCATGCGGTTATATTGACGACCTGCCCCATCGGGAAGTTAAGGTCGTGAGCGCTCCACGTCGTTTCGTTTCGCACGGTATCCTCCCCAGTGCCAGGAGCTTACTCTCGGGGCCAGACGGCAAGCCACCCACCTGGTCGGAGCGGCTTCAAGCCCTCAAGCACGTCCCACCGCTGCTCAAGCTCGTCTACCAGACGCACCGCGGGTACACCGTCGCGATCCTCGCGCTGCGGGCGGTGCGCTCACTCATCCCGCTGACCGTCCTCTGGATCGGTAAGCTGATCATCGATGGGGTCATCGCCGCGATGCGGGTACGGGAGACGGGTGGCGTGGTCGAGTGGTGGCACTTGGGCGGGCTCGTGGCGCTGGAGCTCGGCATCGCGATCGGAGGCGAGGGGCTCGCCCGCCTCTCGTCCCTCCTCGAGAGCCTGCTCGGCGATCTGTTCTCCAACCGGATCAGCGTGCGGCTGATGGAGCACGCGGCGACGCTCGACCTCGCGCAGTACGAGGACTCGGAGACCTACGACCATCTGGAGCGTGCGCGCCGGCAGACGGTAGGACGAATCGGACTCGTGGCGCTGTTGCTCTCCACGGCACAGGACCTGGTGACGCTCGTGTCGCTTGCGGCCGTGCTCCTCGTGCAGCTGCCGTGGCTACTGTTACTGCTCGTGGTCGCGGTGGTCCCGTCCTTCCTGGGCGAGACCCACTACGCCGCGCTCGGCTACTCGCTCCTCTTTTCCTGGACGCCCGAGCGGCGCCTGCTCGATTACCTGCGCTACGCGGGTGCCTCCGATGAAATGGCGAAGGAGGTAAAGCTCTTCGATCTCTCGAGCTTCCTGGTGGGTCGATACGCCAAGCTGTCCGACGAGTTCTACGACGCCAACAAGCGCCTGGCCATCAAGCGGAATGTGGTCTCCACCGCGTTCGTCACCCTCGGCACGCTTGGCTATTACGGGGCGTACGCCGTGACGATCTATCTGACCGTGCTGGGCCGGTTCACGATCGGCGCCCTGACGTTTCTCGCGGGGTCGTTCCGCCAGAGTCGCGACCTCATCCAGCGGATTCTGTTGTCGCTCTCGCAGGTGTTCGAGCAGAGCCTGTATCTCTCCGACCTGTTCACGTTCTTCGACGTGCAGCCACGCGTGACGTCCAAGCCGGGCGCGCGACCGGTGCCGGTGCCGATCCGGCGCGGCTTCGAGTTTCAGGACGTGGGGTTCCGCTACCCCGGCTCGGATCGCTGGGCCGTGCGCCACCTGACGTTCACGTTCGAGCCTGGCGAGCGCATCGCGCTCGTGGGAGAGAACGGCGCGGGGAAGACCACGCTCGTGAAGCTCCTCGCCCGTTTATACGACCCGGACGAAGGTCGCATCCTGCTCGACGGTGTCGACCTGCGCGACTATGACCTGATCAGCCTGCGCAAGCACATCGGCGTGATTTTCCAGGACTTCGTGCGCTACGATTTCATCCTGAAGGAGAACATCGGGGTGAGCCAGGTGGAGGCGCTGGACGACGAGGCACGAGTGCGTGAGGCGGCACGCCGCAGCCTGGCCGACTCGGTGGCCAAACGGCTGGAGCGCGGCTACGACCAGATGCTCGGCCGCCGCTTCGACGGCGGGGTGGAGCTCTCGGGCGGAGAGTGGCAGAAGGTGGCGCTGGGGCGCGCGTACATGCGGGACGCCCAGGTGCTCATCCTCGACGAGCCGACCGCGTCGCTCGACGCGCGCGCCGAGTACGAGGTGTTCCTGCGGTTTGCGGAGCTCACACAGGGGCGGATGGCGGTGTTGATCTCACACCGGTTCTCGACCGTGCGGATGGCCGACCGGATCCTGGTCTTGAGGAGCGGGGAGCTGGTCGACCAGGGGACGCACGAGGAGCTCGTGGCTCGCGGTGGGTTGTATGCGGAGCTCTTCAGCTTGCAGGCCGCAGGGTACAGGTAACGGCGACGCGCCATGTCCGGCCGTCGCGCGGTTGCATCTCCCCGTGCCGTCAACGTCGAGGACTTGCGTCGCCTGGCCCGGCGTCGTTTGCCGAGAGTGGTGTTCGACTATCTGGACGGCGGAGCCGAGGACGAGGTCACGTTGCGGGCCAACCGCCGTGCCTTCGACGGCATAACTTTCCGGCCTCGCCACGCCGTCGGTTTGCCCGAGGGCAACTTGCGGACGAACGTGCTGGGCACTGAGCTGGCGTTTCCGGCCTTACTGGCGCCGGTGGGATACAGCCGCCTGATGCATCCCGATGGAGAGTGTGGTGCCGCCCGCGCCGCCGGTGCCGCCGGTACCGCCTACATCCTCTCCACCATCTCCGGCTACACGCTCGAGGAGGTGAAGGCCGCCTCCTCCGGGCCGGTGTGGTATCAGCTGTACCTCGTGGGTGGTCGTCCCGTCGCCGAGGCGGCGCTCGAGCGGGCACGGGACGCCGGGTTTGCCGCCCTCGTCGTCACCATCGACACGGCCGTGGCCGGCATGCGCGAGCGCGATCTCCGCAACGGGATGACCGAGCTCCTAGGCGGCAGCCTGCCCGCCAAGATCCCGTTCCTTCCCCAGCTGTTCGCGCATCCGGGCTGGCTGACCGCATTCCTGGTCGATGGAGGCGTCCCCAGGCTTCACAATGTCGTCATCCCCGGTGAGGGACCCATGCCTCTCATGGACGTCCCCACTGCGCTGGCGCGCGCTGCGGTCCGGTGGGAGGACCTGCGGTGGCTGCGCGAGATGTGGCGCGGGCCCATCGTCATCAAGGGTGTGTTGACAGCCGACGACGCACGCCACGCCGTCGATGAAGGCGCGGTCGCCGTGATCGTGTCAAATCACGGCGGGCGCCAGTTGGATGGCGTTCCGGCTTCCATCAGCGTGCTACCCGAGGTGGTGACGGCCGTGAACGGCCAGGCCGAAGTGCTGATGGACGGGGGGATCCGGCGCGGCAGCGACATCGTCAAGGCCCTTTGCCTCGGAGCCCGCGCCGTGCTTATCGGGCGTGCCTATGCCTACGGCCTGGCGGCCGCCGGCGAAGCAGGCGTCGCGCGCGCGCTCGAGATCTTGCGAACCGACATGGAGCGGACGCTCAGGCTCCTGGGGTGTGGAGCCGTCAGCCGACTGGACCGATCGTTTGTGGCGCTCCAGGCGGCGGGGTACCGCTAGGCGCGAACCTGCACCACCAGCGTCCCGAACGTCGTCCGCGCCGCGAAGCCCGCATCGAAGTGCAGCGGGTTGTAATCGCCGGTGAGCCGCGCGAACCCGGCCACGTGGTCTGGCGTGAGAGTCAGGCTGCGTCGTGCCGTCTGCCCCACGGCGACGGTCATCGGCTTGCCCGCCGCTCGAGTCCCGCCACGAATGGCGCGAAGTACTCCTTCCAGGCGGCCGCCGCGGTATGGGTCCCATGCCCCCGCGTGCGCTCGCTGGTGGGAATCAGGACGTAGCGCGCGCTCTTCACCCGAGGGATCAGCTTTTCCATGAGGCCCAATTCCGGTGGATTGATGAAGTCGTCCGCCGAGTTTATGGCCAACACTGGCACCGCGATGCGCGCGAGCTCGCCACTGGGGTCGTAATCGCGCGAGGCATCCACCTGGTACAGGAGGTCGTTCGCGTCGGTCTGGGCGGAGCGCGTGTCCAGCCAGCGAGCGATGAACGCATCGGCCGAGTCGCGCATCGGGGCCGCGCGCTGCTGCACGAGCGGGGCGCTCCCCGCGATGAACAACAGCTGGAGCGCCGCACGCAGCCCCCGGGGCTGAGTCACGTAGTCGCCGTTTTTCCAATCGGGGTCGCTCTTGATGTCATCGATGATCATGCGCCGCCACATCCGGTTCCGTCCCGCGATCTGCGTTGGGATGCAGGCGAGCGGCACGAGCCCGTCCATGAAGTCGGGGTGACGCTCGCCCCACAGCCAGCTGTGCATGCACCCCATCGACGTGCCCATGACGAGCAGCAGGTGGTTCACCCCTAGTCCTTCGGTGACGAGCCGGTACTGCGCGGCGACCATGTCCCCGTACGCATAATGGGGGAACCGCGCCCGCAGCCCGTCGCTGGGCTTGGAGGAGCGGCCGTGCCCGATGTTGTCCGGCAGGATGAGAAAGTGGGTCGTCGTATCAAGCGGCTGTGCGGCGCCGTACAGCTCGCCGGCGAACAAGGGGGAGAGGAACTGACTCCCGGACCCGCCGGTCCCGTGCAGAATCAGGACGGCGTTGTGGACGACGCCGGCGGCGTCGCGGCGGGGGTGGCCGAGCGTGCGGTAATGGATCCGCAGCTCGGACAGGGTCTCACCGGTCGCGAAGCGGAAATCCCTGATGAGGAAGCTGCCGGTGTCCCCCTGTGCGGCCGCGGCGAGCACCAGGAGGACGCCCAGAGTCATACGAGGTAGCGCTCGCGCAGGATCGCGAGGTGGTGCCGCTCGTGGCCGGCGATGATCCAGGCGAGCGCCCGCACGGAGACGGGGTTGTTGTTGGCCACGCCGCGACGCCCGAGCGCCTCCTCTGGAAGCCCGGAGAAGAGGGCGATCGTGGCGCGGCGCACGGCATCGAGCTCGGCCGCAAGATCGGCGAGGGGCCGGGCGTCGAACTTCCCGACCGGAGCCCACGCCTGCTCGTCGAACCCCGGGAGCGATTGAACGGCGCCGCGCGCGAAACTCAAGGCGCGGTAGCAGAACACCCGCTCGGTGTCCGCCATGTGGCCGATGACCTCTTTTATGCTCCATTTGCCGGGGGCGTAGCGGTACAGCGCCTTCTGCTCGGACAACCCCGCGAGGAGCTGCTGGGTCTCGCGCCGCTGGCTCTCGAAGGTCCGCAAGAGGTCGCCATCCGGGACCCTGCTGACGTAGCCGCCGTAGCTCGACGCGTACTCGCCCGCGTCCGGGCGAGGGATTGCTACAGCCGTCATGCCACTCTCCGGGGTCCCTTGGACGTGGTCTTCGCGGGTGGGGCCGGACGACGAAACCGCGCGAGCCGCGCCTGGGCGTCCGGCATCCGCAGGATCACCTGCTCCAGCTTGTCCAGGTACGTCGGGTTGTTGAGCAGGCCACGAAATTCTGTGAGGAACGGCTGCAGCCTCGCGTACACCATCAGGTGTTCACCGTTCACGTCGGCGAACATCTTTTCGTCGATGGCCTCGTGCAGGACGAGCGCTGCGGCCATGTTCCAGTACGTCGTCACCATGCGATACGCGGCGCTCGTCTTACCGCGATAGACGGCGAGGATCTCCTCCGCGCTCTTCGGGTGAAAATCTTCGCGGAACCAGGCGCGCGCCTTCCGCATCACCGGCTCGCGGCGCAGGTCGTACAGTTTGAGGAGCAGCTTGGCGCTTTCGTATTTAGTGGTCACAGGGGTCTCCGGTGGATGCGTTCACAGGAACTTACGCGGACTCCCGGGCCGCGGCGACCCAGGCCCGCCACGTCGAAATGAGTCTTGATGCGGCGCTCCGCGAAAACCGGAGCGCGGCGCGGAAGATCTGGACTTCCACGGGATCAGCTGCCCGTGGAGAACCGTACGGCGCCCAAGTCCACGAGTCCCTGCAGCGTCTCCTGAAGGGCGTTAACCTCGATCCCGGCACCGGCGGCGAGCTCCTCCAGGGTCCGGGTGCCATCCGCGAGCTGCACCACCGCCGTCACGCTCTCGTCGCTTCGGGCCACGGCGACCCGCCCGTGCGGCGATCGGGCGACCAGGAGCTTTATTGCGCGTTTCGGCGCCAGCGGCACCTCGGTCCAAGGTGCGAGGAGCTTGGGTAACACCGCGGGTAGATCGAACGCCAGCTCCAACACCACCGTCCCTTCCACTCTCTCCGGGAGGTACCGTTCCCCGCTCCCCGCTCCCCCGACAGCGTCCCGCCAGATCCTCGGCCCGGCCTCGACCACCATCATCGCCTCCTCGTACCGCAGGAGATCCCCGAGAAACGGAATGTCCGCTTCGGCTGCGCCAACGTAATGGAGGACGAGCCGCGAGACGGCCCGTGCCGTTTCCCTGCTCCCAAGCACCGCCGCCGATAACACGGCGTCGAACTCCGCGCGCTTGAGCACCGCCTCGGGCTGGCGGCCTGTGATGCGCGCGAGCGCGCGTGAGTACTTGAAGAAATGAACGATGCGCTCATGGTAGAAATGCCGCGCGAGGAACCGCGCGTATCGCTCTACGCGGTCGGGATCGGCGAGCGCCAGCCGGCGCCACTCGGGGGACGCGCGGAAGGGAGCGTCCGCCAGCGCGCGAATGACCTCGTCCTGAAGCGCCCGGTCTGTAGCAGAAGAAGGGGGCATTATGGCGTAAGCGGCGGCCCACAGCCTCGCATTTGCACGACCGCAGTGCGGCCGTCCGTCACGATCCTCTGACCGGAGACGTTCCGCCCCTCGGTGATGGCGCCGGGAAGCGTCATGTAGTCGAGGAAATCGCCGCACCCGCTCGCTTCGAGGTCGTGCACGACGCGGTCGCGCTCGTGATCGATGTGGGGCTCGATCCGATGCGTGGCTTGCGGCTCCCACGGCTTGAAGATGACCCCCACGTCCTTGTTGGCCGCGCCCACCCAGACCTGGGCGAGCGTGTCGAGCAGCCAGATCCGGATGTGATGCCGGATGCGCACGTTCGGCCCGGGCAGCTCGTAGGCCAGATCCTGAGGCCGCCCCTCGAAGTACTGGGTGCTCACGGGGGCGTTCATCGCCGGCCGGCTCGCGATGGCCGCGGTGATCTCTCTGGTGACCGTCATGACCGACCGCTTCTGCGCCGGGATCCATCCGACGCTGCGGAACGCGCTGTCGATCGCCGCCTCCGTGCCGATCAGCAGCACGTTGAACGGGTCGCCGAGCGCCGTCCCGGTGCGATTTTCGGAGCGCGGCAGGAATTTGGGAAGCGCGGGCGGGTCCGTCAGCTCGCGGTTGGCCGTCAAGGGGTCGCAGCGGCCTGCGTCGGGGACCGTCAGCGGCGCCGTGAGCCTGAGGCCGCCGATTTCGCCCGGGAGGATCCGCACGGGGGGCCCCCGGTGCATCAACGAGTAGCCGCCGAGCAGCGCGACGGGAACGGCAGCGATGTCGGCGGCGGCGGCGACCCCCGCCGGCACGAGCTTCTTGCCGACCCCCACCACGGACGTCTTCCCGCTCGACACGAGCCCTGAATCGGTGAGGAACGCCGGCTTGGTGTACTCGAGGGTGTCCAGGAGTCCCGAGATCGCCACCCACCGACCCGGTCGTACCTCGAGCGAATCGAACCGCAACCCGAGCTTGCCGTGTCGGCCGAACCTCCCGCCTCCCTTGGACACGACGACATGACCCATCGCCCTGAGGTAAGGGGGGACCACGACGCAGGAATCGCTCACGAGCGCGCCCATCGTTTGTACCAGGACGGCGGTGCCGACGGTATCCTTGCCGCTGGTGACGCGCTGCACGAAGCGGATCGGGATGTGCGTGCCGGCCGGGATCACGGTGTCCCCGAGCCCCGCTGCCAGGAGCAGCGCGACGACCGCTCTCACAATGCCGCCCGGATCCGCTCCACGCTCCGGAGCAGGACCTCCGCCGTGAGGGATGGCGAGAACGCGTCGAACGTGACGGCCTTCGCGTTCGGGCAGCGACTCGCCGCGTGGGCCGCGAACGCGAGCATTTCGTCCGAGGGCTCGGCAGGCGCGATCCACGGACCTCGAAGGTCGTCGTCGTGTTCCACGCCGGCGACGTGGAGTTCGACGACGTGCTCGAGCGGAAATTCGTCGAGCCAACGCTCCGGCTTCATGTCCCGGTAGTGCGCCTCGAGCCACACGTGAGGCAGGTCGAGCAGAAACCCGACCTCGGTGGCCTCGAAAAAGCGCCGCAGCCACACCGGCTCCGGCATTTGGCTCGCCTTCACGTCGAAAAAGCCCGGGATGTTCTCCATCACCAGCGGCTGGTCGAGGCGAGCCTGCAGGGCGCCGGCGTTGCAGACGAAGCGCTCGAGGAATTCCTCGGTATAGAGAGGTGGAAACACGTAGTTCAGGTTGTACGCGCCGTCGACAGTGTGGAGGCACTGGAAGTGCTCCGCCACCCACGGTGAGTGGTACAGCTCGGCGAGGGATCGGGCACGCTGAATCGAGCGCTCGTCGAGCGGCTCGGAGAGCTGGCCGAGGTAGTCGTGGAGCAGCAGGGTGTAGCGGTCGCGGATCGCCTGCCACCACGGGTCACTCGCTCCCGGGGGATCCGCCATGGCGAGATGGTCGATCCCCTCGGCCCGGGCCAGTTCTCCACCGAGATGAGGGTTATAGAACGCGCCGACCATCAGTCTCGCCTTCCGCATCACTCTACTAACCCTCGCTCGGCGAGTTGGTCACAGAACACCTTCACCTGGGCCGCGACCATGGGCTGCTCTCCGCGGTCCGTCCACCCAGCGGCGATGGCCTCGTACGTTTTCGACCCGTCCAGCTGTTCGACGATATAACGTTCCCGCGGCCCCCACCCTGCGACGAGACCCCGGACCGCGGGCGTCGCGCGGAGAGGCCGAAACGCTTGCGCCACGATCGCGTCGATTTCCCTTACCTCGTCCGCGGTGAGCGGCCGCTCCACCGCGGTGACGTTGTCGTCCACCTGGCCGGCGGTCCGGGCCCCCGCGAGCACGATGGTGACTCCGGGGCGCGCGAGCACCCAGGCCAACGCCAGCGCCGCGAGCGAGGTCCCACGCCCGCGCGCGAGCCCCTCCAACCGCTCGATGGCGCCGTGGCGCCGCGCGAATTCGGAGCCCGAGAACCAGTAGATGTTCCGCCGGTGATCGTCTTCGGGGAAGCTGGGGGCGGTGCGGTAGGCTCCGCCCAAGAGCCCCGATGCGAGAGGCCGGTAGGCGAGGAACGCGATTCCATGCCTGTCGCAGCGGGGCAGGTGGCGCTCCTCCACGTCGCGATCGAACAGGTTGTATGGTCCCTGATAGCTCCGGAGGGGCGCGATCTCGAGTGCGCGGGCGAGCTCGAGATGGGTGGCGTTACACGCCCCGATGGCGCGCGCCTTACCCTCGTCCTGGAGCCGGCGCAGCCGTTCGAGCTGCCATTCCCAGCGCTCGCCCGCCTCGTGCAGTTGGGCGAGGTCCACGTAATCGGTGGCCAGCCGCTTGAGCGACGCTTCGAGCGACTCACGTGGGTCGTCGCGAGGGCCGATCTTGGTGGCGATGGCGACGCGCTCCCGGTGCGGCCGGAGCACACGCCCGAGCAGCGATTCGGAAGCCCCGCCGCCATAGGTGGGGGCGGTGTCGAAGAACGTGATGCCGCGTTCGATCGCGCGCTCGACCGCCGCGACTCGCTCGCGCTCCGCCCGGGGAGCGCCCCATCGCGTCCCGCCGACCGCCCAGCCACCGAATCCGAGCCCGGGGCCGGACGTCAGGAAACGCGGAGGGGGCCCGACATGCGTCCGGGCCCCCGGGTGCATCTAGCCGCTCCCTCAGGAGTGGCAGGTTGGCACCAGCTCCGCCGTCTCGACGATCTCGGGACGATGACAGCTGGGCACGAGCTCCTGCATTTCGACGATCTGCATGCAACCTCCTTGCAACAGGGAAGCAGGAAGACGGCTGTCTGGTCAATCCTACGGGTTGCCGTCGCACCCGTCAACCGGTAACTCTCAACGCTCCATGATCCCGATTCACGCGCTGCTGACCGAAAACGACCTCGCTGCCGAATTCGTTGCGGCCCTCGAGCAGCGACGCTTGCCGGAGAAGTTCTTCTATTGGTTTCCCCTGTCCGTGCGCGCGTGGCTCGCGTTGTGCACCGATGGGGCCTACCGCAATTTCGTGCGCTCCCAGTCTCTCATCGCGCGCTCGCGCGCCGAGCTGGCACGCCAGTTCCCGCCCGCGCCGCTCGAGGTCCTGAGCCTCGGATCCGGACAGGGCGACAAGGACCTGCTGCTCCTGGAGGCGCTACGGGGAAACGGTGCCCGGGTCTCCTACGTTCCCGTGGATACCAGCCAGGCGCTCCTCGAGATGGCGTGTGCCGGCGCGCTCGGTGCGGGGATCCCCACGCAGGGGATCAAGGCGGATTTCACCAATCCCACTCACCTTCAGGCACTTACGGCCGACCCCGAGACGCAGCGTCGCCTCGTCCTTCTCATCGGGAATACGCTCGGCGCCTTCGACCCTATCGCGGAGGCGCGCGAGCTGGCGCGCCTGCTGCGACCGGGCGACGCCCTGCTCGTCGACGGCGAGATTTACGCGGGTGATGCGACCGTCGCCGGGTACGACAATCCGTTGAACCGCCGATTTGCCTGGGCGCCCCTGAACGCCGTGGGCATCTCGGAGAGAGACGGCGAGCTCGTGTTCGAGGCGGCCGACGATGCCCGACTCCCCGGACTACACCTGATCCCGAAGCACTTCCGAGCTGGCCGGGATGTCGAGCCGATGCTCGGGGGCCAGGTCCTGCGCCTTGCCCGAGGAGAGCGACTCGCCATGAACCATTCCTATAAGTACACCGCGGACACGTTCCTCCGGATTCTCACCGATGCCGGACTCTCTCCCCGGTGGCAGGGACGGAGTGACGACCAGCGCTTCGTCATGGTCCTCGCCACGCCGGCATGACGACGGCGTTGGAGGTCAGCGGGCTCGGCTACACGCTGCCCGGAAGCGGGAACGGGCAACGTGAGCAAGGTCGACCCCTGGTTGAGGACGTTTCCTTCACGGTCGGTACGGGCGAGACGCTCGTCCTATTGGGTCGCAGTGGGTCCGGCAAGACCACGACCTTGAAGCTCGTCAACCGCCTGCTCGAGCCGACTGCGGGAGAGGTCCGGGTGGCGGGCGAGCGTGCGGCTGATCTGCCGGTGACGCGCCTGCGGCGTCGCATCGGGTACGTGATACAGGAGGTCGGCCTGTTCCCGCATTTCACGGTCGAGCGGAACGTGGGGCTCGTGCCGGGCCTCGAGGGCTGGCCACCTGCGCGGGTCGCCACCCGGGTGCGGGAGATGCTCGCCCTGGTCGGCCTCGACGCGGACACGTTCGGCGCGCGCTACCCGCACGAGCTGTCGGGGGGGCAGCGTCAGCGCGTCGGAGTGGCCCGAGCCCTCGCCGCCGATCCGCCGCTCCTGCTCCTGGACGAGCCGTTCGGCGCGCTCGATCCGATCACGCGCGTCGAGCTGCAGCGCGAGTTTCGGGCGCTCGAAGGCCGGCTCGGGAAGGGGATGGTGTTCGTGACCCACGACGTGCGCGAAGGGCTGCTACTCGGCACGCGCATCGGGCTCATGCATCAAGGCCGTCTGGCGTTCCTCGGCACGCCGGACGAGTTCCGTCGCTCGGACAATCCCGAGTGCAGAGCCTTCATGGAAGCCGCGGGATGAGCGTGCTCGCGTTTTATGCACGAAACTCGCAGGAAGCTTTGGGACTCGTGTGGCAGCACGTGTCTCTCGTCGCGATCTCGACCGGCGCGGCCATCCTGATTGGCGTGCCCCTCGGCATCGCGCTCACGCGACGGCCGGCGTGGCGAGGCCCGGTGTTGGGGCTGGCGAACGTCTTTCAAACCGTCCCGAGCCTCGCGTTGTTCGGGTTTCTGATTCCGCTGCCCTTCCTGGGCGGCATCGGTGCCCGGACCGCCATCGTGGCCCTCGTGTTGTACGCGCTCCTGCCGATCGTGCGCAACACGTACACCGGGATCGCCGGAGTGGACCCCGCGGTGCGCGAGGCCGGGCGCGGGATGGGGATGACGGACGGGCAGCTCCTGCGGCTGGTAGAGCTCCCTTTGAGCCTCGGGGTGATCCTCGCCGGCGTGCGGGTGGCGACGGTGGTCGGTGTGGGGACCGCGACGATCGCTGCGGCGATCGGTGCCGGGGGCCTGGGAGTCTACATCTTTCGCGGCGTGGCGACGGTGGACAACACGCTGATTCTGGCCGGAGCCCTGCCCGCGGCGCTGATGGCGATCGCGGCCGACGGCCTGCTGGGTCTGGCTGAGCGGCGGCTCGCGTGGCGGCGGACGTGAGGAAGCAGGGTCGCCGAAACGGACTACGAGGCCGAGCCGCCCCTTTCGGAACGAGGCCGGCACTCGTGCTCTATACGCCACTCATCCTCCTGCTCTCCGCAGGCTGCCACCGAAGCGACCGCATCGTCGTCGGGTCGAAGAATTTCACGGAGTCCGATCTGCTGGGGGAGATCGTCGCGCAGCAGATCGAACGCCGGACGTCGCTGCCCGTGGAACGGCGCTTTCACCTGGGCGGCACGTTTGTGTGCCATCAGGCGATCACCGCGGGACAGATCGATCTGTACGTGGAGTATACCGGGACGGCGTACACGGCCGTCCTGAAGCTCTCGCCCGGGCCCGATCCGTACAGCGTGTATCGGGCGGTCGCCGCGGAATACCAGCGGCGCTTCGGGCTCGTGTGGGGGAGGCCACTCGGCTTCGACAACACCTTTGCGATCACCGTGCGAGGGGCGGACGCCGCTCGCTACGGGTTGAAGCGCATCTCCGACCTCGCGCGAGTCGCCCCGCGGTGGCACGCCGGCTTCGGATACGAATTCCTGGAGCGTGCCGACGGCTTTCGCGGGCTCGCCGGCGTTTACGGGCTCCGATTCGCCTCGCCGCCGACCGCCATGGATCTCGGGCTCACGTATCGCGCGCTCGCCGAAGGCAAGGTGGACGTTATCGCCGGCAACGCGACCGATGGACAGATTGCCGCGCTCGACCTCGTCGCCCTCGAGGACGACCGGCACTACTTCCCGCCGTACCAGGCGGCGGCGGTGACGCGCGCGCAGGTGCTCGAGGCACACCCGGAGGTACGCCGGGCGTTGGCCGAGCTCGAGGGCAGGATTCCGGACGCCGAGATGCGGCGGCTGAATGCGCTCGCCGATGTCGAGCACAGGGACATCGTCGTGATCGCGCGGGATTGGCTGCGGGTCAACGCGCCGTGAAGGCTCGCTGGCAGCTCGTGCTCGCCGCGGTGTGCTTCTCGACGGCGGGCGCGGTCATCAAGTCGTCGACGTTCGGAGCGTGGCAGATCGCGGCGTTCCGCGCCCTGGTCGCGATGTTCGCGATCATCCTCCTCATCCCCGAGGCTCGCCGCTCGTGGTCGTGGCGCGTCGCCCTGGTGGGTGTGGCCTATGCGGCCGCCGGTCTCTTGTTCGTGTTCGCCAACAAGCTGACCACGGCCGCCAACACGGTGTTTCTTCAGGCGACCAACCCGTTGTTCGTGGTGGCGCTCGCGCCGCTGCTCTTGGGCGAGCGCGTGCGCACCGCCGATCTGCGCTTCATGGTGGTACTTGGCGCAGGGCTGGCGCTGTTGTTCGTGGGCGGGAACCGCCCCTTCGCCACGGCCCCCGATCCCGCCCTCGGTAACCTGCTCGCGGCCGGGAGCGCCGTGTCATGGGCGTTTACCGTGACGGGTTATCGGTGGCTGGCGCGAGAAGGAGGTGCCCACGGGCCGGTGGCGAGCGCGGCCGCGTGCGGCAATCTGCTGGTGTTTCTCGTGAGTCTGCCCTTCGCGTGGCCGCTGGCCACAGGCCGCCCGGGGGACTGGCTGGCCGTGGCCTTTCTCGGGGCTTTCCAGCTGGGGCTCGCCTACGTGTTCCTGTCGCGGGCCATCACGCGGGTGCCGGCGCTCGAGGCATCGCTCTTTCTGCTGGTCGAGCCGGTGTTGAGCCCGGTATGGGCCTGGCTGGCGCACGGAGAGGCTCCCGGCCCCCTCGCGGTGATCGGCGGCGTCGTGATCCTGGCGGCGACGGCGGTCAAGTCGTGGAGCGATACCCAGGTGGTCGCCGCGTGAGCGCGCGGATCATCCGGACGTATTTCGTCATCACGGGGCTCTTCAACTTCGCGATGTCGATGATCTGGGGCATCGACACGCTGTTCAAGATGGGAGCGGGGCTCGACATTCAGCACGTGCTGCTCACGAACGCCGCATTCACGCTCGGATCGATGGTCTTCGAGATCCCGACGGGCGTCGTGGCGGACACGCTGGGGCGTCGGGTCTCCTTCCTGCTCTGCCTCGCGACGCTGTTCATCACCACACTCCTCTACGTGGCCATCGCGTGGCGCGGCTGGGGGTTCTGGGCATTCGTGTGGGTCTCGGTGTTTCTCGGGTTGGGGTACACGTTCTACACGGGTGCCGTGGACGCGTGGCTCGTGGACGCGCTCAAGGCGACCGGATATACGGAGCCCCTCGAGCGCGTGTTCGCGCGTGGGCAGATGTTCTTCGGCGGCGGCATGCTCGTGGGCACGATCAGCGGCGGGCTGCTCGGCCAGATCCGGCTCGATATCCCGTACCTCGTGCGGGCGGCGATCGTCGTGCCGCTCTTCGTCCTGGCCTGGCGTGAGATGCCGGAGCTGGGGTTCACGCCCCGAGCCCTGGAGCTCCGCCGCGTACCGGCCGAGATGCGGCGGGTGTTCGTGGAGGGGCTGAGCTACGGGCTCAAGCACCCGGTTGTCCGGCCGGTGATGTTTGCATCCCTGGTCGGCATGACGTTCATGATTTTCGGTTTCTACAGCTGGCAGCGCTATTTCCTGGACCTGCTGGGGCGTAACCTCGTGTGGGTGGACGGCGTGATCAGCTCGCTCGTTGGCCTGAGCCTCATCGCCGGAAACGCGCTGGTGACTCCCCTCTCCAGGGTCATCCCGACGCGGACCGGGCTTCTGATGGTCTCGGTCGCGGCACAGGCGGTGCTGACGGTGGCCTGTGGACTGCTCACGAATTTCTACGTCGTGGTGTCGCTCTACCTGCTCTACGGCGTGGCGATCGGGCTCGCGCTGCCGGTCAAGCAGGCGTATCTCAACGCGCACATTCCGTCGGCTCAGCGGGCCACGATCATCTCTCTCGATTCGATGTTCGGGAACACCGGCGGCGTGATTGGGCAGTCGGTCTGGGGCGTGGTAGCACGAGCCCGCTCGATCGGGGTAGCCTGGGCGTGGAGCGGGCTGACGTTACTGCTCGGGATCCCGCTCTATTGGATCGCACGTCGGAGCGATCCTCATCACGACAAACTAGACGCACAGACGCGCAGACGCACGACAGACTAGTGCTTGTCCGCTCTACTTTGAACTGTCTTTCTTTTCTTGGTGCACGTCCTTCCGGTGCTGCCGTAGATCCCTGCGGTCCTTCCGGACGTCGCGCACGTCGTGGCGACGGTCGCGGCGGTCTTGCCGGATATCGCGGCGGTCGTGGCGGAGGTCCTGACGGTCCTGACGCGCGTCCTTCACGTCGCCGTGCTTGACGTCCTGCCGGATGTCCGGGCGGTCCTGGTGAATGTCCTTCGGGTCGTGGCGGATATCCTTGCGGTCGCTGTGGAGCTCGCGGCGGTCGTGGCGGACGTCCTTCTTGTCTTGGTGTACGTCGCCCGAGTCTTGCGCGGAGAGCGCGGCGGGCGCGCTCAGCGCGATCGCGAGCAGGGCAAAGAGCGTGAGTACACGTCGCATATGTGGTCCCGGTTGGGGTTCGGACTCTAGACCCCGCAACCGGCCGACGCGTTAAGAGCGTGACCCGCGTCACCTCCTTAGGTATCAGTGCTGCTTGAACTTCGGCAACTCACCCCGGTGGCGCGCGAGAAATTCCTCGTAGATGTGGCTGTCGGTGTGCTCGCGGATTTCGGCGATCTTCTCACCACGAAACCTGATAACGACGCAGGTTCGCTGGTCCATCACGTCCTTCGGATGGCTCTTGAGCCACGAGCGCTCGCGGATCTCGACGATGACCCGATCCTCGGCGTCGTACCAATCACGCCACACGTCCTCCGAGACCCAATCGGCCGCACCCAGCCCGGGCTCGCGATTCCACAATGCCTCGAGCACACCCTCGCGCCCGCGCCATTCTCCACCGATCCGAGGAGCCCCGGCGACCCAGTACACGATGTCGTCATGGAACAGCTTTCCCACGGCGGCGCGATCCCCGGCGAACAACGCTTTCTCGTATGCCTTGGCGAGCTCCATGCGGCGGCTCATGCGATGACCTCCTCCTCGGCCGTTTCGGGCTCGGGAAGCGTGTTCGCCTTGCGGCCGGCCCGCTCCATCGGCTTGTCCATCTCCGTCTTGTGCTTGTCGATGATCGTCCAGAAATCGAGGGCCCGGTCGAGGAGCTCATACGACGCTTCCCGCAGCGTGTCGCTCATCTTCACCTGGCGCACGTTGTTCTGCATGTCCTCGGCGTCCCACCCGCGCGAGTGGGCGATGAACGGGAACGGCGGAAAGACAAACCCCAGCTCGGCCCAGAACGTAAACATCGATCCGGCGACCGCCTGGATGTTGTCCTGGCCGCCGGTGATGATGAAGGCGGCGACCTTGTTCTTGATGAGCACCGTGTTGTGGATCGTCACCTGGTTTTGCACGCAGTTCAGCCGCTCGATCATCTTGTAGTACAGCGACGACGCGCTTCCCCAGCGGATCGGCGTGCCGATGATCACCACGTCGGCCCAGTGGACCAAGCCCTCGTACACGGCCGTGAGCTGATCTTCGGGGTCGCGCTCGGTGATGGCGCAGGGCCAGGTGCAGGCGCGGGCGGCCTTCGAGTAGTTGCCTTCGCAGTGGCGGAACCTGAGATCGCGCAGCTTGATGTGCTGCGTGTCGGCCCCGCGACGCTTGGCTTGATCCAGAGCGTGCTCGAGCAGCGCGTCGGAGGTCGAGAATCGGGGATTCACGTCGTCCATCGCGGTGGTGGAGATCGCGAGCACCCGTGGTGGAGCGCCGGGCGTCTTCGGGTGCTCCTCGAGGAGGTGCGACGGCATGTGCTTGATCAACTTGCGCGGCATGGTGGGCGGCGTCTGCACGTACACGCCGTCCGTGCGCTCCTCGACGGCGAACACGGGCACCTGCTCCTCGTCGTAGCCTTCGGGTCCCTTCCCGGTGATCACGCTGTACTCCCAGGCATGCCACGGGCACATCACGAACTCGCCGCGCAGCCTGCCCTCGGACAGCGGGCCGCCCTTGTGGTTGCACGTGTTCCCGATGGCGCGGAACTGACCCTCGTAGAGGAACACGGCGACGGACCAACGCTCGAGCTTGATGGCGAGGGGAACGCGTTGCGAGAGCTCGGACCGATCCCCGAGCCGGTGCCAGGTGGCCATGTGCGCACTCCGAGAAGGGGCGGGGTAGATTCTAGCCCCTATGCCCGCCGTCCGCTCGCGCCTCGCGGTCATCTTTCTCACGGTCTTCATCGATATCGTGGGGTTCGGCATCGTCATCCCGATCCTCCCGTACTATGCCTCGCATTTTGGCGCGAAGGGACTCGAGTTCGGCGCCCGGCGCCTCGGCCTCTTCTTCGTCGTGTTCGGCCTCACCGGCGCCATCGCGCAGGGTCTCGGTGTACGCCGATCCCAGCGAGCAAGGGGCCACCCTCGGCGCCGCGCAGGCGTTCGGCGCAATCGGCCGCATGCTTGGCCCAGAGGCGATCGGCAAGGCCTACGATGTGTGGGGGGCGCTCATCGCGTTCCTTGCGGCGGGTGGCGTGATGGCGCTCGCGTGGCTGGCGACGCTCGAGATGAAGCAGGAACGACGGGTCTAGCTCCCGCCTAGCCTACCTCCCGTTTTCCGGCCCATATTTTCCCGATCCACTGCCGGAGTGAGCTGCGGCCATGCGCGTGTACAAGACAGGTGAGATCCGCAACGTGGCGGTCGTCGGCCACGGCGCGAGCGGGAAGACCTCTTTGGTCGATGCCCTCGCGTTCGTGGCCGGCACGAGCAAACGCCACGGCTCTGTGAAAGACGGCACTGCCCTCACCGATTACACCCCCGACGAGATCGAACGCAAGTACTCCATCAACCTGGCTCTCGCCGTCGCCGAATGGATGGATACCAAGCTCAACCTGATCGATACGCCGGGCTACCTGGATTTCACCGGCGAGGCGCTCGCCGGCGTCTGCGCGGCGGATGGGGCGGTGGTCGTGGTCTCCGCCACGGGTGGCGTGGAAGTCGGCACGGAAAAGGTGTGGGACTATGCCGACAAGCGGGGGATTCCCCGGTTGTTCTTCGTGTCCCTCATGGACAAAGAGCACGCGAACTTCGAGAAGGTCTACGGGCAGATCAAGGAGCGGCTCACGCCCAAAGTGATCCCGGTGGAGATTCCGGTGGGCGAAGGCGCCGCGTTCCACGGGATCATCAACCTGTTCTCGAAGAAGTGCCACCTGTACAAGAAAGGCACGAAAGCGGGTGAGTACGACGAGGTCGACGTCCCGGGAGAGTATCGGGAGCGGTTCGAGCGCTACTCGAAGGAGCTGATCGAGCGGATCGCGGAAACGGACGACACGCTGCTCGAGCGCTATCTGGGAGGCGAGGAGATCGGTCGGGACGAAGCGATCGCCGCGATGAAGGCGGGGATGCTGGAGGGCGAGCTCTTCCCCCTCTTCTGCGGCGCCGCAGAGCTGACATTCGGCACGCGGGCGCTGCTGTCGAAGCTGGTCGAGCTCGTCCCCGCGCCGAGCGATCAGCCGCCGATCGAGGCGCAGCGGTGGGGAAGCGCCGAGCGCTTGACGTTGAAGGCCGAAGACGGCGGGCCGTTCGTCGCGCAGGTGTTCAAGACGATCTCGGAGCCGCACGTGGGCGACGTGACGCTGTTCCGGGTCTATTCCGGGACGGTCAAGAACGGCCAGGACGTCTACAACGCGCCGCGCGAGGCGGTGGAGAAGCTGAACCATCTCTGCGTGACGGTGGGGAAGGAGCGGATTGAGATTCCGGAGCTGCACGCAGGGGACATCGGCGTCGTGGCGAAGCTGCGGGACACGCACACCAACGACACGCTATCGACCAAGGACCGCGCCATCGTGCTTCCCAAGATCCCGTTCCCGGAGCCGGTGATCACCGAGGCGATCGAGGTGAAACAGCGGGGCGAGGAGGAGAAGCTCTCGATTGGGCTGCACAAACTGCACGAAGAGGACCCCACGTTCCAGCACGAGTACAACGCGGAGCTGGGGCAGACGCTCATCCGGGGGCTGGGCGAGCGTCACCTCGAGATCATCGTGGGCCGGCTGGCCCGCAAGTTCGGCGTGCACGCCCAGATCGGTAAGCCGAAGATCGCGTACCGCGAGACGTTCAAGGGAAAAGGAGAAGGGCAGGGCAAGCACAAGAAGCAGACGGGGGGCCGCGGCCAGTACGGCGACTGCTGGATCCGGATCGCCCCACTTCCCCGCGGGTCGGGCTTGCAGTTCATGGACGAGATCGTGGGCGGCGTGATTCCGAGGCAATACATCCCGGCCGTGGAGCGCGGTATCCAGGAGGCGGCGGCGCGCGGGCCCGTGGCGGGATACCCGGTCGTGGACTTCAAGGTCGAGCTGTACGACGGCTCCTACCACGACGTGGACTCGAACGAAATGTCGTTCAAGATGGCGGGCATTCTCGCCTTTCGAAACGTGAGCCCGAACTGCCGGCCCGTACTGCTCGAGCCGATTCTCGAACTCGAAGTCTGGACGCCCGACGAGTACCAGGGCGCGGTGATGGGCGACCTCTCGTCGCGGCGCGGTCAGATCCTCGGCACAGAGAAGGATGGTCGCCTCACGAAAGTGCGCGCGCTCGTGCCCGAGGCGGAGCTCGACCGGTACGCGACGGCGCTGCACTCGCTGACCCACGGGCGCGGGACATACCGCCAGAAGTTCCACGTCTACCAGGAGGTCCCACCGGACGCGGCGCACAAGGTCGTGGAGGTACGGAAAAAGGAGCTGGAGGAGGCGAAGGCGTAGCGGGGTATGAAGGAACCCATGAAAACCAGACTCCAGTGTCTTGTCCTTGCCGCCCTGAGCGCGGCGTGTCAGCGCGTCGACCGTTCGGCGCCCGCCGGGGAAGGGCGCGTGATGAGCGACACCACCGCGCCCCCCGCCTCCCCCGCGGCGCCGACGCCGAGCCCAGCGCCTCCGACGCCCGTCGCCACGAAGGTCGCCGTGGTGGAAGGGTTTCTCACGCCGGAATCCGTCAAGTACGACACGGCGCAAGACGTCTATTTCGTCTCGAACGTGAATGGCGGTCCGTTGGCCAAGGACAACAACGGCTTCATCAGCCGCGTCCGGCCGGACGGCGCGATCGAGAACCTCAAGTTTGTCGAGGGCGCCCATAACGGGGTGACGCTCAACGCCCCGAAAGGACTGGCACTCCGGGGGGACACGCTCTGGGTCGCCGACATCGACGTGATCCGCGCCTTTGATGCGAAGACGGGCGCACCCAAGGACAGCGTGAGCCTGGCGAGTCTGGGTGCGGTCTTCCTGAACGACATCGCCGTCGCGCCGACCGGCGCGCTTTACATCACCGACACCGGCATCCGCTTCGACGACGTCGGCAACGTGCTCCACCCCGGTCCGGATCGTATCTTCCGGATCGGGCCGGACCGCCAGGTGACGGTGGCCGTGCGCGGCGACACGCTGGGTCGGCCCAACGGGATCACGCTGGACTCGGTCGGCAAGCGGTTCATCGTCGTCCAGTTCGGCGGGCGCTCCGTGCTGGCGTGGAAGCCCGGGGAGAAGGCGCCGAGCGTGATCGCCAAGGGCCCGGGCGGATTCGACGGCGTCGAGATCGCCGGGAACCGGCTCCTGGTCTCGAGCTGGGCGGATTCGACGGTGTCCAGCTACGAAACCGGCCAGGAGGTGAAGGTCATCACGGGCGTGCCGAGTCCGGCCGACATCGGCTACGACGCGAAGCGGAAGCGAGTCTTGGTGCCGATCTTCACCGGGAACCGGGTCGAGATCTGGCAGCTGCCATGAGCGGTCGGGGGCTCAGTGCCAGCCTTCCTCTTTCACCTCCGCGAGGACCGATTCCAGCGGGTTGAGTACGAGCTTCACCGGCTCCGAGGGGACTTGCACCTGCGCGTCCGTCACGGGGCCGCGAACGGTCACCCGGATCGTGGCTCGGCCTCCGCCCGCGAACTCGATACTCAAGGGCACGGGCATGACAAAGTCCTTGGGAGCGTCCTCCTGCCGCACTCGGATGTGCAGCAGCACTTGATGATCGGGCGTGGAGTCGCCGTGCCATGAGAGGATGTAGGTCGGGACCGCGGTACCGTTGATCCACTCGTCAAAGAACCAGTCCATCGGCTGGTCCAGGTGCTTCTCCACCACACGTTGGAAATCGCGGGTGGAGGCACGGCCACCGCGATACTGCTGATAGAAATCCTGCATCGTGGCGGTGAAGGCGTCCTCTTTGAACGTGCGGAAGTCGAGCATCATGTTCCGCAGCATCTGGAGAACCCAGGCCCCCTTGCGGTAGATCATGAGGAAGTAGTCGCCCGGATGATCCGTCCCGATGAGGCGCGTGCCCAGACCGATCGGCGTGATGTCCCCTCGTCTGGCTTTGATGTCCCTGCGCCAGTCATCCAGTTGCTTGAAGAATTTCTCGTTATCCTTCAGGAACGTTTGCATGTACCAGAGCCCCGAGAAGTCGGCGAATCCCTCCGACAGCCAGGCGTCGCGGTAGGTGGCGGCGACGCCTCCGCGGTGGGCCGTTCTGTGACCCAGTGCGTCGTCTGTACGGCGCCGTCCGTCCGGGATTCCACGAGCCGGCCGATGCTCGCGAGGCGGTAACGGTCGGGCGTGTGGAATGTCAGGTCCATATCGGCGGCCTGCAGCGCGCCGTACGTCGGGGAGCCCAACCGTGGGAACCACGTGTTCGGGTCTCTCATGAAGTACCACTGGCCTTCGCCATCGTGGTCTCGATGCGATACGCCTCGACCTTCAACGGATTCCGATCGCCGTCGGAGGCAGGCAGGCTGTCTCCGAGTTCGGTCGCGCGCGGGAACTGGCACACGGTCTGCACCTTTTGTCCGTTGAGCCGGCCCCCGCGGAGCAAGAGAACCTCCTCCCCGGCTTGAGGATCGATTTCGAACATCAGGTCCTCGCCGCTCTCCCGTTTGACGTACGCGTAGAAGAATCCGTTCGCGGCGCCGTTCAACAGCGCGGACATGAGCGTAGGATGGACGTGGTGACTGCGGCCCTCGACGAGATGGTCGACGGCGTCGCCCACGGGACCGCCGTCGGGGTGCGGAGTGCTGGCCCCGAACGTGAGCCTGCGCTGGAGCTCTGCCGGCGTCGAGTCCGCGAAGATGAACGCGACGGCGGACACCCGCGCATCGAGCGTGGAGTCGGCGAGCACGCGCATCAATTGGGTGCGCTCGATGTCCCACGGTGGCGTGAACGATACGGACCCGCGGCCGATGAACAGTGCGCCCACTGTTCGCCCGGCGACCGGGCTGAGAAAGTAGAGCTCCCCTTGATCCAGGTGGAAGTGGATCGCGTCTCGCTGCAAGACCAGACCGTGTACGGCCGCGACGCGATCCCCGCGCGGGGCCAGGCTCCGTAACTGATCGAACACGGGCTCGTAGGCGTCCGCCGCCCCGAGGACGGCGAGCGGGGGCGCGATCCCCGTGTCGGGGTGCTGCGCTGCACCGGCGGTGATCGGACTCGAGAGTAGCAGTGAGGCAAGGATGAGGCTGAACGAGGAAGGGGTCACGCGACGCGCTCCGATGCTCGACCCACGAAGAATGCGGCATGGCGGTCCGTCCCGTCAGGGCGCTTTTGCGGCAACGGGGGTTGGAAATGCGACAGGCGGACAGCTGCCGGCTCGATGCGTCGCCGCAACACACCAAGCCGCTTCAGGCGGCGTGGCGACCGCGCAACCCTTCCCAACAGGTGTGGAACTTGCTACTAGTCGTGCTGCAGCTCTGGAGGAGGGCGTCTTGGTGGTCAGGCCCGACGCTGCCGGCGGCCCGCGAGCCATCAAACTGGTTCTCGCGGACGATCATGCGGTCTTGCGGGCCGGCTTGCGCGCATTGCTCGAGAAAGAGTCCGATCTCGTCATCGTCGGCGAGGCGGGGACGGGGAGTGAAGCGCTCACGCTCGCCAAGTCCACCCGGCCACACGTGGTCTTGATGGACCTCGCGATGCCGGGGAACGGCGGCATCGAGGCCACGCGCCGCATCGTCGCGCTCGGTCTGGGCATCAAGGTCCTCGTGCTCACGGCACTGCCCCAGGAGACGCAGCTGTGGGACGCGCTCGAGGCGGGCGCGAGCGGCTTCATGCTGAAGATCGCTCCCGTGGACGAGCTGACACGCGCCATCCGCGCCGTGGCCGAGGACCGGCTCTTCCTGGACGAGGACGCGGCCCGGCTGATCGTACTGCAGCGCTACCGGAAGGCGGGCGAGCTCGACGACGAGCGAGTGGCGGCGGATCGGCTGAGTGTGCGCGAGCGCCAGGTCCTGGCGTTGCTCGCGTGGGGGTACAGCTCGAGGGAGATTGGTCTGCGGCTGACACTCCCGCCGCACACCGTGGACGAGTGCCGCGCCCGGCTGAAAGACCTGTTGGGGCTCTCCCACCGCCCCGAGCTGGTTCGCTTCGCGTTGCGAACCGGGCTGCTCGCCGAGCCCAGCGCCTAGTTACCCTACACCACCGGCTCGAACTCCATCGGTGACTGCGGGGCGGACGCGCCGGCGGGTTGTCTGTACACGTAGCGCTCGCCCGCGTAGTTCCTGAGCACTACCTCGTCGTCGCCGATCGACTCCACATACTCGGGCAACAGGGGGATCTTCCCGCCACCCCCCGGCGCGTCGATCACGAAGTGCGGCACCGCCAGGCCCGACGTCCAGCCGCGCAGCGCGCGAATGATCTCGAGGCCCTTCTCGACCGTCGTCCGGAAGTGCTCCGCGCCCGCGACCTGGTCGCACATATAGATGTAGTAGGGCCGCACCCGCGCGGCGAGCAGCCGCTGCATCAGCCGCTTCATCACATCGGGATCGTCGTTCACCCCCTTCAGCAGGACGGTCTGGCAGCCGAGCGGGATGCCCGCGTCGGCGAGCCGGGCGAGCGCTTGGACGGCGGCGGGGGTGAGCTCGTCGGGATGATTGAAGTGCGTGTTGATGTACAGTGGGTGGTACCGCTTGAGGATCGCGCACAGCTCCGGCGTGATGCGCTCCGGCAAGTGGCACGGGACGCGGCTCCCGATGCGTATGACCTCGATATGCGGGATAGCGCGCAGCCGCCGGCAGAGCTCGTCGATCCGCCGGTCGGACAGGAGGAGCGGATCGCCGCCGGACATGATCACGTCGCGGATTTCGGTGTGCTCTTCCAGGTACCGGAAGGCCGACTCGAGCTGCGCCATGGGGATCTTCTCGGGATCGCCCACCTTGCGGCGGCGCGTGCAGAAGCGGCAGTACGAAGCGCACACGGGCGATACGAGGAACAGCGCGCGGTCGGGATAGCGATGCGTGATGTTGGGAACCGGCGAGTCGGCGTCCTCGGCGAGTGAGTCGACCAGGCCATCGCGCACCTCGAGCTCCTGGAGGTCGGGCACGTATTGCCGCCAGATGGGGTCACCCGGCGATTGAATGAGGTCCACCATGGCGGGAGAGATCCTGAACTCAAAGTTCTCCGCCGCCTGGCGCAGCCGCTCGAGGTCGGGGAAGTGCTCGGCGCCGAAACGCGTGACGAGCGCCTCGAGGGACGCGATGCTCCGCTTACGCAGTAGCTCCTGCCAGGACTCCATGGGTCAGGTCCTTGAGATAGATCACCAGGTCGTCGCCGGGGGCGTAGTAGCCCGGGAGCCGGGCCGCCTGGACGTAGCCGCGCCGCTCGTAAAAGGCGCGCGTCGGCGCGTACTCGGCGCGCGAGGAGGTCTCGACGACGATGAGTCGTCCGTCATCCGTCGTCAGTGTGGCCTCGACGGCCCGCAACAGTTGGGTACCGACTCCCCTACCCTGGCGAGCCGGATCGACGACGATCCAGTATAAATCGAACGTCCCGGTGGTACCGGGCGTGGGGCCCCAGCAAGCATAGGCCACCAGCTCGTCGCCGGCGTACGCGCCGAGGAAGCGATAGTCGTCGTCCCCGGCGAGCGCCTCGTCGAGCAGCTCCACGGCGATGGCGACCTCATCCGGCCGAAACAGGCCGGTGGCCGCCGTGAGCCGCTCAAGCGGTCCGCGTTGGGCGCGGCCGACGGGACGGAGCGAGCAGCTCACGCGCTGCCTTGGTGCCCTGCGCCTCGCGGAGCGCCACTTCGGCGATCCGCCGCACCAGCTCCGCGTAGTCCCAGCCGGCGACCCTCGCCATGCGGGACAGGCCGGCGTCGTCGTTCAGGTCGGGGTTGGGGTTCACCTCGAGCACCCACGGCCGGCCCTGATCGTCGACGCGCAGGTCGATGCGCCCGTACCCCTTCCCCTGCATCGTGCGCCAGGCGAGCTCGGCGATGCGGAGGAGGCGGTCCGCGAGCTTCTGTGGAATTACGGCCGGGCACACCGGCACGGAGCCGAGGTCGTCGAGCGAGCCCATCTCCCACTTCCCGGCGTACGTCAGAATCGGCCAGGCCCCCTCGGGCATGCGGCTGAAGTCGATCTCCGCGATGGGCAGCACGCGGTTTCCGACGAATCCGACGTTGAACTCGCGCCCGCTGATGTACTCCTGGACCAGCACGTCGTCGAACTGCTCCGTCATCGCCGCCACGCGCGCGCGCAGTGCCTTGCGATCGCTCACCACGGAGCCGCGGTCGAGTCCGGCGCTCGCGTCCTCGGCCGCCGGCTTGACGATGGCGGGCAGCGGGAAGTCGTCCTCGATCTTGCCCTGGGCCACGGTCCAGCGTGGGATGGGGAGTCCCGCCTGCCGCAGCAGCGCGTTCGCGATCGGCTTGCGGCGGCACGCGGCGAGCGTCCAGAGGCTCGCGCCGGTGACCGGGGTACCCGAGAACTCGAGCGTCCCCACCACGTGCTCCTCCCACTCGCTCTTCCCGTGGACGCCTTCGCACAGATTGAACGCGAGGTCTGCACGCCGCGCCACTTGGAACCAGCGCATGTCGTGGCGCACCGGCACCTTACGGACCTCGTGGCCCATCACGCCGAAGATGGCGCCGATTTCGTCCACGGCCTTCATCACGCCGCGGATGTCCTCCGGCGTCCAGTCGTCGGCGCCGGGGTCATACAGGATGGCAATCCTCATGCGGACGCCGCGGCCGCATGTAGGGGCGCAGCATGCTGCGCCCCTACCACCCCACGTCCCCGCCCTTCGAGGGGGACATCCCGCCCGGCGACTCGCCGCCACGCGATACGCACGACCTCCTGGATCAGCTCGTCGTAGCCGAACCCGGCCGCGCGCGCCGCCTTCGGGAAGCATGAGTTCATCGCGGGGTCGGGAAGGATGCCAGGCAGCGGATTCAGCTCGAGGATGTTCGGAACGCCGAAGCGGTCGACCCGGAGGTCGACCCGGCACCAGTCGCGACAGCCAAGGGCGTGATAGGCATCCAGGGCCGTGCGTTCGACCTCGCGGTACAGCGCGGCCGGCACTGGCGCCGGGCACTGGAAGATCGCGAGCGGCGCGTCCGGGCGGTCCCAGACCCATTTGGCCTCGTAGCCGTAAACGGGAGGCGCGCCCTCCGGCAGTGTAGAGAAGTCGAACCCGACCACCGGCAGGCAGTACGCGTCCGCCCCGTTCCCGAGGATGGCCACGGTGAACTCGGGGCCTGGCAGGTAGGTCTCGACCAGCACCGGCTCGGCGTACCGCTCGAGCAGGAACCGGACGCGCTCACGGAGCGCCCGGGGCGTGGCGCACAGGTTGCTCGTGAAAACGCCCTTGCCCGATCCCTCCGCCACCGGCTTGACAAACACGGGAAACGGAAGCGCCATGTGCTCGAGATCGGCGAGGACGTCCACGCAAAGGAACGGCGCGGTGGGTACACCGCGATACGCCAGCGTCTCCTTGGTGCGCCCCTTGTGGAGCGAAAGGGCCAGCGTGAGCGGGTCCGAGCCCGTGTACGGGACCGTCAGGTACTCGCAGATCGCCGGGACCAGCGCCTCTCGGCTCTGCCCGTGGAGACCCTCGGCCATGTTGAACACCAGGTCGGGTCGGGCGAGTGCGAGGTTTTGGGGGAAGAACTGGTCGGCTTCGAGTCGGATGACGCTGCCGAAGAGACCGAGAGCCTGCTCCACCGCAGCGATGGTGGATGGATCGTCCCACTCGGCGAACGCGTCGTTGTTGCTGTCGTGTTCCTCGGTGGACGCGGACTCGGGTTTTTCGTTGTACGCGAGACCTATTCGCATGTGGTCTCGGGTGACCTCCTACAAAAAAAGGCCGCTCGTGCGGTCTGTGGATCGAAACGCATTGTCGAGTAGAGAATAAGAAAGAGCGACGCGATGCGCAATAGGGAATTCGAAATTTTTTTTCGTCGCGTCGGGCGGGTCAGACTTTGTGAAACGCGACGCGCGCGGCGTCCTGCTTGTCGTCGGCGACGTAGATCTCGAAGTCGGAGAACAGCGCGGACGCTTCGCGCTGCAGAACGCGGAGACACGCGATAGCCATGCGCCGGATCTCGAGCTCGGCGCCCTCGCTCGTGCGGAGCTCGAGCATCGTTCGCCACGCGCGCGCGTTGGCCGACACGACGATCTTCACCTCGGTGGCGTTGGGCAGGACGCTGCGCGCCGCCTCGCGCGCCACCTTGCGCCGGTGCACCTTGTCGGTGATCCACGCGTAGCGTTGCATCAGCGCCTCGACGGCGCGCACGTACGCCGCCTGCGCCTCGGTGACTTCCTTCTCCCATTCGGCTTCGAGCGGCGCATCACCCAAGAGGGCCGGCGGGAGCACGAACGCCGCGTGCGACTCGTCCACGTAGCGCTGGGACAGTTGGGAGTAGCCGAACCCGGCCCGGTGCCGCACCAGCTCGTGCGAACAGGAGCGCGAGATCCCCTCGATCAGGAGCACGTAGACCGCGTGCTCCAGCACCGAGCCGTGGCCCTGCTTCTTGATGTTCTCGAGGTATTCGGCCGTGGATCGGTTCGCCGGGTTATTCTGGCTCATGTAGCAGATCCGTCCCGCGAACTCCGCCAGACGCTCCCCGGCGGAGGCCGGACCCTGCCATTGCACGCGCAGGTGCTCGGGCTCGATGAACTCGGGACGGGCGATCAGCGTGACGCGCGGGGCCCGGAAGATCTCCATAGGTGCTGGGTGTCAGGTGCTAGGGGTTAGGGCTTGCCAGCTCGAGCTTCGGCGTCGCCCAACCGGCGGTCCGTTCGACCTCGCGCAGGCGGTGGGCGATATCCTCAGGAATCTGCATCACCTCCCGCCCGACCTTGAGATCGGCGAGGGGCGTCCAATCGGGCGGGGGGATTATAACACCCGGGTTCATGATGACGCGCGGGTCGTAGGTCTGTTTTAGATCCCGGAACAGGGTCATCACGTCGGACCCGTAAAACCGTTCGAGCAGACCGGCTCGGAGCCGTCCCACGCCGTGCTCCCCGCTTGGCGTGCCTCCCAGCGCCAGGAGCAGCTCCGCCGCATCGCCGTACAGCCCACCGAGCGCCTCGCGCCACCCCGGCGTCGTCACATCGGGGAGCGCGTTGACGTGCACGTGCCCGTCCCCCGCGTGCCCGAAGATCGCGACTGGCACGCCCCGCCGCCCCGACGCCGCGCGAATCCCCGCGATGTACTCGCCGAGCCGCTCCAACGGCACGCAGCCATCCTCGATCACCTGGAGGGAGCGGCGGGTATCGGGAAGCCGCGCGAGCGCCGGACTCGCCAACCGGCGCACGGCCCAGAGGGCCTCGAGCCCCGACCGGTCCACTGCCGTGGCCACATGCGCCGTCTGGTCTCGCAGGCCACGCACCGCGTCTCCCACGACGCCCCGGGCCGCGACCGCCGTCTCCCGCTCGAACTCCACCAGCAAAAGGCACTCGAGTCCGTCGGGGAGCGTGGTGGCGCCCGCGTCCCGCACAAAGTCGAGCAGCGTGCGGTCCAGGAGCTCCACCGCCGAGGGGTTGAGGGCGACGAGGTAGGGCACGGCGTCCGCCAATCGCTCGAGACCGTCGAACCCGAGGGCCACCCCCGCGGCGTCGGCGGGGATGGGCTCGAGACGCCACTCGACCGCCGTGACGATGGCCAGTGTCCCCTCTGACCCGATGAGCAGGTCGAGCTCGTCGCCAGACGCGGCGAACCGATCAAGCGCGTACCCCGCCGAGTTTTTTCGAGTCTTCGGGAAGCGCGCCTCAACGAGCCGCCGTTGGTCGGGGGACAGAAGGAACCGCTCCCCGCTCCCCGCTCCCCGCTCGATTCTCCGCGCCTCCCCGTCGGCGCTGATGATCTCGATCCCCTCGACCCAGTTTCGCACGCTGCCGCACCGCACGGAGCGGGGCCCCGCGGCGTTGGTCGCCACCATCCCTCCGGAGGTCGCAAACGCGCCGGAGGACGGATCGGTCGGTAACCGCAGGCCAAACGGCCGCCCGGCCTCCGTCAACTCGGCCCAGGTGGCCGAGGCCCCGGCCCAAAGCGCTCGACGAGACCAGTCGGGAGCGATCCACCGGAATCCCTGACTCAGGTCGACCACCACGCCGTGCCCCACGTTGCCGCCCGCCATGCCGCTTCCCGCCCCGCGTGGCACTAACGGCACTCCGGACTCGGCCGCCCAGCGGACCACCCGTTGCAACTCCTCGACGCCTCGTGGGACGGTTACGGCGGCGGGCAAAATGCGGTACACGCCAGCGCCCTCGGCGTACGCCGCGCGCGTTCTCAAGTCGGTCGACACGCCGGGAAGCAGTGAGTGGGGAAGTGCGACGGGCACGGTGGAAGCTACCACAGGTCGTCTCAGCTTGACACGGCTGGAGGTGCAGGTGATGCTTGACGCGCAATGGCCATCGACTCGCCCCGCGCCCAGCTCATCCACATCGAAACCGACCGCCGCCTCGGCCACGAGTGGGACGAGTGGGACGGGCGGCCGCTCCCCGGCGACGGCGATTTTTCTGCGCCTCCCGGCCTCTTCTTCCGATTCGGAGCCCTGACGATCGCGCTCGGTTTGGCCGTGGGGGCCGGTCTCATCTATGTGTTGAGCCCCCGGCTCGCGGCGCTCTGGTCCCGGCTGCCGGGAGTGTTGTGGCTGGCGCTCGGCGCGGGCGCGGCGGCGAGCTGGCTCTGGTTCGGCATCCTCCTTCTTTCATTCTATCGAGGGGTGCTAGCACTTCCGGAGGCGTGGCTCGAGCGTGGACCCTATCTCCAACTCATGAACTTCACGTCACTCATGTCCCGGGCCTTTGGTAAGCGGGACTGGGTGGAGCACGCGGCGATCGACGTGTACAACACATTGGCGGAGCGCCGCGGGCGCACCGTCGGCAAGGGGGAGCTCCTGGTGCTCATCCCGCGCTGTCTGTCCAAGCAGGCGCTGGATGGCGTGCTCGCCATCGCCGGACGCTACGAGGTTCCGGTCTTCGTGGCGACCCGGGGCCAGCTGGCGCGCCGCGTGATCCGCGAGCGCCGGCCGCGCGCCGTGGTGGCGGTGGCCTGCGAGCGCGACATGATGACGGGACTCCGCGACGTGGCCGGCCGGCTGCCGGTGCTGGGACTCACCATGCGCCTCCCCAACGGTCCCTGCCGGGATGCGATCCTCGACCTCGATGTGATGGAGCGGTGGGTCAAAGGGTGGATCCGCGCCTAGCCGATTAACCAGCCGCCTTCGGCACTCCGAATCGCTTCTTCAGCTTCTCGACGAGGTCCTGCGCGATCTTGTAGCCCTCGTGCTCCTTGGACAGGATCACCTCGAGGTCCCGCTCCCTGCGTGACGGATCGACCCGGGGGCGGTACACCGGCTCGACCGTGAGCCGGGTCTGACCGGGCACCCACGGGTCCGCCCAGAAACGGATCTTCACGGTCGCCCCCAGGTCGTGGATGTCGCGCTCGTGATGGGCCGAGCGATGCGCTTTCGTGTCGTACCACGCCGTCTCGACGTATCCGTCGCGCACATTGACGTGCGCCACCTCCAGGCTTTCCGCCCGCACCAGGCTGTCGATTCCCACCGTGACCGGCTCGGGCCTCGCATTGAGCGTGACCACCGGGGCCCGGCGATCGGGGAAGAACGGCGGGCGCGTGGTGATGGGGGTGCAGTAGACAAAGGCGACGGATGATACGACTACGGATAGAGAGGCGACAATCCGTCGCTTTGCCATCCGTCGCCTCATCATCCGTCGCATCTCAGTGATCGTGCGGCGGCGTCCCTGGTGCATGCGTATGCCCCGCCGCCTTCGCGGAGTCCGCATGCTCGCGCTCCTCTTCGTCCGCCTCTCCCGCCTCATGGTGGTGCCCGGCTTCGCGGTTCTCGAGCTCCGCTTTCATCATGGCGTTCGGGATGCCCGCCCCGTGCTCGAACACGAGCTTTCCGCCGAGCACGCCGGTCCAGATGATGGTCACGAAACCGACGACGCTCAGCAGTCGCAGGCCGGCCTCCTCGCGGCTGGTGAGCTTTGCCCGGCGGAACAGCCTCCAGCCCAGCACGGCCGTGAAGATCCCCATAGTCGTCAGCGCCAGCGTCTCGTGCGTCTCCATCAGCTCGTGAATCGCTTCGCCGTGCTCGATCGCCTCTTCGGCCTGAAGGCCGGCGATCACCGCGATCCACCCGCCGATGACGCCGGCCCACAGAGTCCAGATGGCGGCCGCTTTGAGCGACTCACGCTTCGTGAGCCAGCCCGCGAAGTCGAACAGCACCGTCACGAAGAGCAGCGCCGCGGGGAGGTCGTTCACCGCCGCGTGAAAGCGTGGCCAGTCGTAGCCGAACATGCTGATCGATTCCTCGCTGGTTGGAGTGATTCGTCGTGACGGGTCAGACCCCGAGGTCCTGGACCTTGGGAGGATCGACGGAGTAGTCGTAAAAGCCCTTGCCGCTCTTCCGGCCGTTCATCCCGGCCAGGACCATGCGCTTCAAGAGTGGCGGCGGCGCGTAGCGCTGCTCTCGATACTCGGCGAACATGATCTCCGCGATTCGGTAGGTCGTGTCGAGCCCCACGAAGTCGAGCAGGGTGAGGGGTCCCATCGGGTAGCCGCAGCCGAGCTGCATCGCCTTGTCGATATCGGGTACACTCCCGACGCCACGCTCGACCGCCCGGATGGCGTCGAGCAGATAGGGGACGAGGAGCAGATTCACGAGAAAGCCAGAGGTGTCTTTCGCCGCCACCGGGTCCTTGCTCAGTGACTTGGCGAACGCGAAGGCGCGGCGGAACGTGTCCTCGGAGGTCGTCACCGTCCGGACGACCTCGACGAGTGGCATGAGGGGGACCGGGTTGAAGAAGTGCAGGCCCACGAAGCGATCGGCGCGCTTGGTGGCGGCCGCCATCGCCGCGATGGTGAGACTCGACGTGTTCGAAGCGAAGATCGTCGCTGGGCCGCACAGCGCGTCGAGCTCTTTCCACAAGGCGTTCTTCAAGTCCAGATCCTCGGTCACCGCCTCGATCACGACGTCACAGGGTTTCAGGTCGGCCGTCGTCGTCGTGAAGCGGAGCCGCTTGAGCGTGGCATCCCGGTCCGAGGCGGCGACCTTCCCTTTCTCCACGAACTTGGCGAGCGACTTCTCGATGCCGCCGCGTGCTTTGTCCCAGATCGGCTGCGCCACGTCGCGCACGACCGTGTCGTACCCCGCCATCGCCGCGACCTGCGCGATGCCGCTGCCCATGAGGCCGCACCCCAGCACCCCCACCCGCTTGATGTCGGTCATTGTCTCGCTCAGATGATTTCGAACGTCTTGCGAATTTCGTCGGCGATGCGGACGAAGGCATTCATCCGGGGTCCCGCGATCTGTCTGTCGTTCCGGATTTCGCCGCGCTCCAGCCGGTCGAGCACCTGCTCGAGTCCCACGTGGACCCGCTCGTTCTCGTGACGGTGGCGGCGGGCGACGCCGACGGCCACCGCCCACACGACGACGGGTGGCACGAGCGACCACGGCGCGAGGGCGCCGAGGATCGGGACGACGCCGGCGAGCGCCACGCCGAAGGCGATCAGCGCGGCGGTGCCCCAGAGCCGCTGCGCGCGCTGGCCGCGGACGCTTGCCGTGAGACGGACGTGGCAGAAGCCGGCCTCGAGGGGGGTCACCTGCGCGGCCACCTCGGTGGCGCGCGCCAGCGCGAAGCTCTTGCCGCCGGCGCCGAGCGCCCGCTGGATCGAAGCGAACGCGCCGATCCGCGGCTCCCAGGTGGTGTGGTCGGCGTACCGGCGCTTCACCTGCAACGACTCCTCGCTTTCCATCCAGGCGGTGAGCGCCCGCTCGACCCCTGACCGGTCGCCCGGCACCACGCGCTCGGCGGCGAGCGTCGCGGGCCCGGCGAGCCATGAGAGGAAGCCGCGGGCCTCCGGGGCGACGCTGCGGGTGCGCTCCTCGAGCAGCGCCTGTCGGAGGTAGCGGGGAGGAATGCCGACGTCCTGGCCGAGGGCGAGGAGCTCCTTCTCGGTGAGTCCCTCGCCGATATCGCGCTCCCCCGCCTGGAGCTCGGCCGCACGCTGGATGATGCGCTCGAGCGCCTCGCGGCGGATCAAGTCGCCCGGCATCGCTACGCCTCGGCCTTCGTCTTTCCCGGTATCGCGGGCACGGTCTCGCCCGCAGTCCGCTCGGGCAGCGCGGGCGCTGAGGCCTTCTTGGCAACGGTTTCGAAGAAGCCCCGGAACAGGTCGAGCGGGATCGGGAAGATCGTCGTCGAGTTGTTCTCGGATGCGATCTCGGTGACCGTCTGGAGGAAGCGGAGCTGAATCGCCGCGGGCTCCGCGCCGATCACGTGCGCGGCCTGGGCGAGCTTCTCCGACGCCTGGAGCTCGCCCTCCGCGTTGATCACCTTGGCGCGACGCTCGCGCTCCGCCTCGGCTTGCCGGGCCATCGCGCGCTTCATCTCGGGCGGGAGGTCGACGTCCTTCACTTCCACCGCCGAAACCTCGATCCCCCAATCCTCCGAGCGCTTGTCGATGATGTTCTTGAGAATGTTATTGATCTTTTCCCGGTTCATGAGGAGCTCGTCCAACTCCGTTTCACCCAGGACCGAGCGGAGGGTGGTCTGCGCCAGCTGGCTCGTGGCGTAGAGGTAGTTCTCCACCCCAATCACGGCCTTCACCGGCTCGTTCACGCGCATGTAGAGGACGGCGTTCACCTTGATGGAGATGTTGTCGCGCGTGATCACGTCCTGGGGCGGGATGTCCATGGCCACCACGCGGAGCGACACCGTCTGCGTCTTGGCGAAGAGTGGCGGTACGTAGATGAGGCCCGGTCCCTTGGCGCCCCACGAGCGCCCGAGGAAGAAGTACACGGCCCGCTCGTACTCCCGCAGCACCTTGAGGCCGCCGAAGAGGTACAGCGCCAGAACTCCCAGAACCGCCGTCACCACGACGTCCATATCGAGCCCTTCTTTAGGCGGGGAACGCTTCGACGATCACCGCCGCGCCCTGGCCGCCGCCGATGCAGGCCGAGCCGAGCCCGAACCGCTTCTTGTCGCGGCGCAGGGCGTGGAGGAGGTGGATCGTGATGCGCGTGCCGGTGGCGGCGAGCGGATGGCCGATCGCGATGGCGCCGCCGTGGACGTTGGTCTTCTCGCGGTCGAGACCCAGCTCCTTTTCGACGGCGAGGTATTGCGGGGCGAACGCCTCGTTCACCTCGACCAGGTCCATCTGCTCGAGCTTCATCCCCGCCTTCTGCAGCGCCTTGCGCGCCGCGGGCGCGGGACCGATCCCCATGTACTTGGGCTCGACGCCGGCTACCGCCCACGCCACGAGCCGGCCGAGGGGCTTTAGGCCATGGGCCTTGGCGTAGTCGGCGCTCGCGATCACGGTCGCGGCCGCGCCGTCCACGATGCCCGATGCATTCCCCGCGGTCACGAGCCCGTCCTTCTTGAAGTAGGGCTTGAGCGACAGCAGAACCTCGAGCGTAGTGGCGGGCCGCATGTGCTCATCGGCGCGGTACTCGACCGTCTCGCCCTTCTTGCCCTTGATGGGAACCGCCACCACCTCGTCCTGGAAGACGCAGGCGTCCCAGGCCTGTTTCGCGCGCTGCTGTGACGCGAGCGCGACCTCGTCCACTTCCCTCCGCTTGAGCTGGTACTTCTCGGCGAGGCCCTCTGCGGTCTCGGCCATGGAGAGGCCGCACTGCGGATCCTTGAGCGCCTCCCACAGGAGGTCTTCGAGCGGGGCGGGACCGAGCCGCAGGCCCCAGCGCGCGCCACGCACCACGTGCGGCGCTTGGCTCATCGATTCGGTGCCGCCGGCCAGCACCGCCTGCGCCTCGCCCAGCATGATGAGCTGAGCTCCCTGGGTGATGGCCTCGAAGCCCGAGCCACACAGGCGGTTCACCGTGACCGCCGGGACTTCGATCGGGAGGCCGGCCTTGAGCCCGACGTGGCGGGCGCAGTAGATGGCGTCTGCGGAGGTCTGCAGCGCGTTTCCGAACACCGCGTGGCCGATGTCGCCCGCCGGGACACCCGAGCGCTCGACGGCGTGCTTCCCGGCCACCGCGCCCAGCTCTATCGCCGACAGGTCCTTGAGCGTGCCGCCGAAGCTGCCGAAGCCGGTCCGGACGCCGGACAGAAAGACAACGTCTGTGTTGGAACCCTGGGTTTTCATGGGGAAAGCTCCGCGTTATACGAAGGAATATGGCCGGTTCGGTGGGGGGCGGTAGGGCGAGCGGCTCCCAGCGTCAATACCCCGCGGCCATTCCGTCTTTGCGCGGATCCGAGCCTGCTTCGTAGCCGCGCGGCAGGCGGATGATCGCCTGCGCCCCTCCGAACGCCACGGCGCGCTCGTCCACGATTACATGTCCCAGCGCGGTGAGGGCGCGGCGCACCGCGTCGTCGATCGGCGTCTCGAGGGCCACGCGCCGCCCGTCCAGGTGGCGGAACCGCGGCGCGTCGATCGCCTGTTGGAGGTCCATCCCGAACACGAGCAGGTTGAGCAGCACCTGGACGTGGCCCTGCGGCTGCATCGAGCCGCCCATAACACCAAAGCTCATCCACGGCTGCTCGACGCCCTGCGCGTCGGGCTTCGTGACGAACGCCGGGATAATTGTGTGGAACGGGCGCTTCCCGGGCGCGACGGTATTCGGCAGTCCTGGCTCGAGCGTGAACCCCGCGCCGCGGTCTTGCAGCGCGAATCCCGTCCCCGGCACGACGACGCCTGAGCCGAACGCGTCGAACAGCGAATTAATGAATGAGACCATGTTGCCCGCGCTGTCGGCCGCCGTGAGGTAGGTGGTCTCGCTCGCCGTGGCCGCTGCGCCGGGCTCCGGGCGCTCGGCGGCTCTGTTCAGGTCGATCAGCGCACGCCGCGCCGCGACGAATCGGTCGTTCAGGAGGGCACTCGCGGGCGTCTGCATCGCCGCGGGCTCGCCGACATACCGCGCGATATCCGCGAATGCGAGTTTCTTCGATTCGATCAGCAGATGGAGATACGCCGCGGAGTTGTGCCCCAAGGCTCGGAGGTCGTACCGCTCGAGCATGCGCAACATCTCGAGTGCGGCGACGCCCTGGCCATTGGGCGGCAGCTCCCGCACGTGATACCCTTTAAACGGAACGGAAATCGGCTCGACCCACTCGGGCTGATGCGCATGCAGGTCGTCGAGGGTGAGATATCCGCCGAGCTGCTGCACGCGCGTCACGATGCGCTGCCCCAGCTCGCCGCCGTACAGCACCGCGGGGCCCTGCACCGCGATCAATCGGAAGGTTCGCGCGAGGTCGGGGTTCCTGAACCATTCGCCGGCGCGAGGGGCGCGCGTCCCGTCGACCAGAAACGTGGCCCGGGCGCCGTCGTCTCGCGCGAGCCTCGCGGCCTCGCTCGCCCAATCCTGCGCGATGATCGGTGTGACCGGAAACCCGTGCTCGGCGTATCCGATGGCGGGCGCGAGCGCTTGCGCGAGTGTGATCGTGCCAAACCGGCGGAGCAGGGCATCCCAGCCCGAGAGCGCCCCAGGCACGGTGACGTCTTCGACGGACTCGCCGGGCATGGTGCGGTGCCCGCGGGCCAGCAGGGCGTCGCGCGTCATCAGGCTGCCGGCGCGGCCGCTCGCGTTCAGGCCGTAGAGCTTGCGGTCTTTCGCCGACCACACGATGGCGAACATGTCGCCGCCGATCCCCGTCATCATCGGTTCGGTCACGTTGAGCACTGCGGCGGCGGTGACGGCCGCGTCGATCGCGTTGCCGCCGTGCTCGAGTACCGCCAGGCCGGCGGCGGTGGCGAGCGGCTGGCTGGTGGCGATCATGCCGTGCGGCGCGTAGACGGTGGAGCGGTGGGCCATGGTCGTGGGGCGGGGCTCCTGGGCGGAGGTGAAGCTACTGAAGCACGCGAGGACCGCGGCGAGTCGGAAGGGGCGAGGGATCATGAGCGGAATATGGCGCGGCGCCACGCGAAGTACACTGGCACGCCTGTCGCCACGATCCCGAGACCGATCAGCGCCTGCACCGGCCGCGCGACGACCGTGTTCAACACGATCGCCGTCGCGGCCGCGATGAACAGCGCGGGTGTGACGGGATACCCAGGCACGCGGAACGGCCGCGGCGCATCAGGCCGCCGCCGGCGCAGCACGAACACGCTCGCGGCCGCGAGCGCGGCGAAGATCCAGCTCGCGAACACGACGTACGTGAACAACTGCTCGAATGTGCCGCTCAGCGCCAGCACCGTTGCCCACACCGCACTCGTCGCGACGGCGAGTGCAGGCGTGCCGAAGCGGGGGTGCACCTCGGCGAGCCCGTGGAGGAACACGCCATCCCGCGCCATCGCGAAGTACATACGAGGTCCGGTGAGGGCGAGCCCGTTCGCGGCACTGAAAATGGAGACCAAAATGACCAGCGTGACCAGCTTTGCCGCCGCGGGTCCGAACAGCCCGTGCATCACGTCGGCCGCCACCCGGTCCGTCGCCGCCACCCCCGACGCTCCAATCCCGGCCACGTAGCCCACGTTCGCCGTCAGGTAGATCACCACCAGTGCCGCGGTGCCGAGCCCTATCCCCCGCGCGAATGTGCGCTGGGGGTCGGCCGCCTCGCCGGCGGAGTTGGTCACGTTCTGCCAGCCTTCGTACGCCCACAGAACGCCGAGCAACGCCACGCCGGCGGCTGAGACCGCACCGAGCGAAGGCGGCGTCGCAAAGACGCGCGTGTCCGCGCGATGAAACCCGTCGCCCAGAACAAATCCAGCAATCGCCAACGCGAAGATTGCTCCGACCTTGAGGGCGGTGCTCCAGTTCTGCACGGACGCCGCGTGCCGCACTCCCCGGATGTTGACGGCCGTGACGGCGGCGATCATGGCCACGCCGGCGAGCTTGTGGGTGACCGGCGTGAGCGAGACCAGCTCACCCAGGTAGTTCGCGAACGCCACCGCGAGCGTCGCCGTCGAGCCTGTGTTGATCGCCAGGAACAAGGTCCAGCCGAGCAGGAACGCCGGCAGACGCCCAAACGCCTCACGCACGTAGACGTAGCTGCCCCCCGCGTCCGGGAGCATGGCGCCGAGCTCGCCGAAGGTGAGCGCACCGAGCAAGGCGAGCACGCTCCCGACGACCCACACCACCAGCGCCACCCCCACGTCCCCGCCCGATTGGCGCAGCACCGCTCCGGGCACCGTGAAAATGCCCGAGCCGATTGTGGTACCGATGACGATGAGGACGAGATCGCGGAGCGTGAGGACGCGGGCTAGGTCCCGCGTCGTGCGTGCCTCGTTATAGCTCGCGGGCAATGGCCTTGGCTACCTGGTTGGTGGTCGCCGACCCACCGATATCCGGCGTCCGGACCCCCGCCGCAATCGTCTGCTTCACCGCCCCCTCGAGGTCTCGAGCCGCCTCGGGGTGGCCCAGCTGCTCGAACATGAGGGCGCCCGTCAGCACGGCGGCCATGGGATTCGCAATGCCCTTCCCCACGAGCGGCGGAGCCGAGCCGTGCACCGGCTCGAACAACCCCGCCCGACCGGGGTGGAGGTTTGCGCTCGCCGCGAGCCCCAGCCCGCCGACCAGCCCGGCCCCCAGGTCCGAGAGGATATCGCCATACAGGTTGTTGGTGACGATGACCTGAAACCGCTCGGGCTCCCGCACCAGCTCCATCGCGAGGGCGTCCACGTAGCGATGCTCGCCCTCGATGCCGGCGAAGTCGCCGGCGACGCGCTTGAAGGTCTCCTGCCAGATCCGGTGGGCGGGCACGGCGTTGGCCTTGTCGCTCATCGTCACGCGTGTCTTGTCGTGCGTCTTCGCCCACTGAAACGCGGCCCGAATGATGCGCTCGACGCCTTTCGCCGTGTTCACTTCCTCCGCGATGTAGTCGTCTCCCGTGATGCGGCCGCGCCCGAGGTAGACGCCTTCGCTGTTCTCACGGAAGATCACGAAATCAATGGTGGGCCGGCCGGGGCGAAGGGCTCCGAGCTCCGGGTGAAACAGCTTCACTGGCCTGAAGTTGATGTAGAGATCAAGCCGGAACCGCAGGCCCAGGAGGATGTCGCGTGCGTGCTCGTTCCCGGGCACGCGCGGGTCTCCGAGCGCCCCCAGGTAGATCGCGTCCACGTCGTCCCGGAGGTGCCGGAACGCGGCGTCGGGGAGTGTCTCCCTGGTCTTGAGGTAATGATCGGCGCCGTAGGGAAGCCGCTCGAAGGCGAGGGTGAAGCCATGCTTCTGCGCTGCTCGCTCGAGCACCGGGATTGCCGCCTCGATCACCTCCGGTCCGATCCCGTCCCCGGCGATGACGGCGATCCTGTGGTCGTGGCTCACTCGAAGCCGGTCGCCCGCCCGCAGCTAATGCAGTAGCGCCAGCCGACGTCCACCTCGACGCCACAGGCAGGGCAGCGCAGCTCGCCCGAGGGCGGCTGTCCGCACTGGGGACAGAAGTTCACCTTGCGGCTCCCGGGCAGCGTCTCGCCGCAGTAGGGGCACTGGCGTGGCGACTCGCTCTGCTCCGCGAGCTCGAACGCCGCCCCCGCAAGCGGCGGCTTTTCTTCCTCTCCTTCCTCTCCCTCGTGATTGGCGCCTTCGGCCGGTTCGGGCGCCGCGGAGAGCGGTGGAAGCGGCGGTGGCGCGAACGCGCGCTCGCCCCGGAGAAAGCGCTCGGCGGCGAGGCGATTGAGGCTCAGGATCGCGTCCGGGAACTGCCGGAACAACGCCGTGTCGGGATTCGACTCCGTCGTTTCGCGCTGCAGCGCGTCCCGCACCTCGGCGGGCTCGAGCGCCGCGTACCCGCGCTCGCCGGCGAGGAGGCGCAAGACGGCCATCTCGTAGTCCTGGTGGGTCGCCACCTTCAGGATCGATCGGTTCGACCGATACGGCACCAGCCGCTCGTAGACCTCGGATGCGGGGAAGGGAACGGCGAGCCGGCCAGGCGCGTCGTCGGCGAGCACGCTCACCAGCCGCTCGAACAACCGGTCCAAGTCGTCCGGCATTACTTGACGACCACCACGCCTTTCATGAACGGGTGCGGCGTGCAGTGGTAGGTGTAGGTCCCCGGCTTGTCAAAGCGGTGCACATAGCTGCCGTTCGGCGGGATCACCGGGGAGCCGGCTTCAGTACCGCCGTCAAAGGTGACGGTGTGCTCGATCGGGTCCGCGTTGGTCCATCGCACTGCCTGGCCCGCGGCGATTGTGACGGAGTCACCTTGGAATTTCACGCTCGATATCCGCACCTCTGCTCCGACTGTCGCTCCACCCGCGCTGCCCAAGGCAACCGGCTTCGGTGATTTGTGGAACCAGGGGCTGAAGCGCTTGAGGTGGAGCGGGATGGTGAACTCGAAGCCGTAGAGAACATTCTTGGGGGACGAGATGCCTTCAGAAGCGCCCTGGATCGTCGCGCTGTGGGCGTTGCTGGCCTGGAGCGAAAACGTGTGTGGGGATCCCGGGATCAAGACGTTGATCGCAGCGCTCCAAGCCGCGGTCACGGTGGGGCTAACGAACGAGCCGACGTCCGCGCTCACACCGATGTACTGATTCAGGCGCGCGTTGAACCCGCCTGCGAACGCCGCAGCCCCATTTCCCGACTCTCCGAGGCGACGCGAAACAGCGCGCGCTGCGCCGTGCAACGTAAGCGGGCCTTGCGTCCAATCGACTCCGACCTCTCCGTCCACACTCTTCGCGAGAAAGTTGTACGCCGGCGTAACCGCGATGGCGAACCCAGGCTGGCCTTCGACGCCGTGCAAGCGCCAGCGGCCGAACAGCTCGGTCTCATTGGTCGACTGTGAGCCGTTCCCCACGCCGACAATCGACCTGGTCGCGAACAGGCCACCGAGCTCAACCTGATGTCCGAGTCCCGCTGCGAGCGTAAAGGTCGGATAGTTCACCACGGAGTGCGACGGGCCGGTGGTTACGTAAAAGCGATGCAGGAAGTTGAACTGCACCACGCCGCCGTCAGGCACCCACGTGCCCCCCAGATTCGGTGGCCGGTACAAGAGCGACTGCGCGCCGAGTGGCGAGGCTGGCGATATGGCTGCGAGGACGAGCCAAGCCAACGATAGACGCCGCATGCTGGACCCCCTCTCGGATCGGGACATTCCAATCGACGCTGGCCTTCGATTCCGCATTCCGCACACTTCATTCCACACTCGCTTTACCGCCATTCCCTGACCCACCGGTCGTACAGGACCGGGACCACGCCGCCTTGCTGCAGCACCTCGATGCCCGACGGGTCACGGTACGCCTTGCGATAGAACACGTGCGTTACGCCCGAGTTGATGATGAGCTTGGCGCACATCACGCAGGGCGACGCACTGATGAACACGACCTTGTCGCGCGCGTTCCCCGGTGCCTTGACGAGCGCGTTCATCTCGGAGTGAATGCACCCGCAGCTCCCCGGCACCGCCGAGTCGCACTTGTTCGGCAGGCCGCGCGCGTTGCCGTTGTACCCGATCGCGAGCACGTTCTCGAGCACCTGGTCCGTGATGACCGTGCCTACCTGGAGGCGCGCGCACGTGGAGCGCTTCGCCAACTCCTCGGCCATCCGCATATACACCTCGTACAGCGGGATGCGTTCGACCGGGGGCGGAGGGGCGCCGTCGGCGAGGACGTTCAGGAAATGTGTATTGGCCGGCACGCCGTCTTTAGCGCCGCTCATGCAGCTCCGCTTCGGGGTCGTAATCGGCATAGTGACCGCGGGCCCGCTGTTGCGCGAGCCACGTGTCGAAGCCGGATGGGACCAGGCCGTTGGAGCGCTCCTGGCGCTCGGCGGCCCGGATCGCGAGGTCGTTCGCGTACTCGTTCTTGGCGCGGCCGGCGTGCCCTTCGACCCAGCGCCACGTGACCCGGTGCGCGGCGGCAGCCTGCACGAGCTTCTGCCACAGCTCCTGGTTCTCCAGGACACCGCCCTTCCGCTTCCACCCCCGCGCCTCCCAGCCGTTCACCCATTCGGTCATGCCCTTGATCAGGTACTGTGAGTCGGAGACGTACACGACCAACGCGTGCTGCCATTGTCGGCGGATCCACTCGAGCGCCGCGATCGCACCCGCGAGCGCCATCTTGTTGTTGGTCGTTTGGGGAGAGTACTCGTAGAAGTCCCAGCGCGCCACGCTGTCACCGGCGGGGGCTTCGATCAACGCGGCGTTCCCGCCCGGGCTCGGCTTGGAGCTGTCGTTCCCGAGGCAGCTCTCGTCGGCGTGGACCAGGACACGGGTGGTGGGCGCACCGGCCATGTCAGGGTTGGATGACCACCGGAATGTCGGTGTGGCGCAGGATCTCCTCGGCGTGAGACACGACCACGGCGCTGGGCCGGCCCTCCTCGTGGCTCATGTGGGCGCCGGCGAAAAGCGCGTCGCACTTGGTTCGCTTGACGACGCGGGCGACCACTTCACCCGGCTTCCCGGCCTCGACGTGCGTCACGAACGGCACGCGTTGCATGGACAGGGTCGCCTCGGCCACTCCCACCACTTTGAGGCCCGCTTCGCGGTCATCGTTGGCGTGAACGATGTGGACGGTGCTCTCGGCCACGCTGGCGAACTGCATCGCGAGCTCCAACGCGCGGCGACTGGTGTCGCGTCCGTCGAAGGCGACCGCAATCGAACGCATCGCCGAGGGCAGGCCGCCGCACACGATCACGCACCGCTCCGCGATCCGGATGAGCGAGGTGACGGTGGGCCCGAGGGCATCCCCCTTGGTGGTGACGCCGCGGCGGCCCACGAGCACGGCGTCCGCGGTCTTGGCGAGCTCGGCGAGCTCCACGTCGGCATGACCCTTGAGCGCGGTGACCTCGACCTGGAGGCCGGCCGCGAGCACCCGCTCACGCGCCCGGTCCAGCATGGCCGGGCCGTCCGTCTCTCGGCCATCCGGCTCTTTCACGTAGGCCACCATGACGGTGCTGCCGAAGCGCTTGCCGAGGAAGACCGCCTGCTCGAACGCCGAGTCGGCCCTCGGGCTGCCGTCGAGTCCCACGAGCAGGCGCGTGAACATCCTTAGGGCAGCACGGCGAAGGATTCGAGCTCGCGCAGCGGGAATGCCAGCAGCTCCCCGGTCATCGGCAGTCTCCCCTGGAGGGCTTCCTCCCGTTCGAGCGTTTCGAGCCGCTCGGCGACGACCACGTACTCGGTGCCGCGGCGCCGCAGCGCCACCCGGCGCCGTTCCCGCACAGCGCGCTCGAGCGCATCGAGGGCATCCGGTGTGAGACTCGTGAACTCCACAATCGTGCCCATCGGCTCCTCAGGCCACGCGAATGTATCCGGCCGGTCCCGCGACCACGCGACCGATGGCCGCTGCCACTGGAGTGGCCTCGCGCTTGAGCGCCTCCACGAGCGCGTCGGCCTGTTGGGGCGCGACGGCGATGAGCAAGCCGCCCGACGTTTGCGCGTCCGACAATAGCAAGCGCACCGTTGCGTCGACGCCGCTCGCAAACGTGACCGTTTCGGCGGCGCTCTCGATATTGCGCGTGGTGCCCCCCGGGACCGCCCCCCGCTGCGCGAGCTCGCGAGCCCCGGTGAGGAGGGGCACCGCGGCCGCTTCGATCTCGGCTGCGGCCTTGCTCGCCTCGAGCAGCGTCCGCAGATGGCCGAGCAGGCCAAACCCGGTGACGTCGGTCGCCGCGTGGACCACGCCACCGAGCGTGAGCATGGCGCGCGCGGCCCCGGCGTTGAGCGTGGTCATGGTCGACACCGCTTCGGCAAGGTCCGCTTCGCTCACGAGATCGCGTTTGAGCGCCGTGGTCAAGACCCCGGTTCCGAGCGGCTTCGTGAGGACAAGGACGTCGCCGGGCCCGGCACCGGCGTTGGTGACGATCTTGTCCGGACGCGCTTCACCCACGGCGGCCATGCCGTACTTGGGCTCGGGGTCGTCCACGGAATGACCGCCCAGCACGAAGGCGCCGGCCGCGCGCGCGACGTCCGCGCCGCCACGGATCACCTCGCCCAACAGCTCGAACGGCAGCCCCTCGCGCGGCCAGCCGACCAGATTGAGCGCGAAGAGCGGCGCGGCGCCCATGGCGTACAAATCCGAGAACGCGTTGGTCGCGGCGATGCGCCCGAAGTCGTATGGATCGTCCACGATCGGCGTGAAAAAGTCCACCGTCGCCACGATCGCGCGGTCCGGCGCCACCTGGAACACGGCGGCGTCGTCGCGGCTCGCAGCGTCGACGAGGATCCGGGGATCCGTCGCGACCGGCACGTGGCGCAAGACCTGCGCCAACTCGGCTGAGCCGAGTTTGCAGGCTCAGCCCGCGCCGTGCGAGTAGCGCGTCAGCCGGATGGCGGCCATGGGTTCGGCAGACATGGGGTCTACCGAAGATACTCTATCGCAGAATCCAGGCGAGAATGGCCCCGGCGACGAGATAGCGTGCGGTATCCATGAGACCTACGACGAGCTCTCGCCGGCGGTCGTTCATGGCGGTGGTCAGCGGTTGCCACCGCAGCGGATACGCGACCAGCAATCCCACCAAGGCGAAGACGAGCCACCACCCGCCGGTGCCGAGCGAGTCAAACCAGAGCGATCCGAGCAACGTGGCCAGGAGCGCCTCGAGCAGACGCCCTGTGATGGCCCATCGGTTGTACTCCCAGACGAAGTACCGGCGTCCGACCACATGGTCAACTCGATATCCGATTGGCGGTGCAACGAGGAACCAGACCGCCACCGATAACCACGCCAGCGTCAGGAGCCCGAGCGTCACCGCCCGCCGCGCGCCTCCGGAGGCACGTATCCCGGCCCGCGTAGCCCCCGTCCCGGGCGCGCGGCCGTGAGCCTCCCGTGGTCGAGCACCTTCTTCCCGTTCACGAATACATACGCGAACCCGACCGATGGTTGGTGCGGCTGCTCGAAGGTCGCTTTGTCGGCCACCGTCGCCGCGTCGAAGACCGTGATGTCGGCCGCCATGCCCGGCTTGAGCATCCCGCGGTCGTACAGGCCGACCCGCTGAGCGGCGAGCGACGTCATTTTGCGCACCGCGAACTCAAGCGGGAAGAGGTTGAGGTCGCGCGAGTAGTGGCCGAGGATCCGAGCGAACGTGCCGTAGGCGCGGGGATGCGCGGACTGGGTGCCGAACGGCCCGTCGGGCGCCACTCCGCCGAAGTCGGTGTTCACGGCCACCCACCACGTCTTCATCGCCGCCTGGACATCCGGCTCGTCCATCACCGCATAAACCGCGTCGGTACGGTGACCGCCCTCTCCGAGCACGACGTTGAAAATCGTCTCGATCGGATCGTGGTGGCGGGCGGCGGCGATCTCCGCGATCGTCTTCCCCTGGATGGGACGGAGCGAATCCTGGAAGACGCCGGTGATCAAGATGCCCGCTCCCCCGCCAGCCTCGTTGTAGAACCCCTCCGTGCCGTCGGTCGGCTGCAGCATCTCCGCATGGAGGCGGGCGCGGGTCTTGGGATCCCGCAGCCGGGCGAGCAGCGAATCCCAGCCACCGCTCTCGGCCCAGGTGGGGATCGAGGCGTCCAGAGACGTCGCGGCCCGCGTATACGGATACTGATCCGCCGTGATGTCGAGCCCAGCCGCCCGCGCCGAATCGATCTTCGCGAGCACGCTGGGCATCCGGCCCCAACTGCGTCGCCCGGCGACCTTCAGGTGCGACACTTCCGCGGGGATGTTCGCCTCGCGGGCGATGCGAAACACCTCGTTCAACGCCTCGTCGATGCGGATGCCCTCGTTCCGCATGTGCGACGCGTACACGCCGCCGTGGCGGCGCGCCGCCTTGGCGAGGGCGATCAGCTCGTCGGTCTTGGAGTAGCTCGCGGGTGCGTACTCGAGGGCGGTCCACAGGCCGAGGGCGCCCTGCTGCATCAGGGTATCGACGATCGCCGTCATGTGCGCGAGCTCGGCCGGAGTCGGTGCGCGGTCGTCCTTTCCCACCACCGCGAGCCGCACCTGCGTCGCGCCCACGAACGTCGCGATGTTGAGGGCGGACCCCTGCTTTTCCAGCTGGGCGACGTAGCCGTCCAGATCGCGCCAGTCTTCGCGATAGTGCCACTTCTTCATGACGTCGGAGTCATCCAGCACCAGGCGGTCGGTGAGCGGCGCCACGGAGCCGCCCTCGCCGGTGACCTCCGTCGTGACGCCCTGGGTGATCTTGCTCAACACCCGGTTGTCGATGAGGGCATTGATCTCGGACTGGCCCATCATGTCGATGAACCCCGGAGCCACGATCAGCCCGCGGACGTCCACGGTTTCGCGCGCGGCCGCGTCGCCCAGAAACCCCACAGCGACGATGCGATCGCCCCGGACGGCGACGTCGCCCCGGTAACGCGGGTTGCCGCTGCCGTCGACGATCCAGCCGTGTTTCAAGACGAGGTCGTACACGCCCTTTCCCCCTCCCCCTCCCCCTCCCCCAGGACCGCACGCCAAGCATGCGAGACTGGCAACCAGAGCCGACCCTATTTTGCCCATGTTTTCCTCAGCGAATCGGGATAGAGGATGCGTCCCCGGAACATGACCCACGCGATGCGGCGCGCGGCCGCGATGTCCTTCACGGGGTTCGCGTCGAGCACGACGAGATCTGCCACCTTTCCTTCAGCTACGCGGCCCAGCGAGTCGGCGCGCAGCAGCTCCGCCCCCTTGCGAGTCGCCGCGGTCACCGCCTCGGTGGGGGTGAGGCCGGCGGCCACGAGCAGGCTCATCTCCTCGTGCAGCGAGAGTCCGGGGACGAGCAGCTGATTCGCCGCATCCGAGCCCGCCGCGATGAGCCCACCCGCCCGTTTGTACTCCCGGACGAACTGGTTCTGCCGCGCGCGCGACCGGCGGAACGCCTGGAACTCGGCGCTACGCCATCCGGTACGGCGCAGCAAGCCCGGGACGTCACGCACGCTCGTGGCGCTGGCCGGGACGTCTTCCATGCCCGGCCGCAACAGCAACGTGGGATTGTCCAGCCGGGACAGCATTTCGTGGACCACGAGCGTCGGAACGATCGCCACGCGCGTGGCCGCCAACGCGCGCGCGGTTCGCGCGACGGAAGCGGAGTCGAGCGTCGCCCAGCCGATCTCTTCCGTGGTCCAGCCCCGCAGGAACTGGTCGTGCGCCCGGGCGTACGCGGCGGGTGTACGGCTCGCCACCTGCACGACGCCGGCCATGTGCTCGAGCGACGCGACGCCCGCGCGCGCCGCGGTGAGTGCGTCGATCTTCCCGAGGTGCGCCGCGACCGGCAGTCGGAGGGTGTTCGCTTCGTCCAGGAGCGGCTTGAGCAGGTCCGCCGTGAACTTCGTGTAGATCTTCACGTAGTCCGCTCCGGCGACGGCGCGCTGATCCACGGCTTTGCGCACGTCACTCGACGTCCGAACGCCGGTCGCCGTGGAATACGTCGGAGGGATGCCGTCGATCATCGCGCCGGACGTGAACGTCCGCGGCCCGAGGGACGACCCGAGGTTGAAATCATTCTTGAGGGCGATAGAGGAATCGGTGCTCGAGGCGCCGAGGTCCCGAACGGTCGTCACGCCCCACGCGAGATAGCGCTCTCCGGCCCATCGCTCGACGTGCGCGTGCGCGTCGATCAGGCCGGGGACGATCGTCTTCCCGATCAGGTTCACCACCTGCGCGCCGCGGGGTACCTCCACTTCGTTCACTCGAGCGACGGCTTGAATGTGCCCGCCCTTGACCAGGATCAATGCGTCCTTGACCGGCTCACCGCCCGACCCGTCGAGCAGCGTTGCGCCTTCGAGGGCGATCACGCCGTCCCCGGAGGGTTTGCAGGCGACGGCGAGCAGCAGCCAGAGTGCGAGCAGCGTGGGGCGGGGCTTCCCCGCACGGGTCATGGCTTGGGGTCGCTGGACGTGTGATCGTGCAGGATCTGCCACCGGTCTCCCCGCTTTTGGAGCACGAGGGTGAACGGTCCGCTCGCCGTCACCGACCCGGAGCGCAGCAGCTTGAAGCGCGCAGTGCACAGCGCGAGGTCGGGTGCGAGCGGCCGGACGTGGACTTCCTCGAACGCGAGCGAGTCGCGGGACTTGCCGGGAGCGAAATACGTGGCCTGGTAGTGGTCGTACAACGGTTGCCAGCCGTATTGCACGTGGCCGCCCGACACGTAGCCGACGGTCGAGTCCTTCGCATAGTCATTCATGAAGCCCGCGAGGTCGCCGTGGTTCCAGTCGGCGGCGCTCCGCTCGAGCATCGCGGCGATTTCGGCCTGGGGGTTTCCCGTCGCCATCTTCGAAGCTGAGCAGGCAACGAGTGCGGCCGCCGCCGCGCACCACGCCCGACGCGCTAGACCCATGGCGTCACCCTTCTGTTCGAGGAGGCCACAAACGTACCGCGGGAGCGCCTTGAGGAGATGGCTCGTGCCATCCGAACGGCGCTCCCGCGGTGTGACGCGAGGTGTGCTACCGACGGCGCTTCTTCGCCGCTTTCTTCCGCTTCTTACCGCCCTGCTTTGCCTTCGCTTTCGGCCGACGCTTCGCGGCCTTCTTCTTTGCCTTGGGTCTCGCCGGTTTCCGCTTCTTCTTTGCCGGCTTCGGCCGCCTCGCCCCCATCGGTTCGCCCATCATCGGGGCTGGCGCGGGCGGCGTCGGGGGTGCCGGCGGATACATCGGCTCCATCATCCCGGAGCCAGGCCAGCTGCTCTCCGAAAAGTCGGTGGGCTCGAGCATCGCGTGATCTCTCCTCCGCTGGTTGTCCGTGCGCGTGGCCTATAGCTTACCCCGCGAAAGCTCCCACGCAAGAGCACAACGGCGCCGCGTCGGTGATCACGGCGCGTGCGGGCATTTTGCGACAAGTTAGCTTGACAACGGCACTTACGACCGCTTACGTTCGGCGCCGCTATGATGTCACGCCGCGTCATCCTCCTCGCCGCCTGCGTCTACCCGAGCGCGGCGCTGGCCCAAAACGTCGCCGAAGTGCAAGTCGCACCGCCCTCCGTAACCATCAAGATCGGCGAGCGCAGCGGCCTGCTCGCCACCGCCTTCGACCGGGCCGGCAACGTCATTCCCACGGTGCGCGTGATCTGGTCGTCGAACAACGTGGCGGTCGCGAAGGTCGATAACCAGGGCACGGTGACCGGGGTCACCGGCGGCGTGGCCATCGTCGAGGCACACGTAGGCGCTCGAAAAGGGCAGGCCGCCGTGCAGGTGCTGGGCGCGCCGGCGGCGGCGACCGCCACGCAGCCTCCGGGGAACCCACCCGCAGGACGTGCGAGCGGGGAAGTGAGCGCAGGGACTCCGTCCGGCTCCGACGCCTTCGCCGGCCAGCCGGCCGGGACGGGCCCGGCCGCAGTGCTCCGCATCGAGCCCCCGACCATCTATCTCCTGCCCTCGGAAAATACCCGCGCGTCTCCCCGCGCCTTGAAGGACGACGGCACGCCCGCCGCACCGGTGGCGGTGGCGTGGAAGTCCTTGCGGCCGGACATCGCGAGCGTCGACCAGAACGGCGTCATCGTGGCGCTCGCGCCGGGCCAGGGAACGGTACAGGTGACGAGTACGGGCGGCCTCACGGCCACGGCCCCGATCGTCGTGCAGCCAAGTGACATCGCGATCCAGGAGGGGACACCCGTCGTGGTGTCGCCGGGCGAAGTGGACACGCTCCATGTCGTCGTGCCTGCCCAGGGCGGCCGGGTCGTGAGCCCGCTCGCGTTGCAATGGTCGGCGGCGGATCCCGCGGTCGCCCGCGTGAGCCTCACCGGCGTCGTGACCGCCGTGGCCCCCGGGCACACGACGCTCGCGGTGTCGGGGCTCTTGCAGTCGAAGACGATCGACATCGTGGTGCACAAGACCGTCGAGGCGCTGGCCGTGCTCCCGACGTCCAAGAGCGACGTGCCGCTGCCGATTCAGGGGTCGGTGAAGTTTCAGGTGCAGGCGCTGGCCGCCGACAAGAGTGCGGTTACCGAAGCGCAACTGCGCTGGACCGTGGGCGACACGTCGCTCGCGAGCTTTGATCCCGCGACCGGCGTGCTGACCGGCAAGAAGACGGGCCGCACCACCCTCGCCGTCAAAGGGCCGGGCCCGGGGCTCGTGGTCATCTGGCAAGTCCGCGTCATCGCGGCGGGCCTGAAGCTCTCGGCCGCGCGCGTGGGCGAGCCGCTGGGCCGACGGTTCTCGCTGAAGGCGAGCTTCGCCGATGAATCGGGCGCCGTGATCGGCCCCGCCACTGGGGTCACCTGGGTGTCGGACAACCCGCAGGTGGCGACCGTCGCGGAGGACGGCACGGTCGCGACCGTTGCGTACGGGCACACGCGCGTGACGGCGACGGCGCCGGGCGGGCGGCGCGCCACGGGGGAGGTGTTCGTGCAGGGCGAGATCGTGCTCGCGAGCTCACGCACCGGCGGGTTCCAGCTGTACGCGGCGGAGCGCTCGAACCTGGCGCAGCTCCGCAAGGTCATGGACGATCCCGCCATTGCCAGCGAGCCCGCCTTCTCCCCCGACGGCTCGCGCATCGCATTCACGTCGACGCGCGACGGCCAGCCGGAAGTGTACCTCATGGATGCCGATGGGACCGGCGTCTCGCGGCTCACGAATTCCCCGGGATTGGATGGCGACGCTTCGTTCACCGCGGATGGGCAGGCGGTCGTGTTCCACTCCCAGCGCACGGGACACCGTCAGATCTTCCTGCAACCGATCACCAGCTCGGACGCTGTGCAGCTCACCCAGGAGCCCGCCGACAACTCGCAGCCCACGATGTCGCCGGACGGCGAGATGATTGCGTTCGTGTCGAACCGCGAGGGCAACAATCACATCTGGTTGATGGCCAAGGACGGCTCGAATCAGCGCGCGCTGACCAAGGGGCAACAGAGCAAGGAGAGCGCGCCGCACTTCCTGCGCGATGGCACCCTCGCCTACCTGGTGGAGCAGAAGGAGAGCGGCCGGACCGTCACGCAGGTCGTCAAGTCGGACCTGATCAGCGGCAAGACGACGCCCCTCTCCGGCACCGATCTCGTGATCAATGACTTCGCCGTATCGCCCGGCGGCGACCTCCTCGGCCTCGTCGTCGCGGTGCAGAAGAACACGTTCCGGGTGTACGTCCAGCCGGTGGGAGCGAATGGGGCGGGCGCGCCCGTGGCCATTCCGACCACCGGCGCCGAGCAGATGGTAACACCCGCGTTCATGCCCTAGCGGGCGCCGTCCATGCGCGCCTGGGTGATCCGCAGTACCGGCGGTCTCGAACGGCTCGAGCTCGCCCAAGTCCCCGACCCGCCGTCGACTCTACGCTCCACCGATGTTCGCGTTGCGCTACGGGCGGCCGCGCTCAACCACCTCGACCTCTTTGTCGTGAGGGGCCTGCCACATGAGTATCAGTTCCCGCACATCCTCGGCGGGGACGGAGCAGGGGTCGTCGCCGCAGTAGGCCCGGACGTCCGCTCGGTGCGGCCCGGTGACCGAGTGATGATCAATCCCGGGATCGCCGACTACACCTGTGAGTATTGCCGCGCGGGCGAGCATTCGCTCTGCCTCAGCTACCGGCTGCTGGGCGAGCATCTGCCGGGGACCCTCGCCGAGGCGATCGTGGTTCCCGAGCCGAACGTCGCGATCATTCCGACTCTGCAGGCTCCGCTCTCCTGGGCCGAAGCGGCGGCCTTCTCCCTCGTCACCCTCACCGCATGGCGCATGGTGGTCACCCGGGCGCAGGTGCAGCCGGGTGAGACGGTGCTCGTGTGGGGCATCGGCGGGGGGGCGTCGCTCGCCGCGATGCGCATCGCGAAGCTCAGAGGAGCGCGGGTGATCGTCACCTCGTCGAGCGACGAGAAGCTCGAGCACGCGAAGCGACTCGGCGCCGACGCGACTCTCAATCACCGGACGCAGAAGGTCTCCCAGGAGGTCCGCGTGCTCACCGAGAAGCGCGGTGCCGACGTGGTCATCGAAAACGTCGGGGAAGCGACCTGGGACGAGTCGCTGCGATCGCTGCGGCGCGGAGGGCGGTTGGTGAGCTGCGGCGCGACGAGCGGGCCGAAGGTCGGAATCGACCTGCGCCGGCTCTTCTGGTATCAATGGAGCATCCTGGGGGCAACCATGGGGAACCTGGCGGAGTACCGTGAAATCGTGCGGGTTCTCGGAACCGGGGAGCTCCGGCCGATCATCGATCAGGTGTTTCCGTTCTCCGAGGCGCGCGAAGCGCTGGGGCGCTTGGACCGGGCGGAGCAACTGGGGAAGATTGCGGTGAGCATCGCCGAATAGGATGGGCCCGGCGCGCACTGTCCTGAAGGACACTCGCTCCTCAGTCTTCGCTCCGCTCTGCTGTGCTTCAGCAAAGTGACGGCCGGGCCCAAGCTCGAGCCTGGGAAACACGATGCGGCCATCCGATCAACCGAGCGTCAACGCGAGCCTCCCGTAACTGCCGTCGCGGCCCCGGGTTAGGATGCCGGGCCGCGTTGCCTTTCCCAGTCTAAGTGTTTATTTTTTAGTAACTTAGGCCGCTCCGCGGCACCCCCGGAACCCTAACCACTGACACCTGGCACCCGCCCTTTCATGACCGGACCGAACGCGCGCGAACGCATCCTCCCGCGCCTCATCGAAGACGAGATGAGGGAGTCGTTCCTCGACTACTCGATGAGCGTGATCGTGCAGCGTGCGCTGCCGGACGTGCGCGACGGCTTGAAGCCGGTGCACCGGCGCATCCTGTACGCGATGCACGAGCTCGGACTCGTGCCGGGCCGCCCGTACAAGAAGAGCGCCACGGTGGTCGGCGACGTGCTCGGCAAGTACCACCCGCACGGCGACGTGGCCGTCTACGACTCGCTCGTGCGCATGGTGCAGGACTTCTCGCTGCGCTACCCGCTGGTGGACGGGCAGGGGAATTTCGGCTCCGTGGATGGCGATCCTCCCGCCGCCTACCGCTACACCGAGGCCCGCCTCACGCGCATCGCGATGACGATGCTCGAGGACATCGACAAGAACACGGTCGATTTCGTCCCGAACTTCGACGATCGGCTGCAGGAGCCCACCGTCCTGCCGTCGCGGCTTCCGAACCTCATCGTGAACGGCACGTCGGGGATCGCGGTCGGGATGGCGACCAACATCCCGCCGCACAACCTCGCCGAGACGGTCGAGGCGATCAACCATCTGGTCGACCACCCCACCGCGACCATCAAGGACCTGCGGAAGTTCATCAAGGGCCCCGATTTCCCGACGGGCGCGATCATCTACGGGCGTGAGGGCATCAAGGAGTGCTACGAGAAGGGGCGCGGCCGGATGGTGCTCCGGGCGCGTGCCGTGGTCGAGGAGAAGGAATCGACCGGCAAGCAGCAGATCGTCGTCGCCGAGATTCCCTATCAGGTGAACAAGGCGAATCTCATCGCGCAGATCGCCGAGCTCGCGAACGCCAAGAAGATCGACGGCATCTCGGACATCCAGGACTACTCGGACCGCGAGGGGATGCGGATCGTCATCGACCTGAAGCGCGACGCCGTCCCCGCCGTCGTGCTCAACCAGCTGTACAAGCACTCGCAGATGCAGACTACCTTCGGCGCGATCATGCTCGCCCTGGTCGACGGTGCGCCGAAGGAGATGAACCTGAAGGAGCTGCTCGAGCACTTCATCGAGCATCGCCACACCGTCATTACGCGCCGGACCGAGTTCGAGCTCAAGCGCGCGCAGGATCGGGAGCACATCCTCGAAGGCCTGAAGATCGCCGTCGACAACATCGACGAGGTGATCCGCATCATCAAGAAGTCGAAGGACACACCCACCGCCGACGCAGCGTTGCGCAAGCGGTTCAAGTTGTCCGAAAAGCAGTCCGCCGAAATCCTCAACATGCGGCTGGCCCGGCTCACTGCCCTCGAGATCACCAAGCTCGAGGACGAGCTCAAGGAAGTCCGCAAGTTCATCAAGGAGTGCAAGGAGATCCTCGCGTCCAAGCCGCGCCGCCTCAAGATCCTGAAGGAGGAGCTCGCGGAGCTCGCGCACGGCTTCGGGGACGAGCGGCGCACGGAGATCGTCGCGGACCAGGGCGAGTTCTCGATCGAGGACCTGATCGCGGAAGAGGACATGGTGATCACCGTGTCCCACGCGGGCTACATCAAGCGGCTGCCGGTCTCGGCGTATCGGCGCCAGCGACGCGGCGGGCGCGGCGTCATCTCCGCGCACACGAAGGAAGACGACTGGGTCGAACACCTCTTCATCGCCTCGACCCACGACTATATGATGTTCTTCACCGAGCAGGGCCAGTGCTACTGGCTCAAGGTGCACGAGATTCCGCAAGCCGCGCGGGCGGCGCGTGGCAAGCCGATCCTCTCCTGCATCGCCATGAAACAGGACGAACGCCTCGCCTCGCTCGTGCCGGTGCGTGAGTTCTCGGAGGACCAGTACCTGTTATTCGCCACCAAGCAGGGCGTGGTCAAGAAGACCCGTCTCTCGGAGTTCGGCAATCCCCGCTCGGTCGGTATCCGGGCCATCAATATCGAGAAGGGCGACGAGCTCATTGACGTTCAGGTGACGGACGGTAAGAACGACATCGTGCTCGCCACGCACCACGGCATGAGCATCCGCTTCCACGAGAAGGACGTGCGCGACATGGGACGCACGGCCACCGGCGTGAAAGGGATCGAGCTGGACAAAAAGGACCAGGTGATCGACATGGTGGTCGTGCGCCGCAAGTCCACACTGCTCACCGTGACCGAGAAGGGCATGGGGAAGCGCTCCGAGTTGGATGAGTACCGTGTGCAGCACCGCGGCGGCCGGGGCATCATCACCCTCAAACGCGCCGAGAAGACGGGTGACATCGTCGCGCTCAAGGAAGTGCTGCCCGGCGACGAGCTGATGATGATCACGAAGAAGGGGATCATGATCCGGGTGCCGGTCGAGGGCATCCGCATCTCGGGCCGCAATACGCAGGGCGTCAAGATCATGAACCTGACGGCGGCCGACCTGGTGGTGGACGTGGCCCGGGTGGTCAAGGAAGATGAAGGGGAGGACGGGGAGGACGACGAGGGTGAAAACGGTGGACCCAAGCCTGCCGGGAAGGCACCCGGGAAGCCGGCCAAGCCGAAGGCCGGCGCCAAGAAGAAGAAAAAGTAGGGTGGTCAGCGCGCAGGACGTGCGGGAAGCCGCCGCGAGGCTCGCCGGCGTGGCGGTTCGCACGCCGTTGCGCTTTGTGGAGCCCCTGCACGCCTACTTGAAGCTCGAGAGCATGCAGCCGATGGGGGCGTTCAAGCTGCGCGGAGCGTATAACGCGATCAGCCGCCTGCCGCAGGCCGCAAGGCGCCAAGGTGTGATCACCTATTCGAGCGGCAACCACGGGCAGGCCGTCGCGTACGCCGCGCAGCTGCTCGGGGTGCGGGCGGTGGTCGTCATGCCCGAGACGGCGCCCGCGGTGAAGGTCGCCGGAGTAAAGAAATGGGGAGGCGAGGTCGTATTCGCCGGGCGGACCTCGGACGAACGCCAGCGCAAGGCCGAGGAAATCGCCGGGCGGGAGGGACTCGCGATCGTCCCGCCGTTCGATCACTCGGACATCGTCGCCGGTCAGGCGACGGTAGGGCTCGAGATCGCCGAGCAGCTTCCGGACGCGCGGACGGTGGTGGTGCCGGTCGGCGGCGCGGGCCTCATCGCCGGCGTCGTGACGGGCCTCGCTGCGGCGGGGAGCCGCGCCACGGTCTGGGGCGTCGAGCCCAGCGGCGCGCCCAAGCTCAAGCGCTCGCTCGAGGCGGGCCGCCCGGTGCGGCTCGACCGTACCGCGAGCCTGGCGGACGGTCTGATCACACTCAGCGTGGGCGCGATTCCGTTCGCGCAGCTCGCGGCGCAGCGGGACCGGTTAGGGGGCGTCGTTCTCGTGGAGGATGACGCATTGCGCGAGGCGGTGCTGTTTCTGTGGCGCGAATGCCGCCTGACCGTGGAACCATCGGGGGCCGCCACGACGGCGGCGGTGCGCTCCGGCGCGATTCAGCCGGTCCCCCCTACTGTGCTGGTGGTCAGCGGGGGCAACGTCGACCCCTCGCTGCTCGAGGACTGAGCGAGGCGATGCCCCCCACCGAGTCCGGCCTCGCCAAGATCCTCGTCGCCGACGACGATCAATCCCTCGTTCGCACGCTCAGCTGGATCCTCAAGGAGAACGGCTACGAGGTGGTCACCGCGCCCGGCGGCGAAGGCCTCATCGGGAGGCTCGAGGAGGAACGTCCCAACCTGCTGCTCCTCGACATCATGATGCCCAAGGTCGACGGGCTACAGCTCCTCGCGAAGATGAAGGCCGACGAGCGATTCCGCGACGTGCCGGTCCTGATGATCTCGTCCATGCCCCCGGAAGAAGCGACCGTCAAGGCGCTCGGGCTGGGCGCGGCGGACTTCATCTCCAAGCCGTTCCGGGTGCGCGAGCTCCTGGCGCGCGTGAAGGCGCACATCCGGTCCGCGCAGGAGCTGACTCGGGCGCGCGACGAGGCGCAGAGCCGCGCCGCGATCGTCGACATCCTGCACGAGGTGACCGACTCGCTCAAGCCGGACGAGATCTACCACATCCTCGTGCGGCGCGTCGCCCGTGTGCTTCAGATCTCGAAGTGCTCGATGGTGCTCGCCAAGCCGGGGGACCAGCTGGGCGTGGTGGTCGCGGCCTACGAAAACCCCATGCTCAGGAACCTGCAGATCGAGCTCGCCCGCTATCCGGAGATCCAGCGCGCGCTCACCACGAGCCGCTCGGTCCTGGTCGAGGACGTGGCGTCCGATCCCCTCTATCACGACGAGCGACTTCGGTGGCAGCGCGAGCAGATCACGGTGCCCACCCGCTCCGCCGTGGCGCTCCCGTTCTCCATGAAGGACCAGCAGCTCGGCGTGTTCTTCCTGCGCACGACCGGCGAGGATCCGCCGCTCACGCGGGCGGACGCGCAGTTCTCGGAGACCGTGATCCGGACGGCCGTGGCCGCGATCGAGAAGGCATACGACTTCGAAACGGCGGTATCGGACAAGAAGCGCCTGGAGAAGCTCGCCGCGACGGATGCCCTCACCGGCTGCCTCAACCGGCGCGCGCTGTCGGAAGAGCTCGAAGCCGAGCTCGACCGCGCCCGGCGGTACAATCTGGCGCTCACCATCCTGCTCGCCGACATCGACCGGTTCAAGCTCGTGAACGACACGCGGGGGCACATCGCCGGCGATTCGGTGCTGCGCCAGGTCGGTGAGATCCTGCGACGCGAGGCGCGCTCGGTGGACCTCGTGGCCCGCTACGGCGGCGAGGAGTTCGTGGTGGTGATGCCCGAGACGGCGCTCCACGGCTCCGCCATCTTCGCCGAGCGGCTGCGGCGTCGCGTGATGCACCACGACTTCGCCGATCCCGGTGAGGACCCGCTCAATCTGACCATCTCGATCGGCGTCGCTTCGTTCCCGGACGACCGCGTGAGCGGCGCGGACAGTTTCGTGGCACTGGCCGATCAGGCCCTCTATCGCGCCAAGAACGAAGGCCGCAACTTGGTCCGGCAATGAACGAGCGCCGCTGTCCCAAGTGCGGATCGGTGTACGGCGACACCGCCCGGTTCTGCCCCCGCGACGGCAGCATGCTCGTGGAAGTCCAGGCCCGGCCGGCCGGCCCCGCCTCTGCCGCCCCGGGCGCGTCCGGCGGTACCGCCGTCCGCACGCCCCCCAGCCCCAAACCCGGGCTCGATCGTGCCTCGACGCTCTCGGGCCAGGTCCTCGACTCGCGCTACCAGGTACAGAAGAAGCTCGGCGAAGGGGGCATGTCCTACGTCTATCTCGCCCGCGAGGTGGCGACGGGCAAGGACGTGGCCATCAAGGTGCTGTCCCCCAAGCTCGCGACCGACCGGAGCTCGGTCGAGCGGCTGCGGCGCGAGGCCGGGCTCGCTATGCGACTCGAGCACCCCAACGTCTGCCGCATCCTCCGCCTCGGCGAATCCGAGGACGGGCTGATCTACCTCGTCATGCCGTTTCTCAAGGGAGAGCTGCTCTCCGACCGCGAGGTGAAGAGCGGGCCGATGGCGGTCGAGGTCGGCGTCGCCGTGCTCCAGCAGGTGTGCGCCGGCCTCCACCACGCGCACGAGCTCCAGATCGTCCACCGCGACCTGAAGCCGGAGAACATCATGCTCGTGGCGGAAGACGGCGGCTCCGAGCGCGCAGTGGTGATGGACTTCGGGCTGGCCAAGGAGCGGCGCGCCGAGGGGCAGCTCGCCAAGCTCACAGCCACGGGCATCATCCTCGGCACACCCGAGTTCATGAGCCCGGAACAGATTCGTGGCAAGCAGCTCGACGCGCGCTCCGACATTTACGCGCTCGGCATCGTTGCCTTCGAGATGTTCACCGGCAAGCTTCCCTTCCAGGGGCGCAACGCGCAGGAGATGATGATCGCGCGGCTCCGCGGCCAGCCGCTGAAGCTCCGCCAGCTCCGGGCCGACGCGCCCGAACCTCTGGAGAAGGCGCTAGCCCGGGCGATGGAATCGAACCCCGACAACCGCTACGACACGGCCCTCGATTTCGCCGCCGCGCTGGCGGGCGTGGGGCGGGGAGGAGGGGGCGGGGGCGGCGGGGGGGGCGCGGGCGAAGGTGGGTTTCTCTCGAAGATCAAGGAGAAGCTGAAATAAAGCGCTTCCCGGCGTTCGATCCACCCGAGTACGTCGATTGGCACCCCGACCCCGCGCTCGTGCGCGCGTTTCGCGAGACCCTCGAGCAGGATGCCGAGCGCGCCGCCGTCGTCTCCGGCCTTTCCGTTGACGCAAAGCTCGGCCTCTACGCCGGTCTGCTGCGCGCCCGTCTCCACGACATCCAGCTCAAGCGGTGGGTGCGCACGGGGGTCCTCTCCAAGGCCTGGCTCGCGACCGGGGAGGAGGCCACGACCGTGGGGCCCGTGCACGCATTGGAGCGGGGACGAGACATCGTCGCGCCCATGATCCGCAACGCGGCGGCGTGCTGCGAGCTCGGCCTGCCGGTCGCCGATATGCTGCGGGCGTATCTCGGCAGCGACGACTCGCCCTCGCACGGCCGGGATCTGCACGTGGGCGCCTGGGCGCAAGGGGTCCTGCAGCCGATCTCGCATGTCGGAGACATGGTGCCGGTGATCACCGGCATCGGCCTGACGTTCAAGATGCGAGAGGAGCCGCGTGTCGCCCTCACGTGGGTGGGCGACGGCTCGACCAAGACGGCGGCCGCGCACGAGGGCACAAACTTCGCCGCCGTCCAGAAGCTGCCGGTCATCTTCATCGTGCAGAACAACCAGGTGGCGCTTGGCACGCGCCTCGAGCAACATCATCTCGCCCACGACTTTCGCGACTGGGCGGCGAGCTATGGCATCCTGGGGGCGACGTTCGACGGCAACAACGTGCTCGACGGCTACGCGGCGACCAAACTGGCCGCCGACCGTTGCCGCCGCGACGAGGGACCGGCCCTGCTCGTCGCCGAGACGTTCCGCATGGGTGGGCATGCAACGCACGACGAGCGCGAGGCGCGGGAGACCTTCCCCGACGAGTGGTTTCGCTCCTGGGGGCAACGGGACCCGATCGGGCTCTACGAGGAGCATCTCAAGGAAGACGGCGTCAGCGTGCGGCGCCTCGAGGAGATCGAGTCCGGGGTGACGGCAGAGGTCGACCGCGCGGCCGAGGAGGCGGTCCGGAGTCGCGACCGCTTGCCGGCCGGAGAAAGCGCATTGGCGGGAGTCTACGCGAAGGGAGGGTTAGCCTCGTGAACCTGAAACTCGTCGGGGTCGTGATCTTGCTCGCCGTCCTGCCGACTCTACGGCCGGCCGTGGATATCCACCCTGAGTACGTGAAGTTCGTCTCGGGTCACGACACCCTCACCGCGTACCTCGCCTACCCCGAGCGCAAGGATCGCGCGCCTGCCGTGGTCGTGATTCACGAAGTGTTCGGCCTGTCGGACTTCATCCGGCAGACCACGGAGCAGCTCGCCCGCGACGGTTTCGTCGCCGTCGCTCCCGACCTCCTGTCGCGGCGGGGGGGCACGCCGCCATCGCCGGACGACGCGCGCAAGCTCATTGCGACCCTCAACCCCGATACGGTCACACAGGATCTCGACGCGACGGTCGCATACGTAAAGCGGCTCAAGGCGGCCCGACCTGATCGCGTGGGGGTGATCGGCTTCTGTTGGGGCGGTGGGCAGAGTTTCCGCTACGCGACGAACAACCCATCGCTGCGGGCGTTCGTGGTGTGCTACGGCCCCGGCCCGGACGCGATGGCGATCGCCCGCCTCCGGGCGGCCGGGCTCGGCGTCTACGCCGAGAACGACGCGCGCATCAACTCGGGTCTCACCGACGTGGACGCGGCGGTCCGGACCTACCACAAGAAGTACCGCTACGACGTCTATCCCGGCGTGGGCCACGGCTTCTTCCGGACGCGCGAAAAGCCTGAGGTTGCTGACAGCGCGTGGAAGGCGGTCGTGGGGTTCTTTAGAGCAAATCTTGAGCGGTAGGGCGGCAAAGGCGGCAACTACTGCCGCCCCAGGCCGCCCTTCAGGTATTGCCGCGCACGGTCCAGCGCGGGCTCGTTTCCGGCGAGCAGGTCGTTCACCGTGCGCGGGACGAGGACGTCCGGCTTGATCCCGACCCCTGCGAACTCGGTGCCATCGGGGGCGAGGTGGCGCGCGACGGAGAACTGGACCCCCCAGTTCTTCGGCAGCGCGAAAGCAGCGACGTCTCCCGGACTCCCGGCCGAAGGCTCGCCGATGATCACGCCGCGCCCCTCCGCCCGAAACGCCGCCAGCAAATCCTCAGCTGCTCCGGAGGTCGCGCTCGACGCCAGTACCGCCATGGGCCCCCCGTACGACGGTCGCTCGGTGCGTGGTGCAACCGTTCCGGCGTCCAGGCCGTACCACGTAAAGGCCGAGTCGGCCAGGTTCCACGCCCGGAACCCGGCGCGGTAGACGGGCGTTTTCCAGCGCACCGCGGGGAAGGGGCGGTCGGAGAGGCGCGCCAGGATCTGGTAGGCGTATTCGGTCTTGCCGGACACCGCGTGCCGCAGATCCAGAACAATGCCCTGCACCCGCCCGAAGTCCGGGAAGGCAAGGTCGAGCTGGCGTACCGCCTCGGCGTCCCCGAGCGATGCGATGTGCACGACGGCGACGCCACCGGGCAGCGTGTCCATGGCGAACGCGGCCGGCTCGAGGGGCCAGCGATCGTTGAGCGACAGGCTGCGGGTCACGCTCAGACCGCGCGGCTCGCCGCGGGGCACGCGCACGAGCAGGTGGAGCGACGTGCCCTTCTCGCCCTCGAGCATCCAGGCGACCGCGCGCTGCCAGCGATCCGCGGGCATGGCGGCGGAGATTTCCGGGAGCACGGAGTCCCGGATCCACAGCTCTGCGGGAATTCCCTGGACCGCGATGATCTCGGCGAGGCGCTCGGGCCGGGCCACGCGCATTTCGTCGTTCTCGGCGTAGTCCAAGATGAAGGGGCGCCGCTCGGCGCTCTCCAGGAGGAGCGGCGGGCGGGCAATACGGGATCGAAGGTGTGGGGGCGCGATCACGACGGCCTGCCCGTCGCCGAGGAGGGCGACCAGGCGACGCAGCCGCCGATAAAAGAGAAGGTCAGGCTGTGGCTCGGTGGCGAGCTTCAGGTTCGCCGCGAGCGCCGAGTCCCAGTCCGCGCGGACGCGGTCCCAGTACGCGTAATTGTAGCGAGCCTCGGCCCAAATGGTCGCCACCGCCACACCGCGCTCCGTCGCGGTGAGCTGCTGGCCCGCGAGCGCCTGCGGCACGAACGCCGCCGCAATCGACCATGAGAGGAGCCTCGAGCGAGTGGCCACGCGGCTAATCTATCTGCTTCTGTTCCTCGTGCCCCAGGTGCTCATCTACCTGTATCTGCGCGAGCGCCTGCCGGACCCCAACCAGCCCAATCGGGGGCGCGTTGTGCGCCGCGCGCTGGCCGGGATCTTCATCACGCTTAACATCCCCTGGCTCCTGGTCGGCGCGCGTGTCCTGTTCGGCGGAAGCGTGTGGAGCGTCGGCCGCATCCCCTTCACCGGTCCGTGGATCGCCTGGCAGCTGCTGGGATGGATCTACTGTGCGCTCGTGGCGATGTACGTGCTCGGCAAGGCGATATGGTGGCTGGCGAGGAGACTTGCGGGGAGCGGGGAGCGGGGAGCGGCTCGCTCCACTGCGAGTCGGGATGCCGATGCACCTGCGGGGGAACCGCTCCCCGCTCCCCCCTCCCCGATGTCACGCCGCCGCTTTCTCGCCCGCGCCACGTACATCTACGCTGGCGCCGGTGCCGCCCTGTCGGCGCACGGCATCTGGAGCGCCTATCGACTCCCCACGATCACCCGACGCACACTCTCATTCCCGGACCTCCCGCCCGGTCTCGATGGTCTTCGGCTGCTCCATCTCTCCGACCTGCACGCCGGCATGCACCTCGGAGAAGACCAGATGCAGGAGATCGTGGCGCGGGCGAACGCCCTCCAGCCGGAACTGATCGTCCAGACCGGCGACATGATCGACATCTCGCGTGACTACATCCCGCCGTACGTTCGCGCGTTTCGCAACCTGTCGGCGCCCCTCGGCGTGGTCACGGTGCTCGGCAACCACGATCGCTACACCGGGGAGCGGGAGGTCATCCGCGCCTGTCGCGATGCGGGACAGGTGTTCGTGCAGAACGGCTGCCACGTGGTCGAGCGCAACGGTGCCGCGCTCGCGGTCTTGGGAATCGACGATCCGCACAACTGGAAGGTGGACGATCCGCAGCCGGCGGACGTGGATGCCGCGCTGCGGGCCGCGCCGCCCCCATCCCAGGCCTTTCGGGTGCTGCTCGCCCACCGCCCCGGCGCGTGGGACACCGCCGCGCCGCGCGGCATCCCGCTCACCTTGGCCGGGCACATCCATGGCGGCCAGTTCTATTTGCCGCTGATCGGTTGGTCGGCCGGGCGGCTGATCACCAAATACGTGATGGGGCACTTCCAACGGGGGAACAGCCAGCTGTATGTGAGTCGCGGCATCGGCGTCGTCGGCGTGCCGATTCGAGTGTTCACGCCGCCGGAGATAGAGCTATTTGAACTGCGACGGATATAAGGGCGATGGATGGAGAAGCGACGGGTGGGAACCACCACGCCTTTTCCATCCGTCGCTTCTCATTCCGTCGCTGCTTTGTCCGCCGCCTTTATTGCATCCCACGCCCCGTCCAGCGCCAGCTTGATTCCAGCATGCGTCTCCGGCCACTCCCTCGCCGAGACATGATCGATCGCCAGCGTCAGCACGGCGAGCCACACGCCGGCCCACACTTCCGCAGCGCCCGGCTTCACGGATCCATCGGCCTTACCCTGCGCGATGAGGCTCTCGAGGCCCAGCCGGAAATCCCGCCCGGCCTTGCGACTCTCGTCATCCAGCAGATCGTCGTGGCGCTGTACGAAGAAGAGCCGCGCCACGGCGGGCTCGCGCACGGCGCCGGCCACCAGCTCGCGGGAGAGCTCGGCGAGCTTCTCGCGCGGCCCGACCTTGAGTGCGTCGGCGTCCCGCACCAGCTTCGTGGCCCAGCGGGCGGCGGCGCGGTAGAGCTCGTTGAAGAAATGCTGCTTGCCCGTGAAGTGCCGGTAGATGGTCCCTTCCGCGACGCCGGCCTTCTTCGCGATCTGGGGGGTGGTGGTCTCGTGGTAGCCCTGCGTCGTGAACAGCTCGAGCGCCGCGCGGACGAGACGCTCCCGGGTGAGATCGGCCTGGGTCATCGGGCGCGAATCTAACCTAATCGCAGGGTTCCTTCCGCCGCGGGTCCCCGCTAGGTTTCCGCCGCTCAGATTGTCCGCGATTTCCATCCGGAGGCTTTTCCGCAATGCGCATGCTGGTGTTGGGTGCGGGCTTGCAGGGGTCCGCCTGCGCCTATGATCTCTTGCAACGGCCCGAGGTCGCTCAGGTCACCATCGCGGATCTGAAGCCGGAGCGGATTCACGGTTTTCTGAAGCCCTACGTGGGGAAGCGGCTCACCCTGCTGAAGCTCGACGTGCAGGATGGCGCCGCGCTGCGCGCGGCGATGTCTGGTCACGGAGCGGTGCAGAACGCGGCACCCTATTACTTCAACTTCGAGGTGTCCCGCGCCGCGGTGGAAACAGGGATTCACTGTGCCGACCTGGGCGGCAACACGGAGATCGTCTTCCAGCAGAAGCAGCTCGATGAGGACGCGAAGCGACGCGGCGTGTCCGTGATCCCCGACTGCGGTCTCGCCCCCGGGATGGTGAACATCCTGGCGTCCGAGGGAATCCGTCGCGTCGGTGAGGCCGACACCGTCAAGATCTTCGTCGGCGGCCTGCCGCAGCATCCCGAGCCTCCCCTCAACTACCAGATCGTCTACTCGCTCGAGGGCGCGCTCGACTATTACACGACGCCTTCGTGGGTGCTGCGGGAGGGTAAACCGACCCGCGTGGATGCCTTGTCCGAGCTCGAGTCGGTCACGTTCCCGCCGCCGGTGGGCGAGCTCGAGGCGTTCCACACTGGCGGGGGCATCTCGACGCTGCCGTGGGCGTACCAAGGCAAGGTCCGCACCATGGAATACAAGACGCTCCGCTATCCGGGCCACATCGCGATCATGCGCCCGATTCGCGAGCTCGGCCTGCTGGACGCGACCCCGATCAAGGTGAAAGGGAAGGAGATTGTGCCGCGCGATGCGTTCATCGCGGCCGTATCGCCCAAGCTCACGAAGCCCGAGGCGCGCGATCTCGTGGCGCTCCGAGTCGAGGTGCGCGGCAAGAACGGCAAGCGGGTCGCGTGGCAGCTGCTCGATTACTCGGACGAGGCGCACGGGATCAGTGCGATGATGCGGACGACGGGCTACTCGCTCGCGATCATCGGCATGATGCAGGTGGACGCCCGCATCAGGGCGTTGGGCGTGCAAACGCCGGACGAGGCGGTGCCGTTCGGCGACTACGTGAGCGAGCTCGCGAAACGCGGAGTGGAGATTCGGGAAATCTAACGCGAACAGGGTGGGGCTCCCTGCGCGACAAAGATACGCAGTCGCTCCGGGAACCTCACCCTGTTCGCCATTCCTCAGTAGCTCCACCCACTCGCGAATATGAACTGCCCGCCCTCGCTGCTGTGGCCGTACCCGAGCACAACCAGCGAATTGCGGAGCAGGCGCAGCGCGACCTCCCCGCCGCCGCTCCGGTGCAGACCGGTGGTGGTGAGGCGCACCGCTTCGCCCGGTCCGAACACGCGCCCCGCGTCGTAGAAGGCCACCAGTTTCAGCTCCACCGCGTCGCCGACGGCGATCACCGCATAGCGCGCTTCGAGACCGCCGAGCAGCTTACCGTGTCCGGTGAAGCGCCCATCGTAGAATGCCCGGAGCGAATAGTAGCCTCCGACGGCGACGAAGGGCCGTTCGCTGGACTCCATCTCTTGCTGCGCGGCCACGGGAGGATTGCCACCCATACCCTCGGCGGCGAGTCGTCCCGCGAGCACGAGACGCCGCACCGCGCGCACTTGCAGGCGCGCGTCGCCCGTCGTCCGGGTGTAGCCCGTCCCACTCGCGAACAGTGCTTCCACGAAGATGCCCGTGTGCGGGTCGACCTCGCTCTCCCGCGTGTCCAGCACGAGGCCCGCCCGCACCACCTTATCCGTGAACGGCACGGTGGCAGGGTCCACGGTGCCGGCGGTGAGATCCGTGAGGAACACGGACGGACCGGGTAGGGCGCGAAAGTCCGTCCGGGTGAGGGAGCCGCCTGCGAGGATCCTGAGCGGCCCGACGACGCGGCGTTCGAGTGTGGCGCGGGCCGTCAGCCGCTCGCGGCTCACGCGGTAGAAATACGGCCCGACCGTCTTGATGCTGTCGGGGGAATACCGAGTGTCGTTGCCGAGGCCGTAATACCCGAGCCGGTTCTGACGCCTCGCGCCCAGAGTGATCGCCACGCGCCATCCTTCCCACCACGCCGGCGCGCGGGCGTCCGCGAGGATGCTGTAGCTCCCTTGAGTGCTGGCGCCGGCGTCGACGTTCAGCGCCGCCCGATCGGGCTCCGGGCGCTCAACGAAGCCGAGCGGGCTGTATCGGCCGTAATGGAGGGCTCCCACCAGCCCCTCCGCCGGACTGTAGGCGACGTAGGGATAGAAATTGGAACGCCAGTAGCGTTGCCCACGGAGTGCCGAGGGGAGGGCCGCCGTGAGCAGCGCCAGTGCGATGCTACCGACTCGCGGCGGGCTGATCGTAGAGGTATGCCATGTCTCGGAGCTTCGCCTCGGTGCCGTCGTGCGCCGCGTAACGAGCCGGATAGAGCGAGGCGGCACCGAACTCGCCTCGCTTGTTCACAGCATAGAACTTGAGATCGAACTTGGGCTTGCCGTCCGGACCAAGCAACCGCGGCACGGTGAGCTGGACCACGCGCTTCAACGTCTCGAGGCAGGCGTCGGTGGGCTTCATGCCCCGGCGCATGGACTCGACCGTCAGGAACCCGCCGCACACCATGATGTTCGACTCGCCGCGGCCGGTCGATCCGGCGGCGCCGACGGTGTTGTCGGTGTACTGGCCGGCGCCGATGATGGGGCTGTCCCCCACACGCCCCGGGATCTTCCAGGCGAGCCCGCTCGTCGTGGTGACCGACGAAATGTCCCCTTGCGGCGTGACCGCGTTGCAGTTGATGGTCCCTGTGGGCCGGGTCGACATGTGCTGGGCTTCCGGTACGTCGAGATAGTCGTCGTCCGGGTTGAGGTTCGCGCGCCAGTGCAGCCACGCCTCGCGTGAGTGCTCGGTAAGGAGGTCCTCCTCCTTGAAGCCGTACTGCAGTGCGAACCGCTTGGCCCCTTCTCCTACCAGGAAGATGTGGTTGGTGTACTTGAGCACGAGCTTCGCGACCTCGGAGGGTGTCTTGATCCCCTCGAGTGCTCCCACGGCGCCGGCCCGCTTGGTGGGCCCATGCATGCACGACGCGTCGAGCTGCACGACGCCCTCGGCGTTGGGAAGCCCCCCGTAGCCGACCGAATCGTCGTTCGGGTCGAGCTCCTGGATCTTCACGCCTTCGATCACGGCGTCGAGCGTGTCCGCTCCCTGCATCAGCATATCGAAGGCTTTCTGTACGGCGCGCAGGCCGTTTGCGCTCGCGACCGCCACCGGCTTGGCCGCCCAGCGGCTCGGCGGCGGGAGGGGGCGGGGCGGGCGCATGGGGAAGGCGATGTCATGGGCAGTCGTCGCGGCGATGCCCGCTGCAGTGGAGGCGACGAACTCTCGACGGGACACACGGTGCTTCACGGCGCGGACTCCGAAAAAGTGAAGGTGCGTACGTTTATGCCGTACGCGGGCGCTGTCAACTTGCTCCGCCTGCACGCGCGCCCTAACGTTCCGACCGTGGACTTCGCGGATCCGCCGAGCCTGCGTGGAGTGATGCGCGGGATCCTTGGGGCCGCCCTGGCGCTCGCGGGCCCCGCGCTCGTCGTGGTGTCCATCGGCGCCCGCCACATCGAATGGCCCCTCGTGACGCTCGTGCTCACCCTGTGGGCGGCGTGGAGCTTCTACGACGGCCTCTACAGCACGGTGGTGGAGCCCCTCAGCCGGTTCGTGACCAACGCGTTCACAGGCGGCGCCATGCCGGACGGCACGAGGATCACCATCGACCAGGAGATCGCGATGCTCGAGCGCCTGCTCAATGCCGATCCGCCGCCGCTGCCCCATCGGGTGCTGCTCGCCGGCATCCGGCTCGCCGAGATTTACCGAACGCACCAACACGACACTGCAAAGGCCGAGGCGCTCATCGGCCGCCTGCTAGAACGATACCCGGAGGCGCCCGAGCTCCAGCATGTCCGCCCCCGTTGAGCTCTCGCTGGTCGTCCCGGTGTACAATGAGCGCGAGAACCTGCCGCTCCTGGTAGAGGAAATCGCCAGAGCGCTGCCCGGGCGGCGGTACGAGATCGTCGCCGTGGACGATGGCTCGACCGACGGGTCGCTCGACGTGCTCAGGGCGCTGAAGCGGGAGCACCCGGAACTGCACATTGTGGCGTTCGCGGCGAACGCCGGGCAAACGGCTGCCTTTGCTGCAGGATTCGACGCGGCACGGGGTGGCGTGATCGTCACGCTCGACGCGGACCTCCAGAACGATCCAGCGGATATCCCCGCGGTGATCGCCGAGCTCGAGCGTAGCGGCGCGGCCGCCGTAGCGGGGTACCGGGTGAACCGACACGACAGCGCATGGAAGCGGCTGCAGAGTAGCATCGCCAATGGCGTGCGCAACCGGTTGAACCGCGAGACGATCCGGGACACCGGCTGCTCCCTCAAGGCGTTCCGCACCGAGGCGGTGCGCGCGCTGCCGCTGTTCAACGGAATGCATCGATTCCTGCCGACCCTCGTGCGCATGCGCGGAGGGACGGTCGCCGAGGTGCCTGTGAGGCATCGGCCGCGGCGGTTCGGCCGGACGAAGTATGGGATGTGGAATCGCGTGTTTCGCGCCCTGGCGGACGCGCTGGCCGTGCGCTGGATGCAGCGCCGGGCCCTACGCTACCGCGTACGGGAGGAGCTGCCCTAATGCACGACGACTGGGTACGGCAGATCGATCTTGAGCTGGACGGCGAGCTCAGCCTCACCGAGCGCGCCGCGTTGGCCCGCCACCTCGCCACGTGCCGGCACTGCGCCGAGGCGCGGGTGAGCCACCTCGAGATGCGCGTGGCGTTCGCACGCTCGGCGGGTGATCCGCACGCGCGCACCGTGCCCCGCCCGCGGATTCGTGGCCGAGCCCTCGCCTTTTGGATGGCGACGAGCCTCGCAGCGGGCGCGGCCGCTGGTTGGCTGGGACACAGCCGCTGGGGCGGGCCGGGGCCCGGCTCCCTCGAGGCCACGCGTGCGATCTTCGTGGCGCAGTAGGCTGTCGGTTGCGGCGGCCGGCATCGGGCTCGGGCTCGGCCTGGGGCGCGGCGCTGAGCCGCAGGCGCCGAACTACCGCGTGACCTACCACCTCAGGGCGGTGGAGCGCGCCGGGGGCGTGGTGGGCGTGCTCGCGACGGCCGTCGTGAGCGGTCCTCCGGAAACCGACCTCCGACTGTCGTTGCAGACGGGCCGAACCGAGCTCGAGGGACTGCTCGGGACGCTGCCTGAGCCGGACACCGTCAATCTTGCGGGTGTGTTCTTCGCCCGGCGCCAGGCCGGCCGCTCGCGTCGCGGCCTGCCTCTGTGGGAGGAAGACACCTACCGGCGATGGACGCGGGTCCCTTGGGGAGGAACGGCTCGGCTGTACCCCTTCGGGCCGGCGAGCGTCAATCAAGGGCACGCGGTGTGGGTGGAGGTCACGGTGAGCCGCGAGTTCGCCGCCGGGGAGACCCGGGCGAGTGAAGAGACGACCATCGTCGACAGCACGGTCGTGTTCGAAGCGCGCGCGGTGGTCCCGCCGCGTCGCGTCACGGTCCGAATGAGCCTCGTGCGGGGCGACACCGCGTCGAGCCCGCGCGTGGTGGACCTCGTTCCCGAAACCACCGGCCGCCGGGTCCGCTTCACGCTCGGCGGCGAGACCTTCGACTTCGACGTGACGCTGGAGCGTCCCGACCCGCCCCGGACCGGCCGCGACAGCGCCCTGGCGGTCGGCGTGGACATGGTCTGCCTCCGGCTGGTCGTGCCCGGTGCGGCGGAGCCCGCCCGGCTCCGTTGCGGTCGGCCCGACAACATCGCCCGCCGCGTCGCCCTCACGGGCGGCGATACCCTCGTGGCTACGTTCGCCTGGCCCGCGGTGCGCTGAGCGGTATTATCCACCGATGCCGCGAAAGCCGCGCCTCGACCCCTCGATCTTCCATCTTCCGGTCGAACGGATGCGGGAGGGCTATTACTCCGATAAGTACTTCGTGCGCACCCGTGAGCTGCTGCTCAAGGATAAGCATCGGCCCTGCGTCACCATGCAGGTCTTCGGCAAGGCCCATGCGTTCCTCGGAGGGATCGACGAGGCGATCGCCATCCTCAAGCTCTGCAGCATGGAATGGCCGGAGCTCGAGGTACGCGCGCTGTACGACGGCGACGAAATCGAGCCGTGGGAGACAGTACTGCTGATCGAAGGTCCGTACGACGCCTTCGCCCCCCTAGAGACGCTCTACCTCGGCGTGCTCGCCCGGCGCACGAAGGTCGGCACGAATACCCGCCGCGTGGTGGAAGCCGCGAGCCCCAAGCAGGTGATGTTCTTCCCAGCCCGGCACGACCATTGGCTCGTGCAAACCGGAGACGGGTATGCCGCCCACATCGCCGGTGCGATCGGTGTGTCGACTGACGCACAAGCGTCCTGGTGGGGCTCCGAGGGCGTGGGCACCGTTCCCCACGCGCTCATCGCCGCCTATGGTGGCGACACCGTCCTCGCGTCGCAAAAATTCGCCGACCTGAGCGACCCCGGCGTCCGGCTCATCACGCTGGTCGACTTCGACAACGATTGCGTGGGAACCTCCCTCAAGGTTGCGCGCGCCCTGGGCCGGCGGCTTTGGGGCGTCCGGATCGACACGTCGGAGACGCTGGTGGACAAATCGGTCGTCCCCCAGATGGGCACGTTCAAGCCCACCGGCGTGACCCCGCAGCTCGTATGGAACGTGCGCCGGGCCCTCGACAAGGAAGGTTTCCAACACGTGAAGATCGTCGTATCCGGCGGCTTCACCGTCGAGAAGATCCGGAGCTTCGAGGAGGAAGGCGTGCCGGTGGACATGTACGGCGTCGGCTCGAGTCTGTTCCAGGGGCGTTTCGACTTCACGGCGGACGTGGTGCGCGTGGAGGGAAAGCCGGTGGCCAAGGTGGGTCGATCGTATCGGCCCAATCCACGGTTGGAGCGAGTCGAATAGGTGGGTTGGGTAGGGGCGCAGCATGCTGCGCCCCTACTGTTTCAGAAACCGATCATACCACGCCAGGTACCGCACCATCCGATCCCGCCGATAGGTCGGCTTATTGATCCCGTGATGCTGTCCCGGGTAGATCACGAGCTGCGTTGCTACGCCGGTGCTGCGCAGCGCCTGATACATCTGCTCCGAATTCAAGAGCGGAACGTTGAAGTCCTTATCGCCGCACAGGAATAGGGTCGGCGTCGCGATCCGATCCGCATGCAGGAACGGGAAGGAGAGCTTGACCCAGGTGTCCAGAGTCTTCCAGGGGACACCGAGCTCGGCCTCGTACTCGCGCACATACTGGTCCGTGCCGTAGCCGGCCAGGATGTTCGAGATGCCGGCGCCGCTCACCGCCGCCTTGAAGCGGCGGTCTTGGGCAATGACGTAGTTAGTGAGAATCCCGCCGTAGCTCCAGCCGCCGACGCCCAGCCGGGCGGGGTCGGCCACGCCCTGCGCCACCGCGTAGTCGACCGTCGCCAGCACGTCCTGCGCGTCCTTGTTCCCCCAATCGGCGTAAATCGCCGTGGAATAGCGCTCCCCGCGGCCGGAGCTGCCGCGCGGGTTCGCCACGACCACCACGTAGCCGTGCCCGGCGAGCGTCTGGAGCTGGAAGTCGAACTCGGACCGATACTGCGACACCGGCCCGCCGTGAATGCGGAGGATGGTCGGATAGCGCTTCCCCGGAACGAAGTCGGCTGGCTTCACCAGAAAGCCGTTGACGGGAGTGCCGTCCCGGCTCTTGAAGCTGATCGGCTCCGTGGTCCCGAGCTTCACCTGGGTGAGCCACTCGTCGTTCTGGTGGGACAGGGGGCGTAGCGTCGTTCCCTCGACGGCGAACACCTCGGCGGGTGCGATCGGCGTGGAGGCGAGCACCGCGAGCTTCCCGTCCCGGCCTGCGGCGAACGCACTGACCACCCGGGGCCCCGATACCAGACGCTCGACCGCGCCACCATTTGCGGGCACCCGTGCGAGCAGGACCGTGCGATCGTCTTCGAGCAAGAAATAGACGGACGAGCCGTCCGCGGACCAGGCGGGGCTCGCCACGCTCCGGTCGAGCGTCGCGGTGAGGATGCGCGGCGCACCGCCCCCCGCCGGCACGACCGCGAGCTTCTGGACGGCGTAATAAATGAGCTTGAGCGGCCCGCCCTGCAGGTACGCGATCGAGCGACCGTCCGGGCTCCAGGCCGGCCGGCTCTCGTAGTCGGGGTCGTCATCCGGACCCTCGAACGTCGTCAGCTGCCTCGGCGTCGCGCCCGGCACCGCCTCCATCACGTACACATCCCAGTTGTTGTCCCGGTCGGCGTCGGGGCGTCGCTTGCTCACGAACGCCAGCGACTTCCCGTCGGGCGACCAGGCGGGCAGGAGTTCGTCATAATCGCCGGGCGTGAGGAGGGTCGCCTTGCCCGTCTCGATGTCGACGACGTAGAGATGGCGCCGCCGCTTGCTCAAATACCCCGACTCGTCCTGCTTGAACTGGAAACGATCGATCACGATGGGCGCCGGCGTCTTGGGTTTGGCGGTGTCCGGGTCCTCGGCCACGAGCGCCACCCGGTGCCCGTCGGGCGCCCAGACGTAATCGTCCACGTCGCTCTGGAGCGTCGTGACCTTCCGTCCTTCGCCACCCCGGCGGTCGAGCAGCCAGAGCTGAGTGTGCTCGTCATCGCGGCTGGAGAGGAACGCCAGCCAGCGCCCGTCGGGGCTCCAGGTGGGAGCGCTCTCGCCTTGTTTCGAATTGGTGAGACGGACCGTGCGGGTCCCGTCCCAGCTGGTCATCCACACGGCGCGGTGGTTCTGGTCCTCGGCCGTGTCGGCGCTCGAGACCGTGTACGCCACCCAGCCGCCCTCAGGTGAAATCCGGGGCTCGCTCACGTCGTGCAGGCGGAGCACGTCATCTGGCGTGAACGGCCGGGCGCTCGACGGCGGGGCGGTGGGGGCGGGCGCCTGCGCACTCAGGCGCGAAACGAGTGCCAGCCCGAGCGCGACGGCGGCGAGCGGACGAACCATACAATCGCTCCCGAGAGATCGAGGGCGGGAAGGCTACGCACATCTGCGCGTGGCCGCCAGCGGCCGCGGCTCTTGCACTCCGGGGCGCTCGTGAATATTCTTCCGTTTCGATGAATATTAATTCACGCGTCCCGGTCGGCGTGCTCGGGGCTTCAGGGTACGTCGGTGAGGAGTTGTTGCGCCTGCTCACCCGCCATCCCGGGGCCGCGGTCGTGTTCGCCACCGCCGAGTCATCCGCCGGGGAGCGCCGCGAGGGCGTCGACCTCGTCCGCATCGCCGACGCGCCATTCCCGCGGGCCGAGATCGTGCTGTCGGCGCTGCCCCATGGGGTGTCGGCTCGGTACGTAAACGAGGCGCGCGCCGCCGGCAAGCGCACGGTGGACCTGTCGGCCGACTTCCGGCTGTCGCCCGAGGCGGTGTACGGGCTGACGGAGGTGACCCGCCCTCGCGTTGCGGCTGCGGAGCTCGTCGCGAACCCCGGCTGCTATCCGACGGCCGCCCTGCTGGCGCTGCTGCCGCTCGCACAACGCGGGCTGATCGATCAGTCGCGCGAAGTCGTGATCGACGCGGCCTCGGGCGTCACCGGCGCTGGCCGGACCCCGAAGCAGGAGCTCCTGTTTGGTGAGGTGGCCGAGGACTTCCGTGCTTACGCGGTCGGCAACGAGCATCGCCAGCTCCCGGAGCTCCTGACCACGCTCGCGCGGGAAGGTGGCTTCGCTGGAGACCTGGTCTTCACGCCCCACTTGTTGCCGGTCAAGCGAGGCATCCTGGAGACGATCCACGTTCCACTCACCCGCCTGCTCGATCGCGCCACGGCCGAGGGGATCTACGAGTCCGTGTACCACGACGAGCCCTGCGTGATGGTGATGCACGGCGGGCTGCCCTCGCTCAAGGACGTCGTGCACCGGAACCGCGTCGCGATCGGGGTCGCGGCCGTTGCGAACGTGCGACGGCCGCGGCTCACGCTGATCACCGCGATCGACAATCTGGTGAAGGGCGCCGCAGGACAGGCGGTCCAGAACATGAACGTGATGCTCGGCATCTCCGAAACCACGGGGCTCGTGTGCTGAGCGTCCGCGTCGTCAAGCTCGGCGGCAACGAGCTCGATCGCCCGGCGTGGCTCGAGGCGTGTGCCCGTGCCCTGCTACCGCTCGACCCGGTCGTGGTGGTCCACGGCGGCGGGCGCGCGGTGAGCGCCTGGTCCGAGCGACTGGGTCTGCCGGTTGAAAAGCGGGACGGCCTGCGGGTGACCACGCCGGCCGTGGCGGAGGTCGTCGAGCTCGTGCTGGGAGGCCCGGTGAATCGTCGCGTCGTGGCCGCGCTCCGCGGGGCGGGACTCGACGCGGTCGGGCTCTCGGGCGTGGACGGCGGTCTGCTCACCGCTCGGCGGGTGGGGGAGGCGGGGGGGGCGGGGGGGGCGGTCCTCGGACACGTCGGCGCGATCGCTCAGGTACGCGGCGCACTGCTCGAGAGCTTTCTGCTCGCCGGGCTCACGCCGGTGATCGCTCCCATGGCTCCCGAAGGTGGAAACGGCTCGGCCACGCCGCTCAACGTGAACGCCGATGAGGCGGCGGCCGCGATCGCCGGGGCGTTGCGCGCCACCGAGCTGCTGCTCGTCTCGGACGTGCCGGGCGTGCAAGTCGACGGCCTCGTGCAGCCGGTCCTCGACGGGGCGGACGTTGATTCGCTCATCGAGGGGGGTGAGGCGTCGGACGGCATGGCCGTGAAGCTACGGGCGGCCGCCGCGGCGCTCAGGGCAGGAGCACGGGCCGTCCGGATCGGTGACCTCCGCCTCCTCGACGACGCTCGGGCGGGGACGCGCATTCTCGCCACCACGCCCCAACCCGCGTGACCGCCACACCCGCGACGCCGGCCGTTCCAATGCCGGCGCTGCTCGACGTCTATGCCCGCGTCGGACCCTTGCTGGTGAGTGGCCGGGGCGCGGAGCTCGTGGCCGATGATGGGACGCGCTACCTCGACTTCGTGGCCGGGATCGGCGTGAACGCCCTGGGCTACGATCATCCCGTCATCCGAGGTGCCATAGAGCGGGCGCTGGCCAACGGGCTGATTCACGTTTCCAATCTCTATCGGACGGAACCCGGAGAGCGCCTCGCCGAAGAGCTGGTGGCGCGCTCGTTCGCAGACCGCGCGTTCTTCTGCAACTCTGGGGCTGAGGCGAACGAGGCTGCGTTCAAGTTCGCCCGGAAGTGGTCGGGCAAGAGCGAAATCGTCGCGTTCTCAGGGTCCTTCCATGGACGTCTGTTCGCGACGCTCGCCGCCACCGACCGCCCGGACTATCGAAAGCCCTTCGAGCCGCTCGTGCCCGGTATCCGCATTGTGCCACGAGAGGAATGGGCGGCCGTGGATCACGCCGTGTCGGCATCCCGTACGGCGGCGGTCATCGTGGAGCCGGTGCAGGGTGAGGGCGGGGTCCGGCCACTGGATGCGGAGTGGCTGGGATTCGTGCGCGAGTTGTGCGACTCGCGCGGCGTGGCGGTGATTTTCGACGAGGTACAGTGCGGCCTCGGGCGGACCGGGACGCTGTTCGCCCACGAGCAGACGGGCGTCGTACCCGATATCCTGACGCTGGCGAAACCTCTCGCGGGCGGCCTGCCGATGGGCGCGGTGCTCGTGACGAGCGCGGTGGCCGCGGCGCTCAAGCCGGGCGACCACGCCACCACGTTCGGTGGCGGGCCGCTCGTGGCGAGCGTGGCGCTCGACGTCGTTCGGACCATCGCCGATCCGGGTTTGCTCGCCGACGTCCGGCGCAAGGGCGAGTGGATGGGCGCCCGGCTCGAGCGGCTGGTCAGTGTCATCTCCCGCGTCAAGGCCGTGCGGGGCCGCGGGCTCCTATGGGGCATCGAGCTGTCCGAGCCGGCGGCGCCGTTCGTCGCCGCGGCTCGCGAGCGCGGCTTGCTCGTGCTCACCGCGGGGCCCGAGGTGATCCGCTTGATCCCGCCGCTCGTGATCACGGACCCAGAGCTGGAGCGGGGGGTCGCGATTCTCGAGGAAGTGCTCTCGTGAGCGCACTGCCGATTTTCGGGGAGCAGGGAGCGGGGAGCGGTACCCTCCCGGGCAAGCCGAGTCTCCGCATCGCACCGGAGGGAACCGCTCCTCGCTCCCCGCTCCCGGGCGTCGCGCTGCGGCCGGCTGTCCTCGCAGACGTTGCGAGCCTCGAGCGGCTCATGTCTCCCTTCGTCGCCACCGGCGACCTCCTGCCGAGGAGTAACTACGACCTGTGCCGGCACATCAAGGAATACGTAGTGGCGGAGGCGTCTGCCGGCGGCGAGATCGTGGCGTGCGGGTCGCTCAAGATCTATTCCCAGCACCTGGGGGAAGTCGCGGGGCTCGCGGTCAAGCCCGAATGGCAGGGGGCGGGACTCGGCCGCGCGCTGCTCGAGGCGCTCATCCTCGAGGCCCGCGCGCAGGGCCTCAATGAGGTCCTCGCTCTGACGCGCAAACCTGCGTTCTTCGTCAAGCTCGGCTTCGCGCCTGCCGAACGAGAGCACTTTCCACTGAAGGTGTGGGCGGACTGCAACAAGTGCCCGAGACAGAACTGCTGCGATGAGGTTGCGGTCATCCTCAGGTTGTAGGACAGGCCTTCGTAAACCCTCGCTTCTGTTCACCGCTGTGCGTCTACGCGTCTGTGCGTCTAATGGTTTACCTGTTGACACGCTCCTGTATCCTCCGAGAGATTCCCCGCCATGCCCCGCATCATCTTCTGGGACGTCGACACCCAGCACGATTTCATGCACGCCGACGGGAAGCTGTACGTCCCCGAGGCGGAGCGCGTCGTCGGTAACCTGAAGCGGCTCACGGACTACGCACACACACACGGCATCCGGATCGTGGCGAGCGCCGACGACCATGTGACCGCGCACCCTGAGATCTCAGACGCCCCCGACTGGGCCACCACGTTCCCGCCTCACTGTATGCGCGGGACCCCGGGCCAGAAGAAGATTCCGGAGACCGGCCTCCGTGACCCCCTGGTGATCGAGCCGGAGCCGGCCGATGCCAAGGCACTTGGTGAACGGGTGCGGGCACACAAGGGGGACATCCTCTTTCACAAGCACCGGTTCGACGTGTTTACCAACCCGAACGTCGGGACGGTCCTCGACGTGCTCGCACCGGACGATATCGTCTTGTACGGCGTGGCGACGGACGTGTGTGACAAGGCCGCGGTCGAGGGCCTACTTGAGCGACGGCCACGCACCAGACTCTTCGTCGTGACGGACGCGGTGAGGGGGATCGACAAGGACGTCTCGGAGCAGCTGCTCAAGGATTGGGGGGACGAAGGGGTCCGGCTCGTGAGGACGAAGGAAGTGGTCGAGGAGGGGCTCGTCGAAGAGCTCGCCCGCGCCACCGCATGACGGCATCCCCGCCCGTCGCGCCGCCCGCCTTCGGGCGGTTTTTTCTGCCCGGACCCACCGACGTCCACCCCGAAGTGATCGCCGCCATGCAGCGGCCGATGATTGGGCATCGCTCGGGCGCGATGGAGCAGCTCCTCGCGGGACTCGACGCGCCGCTCGCCCGCCTGTTCCGCACCTCGCACCCCATTCTCGTGGGCACGACGTCGGCGACCGGGTTCATGGAGATGGCGGTGCGAAACGGTGTGCGGCATCGGGCCCTGTCGCTCGTGAACGGCTCCTTCAGCGAGCGGTTCGCGAGCCTCGTGCGCGCCTGCGGCAAGGAGTGCATCCGGCTCGACGTGCCGCTCGGCTGTGCCGTCGAGCCCGATATGCTGCGCGACGCCCTGCGGCGCACCCCCGTCGATGCCGTGACCGTGGTGCACTCGGAGACCTCAACGGGGGTGCTCCAGGACGTTGCGGCCCTCGCCGCCGTCGTCCGCGAGTTCGACGACGTGTTGCTCCTGGTCGATGCCGTCACGTCGCTTTCGGGCTCTCCCGTGGAGACCGATCAGTGGCAGCTCGACTTCGTGCTCACCGGCTCGCAGAAGGCGCTCGCGCTACCGCCTGGGCTGGCGCTCGCCGCCGCGTCCGACCGCATGCGTGAGCGGGCCAAGACGCTCCCGGCGCGCGGGCTCTACTTCGACTTGATCAGCTTCCTCGAGGCCACGAGCAAGCACCAGCCCACTAACACCCCGGCGATTTCCCTCCTCTACGCCCTGCAGACCCAGCTCGCCCGCATCGAGCGTGAGGGCGGCGTGGAGGCGCGCTGGCGCCGCCACGAGGCGATGCGGCGCCACGTCGAGGAATGGTGCGAGCGGCGCGGCGTGACGTACCTCCCGCGCGACGGACGCCGCAGCTGGACGGTATCGTGCCTGAACGTGCCGCAGGGCAGGACCGCCAAGGAGATCGTCGCGGGCCTGAAGCAGGCCGGCTGGACGATCGGCTCCGGCTACGGGCCGCTCAAGGAGTCTACGATCCGCATCGGCCATATGGGCGATCACACCGTCGGCGCGCTCGAGGAGCTGCTGGCCCTGCTGAGCGGACTGTTGGCGTGACCCACCGCGTGGTGGTGGCGGACCGGGTAGCGGAGACGGGCCTGAAGCTGCTCGCGGCCACGCCGGACATCGAAGTCGTCAACTGCGCCGGCAAGCCGCGTGAAGAGCTCGAGCGGGCGCTCGCGAGCGCCCAGGCCCTCATCGTGCGGAGCGAGACGCGGGTGACGGCGGATCTGCTCACCCGCGGCCCCAACCTGCGGGTGATCGCCCGCGCGGGGACGGGCGTCGACAACATCGACGTGCACGCCGCCACGCGGCGTGGGATCGCGGTAATGAACGCGCCCGGCGCCAACACCGTGAGCGCCGCCGAGCATTCGATGGGTCTGCTGCTCGCGCAGGCCCGGCACATCCCCTGGGCCGCGGAGGCGATGCGACGCGGAGAGTGGGACCGGAAGCGGTTCGAGGGCACCGAGCTCCGCGGCAAGACCATCGGGATCGTCGGGCTCGGCCGCATCGGCGGCCACGTGGCGCAGCTCGCGCGGGCCTTCGGCATGCAGGTGGTGGGGCACGATCCGTATCTCTCGCCCGAGCGCGCCGCCGAGCTGCAGCTCAAGCTGCTGCCGCTTGAGCAGCTGTTGCGACAGGCCGACGTGGTCACGCTGCACGTCGCCCACACCGAGCAGACCCATCATCTCATCAACGCGGCACGCTTGAAGCTGATGAAGCCGACGGCGGTGCTCGTCAACACGGCGCGGGGCGAGCTCGTGGACGAGGCGGCGCTGGCGGACGCGGTTCGCGAGAAACGCATCGGCGGCGCGGCGATCGACGTGTTCGCCGTCGAGCCCTTGCCCGCCGACGCGCCGCTTCGGAAGCTCGAGCGCGTCATCCTCACGCCGCACCTCGCCGCGTCGACCGCCGAAGCGCAGGAGCGCGTGAGCGTCGAGATCTGCGGCGCGGTGCGCGACGCGCTGCTGGTCGGGGACCTCTCCTTCGCGATCAACGTCCCGGGCATTTCCGGGGAGCTGTTGCGGCGGCTCGGGCCCATGCTCGATCTCGCCCGCCGGCTCGGCCGCCTCGCCCTGGCGCTCGTGGACGGACCCGTCAGTTCAGTCGAGGTGGACTACGGGGGCAAGGACGACGCGGCGCCGCGGCCCGTCCTGATGGCGGCGGTCGAAGGCCTGCTCTCGGCGATGAGCGTCGAGCCGGTGAGCCTGGTCAACGCTCTGCTCATCGCCGAGGAGCGCGGCATCCGGCACGCGCGCCGTACGGGGACGCCCGAGCCCGGCTTCGAGACCACCGTCGGCGTCACGCTCGAGGCGGCTCGCGGGCGGGCCCGCGTGGCGGGCGCGGTGCTGGGGAACGGTCACGGACGCGTGATCCGGATTGACGACTACCACGTCGACGTGGCGCCCGAGGGATGGATGCTCGTGATCCGCAATCGCGACGTCCCGGGGGTGATCGGTCGCGTGGGCACCCTGCTCGGCGGGGCAGGGATCAACATCGGGAGCTACCACCAGGCCCGCGTGCCCTTCCCGGGGCATGACGCGCTCGCGGCGATCACGGTGGATCAACCGCTCACCAACGGCGTGCTCGACGAGCTCGCGCGGGTGCCGGATATCCAGCTCGTCCGGCTGGCAAACTTCGGGGACTAGTCCGCCGCCTGCTGGTGGGGTGACTCCTCGTCGGCCAGCAAGCGGAACGATTTCACCGCGCCCGTCAGCTTGTCGGCCGCTTCGGCCAGCTGGTTTGCGGACGAGGCGATCTCTTGAGTCGAGGCGCTCTGCTGTTCGCTCGAGGCGGCGATCTGCTGGGCCGACGCAAGCAAGGTTTCGGTGCCCTGGGCGAGCGTTCCGAGTCGCGTGCTGATCTCCTCCACCAGGGCGCGCATCTCGCCCGCCATGTTCGCGATCTCCCGGCTCCAGACGTCGCTCGCCTGCGCCTCGGCGGCGACGGTGCCGAGCCCCTGCGCCGCCGTTTGTGCGGCTTCGCGGGCCACGCCGGCACCCTGCGCGAGGTGCGCCAGGCGCTCACGCGTCGCCTCCACCCGCGCGAGCACGCCGCGGACGGTGTCGGCGGTGTCGGTGGCGGCGGCCGCCGCGACCGACGCGAGCTTCCGCACCTCGTCCGCCACCACGGCGAACCCACGGCCCTGCGGTCCGGCCCGCGCCGCCTCGATCGCCGCATTCAGGGCGAGCATGTTCGTCTGCGTGGCCACGGCTTTGGTCTGCGTGACGAACTTCTGGATCTCCGATGATGCGCGGGCAAGCGCCTCGGCCTCGGCGGCCCCGCGCTCCACCTCCTCGGCGAGCTTCGCGAGCTGCGCCGTACTCTGGTCCAACACCTCCTTGTTGCGGCGGGCGACGTCGGTGACGGCCGTGTTTCGCCGCACGGAGTCCTCGGCCCCCGCTGCGAGGATCGTCGCGATCTGAAGGATCTTCGCGGCGTCGTCCGCCGCGGCCCGTACGAGCTGCGCCTGCTCCGCGGCCCGCCTGGTCAGATCCTGGCACGTCGTGGACATCTCTCCCGTGGACGCGCTCATCTGTTCCGTCGAAGCGGAGATTTCCGTCGCCATCGCCGCGGCCTCGTCCGCCGCCGTCCGGATCGCACCCACGAGACGGCGCAGTGCCACCACCATCGAGTGCACCGAAGAAAGCAGGTCGCCCACCTCGGCGGTCCCGCCGCGCTCGGTCACCACCGTCACCGACAGATCGCCTCCCGCGATTCGGCTGGCGATTGCGCCCGCGGCCTTCACCGGCTCGGTCACGCGCAGGTTGAGGCGCCGCCAGAAGAGAAACAGCAGGGCGAGCGTCGCCCCGAACAGCACGAGGGTCCACAGGACGATGCTCGAGGCCGTGCTGCGGGCGGCGGCGTACGCTACCGCCACCGGCTCGCGGAACACGACCCACCACTTGCCGTTGTTCGTCGGCACCGTTACCACGAGCTCGTCGCCCGTGGCACCAGGGACCACGGCCGTCGCGGGCCGGGCCTGGCGCGGAACCGCCGCCGCGTCCGCCAGCGGGTGCAGCAGACCGGCCTTGTCCGGCGCCACGATCAGGTCGCCAGCCGAGTCCACCACCTGGAGCTGGGCGGCGCCGGCCAGCTCCGATGCCCCTAGGAGCTGCGACAGCCGGTCCAGCGCGAAGACCGCCTTGAGCACGCCCACCGGGCGCCCGACGCGCGGTGCGCGAATCGCGATGTCGTATTCGAGGGCGACGACCGCGGCCGACGAGTCGTAGTGCGGTGGACCGTCGTAGGCGCCGTCGGCCATCGCGCGCTGCCACCACGCCTCGTCCGACTGCACGAAGTCGGACGTGCGGTCCGACGCGAGCACGTTGTACCCGTGGCTGTCGGTGAAAAAGAGCTCGGCGAAGTCGGAGCGCTGGGTGTACTCCCGCAGGTAGGCGGCGAGGTCGGCGTCGCCACCCAACTCCCGTCGCTGATTGAACATCCGCCGGAGGGTGGGAATGTCGAGTTGCGGCAGGCGTTGCCGCGCCGCCTGCTGGGACGCGTCCAGCGCCGCCCGCACCACCGCGGGCGAGCGCGCGAGCGCCTCGGCTTCCTGGTGGCGCTCGCGGAGGTACAGGCCGACGAGGGACGCCACGTGCGCCGCGACGTCCTGGCCGCGCTCGTTCGCCTGTCGCTCCACCACGCGGGTGGCGCTGTTGGTCGAGAGCAGGGCGAACGCCGTCACCAAGGCGAGCGCCACGAGTGCTCCCGTACGCAGGAAGCTCTGGCGGAACCGCTGCGGCTGGCTGGACATGTGGAGGGTCGGGAGCGAAGCTACGCAGGGTTACCCGGCGAGGCAAGCCTGTTTAATTTCATAGACTTATGACCCAGGTGCCGAACTACGATCCGGCGGCCGTCGAAGCCAAGTGGCAGGAGCGGTGGGCGCGCGAGCACGGCAACGAGCCCGACCTCGACCGGCCCGATCGACCGTTCTACAACCTCATGATGTTCCCTTACCCGTCGGCCGAAGGGCTGCACGTGGGCAACATGTTCGCGTTCACCGGCGCCGACATCTACGGCCGATTCAAGCGACTCAGCGGGCACGACGTGTTCGAGCCGATCGGTTTCGACGCATTCGGCATCCATTCGGAAAACTACGCGCTGTCGGTCGGCACGCATCCGGGCAAGCTCATCCCCCAGAATATCGAGACGTTCCGTCGGCAGCTGCGGCGGTTCGGCGGGATGTTCGACTGGCGGCACGAGCTCTCGACGACCGATCCGCGCTACTACAAGTGGACGCAATGGATTTTCTTGCAGCTCTTCAAGGCGGGGCTCGCGTTCCGCAAGAAGGCGGCCGTCAACTGGTGCCCCAAGGACATGAGCGTCGTGGCCAACGAGCAGGTGATCAACGGCTATTGCGAGCGCCATCCCGACACGAAGGTCGAGCTGCGGTACCTGGAGCAGTGGTTCTTCGCGATCAGCAAATACGCCGAGCGGCTGCTCAAGAACCTCGACTGGCTCGATTGGTCGGACTCGACCCGCGCCCTGCAGCGAAACTGGATCGGCCGTAGCGAGGGGGCGGAGCTCGTGTTCGAGACACCGGCGGGCCTGAAGATCACGGTCTTTACCACGCGTCCCGATACGGTCTTCGGCGCCACATACATGGTGCTCGCTCCAGAGCACGCGCTCGTGGACCCGCTCACCGCGGAAGAGCAGCGTCGCGCGGTGAGCGCGTACCGTCGCGACGCGCAACGCATGGACGTCGTCTCGCGGCGGGTGGCGGGCGAAAAGTCGAAGACCGGGGTCTTTCTCGGCTCGTATGCACGCAATCCCGCGACGGGTGAAGCGATCCCGATCTGGATCGCGGATTACGTCCTGATGGAATACGGCACCGGGGCCATCATGGCGGTGCCGGCGCACGACAAGCGAGACTTCGAATTCGCCACTGAATTCAAGCTTCCGATCCGCCAGGTCGTGCGGACCGATGAGCCCCTCCCGAGCGCCACCGAGGACGGGGCGCTGATGAACTCGGGTCCGTTCGACGGCATGCCGAGCCGCGAGGCAGGACCGCGGATCGTCGCGTCACTCAAGGCCAAGGGCCTCGCCACGCCACAGGTGCAATACCGGCTACACGACTGGTGCATCTCGCGCCAGCGTTTTTGGGGCCCGCCGATCCCGATCATCCACTGCGACCACTGTGGGCCGGTGGGCGTCCCGGAAAAGGACTTGCCGGTCGAGCTTCCGTTCATCGAAGACTTCCGCCCCGATGCGAGCGGCGTGTCGCCGCTTGCGCGGCACAAGGAGTGGTACTTCGTGAAGTGCCCGCGGTGCGGGGAACAGGGGCGGCGCGAGACCGACGTCTCGGACACGTTCCTCGACTCGGCGTGGTATTACCTGCGTTATCCCTCCACTGAGTTCGACGACCGGCCGTGGGACCCGACGCGCACCAAAACGTGGCTTCCGGTGACGAGCTACATCGGCGGGAACGAGCACGCCGTATTGCACCTCCTGTACTCCCGCTTCATCACCATGGTGCTCCAGGAGCTCGGGCACGTCGCCTTCGAGGAGCCGTTCCCCAAGTTTCGGGCGCACGGGCTCATCATCAAGGACGGCGCGAAGATGTCCAAGTCGCGCGGCAACGTCGTGATCCCGGATGCCTACATCCAGAAGTGGGGTGCGGACACGTTCCGCATGTATCTCATGTTCCTCGGGCCGTTCCACGAGGGCGGTGATTTCCGCGATGAAGGCATCACCGGCATCCGGCGGTTTCTCGACAAGGTATGGACGCTGGCGCATGAGGCCGCGGCACTGACCGCGGGCGCCAGGTCCGGGTTACCGGCAGGGGTCGAGCGTAAGCTCCATCAGACGATCAAGAAGGTGACGGCGGACACCGAGAGCCTCGACTACAACACCGCGATCGCCGCGATGATGGAGTACTTGAACCTCGTGAGAGACGAGGGCGTGTCGAGTCGTCAGGCGATCGAGCCGCTGCTCCTCATGCTCGCGCCGTACGCGCCGCACCTCGCCGAGGAGCTCTGGTCGGTGTTCGGCCATGGGCAGTCCATCTTCTGCGAGCGCTGGCCGGCGTTCGACGAGCGGCTGGCCGTCGCGGGCGAGGTCGAAGTGGTGGTACAGGTGAACGGAAAGGTGCGGGGGCGCGTGAGCGTGAACCGCGGCGCGAGCGAGGCGGAGGTGCTCGCGCGCGCCATGCAGGACGAGTCGGTGAAGAAATTCGTGAACGGGAACCCCGTCCGGAAGACGATCTACGTCCCGGACCGGGTGCTGAACCTCGTGGTCTAGGGAATCTTCGCGATCAGGTCGCCCACGACGTACCCGACGCCCGCCACTCCCAACCCCACCACGAACATGTCGATGCCGCTGCGGATCACGCCGCGGCCCGTGAAGAAGCTGCGTGCCGCACCCACCGCGAAGTGCGAGAGCATGGCGATCGTGAACGCCGTCCACACGGCTGTCCGCCCGGGGAGGGCGAGGAACGGGAACACCGGGATGAAGGCCCCCACAGCCGTCGCGGCGCCCGTGACCCAGCCTTCCCGGAACGGTGTGGCGTGCGCGATGCCGATCTTCAGCTCCTCTCGCACCTGCTCGTCCAGGGCGCGCTGCGAGTCGCGCATCACCTCGGCGGCCATCTTCCGGGCGATGCCCGTTTCGATCCCTTTCGTCTGATAGACGAGCGCCAGCTCCTCCTCCTCAACCTCCGGCATTATGCGGATCTCTTCCTTCTCCATCGCGATTTCGTGCTCGTACACCTCTTGCTCGCTTTTCGCGGCCAGGTAACCCGACGCGCCCATCGACAACGCGTCGGCAATCATGCCTGCAAGCCCCGACAGCAGCACGATGTGCGGCGCGACGCTGGCGCCGATCACGCCCGCGACGAGCCCAAAGTTCGCGGTGAGCCCGTCGTTGAACCCGTAGACGACGTTGCGAAGAAAACCGCCCGAGCCGGTCTTGTGCCACGGCTCCGATGCCCGGCCCGCGAGCTCCGCCAGGGTCTCGGCATGCGCCGCGGATTCCTTCGCGAGTTTGAGTGAAACGTCCCGGGCATCCTCGAACGTGGCTTCCTTGTGAAGGTCCATGTACCCCTTCACTTCCTGCCCCTCTTCCCGCAGCAGGAGCGGCAACAGGTACCCGGGCCCGAAGCGCCGCCCGAACCACGCCCGGAGCCGGGCGTTCAGCGACGGCCGCGGCCGCTCGACCGGGTGCCCGTGCTCCGTGAGCAGCTTCTCCCACAACTGGACGTGACGCTCCTCGACGCCGGCGAGCTTGATGTAGATGTCCTTCCGCTTCTGGTCCCGCTCCTGACCCGCGAGGACGAGATAGAGGTAGGCGGCGTCGAACTCGTCTTGGAGGTGGTGCAGCCAGGTGTGCAGCGTGGCAGAATCGAGGGTGACGGCCATGCCGGAAAATAGTCGCAACTTGCAGAATCGCAATCGGTTAGGCGCTGCACGTCGTCCCTTGACGTCGTTTCGCGACGCATTTCGTAGTTCACGCATCTTTGTATGTCAGGAGATGACCATCTCACTCGCCGTTCCCGACATTCTCGTTGCGCGGGCGAAATCGGGCGACCTGGAAGCGCTGGAAGCGCTGTACCGGGCGTTCGAGACGCCCGTGTACAACCTGGCGCTCCGCATGCTGCGCCGCTCCGAAGACGCGGAGGACGTGCTGCAGGAGACGTTCCTCGAGGTGGTGCGGAGCATCAAGCAGTATCGTGGCGAGGGACACCTGTGGGGGTGGGTACGGCAGATCACCGTCTCGAAGACGTTGATGCGCATCCGGCGGGGTCAGCTCCGTGACACGGAGGAGCTGCACGAGGAGTACACGCAAGGGGGATCGGGACTCGGGGTGGGAGGCGTGCCCGCCCGCATCGATCTCGAGCGCGCGTTCGAGCGACTGACGCCAACGTCGCGTGCCGTGGTCTGGTTGCATGACGTCGAGGGTTACACGCACGAGGAGATCGCTGAGCGGATGGAGCGGACGGTGAGCTTTTCGAAGTCGCAGCTGGCGCGGGCGCATGCCCGCCTCCGCCGGCTGCTCGCGGAGGAGGGAGCGGCACAATGATGCACTGTACAATGGACGACTTGCTGGCGTTACGGGCGGGGGAGGCGTCCGCATGGGCGCGGCAGCACGCGGACGCGTGCGCGTCGTGTCGCGCGGAGCTCGAGGCGCTGTATCAACGCGTGGCGCAGCTCAAGGCGCTGCCCGTGCACCGGCCGGCGCGGGACCGTTGGCCCACCGTGCGCGACGTCGTGCTGGCCGAGCGGCGGCGCCGGCGCGAGCGCTGGGGCGTGCGGAGCGTGGCCGCAGCGGCGGCCGTCGCGGCGCTGATCGTGTTCCGTCCGTTCTGGACGGGACAGGTGGCGGGGGCCGAGCTGGCTCGCATCAAGCAGCAGTCGGCCACGCTCGAGCAGCAGCTCCAGCGCTACGAGCCGGACGGGCGCGTGACGAGCGGTCGTGAGGCCGCCGTGGCGTCCGCCCTGGAGGATCGCATTGCCGTCATCGACGGCGAGCTGACCCGGACAGGTCGCCCCGATGTGGGGGTTGATCCCGCCGAGCTCGTCAAACTGTGGCAGCAGCGGGTGGACCTCATGCAACAGCTGGTGAGCGTTCGGCTGACCCGCGCTGCCTACGTGGGGCTCTAGAGCCCGGAGGGATATCGGACATGCAGCGGAAGTGGATGTTTCTAACGACAACGCTGTTGCTCGCGTGGCCGATGGCCGTCGTGGCGCAAGAACCGGAGCCACCCCGGCCGCCGCGCGCGCCTCGGACAATGGTCTTCAGCACGAGCGACAACCGCGGCCGCATCGGTGTAATCGTGCGGACGGATGCCAGCCCCGAAACCGACAAAATCGGGGCGAAGATCGAAGCCGTGAGCCCTGGCGGCCCGGCCGATAAGGCGGGCCTCAAGGTCGGGGACATCATCACGAAGTTCAACGGCACGTCGCTCGCGGGCGTGCCCGTCGACGACGACGAGGAGTCGGGACCGGGGAAGAAGCTCATCGAGCTCGCCCATCGCCTGGATCCGGGTGACACCGTGCAGATCGAATACCGGCGCGGTACCGATGCGAAAAAGGTGACGCTCGTGGCGGAGAAGATCGGCTCTACCCGTTTGATGATGGATATGCCGGAACCAGGAATGATGGTCATGCCACGGATTCATGACATGCCCGACATGAACTTCGATTTCTTCGTATCCCCGTGGGGTGATCTGAAGCTGGTGAGCCTTAATCCCGATTTGGGCGAATACTTCGGGACCAAGGAGGGGATCCTGGTGGTTAAGGCGCCGGTGGACTCGAGCCTCCCCTTGAAGAGCGGCGACGTGATCATGTCCATCGGCGGGCGGAAGCCTTCGAGCCCGGAGCACGCCATGCGGATCCTCCGGTCGTACGACAAGGGCGAGACGGTATCGATCGAGATCCTGCGCAAGCAGAAGCGCCTGACCGTCGCCTGGAAGGTTCCGTCGCGTGACGACCGGTCGTTTCGCGTACGCGAGGAGCGGCACGAGCGCGACGAGCAGAGTGCGTGGCGGCGGGTGGCGCGACACCGGATCCGTCTGCAGCGTGTGTGAGCTCGTGCGGTAGCCGAACTGACGACGGGGCCGCCATCGGTGGCCCCGTTTTCTTCTTGGCGCGTGTTAGGACAGGCGTCGCGCGGGCAGGACCTGGTCGAAGGCGCTGAACTCGAAGGGCTTCGGCACGCACGGCCGCCCGGTGGAGGCGAGGAACCCGCGCACGCCGTCGTCCACCAGCTGTCCGGTCGTGAAGATCACGCGCTCCACGTACGACGGATCCCGGGCCTTGAGCTCCCCGAAGAGCTGCTCGCCCGAGAGGTCCGGCATCCGCATGTCGATGATCACGGCATCGAAGGCGTCCTCGCGCATCCGCGCCAGGGCTTCCTTGCCACTGGCGGTCGTCTCCACCTCGTGGCCCCGGCTCGACAGGTAGCGTTGGAGTGCCACGCGGACCGAGGCCTCGTCGTCCACGACCAGCACGTGCAGGCGGTCGGTGACAGGCTGCGTGGCCGGCGTGCTCAGGAACTCGCCGGTCCCGCGCGGCGCCGCGATCGGCAGATCGATCACGAACCGAGCCCCGCCTTGCGGCGCGTTCTCCGCCCAGATGCGCCCTTCGTGCTCGCGCACGATGCCCAGGGAGATGGACAGCCCGAGTCCCGTGCCTGAGCCCGTCGGCTTCGTGGTGAAAAACGGGTTGAAGATCCGTTCAAGCAGGTTGGGCGGGATGCCGGGCCCCGTGTCTTCGACCTCGATTCGGATCAGCTCTCCCGCCCGGCGCGTGCGCACCGTGAGACGCTGTTGGTCCCGCTCCGCGCGCTCCATGGCCTGCTCGGCGTTCGTAATCAGGTTCAGGAACACCTGTTGCAGCTGGTGCGCGTCCGCCATGGTCTCGGGGACCTGCTCGTCATAGTCCCGCTGCACGTCGATGCCGCGGACGCGGAGCTCGTACCCGCGCAGCTCGAGGGTGTCGTCGAGGACCTGGTTGACCGACGTCGGCGTCCGCTCCGGCTTATGCTGGCGCGCGAAAGTCAGGAGGTTCTGCACGATCCGGGACGCGCGCCGGGCCTCGGCGTAGATCATCTCGGCCGCCGTGCGCTGATCGGGCGGGAAGCGCTTCTCCGAGAGGAGCAGCTGGGCGAAGGCGGAGATGCCTGCGAGCGGGTTATTGAGCTCGTGCGCCACGCCGGAAACGAGCTGCCCGATCGCCGACATCTTCTCAGACTGGATGAGCTGCTCCTGCAGCATTTTCTGATCGGTGACGTCGCGGATCACGCAGAGGACCTCCTCGTCCAGCTGCGGCGTCGAGTACGTCACCTGAATCGTGCGGACTTCGCCGTCCTTGCGGTAGAAGTTCGTCTCGAACAGCCCGGTTTCTCCCGAGAGCGCCTTCTGGAAGTGCCCCAGTCCCTTGGGCAGCTCGTCGTCCGGGAGCATAGGCGCGAACCATTGCCCGAGGAGCTCTTCACGGCGGTAGCCCGAGATGATCTCGGCGGCGTGGTTGAAGGTCGTGAACCGGCCGTTGGCGTCGAACGTCGCGATCGCATCCGACGCCGACTCGAACAGGTTGCGATACCGGGCCTCCGAGCGCGCGAGCGTGTCCTGGGCCTGCTTTTGCTCCGTGATGTCGCGCAGCGTCGCGACCGTGCCGAGCAGCTCGCCTTCGAAGACGAGCGACGTCGTGGCTACCGCCACCACGCGCTCCTCCCCGTCCGCCCGGACGACCTTCGTCTCGTAGTGTTGTGCCTCGCCCTCGACGGCGCGATGCTCGCGCTCGGCCACGTGCTGGCGCTCGCTGAGCGCGACGAGATCGTCTATCGGCGTGCCGGCAAGATCGTCGAGCGGCCGCCCGAACAGCTCAGCCGCTGCCCGGTTGGCCGTCAACACCTGACGGTCGAGGCCCGTCACCACCACCGCGTCCGCGAGTGTGGCGACGATCTCCGCGGCCACGCGCACCGGGTCGACAGGCCGGCCGGTGACCGCCGCCTTGGAGGGTGCGGCAGGCCGCATCCCGCGCGTCGGCGATACGCGCCTACCCTTACTCATGAGTCGTACGAAGCCACCATCGCATCCTTCATCAGGGCCAGGCTCTTCACAGCCGAGTCAGTCACCCCTCGGGGCGCCTCGCCCCGCTGGACGCAGCTCTTGATGATCTCGAGCGCGTGAATCGGGTGCTCATCGTCGTACTTGGCGTGCTCCTCCAGCCACCAGCGGCCCCGCGGCCCGATCTTCTCGTTTTTGGCGAGCCCGCGGAGGGCCTTCTCGGAAATCTTTTGCGCCACGCCTTCCACGGCATAATTGGTCGCCGACACCGCCGCGCCAAAACTGGCGCCGCGGCACATCTCCGTCAGATAGGCATGGAACGCCTTGACGTCGGGGATCATCGGCTCGGGGACGTGGAAGCGCTCCTTGGGGACGTTAAAGCCATCGCCCATGGCGCGCCACATCGCGTCGTGACGCTTCTCCACCCGGATGTTGTCCCGGAAGAACGCCTTGCCGTCCTCCGGCGACCGATCGAGCAGCACCTGCAGCCACTGAGGGAAGTCCCGGATGATCGGATAGAACCCCACCAGGAAGTTCTGGATCCGGCCATCGGCCAGTTGGTTCTCCGAGGCGTCCACAATCACGCGCGTGTCGAGGATCGCCTCGCGGCTCGGATCGAGCGCGGCATCCAGGTCGGCCACCCATTTGGGGTGGGGGGTCACCTGCACTGTCATCGGGTCTCCTTCCAGGGCGCGAGCTACGTGATAAAAAAGGGCCAGGCGCGGGCTCCAAATGTAGCGCCGTGGCCCCTCTGCACAATTTCATGCGGCCTTGGAAGTTGTGCGACTGAAAGCCAATCGGCTGTGAGCACGGTTACGCCCGTTGACACGATATATCGTGCCGCTATATCTTCACGTTACATCGTACATCAGGAGGCAATTATGTCGAGGGAGTTCAGCTGGGATCGGTTCGCGTTCGGCTTCGGCCCCCGGGGGTTCTTCTGGGCCGGACCGCGCGGGCGTCGGCGCCGCTGGTTCGAGTCGGGCGACATGAAGTACGTCATCCTCAAGCTCCTCAAGGATAAGCCACGGCACGGCTACGAGGTCATGAAGGAGCTGCAGGAGCAGCTGCACGGCTGCTATTCCCCATCGCCGGGCACCGTCTACCCCACGCTGCAGTGGCTGGAAGACGAGGGCCTCGTGGTAGCGAAGGATGTCGAGGGCAAGAAGGTATACGAGATCACGGACGCGGGACGGCGGTTTCTCGAGGAGCATCGCGACGTGGTGGATGACATTTTCGATCGCGTGCGCGACGCCGTGGACCGCACGCTGGGCGGCGGGATGGCGGACGTCAACCGCTCGTTGGGACGTCTGCTGAAAGCCGTGTACCGCACCGGATGGCGAGTTCGCGACCAGGCCGCACGCGAGGAGCTCGTCGGGATCCTCGACCGCGCGCTGAGCGAGGTGGAAACGGTGACCGAGGCCGCGCGCTCGACCGGCACGGCGGGCTCATGACGGGGCGTTGAGCTCCGCCTGGTGCTCGATGATCCTGCCTACCAGACCGTAGCGGCGCGCCTCTTCGGCGGTCAGCCAAAAGTTGCGCCGGGTATCTTCCTCGATCCGCTCGAGGGGCTGCCCGGTCTGCTGGGCGAATACGCGATTGAGTCGGTCACGGATCTTCAGGATCTCGCGGGCCTCGATCTCGATATCGCTGGCGGAGCCGCCCGCGCCGCCCGCCGGCTGGTGGAGCAGGAATCGGGTGTTCGGTAGGCAGTAGCGGTCCTCGCGGGGGACCGCGACGTAGATCAGGGCGGCGATACTCGCCACCCAGCCCGTCCCCACCATGCGGACCCGGGGACTCAAGAATCGCACCAGATCGTGTATCGTGTCTCCCGCCTCGACGTGCCCGCCCTGGGAGTTGATGAACACCGTGATGTCGTCGCTCGACTCGCCGGCCAGTGCCAGGAGCTGGGCCATGACGTTCGCGGCGACTCGTTGGGTGACCTCGCCGCTGATGATCACGGTCCGGGCGCGGAACAGCCGCTCGGCGACCAGGTTGTACTGAGGCGCGACGGATGGCTCGAGGGGCGGCAGCTCTTCCATGGGGACTCCGCGGTTCGGACTTACGTAGTAGTGTTCCGGCGACGCGCGAGTTCCGTCAGCGCCCGCGTCACGTACACGCGCGTCATCTGCTTCCGCCAGGAGAGATCGAAGTCCGTATTGTCCATGGGTTTCGCCGGGCGGTACGCTGCGTCGGCCGCCGCCGCGATCGCCTCCGTGGAGAGCGTCTGACCGCGCAACACGGCAGCCGCCTCGGGAACCTCCTGCGGATGGCTTGCCACGCCCCCGAGCACGACCCGCGCGTCGGCCACCGTGCTCCTCTCCCACCGCACCCATGCGGCGACGCCGAGAACGGGGAAGTCGAAGGAGCCGCGACGGCGCAGCTTGTGATACACGGCATCCCAATCGGAGGCCGGGGAGGCGGCGGGAGGAAGCCGCACTTCGACGAGCACTTCGTCGGGCTGCTTCGTGAGATAGTTGATACCGTCGTTGTGGTAGAATCGCGCCGCAGGCACGACTCGCTCGCCGGCCGGCCCGGCCAGCAGGAATTCCGCGCCGAGCGCGACCATGACCGGTGCTAAGTCGGAGGAAGTCACCGCCCAGCAGCGCGGGGACGAGGGCGCCACCCAGCAGATGTGGCCGTCCTTTTTCATGCAGAAGTCGATCGCTTTGCGCCACTCGTAGGTCTGGTCGTAGTAGTTGCACCGCGTGTCGAGGCAGAGGTTCCCACCCAGCGTCCCCATATTGCGGAGCAGCGGCGTACTGACTAGTCCGGCGGCCATCGCAACGGCTGAATAGCCCTCGCGGATGTGGGGGTTGGTGTGGAGCGCCGTCAGCGTGAGACACGCCCCGAGCGGTACCGCTCCCCGCTCCCCGGTCTCGGTCCCTCGCAGTTCCCGAATTCCCATGAGCGAGATGACGGTTCTCGGCTCCTGCTGGCGCCGCTTCATGTTCGGATACAGGTCTGTCCCGCCGGCCACGTAGCTCGCGTCGGGCCCGGCGTCGGCCTTCATCGCGAAGAGCTCGTTGAGGGTTCGCGGCTGCCGGTAGGTGAACGACGGCAGTCTGAGCATCAGGGTCTTGCCGCCTCTGGCGCCCGTTGCCGCCCCTTCCCGCCTTCTACGGCGCCACCATCCCCCCCCTCCCAGGGCGGTGGCACGCAGGTCGGCTCGGGCCAAGGGATGTCAGGGAAGTGCGTGGGCCCGAAACGCGGGTCTTCGCCCTTCTCCTTGCGCCGCAGCGCCTTGAACACCTTCTCCGGCGTAATCGGCACCTCGTCGATGCGCACGCCGACGGCGTCGTATACGGCGTTCGCCACCGCCGGCGGAACCGGCAGCAGCGGGCCCTGACCGCACTCCTTGGCGCCGAACGGCCCGTTCGGGTCGGGGTCCTCCACCACGTACGTCACGACATCGCACATCTCCAAGGTGGTGGGGCTCTTGTACTCGAGCAGGCTGGGAATCTTGTGGACGACCTTGCGGTTGCCGCGGTACGCCATTTCCTCCATGAGCGCTTCGCCCAGCCCCATATAGACGGATCCCTCGATCTGTCCCATCACGCTCGCGGCGTTAATCACGCGCCCGACGTCGTGCGCGATCCAGATCTTCGGCACGCGCACGATGCCGGTCGCGGGATCCACGTCCACCAGGGCGACGCAGGCGCTGTACGAGTACGCGGGCGACGGCCCGACGCCGGCGCCGCGATATCGACCGGGCGAGCGGGGCGGCGTGTAGGACCCGACCGTTCCGACGGTGCCCTCCGCGGCTTCCGCCAGCTGCACCGCTTCCGCGAATCCGAGTCCATGCTCGGGCTGCTCGACGTCGAACACGCGTCCGTCCGCGAAGGCGAGGCGCCGCTCCGGCACCTCGAGCTTGCGGGCGACGTGCGGCGCGATGAGGTCCCGGGCGCGCTCCGCCGCCTGAATGGCCGCGTTTCCGGTCATGAGCGTCACGCGGCTGGAATAGCTCCCCAGGTCCACCGGCGTGAGGTCGGTGTCGCCGGTGACCACGGCGATATGTGCCGGGTCGAGCCCCAGCACTTCGGCCACGATCATCGCGAGTATCGAATCCGAGCCCTGTCCGATTTCCGTGGAACCGCAGAACACAGTGACACCACCACCGCGGTCACATTTCAGCTGCACGCCCGAGTGCGGCATCGCATTCCAATAGATCGGCAGGCCGGCGCCGGTGATATAGGAGGAGCACGCGAGTCCGATGCCCTGTCCGTACGGCAGCTGTTTGAACCGGCGCTTCCAATCCGAGCCACTCACGACCTTCTCGATGCAGCGCCCCAGGCCCATTGTCCCGATGCGGAGCCAGTTGGCGGTGACTGAGTGGGGCGGGACGAGGTGCTTGAGACGGAGGTCCGCCGGATCCATGCGCAGCTGCTCGGCGAGCTTGTCGATGTGGACTTCGAGCGCGAAGCGCGGCTGCGGCGTGCCGTGCCCGCGTTTCGGGCCGCACGGCGGCTTGTTCGTGAATGCGCGTGCGCCTTGGAACTTGTAGCGTGGAACGGGATACGTGACCGTCTGCAGCGCGCCGGTATAGTAGGTGCTCGCGACGCCGTACGACCCATAGCCCCCGCCGTCCAGCAGCGACTTGAAGTGCATGCCCGTGATCGCCCCGTCCTGTTTCACGCCCGTTTTCACCCACATGAGCGTGGGATGGCGCCCCCGGTGGCAGTAGAACACCTCTTCGCGCGTGAGCGTGATCTTGATCGGCCGGCCCGTGACCATCGCGAGCTTGGCGACGACGATCTCATGGCTGAAGGGGTCGCTCTTGCCGCCGAAGCCCCCGCCGTTCGGGCAGGCGATCACGCGGATCCGAGCCGGCGAGAGCTCGAGCACCTTCGCGAGCGCTCGATGCACGTAGTGCGGCGTCTGTGTCGAGCTCCACACGGTGAGCCGCCCCCCGGGAGGGGGGGACCAATCGGCGGCGGCCGCGTGCTGCTCCATGGGCAGATGCGTGCTTCCCTCGAAGAAGAACAGGTCCTCGCGGACCAGGTCCGCATCGCGGAAACCCGCGTCGACATCGCCGAACTCGAGATCGATCAGCTTGTGAATGTTGCCGGCGTCGGCGTAGTCGTGGATCGCGGGGTCGGCATGCTCCACGGCATCGATCGCATTGGGGAACGCCCGCAACGGCTCGTACTCCACCCGGATCAGATCCAGCGCCTGGGTGGCGATCTCTTCGGTGGTCGCCGCGACCGCGGCGACGGGGTCGCCAACGAACCGCACCTTGTCGAGCGCCAACGCGTGCTCGTCCTGGCTTACCGGGAGAATCCCGAACGGAATGGGGAGGTCCGGCCCCGTGAGGACGGCCTTGACGCCCGGGAGCGACCGGGCCGCCGAAGGGTCGATCGAGACGATCCGGGCGTGGGGATGAGGACTCCGGAGCAGCTTGGCGTAGAGCATGCGCGGCAGGAAGAGATCGTCCGCAAAACGCGTCGCGCCTGTCACCTTCGAGGTGGCGTCGACCTTCCTGAGCGCGCGGCCGACGACGCGAAGTTCGGAAGGACGTCGCTCCGTGGCCGTTTTCTTACTCGTACCCATACAGGCTCTCCGCCGCGGGGCTCGCGTCCTCGCCACGCATCCGCGCCGCCGCGAGCTCCACCGCTTCGTAGATCTTGATGTAGCCGGTGCAGCGGCACAGGTTGCCCGCGAGGGCGTCCTTGATGACGTCGCGCGAGGGGCTGGCGTTGGCCGCGAGCAGCGCCTCCGACGCCAGCAGGAACGCTGGCGTGCAGTAGCCGCACTGGGCCGCGCCCAGCTCGGCGAACGCCTCCTGGAGCGGATGTAGTGTGCCGCGATCGGCCATCCCCTCGACCGTCTTCACGCGGCGCCCGGCACAGGCGAGGCCGAGCACCAGGCAGGACAGCACGGGTGTTCCGTCGAGCAACACCGTGCAGGTGCCGCATTCCCCGAGCTCACAGCCGTGTTTGGTGCCCGTGAGCCCCAGGTCCTCCCGCAGCACCTCGAGCAGCGTCTTGTGCGGCGCGAACGCCACCTCAACTGGCTCTTCGTTCACCTCGAGAGCAATCGTCGTCTTGGAGTCGTGCATGGGGATGACCGTAATCTTGATAAGCGGCAGGGCCGGCGCCAGCTTTCGTGCCCGAACTCTCACGGCGGAGCAGCGATGAAGACGGCTCGGCGGTTAAGCGGTTGGACGGTGGGTGGAATCGTCGTTTTGCTCGCCGTCTACCCGCCTAACCGACTAGCCGCCCAGGACTACCGCGCCCGAGCCATCGCGATCCTCCGCTCTGTTCCCCTCATCGACGGCCACAACGACATCCCGGACGCCATCCGGGGACGCGGCGGCCTCGATTCCGTGAATTTCGCGGTCAACCAGCCGAAGCTCATGTCGGACATTCCCAAGCTTCGTGCGGGAGCGGTGGGCGCGCAGTTCTGGGCGGCATACGTTCCCGTCACCACGCTCGATTCCGGCCCGCATCCAGCGGTGTACGCGCTCGAGCAGATCGACCTGATCAAGCGCCTGTGCGCGAAGTATTCGGGCGACCTGGCGATGGCGTACAGCGCGGCGGACGTAGAGCGCAACTTCAAGAGAGGCAAGATCTCGTGCCTAATCGGCATCGAGGGGGGGCACGCGATCGAGAATTCGCTCGGCGTCCTGCGGATGTTCGCGGCGCTCGGCGTGCGCTATATCACGCTGACCCACTGGCGGAGTCTCGCGTGGGCGACGGCCTCAACCGACAGCGCGCGTACGGGCCTCTCGGCGTTCGGTCGGGAGGTCGTGCGAGAGATGAACCGGCTCGGCCTCCTCGTCGACCTTTCGCACGTCAACGACGTCACGATGTCGGACGCACTGCACACGACGCGGGCTCCCGTCATCTTCTCGCATTCTTCGGCACGTGCCCTCACGAACCACACGCGGGACGTGCCAGACTCGATCCTCAGGCTGGTGCCGGCGAACGGGGGCGTCGTGATGGTGAACTTCAATCCCGGATTCGTGTCCGAAGCGGTGCGGGTGAACGAGGACAGTATGGCCGCGCGCTCCCGCGCGCTGCGTGCCGCGGGCGTTGACACCGGGACGATCGCGGATTCGGTCAGGGTGTGGACGGCGCGCGGCCCGAGGGCGACGTTGCAACAGGTCGCCGACCACATCGACCACATCCGCTCCGTGGCCGGCATCGATCACGTGGGGCTGGGATCGGACTTCGATGGGATCACCGAGGTGCCGGTCGGGCTCGAGGATGTGTCGAAGTTTCCGGATTTGATCGCGGAGCTGTTGAAGAGGGGATGGAGTGAGGAAGACGTCAGGAAGGTTGCCGGACTGAATGCGCTCCGTGTCTTGCGAGCTGCAGAGCGCGTAGCAACAGAGATGAGGAAAGGCAAAGGCTAGTCTGTTCACCCCTGTGCGTCTGCGCGTCTAGCTTTCGCACCTCCTGCAGCCTCGAACCCTGTTCGAGTCATCTCTCCCCAGACGTGTTGGTACCTCCACACCGTAAAGAATGCTTTCAACCGCCACCACACGGTCCGCTGGCGATATCCGAAGTTCTCAAGCGTCGCGAACGCGACCAGGCGGAGTAAATCTCCCAACCGACGATAGCGGCGAAAGCTCGCCTCCTCGAGCACCACGGCCCAGAGCGACAGCAGCATGCCGTACCCCCACGCGACGAGCATGAACAACAGGGCGAAGCCGACGTTGACGACGCCGAGCGCGAGGCCGGCCACCGTGATCACGTATCCCAGCACCTCGACGAGCGGCGCGAGCGCCTCGCCGAACGTGTAGAACGGAACGGCGATCAGGCCGACCCGCCCGTAGCGAGGATTGAACAGCATGGTCTTGTAGGTCCACATGGCCGCGAGCAGACCGCGATGCCACCGCTCGCGCTGGCGTGCGAGCACCTTGCCGGACTCCGGCACCTCCGTCCAGGCGACCGGGTCGGGGATGAAGGGCATCTCGTACCGCACGCCTCGCTGCAACAGGTAGCGATGCAGCCGCACGACGAGATCGAGGTCTTCCACCACACTGGCCGTGCGGTAGCCGTGGATGGCGAGCACGTCCTCCTTGCGGAACAGCCCGAACGCGCCCGAGATGATGAGGTTCCCCCCCAGGCGATTCCATCCGAGACGGCCGAACAGGAACGCGCGGAGGTACTCGACCACCTGGACGCCGGGGAGGAAGCGGCGCGGCACCCGGGCGTCGGTCACGCGCCCGTGCTCCACGGTGCAGCTATTCGCCACTCGAACCGTCCCTCCGACGGCGGCGATGTGGCGGCCCAGCAGGAACGGGCGCGTGAGCCGCAGGAGCGCGTCCGGCTCGATGAGGGTGTCGGCGTCCACGGCGATCACGAGCGGGAAGCGGCTGGCGTTGATCGCGGCGTTCAGTGAGTCGGCCTTCCCCCCGTTCTCCTTGTCGAGCACGACGAGGCGCGTGCGGCTGCGCGACCGGTATACGCCTCTGAGCGGACGGGTGGCGATCCCTTCGGGATAGGTCCGGGGCACTTCGTACAGGTCGAACGCCTCCCGCAGCCGGTCGAGCGTGTCGTCTTTGGAGCCGTCGTTCACCACGATCACTTCGAAGTTGCGGTACTCGAGCGTGAGGAGGGCGGTGACGCTCGCTTCGATCGTCGCGCGCTCGTTGTACGCGGGCACGAGGAGCGAGATGGGCGGCAGCGCATCGCTCTGCATGAGCCGTTGGAAATCGTCGTCCTCGGCGAGGCGCGTCTGCTCCCAGATCTCGGGGATCGAAAGAATCAGGAGGAGGGCATAGAACGAGTTGAGCGCCAGGAAGTAGACGAGGATCACGTAACCGCCGCCGCCGATCAGCTCCCTCACGCGGCGTACTCCGCCAACGCCTGCGGCGAGAGGCCGAGGACGAGGCGCGCCATATCGCGTGCGGACTGGTCGGGGCCGTGCTCGTCTTGCAGCAGCGCGTCCCGACCCACGCCCCCGAAGCGGGTGAGCGCGAGGCCGGCTCGGATGCGCACCCACCACTCGGGATCGCGGAGCGCGGCCCGAACGAGTGGCAGCGTGGCTCGATCGGCGATCATGCCGAGCGAGCGCACCGCCTGGGCGCGCACGGCCCAGGCCTCGTCACGGACCAGCCGGGTGAGAATGGCGATCGACGCCGGGTGCGGGAATGCGCCCACTCCGCGTGCCGCCTGGACCCGGACTTCGGGATCGGGGTGGGCGCCGAGCGCGGTCAGCGCCTCGCGCAGCGCCGGCTCGTTGAGGCGCCCCGCGAACTCCGCGAGCCGGGGCAAGGCCGGATCGTCGCTCCGCTGCAGCATCTTGAGGAGCAGCTGCACGACGACCGGACGCGACTGGCGGAGCATACCGGCGTAGTAGGCGCCGACCGTGGGCGCGAGCCGTGGAAGGCGCTCGAGCGCCGCAGTCGTCAGGGCCGCGCTCTCGACTCGCTCGAGCGTAGCGACGGCGGCGATGTGCACGGCGGGGTTCGCGTCATGCAGGAGCTTGAGAACACTGGACGTATCCTCCGGGGTGGCGGCCACCGCAAAGAAGCGCGCGGCCTCGAGCCGCTTCCACCACCGCCCGGACACCGCGTTCGACCGCACGATGCGGGCCCACCAATGACCGCGCAACGCGGTGGCGAGCTGCCGCCAGCGATCGCCCGGGACTCGGGCCGACCAGCTCACCAGCGCATCCACGGCGAGGGGGATCGGCAAGCGCCCCAGGTGCACCAGCACGCTCCCAAGGTCCGTCGAGCCGAGCCCCCACCGTTGCATGGCGGCATTGAGCCGGACCACACGCGGATGCACCCGTGCTCTGCGGCGAAGTCGGAACCAACGATTGAGAATGATGAGGATGATGAGAGCGACGAGGAGCGCGCCCTGTGCGACCGCCACGACAGCGAGAAAGTGACGGCCGGTCATTTGCCCCCCCCCACCCACCGGCGGATCTTCTCGAGCGCCACGCGCAGGCTGATCGGCTTGACGAGGTAGTCGAGCGCCCCGGCCTCGAGCCCGCGCAGTTGCTCGCTCTCGTCGCCATGGACCGTGGTAAACACCACACGGTACGTCCCAGGACGGTCGCGCTGGAGCGCGGCGAAAATCGAATACCCATCGAGGGCGGGGAGGTCCACGTCGAGAAGGAGGAGTGGATGCCGCGATCCCGTGTCGAGAGCGAGCAGGTGATCGAGCGCTTCACGCCCGTTCCGGAACGACGCGAAGTGATAACCGCGGGAGCGCAGGCCATACTCGAGCAGCTCCGCAAGGGCGGGGTCGTCCTCGACCACCACCACGTCCGGGACGAGCGCGCCTTCCACCCGCGGCGGCGTCGCCGGTGGGGGGGCGGTCGCGGGGTGGTCGCCGCTCCGTGTGTCGGGGACCTCGAGGTTCAGCCCCTCGGCCAGCCGGCCGACGAACCAGTGGGTGAGGGCGCCACGGTCCGCGTCCACGTCGTCGGGCCGGGCGGCCCAGTCCTTGACCGTCGCCTCCATTCCGGCCGCGAGGCGCGACACGCCCCAGAACCCGTACGACCCGGCGGACCCGTGGATTTTGTGCGTCTCGCGTCGCAGCGCGTCGAGCGCCTCGCGGTCGTTGCCGCGGGCGGCCAGGCGATCTGCCAGGTCCGCGAGGAGGCCGAGCTGCTCGCGCATACCTTGCAGGTACTCCTCGAGCAGGCCGGGGGGCAGCTCGGGAGGTGACGCCGAGTCGTGCATCATGCACCAAGATGGAGAACCGGCCCGTCAAAAGGCCATAGTGGATGGGTTCGGCGTGGTTGCGCGGGTGCCACCGCGGGCGATATTGCCTGGATCGCATCGCGAGGAGGACAATCCCATGAAGCGGCCATCGCAATCGTGGATCGCCGACGGCGTAGTCGGTGGAGTCTTGGCCGGGCTCGTGGTAGCGGTCTGGTTTCTGGTGGTCGACTCCCTCGCTGGCCGGCCCTTTTACACTCCCACCGCGCTCGCCAGCGCGCTCATGCGGCAGGCGGTCGGCTCCCCAACGCTGCGGCTCGTCGCGGCCTACACCGTCGTGCACTTCGGCGTTTTCGCCCTGCTCGGCACCGCGATGGCTGGTGCGATCGCCGCGCTGCGGACACCGCCCCGTTTGCTGCTGGGTGTGCTATTCGGGTTGGTGGCGCAGGAAGTGGCGTTCTACACGGGCTTGGCGCTGAGCGACGCATCCCGGGTCGCCATTGTGCCGTGGCCGCACGTCGTCGCTGCGAACGTGTTGTCGGGGTTCGTCCTCATGAACTACCTGCACCGGGCCGCACGGGATCAACATCCGTTCGGGTGGACGGCTCTCAGGGGTCACCCGCTCCTCACGCAGGGTCTCGTCACCGGCCTGATCGGAGCCGGCGTCGTAGCCCTCTGGTTCCTCGCGCTCGACGTCGCCGCCGGCCACCCGCTCCGTACACCAGCCGGGCTGGGTGCGGCACTCCTGTTCGGCGCTTCGAACGCGACCGCGGTGGAGATTAACCTCGGCCTAGTGGCGGCCTACACTGTCTTCCATGTGGTCGCATTCTTCTTGGCGGGCGTGCTCTTCGTGGCGATCGCGGAACAGATCGAGCGAACACCCGGGCTCATTCTGCTCGCCACGATGGCCATGATCGTGCTGGATGCGGTGGTGGTGACCGCGCTCGCCCTCGGTGCCCAGTGGGTGCTCGGTACGCTCGGGGTGTGGTCGGTACTGGTCGCAAACGTGCTGGCCCTATCTGCCATGGGCTGGTTCGTCTGGGCGACGCACCCTCTGCTGCGACGGAAGCTGCGCGAGCCGGTCGAGATGCGTGTGTAGCGTCGGTCTCTGCCTCACCTGTCGCTGGATGCGGAGCATCGCGAACCGGCGTGGCTCGACGTTTTACCGCTGCGGTCTCGCTGACTCGGACCCGAGGTTCCCCCGATATCCGCCGCTGCCCGTCTTGAGCTGCAACGGATACGAAAGAGCCGGTCCCGACACCGAAGGGCGGGGAGGGGAGGGGGGAGAGGTTCGCTAGCCGAGGGTACCTCTCGCCTTTTTTTGAGCACGACCGATGATTCTGCTATTGCGTAGCCGGTTTGATCTTCCCACCTTGGGGCCGCGTCCTGACACCGTCACCCCGGGGACATTGCGTGGCTCAACCGCGTCCGCTGGAGCGCGCCAAGCTGTTCTTCTTCCGCCACTTCGAGCGGATCTTCGTGCTGTTGTTGGTGCTCGCCATGGTCGCGATCCACGACCTCGTCGACCAGAAGTTCGCGTTCCTGAGCTTCTATTATCTGCCGATGATTCTGGCCGGCTTCTACGGCGGCCGACGGTTCGCGGTGATGGCGGGGGTGTTCGTCGTCGCCCTCGTCGTCTTTTATCAGTATGTGCAGGGACTCGACATGCTCCCGGGTTTTTACGCGGACGCCCTGTTCGCGTTGATCCCGTGGGCGGGGTTCCTCATCCTCACCGGCTACGTGGTCGGCGGCCTGGCGGAGCAGCGGGAAGCGCGGCTCTCCGAAGTGAAAAACGCTTACCTCGCGACGCTCGAGCTCCTCACCTACCACATCGAGTCCACCGAGCGCCATCAGCAGGGGCATTCGAACCGGGTGGCGGACGTCGCGGCCGCCATTGGCCGGGAGCTGAAGCTCCCCGAAGAAGCGATCGAGAATCTTCGCGTCGCCGCGCTGCTGCACGAAGTCGGTACGCGCGATCAGCGCTTACTGCGGCTGCTCTCTCGATCGGTGAGCGACTCCTCGGTGGGCGTGGCACGGGCGATGCGCGGCGCCGCCGAGATCATCGGAGAGTACGGGCACTACTACGAAATCGTGGGAGAGGATTGGGATATCGAAGCGCTGCCGCTGCCGATCACCGTGAAGATCCTGGCCGTCGCGGACGCCTTCGAGACCCTCCAGATGGCGACGCCGGTCCGCCCCGCGTTTCCGAAGTGGAGCGCGCTGGAGGAGGTCGAAAAGGGGGCGGGGAAAACGTTCGCCAAGGATGCGGTGCGGGCGCTCAGGACGGTTTCGGCGCGCCCTGAACCCACCGCGCAGCAACAGCCCGGGCTGAGGGTCGTCTAGTCGCCGGGTCCGGGAAGGGCGCGGGGCTCTCGACGACCGCTGGCTACCCCACCGGCTACCCCCACCCCGAACGCGACCGCCGTCATCACCGTCACGACCGGCAGCGCGGCGACGGGTAGGGCCACCGCCGTCGCGGCGAGGCCCGCCACGAGCGGGGCCGCCGGTTTCTGTACCGCATCGACGTAGCGCAGCCGGCGACGCACGAAGCTCCGGGCGCCCACGAACCCGCCGCCCAACGCCACCACTCCGATCAGCAAGCCGAGCATTCTCATCTCCTTGTCGCGGGCCCTACGCGCTCGCGCGCAGGAGAGTTTCCGCCACCCGGGAAATGTGTTCGAGTTGTGTGTGAAATCCAGGGGGCGGCAGCGAGAGCCCGGGAGGCGGGATAGCTTTTCGGGACGACCTGCAACCGTTTTCTCGTCTCCGGAATCTGAGGAGGAGATGATGCCGCGAAACGCCGCCGTGCTGATCGCGCTCGGACTCCTGTCCGTCGGCCCGACCATCCGGCTGCCCGCTCAAAGCCTCCGCGTGCCCTACCAGACCTTCACGCTCCCGAACGGGCTTCAGGTCATTCTCCACGAGGACCACTCGGTGCCGGTCGTCGCGGTGAATACCTGGTTCCACGTCGGCTCGGCCGACGAGCAGCCCGGGCGCACCGGGTTCGCGCACCTGTTCGAGCACATCATGTTCATGGGGTCCCGGCACGTTCCCACGGGGGAGTTCGACCGGCAGCTCGAAGCCGCCGGCGCGGACAACAATGGCTCGACCACCGAGGATCGGACCAATTACTACGAGGACGGGCCCGCCAACGCGCTCGCCTTGATGCTGTACCTGGATTCGGACCGCATGGGGTTCCTGCTTCCCGAGATCACGCCGGAGAAGGTCGAGTTACAACGGGGCGTGGTGGAAAACGAGCGACGCCAAAGCTACGAGAACCGGCCGTACGGGCTCGCGGACGAGAACATCCTCAAGCGGCTGTACCCGTCGAATCACCCGTACAACTGGCCGGTGATCGGCTCGATGGCGGATCTCGAGGCGGCGACGATCGAAGACGTGCGGCGGTTCTTCCAAACGTATTACACGCCCAACAACGCGACCGTGGCGATCGCCGGCGACATCGCGCCGCGGGAGGCGCGACGGCTCGCAGAGCGCTATTTCGGTGACATCCCGCGCGGGCCCGCCGTGACCCGTACCCCGCCCCCGGCGGTTCGACTCGACGCCGACGTGTACGCCACCCTCGAGGACCGGGTGCAGCTCCCTCGGGTCTATCACGCCTGGCACACGGTGAAGGCGTTCGCGGACGACGACGCCACGCTCGACGTCGTGGCCAACGTGCTCGCGGGCGGCCGGTCGTCTCGGCTGTACCGCCGGCTCGTCTACGACCTGCAGATCGCCACTGATGTCGTCGCGTTCCAGGACGGTGGCCGGATCGACGGAAAGTTCGAGCTCTCGGCCACGGCGCGGCCCGGGCACGATCTCGCCGAGCTGCATCGGGTCATCGACGAAGAAGTGAAGAAGCTTGCCGACGAGGGACCGACGCCGCGTGAGGTGGAGCGGGCACAGAACGGTTTCGAGGCGCAGTTCCTGTCGCGCCTCGAGCGGGTGGGTGGATTTGGCGGGAAGGCCGACCAGCTGAATCTCTACAACTATTTCGTCGGGACGCCGGACTACTTCCAGAAGGACTTGGATCGCTATCGCCGGGTGACTCGGGCGGCGGTGCAACGGGCGGTGCGGACCTATCTCGTTGCGCCCCACCGCGTCGTGCTGAGTGTGGTGCCGCAGGGGAAGCCCGAGCTCGCGGTGAAGGCAGGGGCGACGCCATGAAGACCGTCGGACGGTTAGGCGGTTGGCCGGTGAGGTGTGCTGCCGCGGCCTTCCTGACCGCCTATGCGTGTAACCGCCTGGCGGCTCAAGTGGACCGCACCAAGCCGCCCACGCTCCCGCCGCCGCCGGCCCTCAAGCTTCCCGTCATCCAGACGGCGACGCTCGAGAACGGCCTGACGCTCGCCGTGGTCGAGATGCACAAGGTCCCGGTCGTGGATGTCCAGGTCATGGTCGACGCCGGCGCCGCCCGCGATCTGGCGGACGCGCCGGGGCTCGCGACGTTCACGGCGGCGATGCTGCAGCAAGGCGCGGGGACGCGCGGTGCACTCGAGGTGGCGGACGAGGCGGCGTTCCTCGGGGCGGAGCTCAACACGACCGCCTCATTCGACGGGGCCGTGGCCTCGGTGCACGTGCCGAAGCGGCGGCTCGACGGTGCGCTGGACCTGCTGGCGGACGTGGTGCTCCGCCCTGCGTTCTCAGACTCGGAGGTCGCCCGGCAACGCGAGCTGCGCGGCGCGCAGCTGGTCCAGCAGCGCGACGAGCCGGTCGCGGTGGCGAACATCGCGTTCCCGGCGATCGTCTTCGGGGCGGCCCATCCCTACGGGCATCCGTTGAACGGCACGGATGCCGCGACGGCCGCGCTCGCCCGCCAGCGCGTCGTCGATTTTTACCGCACCTATTACCGCCCGGCCGGGGCGCGCATCCTGATCGTGGGGGACGTCAACCTCGCGGAGGCACGCCGGCTCGTGGCGGCGCGGTTCGGCGGGTGGGAACGGGGTGATGTGCCCGTCTTCCCCGCGGCCGCAGCTCCCGCGCCCGCGGCCCGCGCCGTGTACCTGATCGACAAGCCCGGTGCCGCGCAGTCCGTGATCCGCATCGGCCACGTCGGCCCACCGCGCACCACCCCTGACTGGTATGCCCTGGACGTCCTGAACACCATCCTCGGCGGCGCGTTTACGTCGCGGCTGAACCAGAATCTGCGCGAGACCCACGGGTACACCTACGGCGCGTTTTCGCAGTTCGCCGCCCGTCGCCTGTCGGGCGCGTTCGTCGCGCTCGCGTCCGTGGTGACCGCGAAGACCGACAGCTCGCTCATCGAGTTCCTCAAGGAGCTCCGTCGCATTCGCGACGAGCCGGTACCGGCGGCGGAGTTGGCGAAGGCGAAGGCGTACGTGACGCTCGGTCTGCCCGGCGAGTTCGAGACGACGAGCGGTGCGGCGGCCCGGTTCCGGGAGCTGCTGGCTTTTGGGCTGCCGCTCGACTACTACGACCATTACATCGAGCGGATCAACGCCGTCACGGCCGACGACGTGCAGCGGGTCGCTCGGCGCTACATCGATCCCGACCACTTCGACATCGTGGTGGTCGGCGACAGGAGTCAGATCGAGACGGGCATCAAGGCCCTCAACGAAGGGCCGATCATGTATCGCGACGTGTGGGGCCAGGAGATCAAGTAGCTCACCACCGGATCGCGGCGCTCGCCCACGTGAAGCCGGACCCGAACGCCGTGAAGATCAGCACGTCACCACGGGCCAGCCGGCCCGCGCATACCGCCTCGTGCAGCGCGATCGGGATCGACGCGGCCGTCGTGTTGCCGTACTTCTGGATGTTGACGTAGATCTGATCGTCGCGCAGACCGGTCACCTTCTGCACCATCTCGATGATCCGCAGGTTGGCCTGGTGGGGAACCAGGAGGGTGATGTCGGCGGGCGTGAGGCCGTTCGCCCTGAGCGCGACCGCTACGGACTGCGGCATCAGGATCGACGCGAACTTGAAGACCTCCTTGCCTTCCATCACTGCCCGATGCTTTCCCTCGTGGAGCAGTTGCTCGCTCACGTAAGGGTCGTGCGCCAGCCCGGGCGCGTCGACCCACAGCTTCTCGGCGTGGCGGCCGTCCGCAAAGAGGTGCGTCGAGAGGACGCCGCGACGTGGATCGTCGGTCGGGCCGAGGATCGCCGCGCCCGCGCCGTCGCCGAACAAGACGGCCGTGTCGCGCCCTCGCTTGGTCTTGTCGAGCCCGCGAGAGTGCACTTCGGCTCCGACGAGCAGCACGCGCTGGTACTGGCCGGTGCGGATCCAGGCGTCGGCCACGGAGAGGCCGTAGATGAACCCCGAACACTGGTTGCGCACGTCGATCGCGGGGATGTCGGTGAGCCCGAGCTCGCGTTCGAGAAACACCCCGTTGCCCGGCTCGAAGTGGTCGGGGGTGCAGGTACAGTAAACGATGCAGTCCAGATCGGACGGCTCCATCCTGGCGTTGGCGAGCGCACGGCAGGACGCCTCGCGTGCCAGCGTCACCCCGGTCTCGCCGTCGGACACCCAGTGTCGGGTCTTGATCCCGGAGCGCTGCGTGATCCAGTCATCGGACGTGTCCATGAGCTGGGCGAGGTCGTCGTTGGTGACGACACGCTCGGGAACGTGGAAGCCGGTGGCGATGAACTCGGTGCGTGGCATCGGCCTTCCTTGCGTGAACGGAGGGACGGGAGAAGATTTCGCCCCCGACGCGGCAAAGCAAGGGAGTCATGGATCTCGCGGTCAGCCGTGCGCAGTACGACGCCGTCCGGGGGGCCCGCCACCTCCCCGACGTCCTGGCAAAGGTCCTGGACGGCGCCACGCGTTCGGGCGACGGCTACCTGCTGCACATGACGTACGAAGAAGCTACCGCCCTGAACGAGCTGTGCTCCTGGAACGTGCACACGGACGCGGCCGGCAGCGTCACACCCGAATCGCGCCTGTTCGACGACCTGGTCAAGGCGATCCTGACGCATCCGGACTACTAGAGAGGCGAACGAATGAACGGCGACGGAACGATGGACGGAGAGGCGTCATGACGAAACGGCCACTGTTTGTGTTGGGATGTCTGACCCTCGGCACGTCCCTCGTCCCGCCTGTCGGATTCGCTCAGAAGCGTGCCATCACCGTCGAGACCTATCTGGCGCTGCCCGTAGTGGGCGATCCGCAGCTCTCGCCCGACGGGAAGTGGGTGGCATACACCGTCACGGAGTTTTCCCTGAAGGCGAACCGCGGCACCACGCGCATCTGGCTCGCTGACGCGACCGGCGAGGCGCATGGCCGGCAGCTGACCACGGGCCCCGGATCGGACCGCCAGCCGCGCTGGTCACCGGATGGCCGGACGCTGTCATTCGTGTCGACGCGGGAGAGCGGCGCCCAGCTGTGGGTGCTGCCGCTGGCGGGCGGCGAAGCTCGGCGGGTCACGAGTCTGCCGGACGGCGTGTCCGACCCGCTGTGGCTCCCGGACGGCTCGGGCCTCCTGGTCACGAGCGACATCAAATGGCCCGCGGAGCAAGAGCTCGAGCAGCGGAACGGCGAGCTTCCGACGGACGCCCGTCTCTGGACGAATCTGATGTGGCGCCACTGGGACGACTGGCGTGCGGGCAAGCGGCAGCACGTGTTCACCGTCGCGCTCTCGGACGGCACCACCAAGGATATCACGCCGCTCGACCGCGACGTGCCGACCATCGCGACCAGCGGGGACGGGGACGTGAGCGTCGCGCCCGATGGCAAGGAGATCGCCGTCGCGATGCACGGCGACTCCACCGTGGCCGACAACACCAACGTGGATATCTATGTGATGGGGCCCGACGGCTCCGGGATGCGGGCGCTCACGACGAACCGCGGGGCCGACAACACGCCGCGCTATTCACCCGACGGCAAATGGCTCGCGTACCTCTCGATGGAGCGCGCGGGGTTTGAGGCGGATAGGCTGCGCCTCATGATCATGCGGCGGAGTGACGGAAGGACGGAAAGTGCAGCGCCCAGCGAAATCACGGCGGGGTGGACGCTCTCGGTCGGGTCGTACACCTGGTGTCCCGACTCGAAGTGCATTTACGCGGTCGTGGAAGAGCGCGGCCGCCAGAACGTCTATCGGATTGAGCTTCCGTCGTTCCGTCGCGCCGTCACCGTTTCCGGTGGAGTCAACAGCAACGTTGCCGTCGGCCCGGATGACAAGACCCTCGTCTACCTGCACCAGAGCAACACGCAACCCGCCGAAGTCTGGATCACGGGGCGGCAGCTGTCGAGCCATACCGATGCCGGGATCGCGCCGCTCGACCTGCACCCGCTCGAAGAGTTCGGTTTCGTGGGCGCGCTAGGCGATTCCGTCCACGGCTGGATCCTCAAGCCGCCGGGCTTCGAAGCGGCCCGAAAGTACCCCCTTGTCTACCTGATACACGGCGGGCCGCAAGGCGCGTGGGACGACAACTGGCACTCGCGCTGGAATTACCAGATGTTCGCATCGCGCGGCTACGTGGTGGCGGCCGTCAATTTCCACGGGTCGACCGGCTACGGGCAACGGTTCACCGACGCCATCTCGCAGCACTGGGGCGACACTCCGATCGAGGACCTGATGAAGGGTCTCGATGCCGTCGCCCGGCTCCCCTACGTGGACTCGACCCGGATGGGTGCCGCGGGAGCCTCGTACGGCGGTTACGCGATCTACTGGCTCGAGGGGCACACGACCCGGTTCAAGGTCCTCGTCGCGCACGACGGGGTCTTCGATCTGATGAACATGGCGGGGAGCACCGAGGAGCTGTGGTTTCCGTATTGGGAGTTCGGAGGCACCCCTTACGCCAACCGCGCGCTGTACGAGAAGTGGTCTCCCCTCAACTTCGTCCGAGGCTGGAAGACGCCGCTTCTCATCGTCCATTCGCAGCTCGACTATCGCGTGGACCTCTCGCAGGGCTACGAAGCGTTCACGGCGGCCAAGGTGATGGGGGTGCCGGCCAAGTTCCTGTATTTCCCCGACGAGGGGCACTTCGTGACGCGCCCGCGCAACCGGCGCCTATGGTGGGGCACTGCGCTCGACTGGCTGGACCAGTACCTGAGGCCGGCCCCGGCGACCGGGGCCCGTTGATGGGCGAGCCGTTTCTCAAGACCCTGAATCGGTCCACGATCGCCGCAGCGCTCCTGGGACTGGTCCTGCTGATGGCGCTGCCTCGACACGGGTCGTTCGCGGCGGATTTCGTCGACGTGTTCACGGTGGCGTTCTGTTTCACCTTGCTCGGCCCGTACATCGACGGCTTGCTGCGCGCGCTCCCGGGCATCGAGGTCGGCCCAGGGCGTCTGGTCCGGGTCGTGGGCTTGTTCGCGGGGGGACTGTGGTGCTACCTGATCGGCCGGTGGCTGTGGATCAAGTACGGGCGCGATTTGAACGAGCTGCCGGGGCTCATTTGGGGCGGGGTCTTCCTCGTGATCTTTCAGCCGGTGATGAACAGCGTCACGCGACGCCACGACGCTACGCCATAAGACGTACAACGTAGCGTCGGGCGCCGTTCGGTTTCACCGCTTCGTCCACACGTTATTCTCTCGCCGCACATCCGGGAAATGCTGATCCGGATCCACCTCGACCTTTACCACTTCCGCGGGCACCGTGCGCACGTAGGCGTAGCGGCTTCCCTGGAACCAGATCTCGACCGGGAGGCGCGCGTTCTCCGTGGCACCGCCGGCATAGGTCAGGCGGAGCTCCACCGGCATCGGGAGCCCGCCCAAGCTCGAGAGATAGATTCGCGCCTGGAGCGTACCGGTCGAATCGGCACGAGTTGCGCTCGAGTCCACCGCCAGGTCCACGACGTCCGTCCGATAGAGCCACCCGCGCCAGAACCACGACAGGTCTTCGCCGAGGCCGTCCTCCATGGACCGGAAGAAGTCCGCAGGCGTGGGATGCTTGTACGCCCAGCGCCGGATATACTCGCGGAACGCCGCGTCGAACCGGGTCGTGTCCTCGAGGATGTGCTGGCGCAAGAGATAGAGGCCCGTGGCGGGCTTGTTGTACTCGGCCTGGCCGAGCAGGACGGGGGTGACGCGGTCGGCGGGGAGCATCGACGGCTCGTCCAGGCCGGTCGCGACGAAGCGCGCCCATTGGGTCGCGTTGCCTCGATCCCGCGGTGTGCTGTCGTGATAGAACGCGAGCGTCGAATAGATGTTGATGAAGGTGTTGAACCCCTCGTCCATCCAGGCGTACAGCCGCTCATTCGATCCGACGATCATGGGAAACCATTCGTGGCCGAGCTCGTGCGTGGTCACACCAAACAACGCGCGGTCCCCGGCGCGATGGCCGCAGAACACGATCATCGGATATTCCATCCCGCCCACCGGTCCCGCGACGTTGATCGCCGAGGGGTACGGATAGCGGAACCATTTCTCGGAGTAGTGCTTGATCGAATGGCGCGCGTACTCCGTGGAGCGCGCCCAGTCGGCGTTGGCTTCGGGCGGATAAAACGACTGAATGAGCGCGCCGTCATAGCCGCTCGCGTCCCAGATAAAGCCGGCCGAGGCGGCCCATGCCACGTCGCGCACGTTCTTGGCAGCGAAGTGCCACGTGAGCGTCGGGCGCGGTCCCGCGGGCCGGGTGAATGCCTGCCCGACCTCCGTCTTCGAGATGATCGCGACGGTGCTGTCGGAGCGCGCCGCCCGAGCCAGCCTGGCGCGCTCGCCGGCGGTGAGCACCTCGGTGGGGTTGAGGAGCGTGCCGGTGGCGGCGACCACGAAGCTCCGCGGCACGGTGATCGCCACGTCGAAATCGCCGTACTCCAGGTAGAACTCGCCCTGGCCGAGGTACTGCTCGGTGTTCCAGCCCCGCACGTCGTCGTACACCGCGACCCGCGGGTACCACTGCGCGACCTCGTACAACCAGCCGGCGGGGAACTGCTCGCGTCCCATCCGGTCGGAACCGTGCTCGGGCACTTCGAAGGAATACCCGAGCTCGAGCTCCGCACGGCCGCCGGGGGCGAGGGGCCGGTCGAGATCCACGCGCAGCATCGTCCCGTTTTCAGTGCGGGCGAGCGGGATCCGGCCCGCCGCCTGTCCGGCGCGCCGCACCGCCCGCACGTAGCCGATGGTGTAGCCCCCCTCGAAGCCGCGCCCGGCGAACCGCGCATCCGTTGGGTTGAGGGCCGCCCCGCGACTGTTCGCCTTGTAGAGGTTCTGGTCGAGCTGCAGCCACAGGTACCTGAGGGTGTCGGGCGAGTTGTTGGCGTAGCGGATCGTCTCGGAGCCGGCGATGGTGTGGGTCGTCGTGTCGAGTGTCGCGTGGATCGTGTAATCGGCGCGCTGCTGCCAGTAGCGCGGTCCGGGGCTCCCCGAGCCGTCGCGGATCATCGTGGCGGTCGGAAGGGCGAGTCGCCGGAAGGGCGACGTGTCGGCCACTTGCGGAGGCAGGCCCGCCGGGCTTGTCGGGGCCGGGGCCGGGGTCGGTTGCTGCAGCGCGACGAGCACGAGCGCGATGGCCAGCATCAACGTCTCCTCAGGATTGAGTGGGGATCACGGTAGGCGAGGAGAGGCGCCGCGCTTCCAGCAGGTATCCGGCGGCCACGCCGCCTACCACCATGGTCAGCCCGAGCCAGCCGAACGGCGTGAGCTGCTGATTGAACAGGCGCAGCGCGAGCAGCGTGCCCACCACGGGCTCGATGGTCGCGGCGACGGCGGCCGGCGCGGCCTCGATGCGTTTGACCGCTCCGAAGAACAGGATGTTGGCGGCCAACACCGAGCCGGCGGTCAGACCGGCCAGGCCGCGCCACGCGGCCGTGGAAGGCGGTGGCGCCGGCGCGTGACCCGCCAGCGTGAGCCCCACGCCGAGAATCAATACCCCACCCAGAGCCTCGAGGAACAGCACGCGCACGGCGCCGTAACGCGGCACGGCGAACCGCGCCATGAGCGTCGTGCCCGCATAGCTCATGGCCGAGAGCAATCCACCGGCGATGCCCGCGCCGACACCGAGGCGGGCCGCTTCCGCTCCGGCGTTGCTCCCGCCCGTGACCGTCAGAGCCACCCCCGCCATCACGAGGAGGGCGAGGAGCAGCCGCGTCGGCGTGAGCGCCTCCTTCAGGATCACGCGCGCGAGGACTGCGACCATGACGGGTGCGGTGTACAGCAGCGCCGCGGCTCCGGCGACGCCGGCGCCGGCGATCGCAAACTGATACGCGATCTCGAACAGGGCCACTAAGAACCCACCGCCGAGCGCTATGAGGAGCCAGCCCCGCGCGTCTGCGCGGAAGAGCTCCCGTCGGAAGGCGAGCCCCCAGAGCGCGAGGCATCCGGTTCCGAGAAGCACACGCCAGAATCCGATGCTCGTGGCGGGCATCAGTCCGTACAGTCCGGTGGAAAGGGGGCCGGTGGTCCCCCAGGTGGCTCCGGCGCCGAGCGCCAGGAGATAACCCTCGATGCGACTGGCTCGCGTGCCGGCGTGTGAGGTCGGGGCGGTCATGGGCCGAAGGATAGAGGACGGCGGCCCGCCCTGGCTAGTGTGGCGCGACTCGCTTTGCAACACGTCGAACCTCCCGGGCGTTCTTCCCACGCCGGAGGCGTGGGCCCGACACTACACTGCGCTTGAAGCGCAGTGTCTTACCGGGCCCACTCTTCAGAGTGGGAAAACCTGAGGAGGACAACACACATAGGACCGAGTGGATACATGGTTGACGTCGCATGCTTAGGCTCCGCTGAACCTCTTGGGCCAAGCATGCCCGCCCATCGTATCTACTTCCACCTGACGTGGTCGACGCTGGGGCGGCGGCCGATGATTGACACGCCGACCGGGGCCTTTCTTGACGAATACTTCCGGAAAATCGCCGTCCAGGAGCGGGTGACTATCGTTGCTCTCGGCTTCCTCCAGACCCACGTGCATCTCGTCGTGCGCACTACGCCCCGGTACGACCTCCCCCGATTGGTGCAGCTGCTCAAAGGTGGGAGCAGTTACGCCGCGAGCAGGCAACCCGGGAACCGTCTCGGCCTTCGCTGGAATCGGGAGTACTCGGTGACGAGCGTGAGCCCAGGACTACTCCCGCAAGCAGTCGCGTACGTGGAAGGTCAGAACGAGCGGCATCCAGAGGAAGCGATCAAAGTGTAGCGGGGGCTTCCCACCCTTCAGAGTGGGAACATCTGGGGAGGACAACACACATCTGGTTAAAGTCCCAGACGCTCCCCACGCCGGAGGCGTGGGCCCGATACCGCACTGCGCTTCGAGCGCAGTGATCTATCGGGCCCACTCTTTAGAGTGGGAATACGAACGAGGCAGGCCAATAGATTGGGGAGCTACTGCGCTTGTACCGCCGTCCGTATCGCCGCCGAGATCGCGCCTACGTCTCCAGGGCGGCCCCACCACTCCAACGCGAAGCGACCGAACGCGAGCACGCCGAGCAGGGCGCCGAGGAGGGCCAGCCCCACCCGCAGGGCGGTCGCGCGGGGCTCGAGCCGGGTGGGTGCGAGGGCAACCACGAGACAAACGATCGCCGGCGCGAGCCATACCGGCAGGAGGACGCGCGCGAACCAGGTCATGCGAAAGCGTCCGTCGAGCACGGTACGGCCATCGCGCTCGCGAAACCGTCCCACGAACGTCGGCCTGAACAGGGCACGGTAGCGCGCCGCGTCACGATAGTAGAGCACGACGCTTTCGCCTCGAATCCAGCCGTCCAACCCGGGAGCGTCCCACGGCCGACGGTCGATCACGGCCTCGAGCCGTGCGCACGCGTCGGCCGGCGAGCCCCTGCAGTCGAAGGTCGTCGGCCTCACACGAGCTCGCCGCGCAGCACCGTCACGGCCTGTCCGCCGAGGATCACGCGGTCCCCCACGAGCTTCACCCGGACCACACCACCGCGTGGGGAGGCCTGATAGGCCGTCATCTCGGTGCGCCCGAGGCGCTCGCTCCAGAAGGGCGTGAGCGTGCAGTGCGCAGAGCCGGTCACGGGATCTTCCGGCACGCCGACGCGAGGGGCGAAGAATCGCGAGACGAAATCGTACCCGGACGTCGTGGCGCGACTCGTGACGATGACCCCGCGGGCGTCGACGCGCTCGAGCGCCAGCAGATCGGGCTTGAGACCGCGGACCGCGTCTTCCGAGTCCAGTTCCACCACGTAGTCGAACTTCGACCGGCCCACCCAACCCGGTCCGACGCGGAGGGCCGCGGCCAGGCCGGGCGGTGCCGGCGCCTGCGTTGGCGGCGTGGCGGGAAAGTCGAGGTCGATCCACTCACCGCGGCGATCGGCGGTGAGGAGACCGCTCTGCGTGTGGAAGCGTGCCTGGCTGCTCGACGGGAGGTGGCCGTCCTCCCAGAGGACGTGGGCGCTCGCGAGCGTCGCATGGCCGCACAATGCCACTTCGCTCGCGGGGGTGAACCAGCGCAGCCGGTAGCCATCGTTCTCGGGATGGAGGAACGCCGTTTCGGCGAGGTTCATCTCGCGCGCCACGTTCTGCATCCAAGCTTCGTCGCGCGGCTCGCCCAGGACGCACACCGCCGCCGGATTCCCGCCGAAGGGGCGATTCGCGAACGCATCCACCTGAACGATCGGCACACCCATGTTCCTAACTTAGCCTGCTTCCCGCGCGCGGCGAGAGCACGTGAACCATGAGCCCGAGGCCGACGGCGCCGAGCAGCGCCCAGGCCTCGTAATGGGCGACGCGACCGAGCACCACGCGGGCCGCGGCGCCGTAGGCGTAGCCGATCCAGGTAAACAGGCCCGCCCACGCCAACGCCGTGGCCACGTTGTACCGCAGGAACCGCAGGGGAGGGATCCCCGCCGCGCCGCACAGAATCGGGAGTGGCAGACGGACCCCGTAGGCGAAGCGCATCAACAACATGACCCGGCCGGCGTTGGCGCCCACGAGCATCCGGGCGCGCGCGATCGCCGGTTGCCAGCCGACCGGGAGGTGTGTCAGGAGGGGTTCGCCGAACCGGCGGCCCAGGGCGAAGTAAATCTGGTGTCCGAGGGTGGCCGGGACGCAGGCGACGAGCCACACCGCCCACCAGGGCCAATACCCTTGGGCCGCGAGCGAGCCACCGACGATGACGGCCGCTTCTCCCTGAAGCCAGGCCCACACGAAGAGGAGGGGGCCGCCATAACTGTGGATGACCAGGCCGAGATCCATCGCTCGGCGGAAATCTACGCGGTCAGGGTCGAGCGAGGCCGTTCGGGATCACGATTTGGGTGCTTCACAGGCATCGGCTTGCAGTCGCTGCCAGTGGTCCTGCAACAGCCGCCGCGCCCGCGCGCGCGACAGGTTCCAATTGCGCCAGTCGTCCTGCTCGAGGTCATGGCGCTGCGCGAGCAGGCCCGCCCCCACGGAGCACCGCGCCGGCGGATCGATGCGGGGCAGGGCTTCGAGGAGCACAGGCACGGCATCGGCGCTCAGTGAGGCGGCGTACCAGCCGTCGAATGGCCGCTGGGAGACGGGGCGCGCCAGGTTGGTCCGAACGATGAGGGCGTCGGGATTGACCAGATGAAGCACACCCAGCGTCGCGAACCCTTGAACCAGGGCGCCGAAGGCAAAACGTCTGCGCGCGCCGCGGAGCGCGGTGCAGGCGAACCACGCGAACGCGGCGGCGAGGTACAGCATGAACGCCGTCGAATACAGACGAATCTCCGACAATCCGTACTCCGCCACGTAGAGGCGCATGCGCCGGAGCGCGGAAGCCATGACGATCGCGAGCAATCCGAGCAACACGGCAGCCACCAGGCGGAACACGCGCTGGTGTCCATGCGGCTCGTTCCGGAGGAGCCAATCACCTGCCAGGAGCACCGGCAGCACCAGGGCGCTCACCGTCACCAGCTCGAAAAACCCGCGGCGTGCGTACTCGGCGTACGTGAGGCCGACGACCTGGGCGCCCCCGCTCCCGAACAAGTAGCGGATCTGAATGACGACAAAGCCCACGAACAAGAGGTCGACCAGAATGAGCGCGGTGACCACCGGGACGGCTCGCAGTGATACGCCCCCGATCTCCCGCAGCGGGCCTCGCGGGGCACGCAGCAGCGCTCCGCGGAAATAGCCGGCCGTGACCGCGGCGAGCAGCCCGAAGGTGAACGTGTGGGACACCAAAGCTCCGAAGTCGACGTTCAGGAGACCGGCCACGGCATGATGAAACATGGCGTCCGCAGACGCAAAGAGACCGCCGAAGACGACGAGGAGTGGAAACGCGATGACGCCGCCCAGCGCCGCGGCGCGGGCATGTTCCAACCGGCCACCGCGAGGCAGCTCGCTCCACGTGATGTCGCACCCCACGAGCTGGAATACGCCGATCCCAGCGCTGACCACGCTCTCGAGGCCGGCCCGAACGTACTGCCACGCATGGCGGCCCCGGAGTGCGACCCCTTGCAAGCTCAAGCAGGCGACGGCCAGGACGATGGTGAGTCCGATCGCGTCCAGCAGGTGAAGCATGGTCGACGCTCTCGCCACGAAGTTCGAGCCGATGAGGAGCGCTGCCACCGCGAGCCACAGGGCGTCCGGGCCGACGGCGACCCGGTTCCGACGCACGAGGCACCACCCGAGAGCGACGAGCGCGGCGGTGCAGACGAATGCGTTGAGACCCCACGGCAGCGCCCGCAGCAACACATCACCGGCTACGCCGAGCAGGGCCGCACCCGCGAGGGCCTCGAGGCCGAGTTTCGTCGTCCGACTCACGGTGCTCATCCCGCGGCGGCCTCCGGGAGCCCGCCGAACCGCCGCTCCCGCGCGTGAAAAGCGGCGACCGCGGCCGCGAGGTCCGCCGCGCCGAAGTCCGGCCACATTGTCTCGACGAAGTACAGCTCCGCGTACGCCGATTCCCACAGCAGAAAGTCGGAGAGCCGCTGCTCGCCGCCGGTGCGGACCAAGAGGTCGACGTCCGGCAGCCGGACGCCCGCCCCGATCGCCCAGCGGGAGGAGTAGTCCAGCGCGAGCCGCAGCACGAGGCGCACTCCCCCCGCGGTCGCGCTCTCGGCGGCGGCGATCGCGGTGACGAGCGGGACGGGCAGCCGGTCACGGCGTCCCACGACCTCGAGCCGCACGCCGCTCTCGAGGAGGCGGGGCACTTCGGCCCGGACGTAACGGGCGAACAGGCGCATGAGCGCGGCCACTTCGCCCGGGGGGCGCTTCCAGTTGTCCGCGGAGAACGCGTACAGCGTGAGCGCGCCGATGCCGAGCCCTGGCGCGGCCTCGACGATCCGGCGGACCGCTTCGACGCCGGCGCGGTGGCCCGCGACGCGGGGGAGGCCCCGGCGCCCGGCCCAGCGGCCGTTGCCGTCCATCACGATTGCCACGTGCAGAGAAGAGCTTTGCGACATAAAGCGCAACCTCAAAAAAAAGTCCTCACCCGTGACGGGTGGCGTGAATCAACGCTTCCATGTGGTCCAGGTAGCGCTCCAGCGCGCGCCGCCCGGCGCCGGTGAGCCGGTACTCGGTCTTGGGGATCCGGCCTTCGAACGACTTGGTGCACGTGATGTACTGCGCGTCCTCCAGCCGGCGCGCGTGCACGCTCAAGTTCCCGTCCGTCGTCTTGAGCAGCGCCTTGAGCTGGTTGAAGCTCAACGCGTCGTTCACGGCGAGCGCGCTCACGATGCCGAGACGGACGCGCTCGTGAATCAGGCGGTCGAGGTCGGCCGCGCGCAGGCCGCCCCGTTCGCCCTTGAGCCCGGTCTCGATCGCCTCGGCCTTCCGCGCCGCAACGTGCTTAGCCACCGTACCTCCGGGCAATGATCATGCCGAACACGATGTGCAGGCCGCCGAACCCGACGGCCATCAGCGCGTTCCCCCACGCTGCCGGTCCGAACAGCGCCGCCGCGCCGACCACCATAAAACAGATCCCCATGACGGGCACGATCCGCACCGAAAAGGCGCCGCCGGTCACGAATCCGGCGCCGTAGAGCGACAGCCAGGTGCCTGGCAGAGCATGCGATTGGCCGGCGCGGTACAGGGCCACGGTGAGAAGGCCACCGACGATCATCGGTGGCAGGAAACCGAGTCCAAAGCGGCGGCCGGGCCCGGAGAGGATCGGGTCGTGCACCGCGTACGCCTTGCGGACCATGGCGGAGCCGCCGATGGCGAGCGCCACGACGGCCTCGCCCAGCCAGGTCGCGAGCCACAGCTCCGGCGTCGCTTGGCGGGCCGCGAGGAAGGCGGCGACAAGGGCGGTGACGCCCACGGCGACCTGTCCCCAGCCCGGCACGGCGGTGAACGAGCCGGCGCGCTCCATCGTCTGGCGGATGAAGCGGAGATTGTCGAGCGCGCGATCGTGGAGCGGCTTGGGGGCGACCATGACGGATATGATGCGAGACGGCGGCTTCGATGTCAAGTACTTTGTAATACAAAGTAAATGCCGGAGATACGTTTGACGCCATGCGCGTCTACCTCTCGGTCGATATGGAAGGCATCGCCGGTGTGGTTCACGAGTCCCAGACCGATCCCGCCACGCCGGCGTTCGCAGCGGAGTACGCGCGCTTCCGCCGCTTGATGACCGCGGAAGCGAACGCGGCCGTCGAAGGCGCGCTCGCCGCGGGCGCCACGAAGGTCGTGGTGAACGACAGCCACTGGTTCATGCGTAACCTGCTCGCGGAAGAGCTCCACCAGGCGGCGGAGCTCCTGTCCGGCGACCCGAAGCCCCGTTCCATGGTGCACGGGATCGACGGCGGATTCGACGCTGCCCTGTTCATCGGGTATCACGCCCGCGCCGGCACGCCGAACGCGATCCTCGACCACACGTACGCCGACCACATCCACGAGGTTCGCCTCAACGGGAAAGCGGTGGGAGAGCTGGGGCTCAACGCGGCATTCGCGGGCATCCACGGCGTGCCGGTGGCGCTCGTCAGCGGCGACTCCGCGCTCGCGGCCGAGGCGAACGACTTGCTCGGCGATGATGTCGCCACGGTGGTGGTCAAGCGTGCCGTGAGTCGTCACGCGGCGCAAAGCGTGGCGCCCGTCGTTGCCTGCCGGATGATACGTGAGGAGGTCACCCGAGCCCTCAAGCGCCCGCACGCACCGTTCGTCCCGGCCCAGCCGATCGCGCTCGAGGTCGACTTCGCCCTCACGATCCACGCCGACATAGCGGAGCTCTGCCCAGGCGCGACCCGCACCGCCGGCCGCACGGTGAGCGTCACGCACCAGGACTACGGCGAGGTGTTCCGGGCCTGGCGGGCCATTCTCAATCTGTCGGCGGTGGTGTGACGAGTCGCGGCCGCGCTGGCCATGTCCCGCGGGCACCTCTATGATGGAGGCGTCCAGCTCCTCCGAGCGCCCCGTGAGCAGCTTGCTCACTCGTCTGCAGGCAGCAGTCGCGGACCGCTACACGATCACGCGTGAGGTCGGTCGTGGCGGTATGGCCACGGTTTTCCTCGGCGATGATCTGAAGCTCGACCGGCGTGTCGCGATCAAGGTGCTTCATCCTCAGCTCGCCACGGGCCTCGGGGTCGAGCGCTTCCTGCGTGAAATCAAGACCGCCGCCGGGCTCAACCATCCTCACATCGTGGCCTTGCATGAGTCCGGGGAGGCGGGCGGGCTGCTCTTCTACGTGATGCCGTACATCGAGGGCGAGACGCTACGGGGGCGGCTGAACCGTGAAGGCCAGCTCCCGATCGAAGATGCGGTCCGGATCGCCTGCGACGTGGCCGAGGCGCTGAGCTATGCACACAGCCGCGGGGTCGTGCACCGCGACATCAAGCCGGAGAACATCATGTTCTCCGCCGGTAAGGCCATGGTGACCGACTTCGGCATCGCACGCGCCGTGACGGCCGCGAGCCGCGAGCCGATCACGGACACAGGCATCATCGTCGGGACTCCGGCGTACATGAGTCCGGAGCAGGCGGGCCCGAACGGTCAGATCGACGGCCGGTCCGACATCTACAGTCTGGGTTGCGTGGTTTACGAGATGCTCACGGGATCCACGCCCTTCACCGGATGGTCCGCCCAGGCCGTGATCGCGCGCCACTCGCTCGAGCCGGTCGCACCGATTCATGTCGTCCGGCCGGCCGTGCGGCATGTCGTGGAGCAGGCGGTGCTGACGGCGCTCGCCAAGGCGCCCGCCGACCGGTTCTCGACGGCGGCGCAATTCGCCGCCGCGCTCACCGAGCGCGATGGAGCGACCGCCGACGTGGATGGCGGTCAATCCATCGCGGTGCTGCCGTTCGCCAATCTCAGTGGGGATCGGGACTTCGAGTACTTCTCGGACGGAATCGCAGAAGAAGTCATCAACGCACTCACCCAGCTACCCGGGTTGCGCGTCGCGGCGCGGACCTCGTCGTTCGCGTTCCGCGGTCCGGCGATCGAGCTGACCGAAGTGGGCGCCAAGCTCAAGGTAGCGACGGTGCTCGAGGGCAGCGTGCGCAAGGCGGGGAACCGGCTGAGGATCAGCGTCCAGCTCGTGAAGGTGGCCGATGGATACCATCTGTGGTCGGAGCGGTACGACCGCGAGATGCCCGATGTCTTCGCGATCCAGGACGAGATCGCCAAGGCGGTCGCGACGCGGCTGCAGGTCGCACTCGGCGGCGAGGAGGCGCCGCTCGTCACGCCAGCCACGGGAAGTCTCGATGCGTATCATCTGTACTTGAGAGGGCGCTATTACCTGTCACAGCGGGGCCTCGCACTCAAGAACGCCCTGGAGTGCTTTCATCAGGCCATCGCCCTTGACTCCAACTACGCCCTGGCCCATGCGGGTTTCGCCGATGCCTGCACCATACTGGCGGAATACGGCTTCGCGCCGCCCAACGAGCTCCGGCCCAAGGCGCGGGCGGCCGTTCAGAAGGCCCTCCATCTAGCTCCGGAGCTCGCCGAGGTGCATTGCGCCTCGGGCGCGCTGAGCTTCATGTGCGATTGGGACTGGGATCGCGCCGCGCGAGATTTGCGTCGCGCGGTCGAGTTGAATCCCCGCAGCGTCGCCGCCCGGCAGTGGCTATCGTACTATCTGGTGTTCGTCGAGGGGCGATTCGACGAGGGGCTCGACCAGGCGCGGCGAGCGGTGGATCTCGATCCCCTGGCACCGCTGCTCGTCATGCAGCTCGGCATGACGCTCATGGGAGCGGGCCGGTACGAGGAGGCCCTGGCTCCGTTGCTCCGAGCGCGCGCGTTTGCGCCGATGATGTTCCTGCCGACGATTCACCTCGGGTTGCTCTACAACCATCTGGGCAGGAGCGATGAGGCCATCGCGCCGCTCGAGGTCGCCGTGACGGCGTCCGGGCGCCACCCCTGGACGCTCGCGGCGCTCGCCGTGTGCTACAGCTCTCTTGGAAAACTGGCCGACGTCGAGGCGATCAGCGACGAATTGAACGCGCGTGCCCGGCGGGAGTACGTGCAGTCGACGACGCGCGCGATCGTCGCAGCGAGCCGCGGGCACCTGGATGCCGCCTTCGAGCTCCTGGAACAGGCATGCGCCGAGCACGACGGGATTCTGGTCTACGCGAAGCGTTATCCTTTCTTGCGCCTCCTTCAGACGGACCCGCGGATCGAGCGGGTCTACCGCTGCGTGGGGTTTCCGCCGAGCTAGTGAGCCAACAGCACCAGTCCGTAGTCGCCCACGATCCGGAACCCGATCGCGAGATACGCCGCGCGGGCCATCGCGTTGGTCGGATCCGCGAAAAGCACGGCGCGTTGGACGCCTTGCTTGCGCGCCGCCAGCAGGGAGCCCGCCACGACGGAGCGCGCGTAGCCGCGTCCGCGATGCTCAGGCGGCGTCCAAACGCCACCGATCTGCACGATCTCCGGCAGCATGGCGTTGAACACCGAGTACGCAACCGGCCTGGTGCCGGAGATGAGCACCCAGTCGGCGCCCCGCTCGTGCTGCAGCAGCACGTCGGCACGGCTCGCGCGACGGAGGTCCGGGGTATTCGGGGCGCCGAGAGCCTCGACGGAAAAGCTCGTGCGCCACTCCACCAGCAGCTCCAGCTCGCCGGCCTCCGGGTGGCGGCAATGGACCGCGCCCGCCGCGAGCGCCGGAGGAATGACAAGCCGCGCGAGATCGAGCAGGTAGAGCTCGTCGCGGCTGTCCTTGGTGGTGGGCACCGTGGCGAGGCCGAGCGCCCGCCGGGCCGCGATGACTTGATCCCACGGTCCCGAGAACCCGGTGACGCCCCGGCCGGAGCGCCGCACGGCTTCGCGCGCCACAGCCGCCGCGTGTGAGGGTGCCTGCACCAGCACCATGCCGTTCCAACAGTGTGCTGCGACGTCGGTGATCCGGCCCGACTCGAGGGCGGCGACGTAGGTCGCCTGCATCGGCTCGCCGCGGTCCGTGAGGCCGGCGCTCCGCGCGTTGGCGCGCAGGAACATGGATGTCTCGGCATAGGTCGCGAGGAAGGCGTCGAGGGCGGCTTCGTCGCCGGGGCGGAGCACGCGCACGTCGGGCACCGGTCAGTCGTAGACGCAGGAGAAATGCGTCGTGGTCGGCGGGAGACCGGCGATCAGGGCCGCCGCAGCTTGAGGATCTTGAGCGACAGGCTGCGCGCGAGAATGCCGAGACCGCGCGGGTCGCCCGCGCGGCGCGGGACCGCCCGATAGATGAGGAGCACGAGGATCCACGTGAGCCAGCTCAAGCGCTCGCTCCACGAAAGGCTCTCGAGCATCAGCCAGGGCTGCGTGTACGCCGCCGTCCATGGCTCCCAGTCGCCCTGGGCGAGCGCGATCGATCGGGCAATCACGCGATTCGATCGATAGCCGTGCGCGCTCGGGCTGGAAAGGTTCCACACACAGGTGACTTTGCCCCAGCCGTGGTTGTCACTCGCCCCCACCACGAGCAAGTCACGCACCGCCGCGATTCGCAGTACCTGCGCGCGGGCGCCAGCCGGGAAGCCGATCGCTTTGGGCGCGCAGTTCACGATCTCGAAGCCGTCGACCCCGGCGGCCACGAACGCGTCGAGGTCGCCCCAGTGATTGCGCCAGTACTCGGGGAGGGAGGCGATGCCGATCGCCCCGTGGCGGTGCAGCTCCGCAAAGAGGCGCAGCATGGCCCTGGTGTCGCGACTGAACGCCGCGCGATCGACGAAAGTCACGCCGCCGAGCGCGACGATGTGCTGATCGTACACGCTCCATTCCACACCCGGCAACAGCCGGATCGGTCCCCCGACCTCCTCGTCGAACACGACGTTATGATCGGTGACGTACGACGCGCCGAATCCCTGCGCGGCGTGCCACTCGGCGAGATCCTCGAGCGTCCAGCCCCGTCGGCCGTCGTGCGAGCGATCGGTGTGGGCGTGATAGTCGATCACGGTGACGGCGGAGTCCGCGACGACGAGGCGGGGAACCGGGCGGGGAAGGAGAACCGCCGCGACGGCCAGTACCGGGACGGTGACGGCGCCAAGCACGGCGGTGAGGACGCGCCGCCGCCGCGAGCCGGGTCGCAGCAACCCCCACACTGCGAGGGCGGGAACCCACAGGAGGAGAAAGGCCTTCGCCCGATCGAGGGTCAGAAATGTGAGCGCATCGAGCACGTTCGAGAGGGGCGCGAGCGCCGTGTATGCCATGGGGCGGACCAGGTCGAGGTCGAGGGACACCGCCCCGGTGACAGCATCCACCACGGGGGGGAGCGGCGACAGAGCCGAAAGCAAGATCAGCGCGATGAGTCCGAGGGCGACCGGGTGGCGGCGCAGGAAATTCACCCGTACAATCTTGGGTATGAGTGCGACCGACGCCACGGTGGTGTGGCTTCTTGCCACTCTCTCCGGCGGGCTCGGCTGCAAACGGTCCGAGCGGAGCACGTCTCTGCCCCCAAGCGATGCCGGAACGGTCGTGACGGTCTATCTGCCGTCCAGCATGGCCGACCGACTGATGGGACGACTCCAAGGGGTCGCCGCGCAGCACCAGTGGGTGCTCTCCGTCCGCACCGACAGCACGGCGTTGGCGGATGCGGACCTGGTGATCGGCGACAGCGCGGGGATGCCGGTGAGTCGGGTGCGTCCCGGGGCCCGCGCCGGCGCGCAGGCAGAACAGATGGCGGACGCGGTGGGCCGATGAACCGGGCCGACTTTGCCGCGATTCCCGACGTGGTGCTCGGTCCGCTCGCCGGTCGGTCGCAGCAGGACTGGCACCGCGCCCCGCCCGGCAAATGGACGCCTGCCCAGATCGTCCACCACCTCGCTATTTCGATCGACGGGAGCGGTCGTCTGTTCCAGGAGCGGCGCGCCAAGCCGCCGATGCGTCGCCGGCCACGTACTGGGCGGCAACGCCTCGGTCATTTGCTCTATCTCGATATCGGGTGGATTCCATCCGGCCGCTCCGCTCCGGAGGCCACGTTACCTGCGGAGCGGCCGGATGCCGGCGCGGTCGAGCGGCAGCTGCGGGACGGGGTAGCGCGGTTCCTCGCGCTCGCCCACGAGCTCCTGCCGGCGCGCGGCCACGATCTGTTCGTGAGGCACCCCGTGTTTGGTGACCTCACACTGCCGGAATGGCTTCGGTTCCACGTGCGGCACTGTGCGCATCACGCGAAGCAGATCCGAGACCGCCTCGCCTCATGAGCAGCAAGGACAGACGCAAGCTCACCATCCGGGTCCCGAACCCGGAAGCGCCGGTGAAGGGGCGCCTCAAGACGCCCCCGCACAAAGTGCACAAGTCTGCCAAGCAGTACGAGCGACGCCCGAAGCATCCGCACCGACCGGCGGACGACGACTAATCCACGGTTACACTGGCGGCGTACTTTCATACTGAACGTACCCAGGACCGGTGCTCGATGCCCGATTACACCTATCTGATCGTGGGCGGCGGCATGACCGCCGACGCCGCGGCGCATGCCGTGCGCGAAGTCGATCCCGCGGGTTCGATCGGCATCATCGGCGCCGAGCGCCATCCGCCATATGACCGGCCGCCCCTCACGAAAGCCCTCTGGAAGGGTGAGCCGGAAGAGAAGATCTGGCGCAAGACCGCGGAGACCGGTGCGGTCCTGCACGAGGGTCGGCGTGTGATGGCGATCGATTCCCGGGCGCACAGCGCGACGGACGATCGGGGGGCGACGTATCGCTTCAAGAAGCTGTTGCTTGCGACGGGCGGTGCCCCGCGGCAGCTGCCGCTCAAGACCGACCAGATCATCTATTTCCGCACGCTCGATGACTACCGCCGCCTGCGTGCCCTCGCCGCGCACGATGTGCGGTTCGCGGTCATGGGCGGGGGATTCATCGGAAGCGAGATCGCGGCGGCGCTGCGGATGCAGGGTCGAAACGTCACGATGCTCGTCCCGGAAGCGGGCGTCGGCGCCCGCGTGTTTCCGTCAGACCTGGCCGCTTTTCTCGTCGACTACTACCGGAAGAAGGGCGTGACCATGCGGATGGGCGAGGGGATGGCCGGGCTCGAGGCGCGCGCGGGCTCCTGCGTCGTGCGCACCACCACGGGCGCCGAGGTCACCGCGGAAGTCGTCGTCGCGGGGCTGGGCATCCTTCCCAGCGTCGAGCTCGCCGAGCAAGCGGGGCTCGGGGTGGACAACGGCATCGTGGTCGACGAGTTGTGCCGCACGAGCCACCTGGACATCTACGCCGCGGGCGACGTAGCCAACTTTGCGAACCCGGCGCTGGGCACCCGGCTCCGGGTGGAGCACGAAGACAACGCCAACACCATGGGGCGCGTGGCGGGCCTGAACATGGGAGGCCGTCCCACGCCGTATCACCATCTCCCGTTCTTCTATTCGGACCTGTTCGAGCTTGGCTACGAGGCCGTTGGTGACGTCGACGCCCGCCTTGAAACGGTGGCCGATTGGAAGGAGCCGTTTCGAGAGGGCGTAGTCTACTACCTGAAGGCGGGTCGCGTGCGAGGTGTGCTCCTGTGGAACACCTGGGGCCAGGTGGACCACGCACGGGCGCTCATTGCGGAGCCCGGGCCGTTCACAGCGAAAGATTTGAAAGGCAGGCTGCCTCGATAGTCTCGATGGTCGCGGCTGAAGCCGCGGCTCGGCATCGGCCGCTGAAGCGGCGCTAACACGCCCGTTTACGGGCGGAGCCGAGCCGCGAGTTTACTGGCGTCGCCTATCCGGAACTGCCTCCCCTAAAGCTTGTACCCCGCCGCCAGGTTCAGGTGGTTGGCCGTGAACTTGCCGCTCGGGTAGGTGGTCTCGAGCCTCCGGAACTCGAAGCCGAACACCAGCGGCCCTGGCGGCCGCAGCTCGACGTGCCCCTCGCACACGAAGTTCCTGAGCCGACCCTGCGGGTTACCGACGGCGTCGGATAAGTCGCGGTCGTCCGGGTCGTCCAGACCACACCCGCCGCCGAACATGACGTCGGACTTGGGCCGGACGTTCACTTGCCCCCACCCGCCGTTGGTTCGCACCGCCGCTCCGGTAGGCCCGAAGTTCTGCCCGATGCCGCCGCCCCCCAAACCGGCGAGCGCCCTTCCGGTGAATCCCTCGCCCAGGATCTCGACCGGACCGAGCTTGAAGCGGGCGTCCGCAGTGAGCGCGCGTGATTGGAAGAAGCTGTCGGCCGCGGCGAGCCAGCCGAGGTGACCGCCGATGGCGATCTCGCTCGGGTCGTCGGTCGGTCCCCAGGCCAGCCGGATTCGCGCCTGAAGGTAGGGTCGGCGGCTTCGCTCGGCCGAGTCGGGTTGCGTGTTGAAGAGCCCCTGCACCGTCCCGGCCGTCGGGGCGAGGACTGCTATCTGCTCGGCGAGGCGCAGCGTATAGCCCTGCTCCACGGTGGCCCGGAACTGCGGGAGCCACAGCCACAGGTTGCCCGCACCCGCGAAGTCCGGGAACCCCACGGACGCGAGCGAACGAGGACTGCGTTCCGCTACGAGCGGCGACTCCTGTCCGAACAGCAGCTGTGCGCGCGTCCACGAGACGATGCCGACCGCGCGCCGCAGGCGGAGCAGCGGAAAGGTGCGTCCTCCTGTGGACGGCTGCTGCCCGCCGTAGAAGTCCACGTCGAGCTCGCCCGAAAAACTGCCGTGCAGCACGTCCGGGTCGGTGACGAAGACACCGAGTCGCGTCTGACGGATGGTGCCGCCGGCCGCGCCCGCCGGCGTAAGCGTGTCCACGAATTGGGGCACGTCGACGTTGTTGACGCGCGCGTTGGTGAAGAAGCCATTCACGAGCACCAGCCCGGTGAACTCCACCGTCCGCTTCGCTTCGGAAGGCTGAGGGGAAGCGGCCGGCGGCGTCTGCGCCGCGACCGGCGGAGCGACGGCGACCAGCGCGACGAGCATCGTGGCCCGCATCTCGGGCTCCTGGCGGTTTCGGTATGACTACAGTAAGCTGCAACGCCTCAAGCGCAACGGGGACCGAGCCGAGTGAAGCGTTGGGTCGCGATGCTGCTGGGTGTGAGTTGCATGGTGGTGGGGCGCCGCGGCGCCGCGCAGGGCGGGACCCGCGTCACCGGTCGCGTCACCTTGCTCGAGAAGGACAGCAGGCCGTCCCGGGACCTGGGGGCCGCCGTCGTGTACTTCGACGCCGCGACCCCGGCGGGGCGGGCGGTGACGGTCGACGTCGCGATCAACGACAAGGAGTTCGTCCCGCGGGTCGTGGTCGTGCCCGCGGGCTCGACCGTCCGCTACCTGAACCACGATCCCTTCGATCACAACGTGTTTTCCGTGTCCGAAGCGAATCCGTTCGATCTCGGGCAGTATGGGCGCGGCGAAACGCGGGCCTGGACCTTCGCCGGACCAGGACTCACCCGCGTGTTCTGCAACGTCCACCCCCGCATGGTGATGTTCGTGCAGGTCATGGCTGGCCGGTACTTCGCCCAACCCGCGGCCGACGGGAGCTTCCGGATCGAAGACGTCCCGCCCGGTCGCTACGTGCTGCACGCCTGGCACGAGCGGAGCCCCCAGGTGACACAGGACGTGCTGGTCACGGCGGAGGGCGCTTCGGGCGTCGACCTGCAGCTCGATGCGCGCGGCTTTCGCTGGGTGCCCCACAAGAACAAGTACGGCAAAGACTACCCGACCAATGCCGGACGCGAGCGCTACTAGGATCGCTCGGGTCGGGCTCGGCGCCAAGATCTTCATCGCAGCGACGCTGTCCGTGGTGGGCGTGCTGGGGGTGACGTTCGGGCTCACGTCGCTCTCGGCCAACCGCACCGCCGACGAGTCGATCCGGCGAGCCCTCGCGGGAGTCCGTCGCGGCGTGCAGGCCTTTCTGACTGGCCGGACCGCGACGTTCGCCGGGATGAGCGCCGTATCCGCCGAGGTGCCGCAGTTTCGCGAGCGGCTGCTCAACGCCTCCGAGCGGAGCAACGTGCTCGACCAGGCCGAGGAGTATCGTCGCCTGCTGAACGCGGCTTGGGTGCTCGTCGCCAACGAGCGCGGCATTCTCGTGGCACGCACGGACTATCCCGCCGAGTCGGACATCGACCTGTCGCGCGGCGCCCTGGTCGCGAATGCCCTGTCGGGCGACCAGACCAGTGGCGCGTGGCTGGATGAGCGGCGGCGCAAGTTGTTCATCGCCGTGGCGGTGCCGCTGCGCGCCTCACCTACGGCCACGCCGCAGGGCGCGCTCGTGGCGGCGTACGCCGTCGACGACAGCCTGGCGCAGGAAATCAAGCAGGCAACCACCACCGACGTGGTGTTCTTCGCCCTCGACACGCTCAACCGGCCGTACATCGTCGGCACCACACTGCCGCGCGACGCCGTCGAGCCGGCGCTCGTAGCGGACACCGGTGCGATGGGAGCGTTGGCGCACGACTCGGCCGGCACGGAGCTCGCGGCCAGCGTGGCCGGCGAGCACCTGATCGGCCTCGCCAGCCCGATCCGCTCGGCGGGCGGCGACGCGTTCGGCGGCTTCGTGGCGTTCCGCTCGCACGACCGAGAGCTCGGCGCGTTCCGTGCGCTGCAGCGCACCATCGGCTTCGCTGTGCTCCTGGGCCTGCTCCTGGCCCTCGGCTCGGCATATGTGCTGGCCCGACAAATCGCCGGCCCAATTCGCCGGCTGGCGCTCGCCACCCGTCGCGTGCAGGACGGCGACTACACCGTGGACGTCGAGGTATCGAGCGCCGACGAGATCGGCATGCTGTCCCAGGCGTTCAAGAGCCTCGTCGCCGACCTGAAGGAAAAGGCGGACCTGGTGGAGTACATGATGTCCGCCTCCGGGGCGGCGCCCACCGAGGAGCTGAAGAGCCCGCGCCCGTCGCTCGCTCCGGCGGGCACGCTGCTCAGGCCCGGGACCCTGTTCGCCAATCGGTACGAAGTGAAGGAGGTCCTGGGGACGGGCGGGATGGGCGTGGTCTATCGCGCGTTCGACCGGGAGCTGCAGGAGGCGGTGGCCATCAAGACGCTCCGTCCCGAATCCCTCGCGGGCGACGGGGTCGCCCTGGAGCGCTTCAAGCAGGAGATCCGGCTGGCGCGCAAGATCGCCCACCGCAACGTGGTGCGGACGTACGACCTCGGCGAGGTGAACGGTACGTATTACCTCACCATGGAGTACGTCGAGGGCACGTCCCTGAAACAATTGATCGGGGTCCGGGGCCAGCTCCCGCTGCCGGTGACCCTGACCATCGGCAAACAGTTGTGCCGCGCGCTGGAGGTGGCCCACGAGCAGGGCATCATCCATCGCGACATCAAGCCCCAGAACATCGTGGTCGAGCCGAGCGGCTTCCTGAAGGTGATGGACTTCGGCATCGCCCGGCTCGCGAGCCGCGCGAAGGACCAGGGACTGACCCAAGAGGGCATGTCGATCGGCACGCCGGATTACATGTCGCCCGAGCAGTTATCCGGAATGGAGCTCGACGCGCGCAGCGATCTCTACTCGGCCGGCGTAGTGCTGTTCGAGTGCGTCACCGGGCGGGTGCCGTTCGAGGCGGCGACGATGTACGCCCTGATCGCGAAGCAGCTCGAGGAACCGCCGCCCGATCCACGGAGCCATAACACCGATGTACCCGAGTCCCTGTCCCGCCTGATTCAGAGGGCCATGGCGAAGGAGCCCGCCGAACGGTTTCAGACGGCGGCCGAGATGCACGACGCGCTGGAGGCGATCGGTTAGATGCCCCCGAACCAGGGATACCCCTGGTCCTCCCAATAGCCGCCCGGTCGTTTGTCGGTAAAGGTCATCGACACGAGGTACTTCGTCAGCTTGTACCCCAGCTTGGTCGGCGAATACAGCCGGAGCGGGGCGCCGTGCGCGGGCGGCAGCGGGTTGTCGTTCATGCCGTACGCGAGAATCGTCTGCGGATGCAGCGCGCTCGCCAGATCCCAGCCGTTCGAGTACCCGGCGTCGAAGGACGCGAAGTCGATGAACCGCGCCCCCGGACGCGGGCGGCACCGCTCCACGATCGTGGACACCGGCACGCCGTGCCAGCTGGCGATCGCCGACCATCCTTCCACGCAGTGGTGCTTCACCGTGTACGACGCGCGCGGCATGGCCATCAGCTCGTGGAGCGAGAGGTCGAGCGGCTGTGCCACCATGCCGTCCACACGCAAGCGCCACGCTTCAGGATCGCGGACCATCGGGGTCATGTCGGAGATGAAATAGCTCGGGAGCATGGCGCTGCGCTCTCCGGGGTCGTATGTCCGCGCGAGCCGCGTCGGAGAGAAGAAGACCTTCTCGCCCACCCAGTCGTTCACCCGGCTCCAGTCGAGCAGCGCCGGACGAATGAGACGGCCACCATCCCAGCCGCACGCTGCGGTCAACGCCGCCGCCCCGCCTGCCGCGACCAGTCGCACGAACGCACGCCTGTCGACTTGCGTCTTGGCGTCTTGGCGTCTTGGCGTCTGCGTCTCAGTCATGGCTCGGGAATCTCCCCCGGTACCAGCCGGTGAGCATGGCGCGCAGCGAGGCCGGATCGACGACGAAGACCAGGATGATATGGGCGATCGTAAAACCTACGAAGAGCCAGACGATCCAGAAGTGCCAGTAGCGCGCGGCCTGAAACCCACCGAAGAGCGCCGTGAGCCAGCCAAGCTGGGTCGGCTTGTAGACGGCGAGGCCGGTGAGCACTGCGAGCACGCCGAGGACGATCACGCCCGTGTAGGCGAGCTTCTGCAGCGGGTTGTGCTTGCCCTGGTGTGGGTGGTCCCGCCGCAGGCGGAGGTAGTATCGGACCATCTGCACGGTGCCCGGCACATCACGGGGCATGAACAGCAGCGCGCGCCATTCACCGCTCTTCACGAGGTACGCGAGGTAAAGCAGGCCGAACGTGACGAGCGGCCACATGAGCGCGAAGTGCCAGTTGAGGGCTCCCGCCAGCCAGCCGCCCAGCCGGCTCCAGTGCGGCCACTGCGTGCCGTCGAAGGGGCTCGGCAGAAACGGCCCTCCGCGGTTCCCGAACCGGGCGTAGGCCTCGTAGATCTGGAGACCACTCGCGATCATTCCGGCCAGCAGCACGACCGTTGCCCAATGCGTCAAGCGAACGATCCAATGGTGGCGGCGGACGGGGGTCCGTGCGGGGACGACGGGGGTCGCGGGCGCCGGGCTGTCGCTCATTGGCTGAATATATTTCCCGGCATGAAGCTCGTCATCTGGATGGCCGCACTCCTGTCGCTGGCGTCGTGTCAGATCCGCCCGTTCGCGAAAAGGACGCCGCAAGACGACTCGACGGATCTCGCCCACCTCGTGCCCCACGGCTCCATCGACAGCACGTTGCTGATTCCGCGCGTGATCACGGAGCCGAGCGTGGTGCTGTTCTGGTTACGCGCCGCAGACACGCTGGGCGCGGACGACCGGTCGGATACGTTCGACGACCTGAAGTACTACACCGAGCAGGTCGCCCCGGCCTTGGAGGCGAGCGGTATCAAGCTGCTCGCGACCAACGCCGATACGGTGTATGTGTCGACCCCCGACGCCAAGCGCCGTACCATTCTCCTGTCGGGCCTCGATTACCCCTATGGCTACCTGCTGGTCGACCCGGGCGGTCCCGAGCGGATCCTCACAGGTGTGTATGCGGACCAGGATCTCATGGACGAGCTCCGTGCGTACTTTGATTTGCCGGACGACAGCACGAGCGCTCAGCCGCGGGTCACGACCTGAACGCCCCGGACCTGATTCTCGTCGGTGGTGATGTGCTGTTGCACAACGGCGATTGGGAAGTCGTCCGGGCGGACGTCTCCGTCAGGGATGGACGGATCGCCACGATCGAGAAGGCGACCGGACGACGGAACGACCGAACCGGTGCGCGACGGCAGGCGCAGGTGCGCGACTGCAGTGGCTGCCTGATCATCCCGGGACTCATTCAAGCCCACGTCCACCTTTGCCAGACCCTCTTTCGCGGGCTCGCCGACGATCTGCGGCTCGAGGACTGGCTGGTCCGCCGTATCTGGCCGCTCGAGGCGGTCCACACCGAGGAAACCGTGTACTGGTCTGCCTTGCTCGGCGCTGCGGAGCTGCTGCTCGGCGGCACCACGGCGATCCTCGACATGGAGACGGTGCACTACACCGGGCGCGCGTTCGAAGCACTCGAGCGGATCGGGATCCGCGCGACCGCCGGCAAATGCCTGATGGACGCGCATCCCGAGGGCGCCCCGCTCGAGCTCGCGGAGTCCACCGACGTCGCGCTATCGGACGCCGAGGCGCTCGCGAAGCGGTGGCACGGCGCCGCCGAAGGCCGCCTGCGGGTCTGCTTCGCGCCGCGTTTCGTGCCCAGCTGCTCGGGTCCGCTGCTTCGCGCCGCGAGCGATCTGGCGGAGCGGTTCGACGCGCAGCTGCATACACACGCGGCCGAGACGATCGTGGAACGCGAGACCGTGCTCCGCACCACGGGGCTCGAGGAGATCGCCTACCTCGATTCGGTCGGGATCGCCGGCCCGCGCGCGGCGCTCGCCCATTGCGTCTGGGTGGACGGCCACGAGACGGCCCGCCTCGCGCGGCAGGGGACGACGGTGGTTCACTGTCCCTCGTCCAACTTGAAGCTCGCGAGCGGCCTGGCGAAGATCCCGGAGCTGATCGCCGCCGGGTGTCGCGTGGCGATCGGCGCGGACGGCGCGCCCTGCAACAACCGGCTCGATGTGTTCGCCGAAATGCGCCTGGCCGCCCTGATCCAAAAGCCCCGACTCGGAGCCGATGCGCTCCCCGCCGGCCAGGTGCTCGAGCTCGCGACCCTCGGTGGCGCCCGCGCGCTCGGGCTCGAGCACGACATAGGCTCCATCGCCCCCGGCAAGCGTGCCGACCTGGTGGTGCTCGACCTGCACGAGCCCCACCTCCATCCGGCGGTCGGCGATCCGGTGTCGCTGGTGGTGTACGCGGCGGGCCCGAGCGACGTGCGCGACGTGTTCGTCGAGGGGCGGCCGGTGGTGCTCGGCCACGAGCTGGTCACCGTGCCGATCGAAGAGATCGTACGCGAAGCCGATCGCTGCGCCGCGGAGCTGCAGCGGGCGGCGCATCTGGCGTGACCGCTGTGGCGCTGCAACTCCTGCTCGGACTCGCCACGCAGGGTCCCGTCGACTCGGGCGCCGTGCTCTTCCAGGCATGGTGCAAGTCGTGCCACGGCGCGGAGGGGCGCGGCACGCCCGCCGCGACCACCCGTCTCGAGGTCCCGCCGGCCGATCTGAGAGACTGCAAGGGGAGCACGGCGGAAACCGAAGACCGCTGGGTCGGCATCGTGACGCGCGGGGGCGCCGCGTTCGGGCTGTCCCTCGACATGCCGGCGTTCGGGGACGCGGCGACGCCCGAGCAGATCCGCGCCGTCGTCCGCTACGCCCGCTCGCTGTGCGGCCAGCTCGGCTGGCCGCCCGGTGAGCTGAACTTCCCGCGCGCGTTCCTCGTCGAAAAGGCGTATCCGGAGGACGAGGTCGTGATCACCGATGAAGCCCGGGGCCAGGAGTTCATCTACGAGCACCGGCTGGGGAAGCGGTTCCAGATGGAGGCGAGCGCCCGCACCGCGTTTGACGGCCTCCCCGACGCGTTCGACGGCGTGACCGGAGCCCTGAAGTTCAACGTGTGGCACAGCCTCGAGCGCCGCGCGCTCGCGAGTGTGGGACTCGAGGCAACGCCCCCCATCGGACGGCAATCCGTTTGGGAGGTGGAGCCCTTCCTCGCCTTCGGCGCGGCGCCCGCGTCGGCTGTCGTGCTGCAGGGCCAGATCGTGACGACCTGGGAAGAGAGCGCGGGCGTCACGGCCTGGTCGTACCGCCTCGGCGTGGGCCGGGAGATCGGCCGCGTGGTGCCGATGGTCGAAGCCGGTTGGACCGTTCCCACCCACGGGGAGAGCACCCTGTCGCTGTACCCGCAGATGTGGGTCCAGTTGTCGCGCCTGGGCCACGTGGCGGCGTCGGTCGGCGCCGAGCTGCCCGCCACGGGACCGGAGCCGCGACATCCGCGTCTCGTCGCCTTCGTCTTTTGGGACTACGGAGACGCACCGCTACTGCGGGGCTGGTGACGATCCCCCGTTCACGTTGAAGCGCTGAATCGTCTGGGCGAGCTTCGCGGCCGCGACCGACAGTTGCTGCGAGGTCGTGGTCAGCTCGGCGAGTGAAGCGATCTGCTGCTCCGTGGCGGCCGAGGCCTGCTCCGCTCCGAGCGCGGCCGTTTCGGCGATCCCCGCGACTTCCTCCATCCGCTGCACCACTTCGCGGATGCGGCGCGCCTGGCCCTCGGTCTCTCCCGCGAACGCACCGGCGAAGCGCACGGTGGTGTTCAGGTCGCCGAAAATGGCGTCCAGCGCCTGCCGCACCGCGGTGGACACGACGCCCACGCCCTCGGCCGTCCGCCGACCTTCGCCCATCGCGGCGATCACCTCGCCGATCTGGTCCTGGGTCTGGCGCACGCGCGCACGTACCTCATCCGCCGTGCGCGCGCTCTGCTCGGCAAGCTTCCGCACTTCGTCCGCCACCACACGGAAGCCGAAGCCGTGTTGCCCCGCGCGGGCCGCTTCGATGGCGGCGTTCAACGCCAGTAGGTCCGTCTGGCTGGCGATCCGCGTGATGGCGTCCACGAGCTTCCCGATCTCGCGCGAGCCTTCCTCCAGCCGGCCGGCCGCCCCCGACACCTGGTCCAGGTGATGGACCAGCGTCACGAGCAGCTCGCTGGCCCGGGCGATCTCCACGCCATGTCGTTGCGCCTGTTGCGCCACGCCGGAGACCTGGCGCTCCGCTTCCTGCGCCCGGGTGTGCAGCTGCGCCGCGACGCCGGCGGCGGCTTCCGAATCCTCACGCCCGTGACCGATGAGCTGGCGCTGGCGTGCGGTGCCGTCGGACAGCTGTTGCGCGGTGGCGGAGATCTCCTGGGACGCGGCCTGCAGCTCTTGAGCCGACGCCGCGAGCTGCTCGGCCATGGCGGCGAGGTCTTGAGACTCCTGCTGCACCTGCCTGACGATGCCGGCGATCGCGTCGGTGGTCCGGTTCACGCTCACGCCCAGAAACCCCAGCTCGTCCACTTCGTCGTCCTGCACCTTCACCCGCAGGTCGCCTGCCTCGACCTGAGCCAGCGTCTCCCGCGCTGCCCGCAGGCGGTCCACGAGCCGCGTGAGCATCGGAACGAGCGCGACGCACACGAACCCGAGCACGAGCGTCTCCTGCGCGAATACGCTCCATGCCCAGCCGGGCGATCCTTGACTGAGCCGGACGGCGGTGACGAGCGCGAAGCCGGTAAGGTTCAGGAGCAGCGCCTGCCAGGCCTCACTCTGGCCGAGGTAGAGCGCCGCCTGGAGCGGCGCGATCAGATACGCGACGTACAGCAGGTGTCCGGTCGGTCCGAGCGCGTAGACCACGGTGGAGATCATCGCGGTGCCGATGGCGATGTTGAGATAGGGGAACCAGACCTGGAAGGGGCGGTCCCGCGCCACGCGACGCATGCCGTGGTTGACGGCCCCAAAGACGATGGTGAAGGCCGCAATGAAGAGCCACGAGACGGGCACGATTCCCACGAGGCGGACGGTCGCGAGCAGCAGCACACCGATGCCGACAAACCCCCAGCGGGTGCCGGTGTTCGCCAGCACGTACTGGCGCTGCTTGGCGCGCTCCTCGTCGGCGAGCTGCTGGGTGAGATCGGCCGCGTCGGGCATGGCAGGGAAAATGGCCCGGCGCGATGGGCGGGGGTAGAGGCCCCTACATCCGGAGCAGGTAGCTCAGCTTGAAGAAAAAGCCGTCGTCGGTGCGGGAGAGGTTCCGGAACTGGAACGCGTCGGCCTCGGTCAGTGACGCGCCGTACCCGACGAAGAGGACGGTGCCGGGGACGGGCTTGTACGAGAACAACACGTCGTTACGGAAATCGTTCGTGACCGAGGCGCGCGCGACGTTGCCGTTCACGAACAGAGGCTGCCCGGTATGCGGGTCGCGCAGCGCGACCTGATCCTGCGCGAGATACTGCCCCACGTACCGCACGAAGATCGCCCGCGTGAGCTGATACTCGAGTTTGAGTCGCGGGATGTTGGCGGTCGAGAAGCGGCTCCCGTCCGGCGCCCGAGTGAGCCGCTGGTGCACCCATCGGGCTTCGATCCGGAGCGCGGGCGTGGGGCGGAATTGTGTGACGGTCACGAGCGTCACCTGTCGCCCTTCGGACGCTTCGGGAAAGAGGGGCGTCGCGCCCAATCCGACGGTGGCGCTGCTGGTGACGGCCCGATTGGGCGTGTTGATCGTCAGGGACGCGGCAGGCAGGTGGTACAGCGGGTGCGGCACTACGAAGGGAGTCGCACCGACCGAGTAGCCCGCGTAGTCCGCCGGGTCGAATCCGAAATGGTTCAGGCTCAGCGAGAGCACGCCTTGCCAGCCGCCGCGCAGGTTGGCGATCCAGTTGTTCTGGAGCGTGTCCTCGACGGTGGGTCCCAGCCCGAAGTCCTCATACTTCCAGATGGGGACGTACTGGACGATGGCCGTCAGTTGTTCCAAGAGCGCGCCCGGACGGCCATACCAGCTGAATCGGTTGTAGGTCCGGGCCGCCACGATATCAGTGCGGTTCACGAATCCGCTCGTGTCCTGGAAGTTCCGCTCCAGGCCGAGCAGCTCGAAGTGGTTGCCATACGCGCGCCCCGTGCGGTCGGCGAACGTGATATCCCACAGCTTGCCGGCGCGGCCGCCTGCCGTGTCCCGCGTCCAGGCGCCCGCGATCTGCACCGAGGAGAACCAGATGTTGCGCCACACCACGCGAGCGTCCACGCCGAACACGCGGTTGTACTCGTTGCCGTCGATGCGATCGGTGTAGGCGAGCCCGAGGGTCGAGGTCGGCCCCAGATCCCGCCGCAGGCGCAGCATGTTGTAGACGGGGTTACCACCCGTCGCCGACTGATCCTGATTGTCGACGGCGCCGAGATACGCGATCCCCGTTCCCCCGACCTTGCCCGCGAGCTTCGCACCGAACACCGGCTGCACGATGCGCCGCGTATAGATGAGCTGGTTGGGAGTGTCGAACTGCTCGAGACCCTCGAGAAAGAACGGCCGCTTTTCCGGATAGAAGAGCGCGAACCGCTGGTTCAAGGTCACCTGGCCGACATCGGCCTCGACCTGGGAGAAGTCGGGATTGGCCGTGCCTGTCATACTCAGGTTCTGCGTCAGGCCCCAGCGCACCGTGCCCGCCACTTCGGGGGTGCCCCGGTAGTCGTAGCCCGCCGATGTCGGCGCGCCGTCGACCTTGGTCGTGAACTCGGGGGTGAGATCGAGGACCAGACCGCGCCGCAATTGCGTGAGGCCGACCAGCCGGCCGGACTGAATGAGGAAGCTCGCGTTGGCCCGGACGGCGGGCGTCCAGGTCTCCTCGTACCCGGAATGCTGGGTTTCCCGAACGATCTGGATGCCCCAGTCCTGCGGATCGGCACTCTGGTAGCGCAGGCTTTTGAACGGGATACGTACCTCGACCTCGTACCCCCAATCGGTCACGTGGCCGCGCGACTCGTAGACGTAGTCCGGGTTGAGGTCGATGGTGGCGTCGAACCGGCCGCCGGCGCTCGGACCGCCGGCCGCCCCCGCGCCCACGCCATCGCTCCACACACCGTCTTCCTGAACACCCAGCGGATTCACCGCGAACATCGTGGCCCGCCGGTGGTCGAGATACGTGTCGAGCAGGATCTCGATGCGGTCGTCGGCGTCGATGTTGTCGCGGTCGGCGAGCGTGGCCCGCACCACGTGCCCGTGCGCTTCGTAGGCGCGGATCCCGAAGTAGATCGCGTCCGACGCATACCACACGAGCACCGCCGTCGAGTCGTCCGCCGGTCGGCCGTCCACCGGGCGGTACTGCGAGAACCCCGTAAGCACCGCCGCGCGATTCCACACCGGCTCGTCCAGGACACCGTCGATCTTCACGACGTCCTCAAATCGCGGGATGCGCACGTCGAGCTGTCTTGACACACCGGAATAGGTGCTGCTCTGGTATGAAGCGCCCGTCTGCAACAGTAGGAGGACGGCGAACATGGGAAGAACATAAACGGGGAGAAGGGAGAGGGGAGAGGTTCGCTCCGGCGGCACGCGGCTGCCCGATCCGCGGGCCGCCTACGAACCGTCACGTACCTCTCCCTTCTCTCCTCTCCCTTTTTGGTTCTTACTGACTATTCGTATCTCAACGCTTGAATCGGATCGAGGCTCGCCGCCCGGCGAGCCGGCCAGATGCCGAAGAAGAGGCCGACGGCCGCGCTGAAGACGAACGCCAGCAGGATGGCGAGGGGCGAGATGAGGGTATTCCAGTGCGCCAGCTTGGACAACACGACGGCGCCGAAAGAGCCGATCAGCACGCCGATCAGACCGCCCACGAGGCACAACACGAGCGCCTCGACCAGAAACTGGAAGAGGATGTTGAAGCGCGTCGCCCCGAGCGCCTTGCGCACGCCGATCTCGCGGGTGCGCTCGGTGACCGACACGAGCATGATGTTCATGATGCCGATGCCGCCCACGAGCAAACTCACGGCGGCGATCCCCGCCAGCAGGTACTTGAACGTGTCCGTGGTCTGCTGGAGCGTGGCCAGGATGTCAGTCTGATTGCGGATCTGGAAGTCGTTGTCCTGACCGGGGCGGATCTTGTGCTGGCGCCGCAGCACGCGCTCGATCTCGATCATAGCGAGGTTCATCGATTCCAGATCGCGCGCCTGCACCGTGATGTCGCGCAGCCGGTCCGTACCCATCACGCGATAGCGCGCGGTCTGGAGTGGGATCAGGATCTGCTCGTCCGGATTGAAGAACGACCCCTGGGAGCCCTTTTCCGACAGCACGCCGATGATCTCGAACGAGATGCTGCGGATCATGATATCCTGCCCGATCATCGCATCGCGGTTCGAGTTGAGCATCTGCGGCACGGCGGACCCGAGGACTGCGACGCGGCGGCGTGCGGCATCGTCCCCCGCGGTGAACATGCGGCCGGCCGTTATCGTGTAGTTATGCACGGTCTGGTAGTTCGGCGTCGTGCCCATCACGGTGACGTTGATGTTCTGATCGGCCCTCTGCACCTGTAGATTCGCCGACAGCTCGGGGACCACGGCGCTCAGGTACCGGGCGTTGTTCGCGAGCGCCGTGTCGTCATCCATCGTGAGGCTCACCCGATTGCCGCTGGCGACACCGCGCATGAAGCTCTGGCCGGGGTAGATGCTGAGCAGGGTGGGCCCGAGCGCCTGAATCCGGTCCTGCACCGCCTTCTGCGCACCCGAGCCGAGCGCGATCATGGTGATCACGGCGCCAACGCCGATGATGATGCCGAGCATCGTGAGGAGCGAGCGGAGCTTGTTGGCCCGAAGCGCCTCGAGCGCCACCCGGATGATCTCGCCGAGGAGCATCGTTACCTCGACGCCGTCCCCGAGAGCACGACCACGGTGTCCTGGTCCGAGAGGCCCGCCGTTACCTCGATGTAGTCCTGATCGGTGAGCCCGGTGCGGATGGGGACCACTGTGATCTTTCCCGTGCGCAGCGCGAACACGATGTACCGTCCGCCGGTCGTGCCACCTGGGGCCGCGGACCCGCCTCCCGGGGCGGCCTGGAACTGGGCCCGGACCTGAGCCAGTACCGCCTGCTCGGCCGGGGTGAGCTCCTGCCCCGTCATCCGCTTGGCGAACGCCGTCTTCACCTGCTCCGGCGTGACGCCCGGTGGCAGTGTGATCACTCTCCCGCCCGGCGTCGTGAACGTCGCGCCACCGGGTTTGCGCTCCGCCGCATGTAGCTTGCCCCCGTCCGTAAGCGCCGTGTCGGCGCCCGCGCGGGGCGTCGGATCACCGGCACCGGCCGACGCCAGCTGTTGCTGGACCGTCCGCAGGTCGAGGCCGAGCACGCCGGCCGCGGAGGCCACGTCGCGCGGCGTCCGCAGCGCGGCGTTCGGCACCGCCAGCACCCCCTGGCGTTGTCCGATGTGGATCTCGACCTCTGTATTCATCCCGGGCTTGAGCACGTGCCCGGGGTTCGGGATGTTCACCTCGACGGGGAACATGGTGACGTTCTGGGTCACCTGTGCCTGCGGCTCGATCTTCAGGACGCTGCCGTCGAACGTGCGGTTGGGGAAGGCATCCACCGTGATGGTCACCGGCATCCCGGACTGCACCGTGCCGACATCGGTCTCATCGACCAGCGCCGACACCTGCACGGTGTCGAGGTTTGCAATCTTGAGGATCACGGTGCCGCCGCCCACGTCATTCGTCGGGCTCGAGATGACGGTCCCCAGCACGGCATCGAGCTCCAGCACGGTCCCGGTGATCGGGGCTCCGAGGTGCGTGTCCTCCATGGCATCCTTCATCGTCTGCAGGTTCGCTTGCGCGGTGACCACCGCCGCCTGGGCCGTCGCGGCCGCGAGCTGCGCGGAATCGTAGCCCGCCTGCGTGATCGACTGCGTTTGATACAGGGCCTGGCTGCGCTTGAGCTGAGCGGTCGCGTTGTCGAGCTGCGCCTTCGCGACGGCCAGATTGGCCTGGGCCTGCGTCAGGTTGTTCTGCGGAATGCGCGGATCGACCTTAGCGAGCAGCTGGCCTTTCTTGACCTCGTCGCCCGTTTGCACCGGCATGTCGAGGATCTCACCCGAGGCCTTGGACTTGACGCTCAATGTGAGGATCGGCTGGATCACGCCCGAGGCGGTTGCGGACACCACGATGTCGCGCCGAGCCACGGCGACCTTTTGGTACGGCAGGGCCTGCTCGGCCTTGCGGCAGGAAGCCAACGCCAACAGGAGCCCGGTCACGGACGCAAGCGCGTCGCGGAAACGGCAGCGCATGACTACCTCGCCCCGCTCGTTTGCGCCGGCTGCTGTCGCAGGCCCGGGAGCCCGCCGCCGGTCACGTTCTGGAAGCGCTGCTTGAACTGCTGCTGGGACTGCACCAGCGAGGCACTCGGGAGGACCAGGACCGTGTCCTTGTCAGTCAGGCCGGCCGTGACTTCGATGTAATCCTGATCCGACAGACCCGTCTTGATCGGCACCGGCATGACCTTCCCGGCGCGGCGCGCGAACACGATGTAGCTGTTCCCCTGACCGCCCCGCGAGCCCCGGGCCGCATTGCCACCACCGCCCGACCGCTGCGACCGGCCGACGACCTGGGCAAGGAGGGCACGCTCGGCGGCCGTGGGCTCGCCGCCGCTCCTCATCTTGGAGATCGCGGCCTGCACCTGCTCCGCCGTCACGCCCGGCGGGAGTGTGACGACTCGGCCGTTGGGGGTCGTGTAGGTTCCCGGGCCCCCGGATTGCGCCTGACGGCCGGCCGTAGTGTCGGCGGTGCGCTGGCCGGGAGCGCCCGCCGCCGACGCTGCGGCGAGCTGCTGATCCACCGCCTGCGGATCGAGGCCAAGCACCGCGGCCCCGGACGCCACGTCACGCGGGGTCCGCAGTGCGGCGTTCGGTACCGCCAGTACGCCGTCGCGCCGTCCCGTGTGAATCCGCACCTCCGTGTTCATCCCGGGCTTGAGCAGGTGTCCGGGGTTCGGGATGTTCACGAAGACCGGAAACGTCGTCACGTTCTGCACGACCTGAGCCTGCGGCCCGATCTTCAGGACGATGCCGTCGAAGCTGCGGTTCGGGAACGCGTCGACCGTGATCGTCACCGGGAGCCCGGGCTGGACCCGGCCGATATCCGTTTCCGCCACCATCGCGGAATCCTGAACTGTGTCGAGGCTCGCCATCTTGAGAATGACCGTGCCACCACCCAGGGTGGGGCTCGAGATCACCGTACCGAGCACCGCATCCAGCTCGAGGATGGATCCGGTGATGGGCGCGCGCACCTGCGTGTCCTCCATCGCGTCCTTGGCGGTCTGGAGCATGGCCTCGGCTGTGACCACGGTCGCCGCGGCGGTCGCCTGGGCGAGCTTGGAGGCTTCGTATTCGGTCTCCGCAATCGACTGAGACCTGAAGAGATCTTCGCTTCGCTTGAACTGCGCTGTGGCAGTCTGCAGCTGCGCCCGGGCCTTGTCGACCGCGGCTTGCGCCTGCGCCAAATTCTGCTGTGGAATGCGCGGGTCGATCCGGGCGAGCAGCTGGCCCTTCTTGACTTCGTCACCGGTCTGGACCCGCATCTCGATGATCTCGCCCCAGGCCTTGGATTTCACGCTGAAGGTGAGGATCGGCTGCATCACGCCCGACGCACTCGCGGTGACCACGATGTCGCGGTGCTCGACGGGGACCGCTTCGTAGAGCGGCGCCGTCCGAGCTTTCTGGCACGCCGCGACGAGCAGCAGGACCGCGGCGGCCGGAGCTGCTGAGCGGGGGCGTATCATGGCCGCGAACGGCGCGGGGTGCTCTCGTCACGCTCGACGAGTCCGTCGCGCAAGTGGATCTGACGGAAGGCGTGCGCCGCGATGTCGGCTTCGTGCGTGACCAGCACGATGGTCTGTCCCGTGGCGTGCAACTCCTCGAACAGCCGCATGATCTCCTCGCCGGTCGCCGAGTCCAAGTTGCCGGTCGGCTCGTCGGCCAGAAGGATGGAGGGTTCGTTCACGAGCGCGCGGGCGATCGCCACGCGCTGGCGCTGGCCGCCGGAGAGCTCGTTGGGCTTGTGCTCCATGCGGTCGGCGAGCCCAACGTGCTCGAGTGCCCGCGCCGCCTGATCGCGGCGCTCTTTGGCGGCGAGCCCCGCGTAGATCAACGGCAGCTCGACGTTGTGGAGCGCGCTGGCGCGCGGCAGCAGGTTGAACGTCTGGAACACGAACCCGATCTCTTTATTGCGGATGCGCGCGAGATCGTCATCCGACAGGTCGCTCACCTTCTGCCCGTTGAGCCAGTACTCGCCGGCCGTCGGCGTGTCGAGGCAGCCGACGAGATTCATGAGCGTGGATTTCCCTGAGCCGGACGGGCCCATGATCGCCACGAACTCATTCTTCTTGATCTGGATGTTCACGCCGCGCAGCGCGTGCACCACCTCGCCGCCCATGTCGTAGTCGCGGGCGAGCTTGTGCGTGAGAATCACGATGTCCGGCAACGGCGTGTCGCCGGTGCGGAACGTCATCACCTCGGCGGTGGTCACAGCGGATGCCCCACCAGCGCTTCGAGCTGGGCGCGGGCGATGAGATAGTTGTACCGGGCCTGCACTTCGCTCACCTGCGCCTGCGTAAGATTGGCCTGAGCCGTGAGGAGGTCGAGCAAGGTGGCGGCACCCAACCGGTAGCGCTCCTGCTGGACTCGGACTGCTTCGGTCGCGGCGGCAACGTCGGCCCCCGCGATGTCGATTTGGGCGTTCGCGGTGAACAAGGCCGCGAGCTGCTGGGTGTACTGGGCATTCATCTGACGTCGCGTGTCCGCCGCCGTGGCGTCCGCGACGTCCCGGAGTACGGAGGCGGATACCTGATCCGCTTCACGGCTGAATCCATTGAAGAGCGTCCAACTCAGCGTGAAGCGGAGTGCCCAGTTGTTGACGTAGTTCTGTGTCGTTGACCAGGGCGCCACCCCAATACGACCCAAACTGTCGAGCCCCGTGTAGCCGTTCGAGTACGACAGCGACAGCGCCGGCCAGTATTCCGCGCGCGCAATGCCGGCCTGGGCCCTGGTGGCGCGAGCCTTCGCCTCGACCTGCTGTACCAGCGGTGAGGATTCCAACGCCTGCGCGCGGAGCGCCGTCGTGTCCGGAAGCGGCGGGAACGCGGTATCGGGGACGGCGCGGACCAGCTGGTCCACACCGACCTGGCGTCCGAGGCTCGCCTGCGCGGCGGCCAGGTTGGCCTGTGCCTGGAGCAGCGCGAGCCGAGCATTGCCAAGGTCGACCCTGGAGGTCAGCGTGTCGGAGCGGGTGGCCGCGCCCGCCTGGAACTTGTTGACGGAGATCTGGAGCTCTTCTTTGGCACGGTCCAGCTGCGCCTGCGCCACGCGCACGAGCTCTTCATCGGCGAGGGCCGTGAAAAAGGCTTCCGCCGTCGCGGCGGTTACGACGTACCGCTGGTTTACGACGCCAGCGTCGGCCGCGTCCTGGGTGGCGGACGCCGCGCGCTTGGACGCGATGCGTTGAAAGCCATCGAACAAGTTGAGGGTCAAACCCAGCGTGCCCGAATAGGACGTGTTCGAGGGCGCGATGACGATCTGTCCCGTTGACGGGTTGTAGCGGTTTGCCGAGCTCAGGTTGGATGACCCGCTCGCGGTGATGGTCGGCAGGAACGCGCCGGAGGCGGAAAGCTGGTTTGCGCCGGCGTTCCGCTGATCGCCCCGGGCTTGCACCATAGCAGGCTGGACATCGAGCGCCCGCCGCACCGCTTCTTGGAGGGTAATCTCCAGCGGCGCCTGCGGAACCACGGGCGCCTGCTGCGCGATGAGCCTCCGCGCCCCTCCGCCGGTCGCGCACAGCGCCGAAACGATTCCCGCCAGCACTGCCCGTCGCACGAGCATCACTTCTTCTGGCCCCCGGAATCGGCCCGTTCCTGATCCTTCTGATGCCGGTACCGGGTCACATGGTCGCGGTACTTCACCTGCTGGTCTGGGGTCAGATGCCGCGACACCTCGGAGTCCATCAGGGCCCGCATCGAGTCGAACCGCGGGCGGACCGTCTCCCACACCGCGCTCATCCGGGTCCAGTGGCGTTGGAGGATGGCGCGGACCGAGTCGTGCTGCACCGGCGTGAGGCGCAGCTCGTCGTCCAGGTCGCTCATCATCCGATCGATCCCGCGTGGACGCTCGGGCGCCGCGGCGGCCGCGTACCGAACCCACAGCGCCCGGCCCCCGGCACCGACCGCGGCACCGGCGGCGAAGGTGGCGGCGAGCAGCATCACGGCCCACGTCCTCGAGCGATTGAGCATAACGGCCTTCTCCTTCTACTGGTTGTCGATCACCGAGGCGAGAACGATTTCGACCTCCCGCGGATGGGCCGGCGGCGACAGGAGCACATCCGTCATCGTAGGCCGCGGGGCCGGCGCGGCGACCCCCGCCCGGCCGACGAAATAGCCGGCGGCGACCGCCACGAGGATCGCGGCGGCCACACCCGCGCGCGCCCACCGGGCGAGCACGTGGTCCCACGACGGCGCAGGCACCTCTGCCGCCCGGGCGAGCACGCGCGCGACGAACGCGGCGTTCCCGACCTCGCCGTCCTCCGGGTCGAGCGCCCGGCGCAGTGCTTCTCCGAGCACCGGATCGCGCCGGTGGTCGAACAACGTTGGGTCTCTCATCCGTCCTCCTTCCAATCCACGAGCAACGCGCGCAATCGCCGCCGCGCGTGAAACACCTCGGATCGCACGGTTCCCTCGGGAATGCGAAGGATTTCGGCGATCTCGCCGTGCGAGTAGCCTTCGACGTCGAACAGCACGACGGCCATGCGCCGTCGCTCCGGGAGCTCCGCCAGCGCCTCCCGCAACCGCTCAGCCAGTGCGCGCCGCTCGGCAGTCGTATCGGGGCGCGGGCCGCCCGCGACGAAACCGGGGTCGAGCGGCTCCGCGCGTCGCACGGTGCGACGGCGGCGGCGATCGGTGGCGGCGTTCGCGACGATGCGCAGGAGCCACGGACCGAAGGGCCGCCGCCGGTCGTACTGCTCGAGCTTCACGAGCGCAGAGAGCATGGCGTCCTGCGCGGCGTCGTCCGCATCCTCCGGATTGCCGAGCACCGCGTGTGCGACGCGTCGTGCAACACCGGCATACCGTTGGACGAGCGTGCCGAACGCCGCGCGGTCTCCCGCCGCGGCGCGCGCCACCAAGTCTGCCTCGTCCTGCTCAGCTATACGCGCGGCCTGCCGTGCGGGTTGGAGGGGCCCGGAGGGGCGTGGGGGCTCAGCCATCGTCCGCGTCCCGCGTGCGCCGCCGGTCGAAGGCGTAGACGCTGAACGCCAGCGCCAGGGTGAACGCGCCGGCGGCCAGCACGATACCGACGACGCGCGGGAAGGCGAGGAGCAGGCCGCCCGCGATCGCGCACCCCAGCGCCGCCGTCGCGGCCATGGCGCGACGCAGCCCGCCGGCGACGCGCCGCAGCGCTACGACGGCGACGGCGCCAAGCTCGTAGCCGGAGCGCTTGTGAGGTACGTCGCTCGCGTCCGGCGCCACGCCCGTCGCAGGCGTTCCCACCAGGCGGGCCGGGAGCCGCATGCGTCGCGGCTGCAGCACGACCTCCACGCTCGACGCGAGGTCGTGCCGGAACTGGCGGGCGAGATCCTCCGTGAGCTGCTCGCACTCGGCCGCGAGGTCGAGTTCGTAGTTCGTCAGCAGGCTCGAGACGTTCAGGTTGCTCGATCCGACGCGCGCCCAGCGCCGGTCCACGAGCATGGTCTTGGCGTGAATCATCGGGCCCTGGTACTCGTACACGCGCACGCCGGCGCGCAACAGGTCGCGATAACCGACGCGCGTGAAATTGCGGAGCACCGGCAGATCCGTGGCGCCCGGGACGAGAATCCGCACGTCCACGTCGCTCTTTGCGGCGTCCACGAGCGCCGCGTACAACGGGGCCGGCGCGACGAGGTACGCGTCGGTGATCCAGAGGCGCTCGGCGGCGCTCGCGGCGAGCAGCTGCACCGTCCGGTACACACGCGCGCGTCCCGGCACGCCTTCCACCGGGCGCACGGTGGAGCCGCCAGCCGTCGGGGGGTCGGCATCGAGCTCGTCGGGCGGGAGGGCAGGGCCGGCACGGCTCCAGATGCGGGCGAACGCGCCATCGAACGCGGCCGCGGCGGGTCCGGACACCGCGACCATCGTGTCACGCCACGGCCGGCGACCGCGGGCCTGGTCGCCCGCCCACTCGTTGCCGATGCACAGGCCGCCGAGCATCGCCCACCCGCCATCCACGACCAGCAGCTTGCGGTGGTCACGCGACAGCAGGTTGAAAGCCTGCCGCGTGAGGAGCGGATTGAAGGCGCGCACCTCGACCCCGGCCCGGACGAGCCGGCGCCAGAAGCTTCGAGCAGTGCCGAGTGAGCCGAGCGCGTCGTACAGCACGCGCACGCGGACGCCCGAGCGTGCGCGCTCCACGAGCGCGTCGGCAAAGCGCTGGCCGGTCGCGTCGTCGCGGATGATGTAATTCTCGAAATGGATCCAACGCTCCGCCGCCCCAATCCCGGCCAACATCGTGTCCAGGGCACGTGGGCTGTCGGCGTAGTGCTCGAGGCGGTTGCCGCCGATTGGCCGCGCGCCGGCAGCGCGGTCGATGGCCAGCGTCAGCTCGCCGCGCTCGGGCGGTGGGGCCGTCGACCTCGCGTCGGCGCGCGCAACCGTGGTGGAGCCGCTCACGCTACCGGCGCCTGCGCGCCGAGGCCCAGCGCGCCCTCGACCGGACGGAGCGCCTGGATCACGAAGGCGATGTGCTCGTCCAACGGCACGCCCAGCTCCGTCGCTCCCTGATCGACTTCGTCCCGGTTTACACCCTTGGCGAACGCCTTGTCCTTGAGCTTCTTTTTCACGGATTTCACCTCCAGATCCGCGAAGCTCCGGGACGGACGCACGAGCGCGCACGCCACCAGGAAGCCGCACAGCTCGTCCACCGCGAACAGCGTACGGGCCATCGGCGTGTCACGCGGCACGCCGGTGTACGTCCCGTGTCCGAGGATCGCGCGGCACACGGGCTCCGCGACCCCCTTCTCGCGGAGCAGCCGCACCCCCCACGCGGGATGTCCCTCGTCGGGCGAGTGTTCGTGGTTTGGATACTTCTCGTAATCGAAGTCGTGCAGCAGGCCCGCCATGCCCCACGTCTCCGGATCCTCGCCGGACTTGCTCGCGTACGCGCGCATCGCCGCCTCGACCGCCAGCATGTGCTGGCGCAGCGAGGGGGACTGCGTGTGCTCGTGCATCAGGGCGAGGGCTTCGGCTTTGTTCATGTGTCCGTTCTCATAAACCCCGGGCCGTCGGCCCCGGGGTCAGCCGCGCGCTAGGGCTCCGTGTCGACGTCCCACCGTTCCGCCCACAGCTCGGCCATCAACAATGGCCACAGCTTGCGGGCGTTGTTGCGCCGGCCGCTCCGGTGCTCGGCGAGCAGGCGCGGCGTCGGGGCATTCTTGAACAGCCGCGGTGCCGCCAGGTACCGGTCCGCTAACGGCGCGAGCCCGGCGTTGAGCCACCGCGCCACCGGCACGGAGAGGCCGCGCTTCCTGCGCCGGATCACGGTGCGAGGTACGAGGCCCACGGCCGCTTCCTTTAATATCGCCTTGGTGGTAAAGCCGTGCACCTTGAGCTCCGACGGCGCCGGGAGGACCAGCTCCATCACCTCGCGGTCGAGATACGGCGCGCGCGCCTCGATGGATGCGAGCATTGTCCCCCGGTCCACCTTCACGAGCAGATTGTCCGGTAGATAGGTGAGAAAATCGAGCCACAGGATGCGGTTGAGGGGATCGGTCCGGGGAAACGTGGTCAGCCGGCATGCGACGTCGGCGATGGGGCCTCCCCCCCGAGCCTCCCCCGCCCCCCTCGCCTGGTTGGGGCCCATCGCGCCGAACCAGGACAAGTGGCGTTCGAGCCATGGCAGCTCCGCCGCGGTCACGAACTGCTTGAGCAGGAACTCGAGCGTAACCTTGCCGGTGGACGCCGGCCATCGCTCGACAGCCCAGCGGAACGCGCGTCGCAACGCCCGGGGGAGGCGCAGGTACGCGAGCGCCGCCGTGTGACCCAGGTATGTGGGGTAGCCGCCGAACAGCTCGTCCGCGCCCTCTCCCGAGAGCACGACTTTCACGTGCTCACGCGCGGTCTCCGCCAGGAGATACGTCGGCAGGATGGCGGGATCGCCGATCGGCTCGGCGAGCGCGCGGGTGACGGTCTCGAACGCCCGCTCGAGCGCCGCCTCGTCCGCCGTGACCACGTGGTGCACGGTGCGGATGTCGTGGGTCACGGCCTCGGCGTATGAGCTCTCGTCGTAGCCCCGATCCAGGAACTTCACCGAGTAGGTGTGGATCTTTTCGCCTGCCATGACGCGCGCCGAGGCCGCGGCGAGCAGCGACGAATCGAGGCCGCCGCTCGTGAACACGCCGACCGGCACGTCCGACATGAGCTCGCGCTCCACAGCGCGAAGCAGCACACCCTGCAGCGTGGCCGGAGAGTCGAGGCGCGACCTCCGGGCGGCGACCTGCGCCGGGTCCCAATAGCGGTGCAAGGAGACGCCGGTCCGATCCGCCACGAGGACGTGCGCGGGCTCGACCTTCGAGATGCCTTCGAGCATCGTCAGTGGAGCCGGCACGTAGCCCAGCGCGCCGTAGAGCGCGGCCGCCCTGGAATCGAGGCGCCGGCGCTGGTCGGGGTAGGCGAGCAAGGCCTGAACCTCGGAGGCGAACCGCAGCTCGCCCTCTGCCTGGACCCAGAAGAGCGGCTTTTCTCCGGCGCGGTCGCGCGCCAGGATGAGGCGCTGACGTCGATCGTCCCAGATGGCGAGGCCGAACATGCCTTCGAGCCGCGCTATACCGTCGGGACCGAGCCGCTCGTACAGGGGGACGATGGTCTCGATGTCGCCCGTCGAGCGGAACGGATAGCCGGCCCGGACGCCCGCGTCGCGCAGCTCGCGCGCGTTGTAGATCTCGCCGTTACAGACCATCCAGATGGAGCGGTCGGGATTCTGAAACGGCTGGTCGCCGGTGGTGAGGTCCATGATGGCCAAGCGGCGGGCGCCGAGACGGGCGCGCTCGTGGCCCACGATGCGTTCGCCGTCGGGACCGCGGTGCGCGAGCGCGGCCGCCATGGACGCGATGCAGTCGGGGTGCTTGAGCGGAGCGCCGGTGAGGGAGACGGCGCCGAAGATGCCGCACATTACCGCCCCCTTCCCCGGCCCCGGGGAGGTGGCGGAGGTTGGGAAGGTGGTGAGACCGTGCGAGGGAGGCAAGGGCCGTACGCCGCGTAATGGTCGTCCGCCACGAGGAGCGGCAGCGCGCCGCCGAGCGCACTGCGCGCCTCGCGGTTCCCAGCGCTCGTGAGAAACACCGTTGAGACGGAACAGCGCGCGAGCACTTCCTTCCAGTCTTCGGCCGGGAGCAGGGGCGAGCCCGGGAGGGCGCGGAACCGTGCCACGTTGTCGGCGATGTAATTGCTCGTGAGCTCGGCGCCGGTGGCGGTGGCCACCGGAATGACCCGTCGCAGGTAGAACGGGAGGGACGGCGGGTATGCGAGCACCCCGAGCACGGCGCCGGAGCCGCCGGTCTCGCGCAACGCCGCAGCGGTGGCGTTGGCGACGGCCCCGGACGAACGGTCCTCCCCCACCGCGGTCAACAACTTCCCGGAGAGCAAGGGGATCGTCATCACGACGACCGAGTACCCGAAGATGATCGTGCGGGGCCGCCCTGCGAGGGCGCCGAGGGCGACGAGGGCAGCCGAGCAGAGGGCCACGATCCCGAGCGCGACGGCGGTGGGCGGGATGGCGGCCTTTTCGGCCGACGTCAAACTGATTGGTGCCGGCAGCCAGCGCGTGAGCGCTACGAGGGCCAAACCGAGCAGGGTGGCGACGATGACGTAGGCGCGCGCGGCGGTGGCACTGCCTCCGGAGGACACATTGCGCGTGGCCGCCAGCGCGAACGCCGGGACGAGGGGCAGCACGTACTGCGGCAGCTTGGACTGGTTGAGGGACAGGAAGAGCAGGGGCACGATCACCCAGCAGGTGAGCAAGAGCGCCTCGCGCGCGGGCGGATCGCGCCGCGCGTCCCAGGCGGCGCGCCAGTGTTTCACCCGCCCCAGCGCGGGCACGATCCAGGGATACGCTGCCAGCGGCAGGATCGGCAGGTAGTACCAGAACGGTGCCGTCCGGTGAAAGCTGCGCGTGGTCATCCGCTCGAGCGTCTCGCGCACGAAGACGTAATGCGGGAAGTCCGGGTGCCTGATGGCCACGGCGACGAACCATGGCAGCACGATCGCGACGAAGGCCGCGAGCCCGCGCCACGGAAACAGCCGGCGCACGGACGTCCCGATCAGAAGGGCGTGCGCCACGAGGGCGAGCAACGGGATGGCGAGGGCGATCGGGCCCTTGGTGAGGGCGCCGATGGCGAGCGCGCCCCAGGCAGTGACGGGCCGCTCGTCCCAGAACCAGAGCATCGCTCCGGTCGTGCACAGGGTGAGCGTGCTGTCGAAGATGGCGGTGCGGGCGTATGCCAGGGGCAGGACCATGGTGGCGTAGGCGAGCCCCGCGATCCACCCGGCTTCGTCACCCCAGCGGCGCCGCGCGAACGCCACGAGCAGCGCGATCGTGCCGAGGGTCGCGAGGTACGCGGGGAGCCGTGCGGCCGTTTCGGTGGGCCCAACGACCTCCATGACCGCCGCGGCGGCGGCGAAGTAGACGATCGGCTTGTCGAGGTAAGGGAGCCCGTCGAGATGAGGCACCACATAGTCATTCGATTGCGACATCTCGCGCGCGACCTCGGCGTTCCGGCCCTCGTCGGGATCGAACAGGCGATAGCCGCTCACGTTCCAGCCGAGCGCCACTGCGGCGAGGACGAGGAGCAATGGCAGCCCCGTGGGCGAGCGCGGGGGGGGGCGTGATGGCGAGGGCGGCGTGATGAGAATAAGCTTGGCGTGTGGGTGATCGAGCTCGGGCGCTAAAGCTATTCGAGCGCGCGTACCAGTGCCAGTTGGCGGGTGATCTGGCGGGCGCCATCCATCTATACCAGGCCTCGCTCGCCGAGCACCCGACGGCGGAGGCGTACACGTTCCTCGGCTGGGTGTACTCGTTCGAGCGGCGCTACGACGCCGCCATCGCCGAGTGCAAGCGCGCGATCGCCACGGATCCGAGCTTTGGGAATCCGTACAACGATATCGGCTGCTACCTGATGGCCCTCGGCCGCGACGACGAGGCGATTCCCTGGCTCAAGCAGGCCATGGATGCGACGCGTTACGAAGCGCCGCACTTTCCGCACGTGAACCTCGCCCGGATCCATGAAAAGAAGGGCCGCGTGCTCGACGCGGTGGCGGAGTACGGCCGCGCACTCGATAAGCTACCGGGATATGTGCCCGCGCTCACGAGGATGCGGAGGCTGCAGGGGAGGGTGAACTAATAAGATGACTTCGCTCTCGTTCCGTGACCCGGCCGCCGCGCGGGCGGGCGGATACGTCCTCGCGCTGGCGACTCTGCTCATCGCCGTCGGGCTCCTCTTCCATCCCGTGCCGGCCGGCGGATTCGAGGAGCGGCCCTCGGTCCTCCAGAACACCCCGTGGTGGGGACCGATCCACGTCGCGATCGCCGCCGGCTTCGTCCTGTGCATCCTGGGCACGCTGCTCATGCTCGTGGCCGGTGGCTCGCTCACCCGCGCATGGACGCTGGCGCTGGCCTGGGGCGCCATGACGGTCGGGATGGTCTTCTTCACCGGCGTCGCGCTCATCAACGGCTGGGTGATGCACTTTCTCGTGGGCCGCGGCGCGCCGGCGACGGACCCGGTGCTCTACGACGCGTTCAACCGACTGCTGATCGGGTACGGGTGGCTTGGCAATCCGCTCTTCCTGGTGGGCGTGACGACGCTCGCGTTGAGCGAGGTGTGGCGTCCCTGGCTCGGATTGCCCCGCTGGATCGCGTGGCTGGGCGCCGCGACCAGCGTACTCTCGTGGGGACGCGGGATCGGATCTGCGACCGGACTCTATTTCCTGGAGCCGCTCATCTTCGCGAATATCCCGGCGTTTCTCTGGCTCGGCTACACCGGATGGTTCATCGCGCGGGCCGCGCGCGACCAGAGCGTCGGCGGCGCCTGCGTGTGACGACCTGCATCGCCGATCAAGCGCACCCCGTTCCCCCGAGAGGCGCAGAGCGACCCGGCGCACCTGGTGGTAATGTTCCTGAAGGACGCGCCCGACACGAAGAACGTGAACGCGCTGCAAGCTGCCATCACCGGTCCCGAGGTCGAGAAAGCCCTGCGCACTCGCGGCACCGGTCGGAACTGGAACACCGTCCTGAAGCTGGGCGCCCTCATCTGAGAGCACGGCATGGCCTTCGACGAGAAGCTAGCAGGACGCATCCGCAAACGGCTCGGCAGGCGTGCCGGCCTCACCGAGAAACAGATGTTCGGTGGGATCGCCTTTCTGCTGAACGGCAACATGTGCTGCGGGGTGCACGGCGAGGAGATGATCGTCCGCCTCGCGCCCAAGGAGACCGAGGACGCCCTGTCCGATTCCCACACCCGTCCCTTCGACCTCACCGGCCGCCCCATGAAAGGCTGGATCCTCGTGAAACCGAAGGGGTTGACCACTGACGCCGCGCTGGGCAAATGGGTAGGCGTGGCGACCAAGTACGCGGGATCGCTGCCGGCCAAATGACGGTGTCGATTCCGGCCTCCCCCGAGCGACTACCTAGCGTCCACACCAGGTCACCCACGAGGCGAACGAGGAGGAGGAAGGCACCATGAAGTACCTGTGCATGATCTACTCGGAGGAAGGTGCATGGGGGAAGATGCCCCCGGCCGAACAAGAGAAGTGGTTGGGTGAGTACTTCGCGTTCAGTGACGGCATCAAGAAGAGCGGCCACTACGTCGGGAGCAACGCGCTCCAACCCACTCCCACCGCCACCACCGTTCGGGTGCGTAACGGCAAGGTCTCGACCACTGACGGACCGTTCGTCGAGACCAAGGAGCAGCTCGGCGGTTACTATCTGATCGAAGCCAAGGACTTGAACGACGCGATCCAGGTGGCCGCGCGTTGTCCGGGGGCGCGCCATGGGAGCGTGGAGGTACGGCCCATCATAGAGTACGAGCGTCCGTAGGGGTGCCCTGCCGGTGAGCGAGGACGTGGCCGAGCAGGTACGGCACCTGGTGGACGCCGTCTACCGCTCGGACTCGCGCCGCGTCCTCGCCACGCTGATCCGCCTGCTCGGCGATTTTGACCTGGCCGAGGAGGCGCTGCATGACGCGTTCGCGGCGGCGGTGGAGCGCTGGCCAAGCGACGGTGTCCCGGGGAGCCCGCGCGCGTGGCTGGTATCGACAGGCCGCTTCAAGGCGATCGATGCCATGCGCCGGCGGGCGAGGTTCGACGCGTCGGTCGGAGAGCTCGCCCGGCGGTTCGACGCAGCCGCGAACGACGCGAAGGAGTTGGAGGCGGGCGACGGCGTCGAGGACGATCGCCTCCGCCTGATCTTCACGTGCTGTCATCCTGCCTTGGCACCGGACGCGCAGATCGCCCTCACCCTGCGCGAAGTGTGCGGACTCACCACGGAAGAGATCGCCCACGCGTTTCTCACGCCCGCGCCTACCCTCGCGCAACGCATCGTGCGCGCCAAGGCAAAGATCCGCGATGCGCGCATTCCCTATGTAGTCCCCACGCATGCGGCACTGCCGGAGCGGCTCGACCAGGTGCTCCGGGTGATCTATCTCGTGTTCAACGAAGGCTACGCCGCATCGTCCGGGGCGTCGCTCACGCGGCACGATCTATCGGGCGAAGCGATTCGGCTGGGACGCCTGCTGGTCGAGCTGTTGCCCGAGCCCGAGGCGATGGGATTGCTGGCGCTGATGCTCCTGCACGAGTCTCGGCGCGTCGCTCGCACCTCCCCGACGGGAGAGCTGGTACTCCTTGCCGATCAGGATCGCTCCCTCTGGGACCGGGATCAGATCGCGGAGGGAACTGCGCTCGTGGAGCGCGCGCTCTCGTCACGCCGGATCGGTCCCTACACGCTGCAGGCGGCGATCGCGGCGGTGCACGCCGAGGCGGCGAGCGCCGAGGCAACGGACTGGGTGCAGATCGTGGGACTGTACGATGTGCTGGAGCGCGTCGATCCGACGCCCGTGGTCGAGCTCAACCGGGCGGTCGCGGTCGCGATGCGGGACGGCCCCGCGGCAGGCCTCGCGATCATCGACGCGCTGCTCGCGCGTGGCGACCTGGATGACTACCACCTGGCCCACTCGGCGCGGGCGGACCTGTGCCGCCGCGTGGGGCGGACCGCGGACGCCCGACGTTCCTACCAACGGGCGCTGGACCTCACGCGGCAGGAGCCGGAGCGGCGCTTTCTCGAACGACGGCTGCACGAGCTCGGCCTCAACGTCTGACCGGCGACGTCCCCCGATTTCGACTAGACTTGCCGGACCGCGTCGCGCAAGCAATTGTCGCACGACCTGCACGGGAGCGGCACATGACTGGAGGTCGGCGGCACCGTTCCGGCATCGCGGCCAGCCTGGCGATGGTCGCTTCCGCGCTGTCGTGCACCAACGAGAACATCACCCAGCCCCGGCTGACGCTCACGGAGCTGACTGTTGGCGTGCCGCTGACGGACAAGGTCTCTCGTGGCGGAGCGAAGGTATATGCGGCGGGCGTCTCGCCCGGTGTGGTGTATCGCGTCAGCGTGACCGGCCTTACGGACGACGTGGACCTCTACCTGTTTGGGGGTGACAGCTCGTTCTCCAGCCTGGTTCCATGCCTGATCGACGGGACCATCTTCTACAATACGACGCCTGAAGACTGTACCCTCATCGCCGGATACAGCAAGATGTTCATCGGTATCGACGGAACGTACGTCTCGGGGTCTACCGCGACCTACACGATCGAGGTGCTGCCCGTGACGTCGTCGAAGCGCCTCGCGGTCTCGACTCCGATTCCGGATTCCGTCGCCGGCGGAGGAGACACGTTGTATTCGGTCGCCGTCACGCCGGGCACGTCCTACACCGTGAGCATCACGGGGCTGACCGACAGCGCTGCCGGTCTCAACGTCGCCGATGGTGTGCAGGTCCACACGTCTTTCCCGAGCGCCTCGCCCAAGGATTTCACGGTGACCCCTCGGACACGGTGCAGTACTTCGCCGTGGACGGCTTCAATGTGGCCGCAGCGACGGGCTACTTTGTGATCATGGCCACGCCCGCGCCGGTCGTGGTCACGCCGATCGTCGGCACCTCGGGGAGCGTGCCTGCCGCGACGCCGACCATCGGATGGGTGCAAACGCCGAGCACGAGCCAGTACCACACCGACGGGCTATCCGCAGGCAGCCACGTCGTCAGTATCGTTGGCGTGACCGCGGCTGCGGATTTTCACGTGTATCCGGACGGGACGTATTCGCTCGAGTCCGCGTGCACGCACTCAACGACCGGTGTGAGGGAATGCATCGTACTGGGCCCGTCGGCATACTTCGCCGTGTCCGCGGGGCCGCTGAATACGGTCGGCGCCGGCTACATCATGTTGGTCTGGTAGTGGCTTCCCCAGAGGTGAGCGAGAACCTTTTGAGTCTGGTGGCCCCGCGGCGCGGCCATTTTCGCCTCGAATCCGGCCATCACTCCGGTCTCTGGCTGGATCTCAGTCGGATGTTCATCGAACCGCGTCGTGTCCAGCCCTTCGTTGTGAACCTCGCCCGCGCCATCCAACCCTACGATGTGGCAGGTGTATGCGGGCCCCTGGTCGGGGGCGCGTTGCTCGCTCAGATGCTCGCCTCCGCGCTCGACGTGGAATTCTTCTTCACGGAACGTGAGTTACCGAGGGCCCGCGACGGGTTGTATGGCGTGCGATACCGTCTGCCGGACGGAGTCCAGGCTGCAGTGCGCGGCAGGCGAATCGCCATCGTGGACGACGCGATCAGCGCGGGTTCGGCGGTCCGGGGCACGCTCGCCGAGCTCGAGGCCCATGGGGCCGAAACGGCGGTGGTCGCGACACTCCTGCTCCTGGGCTCGGCGGCGGCACCCTACTTCACCGAGCGCGGTCTTCCGCTCGAAGCGGTTGCCCGCGTCCCGCTCGAGCTGTGGGTACCCGCGGAGTGTCCGCTCTGCGCCTCCGGCGCGCCTTTCGAGGATCCTTCAACGGTCGCGTGACGGTTTGTGCCTCGCTCCGTTCCGTGCTAGTCTCAAGTCCGAGGAGGGATCCAACCCGGGAGGTCTCAATGGTACCGCTGTCCGCACTGTTGCTCCCCGTCCTGTTGTCCGCCGTGGTCGTCTTCGTCGCGAGCTCGATCCTGCATATGGTCACCCCCTGGCACAAGAGCGATTACCCGAAGGTGCCAAATGAAGACCGCGCGATGGACGCAATTCGGGGGTTGGGCATCCCCCCTGGTGACTATATGATGCCCCGGCCCTCGAGCCGGGAGGAAATGAAGTCGCCCGCGTTCGCCGAGAAGTTCAAACGAGGCCCGGTCATGGTGTTCACCGTGATGCCGAGTGGCTCGATGGCCATGGGGAAACCCCTCACGCTGTGGTTCATCTATGCACTCGTGGTGGGGATCTTCGCCGCCTACGTCGCGGGGAGCGCGCTGCCCCCAGGTGCGCCGTTCCGGTCCGTCATGCGGTTCGCCTGCACGACCGCATTCGTCGGATATGCGCTCGCGTTGTGGCAGTTGTCGATCTGGTACCATCGCTCCTGGACGATCACGATCAAGGCCACGGTGGACGGCCTGATCTATGCGCTCTTGACGGGGGCGGTTTTTGCGTGGCTGTGGCCCAGATTGACCGTGTAACGCACGAGTCGTGACGACGCGGGTCGTCGCGCGCCGGCTTGCGCTCGTTCTCCTGTGCGGGCCGGCGCTGCCCTTCGCGGCGCGGGGGCAGGCCGCTACCGCCGGGGACTCGATCGACCGCTACATCGGAGCGGAGCTCGACCGGTATCACATTCCCGGTATGTCGGTCGCGGTGCTCCGGGGCGACAGCGTCCTCCTGGCGCGCGGCTATGGCTACGCCAACGTCGAGCTCCGCGTGCCGGCGAGCGACAGCACGGTGTACCAATCCGGCTCGGTCGGGAAGCAGTTCACGGCGGCGGCGGTCGTGATGCTCGCGGAGCAAGGCCGGCTTTCCCTCGACGATCCGATCACGCGCTTTCTTCCCGAGGGTCCCGCCGCGTGGCGCCGGATCACGGTGCGCCATCTGCTCACGCACACCTCGGGCATCGGCGATTACACCGATAGTACGCTGGACGTGCGCCGGGACTACACCGAAGATGACCTCGTGCGTCTCGCCGCGCGCCAGGTCCTCGAGTTCGCGCCTGGAGACCGGTGGAGCTACAGCAACACCGGCTACGTCCTCCTGGGCATCATCATCCATCGCGTCACCGGCGTGTTCTACGGCGACTTCCTCAGGGACCACGTCTTCCGGCCGGTGGGCATGCGCACGACGCGCATCATCTCAGAAGCGGACATCGTTCCAAACCGGGCGGCCGGGTATCGACTCGTGAACGACACGCTGAAGAATCAGGAGTGGGTGTCGCCGTCACTCAACACGACCGCCGACGGAGCCCTCTACTTCACAGTCCGCGACCTCGCGCAGTGGGCGATCGCCTTGAACCACTGGAGGATCCCGAGTCGGACCGGGCTCGAAGCGAGCTGGACACCGGTCCGTCTCAACAGCGGGGGCACGTACCCGTACGGGTTTGGCTGGCAGATCACCCAGCAACGCGGGTTCCGGCGGATCGGCCACAGCGGCTCCTGGCAGGGCTTCCAGACCACGATCCAGCGCTACCCGGACTTCGATCTGACCGTGATGGTGCTCGACAATCTCGCGGAAACCGCTCCCGAGACGGTGGCGATGAGCATCGCGGGGATCGTCGAGCCGCGGCTCGTTCCTCCGCACTTGTGGCCAGCGGCGCCGTCGAGCGCCAAGCCGCCGGAGGCAATCGACCAGCTGCTGCGGGACGTCGCGGCCGGATCGGCGTCGGCCCGCCTCGCGCCGGGCCTCGCGGCGTTCATCTCCCCCGACCTGCGCGAGCGCGTCGCGCGACGGCTCAAAGGCGCCAGGGCCTGGACGTTCGTGGGCTGCGACGGCGTCGACGGTCGCGGTATGTCCCGCCTCGGGACCCAGATTACGCGCATTTGCTACGCCAAGGGACTCGGCCCCGCACCAAACTCACTCGCGACCGTGCTCTACGGAGCCGACTGGCGCGCCGCGGGGATCGAGTTCTACTCATTCTGACGATGGGAGGTCGGTATGGCGCACGACGGGAAGCATGCCCTGGTGACAGGAAGCTCGCGGGGCATCGGCCGCGGCATCGCGCTCAAGCTGGCGGAACAGGGCGTGCAGGTGGCGATCCACTATCGCAAGAACGAATCGGCTGCTAAAGACACGCTCGCCAAGGTCCGGCAGCGCGGGGCCGATGGGTTCATCGTCCAGGCCGATGTGTGCCGCCCCGACGACATCACCCGCATGCTCGCGCGGGTGAAGGGGGAGTTCGGCACGCTCGAGATCTTCGTGAGCAATGCACGGCCCGACGTTCCCGAGTTCTACCAAGGACCGATGAACATCACCGTGGAACAGTGGGACTGCGCCATGAACTCCCAGGCGAAAGCGTTCCTGCTGTCCGTCCGTGCGGCAGTCCCCCTGATGGGGGATGGCGGCCGGATCATCGCCATCACCTATGCGCCCGGCGGGCGCACCGGCAGTTGGCAGCCGTGGGTGGGCATGGGCGCCGCCAAGAGCGCGATGGAGTCGTTGTGTCGCTACTTTGCCGCAGCGCTCGCGAAACAGGGCATCACGGTGAACGCCCTCAGCCCCGGCTGGATCGAGGATAGCGTGTTGAATACCCTGCCGGACGCCGCGCAAGACATGATCCGGAAGTGGCACCAGGGAGGATGGACACCGATGGGCCGACTCGGCACGCCGGCCGATATCGGGAACGCCGTGTCGCTCCTGTGCTCGAAGGAAGCCGGGTGGATCACGGGCCAGACGATCGCCGTAGACGGCGGCCTGTCACTGATGGACGCGGGGTTGCCGCTCGAGATTCAGCGGGGCTGACCGCGGGGGTCCTACCGCGCTGCCGGGACCACGTCACCCACGATCACGCCCAGCACGGACGCGGCGAGCGCTTCGGGCGTGGTCTCCGTCAGGGCGCGCCACTCCGTCGTGGCTACCGCGACCAGATCACGGGTCGGCACGACGTACACAAACTGCCCGCCGTACCCCCAGGCGAAGAACGCCGCCGAGCGACGCCGCCGAAGTAATACTCCGCGACGAGCAGCGCCGCGAGCGGGACGATGCCGCGCCACCTCATGTCAGTGACCGCCCTGCGGCTGTTGCGGGAGCTGGCTCGCCGTCAACGGCACAGCGGCTTTCGTGTCACCGTCCACCGTAATCTCGAAGCGGTACGCCCCGGCGTGCGGGAGCGGTACGTCAAAGACCAGAATCGCACCGGCCTCGATGTCGATCACGCCCGCGGGCGGCTCCGCGAAATTCACCGCGCCGTTCCCCCCCAGCACTTCGACGTCTTGCTCGTCCAGAAGCCGGATCTGCACCTGGTGCTCGCCGATCTCGGTACGCTTGCCCTTGAGGCGCAGCACGAGGTGGAGCCGTGGGTGCATCGCGGGGAACTGCTGCACCCAGACGTGCTGGAAGATGCCGAGCACGGACAGCTTGCCCGCCTGATCGACGAGCGCGTAGTCGGCGATCACGGCGAAGTCGAGATGCACGCTACTTTCGGGAGAACGGGATCGACGCGCGGGTCCGCTCCCACTCGAGCTTCAGAACGCCGCCCGACCCCTGCGGGTCGATCGCGATGGTGAACTGCTCGACCGGCTGCGCCAGCGACTCTACCTTCATGTCGAGTCGGGCGAAATCGTACTTGGCATCGTACGCGGTCCCCCACTGTCCTGTGTTCCGGTTGATGATGAGCTTCCAGGCGGCACGCCCTGGAATGGTCCACAAGGTGTACTTCCCGGCGGTGAGGGTCGTCCCGCCCACGACGAGGTCGGAGCTGGTCTCGAACACCGTCGCCTCGTTCGCACCGGTGCGCCACACCTGGTCCCACGGCACGACGTTTCCGAAGATGACACGTCCCCGCGCGGATGGCCGGCTGTAGCGCACTGAAAGCGCCGCTCCCGCTACGTTCGCCCGGACCGAATCGGCGGGCGACAGGGTGCCGAGCGAGCGGGACGCGAAGGACTTGCCGATGGTGCTGAAGTCGATCCCCCGTACGCGCTCGACGATGATCTGTGCCGTGCCTCCGATTCCGGAAGCTCCGAGCAGCGTGCCCCGCTCGTCGACGCGAGCACGCAGCGGGCCGATGCCGTCCAGCATCATGGTCAAGGAGTCGCTACCGCGACGCGTGATCGTCACCGGCATGGGCTCGGTGTCGCCCAACGGCAACATGGCGGTGGTGTAGCGATCGCCGCCGGCGGCGCGGGCACGGCGCGTGACCTCCTCCACCAGTCCGAACGCCTGGCCGAGGTAGGGAAGCGCCCCGGGGCCTACCTTCGCGCGGACGGTCCGCGTCGAGTCGCCGCGGGGCACGGTGGCGACCGCGGAGTCGCCTAGGAACGTCGCGGTGGCCCGGGTTTCGGCGGGGCCGGGTGCCCCCGAGACGTTGTGCGTGACGAGCTCGAACCGTTGCACCCCGCCCCCGGTAGCGAACGTCACCGTGTAGATGCGATGGACCGTACGCGGGGTCCTGATGACCTGCTCTCCCTGGAGCCGGTCGGCCGTTCGCGTGTACTGCTCGATGGCGAGGGTGTCGCGCCCCAACCGGACCACGAATTGCCCGGTCTGACCGGGAAGCATGGCGGGCGCAAGGAGCGTGGCGACGAGGAGGCCGCACGGTGTACTGCTCATATCCGCTTCCTTTCCTGGCTAGTGAACCCGAATCGATTTGACTTCGTCGTTCTGCGCAATCTTGTTCACCACGTCCATTCCCTTCGTGACCTGTCCGAAAACGGTGTGGACGCGGTCAAGATGCGGCTGCGGTGAGTGGCAAATGAAGAACTGGCTGCCGCCGGTGTTCTTTCCCGCGTGGGCCATGGACAGCGTGCCCGCCACATGCTGGTGTACGTTCTTTTCGGTCTCGCACTTGATGGTATAGCCCGGGCCGCCGGTGCCGACCGGACCCTTGCCGCTCTTCGAGTAGGGATCGCCTCCCTGGATCATAAAGTTGGCGATCACGCGGTGAAACTTGGTGCCGTCGTAGAAGCCGGAATTGGCGAGCTTTTCGAAGTTGGCTACGGTGTCGGGCACTTCGTCGGCGAAGAGCTCAACATCGATCCGGCCCTTGGCGGTCTCGAATACGGCCTGCTTGTTGGGCATCATCGCTCCAGTGAGAGGTTTTCTTCCACTTGCGCCACGGTCTTCATTCCCACAATCACCACCGAGACCGACTCGTTGTCCAGTACGAAGCGTAAGGCGAGCTGAGCGGCGGTGACGCCCGCTTGATCGGCGAGCTCCTTGACGCGCTCCCCCAGCGCCGCGATCTGGGTCAGGTAGGGACGCGGCATGCGGGCACGGATGTCGCCCTCCTCCCACGCGCTGTCGGGGCCGTACTTACCGGCGAGCAAGCCGTTGGCGAGCGGCTCGCGCGCGATGATCCCGATGTTGGCGGCGCGCGCCGCCGGGAGGAAACGATCTTCCGCTTCGCGGCGGACGACGTTGTACACGATCTGGATCGTGTCGGGTCGCGTGACCTCGACGGCGGCGAGGCCCTCCTCCGGCGTATGTACCGACACGCCGTAGCTCCGGATCTTTCCCTCCTCCTTCAGGTCCTCCAGCACACCGTAGGTCTCGGGATTCGCGGTCAGGCCGAGCGCGGGATTGTGGAGCTGCAGCACATCGATGTAATCGGTCCGCAACCGGCCGAGCGATCGCTCTACCGCGAAGCGGACATACGCGGGGCTGAAGTTCGCATCGTGTGTCACCGGGAGCGGGGCGTCGGATGCGACCTGCGCGAGCGGCCGGCCGAGCGCTTCGGTCAAGCGGGGAAAGAGCAGGGGATTCACGTCGCGATTATAGAAGTTGCCCCCGACCTTGGTCGCGACGATCACGTCCTGCCGGATGCCCTCGAGCGACTCGCCCAAGATCTCTTCGGAATGGCCGTGGCCGTACACGTCGGCCGTGTCGAAGAAGTTGCATCCCAGGTCATACGCGCGACGCACGGCGCGCCGCGATTCGGCGTCGTCGGTTGCGCCGTAGGAGTTGCCGAACCGGTTGCCGCCGATGGCCCAGGCGCCGAAGCCGATCGGGCTCACGGCGAGTCCCGTGCGTCCGAGGACGCGGCGCTTCACGAGAGCAGCTTGCCCAGCGCCTCGGGCGTGGCGACGGGGAGCGAGCAGGTCGTGCCGAGACAGACCGTGGCGGCCGGTCGCTCGGCGATCGTGCGGATCACGACCTTCCGCGGCCGGTACGCTTGCAGGGCGACGAGATGCATGTCGCAGGCCGCCCCCTTGCCGCTGGGACCGGACACCGCGATCCTGGTCACGGGATTCACCGCCCAATCCACCGCTTGCAGCAGCGTGGCACCGTACAGGGCGAGCTGCCCCGCGACCCCGCCGAACGTCCGGAGCTGACGGTCGAGCCGGCCGCGCCAGTCTGCGTCGTCGGTGAGCGCCCAGAGGCGGGCCAATACCAGCGCCGCGACGCCGTTCCCGGATGGCGTGGGGGCGTCCTGGATCGGTTTCGCGGGCGTGGCGAGATAGGCCGCACCACCGCGACCGCGCACCACGTCGAAGAAACCGCCTTTCTCGTCGTCCCAGTGGGCGCGGCCGCAGTACTGCATCACCTCCGTCGCCCTGGTGCGCCAGACCTCGTCTCCCGTGGCCTCATAGGCGTCAAGGAACGCCGCCGCCGCCTGGACATTGTCCTCGAGCAGCCCGCGCGGCTCCGCACGCCCGATGACGTGGCTCATCCCCCCGGCGTCGTCCCACGCCTCCGCCCAGATCCGGGACAGCACTTTGAGCGCGAGGGCGTTGCACTCCGGGCGGTCGAGGACGGCGCCCGCGTGCAAAAACGCGGAGGCCATCATCCCGTTCCAGTTGACGTACGGCGTCGTGTCCACATAGGGAGCCTTTCGCCGATCGCGCGCGGCCTTGAGCTTCGCGAGGGCATCCTTGAGCAGCGGCCATTCGTCGTCGCCGGCCGGGTCGCGCCTCCACCACAGCACGTTCTTTTCGTGATCGTGGTGCATCTCGCCGGGCACTTCGACGTCGAACACGCGCCGCACGACGTCGAACTCCCGCTCCGACAGCACCGCCTTCATCTCGTTGGGCGTCCAGGTCCAGTAGTCTCCGTCATCGCCGAACTGCACGTCCGCATCCTGCGACGTGTAAAAGGCGCCATGTTCGCTCTCGGACAACACCTCCTGCACCCAGCCGACGATGCCCTGGGCGACGTCCTTGCAGAGCGGATTCCCGAGGGCCGCGTAGCCGTCCAGGTACGCGTGCAGCAGCTCCGAGTTGTCGTAGGCCATCTTCTCGAAGTGCGGGACGATCCAGCGCTCGTCCACGGAGTACCGGTGGAACCCGCCACCCACGTGGTCGCGGATCCCGCCCTTGGCCATGCCGGTCAGGGTCTGCTCCACCACCTGGCGCATCCAGTCGGCCCCCGCCCCCGCCCCCGCCCCCGCCCCCGCGTCGTACCACCGCGCGAGGAGGAAGCGAGTGGCCGCGGGGTGCGGGAACTTGGGAGCGGTCCCGAAGCCGCCGTGGCGGATGTCGAACAGGCGCGCCATCTCGGCCGCCGCGCGTTCGAGGACGTCCGGTGTGATCTCCCCGCCCTTCGTCTCGTCCAATGCCTCGGCCATGTGTCGGCGGATGGCGATGGCGTTCTCCCTGACCTTCTCGCGCTGCTGCCGATAGATCCCCGCGACCTGCTTGAGCACCGAAACGAACCCGGGCCGGCCGTAGTGATTCTCCTCCGGTGGGAAGTACGTGCCGCCGAAGAAGACCTCGCCCTCGGGCGTCAGGAACGCCGTGAGCGGCCAGCCGCCCTGACCCGTCAGCGCCTGCACGGCGCGCTGATAGCGCGCATCCACGTCGGGCCGCTCGTCGCGATCGACCTTGATGCACACGAAGTCCCGGTTCAGGAGCTCGGCAACCTCCGGATCCTCGTACGATTCGCCGTCCATCACGTGGCACCAGTGGCACCACACGGCGCCGATGTCGAGCAGGATCGGCTTGTCTTCCGCCCGGGCCCGCGCGAACGCGGGGTCGCCCCAGGGGTGCCACTGCACCGGCTGGTGAGCGGCGGACTTGAGATAGGCGGAGGGTTCGGACGCGAGGAGGTTCGGCATGACTGACGGAAATGTACCCCATATGGTCGCGGCTGAAGCCGCGGCTCGGCACTGCCGCTGAAAGCGGCGTCAGTTTACTGACAGACGCCGAGCCGCGAGTTTACTCGCGCCCTTCCGGGGCCGTTTCCAGATACCGCACCACCGTCCGCGAGAGCAGGTCCGCCCCGATCGCGAGGCTCTCCTCGTCGATGTCGAACGTCGGGCTGTGGTGGGGCGACGCCTTCCCGTCGGGCCGGGCCGACCCGACGAAGGCGAACGCGCCCGGTACCCTGGCAAGGAAGAAGGACATGTCCTCCCCGCCCATGGTGCGGACGCCGTCGACCAGCCGCTCGGCGCCGACGATGTCGCGTGCCGCGTCTCGCATGAGAGCGGTCATCCCCGCGTCGTTGACGAGCGGTTTGGACATCCGGCGATACCGCACCTCCGCGGTGGCCCCGAACGCGCGTGCGATTCCCTGGGCGGTCTCTTCCAGGAGCCGCGGCGCCTCGTCATAAAATTTGCCGCCGAATGTCCGCACGGTGCCGCGCAAGTCGGCGCGGCCGGGGATGACGTTGAACGCGTGCCCCGCGTTCACCTGGGTCACCGAGACCACACCCTCCTCGAACGGATTGCGGCGGCGGGAGATGAGGCCTTGCAGGCCGGTCACCACGTGCGCCGCGATCAGCACGGGGTCGATCGCCTGATGTGGGGCGGCCGCGTGGCCGCCCTTCCCGACGACGGCGATGTCGAACTCGTCTACGGACGCCATCACCGGTCCGGCCATGAGCGCGATGGTGCCGACCGGCAGGTCATTCCACAAATGGATCCCGAACGCGGCATCGACGGTGGGCCCTTCGAGCACGCCGGCGGTGATCATCGCCTCGGCTCCGTTCGAGATCTCCTCGGCGGGCTGGAACGCGAACTTTACGCTGCCCGTGAGAAAGGCGGCGTGCAACCGACGCGCCACCTCGAGCCCGATGGCGACGTGCCCGTCGTGTCCGCACGCGTGCATCTTGCCCGGGTGCTGCGAGCGGTACGGGACGTCGTTTGCTTCCTCGACGGGGAGGGCGTCCATGTCGGCGCGGATCAGGACGCAGCGCGACTTGCCCTTGGAAGCGCCATCGCGCAGCCCCACCACGCCGGTCTGCCCGACGCCGGTTTGCACCGAGTAGCCCAGTTTGCCGAGCCGCTCCGCCACGAGCGCGCTGGTGCGGCGCTCCTCGAAGCCCAGCTCAGGGTGCTGATGGAGATCTCTGCGGATGCCGACGAGTGCGGCGCGGTCGATGGGGGGGAGATTCATGGTTTCGAGAAATGCAACTGGCAACGCTTCATCGTCACACTCGCGAACTCGGGCACAGTCGATTCACCGCGCATATCTCGCATTTCGGCCGCCGCGCGATGCACACGCTGCGCCCGTGGAGGATCAGGGTGTGAGAGAACCAGGTCCACTTGTCGCGCGGCACGACCGCCATCAGGTCGCGCTCGATCTTCACGGGATCCGTCTCTCTTGTGAGGCCGAGGAGCGTTGCGAGCCGCTGGACGTGGGTATCCACCACCACCCCTTCGTTCTTCCGGAACCATGTGCCGAGCACCACGTTCGCGGTTTTTCGACCGACGCCCGGAAGCTCGACCAGCTGCTCCATGGTATCGGGCACCTCGCCGCCGTGGCGTTCGACCAGGGCCTGCGCCATGCCGATAATCGACTTTGTCTTGTTCCGGAAGAACCCTGTGCTGTGGATCTCCTGCTCGAGCACGTGGGGATCGGCACTCGCGAAGTCCGCCGCGGTCTTGTACTTCGCGAACAGGGCCGGGGTGACCATGTTCACGCGCGCGTCCGTCGACTGCGCGGACAGGATGGTCGCAACGAGCAGGTCGAGCGCGCTCCGGTGGTGCAGGGCGCACGTAGCGTCGGGATACTCCCGCTCCAGCCGCGCGAGGATCTTGCGAACGCGTGCGCGGAGCGCGGCCGGTGTCTCGCGCAGCCTCCGAGCCTTGGTCCGCGTCGCCAATCAGGCCGCCAAGGTGCGGCGTTGCCGGGCGAACGCGAGGAATCCGTCGGCGTCCCGCGTGTTCAGCACCCCGGAGGGCTCGAGCCAGCCCTTCCGGGCGATCCCGAGCCCGATCGCGACGTTCGTGATCCCGGCCGTCGAGTGGGCGTCCGCTCCGATCGAGATGGTCACACCCAAATCACGCGCCCGCCGCACCATGCGCCAGTCGAGGTCCAGGCGGTGTGGATCGGCGTTCACTTCCACCGCAATGCCCCGGTCGGCCGCGGTCTGGAGCACACGCTCGAGATCGATCGCATAGGGCTCGCGCTGCAGGAGCAGGCGCCCGGTCGGGTGGCCCAGGATGGTGAGACGGGGATCCTCCATGGCGGTAAGGACGCGCCGGGTCATCTCTTCCTCCGACATGCCGAAGCGCGAGTGGATCGAGCCGATCACGAAGTCGAACCGATCGAGCACGTCGGGGCCGTAGTCGAGGCTCCCGTCGGCGAGGATGTCGGCCTCCACGCCCTTCAGCACGAGAATCCCCGTCGCCCCGGCGTTCACCGCGTCGATCTCGGCGTGCTGTTGCCCGACATCCTCGGCCCGGAGGCCGCCGGAATAGGCGGACGACTGGGAATGATCGGTGATGCCCACCCACCCGTATCCCGCGGCACGGCAGGACGAGGCCCACTCGGCGATCGTGACGGTCCCATCCGAAAAGTGCGAATGGCAGTGCAGGAATCCGCGTAAGTCGGTCTGCTCGACGAGGTGCGGCAACCGGCCGGCGGCCGCGGCCTCGAGCTCGCCATCCGCCTCACGAAGCTCAGGCGGCACCCACGCGAGGCCGAGCGCGCGGTACACCCGCGCTTCGTCGGGGAACGACCCCTCGAGCGAGCCCCCCACGGTGCGCGCCCGGGCCTCGAGCGCGGCCACATGGGCGGCGGATCCGGTCGCCCGTATCCAGTCGAGCCCGAACCGCTCCGGCGTGGTGAGCAGGACGTCGACCACGGTTCCGGACGCGAAGCGCAGCGTGATCGCTCCGGTTTTTCCACCGATCTCGGTCACGCCGGGCGCGTGGCCCAGCCGGTGGATGAGCGCGTGGCGCGCGGCGGCGTCGGCATGCACGGCGATCAAGTCCAGCCGTGCGATCACGTCGCAGCGGCGGCGCACGGCGCCGGCGATCTCGACCCGCTGCACGCCCTCGAGCTCTGCCAGCGCGAGCCGTACGCCTTCGAGCTCGTCGCGCGCGTGATGGAACAGCCGGAGCCCGGTGGCCTGGCGCAGGGAGGCGATCCCGCGGCGGACGTTCTCCGCCGTCTTTGAGCCGAACCGGGGGAGTGCGGCGAGGCGGCCGTCGGAGGCGGCGGCTTCGAGCTCGGCGAGCGACTCGACGCCGAGCGCCTCGTGGATCTGGCGGACCTTGGTGACGCCCAGGCCGGGGATCCAGAGCATCTCGACGAGCCCCGGAGCGACCTGTTCGCGTAGCTCGTCGAGGGTCGACGAACGGCCAGTGGCGAGGATCTCCGAGCGGGCAGCCCGCTGCACGGCGCGGACCCGCGTGGAGCTCGCTCCGCTGAGCTCGAGCACCGCCGCGAGCTCCTGGAGCGTGTGGCTGACGGACTGCCGGTCCATGGTGGGAACGTTAACCTTCTCAGCCCTTCGGCAGGAACCCGTTGAGCCCCAGCACGAAGTCTTCCGTCGCCTCCACGTGCGGTGCATGGCCCGTCGCGAGCTCGATCACGCCGGTCGAAAGCAATTTCGCGGTCTCACGGGCCGCCTCGATCGGCATCGGGTCGTCGATCCCATGGAGGAGCAGGGAACGGGGCGCGGTACTATCCGGAAAAGTCTGGCGGATCCGTGGGCGGAGATCGTAATCCCCCAGGCTCTCCCACACCGCCCGGCGGGTACGCTCGGTGACCCGGAACGGGGTCATCTCGCGTGCGTGACTGGGGTCGCGAAAGTAGCCCGCGACGGATAGCGCGAACGCGATGCGGCGATACCTTTCGGGATCGCTCTTCGCCAGCCCCAGGGCCGTGAGCTCGGCGCGACTCCGGGCGATCCACGGCTGGGCCATCCGGGCGGCGAAGCGGCGCTCGAACTCTTCGCGCCACGCGGCCGTCACCGGTGCGGCGGAGACGAGCGCGAGCCGTGCGATCCGGTCCGGATGCTCGAGTGCGTACAGCACGGCGAGGAGGCCCCCCCAGGAGTAGCCGAGCAGGGTAAGACGGTCGAGCCGCCAGTGGTCTCGCAGTGCTTCGAGATCGGCCACGTGCTCGCGCCACCCGACCGCCACGTCGCGCGAGACGGGTGACCGGCCGCCGCCGCGCTGGTCGTAGTAGAGGAGGGCGCGCCTCTCCGCAAGCCGGTCGTACTGCGGGAGGAGATAGTCGTGGTGCGCGCCTGGGCCGCCGTGGAGGACCACGACGGGCGGGCCGTCTCCCACGCGTCGCGTGTAGAGCCGGACGCCGTTCAAGTCGACCGTCGATTCCGTCGGCGCTCGAGACATCGCGCCTGAAATTACACGGTTCCGAATGCCATGAAGCCGCTACGCTTTCCACCCGCCCTCACGCCGCCGGGCCTCCGGCGCCTCGGGCTCGCCGATATCGCGATTCTCTGCCTGCTGGGCGGCTTGATCGCGACGGTCGTCGCGTTCGCGCGCGAGTTCGAAGCGCCGTTTACACAGGCGGTGCGGATCGACCTGAGCCCTGCCGCGCTGCCGCGGTACACCCTGTACTCGCTCTCGCGCGGCGTGCTGGCGCTCGCGATCTCGTACGTCTTCGCGCTGGCGTTCGGCTGGGCCGCGGCGAAGTCCCGGGCCGGCGAGCGCCTGCTGCTGCCGCTGCTCGATATCCTCCAGAGCATCCCGGTCCTGGGCTTCCTCCCCGGGCTCGTCCTCGGGTTGGTGTCGCTGTTTCCGACCCGGAACGTCGGGCTCGAGCTGGCCGCGATCCTCATGATCTTTACCGCGCAAGCGTGGAATCTGGCGCTCTCGTTTTACAACTCGCTGAAGGCGATTCCGGCGCCGCTGCGTGATGCCAGCAAAGTCGCGGGTTGGGGGCCACGGCGCACCTTCAGGGAGCTCGAGGTTCCGGCAGCCGCGCAGGGGCTGGTGTGGAACGGGATGTTGTCCATGGCCGGAGGCTGGTTCTTCCTGATGGTGAACGAAGCGTTCCGGCTGGGCGACCACGACTACCGGCTCCCTGGGGTTGGGTCGTACATGAGCGTCGCGCTCGACCAGGGCAACGGGCCGGCGATGGCGCTCGCGATCGTGGCCATGATCGTGATGATCGTGAGCGTGGACCAGCTTCTCTGGCGCCCGTTGGTGGTGTGGGTCGAGAAGTTCCGGCTGGATGAAACGGCGGGCGCCGCCGCACCGACGTCATGGGTACTCGACTTCCTCCGACGGGCACGGCTCCCGCGCCGCGCCGCGGTGCTGCGGTGGCGCGCCTATCGCACCGCGCGCCGCGCCGCCCGGCCGCTCGAGGCTCCATTTAAGAGCGTAGGCCCCGTCATCCTGCGGGGTCCCCGGATCGCGTTCGAGCATCCGATCGCGCGGGCGATCGGGGCGGCGTTGATGGTCGCGGTCGTCGGCGCGGCGGCCGTGCTCGGGGCCCGGCAATTGTGGCTCTTGCTCGCCCAGCTCGGCCGGGCGGAGTGGGCCAGTCTGGTCGGGTCCGGCGCGCTGACATTTGTCCGCGTGATGGGCGCGGTTGTCCTGTCCACACTGTGGGCCCTGCCCGCGGGCGTGGTGATCGGCCGCTCACCGCGCCTGGCGCGCGCCCTCCAGCCGGTGATCCAGGTCGTCGCGTCGTTTCCCGCGCCAATGCTCTTTCCTCTGGTGATCCTCCTGCTGGAGCGCGTCGGGGTCGGGCTGGGTCTCGGGGCCGTGGTCCTGATGGTCCTGGCGGGACAGTGGTATATCCTCTTCAACGTGATTTCGGCGGTGGCCGCGATTCCCCAGCAGCTCAAGGACGCCACGACGGTGTTTCGGCTCCCGCGCCTGGCGCGCTGGCGCGTGCTCTATCTGCCGGCCGCCGTCCCCGCCCTCATCACCGGCTGGGTCACGGCGGCGGGAGGCGCGTGGAACGGATCCATCGTCGCCGAATACATTGAGGCCGGCGGCGCGCTCCGGACCACCAGAGGTCTGGGCAGCCTGATCAGCGAGGCGACGGCGCACGCGAATTTTCCGCTCCTGGCGGGAGGGATCGCGCTCATGAGTCTCATCGTGGTGGGTTGGAACCGCATGGTGTGGCGACCGCTCATGCAGTGGGCGCAGGAGCGCTTCGGGATGGAGACGTGACGACCGGTACGGTGCTGCTCGAGGCGCAGCACGTCTCACAGCGCTTCCGGCTGCCCAACGGGCAGAACCTCGAGGCGCTGCGCGACGTCTCGCTCACGGTCTGTGAGCACGAAGTGGTGGCGCTCGTGGGCCCGTCGGGCTGCGGCAAGAGCACCCTGCTGCGGCTCTTTGCCGGGCTCGCTCGTCCCGCCGACGGGACGGTCCTCTACCGCGGGCGTCGTCTCGATGGCGTGCTCGGCGCGGCCGCGATGGTATTTCAGTCGTTCGCGCTGCTGCCCTGGCTCACGGTGACGGAGAATGTGGCGATGGGCCTCGAGGCGCGCGGCGTGGCCGGGCCGGCGCGCCGCGATGCGGTCGCCCGCGCCATCAACCTGGTGGGGCTCGACGGCTTCGAGCAGGCGTACCCGAAGGAGCTGTCGGGCGGCATGAAGCAGCGCGTGGGCTTCGCACGCGCGCTCGCGGTGGCGCCCGAGATCCTCCTCATGGACGAGCCGTTCGGCGCGCTCGATCCCCTCACCGCGGAGAACCTGCGGAGCCAGGTGGTGGACCTCTGGCGCGATGCCGCGACCGGCGTGAACACCCTCGTGGTCGTGACGCACTCGGTCGAGGAGGCGGTGTTTTTGGCGGGCCGGATCGTGGTGTTCGGCACGAATCCCGGCCACGTGCGGGAGGAGCTCGTCAATTCGCTGCCGTATCCGCGCGTGGAGCGGAGTCCCGAGTTCGAGCAGATGGTGGATCGGCTGCACGCCATTCTCACGGCGACGCTGCTTCCCGAGCCGGCACCCGCGGCGCCGCAGCGCCTCGTGCCGTTCCCGAGGGTGCACGTCTCCGAAGTCACGGGTTTGCTCGACCACCTGCTCACGCGCCCCGAGGGCAAGGGTCCGGTGTTCGAGCTGGCGGAAGACCTCGGGGTCGACTACGACCGGATGTCCGCCGTGGTGCGCGCCGCCGAGCAGCTCGGTTGGGTCACGACGCCGGGTGAGATCGTCCAGCTGACCCAGGGCGGGCGGGAGGTGATGGCCATGGACGACGCGGCGCGCAAGGACGCCACGCGCGCTCGGCTCGGGAAGCAACCGCTGTTCGCACGGCTGATCGCGATGCTCAAGGAGAGCGACGGCTCGGTCGAGGCCGAAGAGGTCCTCGCCGACCTGACCATCTATTTTCCCTTCATTCCCGCGGAGTCGTTGTTCGCGACGGTGGTGGAATGGGGCCGTTACGCGGAGCTGGTGGACCACGACACAGTCGCCGGGCGCGTCTCCCTGCTCGGGTGGGAGAGCGCGGCTGAAGTTCGCTCCGATTAGCTACAACAATACCGCCAGGGCGTCCGCGATCGCCTTCACGGTGGTCTGATGCTCGGCGGTGAAGCCCGCCGGCACGTCGGAATCGATGTCGAGCTGGCCGAGGATCGTCGAACCGCGGCGGATCAGGACCACCAGCTCGGAGCGGGTTTCCAGATTGCAGGCCAGATAGTTGCCGAGCGCGGTCACGTCGGGGACGTTCTGGTCCTCGCCGCTCGCCACCGCCGTACCACACACGCCCTGACCCACGGGAATGCGGGTGTGCTCGGTCACCCGGCCCGCGAACGCTTCGAGCACGAGCTCGTCGTCGTGCAGCATGTAGGCGTACACGGACGTGAATGGCGCGCCGAGGCCGCGGATCCGCTCGCACGCCAGTCGTAGCAGGTCCTGGCGGGAGACATCGTGCAGGTGCGCGGCGCGAAGCGCGCGGATGATCGGGCTGGTTCCGAGCATGCGGCTATATCTATCTTTGGCCCGACTCTCCCGGAAGCGGCGCGTGTCCATTCGCCTGTTGGTCCTCATCCCGGTCGCGGCCGCGATCAGCCTCGCCCTCTCGGCCGCCGTGGATGCCGTGGCACTCCCGCTCTTCCTCGACACCACGGGGACGATCCTCGCGACCGCACTCGCTGGTCCCGGGGTCGGTATCGCAACCGGGGTCGTGACGTCGGCGGTGAACTCGCTGCGGAACCCCACCTTCTGGCCGTTCGTCGCGGTGCAGGTCATCGTCGCGCTGTACGCGTGGCTGGCCGCGCGTGCCGGTCTCTTCCGGAGCTTCAAGACCGCCGTTCCCGCCGGATTCGGGCTTGGCGTGCTCGCGGCCCTCACGTCGACGCCCATTTCTTACCTGGTGTTCGGGTGCACCACGACCGGTGGGATCGCTCTCACCACGGCGCTCGGCAGGGCGCTGGGGCTCCCCCCCCTCGGTGCCTGCTTCTTCGGGAGCTTCGTGGCCGACTTCGGCGACAAGGCGGTGACCTTCGCGCTCGTGACCTCGGTGCTCCACGGGCTGCCGCGCCGCGCCGCGGCACGGTTCCCGTGGGCGCTGCGCGCCATCGGCGCGGCGTGACACGGCTGCATCCTTTCACCCTGCTCGCCATCGCGGGAGCCCTTCCCGCGCTCGCGTGGCTCCTGCCCGCCCCGGTGGGGGGGCTCGCGACCGCGGTCGTTGCGTTGGGCCTCACGCTGACGGGGGGTGCACGACTGACCCGCACTGCCGTGCTCACCGCTGCGCCCTTCTGGCTCTTCCTTCTTCTGCTGCACGACCTCCCGACTAGCATAGCGATCGGCCTCCGCGTCACGACGATGGTCGCGAGCTTCGTGTGGGTCGTGGGCGCGCTGCCGCCCCCGCGGCTGGTCGAAGCGATGGTCGCGGCGGGATGGAGCGCAAGTGTGGCGTACGTGTTCGCGGCCACGCTCGCGGCGGCGCCAGTGCTGCGGGCGCGCGCCCGCCGGATCGCGGACGCGCAACGCTGCCGCGGGTTGTCCGCGCGGGGCGGGCTCGCCCACCGGCTACGGGCGCTCTGGGCACTGGCCCTGCCCCTGATCTTGTCGTCCCTCCACGAGGTGGACGAGCGAGCCCTCGCGCTCGAGACCCGGCGACTCGTCCCGGGAGCCCGGCGCACGCCGCTCTCGCCGCCGCCCGACCGAGGGGCCGAGCGGCTCGCCCGCTGGGGCCTCGTGGCCGCGTGCGCCGCGGCGCTCGGGTGGAGACTCAGGTGACCCGACTCACCCTCGAGCGCGTGACATTCCGGTATCCGGCGACCGAGGCTCCGGCGCTCGAAGATGTCTCGCTCGAGGTGAGGGGTGGTGAGGTCGTGGCACTGGTGGGGAGCGTGGGCGCGGGCGCGTCGACCTTGTTGCTCGTCGCGGGCGACTTGGCGCCTCGAGTGGTGGGAGGACGGCTGGAGGGGCGCGTCAGCTTCGACGGTGAGGGTCCGAGGGCGATCGTCCTTCCCGCGCCGTGGACGCAGCTCTCGGGTATGGCCTTTACGGTGTGGGATGAGGTGGCATTCGGGCCCGCCAATCTGGGGCTCCCACGGGACGAGATCTCGCGTCAGGTCGACCAGGCCGTCGCCCGGCTCGACCTCGAAGCGCTCACGTCCCGTGACCCGACCACGCTCTCGGGTGGCGAGCTTCAGCGCGTGATCGTCGCGGGGATCCTCGCCATGCGGCCGGCGCTGTTGCTGCTGGACGAGCCCACGGCGGAGTTGGACCCCGTGGGGGCGCGCACGTTGTGGAAGCTCGTACGAACCCTGGCTGGCGAGGGCACGGCGATCGTCATGGCGACGAGCGAGCTCGACGCGCTGCCCGCGATCACCGACCGCGTGGTCTGGCTGGAGCGGGGCCGGGTAGCCGCGACCGGCCCGGCGGCGCTGCTCGCGAGCGACGCTCTGGTAGTCGCGAACATGGGCACCACCGTCGCGGCAGTGTGGCGCGCCGCGGGGCTCCCGCCGCCCTACCCGCTGACCGTAGCACACGCGGCCCAACGTTGGGAGCGACGGTGACCGCGGCGCTGCGATTGGACGGCGTTTCGTTTTCCTACGGAGCGGTGCAGGTGCTCGCGGATGTCTCGCTCGCACTCGCGCCGGGGGAGCGCGTCGCATTGCTCGGCCGGAACGGCGCCGGGAAATCCACGCTGGTGCGGCTCGTCACGGGCCTCGCGCGGCCGGCCGCCGGCACGGTCTGGGTGGGAGACTGGGACACTCGGGACCACAGCCCGGACGTCCTGGCGCGACGCGTGGGCTCGGTGTTTCAGCACGCCGATCAGCAGCTCTTTGCCCGCACGCTCGAGGACGACGTGGCGTTCGGTCCGCGCGCATTGGGATTCGAGCGGTCGGATGTCGCGGGGCGGGTCGCTCGCGCCCTCGACGCGCTCGAGCTGGGCGCGCAGGCCCGCGAGCATCCGTACGACCTGCCCCCGGCGCTCCGCAAGCTCGCGGCCCTCGCGGGCGCGCTGGCCCTCGAGCCCGCCTTGCTCGTGCTCGATGAGCCCACCGCCGGACTCGACCGCGCCCTGCGCGCGCGCGTCACCCGCGCGCTGCTCGAGCGAGCGGGGAGGGCAGGAGCGGGAGGTGGGGGAGCCGCGCTGCTCGTGATCACGCACGATCTCACGTTCGCGGCGGAGTTGCTGGACCGCGCGCTCGTGCTCGACCGCGGCCGTCTCGCCTGCGATGAGTCGCTTGCGGGCCTGCTCGGCGCCGCGGCGCGGCTCGAAACACTCGGTCTCCTCCGGCCGCCTGTGGCTGAATTGTCGACCGCGCTCGACCTACCGGGCCGCCCAATTCGTGCGGCGGACGCGGCGCGTGTGCTCGCGCGCGTTGCAGGGGGTAGGGCAGACCCCTAAATTGACCCGCCCGATGGCGACGCTCGAGACTTTTGCCACGCGGTTCGCACGCTGTGTGAGCCTGTTCCGCGATCCGGGCGCGAAGGACGAGCAAAAGGCCGAATTCCGCGCGCTCGTGTCGCTCTTGAAAGACACCCCCGTTACGGTTCGCGTGGCCGGCGGCCGCATCGAGGTGAACGGCGTGCCGTGCGAAGGCGCGACGCTCACCGGGCTGGTGCAACGCCTGGATCTGCACGGCATTGGAGAGATCAGCGTCAGCGCCGACCCGCCACCAGCGCAGCTGTTCGAGCTCATGAAGGCCCTGGCCGAACAGCCCGGCGCGGGCGGCGACGAGGTCGTCACCCGGCTCGCCGCCGTCGGCGCGAAGGGGATTCGCGTCGTCGCGGCGCCCACGACGCCGCCGGGCCCGACTCCACCTACGCCGCGCGCCCCCGCGGCCTCCCCCGCCGACTTCGACGCGCGTGAACCCATCGTACCTCGGCCCGGAGTTCCGGTGGACCGGAAATCGCATCCGTTGGGCACGGATGGGATTCTGCGCGGCGAGGCTTGGCAGGACATCAAGTCGGTGCCGCTGACGGGCGTGCCACTCGTCATGCACGACCCGCCACCGCCGTCGGCCGCAGACGCGTTGCCCGGGACGGCGGCTCCGGCGCGTTCACCCGACGACGAGTCCGAGCTGTCGCTCTCCGGCGAGCGACCGGCGCCGTCGCCTCCGGCTCCGGCGACGCCACCCGAACGTGCGTCGGCAGCCAAGCGGCCCGCAGGTTCGGGGTCCCCCACGGCACCGCCCGTCCGGCCCGGTTCGTCCACGACGCGGCTCCCGCTGCCGGCGGGCGCGGCCGACGTGCTCGCCGAGCTCGAGCGGAACCCCACGACGCCCAATGTGGGCGATTTGCTGGCGGCGCTCGTACGAAACGCCGAAACGGCCATCAAGCAATCGCGCTTCGAACAGGTGTTGGGCGTGATCGTGGGCATCATCCGCGTGGAGGAGCGCATCCCGGAGACGAGCGGTCAGCGGCGGCAGTACGCAATCGCGGTGCGCCGCATCTACACGAAACCGCTGCTCCAGGCCCTGGCGCAACTTCTGGCCACGCCCAGGCATCGAGCCGACGCGGTAACGGCGCTCCAGCGGGGCGGCGCCGCGGCCGTGGAGGTGCTCATGGACTTGCTCGTGGCCGCCCCCACCGTGAGCGAGCGCCGGGCGGTGTTCGACGCGCTCAAGCAGATGACCGAAGGCACGGATCAGCTCATTCACCTGCTGGACCATCGGGAGTGGTTCGTCGTCCGCAACGTGGCGGAGCTGCTCGGCGAGCTCGGCATGGATGAGGCGGTCCCCGCCCTGGCGCGGCGTCTCGATCACGGGGATGAGCGGGTGCGCAAGGCGGTGGCGCTCGCGCTCGCGAAGATCGGCACACGCAGTGTGGTGGAGCCGCTGCGCCGCGCGCTGCGGGACCGGTCCCTCGAGGTGCGGATGCAGGTGGCGCTGGGAATCGGCGGACGCAAGGCCAGCGCGCTCGCGATGCCGCTCGTGGTCGCGATGGAACAGGAGAAGGACGAAGCGGTGGTGCGCGAGCTGATCCTCGCGCTTGGGCGCATCGGCAGCCCGGATGCCGTGCAGGCGCTCATCAAGTGGGCGCAGCCCGCGGGCCGCATTTTCGGTCGAAAGCCCAGCGCGTTGCGCCTGGCGGCCGTGGACGCGCTGCGGCTGGCGGCCACGCCGGCGGCACTAGGAACGCTCGAGGGGCTCGAAGACGACAGCGATCGCCAGATCCGCGAGGCGGCCAAGAACGCCGTCGCGGAGCTCCGGCGGCCGCCCCGCCCCTAGGGCTGCTTGGGCTTCAGTTGCACCGCCAGGATCCCCGGGCCCGCGAATGCGAGGCTCAGGCAGGCGATCATGAGCAGCAGCGTGTACTCGTAGCCCCGCTTCGCCGGATCGCCGTAATGAAAGACGTCGAAGCCGTTCGACAGGTGGACGGTCACGAGTGCGATGAACAGGTAAATGGCGGTCAGGAGTCCCACCGGCGTGAGCGCGACACCGAACAGAAAGGCGAGCCCTCCGACGGTCTCGATCAGCATTCCCACATACCCGAGCAGCGTCGGGAGCGGGTAATGCAGTGAGCCCAAGAAGCCGATGAAGCCCTGCATGCCGGGGCCTGGGAACGGCGCTCCGATGAGCTTACCGAGGCCGTGCATCACGAGGATGAAGCCCACCACCACGCGCAGCAGGAACAGGCCGAGACCGGGGTTGTTCCATTTCACCGCGTCCTCCTTGGTCAGACGGGAATGAAGCTCACCTTGGGGTCCAGCCGGCGCGCGAACACCGCCAGTAGCCGGGCAGCCCGCTCGAGATCCTCCCGAGCCACCATCTCGTTGGGGCTGTGCATGTACCGGTTGGGAACGCTCACGAGACCTGTGGGGATCCCTCGCAGCGCGTTGTAGATCGCGTCGGCATCCGTGCCGGTGTCGTGGGGCGCGGCTTGGACGCTGTAGGGAATCTTTTCCCGCTCGGCGCATTCCGCGAGCATTTCGAAGACCACCGGGCTGACTGCGGAGCCGCGCGACAGCACGGGGCCGCCTCCCAGCTTGTGCTCGCCGGCGCGCTTCTTCTCCGCGCCGGGCCAATCCGTCGCGTGCGTGACGTCCACCACCAGCGCGACGTTGGGCTCGATTCCCACCGCGCTGGTGCGGGCTCCGCCTCCGGTCCAGGCGATCTCCTCGCGCGTGGTCGCCACCGCGAACACGGCGGCGTGCTTCGGCCCGTCCTGCGCGAGCAGGCGGAGGGCTTCGGCGACGACGTAGGCGCCGATCCGGTTGTCGATGCTTCGGGAGACGATGCGGCCATTGGGAAACGTTTCGACCCGGGCGTCGAGCACCGCCGCGTCTCCGACGCGCACGCGCTGTAGCGCCTCGGCCTTGCTGGTCGCACCGATGTCGATCCAGAGGTCCGTGATCTTCGAAACCTTGTCCATGTCCTCGCGCTTCATCAGGTGCACCGCCTGCTTGCCGATAACGCCCGGCACCGGGCCGGTCGGCCCGGTGATCACCACCCGTTGCCCCACCAGCACCTGGGAATCCCACCCGCCGATTCCTGCGAAGTACAGGTAGCCCTCGTCATCCACGTGCGTCACCTGCAGGCCGATTTCGTCGATGTGACCCGCGAGCATCAGCCGGGGCGCGCCCTTCGAGTTGAGGGTCGCCACCGAATTGCCGTGCACGTCGGCCGTCACCTGCTCGGCGAATGTCTTGACTTCGTCGCGCCACACGCGGGCTGGCGCCGTTTCGAAACCCGAGGGGCCCGGGGTGTCGAGGAGTCGCTTCAGGAAGTCGAGGGTGTCTCGCGTCATGGCTCGATGAGCGTTCGTGTCGAAAGGGGAACGCGCAGCCGGCTATGAATACTATCGGCTGCCGCGCCGGTCGCGAGCGTGGGCTGGAAGCCGACGTGCACCGGGATCGCGGTGATGCGAGCGCGGTGGTCCCGCGTCACCACCACCCGCAGGATGGCCGACAGGCGGGTCCACGGATCGTTCTGCATGAACACGAAGTTGCCGAGCGACTGGACGATCGGCTTGTGCTTGTACCACACCACGGGCTGCAGCACGTGAGGGTGGTGCGCGAGCACCAGATCGGCGCCGGCGTCGACGAGCTCGTACAGCAGCTCCCGGTGGTAGTCAGGCGCCGAATCCGCGTACTCGCGGCCCCCGTGCACGCTCACAACGATCAAATCCGCGCGGCCGCTCGTCTTGATTGCACGGATCGCCGGGGAAATCCAGGTCGTGTCGCCCCAGGCGATCCAGTCGGCGCCCGCATGCTTGTAAAAGGTGTACGGCGCCGGATTCCAGGCGCGGGTGATCGCGAAGAACGCGACCCGCCAGCCGTGCCGTTCCAGGATCACGGGCTGCTCTGCCATGTCGCGTCCGAAGCCCGAGCCCACGAACCGGACTCCCGCGCGGGTGAGCTGCCGCATCGTCTCCTCCACAGCGGGCCGCCCGGCGTCCCAAGCGTGATTGTTCGCGGTACTCACGATGTCGAATCCGGCGCGAGCCAGCGCGGCCGCCGCGGCCGGGGGTGCGGTAAACACGGCCCCCGAGTCCGGGTCCGCACTCGAGTCGGGTGCGATCGGGCTTTCGAGATTCCCGAAGGTGATGTCTGCGGCCGCCAGCGAGTCGCGCAGGGCGAGAAACGGGTAGAGCGTGTCGCCTTTCAACAGCCGCTCCTTCGCGACGCCCCGACCGAGATTGATATCCCCGACGGCGTAAAGCCGGAGCGTATTCGCCGGCTGCTGCGAGCCTTGCAGTGCCGCCACGCCAAAGGTGACGAGCGCGACGATCATCGCAAGCTCACGCTGGAGCGTCAACCGCGCATCAACCGAGAGAGGAGCTCGGCCGCGTCGACGAGCCGCGGTCCCGGACGAGACGTGTAGGCGTTCCCGTCGATGATCTCGGTCCGCCCGCTCCCCGCGAGCAATGATCGGGCGTCCGCGTCCGCGACATTCGCCAGCTCCGACCGGGCGCGCTCCACGTCGAATCCACACAGGGCCACGACCACGAGGTCGGGCGCGAGCGTCACGAGCTCGCTCCAGGGGCGCGCGCGTGACCGCTCCCCGGCGATGCCCCCCACATCGTGTCCACCCGCCAAGCTCACGAGCTCCGGGACCCAATGTCCCGCAACGTAGGGCGGATCCAACCACTCGAGCACCAGCACGCGGGGCCGTCGTTCCCCCCGTAACCCCTCGACGCGCCGCAGCCGGTAGCGAAGCCCATCCACGAGCTCCTCCGCCTCGTCGCGCAGCTCCAGCGCCTCCCCGATCTTCCCGATGTCGGTGAGCACGCCCTCGAGCGTGTGCGCGTGCAGGGTCACCACCCACGGCGTGGGCATCAGTTCCGAGACCACGCGGGCGAGCTCGCCTTCGCCCACCGCGCAAACCTCGCACACCGACTGGCCGATCAGCACATCGGGGCGCAGGTGCGCCACGAGCTTCAAGTCCACGGTGATCGGAGAGGTTCCGGCGCGCTTCGCCTCGGCCATGGCGCGATCGATCGCGTCCGAGGGCAGTTCGGGGTCGATGCTCGTTCCGGTCACGCGCGGCAGTGAGCGGACGCCGGGCGGGAAGTCGCACTCGTGCGAGACACCCACCAGCTGACCCATCGCCCCCAGGGCGGCAACGATTTCGGTGGCCGCCGGCAGCAACGACACGACGCGCATGCCGATTAATGTAGGGCCCCCCCGCCCCCCGCCGCTCCCCAAATGCGGGTCCCCTACACCGGCAGGCATCACTGCGGACGCAGGGCGATCCGGTAGAGCAGAACGCCGAGGGCCGCGAAGAGCACGTAGGCGACCAGACTCGACTGGGCCAGCCCACCCAGCGCGTGGAACAGGGGGACCTTCTCGGCCAGCGCGTCCGCCGAGCCGAGCACGCCGGCTACGCCCGCGATCACGATGCCGCAGATCGCGCCGCCCGCGATGAGGCCGCTCGAAAACAGAACGCCCGGCCCGGACTCGACCTCGGCGATCGATTGCTGGCCGGTTTGAGCGCGACGCTCGATCAGCCACCGGATCACGCCGCCCGCGAACATCGCCGAAGAGGTCGAAATCGGGAGGTACACGCCGACCGCGACCGGGAGGGCCTGCACACCCATGAGCTCGATCGCGATCGTGATGAACACACCGAGCAGCACGAGCGCCCACGGCAGCTTGTGGGTGAGGATGCCGTCGGTGATGAGCGCCATGATGGTCGCCTTCGGGGAATCGAGGCGCGGAATATTCTTGCCGTGATAGTCATGGATCCGGCCACCGATGCCCGGGTCGAGCACGTAGCGTAGCTCGTGCGTCGCCGGGTCCATGAGATATTTCCCGGCGGCCACACCCTCGGTGATCACGTAGACGCGGACGACCTGATACGTGGACCGGTCCACGGAGTCAGTCCCCGCGATCCGGAAGCCCGACATCGTCTCCGGCCTGATCTCGACCGGCGCCCGCCCGCTCGCCGACGGGGCGAGGGCCGCTGCGCTGAAGCCGGAGTGGGTCTCGGGCACGGGGTACGTGTAGGCGCGGTTGAGCAATGTGAGGGTCCAGCCCACCACTACTGCCGAGCCGAGGGCACCGACGAGGATCGCGATCTGCTGGCGCCGCGGCGTGGAGCCGACGAGAAAGCCGGTCTTCAGGTCCTGAGACGTATTTCCGGCGTTGGCCGTCGCGACCGCGACGACCGCCGCGATCGAGATCGCCTGCACGCGATGATCCACGCCCGTCCAGCCGATCGCGACGAAGATCAGGCACGTTCCGAGCAGCGCCGCGATCGTCATACCGGAAATCGGGTTCGCCGAGGAGCCGATCTGCCCGGTGACGCGGGAAGACACCGTGGCGAAGAAAAACCCGAAGATCACGATCAGGAACGCGCCAAGCAGGTTGACGCCCACCTGTGGCAGCAGGGCCAGCACGATGGCGAGGGCCACCGAGCCGCCGACCGTGAGTGAGATAGGCAGATCATCCTCGGTGCGGAGCCGGGAAACGGCCTGGCCCATGCGCGAGTCCCGCAGATCTTTAAGGCTCGAGGAGAAGGAGCTGATGATTGTCGGCAGCGACCGGGCGAGCGCGATGATCCCCGCCGAGGCGACGGCGCCCGCGCCGATATAGAACACGAAGCTGGCGCGGATTTCGCTGGGGCTCATGTCGCGGATCAGCTTCACGGCCGGAAATCCGAACGGCTCCGTGAGGCCCGATCCCACGAGCTTGATGGCGGGAGCGAGCACGAGATAGGCGAAGCACCCACCGGCGAACAGATAGCCGGCGATGCGCGGGCCGATGATGTAACCCACCCCCATGAGCTCTGGCGACGTCTCCGTGAAGACCGCGGCGCCGGGGTAGAAGCCGAGGGCCTTTCCGGGCACGTCCGGCCAGAACTTGAGGCCCGCCTGGAGGAACTTGTAGACGAAGCCCACGCCGAATGCCTGGAAAACGCGCTTGGCTTGCAGGCCGCGCTCCTCTCCCGCGATGAGCACTTCGGCGCAGGCCGTGCCCTCCGGATAGACCAGCGTATCGTGCTCTTTCACGATGAGCGCCCGGCGCAGCGGGATCATCATCAGGATGCCCATCAAGCCGCCGACCGTCGCGAGGACGGCGACGCGACCGATGTCCAGGTCGTAGCCCATCAGGAGGATCGCCGGGATCGTGAACACGACGCCGGCGGCCACGGAGTCGCTGGCCGATCCGGTCGTCTGCACGATGTTGTTTTCGAGGATCGACGTCCGGCCGAGCGCGCGGAAGATCGTGATGGAAAGCACCGCGATGGGGATCGAGGAGCTCACCGTCAGCCCGATCTTGAGCGCGAGGTAGACGCTCGAGGCGCTGAAGATCAGGCCGAGCAGGACCCCCAGGATGAGCGCGCGAGCCGTCAGCTCGGGGGGCGACTGCGACGCCGGAACGTACGGTTGGTGGTCGGGCATAGGGGGCGGAATTTGAACCCCGACGGTAGAAGGCGGTAGAGGTGGTAGAGGACGGTAGAAGACCTCTACCGACTTCTACCGTCTTCTACCGTCCTCTACTAGCATCCTCCCATGCCGGAGCGTCCCGACCAACTCTTCCTGGACTTCCAGTCGGTCCTCGCAGGTCGCTACTCGCTCGAGCGGGAATTGGGGCGCGGCGGGATGGGCGTCGTGTACCTCGCCCGCGAAGTGCGGCTCGATCGGCCGGTGGCGGTCAAGCTGCTCCCGCCGGTGCGAGCAGGGGACGAGCGGCTGCGCGAGCGATTCCTGCGCGAGGCCCGTACCGCCGCCAAGCTCAGCCATCCCCACATCATCCCGATCTTCGCAGTCGACGAGGTGGACGCGTTCGTGTTCTTCGCCATGGCCTACGTCGCCGGTGAGACCCTCACCGAGCGGGTCAGGCGGCGCGGGCCGCTGGCGCCGTCTGAAGCAGGCCGCGTTCTGCGGGAAGTGGCATGGGCGCTGGCCTATGCGCACTCGCAGGGCCTCGTGCATCGCGACGTGAAGCCGGACAACATCATGCTGGAAGAGGCGACCGGGCGTGCCCTCGTCGCCGACTTCGGGATCGCCGGTCTGGTGCGCGGTGCCGCGGGGCTCGACGGCGGCGAGGTCATCGGCACGCCCGAGTTCATGAGCCCGGAGCAGGCGTTGGGCGAGCATGTGGACGCCCGTAGCGACCTGTACGCTCTGGGCGCAGTCGGCTACTTCGCCCTGTCGGGGAAGCTGCCCTTCGAGGCCGAGAAGGCGACGGACGTGCTCGCGAAGCAGGTGACGGAGCCCGCGCCCCCGCTCGCGAGCGTCGCCGGAGTGCCGCGGCGCCTGGCGCAGGCGATCGACCGCTGCCTCGCCAAAGACCCCGCCGAGCGGCCCCAGACCGGCGAAGCGCTCGCCGAGCAGCTCGGCCTGGCCCTGGAGCAGCGACGCGAGCTGCCGGTCGGGCTGCGCGTGTTCGTCAAGCGCAACGCGCGGCTCGGCGGCGTGGGTGGGCTGATCTATGTGTTCTCGGTCCCGTTCATCATGGGCTTCGTCGGGTCGCTGTTTCGGCGCGGAGATGCGGCGTTGTGGACGTTCGCGGCGGCGATTACGGTCGTGCCCTTCGGCATTCTGGTCGGTCGGGCACGGCGGTTCCTGACCTCCGGATTCGGGCCGGAAGACCTCGCCGCTGCGTTCCGTGCGGAGCTCGAGCACGGGCGCGAGGAGCGGATCTTCGAGTATGGACGGGGTCCGTCGCTCTACGAGCGCGTACTTCGGTTGGTAGGCATCGGCGGGCTGTCGATCGGAGCGGTGTCCGGCTACCTGATCTTCAATACGCCGTACCCCGGGCCCGGCCCGTGGCTGGCGCAGGTTTTCGGGTGGTCGCTGTCCGCCGGATTGCTCTCCGGTTTTCTGGCGCTCGTGCGCCTGCAGCGTCGTATCGACCTCGATACGCGAATATGGTCGTGGCTGTGGCAGGGGCCGGTAGGCCGATTGCTGTTCCGCGTAGCCCGCTTGTTCGTGCCGGCGAGATCGCTGCCGCCGCCCGCTACCCACCGGCCCACAGAGCTGGCACTCGCGATGGCTGCGGAGCAGCTGTTCGAGGAGCTGCCGCGCGACACGCGCCAGCAACTGAAGGACCTGCCGGATGTGGTCCGGCGCCTGGAGCAGGATGCGCAGAAGATGCGGGGACGCCTCGAGGAGCTGAACGACGCGCTTGGAGGGATGAGGGACGAGGGACACGGGAAGGGCGGGGGCGGGGGCGGGGGCGACAGCGCGATCGGCGCCAGACGCGATCGCATCGTGACGGACCTCGAGAACGAGAGGACTCTGGTGCACAACCGGCTCGCCGATGCTGTGAGGGCCCTGGAAACCATCCGCCTCAACCTGCTGCGCCTGCGCGCCGGTTCAGGGAGCGTCCAGAGTCTCACGACCGACCTCGGCATCGCCCGCGAGGTCGCGGCTGAGATCAACCGGTTGCTCCAAGGCCGGCGGGAGATCGAGCAGGAGCTGCGCTGAGCGGGGCCGCAGCCGGGGAACCCCGCGTAGTCGCCCCGGGGTATTCAGGCCCCGTGACGGCGGACGCAATTTCCCCCGAATTCCGGCGCGCGCTGGCCGGGCGGTACGTGCTGGAGCGCCGTCTGGGGCGCGGTGGCATGGGAATTGTTTACCTGGCCCACGAGCTTCGCCTCGACCGCCGCGTGGCGATCAAGCTGCTGCCTCCCGAGCGGGCCAGCCAGGCGGCCGCGCGGGACCGCTTCCTGCGGGAGGCGCGCACCGCGGCGCAGCTCTCCCATCCGGGGATCGTTCCTATCTTCGCCGTGGACGAGATCCGGGATTTCGTGTTCTTCGTGATGGCTTACGTGGACGGCGAGACCCTTGGGCAGCGCGTCCGTCACGCTGGTCCGCTCGGCCATGCGGCAGCCGCGAGCCTCCTCGAGGAAGTTGCCCGCGCATTGGCGCACGCTCATGCCAGTGGCGTCGTCCATCGGGACGTGAAGCCCGACAACATCCTGCTCGAGCGCGCCAGCGGTCGCGCGCTCGTCTCCGACTTCGGCATCGCCCGCGTCGGCTCAGGCCCTACCACCGGCCCCCAACGCGTCGTGGGGACCGCTGCCTTCATGAGTCCAGAGCAGGCCACGGGCGCCCCCGTCGACGCCCGGAGCGACCTCTATTCGCTTGGCGTCGTGGGGTTCTTCGTGCTCTCGGGCCGGCTTCCATTCGAAGGCCCGGACGAAGTGGCGGTCCTGGCGCGTCACGTGACCGATCCGCCGCCCGCCCTGGCCAGCGTGGCGGCGGACGTGCCGCCGCGCCTCGCCCAGGCCATCGATCGCTGCCTCGCGAAGGATCCCGGCGCGCGTTTCGCGAGCGGCGAGGCGCTCGCGGAGGCACTCGCGACAGCGCTCGACCGCCGGGCCGCGGTCGCGGTACGCGCTTTCGTGACGGAGGCACGCCATCTCTCCACCACGGCGCTGCTGTACGGCGCGGCGTCGAGTGTGACGTTGGCCCTGACCTCGATGCGCGTGGTCCAGGATCCCACGCGGCGCGCCTGGGCGACCCTGTTCGTGGTCGCCGCCCTGATCACCGCCGTCCCCCTCGCGGTCATGCTCGGCCGCGTGCGGCGGCTGCTCCAGGCCGGGTACGGTCGGCGGGACTTGACCGACGCGTTACGAGCCGAGCTCACCCACCGGCGGGAAGAGCTGGCGTTCCTGTACGGGCACGGCCCGTCGCGGCTCGAGCGCCTGCTGCACGGTGTGACGTACACGTGCCTGGCGATCGCCGTCGGGATCGCCGGCGCCGTCTTCGGCGCACCGGACCTCGATCACGTCACGGGGATCTCGACGGCATTCGCGATCGTCTCGGTGGGGGCCATCCTCGCGGCGCTCGTGGCGCGCCGCCGCACGGAGCTGCGTACCGATCCCAAGACTGAGCGGCGGATGCGGTTCTGGAATGGTCGGCTCGGCGGATGGCTGTTTAAGGTCGCCGGCCTGCGGCTGGCGCCGCGGGGCGAGTCCCCGGCGGCGGCCGCGCTCTCTCCTGTCGTTACGCCCGTACCGGGCGGGCGTGACGCCTGACGCCGGAGAGACGGCGTGCGGCCTCCAGCAACATCTCCTCCGTCTTGCAGAAGGCGAACCGAACGAGCCGCTGCCCCAGCTCGGGCCGGCTGAAGAAGCTCGAGCCGGGCACGGGTGCAACGCCGATCTCCTTGGTGAGCCAGAACGAAAACTCGTCGTCCGGCAGATCGGAGATCGCCGAGCAATCGGCCAGCACGTAATACGCGCCCTGGGGCGGCGTGCAGGCGAAGCCCGCGTCGAGCAGTGCGCGGCACAGCAGGTCGCGCCTGGCGCGGTAGTCACGGGCCAGGCCCTCGTAATACTCCCGACCCAGCGTCTCGAGACCCACCGCGACCGCCTCCTGGAGCGGCGCTGGCGCACCCACGGTCAGAAAGTCATGCACCTTCCGGATCGCGTCGGTCGCATCGGACGGTGCGACGATGGTGCCGATACGCCAGCCAGTGACGCTGAACGTCTTCGACGCCCCGCTGATCGTAATGGTGCGCTCCCGCATCCCGGGAAGCGTAGCGATCGGGATATGCTGGCCTTCGTAATAGATGTGCTCGTAGATCTCGTCCGTCACCGCGTATGCGTCGTGGCGCCGGCACAACTTCGCGATGCCGTCGAGCTCGTCTCGCGACAGGACTCGACCGGTCGGGTTGTTGGGTGTGCAGACGATGATCGCGCGCGTGCGCGGCGAGAACGCCGCCGCCAGCCGGTCGAGATCGAGCTCCTCGCCGGAGGCGAGCGGCACGTAGACGGGCTGGGCGCTGCAGAGAATCGCATCGGGGCCATAGTTCTCGTAGAACGGCTCGAACACGATCACCTCGTCGCCGGGATCGACGATCGCGAGCAGCGCCGAGGCCATCGCCTCGGTGGCGCCGCAGGTGACGGTGACCTGGGTCTCCGGGTTCACCGTCATCCCGTACCATTCGGCGTACTTCCGTGCGAGCGCGTCCCGCAACCGCTTCGCGCCCCAGGTGATCGCGTACTGATTCACGTCGTCACGAATCGCCCGGGCGGCCGCCTCCTTCAAGACGTCGGGCGCGGGGAAATTGGGGAACCCTTGCGCGAGGTTGATCGCCCCGTGCTCGGCGGCGAGCCGGGTCATGCCCCGGATGACCGATTCCGTGAAGGAATGGGTGCGTCGCGCGGTGTGCATGGAGTGGGAACTTACAAGCGAAAGGCCCCGGCCAAACAGCCCGGGGCCTTCGATTTGAGTGGTGAAGCTAGTTCTGGAGATTCCCGAACCAGTTGAAGTCGGCGTCGCTGCCCGCCGCTGCGATGGGGGCCGACTGGCCGAGGCCGGTCGGGCAGGCAGGCCCGCTCCACGGGAACGTCTGGTGCCACCCGGTCGGCACGACCTCGCAGACGGTATAGTTGCCGATCGGCACGCCGGTGAAGAGGAAGTTGTTGTTCTCTCCATCGAGGCCGGTCGCGGTACTCAGCGTCGTGGCGACAACGGCGCCGGTGGCGGCGTCCCGGAGCTCGACGCACCAGCCTGCAAGCAGAGGCCACCCGAGGGCGGGCGAGTCGGTGTAAACCTGGCCGCGGACCGTCGCGCTCCCCGTGGACAGCTGGGAGTCCACGCAGGTCCCGCCGGTGCCGGTGCCACCGCCGGTACTACCACCAGTCCCGCCGGTACTGCCACCAGAGCCGTCGGTACTGCCACCAGAGCTACCACTGCCGCCCGTACCGCCGGGTGGATCCTGAGGCACGCATAGCCCCTTGTGAGCGTGCGCGGTCCCCTGGGCCGAGCGGTTCACGCTACCTTGACCGTTGGTGCAGGAGCTCTTGCCAGGCAACTGGGACACGCCCATGGCCAGCGGCGTCGCCAATAAGGCGAGAAGGACTATGTAGGCACGCATCGTCTTCTCCTAGCTCGTTTTGGGCTGAGGAGGGGCGCTGCGGCCTCAGCAGACTTGCCCAGTGCCGGGAGACGGAGGACGCACCACCCGCGCTCCCACGTCAATTACTGGGCGCCATGAAGATCGCAACAACCGGCCCGGAAGGCTGTGCGGCTCGTCACTATTGAGATAACTCGAAGTAATATCGATACTTATAGCAACTCACCGGCGAGGGCATCGCGGTACAAGTCCATGGCGTCCCGATACGAACAGTGTCATGACACTAAAAGACCCGAGGCCCGATGATTCAGGGCCTCGAGTCTCCCACCCCAAACCTCTCAGCTCCAGCTACAACGGAAGATTCTTGAAATTGACGAACTGCGATTCCGAATTATCGAAGACGCTGATCGTCCACCCGATGCCCGTCGTGCACGCGGGGCCGCTCGACGGGAAGGTCTCTTGGAATCCGGTCTGGATGTCCTCGCAGACCTGGTACATGCCAGCCGGCAGCCCCGGGAGTACATAGTTGCCCGAGGCATCGGTCACAGCCGTCGCTGAGGCGGGGCCGCTCACCTCGATGCACCAACCCGCAAGCCCAGTGAGCGTCGCATCATCCAGGGACACCGTCCCCGTAATCGACCCGGTCCCCCCCGATGGCGGGGAGTTGACGCAGACTGGCGGTGGCGGCTGAGCCGTGCACAGCCCTTGATGGGCGTGCACCACCCCTGAGTCTGAGCGATTGTCGGCGCTGTTGCCGTTGTCACAGGAGCTGTTGCCGGGCAACCCCAAGTCGGTCTGGGAGAGCCCTATAGCCAGTGGCGTGGCCACTAACGCGAGTGCGAACACGAGGGCACGCATGGTGATACCTCCCTCCTAGCTTGTTAAGGCTGAGGAGGGGCGCTGCGCCCTCAGCGAGACGTGTCCCTAAGGTCGGCCGGGAGACGCCTGCGCGGCTGTGCGACGGGTCACACTGTACCTGCAAACGATTGTTAAGACTATACTTACCTATTAGATCTTCAGCCTCACATCGATATCCACCAGTACTTCGCTCGGCGCGCTGAGAAACACCACGCGATCCTCCGTCCGGTGGATCACCATCTTCGCCGGCGGGCCCTTTCCCTTCCCGCGGCCCCGGTTGCCCCGCCGGTACCACACGACGACGTCGTGCCCGCTATTCTCCACCGACACCACCTCGTAGCCTTGCTTCACGAGGGCATCTTTGGTGACCACGAGGGCCCGATCGTTCGTCACCGCGTACTTCTTCCGGCCTTTCCCCTGAGCCGCGAGCGGGGTAACCAGGATCCCCACGGCCACGAGGCACAGGCCGATCTGTCTTAGCATGCGGAGCTCCCTTCAAAGATTGCCCTTGCCGCCCTATTTCAATATCTGCTTCGCGATCGTGTTGAGCTGCATGTTGCTCGTCCCCTCGTAGATCGTGCCGATCTTCGCGTCGCGGTAGAACTTCTCCACCGGATACTCCTTGGTGTAGCCATAGCCGCCGAACAGCTCGACGGCGAGCGACGTCACCCGTTCGGCCACCTGCGAGGATAGCAGCTTCGCCATCGCCGCCTGCATCGTGTAGGGCTCGCCCGCGTCCTCGAGTCGCGCCGCGTTATACACCATGAGCCGCGCCGCCTCGAGCTCGGTGGCGGCCTGCGCCAGCTGGAACTGCACCGCCTGGAATTCGCCGATCGGCTTCCCGAACTGCTTGCGCTCTCCCACGTACTTGAGCGCGGCCGTCAACGCCCCCCGCGTGACCCCGATCATCTGTGCGCCGATCCCGATCCGGCCCGTGTTCAACGTCTCGATCGCGACCTTATACCCGACGCCCACCTCCCCTACCACGTTCGCCGCGGGCACGACGCAACCGTCGAGAATCAGCTCGCATGTGCTCGACGCACGAATGCCCAGCTTGTCCTCCTTCTTGCCGACCGAAAAGCCCTTGAACCCGCGCTCGACGGCGAAGGCGGTGATGCCCTTGTACCCCTTCGTGAAATCGGTATTCGCGAAGATGATGAAGAGCCCGGCCTCGGCGCCGTTCGTGATCCACAGCTTGCGGCCCTCGAGCAGCCACGTGTCCCCGTGCCGGATGGCCCGCGTCTGAAGCCCGAACGCATCCGACCCCGATTCCGGCTCGGAGAGCGCGTAGGCCCCGAGCAGCCCGGTGGCGAGATGTGGCAGGTAGCGGCGTCGCAGATCCTCACTTCCCCACTTGCAGAGAAGCGTGTTGACGAGGGTGTTCTGGACGTCCACGAAGATCGCAACCGAGGCGTCCACCGCGGACAGCTCCTCGACCGCGAGCACGGTCATCAGCAGATTGCCGCCTGCCCCCCCCAGCGACTCGGGGATCTCGATGCCCATCAGCCCGAGCTCGAAGCACTGCTTGAGCAGGACCGAATCGACGGCCGCTGCCTTTTCCATGCTGGCCACGCGCGGCTTCACCTCGCGCTCGGCGAAGTCGCGTACCGTGTCGCGGAACAGCTCTTCCTCTTCGGAGAGCTTGGTGAGCGGGAGCATTGTGGTGATCTCGCGCATCGGCGGCTCCAATCTAGCGCTGCGCGGGGGCTCGAGATCGGCGCTGGCGCTGCTGCGCGCCCGGAAACACTACTACCGCGGTGTCGCGCCGTGCAACATGGGGGTCTAGCGGCGAGGCCAAACACAGGATATATGGGGCCGTGAGTGAGCGCGGCCGTCAGCTCGCGCCCGCCCAGTAGCGTTCGAGCCTCAAGGAGTTGCCCGGATGAGCGCAGCCGCGGACGAGAGTCCGCGGCCGCTCAGCGCTTTCCATTTCCAACCAGGAGGCGACGTGAAATACGTGCGTCATCTCGGGTGGGCCGCCCTGCTCAGCGCGGTGATGCTGGTGGCTGGCTGGACCAAGCCGGCACTCGCGCAGCGTTCGCTCCGTGGGACAGTGACCGACCTCGACACCGGCTCGCCTATCGGGTTGGCCCGGGTCACGGTGAAAGGCACCAGCCTTGGGGCCGCGACGGGATCGGATGGCGTGTTCACCCTGACCGCCGTGCCCGAGGGCGCCCTGACGCTCGAGGTGCGACGCATCGGCTACCAGTTGGCTTCAGTCTCGGTCGCGGCGGATCAGAACAACGTCGAGGTCAAGCTCCGCGCCACGCCGGTGCAACTGAGTGAGCAGGTCGTCACGGGTCAGGCGACCACGGTCGCGCGCCGCAACCTGGCGAACGACGTGGCGTCCCTAGGTGCCGAGGATGTCAGTCGGGTACACAGCCAGACTGTTGAGAACGCGCTCCAGGGCAAGGTCGCCGGAGCGATCATCACCGCGAACTCCGGCGCGCCCGGGGGCGGCCTGCAGGTCCGGATGCGCGGCGTGACCTCAGTCTTCGGCAACGCGCAGCCGCTGTACGTCGTGGACGGCGTGCCCGTCTCGAACACGGTGATCCAGAACGGCATCAATTCGGTCACCGCCGCGAACGCCGGGCGGGCGGGCACGAGCGCGTTGCAGACCCAGGACCAAGGCGTGAACCGCATCGCCGATTTGAACCCGGACGACATCGAGCGCATCGAGATTCTCAAGGGCCCGTCGGCAGCCGCCATTTACGGCTCGCAGGCGGCGAACGGCGTGATCCTCATCACCACCCGGCGCGGCGCTCCGGGGGAGACGCGGTTCTCGGTGACGCAGCGCGTCGGCACGCACGCGCTGTCGAATACGCTTGGACTACGGCAGTTCAACCGGGCCGGTGCCATTGCATGGGCGGCGGCGACATTCTGTCCAGTCCCGTCCGGGAGTCCACCGGGGACGCCAAATCCGCTCTGCAGCGCGGACACAGCCGCGGTCGACCAGATGTTTCAAACGAATGGCGGATTCCAGGATTTCGAGCAACAGGTGTTCGGAGACAAGAGCCTGTCGTACGAAACGGACGTGACCATCAGCGGCGGTGGTGACAAGACACAGTACTTCGTCTCCGGCTTGGACCAGCACGACAACGGCGTCATGTACGGTACCGGCTATGACAAGCAGGGGCTGCGGGTCAATCTCACGCAGCTCGTGGGGTCGAAGCTGCAGGTCAGGGCGAACGCAAACTTCATCCACACGCTGACGAAGCGCGGGATCAGCGGTAACGACAACGCCAACATCTCGCCATACTTTGTGATTTCGGCTACGCCCAGCTTCTTCAGTTTCCAGCCGGTAAACGGCGTGTACCCGCAGAACCCGTTCCTTTCACCTCCCACCAACCCGGTGCAGACCCTGGCGCTGTTCTCGCTGCCGGAAGACGTGTTCCGGTTCATCGGGTCGGTGGACGCGACCTACACGTTCCTGTCGAGCGAGACACAGAGCGTGCGGGCGACGCTCAATGCGGGAATCGACAGCTACTCGGACAAGGCGAACATCTATGCGCCCGCCGCCCTCTACTGGGAGGCAAACAGCGGCCTGCCCGGCCTGGCGAGCGATCTGAGCGGAACGGAGACCCAGGCGCCGGTCGCGGTCACGGTCGCGCACAGCTACACGCCGACCTCTCAGGCCTTCACAGCGACCACGTCAGCGGGTTTCCGCAGCGGCTACGACAACCTACGCACCACCAACGTCGTGACGCAGAATCTCCTCGCCGGCCAGCAGAACGTGGACCTCGGCACCGCCGTGAACGTGACCGAGAACCGGCAGCGGGTGCGCACGCTGGCGATGTTCGCGCAGGAGGAGCTGCTGCTGCTCGACCAGCGCCTGTTCGTGTCGGGCGGCATCCTGGGGCAGAAGAGCACCAACAACGCTGATGTCAACAAGCTCTTCTACTATCCCAAGGTCGCCGCATCGTATCGCTGGCCGACCCTGGGGCCCTTCGAAGAGCTGAAGCTGCGGGCGGCGTTCGGGGAGACGGGAAACGAGCCGCTGTACGGCCAGAAGTTCACGGCGCTGAGCGGCCTGACGTTGGCCGGGCAGAATGTCGTTGCCATCCAAGGCAACCTGGCGGACCCCAATCTGCACCCGGAGCGGGAGCGCGAGGTCGAGGTTGGGGTCGACGCGACGCTCGAGCATTCGCGCTATGCGATCTCGGCGACCGTGTACCAGAAGAACATCACCGACCTGATCCTGCAGGCCGCGCCGTCGCCGAGCACAGGGTATCAGACCCACACGTTCAACGGCGGCGAGATTCGCAACCGCGGCGTCGAGGCCGCGGTGTCGGGCTTCCCGGTGCGCACCAAGGACGTCAGCTGGCTCGCGCGCGTGACGTTCACGCGGAACACCGGGACGGTGCTGAGCCTGCCGGTGCCCGCATTCACGCCAGGGCGTGCGTTCAGCGACCACTTCGGCCAGGGCTTCATCCAGGTGGGGCACTCCCCATCCCAAATCGTGGGGGTTGACACCACTCAGATTGTGGGGACCGACACGATCCTCGGCGCGCACCACCAGATGGGAGACTTCGAGCCCAAGTTCGTCATGGGGTTCTCGAGCGAGGTGACCGCCGGCCCCTTCACCCTATACGGACTCGCGGAGTGGCGGCACGGTGGGGACCTCGTGAATCTCACCCAGGCCAACTTCGACTTCTTCGCCACCGCACCGGATTGCACCGTGGGAGACCCCAAGAATGGCTGCACGGCGGGGGCCCCGGCGGAACGCGTCCGCCTCTTCAGCCTGGGCGGCTCACCGTACATCCAGGATGCGTCGTTCCTCAAGCTGCGGGAGATCACCCTCTCCTACCAGCTTCCGGAGCGTCTCGTCCGCTCCTTGTTCGGGGGGCATGTGACGGGCGTGCGCGCGGACTTGAGCGGTCGTAATCTGGCCACGTGGACCCCGTACAAGGGACTCGATCCGGAGGTCTCGAACTTCGGCACGCAGAACATCCAGCGCGGCCAGGATGTCACGCCGTATCCGCCATCGCGCAGCTATTTCTTCACGCTTTCGGTGGACTTCTGATCATGCCGGCGCCAACCAACACGGGGACCACCATGCTGCGGCACTGTGGGGGAGCTATGCGAATCACCTGCCTTCCGCTGGTACTCGGGGTGCTCGCCGTCGGCGCCTGCGACCTGCCGAACGAGCCCAACCTGAACGGGCCGCTGGTGACCACCTGCGAGACGATCACCACCGTGGTAGCGGTGCAGAATTGCGCGTTGGGCCTGCTGCGCGCCGATCGGATCCACGCCGAAAACGAGATCATCGAGGGGGAGATCATCGGTCGCGATGCTTTCGTGATCACCGCGTCGGAAGGCCGCTGGGAGACGGAGCTCCTGGGGTCGAGCATCGACCCCAGCGGCTTCCTGGGCATCCGCGCGTGGCCGTACGACGTGATCCGGCTTGCGAACATCACCTTTCACGGAGCAAGCGCGGCGCCGGCCAGCGTGCTCGACGCCCCGCACAAGGCCGCCACGCTCGGCTATATCCAGACGATCAAGGCACTCGAATACCTGCGTGCCGTGGAGACCCGTGACACGGCGGGCGCGCCGATCGACGTCGATATCGACCCTACTCTCCCGCCCGCACCGCTCAGGTGCAAGCACGACGTGCTCAGCTACATCGCAGCCCTGCTCGATTCAGCGGCCGCCTCCCTGGCCACGGGCGGTACGGATTTCCCGTTTGCATTGCCCGCCGGCTTTACGGGGTTCGATACGCCGGCGACGTTCCTCACGTTCAATCGAGCGCTCGCGGCCAAGACCGACGTCTATCTTGCTTTCCGGAATTATCCCGCTGCCCCGGATGTCGCTGCGCTCAATGCTGCGCAAGCCGCCCTTGCGGGGTCGTTCATGGATACGACCGTCTCGCTCGATTTGGGTCCGGTGCACAACTACTCGACTGCGTCGGGTGATGCGACAAACACCCTCTTCGATGCGGATACTTCCAGTACGACGTACCTGGCGAATCCGCGGGTGCGGTCCGAGGCGGATGCGGGGGATGATCGCGTCGCGCGCAAGACGGCGCTCTCGAGCTCGCGCTCGGGGAATGGGGAGTCCTCCGACATCGTCCTGCTGCTGTATCGCAGCCCCACGGCGTCGTTGAAGATTTTGACCAACAAGGAAATGGTCTTGTTGAGAGCTGAGGTGGAATGGGGACTGGGCAACCTGACCGGAACGGTGAGCGCAATGACCTTCGCCAACTTCATCCGCAGGACCGACGGCCTATTGCCGGCGGACAACACCAGCACGACGTCGGCCGCGGTGCTGAATCGCATCTTGTACGAGAAGCGCTACTCGTTGCTCTGGCAGAACGCCGATCGCTGGTTCGACGCACGACAATTCGGGAATCTCAGCTCCGCCGCTCCGGGCTTCATCGGGCAAGAGCGTGGCAACAATCCCCTCTGGAACCTCCCGCTCCCCCAGAACGAGCAGAATGCGCGTGGTGGGGATCTCACCAAGCAGTGCACGGCGGGGCCCTGAGGATTTCACGCAACGTCATGAGGCACGCAGACGGCTCCGGCACATAGCCGGAGCCGTCCGTTTATCGATCCTTCACCCGTCGCACGAACTTGAGCCCCGACCACACATCGTCCACCGCCGCCACCTTCACGTCCACAAGACCGTGGGCGAGCCCGACCGACCGGATCACATCCTCCGTGAGATCGGTTGCCACACCGGACGATTTCTTGGGCCACGAGATCCACAGCATGCCCGCAGGGGAGAGCGCCCGGGCCAGCATCCCGAACCGGCGCTCGAGTTCCCGTTTCTCGGTCGTGAAAAACTGGACGAAGTCGATCGCCGTACCCGCGTTCGACTTCCGGGTCACGGGCGGGAGCTTGCCGAGCGTGCGCTCATAGCCCTTCGGCGCGTTCAGAATGGCGATGGTCGTGCCCGGCTTGATCCCGAGCTTCTGGACCAGTGGCCTCCCGGAGTACCCAGCCACGTTGCCGCCCTTGCCGCCCTTGCCGCCTAGTGCCGCCCGTTGCCGCCCTTGTACATCACCCTCCAGATCCTCCCCGCCGCATCGTCGGTGATGTAGAGCGAGCCGTCCGGCCCCACGGCCACGCCCACCGGCCGATGTTGTGGGCCGGCGCCGTTCTCGTGCCAGAATCCATCGGCAAACGTCTCGAACGTGTTCTCACCGTCAGGCTTGCCGTCCTTGAACGGGACGAACACCACGCGGTAGCCTGCCTGCGGCAACGGGGCGCGGTTCCAGGATCCGTGGAACGCGATGAACGCGCCGCCGCGATAGCGAGCGGGGAACTGGGTGCCCGCGTAAAACGTGAGCCCGTTCGGCGCCCAATGTCCCGGGAACGCGACCGCCGGCTCCTTCTTCTGCGCGCAGCGCCCGACTTGCTTCCCATCGCCGCCGTACTCGGGTGCGAGCACCAGGTGGCCCAGCTCGAGGTCGTGATAGCAGTACGGCCAGCCGAAGTCGTCCCCCACGTTCACCTGCAACAGTTCCTCTGACGGCTTCTCGGCGTTCTGCTCGTCGTTGAAGAGCTTCGGCCAGTTCTGCCCGAGTTGGTCGCGGCCGTGCTGCGTGGCCCAGACCCGGCCGTCCGGCGCGAGAGCGAGCCCCACCGCGTTGCGGATCCCGGTCGCGTAGCGCGTGCCGGTCGCTTCGCTCTGGTTCGCCCTCCCGGCGTCGAACCGCCAGATGCCGGAGCGATAGGCGAGCTCGGGACACGGGTCCCGCCCCGGCGACTCGAGCGTGCGGTCCACGACCTGGCAGGAGTTCGTCGCCGACCCAAAGTTCACGAAGAGCGTCTTGCCGTCGGCCGACAGCGCCAGGTTCTTCGCCGTGTGGTTGCCGTCGCTCGGCAGGTCGCGCGCGATCACCTGTGGCTCACCGATCGGCGTGAGCTGACCCGCGTGCATCGGGTAGCGAAGCACGGTCGACCGCGTCGCGAAGTACACCCCGCCCACGGAGAGCGCGATTCCGGTGCCGCCCGCGGTGCCAAAGTGGGCTTCGACGTCCGCCTTGCCGTCGCCGTTCGTGTCACGCAGGGCGAGGACGCCGCCAGGCCCCCCGCGCCGGTTCTCCAGGGCGACGAAGACGTCCCCGTTGGGGGCGATCGCGAGGTGCCGAGGCGCGCCGACGTTGTCGGTGACCACAACCGCGCAGAATCCCGGTGGCAGCGTCAGGCCGCCGTTGTCAGTACTGCAGGCTGGTAGACGGTCAGCCGGAGAGGCGGATAGGGACAGCGTCGCAAACGCGACGACCGCGATCGTCTTCCAGCTCATCCCCGTTTGTCTCCTTTGTCCGTTGGCCCTGCGAGCATCTCGCGGATCCCGCCCAGCGAGGACAGCACGCCCGTCGCCTCGTAGGGGATGTAGATGACCTTGTTGCTCTGGGGACTCGTGACCATGTCTTTGAGCGCCTCGATGTAGCGAATCGCGATCAAGTAGCGCGCCGGATCCCCTCCGGTTCCCTTGATCGCCGTGGTGATCCGCTCGATGGCCTGCGCTTCGGCCTCGGCGACCTTGAGGCGCGCGTTGGCCTCGGCCTCGGCCGCGAGAATCTTGGCCTGCTTCTGACCCTCGGCCTGGTTGATCTCCGACTGCCGGATGCCTTCGGCCTGGAGGATGCGCGACTGCTTTTCCGCCTCGGCGGTGAGAATCGCGGCGCGCCGATCCCGCTCCGCGCGCATCTGCTTTTCCATGGCGTCCCGGATGTCGCGCGGCGGGTTGATGTCCTTGAGCTCCACCCGGCTCACCTTCGCGCCCCACTTGTGCGTCGCTTCATCCAGGATCTCGCGCAGCTTGGCGTTGATCGTGTCGCGGGACGAGAGCACGTGGTCGAGCTCCATCTCGCCGATCACGTTGCGCAGCGTGGTCTGCGTCAGCTTCTCGATCGCGTCGGGCAGATTGGCGATCTCGTACGTGGCGCGCACCGGGTCGGTGATCTGGGAGTAGATCAGCGCATCGATCTCGACCACCACGTTGTCCTTGGTGATCACGTTCTGGCGCGGGAACACGTACACGGTTTCGCGCAGGTCGATTTTCTCGGTGCGGAAGTGCCGCGCGAACGAGTCGCCGGCGGGCGTGACGATCACTTGGTGCCAATCGATCGCCCGTGGCTTATCGATGATCGGGATGATGAGGTTCACCCCCGAGGCCAGCGTGCGGTGGTACCTGCCCAGCCGCTCGATGATCATGGTCTGCGCCTGCTGGACCACGCGGACGCCCTTCGCCACGATCGAAATCGCCACCAGGGCAATCGCCACGGGGACGATGTACGCGCCGATGTCCATCTCAGCTCTCCTTGTCCACATACAAAGTCGCGCCCTCCACCCGAACGACCATCACACGGGTTCCGGGCTCGAGCGCGGTGTCCATCAGGGACGCCGCGCGCCAGTCTTCACCTTCGACCAGCACGCGCCCCTTCCCCGTGGCCGGGTCGATGCGCTCCGACACGATCCCCACCCGGCCGGCGAGCGCGTCCACGTTCGTGCGGATCTCGGTTCCCCGGGGGTGCAGGTGCCGGAGCAGGAACGGACGGATACCAACGAGGGAGAGGAGGGTCCCCGCGGCGAACGTGAGAGCCGGGATGAGGGCCCCCGGCGCCACCAGGGAGGCGACGCCCGCGGCGAGGCAGCCGACCGCGACCGAGAGGAGCCAGAATCCCGGAGCGACCATTTCGGCCACGAATAGGAGCAGAGCCGCGACGAGCCAGACCTGCCATTCGTGCATGCGGAGAAGTTAGCGCGCCTCGAGCAGACCGGTAATTGCAGCCACCGGCAGCGCCTCCGGCTCGGGGTCCCTGACTTCCCCGCCCAACCGCACTCCGGACCTTCGCCTCCGGCGCTGCCGGTGGCCGCAGTGGACCTTCACTGCGCGCTGTGCTTGCGGCGGCGCCGAGCGGCGGTCCCGCAGGCGAAGACGCAAAGGGCGGAAGGGACGGGGTGTCAGGCGTCCCGAGCCGGAGGGACCGCCCCTCGGCGCCGCAGGCTTCAATCCGCCGGCGCGGCCTCCGGTGCCGGCCGCTCACCAGCCACCACCCGTCGCACGGCACGGCGTCCTAGCCAGTGCTGCACCTCGTCCAGGTATGTGTAGATCACCGGCGTCACGTACAGCGTGATGAACTGCGAGAACGCGAGCCCGCCCACCACGGCGATGCCCAGCGGTCGCCGCGACTCCGAGCCCTGGCCCACGCCCAGCGCGATTGGCAGCGTCCCCATCAGCGCGGCCATGGTCGTCATCATGATGGGCCGGAAGCGGATGCTGCACGCCTGCAGAATGGCGTCGTGGGCGGACTTACCTTCCGCGCGCTGCGCCTCCAGCGCGAAGTCGATCATCATGATGCCGTTCTTCTTCACGAGTCCCACGAGCATGATGATGCCCACGAAGGCGTAGACGCTCAGGTCGACCCGGAAGATGAGCAGGGTCAACAAGGCGCCGAATCCCGCGAACGGCAACGCCGAGAGAATCGTTAGCGGGTGGATGAAGCTCTCGTACAGAATTCCCAGCACCATGTAGATGACGAACACGGCGAGCACCAGCAAGAGCAGCAGTCCCGACTGGCTCGACTGGAACGCCTGCGCGGTGCCCGAGAAGCTGGTCGTGATGCTCGACGGCAGGGTCTGCCGGGCCACGCGCTGCACGTCGGTCACGGCGGTGCCGATGGATACGCCCGGCTTCAGATCGAACGAGACGGTGACAGACGGCAACTGGCCGGCGTGGTTTACGGTGAGCGGACCGACGGTCGAGGTGATCGTGGCGAGCGACGCGAGCGGCACCAGCGTTCCGGTCTTCGAGCGGATGTAGAGCAGGCTGAGCGCCGACAGATCCTGCTGGTACTGCGGCAGCAGCTCCATGACCACCCAGTACTGGTTCGTCGGCGTGTAGATGGTGGAGATCTGGCCCGAGCCGTAGGCGTCGTACAGGGCGTTCTCCATCTGCTCCGCCGTCACGCCGAGCGCGGCGGCGCGGTCGCGGTTGATGGCCACGGTGGCCTGCGGACTGGAGATCTGCATGTCCGTGGTCACGTTCACGAGACCCGGTAGGGCCGCCATCTTGGCCTGGAGCTGCTGGGCGTTCTGGTACAACGCCTGGATGTCGGGGCTCTGGAGGGTGAACTGGTATTGGCTCTTCGAGAGCCGTCCCCCGATGCGGATCGGCGGGGGGTTCTGGAGAAACACCTGGATCCCCGGAATGGAGGCGAGCCTGGCGTTGTAGTAGCGGATCAGCTCGTCCACGCTCTTCGAGCGCTGGGAGCGGGGCTTGAGCTGCAGGAACAGGCGGCCCTGATTGATCTGGCCGCCGCCCAGGAACGACATCGCCCCGTCCACGCTGGGATCCTGCTGCAGGATCGCCATCACCTGCAGCTGATGCTGCACCAGGTCGTCGAACGACGTGCCCTGGACGGTCTCCGTGGTTCCGAAGATCTGGGAGCTGTCCTCGCTCGGCAGGAAACCCTTGGGGACCACCACGAACAGGACCACCGTGCCCAGGAGGATCGCGGCCGACAACACCAGCGCGGCCGGCCGCCGCTCCATCACCCAGCCGAGACTGCCTTCGTACGCGTGCAGCACGCGCTCGTACACCCGCTCGGACGCCTGATAGAACCTCCCGTGCTGCGCCTCGTGCGACGCCTTGAGGAACCGGCTGCACAACATCGGCGTCAGGGTGAGCGACACCACCCCCGACACGAGAATGGCGGCGCCGATCGTCACCGCGAACTCGTGGAACAGCCGTCCCACGATCCCGCCCATGAACAGCACCGGGATGAACACGGCCGCGAGCGACAGCGTCATGGAGAGGATGGTGAAGCCGACCTCGCGCGACCCGTCGAACGCAGCCTGAAGCGGCGGGGTCCCCTTCTCCATGTGGCGCACGATGTTCTCGAGCATCACGATGGCGTCGTCCACCACGAATCCCACACACAGTGTGAGCGCCATCATGGACAGGTTGTCGAGGCTATAGTCGAGCGCGTACATCACGGCGAACGTGCCGACGATCGAGAACGGCAGCGCCAGGCTGGGAATGACGGTCGCCGAGAGATTGCGGAGAAACAGAAAGATGACGAGCACGACGAGCGCGAGCGTCAGGAACAGGGTGAATCGCACATCGGCGAGCCCGGCCAGAATCGACTGCGAGCGGTCGAACCGCAGCTGCAGGTTGACCGACGCGGGCAGCAGGTCCCGCAGGCTCGCCATGACGGTGCGGACCCGGGCCGCGACGTCCACCGTATTGGCGCCCGGCTGCCGCTGGATCGCCAGGATGATGGAGCGGCTCCCGTTGTACCACGCGGCGCTCTTGTTGTCCTGCACGTCGTCCAGCACCTGTCCCACGTCCTGCAGGCGGACCGGGGCGCCGTTGCGGAACGCCAAGACGAGCGGTCGAAATTCCGCGGCGTTCTGGAGCTGGCCCGTCGCCTGCACCGTGTAGGCGCGGTGCGGCCCCCACAGGATGCCCGTCGGCAGATTCACGTTGCCCGCCGCCACCGCGTCCGCTACCTCGTCGATCCCGATCTGGCGCGTCGCCAGCGCCTTGGGATCGAGCTGAATGCGCACCGCGTACTTTGCCGCGCCGTACACGTTCACCTGGGCCACCCCCTCGACCGTCGACAGCCGTTGCGCGATGAACGTCTCGGCGTACTCGTCCAGCGCCGAAAGCGACAGAGTCTTGGAGCTCATCGCGTAGTAGATGATCGGCGAGTCCGCCGGGTTCACCTTCTGGTAGGACGGCGGCAGGATGCCGCTCGGGAGGAGGCGCAGCGTTTTCGAGATCGCGGCGTTGACGTCCTGGGCGGCCGCGTCGATGTTCCGGTCCAGCGTGAATTGCAGCGTGATCGTCGTGCTGCCGAGCGCCGACTGGGACGTCATCTGGTCCACGCCGGCGATCGTCGAAAACTGCTTCTCGAGGGGTGTGGCCACGGCGGAGGCCATGGTCTCCGGGCTCGCGCCGGGGAGACTCGCGCTCACCGTGATGGTCGGGAAGTCCACGTTCGGGAGATTGCTCACCGCCAGCAGCCGATACGCCATCAGGCCGAACACGAGGATCCCCGCCATGACGAGCGTGGTCATGACGGGTCGCTTGATGAACAGCTCCGAGATACTCATTTGTCACCCGCCATTTCGTTCGCCGCGTCCCCGACGCCCTTCACCTCGACCGGTGCGCCCGAGATCAAGCGCAGCTGCCCGTCGGTCACCACTTCGTCTCCGGCCCGTACGCCCTGGGCGATGACGGTATACGGACCTGCCGTCCGCGCCACCGACACCGGCTGCGAGTGCGCGGTGCCGTCCTGATCGATCACGAACACATACGTCCCCTGCTGTCCCGACATCACGGCCTGCGACGGGACCACCAGGGCCTTCTCTTCGATGTAGAGCCGCAGCCGCACGTTGACAAACTCGCCCGGCCACAAGGCGTTGTCTCGATTCGCGAATTCACCCTTGAGCAGCACCGTGCCGGTCGTCGTGTCGACAGCGTTGTCCACGAACGTCAGTCCACCGCTCGAGAACGTCGTGTCGGCCGCGCCGGAACTGGCGATTACCGGCAACCGGTTGGCGCGGTAGCGCTGGATGTCGGCGAGGTACTGCTCGGGGACCGCGAACCGGACGAGGATCGGGTGTGTCTGGTTGATCACGACGAGGGCGTCGCTGTTGGCCCGTACCAGATTGCCCTCACGCATGAGCAGCCGGCCGGTCCGCCCGGTGATCGGCGCACGGATCGAGGCCCACTCGAGGTTGAGCTGCGCAGTGGTGACCGCGGCCGAGTCCGCTCGGACCGCAGCGCGCAGGGCTTGCGCGGCCGCCTGTTTCGCATCGTAGTCGGACTTGGTGACATAATCCTGCTTCACCAGATCGGCGTAGCGCTGCGCGTCGAGCACCGCGCTCTGTGCCTGCGCCTGGTCGCGCGCGAGCATGGCTTGCGCCTGGTCGAGCGCCGCCTGGAACGGGCGAGGATCGATCTGGAATAGGAGCTGGCCAGCGGCGACCTCGTCGCCCTCGCGGAACGCCACTCGGAGCAGGACGCCGGTCACCTGCGACTGCACGTTCACGGTCTGGAGCGGCTCGACCGACCCGGTGGCCGTGATCTCGAACGGTACCGCCCGCTGCTCCGCGTGCGCGACCGTCACGGGGACGCGCGACGGGCCCCCGGCCCGCTTCCGCGAGCAGCCGAGGACGAACGCGATCGAGAGAGCCGCGACGGCGGCGGTGAGTCTCATCGGCCGGTCCCGGTGGTGTCGGTTTGCATTCGAAGCGGGCTCGATCCGTCGAGCCCGAGGATGCCCACGTCGTGAGCGAGCTGCGCGAGCGCGGAGTTCCAGGAGAAGCGCGCCTGGATCGCCTGGGCCCGCGCGCTGGCCAGCGCGGCCTGCGCCGTGAGCAGGTCGAGCAGGCTCCCCGCGCCCGCCTTGTAGCGTCCGAGGGCCACCTGCTCGGATTCGGTGGCGCTCTCGAGGAGGTCTCGGCTCGTGCGCACTGTCTGCGTCGACGTGCGGAGGGCGTAATACGCGTTGAACACCTGGTATACGACCTGCTGCTCGAAGCCCTGCGCGCGCAGCGCGGCGGCGTCCGCGGCCGCGGACGCGGCCTTCACATCATAGATCTGCGACCACCCCGAAAATATCGGGATCGAGAGCGTCAGGGTGGCCGTGTACCCGTTACCCGGAGGCGGGGTCGGGGTGGGCGGATTGTGGACGAAGTAGGTCTGGTTCGCGGACCCACCGACCGAGAGCGAGGGCAAGGCCTGGGACCTCGCGACGCTCACTCGCGCGCGGGCCTGCTCGACCACCGCGCGCTGGGCCGCGAGGTCGGGGCGCTCGCGGGTCGCGCGGGCGATGAGCGTGTCCACGCTTTCGACGATTCCCAACGGCGCGGTGGTGTCCGGTGACACCGCGATGTCATACGGGACATTGGCCGGCAGGCCCATGGACAGCGCCAACGCGCCTCTCGTGGTCTGCAGATCGCCCTGTGTCGACTCGAGCGCGAGCTGAGCCTGCGAGAGGGCTGTCTTCGCCTGCAGCACGTCCGCGATGGTGGCGAGGCCCACGCGGTGCCGCTGCTCGGCAGCCTCGAGATTCGTCTGCGCCTCCTTGAGGGTGGTCTGCTGCGCGTCGAGCAGCGCCTTCGTGCCCATGTAAAGGAAATAGGCCTGCTGAACCCCGAGCACGACGGTCTGCAAGGTCGCGTTATGGGTCCAGTCCGCCGCGAGCAGCGCTTCCCTCGCCTCGCCGATCGATCCGGAGCGGCCGCCGAAATCGAGCAGGAGCCAGGAGACGTTGAGGGTGGGGCCGAACGACTGCTGTTTCGCGGCGAGGAGGCCACCCGACGCGATGCGCTTGATCGCCGTTGCCGTGCCGTCGCCGGTCACCGTGGGGTAGTATTGCCCCTTCGCCGCGCCGTAGCTTGCGGCCGCGGAACGGGCGTCCGCCCAGGCCGCGCTCGTGGCGGTATTGTTCCGCAGGGCGATGTCGATGACGTCGGTGAGCGTGAGCTGGGCGATCCGGCTGGCGAGGTCGGCCGGCAACTCGGGCGGCGGCGTGGGTTGCGGGGGCGCGGCCGGCCGGCGGGGCGGCGTCCATGCCACGTTCGGGGCCGGCGCCGTCCCGGCGACGCCGCGAACCCCCGGAGTTCCGCACCCCACGAGCAGCGCCACGATGCCGGCGGCGAGCGTTCCCAGCCGGAACATCCGGCCTGAGGGGGGACGGGGGCGGAGGACGTCTGGCTGGTGCGTCAGCATCCGGTTGCGCATTCGACTCTGTGCGAAAGGGTGGCGGCTGGATCGGTGTTCCCCGGAGTATACGCACGGCCGGGCGGGTGCGTGGAGCCTCGAGGAGGTCCGAGATGGCTGACCGAGATCGGGTGCGGCTGGACCGCTGGCTCTGGGCCGCGCGCTTCTTCAAGACGCGTGCGCTCGCGGCCGCGGCGATCGGCGCCGGGAAGATTCAGGTCAACGGCGCCCGTGCCAAGCGCGCCAGGCCGGTCGCCGTCGGCGACGAGCTGCGCATCCGGCGTGGGCCGTTCGAGTACGTCGTTCACGTGCGGGAGCTCTCCGCCCACCGCGGCCCGCCCGCAGCGGCCGCCGCGCTCTATCTAGAGGATGTCGAGGGACAACGGCGGCGCGAGCGGCTCGCCGAACAGCTCCGGATCGCGCCGTCGCTCAGCTACGGGGGGAAGGGCCGGCCGAGCAAGCGGGAACGGCGCGACATCGAGCGGCTGAAGGGGGAGTGACGGCCGTCACGCCCAGTCACACGAATGGTGCGGGCTGGACGTATAGGTATCGGGCATGCACCGAGCCAACGTGAAATCCCTCGTCCCTTTCGTGGTCGCCGTCTCGTGTGCGGCGCTGCTGCTCGTACCGACGGCGCTGCTGGGGCAGGGCCGTCCACACCGCGAGGCGGCCGTCGGGCCCCTTCGCCAGCTCGACGATGCCATCGAGTCGCTGGTTCGCCGCGTGTCGCCGTCCGTCGTACAGGTCCTCGTCACCGCGGTCGGATCCGCGGAGGCCCCCGGCCGCACCGGGGTGCTCCAGCAGGAGCAGGTGATCGGATCCGGCGTCATCGTGGACTCAGGCGGGTTCATTGTCACCAACGCCCACGTGGTCAGCGGCGCGGAGCGCGTACGGGTGGTCCTCGCCGAGGCCGGAGACGGGGAAGGCGCGCGACCGCTCCCGGGACCCGTGCTGGGCGCCCGCGTAATCGGTTTCGATAAGGCGACGGACCTCGCCCTGCTGAAGGTCGACACCACGGGTCTGCCCGCACTCCCGTTCGGGGAGGCTACCAGCCTGCGCAAGGGTGCGGTCGTGTTCGCCATCGGGAGCCCGGCGGGGCTCACCAACTCCGTGACGATGGGCGTGGTCAGCTCCGTCGCGCGCGAGGTCGATCCCGATCACCCACTCGTGTATATCCAGACGGATGCGCCGATCAATCCCGGCAATTCTGGCGGCGCCCTGGTGGACGCCGGGGGCACGCTCGTGGGGCTCAACACCTTCATCCTTACGGAGGGCGGCGGCAGCGAGGGACTCGGGTTCGCCATCCCCAGTGGCATCGTGCGGTTCGTGGTCGCCGAGCTCCGCACGTACGGCCATGTGCATCGCAGCGTCATCGGCATCGAGGCCCAGGAGATCACCCCGACCCTCGCCAAGGGACTCGGGCTGACGCGTGACTGGGGGATCATCGTGTCGGACGTCGCCCCGGGCGGGCCCGCCGCGGGCGCAGGGCTGCGCATCGGCGACGTCGTCGTGAGCCTGAACGGCCGCCCGCTCGGCAGCCTCTCGGAGCTCGTGACGGACGTGACGATGCGGAGTGGTGGGCAGCCGGTGACGCTGGCCGTCGTTCGCGGAACTCAGCGCTTGAGTCTCACGATCCCGGTTATCGAGCAACGCGACAGCCTCGACCGGCTCATGGGATCGGTCGATCCCGAGAAGAACCTGGTACGCCGGATCGGGATCGTCGGCGTGCCCGTCGACTCCGCAAATGCGAGCTTCATTCCGGACCTGCGCCTACCCACGGGGGTGCTGGTCCTCGCGCGGGCATCCTATGCCGGCGGCGTGGAGAGTGGCCTTGCCGCGGGCGATGTCATCCATGCCGTCAACGCCACGTCCATTGGCACGCTGGATGACCTGCGCGCCGCACTACGCCGCTTTCAGGCCGGTGATCCGGTGGTCCTCCAGATCGAGCGGCAGGGCCGGTTCACGTTCCTCGCGTTTGAGATCTACTGACCGAGCGGCGAGCGCTCGCGGAGCTCGGGCCTGATCGATAGATCGGGGTGCGCAGCGGGGAACTTGTCGAGGACAGCGGTGACCGTTTTCTTGAGGTCCGACTCGTACGTCCGCTCGTTATCCGAGACGGCGGCCACGCCCCGGCCGCGCCAGAGGAGCTGCTTCGTGGTCGGGTCAATCACGTCGATGATCACACTCCCCTCCGTGTACTCGGTGACGTCGGCAGGTCCCCAGCCGCGCCACCAGCGGGGCCGCCACGCGTACCCGTAGTCCCACGCCGTGACGTCGAGCTTCTCCTTGGCCGAGGCGTAGTACGCCACCTCGAAGTCGGGGGCGGTATCCGTCTCGACGTAGCCGCGGTCCTCAAACGCCTCCACGAGATCGTTCCGCAGGGCATGGTTGCTGACCGAGTTCACGAGCATCGGATCGTTGGGCGATGAGGATGGGCCGCTGCGGCGCTCCGGGACGGGCAGCACGCGAAACGTCCGCCGGCTCCCGATACCGGTTTCGGGATTGGCGACCGTGCGGACGTCGATCCTGGGTCCGCAGCCGCTCATTCCAAGCGCAAGCGCCGCGATCGCGGCCATGAGGCGTGGTGATCTCATCCTGTCCTCCCGCATTCAGGTGATATGGGGGTTCGCGCGTGCTCGCGTCATCACAGCACCCGTGGCACCCGGGTCCGACGCACCGAAAAGCACAACGCCGCAAGCGCGCGCGCCGCGACGTACGCGAGCACCGAGCCCGCGGCCAATTCGATGCGAAAGCCGGTCATCAGGTTGGCGATCTGAAACAGAGCACGGACGAATTGTCGGTTCACAGTGGCAGCTCTCACATTCGGTGATACGCGACTCACATCCAGTGCTACGGGCCGCTCGCCCGCGGAGTTGAGCCGCGCAGAACGCGGTCAGCACACGCGGAGCAAGGCTCGTATCACTCGTAGGACCGTCGATCACTACGGAGGGTTGATGAAACGAATCGCGTGGCTATTAGTCCTCGCGCCGTCTTTGCTCGCCGCCCAGACCCCATCGGATACCGGTGGTGCCGCGAGGGATGGCCGGCAGCGACGGGAAGCGTGGGTCGGCCGGGCGCTCGGCCTCAGCGCCGATCAGGCGGCGAAGCTCGAGGCGACCCGAGCGCGGTTCGCGCCGCAGCGCCGCGCCCTCATGGCGCGACGCCGGGCGATCTTCGAGGGGTTCCGGGGTCAGCTCCAGCCGGGGATCGCGGCGAACGCCGACAGCGTGCGCAAGCTGCTGGACGCGCGGGACCAGAACCGCGGTGCGTTCGCGCAGCTCCAGCGCGACGAGGAGAAGGAGATCGCGGGTTATCTCTCGCCGGTGCAACGGGCCCGCCTGGACCTGCTCCGCGAGCGGTTCGCGGGGATGCGGTCGCGACGCGGACCGGGTGGGAGAAGGGGGCGAGGCGGCTGGGGGTCGCGTGAGAGCTGGCACCGCGCCCGGCCCCAGTGATCCCGATGCGAACGATCCGGCTTTGGGCGCTGGGCCTTGTGCTCGCGATGCCGCTGCCGACAGCGAAGACCGGTCCCGCTGATATCGGCGACCCGCCGGCCCGGGTGGCTCGGATCAGCTATCTGCAGGGGAGCGTTTCGTTCCAGCCCGCGGGCGACACCGGTTGGAGCGAGGCAACACTGAACTATACGGTGACCACCGGCGATCGCCTCTACACGGAGCAGGCGAGTCGCGCAGAGCTCGAGGTTGGTGAGCTGGCTGTGCGCCTTTCGGACGCAACCGACCTGACCGTGAGCGACCTGACTGATCACGCCATCCAGCTGGGCCTCGCGAGCGGTACGCTTCGGGTCAGCATCCGCCAGCGGCCGCCCGACGACTCCGTCGAAGTGGACACACCCAACGGAGCGCTCACCTTGCTCGAGCCAGGCCAGTACCGGGTTGATATCGCCGCCGACAGCACCACCGTCGTGACGGTCGACCGCGGCGGCCTGACCGTGAGCGGTGGCGGAGTTTCCACGGCCTTGCAGGGTGGAGACGCCGTCCGGCTCTCGGGCACGGATCCGATCCAGATCTCGAACGTGGTGCCGCTCGAGCAGGATGCGTTCGACCGGTGGAGTGCCGATCGCGACCGACGACTTGTGTCCTCCCTATCGGCGCAGTACGTGAGCCCGGACGTTCCCGGGTATGAGGACCTCGACGACGCCGGCCGTTGGGACGAGTCAGCGGAGTACGGGCCCGTGTGGTATCCCGCCGGCCTGCCGGCGGGCTGGGTGCCCTATCGCTTCGGTCATTGGGCCTGGGTGGATCCCTGGGGGTGGACCTGGATCGACGCTAAGCCCTGGGGGTTCGCTCCGTTCCACTATGGCCGCTGGGTTTTCGGGGGATCTGCGTGGGGCTGGGTGCCGGGATCGCTGGCCGAGCCGCCCTGCTATGCGCCGGCGCTCGTGGCGTTCGTCGACGGCTCGCAGGTCGCCTTCAGCGTCGGCGTGCAGGCGTGGTTCCCGTTGGGCCCGAACGAGCCCTATTACCGGTGGTATCACCACGGCGGGGAATATCTCCGGCGGGTGAACGCTCCCGTCATCAGCAACGTGACTACTATCGTGAACGTCACGAATATCACGGCCATTCACTATCGCAATCGGGACGTGGCCACGACCGCGGTGCCGACCCCGACCTTTCGCGGCGGACAGCCCATCGCCCCGCGCAACGTTCGGCTGACTCCCGAGCAGCTTGCCCGCGCCCCAATTGCTCCCCACCCGTCGGTCGTCCCTGCCGCGAGCGCGGCGAGCGGGGGCCGGCCTGCTCCCGCTCCCGCGGCCCCGAGGCCGGCGAGGATCACCGGCGCAGTGCAACGGCCCGCGGCCTCGCCCGCTCGCGCCGCTCCCTTGGTGACTCGGCGACCGCCGCCACCCGCGAATCCGCCGTTCGCGACCCGGCAGCGCGCGATGCAGGCGCACCCGGGACGTCCCCTCGAGCCGCAGCAGGTGGAGAACCTGCGGGCCGGACGACCCGCTGGACCGATGCGCGACCAGGAGTTTCCACCGCACTCCGCACCTGCCCCGCGTGCCGCGCCGGCATCCCGGCCATCTGCCCGTCCCGCGGCGAGGGCGGCTCCGCGGCCGGGTCCGGAGCATCGGCAGTAGCTGGTCCTCGAGTCCCGTTCTCGCCGGGAGTCAAGCGAATACGGTGGGTTGGGCGTACTGTGTGGGTAATGCGCTACCATCATTCGCTCCTGCATTCTGGTCCCGTCGCCTTGCTGCTCGCCGTCACGGCCTGCTCGAGCAAGGGGAGTGGCGCACCGCGTGCTGCGGTCCCCGTCGGGGTGGCGGTGGCCAGGCGCGCGGCAGTGCCGTATACCATCGCCGCCAACGGACTCGTCACCCCCATGCAGGTCGCGACGGTCGCACCGCAGGTGGATGGGATCATCACGCGGGTCGCGTTTCACGAAGGCCAGTCGGTGGTCCGGAGTCAGGTCCTCTTCGAGATCGAGCCCCGCCCCTACGTCGCCGCCTACCAGCAGGCGCTGGGCGCACTCGCGCGCGACGCGGCGCAGTTGGAGTCGGCCCGACTCGATGAGTCCCGCTACGCCGAGCTGGTGAAGCAGGACTACGTCACCAAGGAAGACTACGAGGCCAAGCGGGCCGCGGCGGCGGCGCTCGAGGCAACGGTGCGCTCCGATTCCGGCATGGTGGCGACGGCCAAATTCAACCTGGAAAACACGACCATCCGGGCGCCGATCGAGGGGCGCACGGGAGGGTTGCTGGTGCGAGAGGGGAATCTGGTGCACGCGGCGGGCATGACACCCCTGGTCGTGATCAACCAGATCCAGCCCATCCTGGTGCGCTTCGCGGTGCCCGGCAGCGACCTGACCTTGATCCGGCGCTACGGCGCCCTGGGCGGCCTCCCCGTGACGGCGTTCCCCGATGCGACCCCGACCCAGCCCGAGTCCGACACGTCGACGGATCGTCCCCTTGGCGCCACCCGGGAACAGCCCGCGACAACGGCCGACCCGGAAGGGACCCTCTCGTTCGTCGACAACACCGTCGATACCACGACCGGGACCGTGATGCTCAAGGCGACGTTTGCCAACCGCGACGGGGCACTGTGGGCCGGCCAGTATGTCCCGGTCGTGCTCCGCGTGTTCGTGGAGGATCACGCGCTCGTCGTCCCCGCGCCGGCGGTGCTCACCGGGCAACAGGGACCGTACGTGTACGTCGTGGACTCCGCGGGAGCGGCACAGCAGCGCCCCGTACGCCTCGAGCGCACAGCGGGGAGCCTCGCGGTGATCGCGTCCGGCGTGGGCGAGGGTGACGTGGTGGTGACGGACGGGCAATCGCGCCTCACGCCCGGCGTCAAGGTGACGACCAACACGAGCGACTCGACTCCACCCAAAGGGCCCGCCGCGCGGCACCGATGAGCTTCACGGGTCTGTTCATCGGTCGCCCCGTGATGACCACGCTGCTCATGACGGGGATCCTGGTCTTCGGCGTCGTGTCGTACCAGCGCCTGCCGGTGAGCGACCTGCCGACGGTCGACTACCCCACCATCACGGTGAGCGCGAGTCTGCCCGGCGCGAGCCCCGAGACGATGGCGGCCACGGTCGCGACCCCGCTCGAGAAATCGTTCTCGGCCATCGCCGGGATCGACAACATCACGTCGACGTCGAGCCTCGGCTCGACGCAGATCACGCTGCAGTTCTCGCTCGACCGCAACGTCGACGCCGCGGCCCAGGACGTCAACGCCGCGATCTCGCAGACGCTCGCGAACCTCCCTCGCAACATTATTCCACCGTCGTACCGGAAGCAGAACCCGGCTGCCGCTCCGATTCTGTTTTTCGTGCTGACCTCGAGTGTGCTACCGCTCTCGACCCTGGACGAATACGGCGAGACGACCATCGCGCAGCGGCTCTCGATGGTCGAGGGCGTGGCACAGGTCGCGGTGTACGGGGCGCAGAAGTACGCGGTGCGGATTCAGCTCGATCCCGGTGGGCTCGCCAGCCGTAACCTGAGCTTCAGTCAGGTGGCGCAGACCGTCCGGAGCGAGAACGTACTGCTGCCGACCGGCGTGTTGTACGGACCCGACCAGACGCTGACGGTGCAGGCCACCGGCCAGCTCGTGAACGCCGCCCAGTTTCGGCGCCTGGTGGTCGCCTACCGCCACGGCGCTCCCGTGCACCTCGGCGAGCTGGGCAACGTGTTTGACGACGTGCAGAATAACAAAGCCGCGAGCTGGTACAACGACGAGCGGGCGATCGTGCTCGCCGTGCAGCGACAGCCGGGAACCAACACCGTGGCCGTGGCGGCGGCGGTCAAGCAGACCCTCGCCGAGATCGTGCGGGAGCTGCCGCCGTCGGTCAAGGTCGGTGTGCGGTATGACCGATCGGTGTCGATCCAGAGCGCCGTGCACGACGTGAAGTCTTCCCTCACGCTGGCGCTCGTCCTGGTCGTGCTCGTCATTTTCCTGTTCCTCCGCAAAGTCGTCGCGACGCTGATCCCGAGCCTCACCCTGCCCATGGCGGTGATCGGGACGTTCTCGGTGATGGCCCTCCTCAGCTTCAGTCTCGACAACCTCTCCCTGATGGCGCTCACCCTCGCCGTCGGGTTCGTCGTGGACGATGCCATCGTCATGCTCGAGAACATCGTCCGCCATCTGGAGATGGGGAAGCCGCCGATGCGCGCGGCGCTCGACGGCGCGGCGGAGGTGAGCTTCACGATCGTCTCGATGACCCTGTCGCTCGCCGCCGTGTTCATCCCGCTGATCTTCATGGGGGGAATTGTCGGGCGCCTGTTCCGCGAGTTCGCGATCACGATCTGCGCCGCGATCCTCGTCTCCGGCGTCGTCTCGCTGACGCTCACCCCGATGCTGTGCAGCCGATTTCTCCAGCCGGAGCGGGAGGCCGCCCACGGCCGCTGGTTCACCGCCACGGAGCGGCTGTTCCAGCGGGCGCTGGCCGGCTACGAGCGCAGCCTCGCGTGGGTGATGCGCCGGCGACCGCTCACGCTGGTGTTCTCCGCGCTGATCCTCGTGCTCACGGCCGTCCTGTTCGTCGTCATTCCCAAAGGGTTGTTCCCGAGCGACGACACGGGTCTGCTCCAGGGGACCACGGAGGCCGCGCAGGGGACATCGTTCAACGAGATGGTGCGGCTGCAGCGGCGCGCGGCCGCCCTGCTCGCGCAGGATTCCAACGTCGCGGGCTACATGTCGTCCGTCGGTGTCGGCGGGCCGTCGAGCGCGACGAACCAGGGGTCGTTGTTCATCGCGCTCCAGCCCCCGGGCCGGCGCCCGCGAGCGGACGTCGTGGCCGCCGAGCTGTCGCGACGGCTCTCGCACATTCCGGGACTCGCCGTATTCATTCAGAACCCCCCGAGCATCCGGATCGGCGGTCGCTCGTCGAAGGCGCTGTACCAGTTCACGCTCCAGGGGAGCGATGTGCAGACCCTCTACGCCGCCTCCCAGCGTCTCGTGACGAACCTGCGAGGCCTCCCGCTGATCACGGACGTCACGACCGACCTGCTCAACGCCAACCCCCAGGTGACCGTGCGTATCGATCGCACCCGCGCGTCGACCCTCGGCGTCACACCCGTGGCGATCGAGCAGGCCCTGGCGAACGCGTATGACGAGCAGCAGGTCTCGACCATCTACACCAGTAGCAACGAGTACTGGGTGCTCCTCGAGGTCCTGCCCCGGGACCAGCTGGACGAGACGGCGCTCGCGAAGCTGTACGTCCCCGGCGCACAGGGGACCCTGGTGCCCCTGTCGGCCGTGGCCGGATTTGAGCGGGGCGTGGGTCCGCTCAGCGTGGCGCACTCGGGGCAGCTCCCATCCGTGACGATCTCGTTCAACCTGCGACCCAACGGCTCGCTCGGCGACGCGGTGACCGCCGTGAGCCGCGTGGCCAGGCAGACCCTGCCGGCCACGATCACCACGGGGTTCGCGGGAACGGCGCAGGCGTTCCAGTCCTCACAGCAAGGCCTGGGCGTCCTCCTCCTCATTACGGTCTTCGTGATCTACGTCATCCTGGGCATCCTGTACGAGAGCTTCATCCACCCCGTGACCATTCTCACGGGGCTGCCCTTCGCCGCGTTCGGCGCGCTGTTCGCGCTCTGGGTGACGGGGGTGGAGCTCGACGTGTACGGCTACGTCGGCGTCATCATGCTGATCGGGATCGTCAAGAAGAACGCGATCATGATGATCGACTTTGCCGTCGAGACGGAGCGGAAGGAGCATACCACGCCCGCCCAGGCGATCGCCCACGCCGCGAGCGTGCGCTTCCGCCCGATCATGATGACGACGGTCGCCGCGATCGCGGGCTCGCTGCCGATCGCGATCGGCATCGGCGCCAGTGGGGCGTCCCGCCGCCCGCTCGGCGTCGCGGTCGTGGGCGGGCTCGCGTTCTCCCAGATCGTCACCCTGTACGTCACGCCCGTGTTCTACACGTACCTCGACGACCTCCAGACGTGGCTGGGCAGGCTGCTGTGAACTTCACCCGCGTCTTCATCGAACGCCCCATCATGACGACCCTGGTTATGGTGGCCATTCTCTTTTTCGGGCTCGTCGCCTATCGCCAGCTCCCGGTGAGCGACCTCCCCAACGTCGACTACCCGACGATCACCGTCACCGCCGCGCTCCCAGGCGCGAGCCCCGCGACCATGGCCGCGACGGTGGCCACGCCCCTCGAAAAACAGTTCTCCACGATCGCCGGGATCGACAACATGACGTCGACGTCGAGTCTCGGGCAGACGCAGATCGTGATCCAGTTCGCCCTCGACCGAAACATCGACGCGGCCGCCCAGGACGTCCAAGCGGCCATCACGCAGACGCTGCGGACCCTGCCCCAGGGGATTATTCCGCCGTCGTACCAGAAGACCAACCCCGCTGACGCACCGATTCTCACGCTCGCCCTCACGTCCGACGTCGTGCCCCTCTCGACTCTGGACGAGTACGGGGAGACCACCATCGCGCAGCACCTCTCCATGGTGGGCGGGGTGGCGCAGGTGCTGGTGTACGGCGCCCAGAAATACGCGGTCCGGATTCAGCTCGACCCGGCGCAGCTCGCCGCGCGCAATCTGGCGCTCGAGGACATCGCCGCGGGCGTCAGCAGCCAGAACGTAAACCTGCCCACCGGCGTGCTCTGGGGCGACAAGACCGCCCTCACCGTTCAGGCGACGGGACAGCTCGGGAACGCCGATGCGTTCCGCCAGCTCATCGTGGCCTACCGGAACGGCGCCCCGGTCCACCTCTACGAGCTCGGCCGCATCACCGACGACGTGCAGAACAACAAGACCGCGAGCTGGTACAACGGCTCCCCGTCGATCGTCCTAGCGATCCAGCGTCAGCCCGGCACGAACACGGTGGCGGTCGCCCAGCGCGTGCGGGCCGCCCTCGCGCGGGTGGAGCGGGAGATCCCGCCCGCCGTCCACGTCGCGACGCTCTACGACCGCTCGACCTCGATCGAAGCGGCCGTGCACGACGTCACGTTCACGCTCGAGCTGACCCTCGCCCTGGTCGTGCTCGTGATCTTCTTGTTCCTCCGCAGCCTCACGGCCACGATCATCCCCAGCTTGGCGCTCCCCATGTCCATCATCGGGACGTTCTCGGTGATGTACCTGTTGCAATACAGTCTCGACAACCTCTCCCTCATGGCCCTGACGCTGGCGGTGGGGTTCGTGGTGGACGACGCCATCGTCATGCTCGAGAACATCGTGCGTCACCTCGAGATGGGGAAAAGCCGCCTCCAAGCCGCTCTCGACGGCGCCGCCGAAGTGGAGTTCACGATCGTGTCGATGACGTTCTCGCTGGCGGCGGTGTTCATTCCCATCCTCTTCATGGGCGGGCTCATCGGCAAGCTGTTTCACGAGTTCGCGGTTACGATCGGCGTCTCGATCCTGGTCTCCGGCTTCGTATCGCTCACGCTCAGCCCGATGCTCGCGAGCCGGTTCCTGCGCTCCGACCGCGGCGTCACGCACGGTCGTTTGTACCGGGCCACGGAGCGCGTGTACGAGCGCGCGCTCGCGGCGTACACCCGGAGCCTGGCGTGGGTCATGGAGCATCGTCCCGGCACGATGGCGTTCTCCGCCGTGATCCTCGTGGCCACCGCGTGGCTCTTCTGGGCGGCGCCTAAGGGCCTGTTCCCGAGCGACGACACCGGGCAGCTGCTCGCCACCACGGAAGCGGCCGAGGGCGTTTCCTTCGACGCGCTCGTTGAGCGCCAGCGACAGGTCGCCGCCATCGTGGCGCGCGACTCGGACGTGCTGTCGGTAACCTCCTCGGTGGGCACCACGGCGGCCGCCAATCAGGGACAGCTCACGATTGACTTAAGGCCGATCGGTCAGCGCCACCGCAGCGCGGATCAGGTGGCGGGCGATCTCGCCCGGGCCGTGCTGGGTGTGCCAGGGATCACGGTGTACGTGCAGAACCCGCCGGCCATTTCGATCGGTGGGCTCGCGTCGAAAAGTCTGTATCAATACACCTTGCAAAGCGGGGATATCGCGACGCTCGACAGCGCGGCGCGCGCCTTGGAAGCGCGCCTCCGCCGGCTCCCGCAGCTCACCGACGTCACGAGCGACCTGTTGATCGAGAATCCGCAGGTGACCGTCGACATCGACCGCGACCACGCGGGGCAGCTCGGCGTATCGGCCACGGAGATCGAGAATACGCTGTACGACGCGTTCGGGCAGCGGCAGGTGTCGACGATCTACACGTCGACCAACGAGTATTGGGTCGTCATGGAGCTCCTGCCCCAGTTCCAGCGGGACGTCCCCTCGCTCGGCGCGCTCTGGGTCCGATCCACCCAGGGGCCCGTCGTTCCCCTGAGCGCGGTCGCCACGTTCCGCACAGGCGTCGGCCCGGTCACGGTGAACCACTCCGGACAACTCCCCTCGGTGACGATTTCCTTCGACCTCGCTCCCGGGGTGTCGCTCGGCCCGGCCGTGTCGGCGGTGGAACACGAGGCGCAGCAGGTGCTGCCCCCCTCCGTGCCGGCGAGCTTCTCGGGCACGGCGGAGGCCTTCATGAGCACGCGCCAGGGCCTGGCCCTCCTCCTGGTGCTCGCCGTGTTCGTGATCTACGTGATCCTCGGCGTGCTGTACGAGAGCTTCATTCACCCGATCACGATCCTCTCCGGGCTGCCGTTCGCCGCGTTCGGCGCGATCGTCACGCTGATCGTCTGGGGGATCGACCTCAACGTCTACGCGTTCGTCGGGATCATCATGCTGATTGGAATCGTCGAGAAGAACGCCATCATGATGATCGACTTCGCGCTCGAGGCCGAGCGGGGAGGAGGGAAGCGACCCGAGCAGGCGATCGTCGAGGCGGCGAGCGTGCGCTTCCGTCCGATCATGATGACCACGATGGCGGCGCTCATGGGCGCCATCCCGATCGCGATCGGCTGGGGTGCCGGCGCCGCAACCCGGCGGCCCCTGGGCGTCGCCGTCGTGGGCGGGCTCGCGTTCTCACAGCTCGTGACGCTCTACGTCACCCCGGTGTTGTACACCTACTTCGACGAGCTGCAGAGTTGGTTCGCCCGGCGGCGCGCCAAGGCTCCCACCGCCACGGTCGAGCGGCTAGCGCCCGCCCCGTAGCCGCTTGAGTAGCTGGATCTGGCCGGCGTGATACAAGTCGTGCGCCGCGATGCCGCTGATGTGCTGGGCGTTGGTCCAGGTCGAGCGCCATCCCCTCGCGTTGAGCCGCGTGACCGGGAACCGGACGATCGCCGCGCGCAATAGCCGGTGCTCTTCTTTAAGGAGCGCCACGTCGCGCCGCCAGGCGGTCGCGTCGGGCTTGGCGGGCAGGGCCGGCCAGTTGCTTCCGACGCGCGGGAAGGTGAGCGTGGGGTCACGAGTCAGCCGCCGCCGGACGATGTACTTCCAGTACGCCGTATGCAGCACGACCTCCCAGACGTTGTGACGCCCCCGGCCCGGACGCCACAGCGCGTCGCGGTACGTGAGACCCCGGATCGATCCCCATAACCCGGTGCCGTGCCACGCCCGGCGATTGAAGGCTTGATCGAACAGATCGAGGAGCAGGACCACGCGGCGGCCTCGCACGGCGTGGCTGCTCATGGGCGCTCCCGTGTGACGTCGCGTGTATCGAGAATCATGATCTTGTGGCGATACATGTCGCCTTCTAGGGCAGGAACTCCTTCGGAATCGGGTGCGCGGCATCTTCTTCGAACCAGATTGCCGAGGCTACCCACCAGCGCGTGCCGTCCCAGAAGAGCTGCAGGGCATTCACCCCCCGGCCCTTGACCGGGCCGTCCGCGGTGCGGTGCTCCTCGTACGTGCTGAACACCTGGACGATGTTGCCGTACGCGCGGGTCACCCGATGGATCTCGCGCTCGAAGAAGCCGTCGTGCACCATCGCGGAGTCGGACCCGTCCACGAACGCCTGGTGGTCCATCACCCGAGCGTACGGCCGCTCGTTGGCGAACCCGGTCGCGACGAACCGGAGGTCGTGAATGTACAGCGATCGGTCGCGGGACCACTGGCGCGGCTCGCCCGCCGGCCCGCTGATCACGTCATAGTACGCCTTGACGACGCCATCCACCGTGGCAACGTCGGCGGTGCGCGGGGCGACGGTCGGGACGGTCACGTGCCGGCGCGGTGGCGTCTGCGCGGCGAGCGCCGCGGGTACGGAGACCACTGCGAGCAGGGAGCGAATCAATTGGGGTCGAAACATTGGGTCTCCGGACGCGTGAGGGAAGTTGGCAAAGCTATTGGAGCCCGATCGCCACGCCCAGCCCGATGGCGGCGGCTCCCAATGCCAGGAGCCCGAGCAGTCGAGGAACGGCGAAGCGCAGCCAGTCCTCGTAGCGCACCTGGGCAGCGGCGAGGATGGCCATGAGGGCTCCGTTCGTCGGGGTGAACAGCTCGCACAGTCCGCCGCCGTACTGATAGGCGAGGACGGTGACCTGACGAGACAGCCCCAGCAGATCGGCGAGCGGCACGAGAATGGGCAGCGTGAGCACGGCGTGGCCGCTGGGACTCGGCACAGGCACATGGACGAGCGCGTGGACGATCATCATGCCGAGCGCGGCGAGGGCGAGCGGCAGGTTGGCGAGCGGCGTGAACAGACCGTGCACGATCGTATCCACGATCCGCCCCTCGTCGAGCGTGACGAAGATCGCGCGGGCAAAGCCGATGAGCAGGGCGGCGTAGGCCATCGAGCGAAAGCCGGTGACGAACGCTTCCGCCGTGTCGCCCACGCCGAGCCCGCCACCGAGCCCCGCCACCACGCCCATCACGAAGAACAGCGCCGCCATCTCGTTGAACCCCCAGCCGGCGCGCACGCCGACGACCAGCAAGCCGAAGGTCACGAGCACGAGCGCCAGCACGGCGGTACGGCGTCGGTCGAGCGTCGCCGTCCCGCGCGCCGTCGCATCGCTAGCGGCGGGAGGGGGATCGGCACGCGTCCGCATGGCGTACTGCACCGTGCCCCAGATCCAGACGGCCAATGCACCGACCAGGAATACGATCCGGAACGACGACCCGGAGAGGAGCGGTAGCTGCGCGAGCTGTTGGGCGATCCCCACCTGAAAGGGATTGATGGGACTGAACGCCGCGCCCACGGCCGCGGCGCCGAGACTCATCGCGACCGCAACCGTCGGTCGGTAGCCGAGCCGGCGGGTGAGCAGGAGCATGACCGGCACGAGCGCGATGATCTCTTCCTTCATGTTATCGAGCACACCGCCGAGGGCGAAGGCCAGCGAGGCCACCGGAATGACGAGTGCCTCCGAGTGCCCAAAGCGCCGGACCAGCCAGTCTACGCCCTGCCGCAACGCCCCCGTTGCGTCCACCACGGTGAACGCGCCCCCGATCAGGAACACGAAGAAAATCACCGGCGCCGCGTCCGCCATTCCCCGTGGGATGGCGACGAGAGCCTGAAATGCACCGACCGGGCGGGGGGGCACGGCGTGATACGTCCCCGCCACCACCACCCGGCGGGATGTGACGGGGTCTTCGCGGCGGTCGTATTCCCCGGGCGGCAGGACGTGGCTCGCCGCCGCCGCAAGCAGGACGCACCCGCACATGAGGGTGAGGGGATGGGGGAATTTCACGCGGAGATTATGACCCGAGAGCCAACCCTTCCGCCACTCAGGGTGTCGAAGGTCGATAATGCTTGACGCCTGATGCTGCCGCCCCCTCCCCCTCCCCCACCCCTCAGGAGGCCCCGATGCTGAAGCACGCGATCGTATTCCTGTTACTCGTGGTTCCTGCCGGCCTACGCTCTCAGAGCGCCGCCGACGCCCGTTGGATGGCCCAGTGCCGCGACCACGAGGACGCCTGGCGCGCCCGGGCCTGCGAGGTGCGAGTCGTATCGCTGGCCACGGGCGGCGTCATCACGGTGGATCCCGGGCGGAACGGTGCCGCGGCGGTCGAAGGATGGGATCGCGACACCATCGAGCTACACGCCCGCATCCGGGCGGAGGGCGCGACGGACGGCGATGCCGCGGCGCTGGCTCGCGCTATCAAAATCGTCGCGTCCGGAACCACCATTGGCGCGGAGGGCCCCGATGCCGGTCGCCGCCAATCGTGGTCGGTGAGCTTCGTCGTGTACGCGCCCCGGCACTCCGACCTGAAGCTCGACACGTACAATGGGCCGATCGGCGTGCGGGAGGTGAGCGGCCGGATGACGCTGACGGCGTACAACGGACCGATCTCGCTTGTGGGAGTCGGCGGCGACGTCCGGGCCCGGACCACCAACGGGCCGCTCGACATCGAGCTCGTGGGCACGCGCTGGGAGGGCGGGGGAGGGCTCGACGCCGAGACGACCAACGGTCCCGTGAGCCTCGCGATTCCGGACAACTACTCGGCAGAGCTCGAGTTCGGGACGGTGAACGGTCCGATGACGGTCGGCTTCCCTCTCACGGTCACGATCCAGGGGAAGGTCGGGCGCCGCATTATCACCAAACTGGGCGCGGGGGGTGCTCCGATCCGCGCGGTGACCACCAACGGGCCGGTCGAGATCCAGCGCAATTAGCGTCGGCCTAGGCGCCGAATTGCGTCGGATTCGTACACGTGCGCGCCGCGCGGCGCCTCGCGGGCGATCCGCACCATGGCCCGCGCAACCGTGGCCGCCTTGATCGGCCGATATCTCGCGAGCGGGCCCAGAAACGCCCACGCGACGAGCGGGCTCAGCACCCGGGCGATCGACTCCGCCGGACGGCTCTGGGCTCGAGAGCCGAGGAGGAGCGAAGGTCGAAAGATCTGGATCGCGTCGAATTGCAGGCGCCGCACCGCTTCCTCCGCTTCACCCTTCACGCGGTTGTAGAACACGCGCGAACGGGGGTCCGCGCCGACCGCAGTTACGACGAGGAACTGCGACGCGCGGTGGCGCACCGCCATCCGGCCGAGCTCGACCACGTACGCGAGATCGACCTTGCGGAAGGCCTCCTGCGAGCCCGCTTGCTTGATGGTCGTGCCCAGGCAGCAAAAGACGTCGTGCACGCGTGGGAAGTCCCCGACCTCGGCGAGGCGATCGAAGTCCACCACGCGCTGCACCAGCTTCTTGTGCGTGAGGGCTAGGGGGCGGCGCGTGAGTGCGGTGACCCGGTCGTAGTCGGGGTCCTCGAGGAGCTGCCGCAAGACGTGGCCGCCCACGAGCCCGGACCCCCCGGCCACGAGCGCGGTGCGGGAAGGACTCACCCGCCCCTCATCGCCACAGAGAGAGGAGGGCCCCCATGAGCATGAGATACGCGAGCTGGTATCCCGCGTCGATCACCCACGCGGCCAGGGGCTTCTCGGAGAACAGATTGGCGGTCAGGCCGATGGTCGCCGCAAACCCGAGCCACGAGAGGAAACCGAGCCACAGGCCCTGGGCGAGGGACGTGGAGCTGGTGTACGACGCGAGCAGCGCGACCACGTACGCGGTCACGAGGGAGCACAGCACGGAGACGGCGTACACCCGCGTCATGCCCTTTCGCTTCATCTCCTCGAGCTTCTCGGGCGTGTAACCCTGGGCGGCCATCCACTGTCGCGCGAACAGTGCCGGTGAATACCACACCATCCCGAGCACGAAGGTGAGGACGGCGGCGACGAGGACGGCGAGGATGTTGATGTTGGCGGTCGGCATGAGCGCTCCTTTGGAGTCGAAGCTAAGCTATGAGGGCTCGCCCCCCGCGCCAGCGTATGTCCATCCCCTGAGGCAGGACCAGATGTAGACCAGCGCGCCGGCGAACCTCACGCCCCAGCCGATGGCCCGATCCTGGTTCAAGAGGCCGAGGCGCCCGAGGAGATAGGTCCAGTCGTGCTCGCCCCCGCCCACCAGGGGCAGCTCTTGGGCGCGGGCATCCTGGACGTAGACGGAGATGTTCCAGAGGTTCTGGGCAACCCACCACAACACGACCATGGCGGCGTGCCGATCGCCGCGCCGCCAGAAGTACACCACGAACGCGGCGGGCGCGAGGAGCTGCATCAGCGTCCCGCCAACAAAGCCGATGAACTCGCCGAAGATCCCGAACAGGGGATGCCCGGACTCGTGGATCGCGAGGTCGAGGCTGTCGAGCCAGCTGTACTGCCCGGGATGAAAGAAGAGGTACCCGCCGTACACCGCGAGCGCCGCGGTCAGCGCGCGGCGCGCCCGCCGCTCGGCGGCGCTCACGGCCTCACGGCGTGACGCGTCTGGTGCGGAAGGCTCCATTCATGATCGGGGTGCCGCCCGCGGCCGGCCGCATCTCGAATGTGCCGTTCAGGGAGTCGCCGCGCAGCTTGCCGGTGGCCACGGTCACGACGTCGGCGTTCGCCGTCGGGCTGTGGTAGGGCCCGATCTCGTTGACCAGCAAGGTGTCGCTCACGTGGCGCGCCCGGATGGGAACGGGCGGTGCCTGCACCGCGGTGAACAGCAGCGTCGAGCGCAGTGTCCCGTCCTCGGCCACGTGGGCCACGATGCGGAACGGCGTGCCGGTGTCGGTCGAGCTCCGAAACGAGCGACCCTCCCAGGTTCCGGCGTACTTCTGAGCCGGGCTCGAGGGGCGCGAATTGTCTGCCGGGCCGCACGCGACCGTGACCAAGGTCGCGTAAACCGCTGTACGCATCGTCCTGCCTCCGATCAGGGTGCTCCGCACGTGAGGAACTAGAGTATGAACGGCCGGGGCGCCGGGCACAAGGAAGCGGCCGCGTTCACACTGGAGACGGGCCGGGGCCGCGGCTCGCAGGGTCCTGGCGGTAAAACTGCCGCAGCTGGTCGTAGAGATCCGGCTCCGCGGTCTTGAGCTGCTCCGGTTTCTCGAAGAACGTCTCGGTGGCGACCGCGAAGAATTCGGCTGGGTTCGTCGCCCCGTATTCGTCGAGCACCGTGGCGCGACCTGCGTCCACGTCATGTCGCAGCTGCTCGTAGTGGGCCGAGAGGATCCGCGCCCAGGACTTGACGAGCGACGGAGAATCGAGCACCGGCGTACCGCCGGCGTCCCCGTCCTCCTGGTCGAGTGCATGGGCGAATTCGTGCAGCACGACGTCGTCGCCATCCGCGGGATTCGCGCCGCCGCGGTGAACGTCATCCCACGACAGTACCACGATGCCGTCTCTCCAGGCCTCCCCTGACTCGGCGACAGGGCCGGTCACCACTCCCATATAGCGGCTGGGCAGCACGCGCTTCGGTTGAAACGCGCTCGGATAGACGAGAATGCGTTTCACCGTGGGATAACACGGACCTTCCAAGTGCAGCAGGAGCAGGCACGCGTGCGCGGCGATTGTGACCCGCATCTCCTCGGTGATCTCGAGCCCGCCGCAACCCTCGAACGGCTTGTCGTGGATGAAGACCTGGATGAGGCGGAGCAGCCGCTCGCGTTCCTCGGGCGAGAGCCCGGCCGCGAGCGGGACGTTCCGCGCGACGATATCTCTCCAGTTATCCGGGACGGGCTCTGTGCGCAGCCGGATCGAACCGCGCCGCAAGCCGATGTTCGGCAGGACTGCACGCACGATGACGATCGCGATGCCGACGAGGGCGGCGACCGCGGCGACGGCCAGCAGGCCCTCGAGCGAGTCGGGCACCAAGGTTTGGTCTTAGGCGCGTCGCCGGTCCAGCCAGCCGGCGACTGCGGCAAAGGCGCCGTAAGACACGAGCGCCAGGATCGCTGCCGCACGGTCACTCGCCGGGGGAGCGCCGAAGAACACCTCGGCCTGGACGACGACCATCACGACCCCGAACACGGGCATGCCGAATCGACCCAGCCGAGTGACCGCGCTCGTGGACCGCAGGTAGAGGAGCATCCCGCCAAAGAGCACCACGATTTCGAGCAGGAACGCCGGCGCGGGATAGTTCCAGAGACCCAGGCCGACTTTCGGGGCGTCGTCCACCAGCGGCAGATCGGGTCGGTGCACAATGAAGTCGAGCACCCAATGGGAGAGCACGGCGAGCGCCACGAGCAGCGCCGCACGGTGCGACCCGCCGAACCCGCGGATGGCGCGGTAGGCGATATACGCGCCGACCGACCAGAGCACAGCCGCGACGAGGCTGTGGGTATAGGGCATGTAGTACAGATCGAGCGGGTTCGAGGCGGTGATGCCGGGGACGATGCGGGCCTTCTCGAGGCCCAGCAGCACGAACGCGCCCCAGAACACGTCAAGCAGCTGGACGGCAAGGAACAGCGTCCAGAGCGGGATGGTCTTATCGCCGCGCTTCGCGGCGAAGCTCACACCGTAGTGGCCGACGAACATTATTCGCCGATATCTTCGTTCCAGAGCGCAGGGTGAGCCGCGATGAACTCCTCCATGAGGCGTGTACACGTCGGATCCTGCAGCACAGCGACGGTCACGCCACGTGCACGCAGCAACTTTTCCTCGCCCGTGAACGTGCGGTTCTCGCCGATGACGACGCGCGGGATGCCGTAGAGCAGGATCGCCCCGCTGCACATCGCGCAAGGCGATAACGTGGTATACAGCGTCGCTTCGCGGTAGACGGCCGCTGGCCGCCGCCCGGCGTTCTCGAGCGCATCCATCTCCCCGTGGAGCACGACGCTCCCCCGCTGAACGCGCCTGTTGTGACCCCGCCCGATGATCTGGTCATGATGCACCAGCACCGAGCCGATAGGGATACCCCCTTCGCGCAGGCTCTGCTCGGCCTCTTCGACGGCCGCTCGCAGATATGCGTCCGCGATCACCCGAACACCTCCAGCGCCACCTCCACCTTTCCGAACGGGGCGCTGACCTGGACGCCCTGCACCGTGCCCTTCACCTGCTCGAACATCTCTCGCGCGATCTTCACCCCCTCCGCCAACGCGGCCTCCTTGCCTTTGTCCTGCGCCTGGCGCATCCGGGCGAGCACCGGCTCGGGGACCGAGACCCCGGGCACTTCGTTCGCGAGAAACTCGGCATTCCGCAGCGAGATGAGGGGCCAGATACCCGCGACGATCGGGATCTTGAATTGCTCCACCCGCTTCAGGAACTGCTCGAGCTGACGCGGATCGAACACGGGCTGCGTCACCGCGAACTCGGCCCCCGCGTCCACCTTCCAGGCGAAGCGCGACAGCTCCCGATCCAGGTCCACCGCCCCCGGATTCACCCCGACGCCGATCACCCACTTGGTGGGCGCCCCGATGGGGTTGTTGCCGGGGTCGAGGCCATGGTTCAGCCGGTACACGAGGTTCGTGAGGCCGATGGAGTCGATGTCGAACACCGCGGTGGCCTCGGGATACGGTCCCATCTTGGGCGGGTCGCCCGTGATGATCAGAATGTTGCGCAGCCCGGCGGCGTGCGCGCCCAGGATGTCCGACAGCATGCCAAGCAGGTTGCGATCGCGGCAACAGTAGTGAATCACGGTCTCGATCCCCACCTCGCGCTGAATGAGCATCGCCGAGGGCAGGACCCCCATCCGGCTCTGCGCCCGCGGGCCATCGGGGACGTTCACCGCGTCCACGCCCCCGGCCTTCAAGGCGCGGCACTGCGCGAGCATGGGCGCCGGATCGACTCCGCGCGGGGGAACGATCTCGACGCTGGTCACGAGCTTCCCGGCGGCGAGCTTCGCGCCCCAGCGCGAGCGCTCGGCCAACGGCACCGCCTCGACACCCGCGGGCGGCGCGATCGCCTCGCGTGACACGACCACCGGCTGATGGCGCGGCACCACGCTCGCCACGTAGTCGCGGATCTTCTTGATGTGCTCCGGCGTGGTGCCGCAGCAGCCGCCCACGATGCGCGCCCCCGACTCGATCATCCGGCGCGCATAGCTGGCCATGTACTCGGGGGACGCGAGGTAGATCTTTCGGTCCCCGACGTCCTTGGGGAGGCCGGCGTTCGGCACGGCCGAGATGGGGAGATCCGTGGCCTTGACCAGCTTCTCGACCGCTTCGAGCACGCCCGCCGGCCCGACCGAGCAGTTCACGCCGACCGCGTCCGCTCCCCAATCGGTGAGCTGCTTGGCGAACGTTTCGGGGGCGGTGCCGTAATGCGTGAGCCCGTCGTCGCCGATCGTCATCTGGGCGATCACCGGAAGGTCGGAGAGGTTCCGCACCGCACGCAGCGCCTCGTGGATCTCGTTCACGTCCGAGAAGGTCTCCAGGATGAACCCGTCTACGCCGCCCGCGATCAGGCCCTGTGCCTGGCGCCGAAAGTAGGCGAACGCCTCTTCGCGGGAGGTCGGTCCGAAGGGCTCGATCCGCACGCCGAGGGGCCCGATCGCGCCAATCACGCTGGCTCGTCCGCCCGACGCCCGGCGCGCCAGCTCGGCGGCGGCCTGGTTGATTTTCTCCGTATCATCCGCGAGGCCGTAGCTCCCCAGCTTGACCGGATTCGCCCCGAAGGTATTGGTCTCGAGAATCTCCGCGCCGGCACGCACGTACTCCTCGTGCACCTCCTGCACGAGCTTCGGCTGCTTCAGGTTCAGCTCGTCGTAGCAGACGTTCAGGAAGAAGCCCTTCGCGTACAGCATGGTGCCCATCGCCCCGTCCAGGACGTGGACCTTTCCGTCGGCGAGCAAGTTTTTCAGTGTGACCGACATGAGCCCTCAGTGCAGTAGCCAGACGCCAAGCCGCAAGCGGTCTACAGGTCGCTATCTTCTGGCAACCGCTTACAACTTGGCGTCTTGGAACTTAACTGAGAGCGGAAGTCTGACCACTTCCTCCTGACAATGAGCGATCTCCTCGCGGCCCGCTCGCAAATGGGCATCTCGCTCGCCTTTCACATCGTATTCGCGGTGATCGGCATCGCCATGCCGGTGATGATGGTCGTCGCCGAGCGGCGCTGGCAGGTGACGGGGCACGCGGTCTATCTCGAGCTCGCGAAACGCTGGGCGAGAGGGACAGCGATCCTCTTCGCCGTGGGTGCCGTTTCGGGCACGGTTCTGTCGTTTGAGCTGGGCCTCCTGTGGCCCGGGTTCATGGACTTCGCGGGAGCGATTATCGGGATGCCGTTCTCCCTTGAGGGATTCGCGTTTTTCACGGAGGCGATCTTCCTGGGCGTCTACCTGTACGGCTGGGAGCGGATCTCGTCACGCGCGCATCTCTGGGCGGGTGTGGCGGTCGCGCTGAGCGGGGCGGCGTCGGGCATCTTCGTGGTGATCGCGAACGCGTGGATGAACGCGCCGGCTGGATTCGAGCTGGTGAACGGTCGCGCGGTCAACGTGGACCCGATTGCGGCGATGGGCAATGCTGCGGCCCTGTCCCAAACCATCCACATGACGCTCGCCGCGTACGCCGCCACCGGCTTTGCCGTCGCTGGGATCCATGCCTTCCTCCTGCTCAAGGATCCGGCGAACGCGTTCCATCGGCGCGCGCTCGAAATCGCGCTCATCGTAGCCGCGCCCGCCGCGGTGCTACAGCCGCTCTCGGGTGATCTGGCCGCGCGGCACATCGCCGTCCATCAGCCGGTGAAGCTCGCGGCCGCAGAGGCGGTGTTCCGCACGCAGGCCGGCGCGCCCCTGACGCTCGGCGGCTGGCCGGATGTGGAGGCGCGGGAGACCCGGTTCGCGGTCGAGATCCCTTACGCCCTGTCGCTGCTCGCGTTCCACGATCCGCACGCCGTCGTCAAGGGACTGGATGCCATCCCGCCCGAGGACTGGCCCAACGTCCGGGCGGTGCACTTGTCCTTCCAGCTGATGGTCGCACTGGGGACGTACCTCGCCCTGGTCTCCCTCTGGGTGGGATGGCTCGGGTGGCGCCGCCGCGAGCTCGCGCACAACCGCTGGCTCATGCGGGCCATCGCGCTCGCCACGCCGATGGGCTTCATCGCCGTGGAAGCGGGGTGGATGGTCACCGAGCTGGGCCGCCAGCCGTGGGTGATCTATGGCGTCTTGAGGACGGCGGACGCCGTCACTCCCATGCCGGGGCTCGTCGTGCCGTTCGTCACGTTCACCCTGCTGTACTGCTTCCTGGGCGTCATCGTCGCCTGGCTCCTGTATCGGCAGATCCTCCGGAGTCCTACGGTGCCGGAGTGGCGGGGGTTCTACATGCGATCCGGGAGTGGGGAGCGGGGAGCGGGGAGCGGTACGTGACGCTCGCGGACGTGCTGGCCGTGATCATTTTCGTGGCCCTCAACGCCTACGCGCTGCTCGGAGGGGCGGATTTTGGCGGTGGCGTCTGGGACCTTTTCGCCAGCGGTCCACGTAAGGAGCGGCAGCGCGAGCTCATCGCCGAGGCCATCGGCCCTGTCTGGGAGGCGAACCACGTCTGGCTGATCCTCGCGCTGGTGCTGCTCTTCACCTGCTTTCCTCCCGCGTTCGCCCGGCTCGGGACCCTGTTGCACATCCCCCTGTCCCTTGTCCTGATCGGCATCGTACTGCGTGGCTCCGCGTTTACGTTCTGGCGCTACGGGGGCAGCGGCGGCAGTCACGCCGACCTGGCGCAGCGGCGCTGGGGCGTGGTGTTCGCGGTGGCGAGTCTGATCACGCCCTTGCTGCTCGGCACGACGGCCGGGGCGATTGCATCGGGCGGGCTGCCGAGCGGCGGAGCGATGAAGGGAGAGGCGTTTTACCCAACGTATGTCGCCCCGTGGCTGAACCTCTTTGCCCTCTCGGTCGGCGTGTTCGCTCTGGTGGCGTTTGCGTTTCTCGCGGCGGTGTATCTGACGCTCGAGGCGGACCCGGCGGAGAGCGGGGAGGGAGGCGAGCTGCAGGAGGATTTCCGGCTTCGCGCACTCGCCTCGGGTGTCGCGCTCTTCGTCGTCGCTGCGTCGGCCCTCGTTCTTTCCCGCGGCCGAGCGCCTCTAGTGCGTGATGCCCTGATCTTCGCGTCGTGGGCGGTCCCACTGCACGTCGTCACCGGCGCAGCGGCGCTTGCGGCGCTCATCGCCCTCTGGTTCCGGCGTTGGCGTCTGGCGCGCGTGGCCGCCGGAGTGCAGGTATCGCTCATCCTGTGGGGGTGGGCGCTCAGCCAGAAGCCTTACATCCTGCGACCGGATCTGACGATTGCCGACGCGACGGCGCCACCGGCGACGCTGCGCCTCGCGCTCGCCGCGCTGGCGGTCGGCGCGGTCGTCTTGCTGCCGTCGCTCTTCTATCTATTTCGTGTCTTCAAGGGACGCGATCAGGCGCCGCTCGTGGGCCCCAGGTAGAAACGCTCCGGTTCAGTCGAATACGCGCCGCGCCACCCACCAGGCGGCCAAGCCCCCGGCGATGAACCCCACCACGAGCCCCCACGCACCGAACCAGTTGTTGCCGAGCGCGCCAACGAGGGTTGCAACGATGAGGTTGACGAGGGTCTTGAGGAGCCTCACCTCGCGTACCGATCGGCGCCGAAGAAGTGCAGCGAGATGTAGGGCTCGTTTCCCTCGACCCAACTGTCGTGTCCGGGCGCGATGTGGAACAGGTCTCCCGGGCCGAGGGAGAACGCCTTCCCGTCATCCATGACCACGCGGCAGCGACCCGAAACCACGAGCCCCACGTGCTCCACCTGGCAGGTCTTAGTCCCCGCGCTCGGACCGATGTGGGTCGACCACTTCCATCCGGGCTCGTAGCTCGCCCGCCCGACGGTCACACCGCCGATCTGCACGAGCTCAAACTTTCCCTTTTCAAACCGCCGGGTCTCGTCCGGCCGATCGAACCGCCTGAGTGTCGCAGCGTTCATGCCTCCGTCTCCTGTGCACCACGAGCGCCGCCATCAAAATCCCAAACCTAACAAGAGGATTCGCTGGAGGAGCATCAACACCAGCCATGCAGCGAGCGGGCTCCAATCGAACCGGCCGAGCGGTGGAAGCACCCGCCGGAGCGGCTCGACCACCCAGTCGGTGAGGACGTACACCGGCCGCAGCCAGCGGGTGTACCGGTGGTACCCGAGCCAGCCGGCGATCACTCTGACGAAGAGCGCCGCGACGAGGACCTTGTAGGCCCCGACGATCAAGAGCGCGACCCCGGCCCGTGGGCCGCCCGAGAATGCGGCGAACATGCCGGCCGCCAGGGCCGAAACCCAGTTCAAGGCGGCGATCAGGACCACGCCGACGGCTGCGACGCCGACAACCAGCCACCATCCTGCGTTGACCGGATTGCCGCCGGCGCGCACGAGTCGCGTTTCCACCGGGTGGATGAGCGGATCACTCATCGCCCGGAGCGTGCGGCCCGCGAAGCCGAAGGGTGAAACCCTCCGGGTGCGCACCAGCCACGCAGCCAACGCCACCAACACGCTCGCTCCGAATGCGACGAGCACCACGTAGCGGGTGACGGCCAGAGCTTCCGTCATGACGTAAACCTAGCCAGAGCTACGGTGTGAACACGTCGACTGCGTCCGTCTGCGCGAACCCGGGCTTGGGCCCGCCGCCAATCACGTAGAGCCTGCCCCCCACCGCCGCGGCCGCGAGGCCGTGTCGCGCGACGGGGAGCGGCGGGGCGGCGGCCCAACGGTCTGCGGCCGGGTCGTACACTTCGTGGTTCGCGAAGACCGAGCTCCGCGCTTCGCCACCGACCACGTCGATCTTCCCCTCCAGCGCCGCGGCCGCGAGCCCGCCCCGCCGGCTCGGCATCGGGGATCGCTGCGTCCAGCGATCGGACGCGGGATCGTACGCCTCGACCACATCGTAGTTGCGACTCGAATCGAGCGGCCGTCCTCCAATGGCAAAGAGCACGCCGCCCACTGTGGCGGCCGCGAGGTGATCACGCGGCGTGGGAATCGGCGCCGCGTCCCGCCAGCGATCCTTCGCGGGATCGTAAATCGCGCTGGCGGCCATGAGCCGCCTCCCCGCGCCCCAGCCGCCCACGACAATGAGTTCGCCGTTGACGACCCCCACCGCCGAGGCTCCGCGCGGCGCCGGCAGGGCGGCGCGGGGCTCCCAGCCGTTTCGGTCCTCTCGGTAGAGCCACAGCGTGTTCACCGGCACGAAGGTCCGCTCGGCCAGGCCGCCGACGGCGTAGAGCGTGTCGCCAACGACGGCGAGCGGCATGTGGTGACGGGGCACGGGCAAGTCAGCGATCCGGTCCCAGCGGTTCAGAGCGGGGTCGTACCGGTACGCGGCCGAGGTGGGTCGCCCCGAGCCGTCGATCCCGCCGGCGACGTAGATCTTCCCGTGCAAGACGGCGGCGGAGAGCTCCTGGATCGGCTCGGGAAGGGGGACCCCTGCGGACCAGTGACCGTCACCCGCGAGGAGGGATAGACTGACGACGAAACGGAGGACGGTTCGCATCAGGCGGCGAATGCCGCCGTCACGATGCGCGCCTGCTCCACTTGGTGCGCCGCAGGGTAGCCTTCCGCCGGACTCGAGCGCTCAGGACGCGCGATCGCTCGCAGCATGATGGCCGGTGGAACGAGCTCCCGCAGCTGGGGCAGCATGAACTTTTGCGGCCCCATGTTGCGCGGCTCTTCCTGCACCCACACGATTTCCTTCAGGTTGGGATAGCCACGCACCAGTGCGGCCAGCTCCTCGCCCGGGAACGGATACATCAGCTCGACGCGCCCGATCGCCACCTGATCGGCCGCCGCCCTGGCTGGCGCGAGGACCAGGTCGTAGTAGACCTTGCCGCTGCACAGGATCAGCCGGCGTACGGTGTCGCGGCGCTCCGCGGCCGCGCGATCGTCGAGCACGGGTTGGAACCGGCCGCCGGTCAAGTCCTCGAGTCGCGAGCTCGCCTGGGGCAGGCGCAGCAAGCTCTTGGGCGTGAACAGCACGAGGGGGCGGAGCTCCGCGTGGCGCGCCTGCCGCCGCAACAGATGGAAGTACTGGGCAGGCGTGGTGCAGTTCGCGATCCGGATGTTCCCATCCGCGCCGAGCGCGAGGAAGCGCTCGATGCGGGCGCTCGAGTGCTCAGGTCCCTGGCCTTCGTAGCCGTGCGGCAGGAGGAGGGTAAGCCGCGAGGTCTGCCCCCACTTGGCAAGCCCGGCGATGATGAACTGATCGATGATCACCTCACCGCCATTCGTGAAGTCGCCGTACTGCGCTTCCCAGAGCACCAGGGTCTCGGGCGCCGCGGCGGCATACCCGTACTCGAAGCCGAGGCAGGCGAACTCAGAGAGCGGGCTGTTATGCAGCTCGAAGGGAGCCCGGGCGCCTGGAAGATTCTGGATCGGCGCGTAGCGCCGCCCGTCCGTGGCATCGTGCAGGACGAGGTGACGCTGGCTGAACGTGCCGCGCTCGGTGTCCTGGCCGGTGAGCCGGATCGCCGTGCCCTCGCTCACGAGTGAGGCAAAGGCGAGCGCCTCGGCGTGGGCCCACTCGATCTGACCCTCGGCCAGGGCGGGGCGGCGTCGCTCGAGCTGCTTCTGCAGCTTGGGGATGATCGTGAACCCGGCCGGGACCTGGAGCAGCTGCTCGTTCAACGTCGTGAGGAGCGGTGCGGAGACCGCGGTGTCGGGCTCGGGCGGCATGACCTGCCCGCCGGATATCCGCTGCGGCTCTTCGCCGGCTCCCGCCTCGCGCAGATGCGCCTTGAGCGACTGCTGGATGTCCGTCAGCCGCTGGTACATCTGCTCGGCCGCCGCCGCCGCTTGTGTCTCCGGCACCACGCCCTCGCGTACCAGTTGGTCGGCGTAGCGCTGGCGCGCCGTGGGCGTCTGCTTGATCCGCTCGTACATGATCGGCTGAGTGTAGGCCGGCTCGTCCGCTTCGTTGTGGCCGTACCGGCGATAGCCCACTACATCGATCACGACGTCCCCGTGGAACTTGTCGCGGTACATCATGGCGAGCCGCGCCGCGGCGAGGCACGCCTCCGGATCGTCCGCGTTCACGTGAATGATCGGTGCGTCGAACCCCTTGGCGAGGTCGCTCGAGTAGTCGGTGGAGCGTCCTTCCTTGGGGTCTGTGGTGAAGCCGAGCTGATTGTTCGCGATCAGATGGATCGTGCCGCCCGTGGTGTAGCCCTTGAGGCGCGCCAGGTTGAACGTCTCCGCCACCACACCCTGGGCCGCGAAGGACGCATCGCCGTGGATCAGCACCGGAAGCGCCACGGATCCATCGATGATCGCTTCCTTGCCTCGGCGATTGGTCTGGTTCGCCCGCGCCCGCCCCTCTACCACCGGGTTCACCGCTTCGAGGTGACTCGGATTGGGCGTGAGCGTGATGTTCACCGGCTTGCCCGCAGTGGTCTGGTAGACGCCGTCCGCGCCGTGGTGGTACTTCACGTCGCCCGTGCCCCCTTCCGGGGTGAGCGTCTCCTCCACGTGCCGGCCGCCTTCGAACTCCGCGAAAATCGTCTCGTAAGGAAGCCCGACGATGTGCGCCAGGACGTTCAGGCGGCCCCGATGCGCCATGCCCAGCACGATACGCCGTGCGCCGCTGGCGCCGGCCCGCTCGATGGTCTCGTCGAGCATCGGCACCAGGACGTCGAGCCCCTCGATCGAGAAGCGCTTCTGGCCCAGGTAGGCCTTGTGCAGGAACCGCTCGAGCGTTTCGACCGCCGTCAGACGGCCGAGCAGTTTGCGCTTCTGTTCCGGCGCGAGCGGTTTGCGGTGCTCACCTGACTCGATGACCTGACGGAGCCACAGGCGCTCCTGATGGCTGCCGATGTGCTCCACCTCGTACGAGATCGTCCCGCAGTAGGTCTCCTGGAGTCTCGGATAGGCCTCCGCCAGGGTGCGACCCGGGACATAGATCCGCAGCACGTCCGCTGGGATCCGGGCCATGATCTCCGGCGTGAGCCCCAAGGGGCCAGGGTCGAGCGCCGGATCGCCCGGGGGCTCCGAGCCGAGGGGGTCGAGCCGAGCGGCGAGGTGCCCGAAGTGACGGATCGCCTTCACGAGGGCCATCGCTGCCGCCACATGCTTCAGATCCTCAAGGCCGGCTTCCACGACCACGCCGGGGAGCGGGGAGCGGGGAGCGGTTCCTGCCGGTGCGGCGGAAGGTACCGCTCCCTGCTCCCCGCTCCCTTTCACGCCCAGACTCTCAAACACCGATCCGTAAAACCCGTCCGCTCCCTGCAGCAACTCATCGAGCCGTCTCAGGAACATCCCCGACTCGGCGCCTTGAATGATCCGATGGTCATACGTCGACGTGATCGTCATGACCTTTGCCGCTCCGATGGTCCGGATGGCGCCGGTCGCGATGATCGAGCCCTGGCCTTTCATGAGGCGCGGTACCGACGCGACGGTGCCGATCGTGCCCGGGTTCGTGAGGGTGATCGTCGCGCCCGCGAAGTCATCCGGCAGAAGCCGGTTGGTGCGCGCCTTCTCGACGAGCGTCTCATAGGTGGCGTGGAACGTCGAGAAGTCCGTGTCCTCGGCGTGCCTGATCACGGGCACGAGCAGCGCGCGGCTCCCGTCCTTCTTTTCCACGTCCACCGCCAGCCCGAGGTTCACGCCGTGGGGATCCAGGCGGTGCGGCTTCCCGTCCACCTCCTGGAAGGCGTGTGTCATGACCGGAAGCTCGCGTGCGGCACGCGCGATCGCGAAACCGATGAGATGCGTGAAGGAGACCTTCTTGCCAGCAGCGGCGAGCTGCGCGTTCAGCTCGCGGCGCCGGGCGTCGAGGACGTCGACGGCGATCTCGCGGAAGGAGGTGGCCGTGGGTACCGAGAGGCTGTCGGCCATGTTCTGGGCGAGACGAGCGGCAGGACCCGTGATGGGCTGGAGATCGGCAGAAACCGGGAGCGGGGAGCGGGGAGCGGTCCTTTCCGGTGCAGCGGAAGGTACCGCTCCCTGCTCCACGCTCCCCAGAACTTCGGCGCGATCCGTCGGAATGACGGGGAGTTCCGCCAGTCTCCCGTTATCAAACAGCTGCCGCCACTCCTCGCCGACGGAGGAGGGATCCCGCAGGTATTGCTCATACATCACCTGCACGAACGCGGCGTTGTGCGTGCCGAAGACGAACTCGCTCACGGTCGGAATTTAATCAAGCCCCGTCCACGGCGCCCCGTAAGGGTCACTGGTTGCGCGCGGTTGCGGCGTTGTTGTTCCGGTAAGCCACGAGGGTCGTGCCACGAATGTGGACGAGCGGCAGACGTCGGGTAAGCCGGTTCAACGCCCGAAATACGCCTGGGCAGTCGGTTGAGTAGTCGTGCCAGAGCACCAGGCCGCCTGGCCGCACCATGCGCAGCGCCTTCTCCGTATCGCTGACGACGTACGAGTACGCGTGCGAGCCGTCCACGAACACGACGTCGCACGACCCGACGTAGGGTGTTTCGTCGAACCGTTTGCTGTCGCCATAGAGCTGGACGACCCGATCCTCGACCTCGGTGCCCGTATAGAGAAAGCGCGTGACCTGGGACTCCTGCCGGGCGTACGCCTCGGCGGTGCGGTCGTCGCCAGACACCGACTGGTACGTATCGAGCTGGTGCGGCGCGAGCGTGAGCGTGATGACCGTACCCCCGGCCGGTTGGTTGCGGGCCCAGAGGTACGCGGTCTTGCCGGTACACGTCCCGAACTCGAACAGGCGTCGGGCGTCCTTCGCGAGCACGGCGAGGATCCATGCTTCGGTGTCGGACGTGCCGCCCGGTACGCGGATCGTCCCGCGGCCCACGTATGTGACCTCGGCCGCGCGCGTCGCGCCGAGCTCGTCGGCGTGGAATCGTGGGTCGAGCTCCTCGACCGGAATCTTACGGATGGGCCAACGTCGCAGCAGCCCGCGCTGGCGCTGGCGCGCGCGCAGGACGAGCCACTCGCGGGTGGCGATGGCGAGGAGCACGGCGAGGATCAAGATGGCTAACCATGTCATAATCCGAAGTCTTCACCACCCGGGTCGCAGCTAATCCTTGTACGGATCGAACTCCTTTTCTCCCGCCATCACCACGATGAGCGGCGTGAGCGTATGGAGCACGGTCACCGTATCGCCCTGCGCAGCCAGCACGTCCGGCAGCCGTCGGTATGCGTGAGGAGACTCGTCCAGCCCACCGCCGCGCAGGATCACGCCCTTTCCGCCCACCCACTCGCGTAGCATGTGCCAGGTCACCCTTCCCGGGCTGATCAACGCGCCGGTCTTACGGTTCACTTTGCCGCGCGCCGCCGTCCGCGACATCACGCGGCCCGCGCCGTGCACCGTCGAATACAGCGACGCGCGTTGCCGCTCCGAATCGTGTCGCGCGCCCTCGACGATCACCGCGTCGTCACCCATCGAGCCCCCCACGAACCCCTTTTGCCCCGGGAACGCGGGCGTCGCGCCCTTTCGGACCACGACGTAGTCCGTGCCGTGGTGCCTCTCCTTCCAGGCGAAGTTGTGATGGTTGTGCACGAGCTCCAGCTCCTCACCCCCCAGGATCTCCACCACCTTGCGCGCCACCCACTCCCGCCCCGCGTAGGCGTACTCGCCGGCCAGGGTCATCAGGTGCCAGTAGTCATGCCCCAGCGGCCGCGTCAGGGGAAGCAGCACCTCCGTCTCGGGAGCCCGCTCGCCCCATTTCTTCCCCTGGGACAGAGCAAGGAACCCCGACGCGACCGTATGCCCGAAGCCCCGGCTGCCGAAGTGCACGCCCACCCAGATGTCGCCGCGCTCGTCGGCGAACACGTCCACGTAGTGGTTGCCGCCGCCCACCGTGCCCACCTGGTTACGCGCCTTGGCGCGCAGCCCCTCGCGCTCGTGTTTCCCCGGAAGGGCGTCCCAGGCCGGGTGCTCGAACAGCGGATGATCCGTCGGCGCGTCGTCGGCCCGATTGGTGCGGCCCATGCCGAACGAGATGGTGCGCTGGATCTCGTCCGCCAGGTGCTCGAGGTCGGCCCGCGTGTACTCGGGCAGCCGCCGGTTCGTCCGGATCGCCGCATTGCCACAGGCGATGTCGAACCCCACACCCACCACGCTCACCTGGTCGCGGTATGCGGCGACGCCGCCGATCGGCATGACGTAGCCGAGGTGGCCGTCGGCCATGAGCGCCACGCGCTCGGCGCGACTCGCCACGTCCTCGAGCTGCGCGAGGGTCTTGGCGTCATGGGTACCAAAGATGACAGGCTGGTGCACACCGCCTCAGGGGTGGAGCGCGAAGAGCAATTTAGCGGGTATCTTCGGTCCATGTTCCGACACTGCCTGCTCTGGATCGGCGTGTTGCCGGGAATCTCGGCCCCGGCCGCGGGTCAGCACGCGGACACGCTGCGCGCCCGGCTCGAGGCGCGGATCGCACAGGCACCGGCCCAGGCCGTAGGGTTGTACTACCGGAGCCTCGCGCGCCCCGACTCCATCCTCATTGGGGCTAACCTCCGGTTGCACGCTGCCAGCACGATGAAAGTCCCGGTGATGATCCAGATTTTTCGGGACGCGGACGCCGGGCTCCTCGAGCTCAACGACTCGCTCACCGTTCACACCGCCTTCCCCTCGCTCGTCCAGGGCGCGGCGTTCACGGTCGCGAAGGACGACGACTCAGACTCGACGCTCTACGCGGTGGTGGGGCGGAACCGGTCAGTGCGGGATTTGCTCGAGCTCATGATCACCCGCTCGAGTAATCTGGCCACCAACATCCTGATCGAGCGGGTCGGCGCGTCACGCGCGCAAGCGTCCGCGCGCTCCCTGGGCGCGTGGTCGATTCAAGTGCTGCGTGGTGTGGAGGACGGCGCGGCGTACCGGGCGGGGCTGAACAATACGACCACCGCCCGTGACCTGGGGGTGCTGCTCGGTGCGATTGCCGCTGGACGCGCCGCCAGCCGCGCCGCCTGCGACTCGATGCTCGTCATCCTCGGCCGCCAGGAGTTCAACGAGGGCATCCCGGCCGGCCTGCCACCGGGGACGCGCGTCGCGCACAAGACGGGATGGATCGGTGAGGTGGTGTACCACGATGCCGGCGTCGTGTATCCGCCGCACGGCGGGAGTTACGTGCTCGTGGTGCTGACGGGCGGCATCAAGGAGGACAGCGTGGCCCACAACCTCGTGGCGGATGTGTCACGGATGGTGTGGGAGGCGAGCAGCCACTAAGACGCGGTCGCGCACGGCGTATTTCTGGGCCCGCTTGACTTTCGGTTTTTCTTCGGGTATGCTCTGGCTCGATCACCCTCTGTCGGAGCCCCGATGCGCGCCCCTACCGACCTCGACACCCGCTTGAAGCTCCTCATAGCCCTGGCCGCCGACGACCACGACGGCCGGGCCGAGCGCCGTCCGCCACGCCTTCGCCACATAGGGGAGGGTGGAGCCCTGCAACCCTTCAACTTTAGAGAGGTGCGGCTGGGCACGAGCAACGCCTATACCTCGCTGCTCCGCGTCCTGATGACCAACGCCTGCAGCTTCAATTGCCATTACTGCCCCATGCGGCGGGACCGCGAGATGCCGCGGACGCTTCTCAAGCCGGGAGAGCTGGTGCGGGTGTTCCTCGCCGCGCACCGCCGCGGCTGGTGCCAGGGGCTCTTCATCACGACGGGGATCCCGGGGCGCCCGGCACACGTGATGGACGATCTGATCCAGGTGCTCGAGCTGCTGCGGTTCAAGCATGGATTCCGCGGCTACGTTCATGTCAAGGCCGTCCCCGGCGCCGAGCGGGCGCAACTCGAGCAGTTGACGCAGCTCGCGAGCCGCGTGTCGCTCAATCTTGAGACGCCCTGCGGCCAGACGCTCGCGCAGATCGCCCCCGAAAAGAATCTCGAGACCTCACTTGCCAGTCTTGAGCAGGTGCGGTCTCGCGTGCGCCGCGAATGGGACGAGGAGGCCGACGGGAAGCCGCGCGACGCGCTTCGGCCAAACGGCGCGTCCGGGATGACGATGCAGTTCATCGTCGGTGCCACTCCGGACAGCGACCGTGCCATCCTTGGCCGCGTCTCCGAGCTGTACGGGCGGCGCGGGATCCATCACACGCACTTCAGCGCGTTCCGGCCCATCCGGGACACGCCGCTGGAGGCGGTACCCGAGACGCCGGTCGCGCGTGAGCGCCGGCTGTACCAGGCGGATTACTTGCTGCGTCGCTACGGCTTCGCGCCGGACGAGGTAGTGTTCGACGACCGGGGAAACCTGCCGCTGGGGCTCGATCCCAAGGTGGCTTGGGCGCTCACGCATCCGGAGCGGTTTCCCGTCGAGGTGCGGACCGCCTCGCGCGAGGAGCTCCTGCGCGTCCCGGGTATCGGACCGGGGACGGCGCGCCGGATCGTCACGGAGCGCCCCGCGACCGTGCCCCGCGACCTCCGCGATCTTCGCCGGCTGGGCGTCGTGACCACGCGGGCCGCTGGGTTTCTGACGATTGGGGGACGACGGTTCGCCGACGTGCGCTGGGCCGAGCAAATGAAGTTCTGGGGTCCCGACGAAGACGTGGGGCGATATCACGCGGTTTACGAGGTGAGCCCCGGGACGTTTCGCTGACGGCGTGGCGTCAGCTCACCCTGCGCGTCTTCCTTCTCATGAAGTCCATCAGGATGAACTGGCCGAGGGTCATCGTATTCGTGAAGTAGGCCTTCCCCCGGCAGATCGCGGAGACCTTCTTGACGAACTCCACGAGACTCCGGTCCCGGGCGAGCATGAAGGTGTTGATCATGATCCCCGACCGCCGGCACAGCGCCACCTCCCGGTAGGTCGCCTGAAGGATCTGCGGATCGAGGCCCATCGAGTTCACGTAGATCTTGCCGTCCGGGAGCGTGAGCGCCGACGGTTTGCCGTCCGTGATCATGATGATCTGGCGCATGTCCTTGCGCTGAGACAGGAGCATGCGCCGCGACAGCTTGAGGCCTTCCGCCGTGTTGGTGTGGTATGGCCCGACCTGCGCGCGGGCCAGCTGCGCCAGGGGGATCTCTTCGGCGGTATCGTGGAACAGCACCACGCGGAGCGTGTCGCCAGGGAACTGCGTGCGAATGAGGTGGGTGAGCGCCAGCGCTACCTTCTTGGCGGGGGTGAAGCGATCCTCGCCGTACAAGATCATCGAGTGCGAGCAGTCGAGCATCAGCACCGTGGCGGATGACGAGCGGTATTCGGCCTGGTGCACCATGAGATCGTCGTACTCGAGGTTGATCGGGACACCCAGGCCCTCGCGCTGCAGGGCGTTCGTGAGCGTGGCGTTCACGTCGAGGTTGAGCGTGTCGCCGTAGGCGTACGGCTTGCTCGCCGCTTCGGCCTCGATGCCGGTGGCCAGGTGCTCGGTGTCGTGCGCGCCGAAGCTCGACTTGCCGATGCTCCCGAGCAGATGTTTCAAGGTGCGATAGCCGAGAAAGTCGATGCCCTTCTCGGTGAGGTTGAACTGCACTTGCTGCGCCGCCTCTTTGGCCATCCCGCCCGGTCCGAACAGTGGCTGTTGTCCCGCCGGCATCTTAGGCGCCTCGGCGACGTTCAAGTAGCCCTCGGAGATGAGCTTCTGGACGATCTTGTCGAGCAGCTCGCTCATCTGGCGCTCGAGGTCGGCGTCGCGCGCCGCGTCGCCGGTCGATTCGCCGCGCAGCAGCTTCAGCATCTCGGGTGTGAGCGTGCCCGAGTCCATGAGCGCCTGCAGGATGGCCTGTCGCAGGGCGTCGAGCGAACGGTCGGCCTCGTCTTCGCCGAACTCACCCCAGAACGGATGGGAGTACGCGCCTCCGGCGAAGCCCGACTGGAGGAGAAAATCGGCGAGCTGATCGAGCAGGGCCTGGAGGTTGACCGTATCGGCCAGCTCGGGGAGGTAGCGACTGTACGTGGTGTATTTCATCGGCTCCCTACCCGGAATATCGGGCTCGGGCGAGCTTTCCCGCAATGGACGACGTCCCCCCCGTCCCCTCCGTCCCCTCCGTCCCCGCCGCCCCTGCGCGTGCGTTTCGTCTCGGAGCGCTGTCCCATCGCAATTTCCGCTTGTTCTTCTTCGGTCAGGGCATCTCCCTCATCGGCACCTGGATGCAATCGGTGGCGCTCGGGTGGCTGGTGCTCGAGATCACGAACTCGCCGTTCGCCGTCGGGCTGAATCAGGCGCTCCGCTCCTTCGGCGTGCTGCTGTTCACTCTGTACGCCGGCGTCATCGTGGATCGGGTGGACAAGCGCCGCCTGATCGTGTGGACGCAGGCGCTGCAGATGCTGGAAGCGCTGGCGCTGGCGGCGCTCGTGTGGACCAAGACCGTCACCGCGTGGCAGGTGATGGCGCTCGCCGTGCTCTTCGGGATCGTCAACGCCTTCGACATCCCGGCGCGCCAAGCGTTCATCGCCGACCTGGTGGGCCGGGACGACCTGATGAACGCGATTGCGTTGAACTCCTCGATGTTCAACGCCGCGCGGATCGTGGGTCCGGCCGTGGCGGGCGTCGTGATCGGCGCCGCGGGCGTAGGGATATGCTTCTTCCTGAACGGCGTGAGCTACCTCGCCGTCATCGCGGGGCTGCTGGCGATCCGGCTCGCGCCCGCCGTGCGCCGCCCGGTCCCGCTGTCAGCGTGGGAGGGCCTGCGCGAGGCCCTAACGTTCATCCTGCGGGACGCCCGCATGCGGGCGCTCGTGACCCTCGTCGCGGTCTTCAGCGTCCTGGGATTCCCGTTCATCGTGTTGATGCCGGTCGTCGCGCGGGACGTGTTACACACGGACGCGCGCGGCTACGGCGTCCTGATGGCGGGGGTGGGGGTGGGCGCCATGCTCGGCGCCCTGGGACTCGCGCTCGCGGGACGGCGCGTCCGCAAAGGGGCGGTGCTGCTCGAGAGCGGCGCGGCCTTCGGCATTCTCCTGGCGCTGTTCGCCGCCGCCCGCTCCTTCGGCGTCGCGCTGGCGCTCCTGGCCCTCGCGGGCTGCGCGATGATCGTCACCACCGCGCTCGCCAACACGATGTTGCAGACCCTCGTGCCCGATGAGCTGCGCGGCCGGGTGATGGCCTTCTACGCCTTCGTGTTCGTGGGCATGGCGCCGCTCGGTGCCTTTCAGGCCGGGCTCGTGGCGGAGCACACGGGCGCGCCCACCTCTATCGCGCTAGGCGGTGCGGGTTGCGTCGTCGCCGCGGCGATCGCGGCGTGGCGAGTGCGAGCGCTGCGAAAGACAGGTTAGTGGAGGTTGGTGGAGGATGGTGGAAGTTGGTGGAGGATGGTGGAGGTCGCGCATCAACCTCCCCAACCTCCACAACCTCCACCATCCTCCACCAACCTGCCCTCAGAGCAACCGCCGCAGCTTGATCGCCACCCGCAGCGTGTCCCCCTCCCGTCGCAGGACGAGCTGGCGCACCGCGCCGGCGACGCGCAGGGTACGGCGGATATCGCTCAGGTCGAGATCTCCCACGGCCTGGCGATCGATCAGTAGGAGCTCATCGCCGGCGACGATTCCCGCCTCCGCGGCCGGGCTGTGCGGGATGACATAATCGACCACGAGCTCCTTCAGCGCAGGTCCCCGGGCGACCAGGCGCAGGCCGCTCATGTCGTAGTCGCAGGTCGGTCCCGCGCGGGCGCTGCGCTCGACGATGGCGCGATGCCGGGCGTAGTCCACGATCAAGCGGGATTCTTCGAACACCGAGTTACCGATGACGCCGTCGATGTCCGTGCGACCCAGAAAACCCTTGTGCTCCCCGCCCACGCCGGTGGTGGGAAACGCCACCTTGAGGCCGCCCAGCCGGAGCTCCTGCAGGCGCACGATGGTCCCGTGCAGCTCGCCGACCAGCCCGGTCCCGATCGGCGCATCGATCGCGGGCGTTACCCGGGAGAGCCCGTGCTGCTCGCCGAACGGCGCCGTGAGGATGAGACACAGGCCCGACGCACCGGTGTCGAGCAACAGCCGGGCCGCGATCGACCGGCGGCCGGGGATCTTCACCGAAGCGCGCAGGAGCGGGAGGTCCGCGTCCGGCGTGAAGCGCACCGCGGCGCCGTCGCCTGTGTAGTAATAGTGCGCCGCGTCGAACAACCGCACCCGTCGCAGCGGGTAATCGATCTCCACCACGAACCGCTGCAGCACGTCGTGCCCGACGAGGCCGCGCTGAGGCCGTCCGCTCGCCTCGCTCAAACCGCCGAGGCGGTAGAGCGCCACGCGATAGTTCTGGAGCTCGAGGTCGCCCAAGCGCAGGGACTTCACCACAGCCGTGGACGTCGTGTCCGCGGTGGCGACGCCCGCGGTGGCGGCCCAGTCGCGGTCGAGCCCGGTGCGAGAGAGGCCCGTGTCGAGCATCAGCCACGCGGAATCGCCGTCGATCACCCCGGGCACGTAAATGGCGCCCCCGTACGCGTCGAACGGGACGGTCGCCAAGGGCACCGGGGGTGCGACCGGCGCGCCGTGCAGGCATGCGGTCGATACGCACCACGCGAGCGCCACCGCGCGAGCCGCCCCCCTCAATGCCACTTCCTCCGGCGGGCCTCCGCCACCACCAGGGCGGCCGCCCCGTCTATCCCGAGCCGGGCCGTGTTGACGATGAGATCATAGTTGGTGAGGTCCTCTCGTTGGCGTCCGTAGTAGGTCTTTACGTACTGATCTCGCTGGCGGTCGGTCGCGTCCACCAGGCGGTCGGCGTCGGCCTCGTTCACACCGAGTCGCGCGACGGCGAGTTTCATGCGCCAGGGCTTCGGGGCCACCACGTACACGTGGAGGGCGTCGGGCCGCTGCACCAGCACGGCCTGGGCACCTCGACCCACGAGGACGATGCGGCCGTGCGCGGCCGCTTCGGCGATGATCCGCTCCGTCACCCGCACGATCGTCGCTTCGTCCTGCTCCACGCGCGGCACGCCGGCCGAGGCGACGAACAGCTCGGGAGACGCCGCGGCAAGCGTGCGGGCGAGCCGCTCGAGCAGGCCCGGGGCGCGCTCTTCCCGCTGGGCCACCTCGTCGGGCGGGAGCCCGGCCCGCCGCGCCACCGCGTCCACGAACTCGTTGTCGATCACGTCCCACTCGAGCTGCGCCGCCACGAGCCGCGCCACGTTCGAGCCGCCGGAGGCGTATTGCCGGGTGATGGTGATGACGGGAGGCGCCATCTCAGGGCTTCAGGTTCTTGCGGAGGTCCCCGATGTTGAGCAGCGGCAACCCGCCTTCCGTCGGCACGAAGATGATCAGGTTGTTCGAGCTCTTCATGTCGTGCAGCACCTCGATCCACTGCTTGGTGAGGGCCTCGGGGGAGAGCGTCTGATTGAGAAGGCGTTGCTGTTCGGTCTGCAGCCGGGCGACCTCGACGCGGTGCCGCTCGGTCTCGATCTGCTGCTCCTGGGCGATCTTGTTGTTGATCGCCTGGACCACTTGAGCGGGCGGCTGCAGATCGCGCAGGAAAAACGCCGTGACAGTCGCGATCCGAAACTTGCCGCCCCCGGCGCGCGGCGTGGTGACGAGTGCCGAATCGACCAGCGCCTCCATGGTGTTCGCGATTTGTGTGCGCTTGGAGATGTCGTTGATGGAGTATTGCACCATCCCGTCGCGCACCCCCTTGCGGATGGCGTTCAGGACGGCGCCGCGGATCTGATTCTCGTCGCCGATCTCGGTGAAGATCTTGGGTGCCTGCATCGGGTCGATCTGCCAGCGAATCGACACCTCGACGTGCATCCCCATCTGCTCGCTGGAGAGCGCTTCGATCGCCTCGATCTGCTCGCCACGCGTGGGCCACTGCTCTTCGCGCGTCGAGTAGCGCTCGATCGTCGACCAGGGAGGCACGAACCGGATGCCCGCCAACAGGGGGGACTGGTCCACGTACCCGAACGCGTGCCGCACGCCGACCTCGCCGGGGTCGATGACCACGACGAGGGAGCCGGCGCCGACCACGGTCCCCAGGACGGCGACCGCGAGTCCGGCGACGCGCAGGAGGTTGACGATGGGCCCGGGACGTTGCGAGCGGAGGGTGGCGGCGCCGAGCAGAAGGAAGAACGCGATGCCGAGGAGGACAGCACCGGCGACGAGCTTGCCCATGGAGACTCCAGAAAGGGACGCGGGAGAAGATGCGCCCCGTGCCGAGCTACGAAAAGAGGTTCGGTCCCCCCCCGCCCGTTCCGGTCTTCCCGTATCCGGGCCCCTTAGGCTCGGCCCGCGCGCGTACGTAGCCGAGCTCTTCATTGCGCGAGATGCGCTTTTCGGCCACCAACCCTTCGAGCACCAACTCGCACGCCGCGACCATCGTGCCCGGGTCCTTCTTCCCGGCCAGGCCCACCTGGTCCACGAGGTCGAGCAGGCCCGGCACTACGCTGAAGCCCTTGAGGCACGTCTCCGAGCGCTCGTCCATCGAGAGCTTGAGGGCTCCACCTTCGTCGAACCAGTGGACGATGTCGTCCACGTTGGCGCCGCCCACGCGGGCTTCGAAGGTCTGGCCCGCCGCGCGCCGGATCAGGTCGCGCGCGATCGATTCCGGACCCTGCAGCTCCCCTTCGTATTCGAGCTCGAGCTTGCCGGTGATGGCGGGCAGCGCGGCGTAGATGTCAGAGATCCTCGGCACGACCACCTTTTCCTTCGTCGCGATGGTGCGTCGCTCCGCGTTGGACACCACGTTCTCGAGCACGCTGATTGGGAGGCGCTGCGACACGCCAGAGCGGCGGTCCACGCGCTTGTCCTCGCGCGCTTCGAAGGCTACGCGCTCGATCAGCTCCGCGACGAAATCGGGCAGCTTGAGCTGCCGCCCCGTGCGCTCGAGCCATGCCTCCTGGCGCGTGATCGCGGCGCCCAGGTCGACAGTGTGCGGGTAATGCGTGACGATCTCCGAGCCGATACGGTCCTTCAGCGGCGTGATGATCTTGCCCCGCGCCGTGTAGTCCTCGGGATTGGCCGTGAAGACGAGGCCGACGTCGAGGTTCAGCCGGACGGGGTAGCCTTTGATCTGGACGTCCCCTTCCTGCATGATGTTGAACAATCCGACCTGAATCTTGCCGGCCAGGTCGGGCAGCTCGTTGATCGCGAAGATCCCGCGGTTGGCGCGCGGCA